>Ga0065720_1018825_pt1 | contig 207020 bp, 202 predicted proteins | sample Thericmetagenome_FD_59107 | JGI IMG/M metagenome (GOLD analysis project Ga0065720, IMG submission 59107) | Thermophilic microbial communities from the Joint Bioenergy Institute, California, USA of rice/straw/compost enrichment - eDNA_2 v2... | ecosystem: Engineered > Solid waste > Grass >...
AAGCCGCGCGTGCGGGCGAAGCGGGCAAGGGCTTTGCCGTGGTGGCGCAGGAAGTGCGTGCGCTGGCACAGCGTTCGGCCAATGCCTCGAAGGACATCAAGGCGCTGATCGCTGAATCGAATCAGCAGGTAAAGACCGGCGCCAGCCTCGTCAATCAGGCGGGCGAAAGCCTGACCGGCATCGTCTCGGCGGTTAAGAAGGTCACGGATATCGTAGCCGAGATCGCCGCCGCCAGCCGCGAACAGGCGACCGGCCTGGAGCAGATCAACACGGCTGTGGCCAGCATGGACGAAATGACCCAGCGCAACGGCGCGCTGGTGGAAGAAACCTCCGCAGCCGCGCAGGCCCTTGCCACCCAGGCGGGCGAATTGGCGGAATTGGTCGGCTTTTTCAAACTCGACACCCAGCTGGCCCCCGCGGCTCAGCGGGTACAGCCCGCAGCCGTCACCGCACAGCCTCGGCCGCAGCCGTCTGCGCCGCCCAAGCCAGCCCCCGCCCCGGTCAAAAACATCGCCAAACCGGCTTCGAATCCCGCTCCGCAACCGGCCCAGAAACCAGCGCCGGCAATGGCGGTGGTGACCGCCGGGGATGACGACGACTGGCAGGAATTCTGACCAATTCGCCTGCGACATTCATAGGTGCGCAACATGGGTTGACGGGAGCGGCTTTGCCCGGCATGGTCCGCCCGCTTTTTCGTTACTGAGGCGGGTTCCGATCGATGCTGCAGGCCGTTCCTTCCACCCCCGTTCCAGCCCATAGCGCGGCTGCCAGCCACAAGGATATGGCCAATGCCATCCGCGCTCTGGCAATGGATGCCGTGCAACAGGCGAATTCGGGCCATCCCGGCATGCCGATGGGCATGGCCGATGTGGCGACTGTCCTGTTCAGCCGATTCCTGAAATTTGACCCGCAGAACCCGACCTGGCCGGATCGCGACCGCTTTGTGCTGTCGGCCGGCCATGGCTCGATGCTGCTCTATGCCCTGCTCTATCTGACGGGCTACCCTGACATGACGCTGGACGAGCTGAAGCGCTTCCGCCAGCTCGGCGCGCGTACCGCCGGCCACCCGGAATTCGGCCATGCCAGCGGCATCGAGACCACCACCGGTCCGCTGGGCCAGGGCATTTCGAATGCCGTCGGCATGGCGCTGGCCGAGCGGCTGCTGGCCGCGCAGTTCGATTCCAAGCTGGTCGACCACTACACCTATGTGATCGCTGGCGACGGTTGCCTGATGGAAGGCATCAGCCACGAGGCGATCTCGCTGGCTGGCCATCTGAAGCTCAACAAGCTGATCGTGCTGTTCGACGACAACGGCATCTCCATCGATGGCCCGACCAGCCTGACCGTCTCCGACGACCAGCTGGCCCGTTTCGAGGCCAGCGGCTGGGCTGTTTGCCGTGTCGATGGCCATGATCCGGAAGCCGTCGCCGCCGCCATCGCCGCCGCGCAAAAGAGCGACCGCCCCAGCCTGATCGCCTGCCGCACCGTGATCGGCTATGGCGCGCCCACCAAGGCGGGCACTGCCTCCACCCATGGCTCGCCGCTAGGCGCCGAAGAGATCAAGGGCACGCGCGAGAAGCTCGGCTGGCCGCATGCGCCGTTCGAAATTCCCGAAAATGTCCTGAAGGCCTGGCGTGCCGTTGGTGCCGCCGGCGCTGCCAAGTCGCAGGCCTGGCAGGCGGCCCTGGCCGCGCTGCCGGCTGACGAGCGCGCCGAATGGGATCGCCGCTTCAAGGGCGACCTGCCGGCCAACCTCGACAAGGTGATCGCCGACTACAAGGCCAAGCTGTCGGCGGACAAGCCGAAATGGGCGACGCGCAAGTCGTCGCAGATGGCGCTGGAAGTGATCAACACCACGGTGCCGGAAACCATCGGCGGCTCGGCCGATCTGACCGGCTCGAACAACACCAAGACCGCCAGCCTCGCGCCGGTGAAGCCCGGTGATTTCAGCGGCCGCTACATCTATTACGGCGTGCGTGAACATGCCATGGCAGCGGCGATGAACGGCATCGCGCTGCATGGCGGCTTGATCCCCTATGGCGGCACCTTCCTGGTCTTCACCGATTACTGCCGCCCGTCGATTCGCCTCTCAGCGCTGATGGAACAGCGCGTCGTCTATGTGATGACCCACGATTCGATCGGTCTGGGCGAAGACGGCCCGACCCATCAGCCGGTCGAGCATCTGGCCGCCCTGCGCGCGATTCCCAACCTGCTGGTGCTGCGCCCCGCCGATGCGGTGGAAACCGCCGAAGCCTGGCAGGTTGCCCTGAAGCAGAAGAACCGTCCGAGCGTGCTGGCCCTGACCCGTCAGGACCTGCCCACCCTGCGGACCAGCCATACGGACGAGAACCTGGTCGCCAAGGGCGCCTATGAGCTGCTGCCGGCCGACGGCGCCGCCAAGGTTACCCTGCTGGCCACAGGCTCCGAAGTCGTCATCGCCATTGCCGCCCGCGACCTGCTGCAGAAAGACGGCATTCCCACCCGCGTGGTCTCGATGCCCAGCTTCGAGCTGTTCGACGAGCAGCCGGAGGCCTATCAGGAGCAGGTTCTGGGCCCGAATACCGTGCGGATCGCGGTTGAGGCCGGCATCCGCCAGGGCTGGGACAAGTATCTCGACCGCAAGGACGGCTTCGTCGGCATGAAGAGCTTCGGCGCGTCCGCCCCTTACGAGCAGTTGTACAAGCATTTCGGCATCACGGCGGAAGCCGTGGCCGCCGCCGCCAAGCAGCGCTTGTAAGCGGAATTCCGCCAACTATCTGACAGACCAGTGCTTCGATGATGCCGGACCGGGCCTGCCGGGCCGGCATTGCCGTTTCAGTCGGCCGGGCGTCGTGACGGCTGGGCCGGCCGCGTGGTATAGCAGCCCTCGTGTAACTGATTGATGGAAACGGGTTTCCTTTGACCGCTTCTGCGACCTCTGGTCTGGCTGATGCCGCCGACTCTGCCACCGCCGCGCCTGCCGACAGCGGGACTCTGATTCGTCGTCTGCTGCGGGAACAGGTCCGCCCCCATCTCGGCTCGCTGCTGCTGGCGCTGCTGAGCATGGGCGTTGTCGCGGCCATGACGGCGGCCACCGCCTGGCTGCTCAAGCCCGCCATCGACCAGGTTTTCACCGAGCGCGACCCGTATTGGACGATGATGGTGCCGCTGATGGTGGTGACCGTCGTGGTCGTGAAGGCCTTCGCCTCCTATTTCGAGAGCATGCTGATGACGCGGTTCGGCGAACGCATCGTCGCCGATACTCAGATCCGCATGTATGCTCATCTGATCCGCGCCGACCTTGCCTGGCTGCATGAGATGCATTCCGGCAAGCTGATCGCCAGCTTCCTTTACGACGCCTCGCTGCTGCGCGAGGCGGTCAGCAAGGCTCTGACCGGCATGGTCAAGGACAGCCTGAGCCTGATCTTCCTGACCGGTGTGATGTTTGCGATGAACTGGCAATTCGCGCTGATCGTCTGCGTGATCTTCCCCTTCGTCGGCCTGACCACGCGGCGCCTGGGCAAGAAGGCGCGCAAGGGCTCTGCCCGCAGTCAGCAGGAAACCGGCAAGCTGACGACCATCCTGAGCGAGACTTTCGACGGCGCCCGCATGGTCAAGGCTTATGGGATGGAGCAGCGGGAAATCGAGCGGGCCCGCATGTCGGTCGAAGCACGTCTCGGCCATATCATGAAGGTGGTGCGCGCCCGTGCCGCCGCCAGCCCCGCCACCGAAGCGCTGGGCGGCATCGCGGTTGCTGTCATCATCTATATCGGCGGCACCAGCGAAGCGCTGACACTCGGCACCCTCACTGCCTTCATTTATGCTGCACTTTCGGCCTACCAGCCGCTGAAGTCGTTGGCCAATCTCAACACCGCTCTGCAAGAAGGCCTGGCGGCCGCGGAGCGCATTTTCGCCCTGCTGGATACCCAGCCGAAGATCCTGCAGCCGGTTGACGCCAAGACGCTGCAGATCGCCGGCGGCGAGATCCGCCTGGAAAACGTCACCTTCCGCTATTCGGAAGACAAGACCGCCCTGCGCGATGTCTCGCTTGTCGTTCCGCCCGGAAAGAAGGCCGCATTGGTCGGCGCTTCGGGCGCGGGCAAATCGACTCTGCTGAACCTGGTGCCGCGTTTCTACGACGTCTCGGCGGGCCGTGTCCTGATCGACGGCCAGGACGTGCGCGAGGTGAGCGTGGAATCGCTTCGCCGCAGCATCGCCCTGGTCAGCCAGGAACTGACGCTGTTCGACGACACGATCCGCGCCAATATCGCCTATGGGCGGCCCGAGGCAACGCAAGCCGAGATCGAAGCTGCCGCCCGCAATGCGGCGGCGCATGATTTCATCATGGCCTTGCCGCAGGGCTATGACACACTTGTCGGCGAGAATGGCGTCAAGCTGTCCGGCGGCCAGCGGCAGCGTATCGCCATCGCCCGCGCCATGCTGCGCGATGCGCCGATCCTGCTGCTGGACGAAGCGACCAGCGCGCTGGATACGGAGTCCGAGCGCCTGATCCAGGCGGCTTTGACCGACCTCATGCAAGGCCGCACCACGCTGGTTATCGCGCATCGGCTTTCCACCGTGATCGACGCGGATGTGATCTTCGTGCTCGATCAGGGCCGTCTCGTCGAGCAGGGCAGCCATGCCGAACTGCTGGCCCGCGGCGGCGTCTATGCCCGTCTCTATGCGACCCAATTCGCCGCCGAGGCGACAGCCTGAGAGACGATGCCTCGCTTCCTCAAACGTATCCTGCAAAGCAAGGCGGCGATCCGTTTCGCTGCGAATGCGATCGCGCACTATATCCGCTTCGTTCACGCCACCTCGCGCTGGGACGTGCGCGGGCGGGAACATCCAGAAAGCTACTGGAATAAGGGCGAGCCGTTCATCCTCGCCTTCTGGCACGGACGCCTGCTGATGATACCGATGGCATGGCAGTTGAACCAGCCGATCCATATGCTGATCTCGCAACATCGCGACGGCGAACTGATCGCGCGCGCCATGGACCCCTTCGGCATCGGCACGGTGCGCGGCTCCGCCGCCAAGAAAGGCAAGGAGAAAGGTGGCTCGGCCGCGCTGCGCAGCATCCTGAAGGTGCTGCGGGAAAAGGAATGCGTCGGCTTCACGCCAGACGGCCCCCGCGGCCCCCGCATGCGCGCCAGCATCGGCGTCGTCGCAGCGGCGCGGCTGGGCAAGGTGCCGGTGATCCCTCTGGCCTACAGTGTCGCGCGCCGCAAGGTGATATCCTCTTGGGATCGCTTCATCCTGCCGATGCCCTTCAACCGCGGCATTTTCCTCTGGGGCCCGCCCGTCGACCTGCACAGTGATCCGGACGAGCCTATCGAGGCCGCAGCGCGGCGTCTTGAGACGGAGATGAACCGGCTATGTGCCGAGGCCGACCGCCTTTGCGGCCAGCCGCCGATCGAGCCGGCGGCGCTGCCGGATGCGGTTGTCGAATCGCATGCTTAACACGCCGGCATTCTGGAACGCCGACGCCGCCTCGCTCTGGCCGACGCTGCTCAGTCCGGTGGCGGCTTTATACGCGCTCGGCAACCGCCTCAATCGCGCGATGACAAAGCCGCAGATGACAGGTCTGCCGGTGATCTCTGTTGGCAATCTCGTAGCCGGCGGTGCGGGCAAGACGCCGACGGCGCTTGCGCTGGTTTCCCATCTCACCAAGCTCGGTCATCATCCGCATATCGTCAGTCGCGGCTATGGCGGGCGGCTGGCGGGGCCTGCCCGCGTCGATCTGCGCCGGCACACCGCGGCCGATGTCGGTGACGAGCCGCTGCTGCTGGCGCAGGCCGCGCCAACCTGGATCGGTCGCGACCGCCCGGCTGCAGCCCGCGCCGCCATGGTGGCCGGCGCCTCCTGCGTCATCGCGGATGATGCGCATCAGACCTACAGCCTTGGAAGAACCCTTTCGCTGCTGGTCGTTGATGCGGCCTATGGCTTTGGCAACCGGCGTCTGCTGCCTGCCGGGCCGCTGCGTGAGCCGATTTCCGAGGGCCTGGCGCGCAGCGACGCCGTGATCCTGATCGGCTCCGGCAACACCGCCCTGCCCGATCTCGGTGCGCTGCCGCTGTTTCATGCCGAGCTTGTGCCGAATGCAGAGGATGCCGCGCGTCTGCGCGGCGAGCGCGTGCTGGCCTTCGCCGGAATCGCCCGGCCGGACAAATTCTTCGCATCCTTGCAGCAGGTCGGTGCGGAGATTGTCAGCCGCGTCAGTTTTGCTGATCATGCGCACTATGATGCCGATACCATCATGCGTCTGGTCGAAGATGCGCACCGGCAGAATGCAACGCCGGTGACAACCGCCAAAGACCTCGCCCGTTTCCCATCCGAGGCCAAGGCCATGGTCGAGACCTTGCGGGTGGCGCTGCGCTTTGCCGACCCCGCCGCCTTCGAGACTTTTTTGCGCACGAGGCTGCATGTTTAACCGTGCTGAACCGCATGAATATGTGGCCGCCTTCGGGGCACGCCTGGGGCTCGCCCTGTTCCGTGCCCTGTCGCTCGATGCCGCCTCGGCGGTCGGTGGCTGGATCGGCCGGCAACTTGGTCCGCATCTTTCCGTCCACGAGCAGGCCAAGACGCATCTCGCGCGCGCCATGCCGGAATTGGATGAAGCCAAGCGTGCCGCCATCCTGCGCGGGATGTGGGACAATTTGGGACGTGTGCTGGGCGAATACGCCCATCTGGGTGACATCGATATCGGCACCCCGCAACGGCCAGGTCGCATTGAATTGGTCGGCGGAGAAAATCTGGATTTCGTCCGCGATTCCGGCAAGCCTGCGATCTTCATCTCCGCCCATTACGGCAACTGGGAATTGATGAGCCTGGTGGCGACGCAATGGGGATTGCCGCTGATCCATGTTTATCGCGCCGCCAACAATCCACTGACCGAGGAGATTCTGCAGGAGTTACGCAAGCCGGTCGGCGGCGAACATATTCCGAAAGGCGTTCAGGCCGCGCGCGAGATCATCAAGGCGCTGAAGCGCAAGCAGAGCATCGGCATGCTGGTCGATCAGAAGCTCAACACCGGAATTCCCGTGCCCTTCTTCGGCCGGGATGCCATGACCTCGCCAGCCGCGGCCGAGCTGGCGCTGAAGAGCGGCTGCCCGATCGTTCCGGCCTATGTCGAACGGCTGGACGGCGCGCGTTTCCGAGTCACGGTGGAAAAGCCGGTTTATTTCGAGCGGACCGGCAATCACGAGCGCGACGTCTACGACGCCACCTTGTGGATCAACCAGAAGATCGAAGGTTGGATTCGCGCCCGCCCGGACCACTGGTTCTGGGTCCACAAGCGCTGGCCTGACTGATCGATTTATTGCTGCTGCTTCGGCAGCAGGCGCTGCGGGTCCAGCCGCACGTCGAACCAGTTCACACGCCAGTCAAGATGCGGGCCGGTTGCACGCCCGGTCGCGCCGATGGTTCCGATGCGCTGCCCCTGGCTGACGCGCTCGCCTATCTTCACCTCGACGGTTGCCAGATGCGAGTAGACGGCGGTGATGCCCATGCCGTGATCGAGGATCACGGTACCGCCGGTGTAATACAGATCCGGCTCTGCCAGCACGACCTCGCCCGGCGTGGAGGCCACCACCGGCGCGCCTTTCGGCGCGGCGATATCCACCCCGAAATGCGGCTGGCGCGGCTCACCATTGAGAATTCTCTGGCTGCCATAGACGCCGCTGACGATGCCCTTCGCCGGCCAGATCCAGCCCTCAAGGAAATCGAGACGCGGTGTGCTGCGCTGGCGCGCGGCAGCGATCATCGCATTCTCGCGCTTGATCCGCTCCAGCACCGCGGGCGGCGGCGTCACCTGCGCCGGCGGCAGGCCCTCGATGCGCTGGATATCGTATTGCCGCTGCTGGATCGACAGTGTCGTGATCAGCTCACGGCCATCGCTGTAGTTGATCGTCAGCGTTGCAATGGCCGGCTCGTCTCTCCCGAAACCGAAGACAAAACGTCCGTCCGGCGCAACCGGCACTGCCCGCTCGCCCAGCCGCAGTTTTACGCCCGGCTGCGCGACGCCAAGCACCAACCCGCCTTGAATGAACTCCCCTTCCCAGGCCAGGCCCGGCGGCGGTTCATTGGCGCGGGCAACACCGGCGATGGCGGCCAGAAGCAGGACGGCGGCCAGCCAGCGGATCATGCGCGGCGCACCGGATCCCGCATCAGCCCCTGCATGGCGGCATTGGCATCCGCATAAGGCTCCTGCCGGTCGACGCTCCAGTAGCGCAGCTTGTCGAGCGTAATGCGCGCGCCGGTGACTGCGCAGGTCACGTAGGAACCAGGAAAAACGATATCGAATGCACCGTGACGGTATTGCAGCTTGGCTTCCATCTCGCGGGGCAGAGGCGGTGTTTGCATTCAGAACAGCTCCTCCTGCTTCGAAGCTTTGGGCGCCGGACTCGAACCCGAGCGGCGCGGCTGGCTTGGCTTGCCGTCGCCGCCACCGATCAGCGCCGAGCGGCGGCCATCCTGCATCTCGATGGTCACGGCTGCGCCCGGCGGCATGTCGGCTGCCATTTTCAGCGCCCGTCCATCGGCGCCGTAGACAACCGCGAAACCGCGCGCCAGCACACTGCGGTAGGACAGGCTTTCCAGCAGCTTTGCCGGCTGCGCCAGCCGCTGCGTCGCATCGGCATGCCGCAGCCATATGCAGCGGCTTAAACGCGCCGTGCTTTCATCCAGGCGGCGGCGATATTCGGCAATCTCGCGGCGCAGAAGATTGGGGCGCAGCTTCGCAATCGCCGTTTCCATGCGGCCGCGCTGCGTCGCCACGCCGACCCGCAGGCCATGGCGCAGACGCTCGGAAAGATCGTCGAAACGCTGCTGCGCCATGCGCAACTGCTCGCGCGGACCGCGCAGACCACGCCCCAGTGCATCGAGATGCTGCCGCTTCTCCCGCGCCAGACGGCCCATGGCGCGGCGCTGGCGCTCGTCATAGGCCGCAACTGTGCCGACCAGTTCGAGCCGCACCGGCACCGCCATCTCAGCCGCCGCCGTCGGCGTCGGCGCGCGGCGGTCGGACGCGAAATCGATCAGGGTGGTGTCGGTCTCATGGCCGACGGCGGAGATCAGCGGAATATGCGACGCTGATGCCGCGCGCACCACGATCTCCTCATTGAAGGCCATCAGATCTTCCAGGCTGCCGCCGCCGCGCGCCACGATCAGCAGATCCGGCCGCGGCACCGGGCCATCGGCGGGCAAGGCATTGAAGCCCTGAATGGCGCGCGCCACCTGCTCCGCCGCGCCCTCACCCTGCACCAGAACCGGCCAGAGCAGCACATGGGTGGGAAACCGGTCACGCAGGCGATGCAGGATGTCGCGGATCACCGCGCCGGTCGGCGAGGTCACCACGCCGATCACCCGCGGCAGATAGGGCAAGGGCCGCTTGCGCTCGGCGGCGAACAGACCTTCCGCCGCCAGCTTCTGCTTGCGCTGCTCCAAGAGGGCCATCAGCGCGCCAAGGCCGGCTAGTTCCATGCGCTCGACCACCATCTGGTATTTCGAGCGGCCCGGATAGCTGGTCAGCTTGCCCGCGCAGATCACCTCCATGCCATCCTCGGGCTTGACCCCGAGGCGCATGGCGCTGCCCTTCCAGCAGACGGCATCGAGCACCGAATCGGCATCTTTCAGGCAGAAATACAGATGCCCGGATGCCGCGCGCTTGAACCCTGAGATTTCGCCGCGCACCCGCACCCAGCCGAAATTCTCCTCGATGCTGCGTTTCAAGCGCAGCGAGAGTTCGGTGACGGTGAATTCCGGGACATTGCTGGCGGGGTTCGCCCCGCTGCCCGGAGCGGTACCCTGTATCTGACCTGAATCGCTCATCCTCAAGGCCTTGCGTCGGCTTGGCCCATGATACAAACATTGCCGCCAATCCTCTACCCACCAAATCCTGCGGGTTGCCGACATGAATCTTCTGGTCATCGGATCGGGCGGACGTGAGCATGCCCTGTGCTGGGCGCTTTCGGCATCGCCGCTGGTCAACAAGCTGGTCTGCGCGCCCGGCAATGCGGGAATTGCGGCGGTGGCCAAATTGGCCAAGGTCGATCCCACCGATCGCGACGCAGTTCTGCAACTTTGCCGCGACGAGCATATCGACTTCGTCGTGGTCGGCCCGGAAGCGCCGCTGGTGATCGGCCTCGTCGATCATCTGGAAGCGGCAGGCTTCGCCTGCTTTGGCCCCACCAAGGCTGCCGCGCAGCTCGAAGGCTCGAAGGGCTTCATGAAGGACCTTTGTGCCAAATACGGCATTCCGACTGCTGCCTATGGCCGCTTCAAGGATGCGGCCGGCGCGGAAGCCTTCATCCGCAAGCATGGCGCACCGATCGTGGTGAAAGCCGACGGACTGGCCGCTGGCAAGGGCGTCACTGTGGCGATGACCCTGGACGAAGCGCTGGCTGCCAATGCAGCCCTGTTCAGCCAGCCCGGCGCCGAAGTGGTGATCGAGGAATACCTCGATGGCGAGGAAATCAGCTTCTTCGCGCTGGTCGATGGCAAGACGGCCCTGCCGCTGGCATCTGCACAGGATCACAAGCGCGTGGGCGATGGCGATACCGGCCCCAATACGGGCGGCATGGGCGCCTATTCGCCAGCGCCGGCGATGACGCCCGCGCTGCAGGCGCAGGTGATGGACAGCATCATCATGCCCACCGTGCGCGCCATGGCGGCGGAAGGCGCGCCGTTCAAGGGCGTGCTGTTCGCTGGCCTGATGCTGACCAAGGATGGCCCGAAACTGCTGGAATACAACGTGCGATTCGGCGATCCGGAATGCCAGACTCTGATGCTGCGCCTGAAATCCGACCTCCTGCCCGCGCTGATGGCGGCGCGCGACGGTGTGCTGAAGGATTTCGATCTGCGCTGGCGCGACGACGCAGCGTTGTGTGTCGTTATGGCCGCTGAGGGCTATCCCGGCGAACCGCGCAAGGGCACCGTCATCGCTGGCCTCGACGATGCCGCAGCGGAAAGCGACGTCGTCATCTTCCATGCCGGCACCACGGCCCGCGAGGATGGCGCGATTCTCGCCAATGGCGGCCGGGTGCTTGGCGTATGCGGCCTCGGCCCGAGCGTTCGCGCCGCTCAGGCCCGCGCCTATGCCGCTGTGGATAAGATTCGCTGGCCCGAGGGCTTCTGCCGCCGCGACATCGGCTGGCGCGCTATTGCGCGCGAACAGCAGAGCTGACAAGAGACTGGCACGCGACGTCCGCGCGATGCCCGGGGCAGGCGAGTTGCGGACCGGCTGGCAATAACAGCGGCATCCTGAGGTTTCTCGCGGGTGGTTGCACCGCCCCGCGTGGCTTGGCTATCGTACCGGGGAGCGCCCTTTAATCCGTGCTCCAACGAAACGAGGAAACAATAAATGAGTGACCAGGACCGCTTTGTCGGGACCATGCCGGTGCAGGAGCGCCACCGTTTTGATGAAGCCGCGCTGGAACGCTGGCTAAAAGACAATGTGCCAGATTATCGCGGGCCGCTGACCGTCCAGCAATTCAAGGGCGGACAATCCAATCCCACTTTCATGCTGGTCACGCCGGCGAAGAAATATGTTCTGCGCCGCAAGCCGCCGGGCAAGCTTCTGCCCTCGGCGCATGCGGTGGACCGCGAGTACCGCGTGATCTCGGCTCTGGCGAGAACCGACGTACCGGTCGCGCGCACCTATGGTTTGTGCGAAGACGACAGCGTCATCGGCACGGCATTCTATGTCATGGACTGCGTCGAAGGCCGCATTTTCTGGGACCAGCGCCTGCCGGGCCTCAATCCGGACGAACGCGCCGGCATCTTCGACGCGATGAACCGTACCATCGCCGCCCTGCATCAGGTCGATTACAAGGCCATCGGACTGGAGGATTACGGCAAGCCTGGCGATTACTTCGCCCGCCAGATCGCCCGCTGGAGCAAACAGTACAAGGCGTCCGAGACCGAGCAGATCGCCGCCATGGACAAGCTGATCGAATGGCTGCCGGCGAATATTCCGCCAGGCGACGAGACCAGCATCGTGCATGGCGATTTCCGGATGGACAACATGATCTTCCATCCGACCGAACCGCGCGTCATCGCCGTGCTCGACTGGGAATTGTCCACGCTCGGCCATCCGCTTGGCGACTTCACCTATCACCTGATGTCCTGGCGCCTGGCACCCGACATCTTCCGCGGACTGGCGGGCATCGACTTCGCCGGTATGGGGATTCCCACCGAAAGCGAGTATCTCAAGACCTATTGCCAACGCACCGGACGCGATGGCATTCCGCATCTCGACTTTTACATGGCCTACAACATGTTCCGGATTGCCGCTATCCTTCAGGGCATCATGGGACGGGTGAAGGACGGCACGGCTGCCAGCCAGCACGCCATCGAGTCAGGCAAGCGTGCCCGGCCGATCGCCGAACAGGCCTGGACATTGGTTGAAAGGATTAAGGGAGCGCAATAGGCATGCAGGCAGCCGAGAACCTGACCCCCGTACAACCGCATCACCGGTTCGACGAGGCCAGGCTGGCGGCCTATCTCGCCAAGCATCTTCCCGATTTCAAAACGCCGCTGACCGTCCAGCAGTTCAAGGGCAACGCGGTCAATCCCGCCTTCCTGCTGCACAGCCCGGGGCGCAATCTCGTACTGCGCAAGCGGGCCTTGCCGAAAAAGGGCTGCACGATGGCGGAATCGATCCAGCGGGACTACACGCTGCTCACCGCCCTGCATAAGGCCGGGATGCCGGTTGGCATGCCGCATCTGTGCTGCCTCGACGAGGACGTGATCGGCACACCCTTCTATCTGCTGGAGCATGTTCCGGGGCGGCATTTCCGCGACCCCAACCTGCCCGGCATGGACCCGAAACAGCGGCATGCGCTCTACGACGCCATGGCAGCCGCGCTCGCCCAGGTGCATGCGCTCGATCCAGCCATCACCGGCCTGCCGGTGAATGGCGGCGGCCGCGATTACCTGGTACGTCAGATCGGCATGCTGACCGAGCAGTATCGCGCCAACCGGACGGACGATATCGGCGCGGTGGAACGCCTGCTCGAATGGCTTCCGGCCAACGTGCCGCAAGAGCAGATGACGTCACTGATGCACGGCAATTTCCGGCTGGAAAATCTCATCTTCCACGCCAGCGAACCACGCGTCATCGCCATTCACGACTGGGATCTGGCGCTGATTGGCCACCCACTGGCCGATCTCGCCATTAACTGCATGCCCTATCGCGTCACCATTCCGGGCATGGGCAGCCTGCAGGGGATCGACTTCATCGATAGCGGCATTCCGGGCGAGCCGGATTATCTGGCTGCTTATTGCCGCCACAGTTTTGATGCCAATATCCGCGACAATGGCATCGCGCACTGGAACTTCTATCTGGCCTTCGCGCTGTTCCGCGTGGCGGTGATGGCGCAAGGCATCGTTAAACGGGGCTTGGAAAAAGGCGGCGCGGCAACACCGACGCTGAAGGCCTACGCCGCCGTGGTCCGCTCCGTCGCCAACCAGGCTTGGAACCTGGTTGACGGCGGTGACGACTGATTTTTAGTCAGCAAGTCCGCGGAAGGCCCGCAGGGCGAAATCGGCGGCGCGACCAAAGACCGCCGCCTTCCAGGCCGGCGTGTCGACATAGAAGGCGTCGCGGATCTGCTGCTTGAGCTTCTTACCGAGTTCGGAGTTCAAGTCACCCTTTGCATGCAGCCAGTGATCGCCACGCAGGGCCTCGGTGACCATGGGCATCGGCTGTGTGCCGTATTCCAGCGCAATCGCCGTGATCTCGACGGTCTTCGGCAGGTCGAGGAAGGCCTCCGGCACCGTGCCGGTGACGCGCGCCGACGTCGATGAGCCGTCATTCGGATCGGTGACTTCCGGACCGAACCACGCCTTGGCGCGAGCGTACGAGCCAGTTACTGGCCCGACATAGATCGGCTCGCCATAGCCCATCGGCCCGAGGCCGGTGTGGAAATCGATGCTACCCAGCTTGCGCGCACTGACGGGCACATGTTCCTTGAGGATGCGGCGGAAGGTTTCGTTCGACCAGGTCGGCTTCTGGCCGCCGAAGAACAGGCCGTCGGGGCGCGTATACTGACCGCCCGTCATCGCCGCCTGGAAAGCGAAATCGCCGCGTGTCTTCTTGTACTCCATGATTGCCTGATCGGCCGCGGCGCGGCCCTGCCCTTCCCAATGGGTCGGGATCAGCCAATCGTGGACTTCCTCGTAAGCCTTGTTCTCGGGCAACGGCTTGGAGAAGTCCTGGAAATTGCGGTTGAGGTCGACATTGTCCTCGGTCACGCGGCGGATCCAGGCGAAACCGTAAGGGTTGATCGCGTGGATCATGATCGCCTTGGTATTCGCCGGCATCGCATCCAGCAGGCGTTCCTTGAAATGACCGATCTGCGCGCCAGAGCCGCAGAAACCCTCAGCACCGTGCGTGCCGGAAATGGTGATGTAGACCCGCTCGGCATTGTCCGAACCAAGGCAGGCCACATCGGTCGTCAGGACTTCGCCGTTCGGCCCCTTGGCATTGGGGTTCTCGTAGACGGTGAGCTTGGCGCCAGCTGCCTCGGCCGCAGCGCGGAATTTCTCCCGCGCCTCGGCATAGGTGGCCGAAAAGTACGATTCAACAGTCATGGGGAGACTCTACGTTTCTGGTTTATGAACTCAGTTCCAGCGAGCCAGTTCGAGACGGCCGATCTGGTTGCGATGCACCTCGTCCGGGCCATCGGCGAAGCGCAGCGTGCGCGCCTGGGCGTAAGCCGCGGCCAGACCGAAATCGGAGGTCACACCGCCGCCACCATGCACCTGCATCGCCCAGTCGATCACCTGGCAGGCCATGTTGGGCGCTGCCACCTTGATCATGGCGATTTCCTTGCGGGCTGCCTTGTTGCCGACGGTGTCCATCTTCCAGGCGGCATGCAGCACCAGCAGACGGGCCTGATCGATCAGGATGCGCGATTCGGCAATGCGCTCCAGGGTCACGGTCTGCTCGGAGATCGGACGGCCGAAGGCGACGCGGCTCTTCGCCCGCTTGCACATCTTCTCCAGCGCCCGCTCGGCCTGACCGATCAGACGCATGCAGTGATGGATACGGCCCGGGCCGAGACGGCCCTGCGCAATCTCGAAGCCGCGCCCCTCACCCAGCAGGATGTTGGACGCCGGCACGCGCACATTCTTGAACTCGACCTCGCCATGGCCATGCGGCGCGTCGTCATAGCCGAAGACCGGCAGCATGCGCAGCACCTTCACGCCGGGCGTGTCGCGCGGAATGAGGATCATCGATTGCTGTTTGTACTTGTCGGGATTGTTCGGGTCGGTCTTGCCCATGAAGATGATGATCTTGCAGCGCGGATCGCCGATGCCCGAGGTCCACCACTTGCGGCCGTTGATCACGTAATAGTCGCCGTCGCGCTTGATTTCGGCTTCGATATTGGTGGCGTCCGACGAAGCCACGGCGGGTTCCGTCATCGCGAAGGCGGAGCGGATCTTGCCTTCCAGCAACGGCTCCAGCCACTGCTTCTTCTGCTCTTCGGTACCATAGCGCTCAAGCACTTCCATGTTGCCGGTATCCGGCGCCGAGCAGTTGAACACCTCCGGCGCCCACCAAACGCGGCCCATGATTTCGCACAGCGTAGCGTATTCATGGTTCTTCAGACCGGCGCCACGCTCACTCTCCGGCAGGAACAAGTTCCACAAGCCGGCCGCCTTGGCCTTTTCCTTCAGCTCCTCAATGACGGCCGTCGGCTGCCAGCGGTCACCGGTCGCGACTTCCTCATCGAAACGCTGCTCGTTCGGGTAGACATGCTCATCCATGAAGCGGGTGAGCTTTTCCTGCAGTTCCTTGACCCGATCGGAGAATTCAAAATCCATGGTTTCCGTCCCTTTATTGCAAGTTAACCGATAGCGGTACGGCGCCGAGTGTAGAACCGGGCTTCGCACTCGGCTAGGGACTTGGGGCGTTTATCGGCGGGCGGCAAAGAAATCGCGCAGCAATGCCGCAGCGGCAACCTCGCCGATTCCTCCATAGACCTCGGGCCGGTGATGGCAGGTCGGCTGGGCGAAGAATCGTGCGCCATGGGCGACGCCGCCGCCCTTCGGATCATCGGCTCCGTAATACAGCCGCCGCAGCCGGGCGAAACTGACGGCGGCCGCGCACATGGTGCATGGCTCCAGCGTCACGTAGAGGTCGCAGCCGCCGAGCCGTTCTGCCCCTAAAGCTGCAGCGGCCCGGCGGATCGCCAGTACCTCGGCATGGGCGGTGGGATCATTCAGCGCCCGGGTCTCGTTGCCCGCACGCGCGACGATCTCCCCGCTGGCTCCGTCCACGATGACGGCCCCAACCGGCACCTCGCCACGTGCAGCGGCGGCCTTGGCTTCTTCCAGAGCGGCATCCATGGGCGTCATGACGGCGCAGCCTGCGGGAGCCGGCCCCACGCGTCAAGCCGAGTTGCCCCCCTAGACGCCCGGGCCTATAACGGGGCCCATGAGCAAAGCCAAATCCGCGCCACTGATCGGCATCACCCTCGATTCGGAAGAGCCTGGCGGCTATTCGAAATTCCCTTGGTATGCCCTGCGGCAGAATTACTGCTCGGCGGTTTCAGCCAAGGGCGGCGTGCCGCTGGTGCTGCCGCATGAACCGGGCGCGGTGGAGAGCTATCTTGACTTGCTGGACGGCCTGATCGTGACGGGCGGCAATTTCGACGTCGACCCGGCCCTGTTCGGCGCCACCGCCAAACATGCCACGGTGAAGACCAAGGATGCCCGCACACAGTTCGAATGGGCAATCACCAAGGGCATGCTGGAGCGCAACAAGCCGGTCTTCGGCATCTGCGGCGGTCAGCAGCTGCTCAACGTCGTGCTGGGCGGCACGCTGATCCAGCATATCCCCGATGCGGTAGAGAATGCACTGGCCCATGAGCAGCCCAATCCCCGCGATCAGGCCGGCCATAGCGTGCATATCGCCAAGGGCACGCTGCTGCACAGGATTGTCGGTGCCGAGGAACTGCCAGTGAATTCGGCGCATCACCAGGCGGTGGAGAAGGTCGCGCCCGGCGCAATCTCGGATGCCGTCGCGCCCGATGGCGTGATCGAAGGCATCGAACATCCGGATTACCGCTTCTGCCTCGGCGTGCAGTGGCATCCAGAATTCTTGATCAGCCAGGGCGACGAGAAGCTCTTCGCCGCTTTCGTCGCTGCCGCCGCGCAATGAGCGATATGCAGAAAGGCGATACGGAGAAAGGCGAGCGCATCGCCAAACGGCTGGCGCGCGCCGGCGTCTGCTCGCGCCGCGATGCCGAACGGCTGATCGCCGAAGGCCGAGTCAAAGTCAACGGTAAGAAACTCGACACGCCCGCCTTCCTGGTTGGCCCCGACGACATCATCATGGTCGACGGCAAGCCGGTGGCCGAACCAGACAAGACGCGGCTGTGGCTCTATCACAAGCCGCGCGGTCTGATGACCACCCATCGCGATCCGCAAGGGCGGCCAACCGTTTTCGAGAAGCTGCCGCCCGATATGCCGCGGGTCATTTCCATCGGCCGGCTGGACTTCAATTCTGAGGGCCTGCTGCTGCTGACCAATGACGGCGAACTGGCGCGCCGGCTGGAACTGCCGAGCACCGGCTGGCTGCGGCGCTATCGCGTGCGGGTGAACGGCCTGCCGCATCCAGACCATCTCGCCAGGCTGCAGAAGGGCATCACCATCGATGGCGTCGCCTACGGGCCGATCACTGCGACCCTGGAGCGCCAGCAGGGCGACAATGCCTGGCTGGTGGTAGGCCTGCGCGAAGGCAAGAACCGCGAGGTGCGCAAGGTGATGGAGCACCTGGGCCATCCTGTTTCGCGCCTGATCCGCGTCGCTTACGGCCCCTTCCAGCTCGGCAGCCTGGAGCCGGGCAAGGTCAAGGAAGTGCCGGGCAAGGTGCTGGCCGAACAGCTTGGGGTGAAAACCAAGGCCCTGAGCCAGAAGGCTGCCCCAAAGAAATGAGGATTGTCGGCGGCACGCATCGCGGCCGGCCGATCGCCGCGCCACCCAGCCGCGACACGCGGCCCACCATCGACCGTGTGCGGGAATCACTGTTCAACATGCTGGCGCATTCGCCGGCCCTGCTGACCGAAAGCGGCCAGCCACGGCTGGCGGATGGCATCGTCATCGATGCCTTTGCCGGTTCCGGCGCGCTGGCTTTCGAGGCTTTGTCGCGCGGCGCCAGGCACGCCTATCTCTTCGAGATCGATCCGGCGGCGCGACGCGTGATCTTGCGTAATGCCAGTGAGCTGGGCTTCGGCAGCCGGACCACGCTGCGCGGCATGGATGCCTGCCAGCCGGGCAAGCCGCCGGCGGACCAGCAGGCCGATATCGTCTTTCTCGATCCGCCCTACCGCTCAGACCTCGGTGCCAAGGCCCTGACAGCGCTTGACCGGGAGGGCTGGCTGAAGCCGGATGTGCTGGCCATCGTCGAGACCGACGCCAAAGCCAGCTTCGATCCGCCGGCGGGTTTCACCCTGCTGGACGAGCGGCGGCAGGGGCCGGCGAAACTCGTCTTTCTAACCAAGACGGCCTGATAACGCGCCCGGGCCGGGGCACACTCGAGGCTTGTGCACTGCCGCTCGCACGCCAATTTGCGCCCGATTTTATCCATAAGCCCTTGGGAGCCGGCAGCAGCACAGGCAACTCAGGTTCACGGCGCCCATCTGGTAGGCCTGGGCCATCATTAACGCCGATAACGAAATAAATATTTGATTTAACGCACATTTTTACCAATGATGGCAATATGTTATGGACCATTACGAACACCGCTCAATAAAAGTCGGTACGACGCCTGTATGATTGACTTATGTCAACCTAAAGCAGAATTAAAAACGGTATTGGAGGCGGAAATCCAACCAGAAATGCCGCCTCTCCTATGACGCCTCGCTCCCACGTTTTCGGCTATCCGGTACCAGCCTGGCAGACCTGGCTGATGCCGGCACTGCTGTCCATCGTGCTGGTGGTCGTCGAGCAATACAGCTTCCTGCTCTTCCACCTCGCCGCCGAGTTGTTTGCGGTTATCGTCTGCTTCGTACTGTTCAGCGTCGCCTGGAGCACATATCGCTTCTCGAAGGATGCCTTCCTGATCTTTCTGGCGTGCGGCTTCTTCTGGATTGGCGTGCTCGATCTGGCGCATACCTTGACCTACAAGGGCATGAACCTGTTCCCCATGCCCGGCGGCAATACGGCGACGCAAATCTGGATCGCTTCACGGTATTTCCAGGCGCTGCTGCTCCTGGCCAGCCCCTTTGCCGCCCGCGTGCAGTTCGACAAAACCCTGCTGTTTTTTGTCTTCGGACTGATCGCCGTGCTGATCATGGGCTGCATCGCCACCGGCAATTTCCCCGATGCCTATATCGACGGAGAAGGCCTGACGCAGTTCAAGATTGTCAGCGAAATGGTGATCAGCGCCATCTACGCGCTCAGCATGCTGGCGCTTTGGTATGATCGAAAAAACGTTTCCGGAGATGCCATGCCCTATCTTCTGGCCGCCATCGTGCTGGCCATTGGCGCGGAGCTGGCCTTCATCTTCTACATCGACGTCTATGACGTCTCGAACATGTTCGGCCACATCCTGAAATTCCTGTCCTCCTGGGCGATCCTGCGGGCCGTGGTGGAAGTCAGCCTGATCAAGCCCTATCTGCAGCTCGCTGCCAGCAATCGCGCCAAGGACGATTTCCTGGCCTCGATGAGCCATGACCTGCGCACGCCGCTGAATTCCATCCTCGGCTTTGCCGACATGATCCGCAGCCACGCCTTCGGTCCGCTCGGCCATGCGAAATACGAAGAATATGTCGGCAATATCCACGCCAGCGGCACGTTGCTGCTCGGCCTGGTGAACGACATCCTCGATCTCTCAAAGCTTGAAAGCGGTCAGTATCAGCTTAGCCGTACTCCGCTGAAACCGGACGAATTGACCCGCGACGTGCTGCGCAGCTTCATGCCCGACATCGATGCAAAGAAGCTGAAGGCGCAGATCGACTGCCCAGAGGATATCGGCACCTTTCTGGGCGATGAACGCGCCATGGTGCAGCTTCTGAACAACCTGCTGTCCAATGCCGTGAAATTCACGCCGTCGGGCGGCACGATCGCGGTCGTCTGGTCGAAGTCGCCGGACGGCACCCTCACCCTTGAAGTCCGCGATTCAGGCCAGGGTATCCCCGAAGACAAGATCAGCAAACTGGCCCAGCCCTATGTCCAGGTCGATCCTTATCTGGCGCAGCAGAAGGGCACCGGCCTTGGGCTGTTCATCGTGCGCCGCATCGCCGAACTGCATGGTGCGACCTTCGGCATCCGCAGCCGGCTTGGCGCTGGCACCACGGTTACCATCGGTTTCCCGGCAACCGCACTGGCCTGACTATCGGCGGCCGAACAGCTTCTCAATATCCGACAATTTGAGCTCGACGTAAGTCGGCCGGCCATGGTTGCATTGGCCGGAATGGGGCGTCGCCTCCATCTGGCGCAGCAGCGCGTTCATCTCATCCAGGTTCAGCCGCCGGCCAGCGCGCACGCTGCCATGGCAAGCCATGGTGCTGCAGACTTCCTGCAACTGCTCCTTCAGCGGCTGTACGCTGTCATATTCCGCGATCGCATCGGCCAGGTCGCGCACGAGGTCACGCACCGCCACATCGCCGAGCAAAGCCGGCACTTCGCGCACCACCACGGCACCGCTGCCGAAGCCTTCCAGCACCAGGCCCAGTTCTGCCAGTTCGGCGGCACGGGCTGTCAGCCTTGCCGCTTCTGCCTCGCTGAGCTCGACCACCTCAGGCAGCAGCAGCACCTGGCGCGGCACCTTGCCGGCTTCCAGATTCTGCTTCATGCGCTCATAGACTAGGCGCTCATGCGCTGCGTGCTGATCGACGATGACGATGCCATCGGCGGTCTGGGCGACGATATAGGTTTCGTGCAATTGCGCACGTGCTGCTCCCAGCGGATAGGCCTGCAGCGGTACGGTCGGCGCGATCTCGGTTTCTTCGCCACGCGCGGCGGGCGCCAGGCCATCATCGGCGCTTGCCACCGTGCCGCCCGAGAAATCGCCCTGCGGCGCGTTATACAAGGCAGCGGCTTCCGCCAGCCCCGGATTGGCCGGCCGCAGATTGTCATAGCCGCGCCAGCGCGCCCCAGCCGACAGCGCATTGGTTCCAAAGGGCAGATTGAGGTTCGGCGCGGCCTGCGGCTTCAGCGCACCGAGCGCCGTTTGGGCCACCGTGGTGCTGGCACGATGACCGGCCTCAGCCAGAGCATGGCGCAGTGCACCGACGATCAGGCCGCGCACCAGGCCCGGATCGCGGAAGCGTACCTCCGCCTTGGCCGGATGCACGTTCACATCGACCTGCTCGGACGGCAGTTCCAGGAACAATGCCACCACCGGATGGCGATCATGGCTGAGGAAATCGGCATAAGCCCCGCGCACTGCGCCGACGAACAGCTTGTCGCGCACCGGGCGTCCGTTGACGAAGAGGAACTGGTGCTGCGCATTGCCGCGGTTATAGGTCGGCAGGCCCGCATGGCCGGTAAGCCTGATACCTTCGCGCTCGGCCTCGATCGTTACGGCATTGTCGGCGAAGTCGCGGCCGAGAATCTGCTCCAGGCGATTGAGGCGACGCTCGAACAGCTCACCCTGCACGGCATCGGCGCGAAAGGAGATGCGGCCATCCTGCTGCAAGGTGAAGGCAATCTGCGGATGCGCCATCGCAAGCCGCTTGACGATCTCCTGCACTGCGAGTTCTTCAGCGCGGTCGGTCTTGAGGAATTTCAGCCGCGCCGGCACGGCGTAGAAAAGATCGCGCACCTCGACCCGCGTGCCCGGCGGCGCGGCCGCAGGCTTCACCGGACCGACCCTGCCGGCATCGACCTCGATGCTCCACGCGCTGTCATCGCCAGCACGGCGGGTGAGAATGCTCATGCGCCCGACCGCGCCGATGGAAGGCAACGCCTCGCCACGGAAACCAAGCCAGCGGATGTCGAGCAGATCGTCATCGGGCAGTTTCGAGGTGGCATGACGCTCGACAGCGACCGGCAATTCCTCCGGTCCCATGCCCTTGCCGTTATCGGCGATGCTGATCAGGCTGCGGCCGCCATTGGCGATGGCGATATCGATGCGGGTCGAGCCGGCGTCGATGGCATTCTCCACCAGTTCCTTCACCGCAGAAGCGGGACGTTCCACCACCTCGCCGGCAGCGATACGATTGACCAGAGTTTCAGGCAGACGGCGAATGGTCACGCTCAACCTCCAAGCCCGGCCGGCTGGCCCACCACGACGACGAGGAAATCGTCACGCTGCAGCAGGCGCTGGGCGACGCGCTTGACATCTTCCGGCGTGACATTGCGGATCAGCTCAGGATAACGATCGATGTAGTCAAGCCCAAGGCCGGAAATCTGGATCGCCACCAGCATGTTTGCGATGCCGGCATTGGACGACAGGCGCAGCGGGAAGGAGCCAGTGAGATAGGCTTTGGAATCCTCCAGCTCCTGCGCCGTCAGCCCCTCGCGCGCCACGCGGGCAAACTCGGCACGAACCAGATCCCAAGCCGCGCCAACCTGGTCGTTGCTGGTCGCCAGCGAGCCGGAGAACAAGGCCGCCGCCTTGTAAGGGCTGAGGCTGGTGCCGATGGAATAGACAAGGCCACGCTTTTCGCGCACCTCCTCGAACAGCCGCGAGGACATGCTGCCGCCACCCAGCGCATTGTTCAGCACGGTCGCCGCATACCAATCCGGATCCTCCCGCTCGATCCCCGGCGCGCCGAACAGCACGATGCTCTGCGGAATGGGAAACTGGATCACCACCGGCGCTTTCGACGTGCGCGGCGTCGTCTTGGCTGGCAACGGCAGTTCGGCATTGGCCGGCAGGGCGCCGAAGCTTAGATCCACCAGCCGCGCCAGTTCTGCCGCCGTGATATCGCCAACTGCGCCAATCACCAGATTGTCCCGCGCCAGCGCCTTGCGGGCAAAAGTGGCAAAATCGTCTCGCCCCATGCGGTCCAGGCTTTCGGCAGTGGCCGACGAACGGCGCCCATAGGGGTGGTCGCCATAGGCAAGCTCGGCGAAACGCTCGCCGACCAGCGCATTGGGATTGGTGCGGCTGCGCTCGTAGGAAACGCGGGCACGCGCCTTCAGCCGGTTGATCGGCTCATCCTCGAAACGCGGTGCGGTCATGGCAAGCCGCAGCAGTTCAAAAGCGCGCTCGCGATGCTCCGACAGCGTGCGCAAACCGAGCGTCATATAATCGCGGTCCGTACCGAAATCGATCGAGATCGCTCGCTCGCGCAAGGCATCCTGAAAGGCGTCGGGGCCGAGATCGCCGGCACCTTCGGTGAGCAACGCGGCGGTCAGCGAGGCCAATCCCTGCTGCCCGTCCGGTTCGCTGGAGGAACCGCCGCGCCAGGCCGCCTGCAATGCCAGCATCGGGATGCTGGGCTCCCGCACCAGCCAGACCTCGATGCCGCCCGGCGTGATCACGCGCTCGATCTTGGGCGCCGCCTGCACCGCAGCGGCGGCCAGCAGCACACAGATCAGAACGAAACAACGAAGAGCAACACGCATCGGTCAAACCTCTTCCTCAGCTTTGCTCTTTCGGCAGCAGATAGCCGGTGACGGATTTGCGTAGGTCGAAGACGTATTTGGCGGCTTCCAGCACCTGCTCCGCGGTGACCGCCTCCACCAGCCTGGGCCAGTTCTCGACATCATCGACACTGAGGCCGGAGGTCAGCGCCTGGCCAAAAATCTGCGCCGCGCCTGTCAGGCTGTCGCGCGCATAAACGGCCTCGGCGCGGAGGACGATCTTGGCTTCGCGCAATTCCTTCTCGGTCACCCCGTCCTTCAGCAGCGCAGCAATGACGCGATCGAGGCCAGCCTCCACCTCTTCCAGCTTGCGGCCCGTTTTGGGCGAAGCGCCGAAGCCGAAGGTGGTCGGATCAAGCGAGACAGAAGAATACCATGCGCTGGCCGAAACCGCGGGACCGTCGCCCTGCACCAGCGCGGCATAAAGCCGGCCGGTGGGGCCGCTCAGGATCTCCGCCAGCACGGTCAGCGGAATGGCATGCTGCTTGGCGTCGGAAGTGCGGCTGGGCGCCAGATAGGTGCGCCGCAGGCTCGGCTGCGAAACCCGCTCATCGGCCATGCTGATGCGCCGTGCGGCCAGCTGCGGCGGCTCCTGCGGACGGATGCGCGCCGGCACCGGCCGCATCGGCACCAGGCCGTAATGCTTCTCCGCCAGGCCGCGCAATTCGCTGGGCGAGACATCCCCGGCGACGATCAGGATCGCATTGTTGGGCGCGTAATATGCGCGATAGAAATCCATCGCATCTTCCAGCGTCAGCCTAGCGACTTCCTGCGGCCAGCCGATCACCGGCCGGCCATAGGCATGCGACAGATATTGCACGGCGTCGAACTGTTCGCCGAACAGGGCGCTCGGACTGTTCTCGATGCGGCTGAGCCTTTCCTGCAGTACCACCTGCAATTCCGGTGCGGCATCGCCAGGCTTGGGCTGCAGTGAGGCCATGCGCTCGGCCTCCATGCGCATCACCATTTCCAGCCGATCGCGCGCCACCGTCTGGAAATAGCCGGTATAATCGTAGGACGTGAAAGCGTTGTCGCGGCCGCCCACGCGCGCGACACGGCGGGAGAATTCTCCCGCCGGCACATTGGGCGTGCCCTTGAACATCAAATGTTCGAGATAATGCGCAACGCCGGTCTTGCCCGGCTGCTCATCGGCAGCACCGACCTTGTACCACACCATGTGGTGGACGATCGGTGCGCGATGATCCTCGACCAGAACGACCTGCAGGCCGTTCTCAAGCATGAAGGTGGTCGGACGAAAGACCTGGCCATAGGCCCCATCGCTGCTCCACCCTGCATATAACGCTATGGCGGCGAACAGGGCAGAGATCAGGCGATGCACAATAAATCCTCCGTCAGAGCAGCTCCGTCAGATCAGAAAATGCCTTCCAGCGGACCGCGCTCGCGGCGCTTGATCGTCGGCACGTCGCCCGCGGTGACCGACTTGCCGGTGGCGGCATTCTCGCGCAGGCGCTGCGCCTCCTTCACCGGATCGACGGCCAGGCCCGGCGGCTCGGCCTCCTGCCAGAAGATCAGGCGGTCGACAAAGCTGCGGTCCCGCTCCGCCAGTTGGGTGAAATCCTCGTTCACCTTGCGGCGGATATCCGGATCGACGCTTGTTGCCCGCGCCTGCTGCAACAGCGCGGCCTCACCTGCTGAGACCGAGGAAGTGGGGTTGCGCTGGGCCGAGGTCAACGGGCTGGTGACGGTACGGCCGCCGAGCGCCGCCTGGGCGCGGTCGCGCGCCTGGATATCCTGCGGGCGTGGCGCGCCCGGCTCAGGCGGACGCAGGCCGAATTCCGGCGGCAGGACGAGCGGCGCCTTGGTAACCACGGCGAATTCGTCCGGCGATTTCTTGTTCAGGCCAAGAGCTTCGCGGGTGCTGTCGCAGCCGGCCAGGATCAGTGGACAAGCCAGGATGACAGCGAACGGCATCCAATGGCGTCGGCCGGCACTGTTCGGTCGACTCATGACGAAACGGTCCCCTCTTGCTTAACGGAGGCGGGATTTTACCCTCGGGGCAAGCCCCGGCACAAGGGCGGCAGGCAAGGCGATTCTCAAGCCTCAGCGGGTGCGGCCGGCAGGCGAATCACCGCCGTGGTACCGCGGTTTTCGACGCTTTCGATTTCCAGGGTACCGCCATGCAATTCCATGAATTTGCGGCTGATTGCCAAGCCCAGCCCGCTTCCCTCGCCGCTGCGGCTGATATTCGGGTCGCCCTGCCAGAAAGGCTCGAAGATGCGCGGCAGATATTCGGGCCGGATGCCGATGCCGGTATCGCTGACACTGACCACCAGGGTGCCGTCCGACTCGCGAAGGCCGGCGATGCGAACCTGCCCGCCGGGTGGCGTGAACTTGATCGCGTTGGACAGCAGATTGAGCAGAACCTGCTTGATGGCGCGGGCGTCGAACCGGGCGGCGGGAATGTCATGCGGAAACTCGTTGACAATGGCGATCTGCGCCTCGCGTGCGCGGCCTTTGACGATGGTCAGACAGTCCTCAACCACGCTGGAAAGCTGGTGCGCATCCAGCGATAGCTCGTAGCGGCCGGCCTCGATCTTGGACATGTCGAGAATGTCATTGATGACATGCAGCAGGTGCCGGGCGCTGACCACGATGTCCTGGGCGTAGTCAAAATACTTTTCCGAGCTGGGCCCCCACATGCGCAGCACGATCACTTCCGCGAAGCCGATGATGGCATTCAGCGGTGTGCGCAACTCATGACTCATATTGGCGAGGAATTCCGATTTGGCCCGGTTGGCCGCGACCGCATGTTCGCGTTCACGGGCATAGGAGCTCGCCAGCCGCTCCAGATCCTTCGCCTGGTTGCGCAGGCGGGTATTGGCCTCGTCCAGCGCCTGTTCGGCATACTTGCGCTCACTGATGTCGACGGCAACGGTGAGGATCGCCGTCACCCGGCCGTCGCTGTCGTGCACGGGAACCTTGCTTTCCAGAATCGTCCGCATCGTGCCGTCGGCGGCGCGATAAGAATGCTCGCGATTGAGGAAAGCGCGCGGATCCCGCAGCAGTTCTTCTTCCGCCGCATTGCTAAGCCTGATGAAGTCTGCACGCGATTCCGGCGCCAGGCCGCGCAGCGGCAGCTCGGATAGATGCCGGCCGATCATCTCTGACGCTTCGGTCTGGAAGGCTTCGGTCAGGCTGCGATTGACCAGCAGATAGCGGCCGCGAGTGTCCTTGACACTGATGCGGGCCGGGATTGCCTCCAACACGCTGTGCAGCAGTTCGCGGCCGCGTTCGACCTCTTCCTCGATCGCCACACGCCGGGTGATGTCGGTCCCGGCACCGCGATAGCCGGTGAAATTCCCCTTGTCATCGAAGACCGGCACGCCGCTGAGGCTGTAATGGCGCACATCGTCGGGTTCGATGGCGACGCGAAAGCGGAAATCGCGGAAGGGCCGCCGCGCCGCAAGATCCGCGCGGTGATTGACCCAGGCGGCGTCGGCATGGCCGCTTTCGTCGCGCAGCATGTGGTCATACGCCACCTCGGGCGACGCGCCGCCTGCCTGTGACGAATAGACCAGATCGAAATCGGCGTTGCGCTCCCAGAACCAGTCCGATGCCGCGTTGGCGAAATCGCGAAAGCGCGCCTCCGAGATGCGACGCTGCTGCACCTCGCGATTGCGTTCCGCCACGTGATCCGCGCCAACGGCGAAAATCGTATTGATCCGCGCCGCCAGCAGCCCAAATTCGTCATCCTTATGCTCAGGCGGCACTTCGATGGGAGAGACATGCGGCTGGCGAGGATCGGCGCGTTCGAGCTGTCCGACCAAGGTCAGCAACGGCCGGGTCAGCGTATAGTAGAACAGCACGGCCAAGATGAGCGCGAGGATGAAGTTACGCACCACTCCTGTCAGCAGGACCGTCCAGGCACGGGTCACGATGCTGTGTGCCAGCAGCGATCCGTCGACCGAGACACGCATTTCGCCAACCAGTTCGCGATCGCGCTGGCTGTAAAGCGACTGGATCAGCATCTCGTCATCGGCCTGCAGCAGCCGCTGAACCCATTCGGGCATGCGGCCGTCGCGCGGCCGCGCTTCCATCGCCATGAGGCGGCCGTAATTGTCATAGATCTCAGCGCGCCAGATCGGCTGGTACATCAGGAGCCCGCTGACCACGCGGGCAGCCAGTTGCTCGTCCAGCGCGTAGGCGGCCTGCGCCGCCGCCTCGTTGAGCATGTCCATGACCTGGGTCACAGTGGCCTGGCGCTGGCTGGCTTCGTTCCGGATATCGAGCAGAAGCTGGAAGATGCCCGTGATCAGGCCCAGCAGCAGCGCAGCGATCAGCGTGATCTTGACCTGCTGGACGGAAATCTGGCGCCGGCGAACCTGATTCTGGCTCCGGGTTCGCCGCTTCGGAAGCAACGCATTCATGCGTTCCGTCCTGTACCGGATCGGTCGGGCAAATCGCTACCCTGAGCCGGCGCTCCGTTTTTATTGGATCGTCCGGCAAATGTTACGCAATCCCGGGACCGACCCATTGCCCCCTCGTTCGATCATGCCTCACACAGCCGCCACTCACCCCGCAGCGGCACAATAATCAGTATAACTATTTTCAACCGGAAGTAGGTGGAATCAAGGGAAATGTTAGGTTCCGGACGAATTTGGCCGGAAACCGTCAATTAACAGCAAGCCGACACCGACAACGATGGTGCTGTCAGCGAGGTTGAAGGCTGGCCAGTGCCAGCCAAAGGCATGGAAATCGAGAAAATCGAACACGGCCCCAAAGCGGACGCGGTCGACGATATTGCCGATTGCGCCGCCGATGATGCCGCCCAGGCCGAGGGCGACCAGGCGGGTCTGCGCCCGCCATAGCCAGATCGACAGCCAGACGAGGACGGCGACGGCCACGCCGATCAGCGTCCAGCTGCGTAGATCGCTATCCTCCTGGAACAGCCCGAAGCTGACACCTGTATTCCAGACCTGCACCAGATTGAAGAATGGCGTCACCGCGACGACGGGCGGATTATGCTGCGCCACGAAGTCAAGAAAGAACGCCTTGCTGACCTGATCGGCGACCAGCACGAGCGCTGCGACGATGCCGCCCAGGCGGATCATGCTGATCGTCCCTGCTGCACTGGTTGCCAATCGCATCAGGCCGTGGGACCGACGGCTTCGCAGCAGCGCCGGCACAGGTCGTCATGGCTCTTCATCGTGCCGACCTCAGGCAGGATCTGCCAGCAGCGTTCGCACTTCTTGCCCTGGGCCAGTTCAGGCACCACGGCAACGCCCTTGGCGTCGTCGGTGCGGAACGCATGCGCTGGCCCCTCGCCTTCGCGAAGCGTAATACCCGAGGTAATGCAGATCTCGGCGAAATCGAGATCGACCAGCGCGTTCAAATCCTCGCCATTCACGTAGACTACCGGATGCGCCTGCAGGCTGGCGCCGATGCGCTTCTCGGCACGCTCGATCTCCAGCGCACCGGTGACGGCACGGCGCACGCGGCGCACGCGCTCCCATTTCGCGCCGAGCGCCGGATTGAACCACTCCTCGGGCACGGTGGGGAACAGCTCGCGATGGACGCTGCCATCCTCGCTGGGATAACGCGCGAGCCAGGCCTCTTCCGCCGTGAAGCAGATGAACGGCGCCAGCCACTTCACCAGGCAGTTGAACAGCTGGTCCAGCACCGTGCGGGCAGCCCGGCGGCGGATGCTGTCCGGCGCGTCGCAGTAGAGCGCATCCTTGCGGATATCGAAATAGAAGCTCGACAGATCAACGGCGCAGAACTGGTACAGCGCGACATACATGCGATGGAAATCGTATTCTTCGCAGGACGCACGCACCACCTTGTCGAGTTCGGCCAGGCGATGCTGAACCCACTGCTCCAGCTCCGGCATCTGATCATGCGGCAAACGCTCGGATTCCTGGAAGCCGGCGAGATTGCCAAGCAAGTAGCGCAGCGTGTTGCGCAGGCGGCGATAGGCATCCGACTGCGCCTGAATGATGCTGGGTCCTACGCTTAAGTCTTCCGAGTAATCCGACGAGACGACCCAGAGCCGGAGAATGTCGGCACCGGATTTTGCGATCACGTCCTGCGGCTCGACCGTATTGCCGAGCGACTTGGACATCTTGCGCCCCTTCTCGTCCAGCGTGAAACCATGCGTCAGCACGGCATCGTAGGGCGCGCGGCCGCGGGTACCACAGCTTTCCAGCAGCGAGGAATGAAACCAGCCGCGATGCTGGTCGGAGCCTTCGAGATAAAGCGAGGCCGGCCATTTCAGATCCGGGCGCTGTTCCAGCACGAAGCTGTGGGTGGAACCGGAATCGAACCAGACATCGAGAATGTCGGTCACCATCTTCCAGTCGTCGGGATTGTACTTGCTGCCGAGGAAATCGGCCGGCTTGGCGGTGAACCAGGCATCGGCACCGTCCTTCAGGCAGGCTTCGACGATGCGGTTGTTGACCTCCTCGTCGCGCAGCAGCTCACCGGTTTCCTTATGCTCGAAGACGGCAATCGGCACGCCCCAGGCGCGCTGGCGGCTGATCACCCAGTCGGGGCGCTGCTCGATCATCGCATAAAGCCGGTTGCGGCCCTGCGGCGGATAGAAGGCAGTCGCGTCGATGGCCGCCAGCGCCTTCTTGCGCAGGTCGTTGGTGGTCATCGAGATGAACCATTGCGGCGTGTTGCGGAAGATCAGCGGTGCCTTGGAGCGCCAGGAATGCGGATACTGGTGCCGCAGGCGGCCGCGGCCGAGCAGGCCATTTGCTTCGGTCAGCACGGCGATGACGCGGCTGTTGGCGTCGCCTTCCTTGCCGTTGTCGTCGAAGATGCGGGCCGGATTGTCGCCCCCGAAGATCGGCACATGACGGAAATAGCGGCCGTCCTCATCGACGGTATGCGGCACTTCGATGCCGTTCGCGATGCCCAGATTGTAGTCGTCGGCGCCATGGCCCGGCGCGATGTGAACGAAGCCGGTGCCGGCATCCATGGTGACGAAATCGCCATGGAAAACCTGCACGTCGTAATCATAGCCCTGGCCGCGCAGCGGATGGGCGCAGACGGTGCCTTCGATCTCGCTGCCCTTCAGCGTCGCGATCACGCTATGGGCGGTGATCGCGCAGGCCTTGGTGACGCTTTCGATCAGATCCTTCGCCACCACCACCTCTTCGCCGGTCTTGGCCAGCGTCTTCTCGCCCACCGCATCGACGCGGATACGCACATATTCGGCATCCTTCGACAGCGCGATGGCGCGGTTGCCCGGCATGGTCCAGGGCGTGGTGGTCCAGATTACGATGGCGGCGCCTTCCAGCGCCTTCACGCTCGGCTTCACCACTGGGAATTTCGCAAAGATCGTGTGCGAGGTGTGTTCGTGATACTCGACCTCGGCCTCGGCCAGGGCCGTGCGCTCGACGATCGACCAGAGCACCGGCTTGGAGCCCTTGAACAGGCCGCCGTTCATCAGGAATTTGTGGATCTCGCGGACGATCTGCGCCTCGGCGGCGTAGCTCATCGTGGTGTAGGGATTCTTCCAGTCGCCGATGACGCCGAGCCGCTTGAATTCCTCGCGCTGCACATTGATCCAGTGCTCGGCGAACTGACGGCATTCCTTGCGGAACTCGTCGATCGGAACATCGTCCTTGTTCTTGCCGGCGCTGCGGTACTTTTCTTCGATCTTCCATTCGATCGGCAGACCATGGCAGTCCCAGCCCGGCACGTAGTTGGCGTCATAGCCCATCATCTGCCGCGACCGGTTGATCACGTCTTTCAAGATCTTGTTCAGCGCATGGCCGATATGCAGATGGCCGTTGGCATAGGGCGGGCCGTCATGCAGGACGTATTTCTCGCGGCCCTTTGAATCGGCGCGGAGCTTCTCGTAGAGGCCGATCTTCTCCCAGCGGGCCAGGATCTCCGGCTCCTTGGCGGGCAGGCCAGCCTTCATCGGGAAATCGGTGGTCGGCAGGAAAACGGTAGAACGGTAGTCTTTGGTCATAACATCACTCGGGATGGACGCGCCTGTCGGCGTCTGGGCAGCGCTAATTTTCGGAAAATTCTAGGTATTCCCGGCCCTTAGAAAAGGACCGGGCCGCTAATTCGAGCCGGCCGCCGACCGGTGGCAATGGCAAATAGCCCAATCATGGCGATGGTTTAGCATCTGGCCGGGAGGCTGTCGAGGCGGCCTAGGCACCCCGCAGCAGCCGTTTGGCGGCCAGCACATCCTCGGCGATCTTGGCCTTGAGCGCCTCGATGCCCTCGAACTTCTCCTCCGGCCGGATGAAGCCGTGGAATTCGACCCGCATCGGCCGGCCATAGAGGTCGCCGCAGAAGTCGAACAGATAGACTTCCAGCTTCACCTCGGTCTGGGCGAAAGTCGGGCGGATGCCCAGGCTGGCGACGCCGTCATGCTGTTCCCCGTCGACCACGGCGCGGACCGCATAGATGCCGAATTTGGGCACCTGGAAATCCGTCATCGCGACATTGGCGGTGGGATAGCCAAGCTCCCGGCCGCGCTTGTCGCCATGCTCGACCACCCCCACGACCTCCCAGGGCCGGCCGAGGATGCGGTTGGCCGCGGCAATGTCGCCGGCTTCCAGCAGGCGGCGGACACGGCTGGAGGAATAGACCTCGCCATCGCCCTGGGCCGAGACGACAGTGACACCGATACCATGCCTGGCGCCGAGTTCGCGCAGCAGATCGGTATTGCCCGCCCGCGCCTTGCCGAAGGTGAAGTCGTAGCCGACCACGACATGGCTGAGCCCCAGATCGCGGGCCAGAATGTGATCGACGAAATCCTGCGGCGACTGGCTGGCCAGCGTTGCATCGAAAGGCATGGCCAGAACGATGCCGACGCCAAGCTCAGCGAGGATACGCGCCTTGGTCTCCAGGGCGTCGATGCGAAACGGCTGCGAATTCGGCACGAAGAAGCGGCGCGGATGCGGCTCGAATGTCATCACCGCCAACGGCTTGGCCTTGCGCTCGGCCTCGGCCTTGGCAGCCGCGATCAGCGCGCGGTGGCCCTGATGCACCCCGTCGAAATTGCCTATCGCCGCAACGGCACCGCGCGACGATGGCGGATAACTTGCGCTGGAGCGCAGCAGCCGCATGATGGCTCACTCTTTGGTCTGGCTGGCTTACTTTACCTTGCGGCTGACCATCAAGACAGCCTCGCCATCGATCACAACCGTATCGCCGACCCGGCATTCGCAGGCAAATTTCACCCGCCGCTTTTCCTGGTTGATCTCCAGGATGGTGACCTTGGCAACCACGGTATCACCGATGCGCACTGGCGCCTTGAAGCGCAGATCCTGCGACACGTAGATGCAGCCGGGACCCGGCAGCTTGGTACCGAAGACGGTGCTCAGCAGGCTGGCGCCCAGCATGCCGTGGGCGATGCGGCCCTTGAACGGCGATTTGGCGGCAAAGTCCTCGTCCAGATGCACCGGGTTTGTGTCGCCCGACAATTCGGCGAAAGCGACGATGTCGGACTCGGCCACGGTCTTGGAATAGACCTCGGACATGCCAACCGACAGGTCTTCCAGGTAATAGCCATGCATGGCCTGATAGGTCATCGCGTATTCCTCGGCTGCGAATCGGACGGCGTCGGTTGACCTTGTGTGAAGGCGCGGCGACTATACGGGACCGTCCTCACACCCGGCAAGCGCCGCATCCTTTTACCTATGGCCGAAATCCGCCCGTTATCCGCGTTTTCCGCCGCTGAACGCCGCGGCATCAGGTATGTCCTCACCGACATCGACGACACCCTGACCACGCATGGTCGGCTGACCGCCGCCGCGTATACGGCGCTGGAGCGCCTGGAAGCGGCCGGCCTTAAGGTCATTCCGATCACCGGCCGCCCGGCCGGCTGGTGCGACATGATCGCGCGCTTCTGGCCGGTCAGCGGCATCGTTGGCGAGAACGGCGCGCTATACATGCGCTATGACCGCGCCGCCAAGGTGATGCAGCGGCGCTTCTTCCAGTCGCTTGAGGAACGCCAGGCTGCGCGCAGCAAGCTGAATGCGCTTGCCGAAAAGATTCTGCGTGAGGTGCCGGGTACGGCGCTCGCTTCCGACCAACAATACCGGGAATGTGATCTCGCCATCGACTTCTGCGAGGACGTACCGCCGCTGTCGCGTGAAGACGTGGATCGCATCGTCGCGCTGTTCGAGCAGGCCGGCGCGACGGCAAAGGTCAGTTCGATCCATGTCAATGGCTGGTTTGGGCATTGGGACAAGCTTGCGATGACCCGCATCTTCTTCGAAGAGAACTATGGAGTCGATCTCGATCAGGTGCGTGACCAAATTGTGTTCGCCGGCGACAGCCCGAACGATGCGCCGATGTTCGGGTATTTCCCGCATAGCGTGGGCGTCGCCAATGTGCGGCCCTTCCTCGACCGCATCGCCACGCCGCCGGCTTACGTCGCGGATGACGAAGGCGGCGCCGGCTTCGTACAGCTTGCCGACGCGTTGATCGAGGCGCGGAGCCAGTAAGGCTTACGCGGCCCTGGCGAGCTTCGGCGCACCAAACAGCATGCCCTGGCCGAAGGGGAAATCCAGCTCGCTGAGCTGCACAAGCTCGGCCTCGCTTTCGACTTTCGCCAGCACCGGCGTAATGCCCTGACGTGTGCAGGCCTCACGCAGATCAGCCAGGCTGATCGGTGCGCGCGCCGCAACCTCTGGATCGAGCAGCACCTGAGCGTCGAACTTCATGAACCGCACGCCCGCCTTGGCAAGGCCCGCAAAATCGACATCCAGTTGGTCGACACCGTCAATCGAGATTGCATAACCCAGCGCCGCCAACTGGCTCAGGCGATACAGGCCGCTGCGATCAAGCCGCCGGATTCCGTCATAGACAAATTCCAGCACGATGTTGCCGGCGCGCTCGCGATCACGCTGCAGGAAATCGAACAGCGGATCGAAGGTTTCGATCTGCGCCAGCATGGCTGGCGACAGATTGAGGAAGAAGCCGGCATCCTTGGCGCGATGCTCCAGCTTGCGCACCATCTGTACGCCGCGCAGCAGCATCAACGCGTCGAATTCAGCGCGCAGGCCGGCCGCCTCCAAGGCATTCAGACATTCCGCTGCCTGATAGGCACGGCCAGCGGCATCGCGCGGACGGGCCAGCAATTCGAAGAAGCGGATACGGCGCTGCGGCAGGCTGACGATCGGCTGCACGTGCAGCTCAACGCGGTTGTTGTTGAGCGCATCGCGCACGGCTTCCAGCAAGGTGCCGTCATCCACGGGCGCCGGCGCCACTTCTGTATTGGCAACCAGACGCGGCTCAGCGCGCGGCATATTGGTGGCAACGGGTGCAATTTCTTCCACCTGCTCCTCGCCGCGCAGCCGCGCCAGTTCATCCGACAGCGCATCGATTTCGGCCACCAGGCGCCGCCGCTCGATATGCCGCAGTACCTTTTCGCGGACCGCCCAGAACAGCATCAGCAATCCAAGGGCCAACAGGCCAGGATGCTGCCCCGCCAGTCCAGGCACCAGCCGGGTCAGACTGACGCCGGCGATCAGCGCCAGCAGCGACAGGGCAGCAAAGGTGAGTATTCCGGGCAGGGTGATCATGCGGCCTCTCCAATCGGCCATCGCGCCTTTGTGTATGGCCGGGACGGATCGCGGCGCTATAGTTAATCCGGCCCAGCGTTAACGGAGGGTGAATCGATGCGGCACGATTCAAAGCAGTTCACTGCGGGACGAGACCGGACTTGGGCGCGACGCGATCTGCTGGCCTGGACCGGCGCAGCCACTCTTTGCGCCACCCTTCCCTTTTCCATCGCCGCCAAGTCGAGGACCGGCATGAGCGCGCATGATTTCGACCTTACCTCCATCGACGGCCAGCCCCTGCCGATGCGGCAGTTCCGGGGCAAGGCGGTGCTGCTGGTCAATACGGCCTCGCAATGCGGCTTCACGCCGCAATATGCCGATCTGCAGAAGCTGTGGTCGGATTACCGCGACAAGGGATTGGTGGTGCTGGGCGTGCCCTCCAACGATTTCGGCAACCAGGAACCAGGCTCGGCGCAGCAGATCAAGGAATTCTGCGAGGTCAATTTCGACGTCGATTTCCCGATGGCCGAGAAGCAGAAGGTGATCGGCCAGGATGCGCATCCGCTCTATCGCTGGATTGCCAGCGAACTCGGCGAGGACGCCCTGCCGAAATGGAATTTCCACAAATACCTCATCGCTGGCGATGGCAGCCTGGTCGAGGTCTTTCCCAGCCGCGTCAAGCCGACCGACCCGAAGGTGATCGGCGCCATCGAGGCCCAGTTGCAGAAACTGAAGGGTGCCTGAAGTCCCGTCATCCGGCACTTATGCCTGATGCATGGCCTCCTTCGCATGGCCTGTGTATAGTCCGCGCCACGTGAAGGAGATGCCTATGACAATCGATACCCAGGAGCAGCTGGATCGCCTCATGAAGGTCGGCGCGGTAGTGGCGACGGTTTGCCGGATGATGGGCAGCCGCCTGGAACCGGGCATGACCACCAAGGAACTGGACGATCTCGGCCGCGCCGCGCTGGAGAAGGAAGGCTGCCGCCCCGCGCCTGCCCTGATGTATGACTTTCCCGGTGCCACCTGCATCAGCATCAATCATGCGGTCGCGCATGGCATCCCGGACGACACCAGAATCCAGCCGGGCGATATGGTGAATATCGACGTCTCGGCCGAGCGCGACGGTGTCTTCGCCGATACCGGTGCCAGCTTCATCGTGCCGCCCTCACGGCCCGAGCAGGAACATCTCTGCCAGACCACTCGCAAGGCTCTGAACCGCGCCGTGCAGACCGTGCGCACCGGCCAGAAGCTGAATGCCATCGGCCGCGCCATCGAGCAGACCGCCAGCCGCCATGGCTACAGCGTGATCCGCAATCTCGGCAGCCATGGCGTCGGCAATTCGCTGCATGAGGAGCCGGGCTTCATCCCCGGCTTCTACGATCCGCGCGACCGGCGCGTGATGCAGGAAGGCATGGTCTTCACCATCGAGCCTTTCCTCTCCACCGGCGCCGAATATGCCGACGACAATGGCGATGGCTGGACGCTGGTGACCGAGCCCGGCATCCTGACGGCGCAATACGAGCATACCCTGGTGGTGACCAAGCGCGGTCCGATCGTCGTCACCCGCTGACGGCATCCTCTGCTGATTGCATGACGGCCCGCTTATGTCGCCCAAAGCCATCCTGTTCGATCTCGACGACACGATCCTCTCCGCCTATGGCAATCCCGGTGCCGCCTGGCTGTCGGTCGCCGACGAAATGGCGGACGCGCTATTGCCGCTTTCGCCGCTGGAGGTCGTCGAAGCGATTACCGCCTATGCCAGGGATTTCTGGGCCGATCCGGACCGGCACCGGACCTGGCGGCTGAAACTGGCCGCGGCCAGACGGACCATCGTCACCGGCGCATTCACTGCCTTGCGTGACACCGGCCGCCCGGTTCCGGACATGACCGTCGCCGAACGCCTTGCTGACCGCTACACGGTCTATCGCGACGAACGCATGCATCTGTTCCCCGATGCCCATACGGTGATCGACACCTTGAAGGCCCGGGGTCTGCGGCTTGCGCTCGTGACCAATGGCGCGGCCGAAGTGCAGCGCGCCAAGATCGAACGCTTCGACCTCGCGCACCGCTTCGATCATATCCAGATCGAGGGCGAAGTCGGTTTCGGCAAGCCGGAAGAGCAGGCCTATCTGCATGCCATGCAGGCTTTGGGCGTCACCGCCTCCGAGACCTGGATGGTGGGCGACAATCTGGAATGGGAAGTCGCAGCGCCGCAGCGGCTTGGCATCTATGCCATCTGGCACGATGCTTTGGGCCAAGGCCTGCCGCCGCATAGCCCCGTCCGTCCAGACCGCATCATCCGCGCCCTGGCCGAGTTGCTGTGAGCTGAACTGCCGTGAATTACCGCCACGCCTTCCATGCCGGCAATTTCGGCGACGTGCTCAAGCATGTCGTGCTGCTGGAATTGCTGTCGGCCCTGCATCGCAAGGCAAGCCCGGTGCATCTGATCGATAGCCATGCCGGCATCGGCGTCTATGATCTCGCCTCCTCCGAGGCGCAGCGCGGCGGCGAATACCGGCTGGGCGTCGGCGCCGTGCTGGCCGATCCGGCGGCTCCGCGCATCCTTCCGGCCTATCATGCCGCACTCAAAGCGCTCAATCCGGAGCTGGGATCCAGCGGCGAGGGCCTGCGGCGCTATCCCGGCTCGCCCTGGCTGCTGCGGCAAAGCCTGCGGTCCGACGACCGTCTGACCCTGTGCGAACTGCACCCGCAGGATATCGAAACGCTGAAGCGTAATATGGGCCGCGATCCGCGCATTGCGGTCCATCACCGCGACGGCTTCGAGGCGCTGAAGGCTTTGACGCCGCCGGTGCCGCGCCGCGGCCTGGCGCTGATCGACCCGGCTTTCGAGGCCAAGGATGAGTTCACCACCTTGAGCAGGGCCGTGCAGGCCGCGCATAGGCGCTGGGCCACCGGCCTCTTGGCGATCTGGTATCCAGTCAAGGATCAGAAAAGCATCGACCGCTGGAAAGCCGACCTCGCCGCACCGCTGACGGCGCAAACAATCGCCGTCGAACTCACCATCCGCCCGGCAAAGGAAGCCAGGCAGATGAACGGAAGCGGGCTGATCGTCGTCAACCCGCCCTGGCAGTTCGCTGACAGCCTGAAACCGATGCTGGATTTCCTCAAAGCCAGGCTGGCGCGCGAGGCTGGTGCGACGGCACGGATCGAAACGCTGGTCGAAGTCGACTAGCTGTTAATGGCGAGCTGTCAGTGGCTGGCGATCAGTGGATCGTGCCCGAGGGCGGCAGATCGTCATCCTCATCCTCGTCCTCGTCGTTCTCGGCATCTTCGTCCTCAGCCATTCCCATCGCCGGGGGGCTCGCCACCGGCCCGGCCTGATGATGGCTCAGCTTCCAGCCCTTGCCTTCGCGCACGAAGATGTTGCTGGCGATCAGATACTGGTTCTCGACCCGCTCGAAGCACAGTACCAGCGCGACATCGCCCCATAGCGTGACGCGCGGCGAGGTCGCCTGCACCGCCGGCTGCGCCGGGTTGGACAGAATGCGGCGCCAGCCTTCCAGCACCGCATCGCGGCCGATCAGCGGCGGCCAGCCCGGATGGATGCAGCAGACCGGCGCGACCTTGGCCCAGAGGCTGGCCATGGCTTCGAAATCGTGGCTGGCAAAGGCCCGGTAGAAGGCAGCATTGGCCTCCAGCAGGGCGGTCTCGTCGTCAGGCGTCATCATGCTTTTACTCTATGACGCGGATCGGCGGCGCGATAGAGGTCTCGTCCAAACGTCCACTGGGCGCTTGCGGCCCGCCGCGCCGCATGCTTCTCTGCGCGCCATGACGCTACCGCCCTTCGCCGTGCTGATGGTCTGCACGGGCAATATCTGCCGCTCTCCCACCGCCGATGGCCTGCTGCGCCATGCCCTCCGGCAGCATGGCCTGGAAGGCCGGGTGCTGGTCGATTCCGCCGGCACGCATGGCTACCATGTCGGCGAGCCGCCGGACCCGCGCAGCATCGCCACCGCCCGGCGCTATGGGGTCGATCTCAGCCCCTTGCGGGCGCGGCGCATCGACAAAAGTGACTTCCAGCGTTTCGATCTGATCCTGGCGATGGATGACGGGCATCTCGACATCCTGCTGCGGGCCTGCCCGCAACAGTATCAGTCGAAGGTGAAACTCTACCTGGAATATGCGCCGCAATTCGGCCGCGAGGTGCCCGATCCCTATTATGGCGGGCCGGAAGGCTTCGAAGCGGTCTATCGCATGTGCGAGGCCGCGACGGCTGCGCTGATCGACGAGATCCGCGCCCGCTTGGGCCTTACCGCTCTGCCTGTATCTGGAAATTAGGCGCCCGGGCTGATATCCGAAGGCGCATTACGGATTACGTTGTCAGATGAGTCGGAAATGTCTCGGTTCTTTTCCATCATCGCTATGGTGCTGATCGGCTTGAACGGACCGGTACTGGCCCAGTCCAACGATCAGCAGGAAACCAAGGAACGGGCGGTGCTGATCGAGGCCTGCGTTAAGGAAATGCGCAGCGGCCTTAAAGCCGGGCAGGTTATGAGCAACCATCAGCGCATTATGGCCGAAGAGACCTGCCGCGCACGCGCCGACGCCTATCTGCAATCGCGCCGCAATACCAAGCCCTGACCTGCCCTTAGATCTTCCGCCTGCGGAGCAGACCGGCCGCTTTTTCTGCTCCCGCCGCAATCCTTTGATGGGCGGACGTGACGGGATCGCCTATAGTCGGTTCGGTGATGCAGCATAAAAGGGGTTGCCGTGATGATTGCGCTTGCCCGCCGGGCCATGGTCGCGGCACTGCTGGCCGGGTTTGGCATCCCTGTCATTTGTATTTCTGCGATGTCCAATGAAAGCAGGCCGAAATCCGCCGGTCAGTTGATCGGGGAATGTATGCGCGAACTCGATCGCGGGCAGAGTGTCGGCCGTAGGAAGATGACCCCACAGCAACGCATGACGGCGGAGGCGCAATGCCGCGCCCGCGCCGAAGCCGCAATCGCCGACCGCAAGAACTGAACTACACGCTCAAGACAGAGCCGCCGGCTTAGGTCCGCCGGTCGCCCAGTCCAGCAACTCCACCGTATGCAGCACCGGGACAGCTTCGCCGTTCTCGATGCCATCGTGCTGCAGGCCATTGGCGATCTGCACCAGACAGCCGATATTGCCGGCCGCCACCGCCGCCGCACCCGTGCTGGCGATATTCTTCACCTTGCGGGCACGTAGCTGCAGCGCCAGATCCGGCTGCAGCAGGTTGTAGGTGCCGGCAGATCCGCAGCACAGATGCGCCTCCGGCACATCGCGCACGTCGAAGCCCGCCTGCGCCAGCAACTGCTTCGGCAAGGCCGTGATCTTCTGCCCGTGCTGCAGCGAGCAGGCACTGTGATAGGCAACCGTCAGCTTCGCCGCCGCTCCGGTGGGTTTCAGCGTCAGCTGCTGCATCACTTCAGTGACGTCCTTCGCAAGGCTTGCGATGGTCGCCGCCTTTGCCGCCCAGGCCGGATCGCTGCGCAGCATGAAGCCGTAATCCTTCACCGTGGTGCCACAGCCGGACGCATTGATCACCACGGCATCGAGACCATTGGTCTCCAGTTCGCGATGCCAGGCGGCGATATTGGCCTTCGCCTTGGCCAGCGCATCGTCTTCCTTGCCCATGTGATGGGTCAGCGAGCCGCAGCAGCCCGCGCCCTGCGCCACCACCACCTCGCAGCCATGGCGCGTCAGCAGGCGGATCGTCGCCTCGTTGATCCTGGGATCGAGCACGGTCTGAGCGCAGCCGGTCAGCAGCGCCACGCGCATCCGCCGCGCGCCTTGTGCGGGGAAGACCTGTGGCCGGTCCATCGCCGAGGCCTGCGGCAGATGCCGCGGCGCGAGCGACACCATGGCCTTCAGCGTCTTGGGCAGCAGGAAGCGGAAAGGCTTGGCCAATTGCGCAAGACGCAGACTGAAGCGGAACAGTCTGGGATTGGGAATGACACGTGCCAGAAGGCCACGCAGCAGCCGGTCGCTCAGCGGGCGGCGATAGGTCTGCTCGATATAGTCGCGCGCATGATCCACCAGATGCATGTAATGCACGCTGCTCGGACAGGTGGTCATGCAGGACAGGCACGACAGGCAGCGGTCGACATGCCGCACGGTCTCTTCCGTGGCAGGCTTGCCGCTTTCCAGCATCTGCTTGATCAGATAGATGCGCCCACGCGGGCTGTCGCGCTCATCGCCCAGCAGCACATAGGTCGGACAGGTTGCCGTGCAGAAGCCGCAATGCACGCATTTGCGCAGGATTTCGTTGGACGCGGCAATGCCGGGATCGGCGAGCTGGGCAAGGGTGAAGCTGGTCTGCATGGTCTAGATCCCCGCCGCCATTCGCCCCGGATTGAGGATGTTCATCGGATCGAAGCTCTCCTTCACGCGGCGCGCCAGGTCTGCCAATGCGGGCGGTTGCGGATGAAAGACGGAAATGGTGCCGCGCAAGGCGGCATCGGCGCGGATCAAGGTGGCATGGCCGCCGTGTTTCGCGACCGCGCCGCGCACCGGCGGCTCGCCCGCATCCTCGCCCGGCGCAAGGCTGAGCCAGATCAGGCCACCGCCCCAGTCGTAGAAGGCTTCTGCATCGGGACGCACCGCCACGATCTTGGCCATCACGACCGGACCCGCCATCGGCGCAGTGGAGATGCGCCATAGCACACGATCCTGCGGCAGCACGAAATAGCTAACATCGCGGATCTCGCGCCACAGCCAGGAGGAATTCATCGAATGCAGTTCCTCCAGCGCACCGAAATCCTTCAACAGATCGCGCAGGGCCTCGCAGCGCGCCTTCACCGATACATCCGTGCCTTCGACGCGGATGGCGGTCACCGCCTGCTGCGCCTGGGCGACATAACCGACACCGGATTTGGCAGCAATGCCTGCCGGCAGATGCGCCAGGCCGCTGACTTCATGCGGCGAGGATGCAGCCACAGCCATTGCCTGCGCCGCCTTGGCATCATCGAGGCCGAAGATCAGCACAGTGCGGGTTTTCTCGGGCGCGGGCAGCACCTTGATGGTCGCCTCGGTCAGCGCGGCAAGCGTGCCATAGGCGCCGCAGACAAGCTTGGGCAGGTCATAGCCGGTGACGTTCTTCACCACTTTGCCGCCTGCCTTGAAGATTTCACCCCGGCCGGAGACGGCCACGAAACCAAGCAGATGATCGCGCATCGCGCCGGCCTTGAACCGACGCGGGCCGGCCAGGTTGCAGCCAATCGCGCCACCCAAAGTGCCGCGATTGGTGGGACCGCCCCAGAGTGGGCCGAGATCGGGCGGCTCGAAAGCCAGCATCTGGTTCTGCGCCGCCAGCTGCTTTTCGATATCGCCGATCAGCGTGCCGGGTCGCACGGTCATTACCAGTTCGGCGGGTTCGTAATCGAGGATGCCATGCAGACGGCTTAAGTCCAGCGCATAGCCGCTTTGCGACGGGCGGCCAAGCTGCGCCTTGCTGCGATGGCCGTGCAGATCGAGCGGCTTGGCTTCCGCAGCGGCCCAGCGGATCACATCGGCCACGTCGCTTATGCCATGGGGAACGAACGTCTCAGGCATGGAAGCCCACCTTCCCTTTTTCGGACCGCGGCTCGAACACGCAGATGACAGTCGTGCTGAGCATCGTCAGAACCTCGGCAGATCGGGGAAAGCGATCTTCCCCTTATGCACATGCATCTTGCCCATCTCGGCACAGCGATGCAGTTGCGGGAATACTTTGCCCGGATTGAGCCTGTGGTTCGGATCGAAGGCGCATTTGACGCGCTCCTGCTGCGCCAGATCGGTTTCGGAGAACATCGCCGGCATCAGGTCGCGTTTCTCGACACCAACGCCATGCTCGCCGGTCAGCACGCCGCCGACTTCGACGCAGAGCCGCAGGATGTCGGCGCCGAAGGCTTCGGCGCGTTCCAGCTCACCCGGATTGTTTGCATCGTAGAGGATCAGCGGATGCAGATTGCCGTCGCCGGCATGGAAGACATTGGCGACGCGCAGGCCGTATTTCTCCGACAGTTCGGTCATGCGGGTGAGCACGTCAGGCAGCCGCTTGCGCGGGATCGTGCCGTCCATGCAGAGATAATCGGGTGAGATACGGCCGACAGCCGGAAATGCTGCCTTGCGTCCGGCCCAGAAGGTCAGCCGCTCCTCCTCGCTTTGAGATACGCGCAGATAGGTCGAGCCGCAAAGCTCGGCGATCGCCTTCACCCGCGCCAGCAGGTCGTCGACCTCCGCCGACGGCCCGTCCAGTTCGATGATCAGCAAGGCTTCGACATCGCGCGGATAGCCGGCATGGACGAAATCCTCGGCGGCATGGATGGCCGGACGGTCCATCATCTCCATGCCACCCGGGATGATGCCGGCTGCGATCACCTTGGCAACGCAATCGCCGGCGGCCTCAGAAGATGGAAAACCGGCCAGCAAGGCGCGCTGCGTCGCGGGCTTAGGGAGTATGCGCACGGTGACCTCCGTGATCACGCCCAGCAGGCCTTCGGAGCCGCAGATCAGGCCAAGCAGATCGTAGCCTTCCGCATCCAGATGCTTGCCGCCCAGCCGCACGATCTCGCCATTCATCAGCACCATCTCGACGCCGAGGATGTTGTTGGTCGTGAGGCCGTATTTCAGGCAATGCACGCCGCCGGAATTCTCAGCCACGTTGCCGCCGATGGTGCAGGCGATCTGGCTGGAAGGATCGGGCGCGTAATAGAAGCCGCGATGCTCGACCGCACGGGTGATGCCGAGATTGGTCACGCCCGGCTGCACCACAGCGCAGCGATTGTCCCAGTCGATCTCCAGCACGCGATTGAACTTGCCCATGCCGAGCAGCACGCCATCGGCCAGCGGCAGCGCGCCACCGGAAAGAGAAGTCCCGGCGCCGCGTGGCACGACCTTCACGCCGCGCTCGTTGCACAGCTTCAGCACGGCAGAAACCTGCTGCGTGTCGCTCGGCAGCACCGCAACCAGCGGCAACTGGCGATAGGCGGTCAGCCCGTCGCATTCGAAAGCGCGCAAGCTGGTCTCGTCAGCGATCACCCCCTCACCCGGCACGATCTGGCGCAAGGCCGCGATCAGCTCGAGCCGCTGGGCGATGATCTCCTGCTCGGGCGCTGGCATCAGCATGGCGTCAGCCTTTCCTTTGTGGCTTTGGCATCTTTGGCTTTGAAGTCAGCCGGGCGGCATGGCGCGCCGCGGCCTGGGTGATATGCGTCCGCGCCGCCTGTGCGGCGGCCTGCGCATCGCCTGCCTCGATAGCGGCCAGCAGCCTGGCATGTTCGGCCTGCGAGACCTGCGCGCTGCCGGCGGCGATGGCATCCGGCATCCAGGTCACCGCCCGGCTGGCGGAAAAATGTTGCGCCAGGAAAGCGGCGAATTGCGCGAGATACGGATTCTGCGCCGCCGCGGCGATGGCGGCATGGAAAGCGTCATCGGCCGCCGCGCCGTCCTTCGCGCCGGAACCGGCCAGCGCCTGCTCCATCTCGTTGAAAGCGGCGCGCAGGGCCTGCAGATCGGCCGGCGTGCGGCGCTGCGCCGCCAGTTCCGCCATGCCGGCTTCCACCACGGCGCGCAGTTCGAAGATATGCGGCAGGTCCTCGGCCGGGATCGCCGCGCCATTCTGCCCGATGCGGAAATTGGCCAGTCCCGGCCGTGCGGCGACGAAGGCCCCCGCGCCCTGCCGTGTCTCGACAAAACCATCGGCCTTCAGCCGGGCAATGGCTTCGCGCACCACGGCGCGGCTGACATGGAAACGCTCAACCAGCTGCTTTTCGGTCGGCAGCCGGGCGCCGGGCCGGAATTCGCCACCCCGGATGGCGGCCGCCAGCTGGCCCGCCAGGGCATCGCCAAGGCCGGCGGGACGAAGAAGGCTATGGGACTGCGATTCGATCATCCCGACGACTAACCTGAGCAAATTTGTCTGACAACCTGACAAATCGCCCAGATCGGGCGGGAGGTCAAGGCAAAACCGGTAGCTGAAACGACAACGGCCCGGCTGCGTGAGCAGCCGGGCCGTCGAGAAACCCAATCAGCCGAGGCGTTTAGCCTGGCGGAACGCCTTAACCCTGGCGCGCCTTGAAGCGCGGGTTGGTCTTGTTGATCACGTAAACCCGGCCCTTGCGGCGGATCACGCGGCAATCACGATGACGGCCCTTAGCCGACTTGAGCGAATTTACGACCTTCATGGCACCTGACCTTTAATAGAATGCCGGGCGGAATAGAGGTCCGCCCGGCGGAAAAAGCGGGCGGACCATACCGGCGGGGTCTTGCCCTGTCAACCGGAAACCCGCCCGGTAACTGCCTAGAATTCCTGCCAATCGTCATCATCGGCGGCGACCATGACCGGCGCGGGCTTCGGGGTCGGCTTGGGCTCCGGTTTCGGCACGGCTTTCAGCGCCGGGGCGAGCTTGGGAGCGGCCTCTTTGGGCTGTTCCTTGGCCGCCGATTCCTTGGCGGGCTGAGAGACTGCCGGCCGCATCATCGGGACCACGCGAGATTCCGTAGCCTCCAAAGCATTGGCGCCGGTTTTGAAGAAGGCCGCCAGTTCGGACAGCGTATTCGCCTGATCGTTCAGCGAGGCCGCAGCCGCCGTCGTCTCTTCCACCAGCGCGGCGTTGCGCTGGGTCATCTCATCCATCGAGCCGACCGCGGTGTTGATCTGCTCCAGGCCCGTGGCCTGCTCGCGGCTGGCGGCGGCGATCTCGGCCACGATATCCGACACCTTCTTGATCGAGGCGACGATATCGGTGAGCGAGGAACCGGTCTGGTTCACCAGGCCAGCTCCGGTCTTCACCTGCTGGTTCGATTCCGTGATCAGCGCCTTGATGTCCTTCGAGGCATTGGCCGAGCGCTGCGCCAGCGCACGGACTTCCTGCGCCACCACGGCGAAACCCTTGCCCGCTTCGCCCGCACGCGCGGCTTCGACGGATGCGTTGAGCGCAAGCAGGTTGGTCTGGAAGGCGATCTCGTCGATCAGGCCGACAATGTCGGAAATCTTCTGCGCGCTTTCCTCGATGCGGTTAACCGCCGAGACGGCATCGCCGACCACGCTGCCACCTTTCTCCGCCGTGTCGCGGGCTGCGGTAGCAAGCTGATTGGCGGCCTGGGCGTTGTCGGCATTCTGCTTCACCGTGGTGGTGATCTCATGCATCGACGCCGCCGTCTCTTCGATCGAAGCGGCCTGGCTTTCCGTGCGCTGCGCCAGATCCTGGCTGCCCGTGGTGATCTCCTGCGCCGCGTTCTTCACCGAACGGGTGGCGGCCGAAAGACGCGTCGCAAAGTCGCGCAGGCGGCCAGCCATCGTATTGGCGCTGTCCTTCAGCTGGCCGAACACGCCGTGATAGTCGCCCTTCACCGACTTGGTCAGATCACCATTGGCGAGCGCCTCCATCACCTCGGCCAGTTCGCCGGCCATGGTCTGCAAGGTCGCGGTGAGGCGATTCAGCTCCTGGCTGGTGGAGAGGAAGAAGCCTTCCTTGCCGCTTTCCGAGATGCGGCCGCTGAGGTCGCCCTGGGCCACCTTGTTGACCAGGCTTGCGATTTCCTCGCCTGCGGCGCGTTCGCGTGCCTCGCGTTCCTGGCGGCGCTGCTCGGCCTCCTCACGCTGGCGCGCGATCTGCGCCTCCGCCTCGCTGCGGGCGACCATGTTGTCCTTGAAGACCTGCACGGCCTTGGCCATCTCGCCGATCTCGTCGCCACGCTCCTTGCCGGTGACATCAACGCTGACATCGCCCTGCGCCAGCGTGTTCATCACACCGGTGATGCGGCTGATCGGACGCGTCAGCGTGACCACGACGATGTAGAGCGCGAGCAAAACAGAGATTGCAATGGCAACGATGGTGGTCACGATCAGCAGCGGCCGCTGCGTCTGGTAATAGTTGTTCAGATCGTTGCTGACCTCGATGATCCGCTCGGCATTGCGCTTGGTGATCGCCTCGATCTGCCGGTTGAGCGCCTGGCGATTGGAGCGGTTGGCGTCATTGTCGCCGAATTCGCGTCCCTTCTTGGGATCGACCTCCGCACCGAGCCGCGCCAGTTCGCGGCGGAACTGGACGAACTGGTTCACCGTGGCGATGAACTGCCTGCCTTCCTCGCTATTCGCCTGCTCAGGTCCGACCAGGCCGCTCCATTCCTTCACCAGATCTTCGATCTGCTGCAGGAAGCGCAGCATGCCATCGGCGAAGGGCTTGGCGGCGGCGGTATCCGCCGACATGTAGACGCCGCGGGAATCCATCACCACCGCATAGACCAGCGCGTTCAGCCGCTCGCCGAACTGGGTCTGCTTGGCGACGCTCTCCATGACGGCGGTCTGCCGCTGGTAGCGATCGAGAGAAAGCACCCCCATTAAGCCGATGGCTGCCGAGGCAATGGATAGAAGCGCGACAACCGCGAGAACGCGCGGGCCGATCTTGATGGACGTCAGCGACATTATAAGAACCCCTTCCGCCTTCCTCGTTACTTGAGGATCAAGATTGCCTTATCGCGACCAATCGACGCAAATTATCAATTGTTTATAGCGGAATCGTATTCTTCTACCGGATGTATATGGACTGCGCGTAATAGTGGTCCAGACACAGATTGATGTGGCCGCCACTCGTCGCGGGTCGAAACGACGGGCAATAGAAAAGGCGCGGAGATCGCTCCGCGCCTTCGAAATGTGAAAGCGGAAAATTTTTAGGCTGCGGCCGGCAGCTGAGGCAGGCCGCGGCTGAACAGACGGTTCACGTCGATCAGCGCCACCATGCGCTCTTCGTGGGTGGCCAGCGCGCTCAGGAAAGTATGCTCCTCGTCGGTCGTGTTCGCCGTCGCCGTGGCTGGCACCGGCTGCAGCGAGTCCGGATCGAGCGCGAGAATGTCGGACACGGTATCGACCAGCAGGCCGCAGGATTCAGAGCCGATCTCAACGACGATGACGACATTCGCACTGGTCGGCTGCGTCACGCCGCCGCCGAGCCGCACGCGCAGATCGAAGATCGGCACGACGGCGCCGCGCAGGTTGATCACGCCGCGCACGAAGGGCGGCGTATTCGGCAAGGGGGTCACTTCGGTCCAGGCGCGGATTTCGCGCACGGTGAGCAGGTCCAGGCCGTAATTCTGATCATCGATGGTAAAGGTCAGAACTTCCTGGCTCGATTGGCTGGCCGCCGCTTTGGCGTCGTTACCCGCAGGCATGGTGGCTGGAATGGACATGGCATTCACGCTTTCTGTGTCGCGATTTTGTCGAGGTCACAAACCGGGACGAATTTCTTCGGCCCGTGGCGCCGTCCGGGGTAACGGAAGGACGGCGCTGGCCCGATGGGATGGGGTTTCGAGTTTCGGCCGGGCCTTCCTCGACCGCTTTCGCAGCCGGCAGCGGGCGTAACCTGCACGCTACTTCAGAAGGACCTAGTACAATTTATTGGCAAAGTTCTGGCCCGCCTGCAAATGGAATTGCTGCGAGGCCCTCGCAGATTACCAAGTTTTAACAAGCGGATACCCCGACTTGCACACAACAGCTTGGGCGCGGATTACAGCCGCAACTCAATGAGTTGTGGTCCGGTTTCGGCCAAAGCCGCTTTGAAGATTTTTGCGAACTGCCCCATGTCGTCGGTCCGAACACCGGGGACGCCATGGCCTTTGGCCAGCGCCCCCCAGTCCGGGTCCGGACGATCGAGCGTCAGCATGTCGATGGCCCGCGGCCCCGGATTGGTGGCACCAACATTGGCGAGCTCGCCGCGCAGGATGTTGTAGGAGCGGTTGGCGAAGACGACGACGGTGACGTTCAGATTCTCGCGCGCAAGCGTCCACAGCGCCTGCAGCGTGTAGAAGGCGCTGCCATCGCCGACCAGCACCACCACCTTGCGGTCCGGCTGGGCGATGGCGCAGCCGATCGAGAGCGGCAGGCTGTAGCCGATGGAGCCGCCCATATTCTGCAGCCAGTCATGCGGCCCGCTGGCCTCTGCGGCCGCGAAGATGCCGCGGCCTGAGGTGAGCGATTCATCCAGCACGATGGCATGATCGGGGATCAGCGCGGCGATGGTGCTGGCGATCTTCTCAAAAGTCGGCGCGCCATCGGCCACGGCGGGTTTCGGCAAGGCGGGCGGAGCGTCGGCGCTCTTCGGCGCCTTCACCGCATCGGCCAGACGCTCCAGCGCGTCAAGCAGATCGTCATCCACATCGGCGACCGGCGTGACGTTGCAGCTTTCCGGCGTCAGCAGGCTGGGCTGGCCCGGATAGGCGAAGAAGGCCACCGGATGGCGCGCGCCGACCAGCACCATCTCGTCCGTGTCTTTGAGATAGGCCAGAGCCTGCTGCAGGATGTAGGGCACACGGCCGACGCGCGGCAGATCGCCGCCGCGTTCCATCCGCGCGCTGGCGCCGGGATTGGAGAGCCGGCAGCCGGTCGCCGCCGCGATCCGCGCCGCCACTTTCAGACAGGGCCGCAGCAGCGCATGGCCGCCCAGCACCAGCATGCCGCGCGGCCCGGCTTTCTTCAGCGCTTCGGCCGCGGCCAGGATCGCGCTGTCGTCGACTTTCGCGCGCGGCAGCGGCGCCAGCGCCGGCGCAGGACCGCTCACTTCGTTCCAGGCGGTATCGGCAGGCAGCACCATGGTGGCGATCTTGCCCGAGCCGCTGCGCGCCACGGCCACCGCCTCGGCGCCGAGCTTGGGCACGTCATGCGGCGCCTTGGCGCGGCCGATCCAAGCCGAGACCGGCCGTGCGATGCCATCGATATCGGCAGTCAGCGGCGCATCGTATTGCAGGTGATAGGTCGCATGCTCGCCCACCACATTGACGATGCCCGACGCCGCCTTGCGCGCGTTGTGCAGATTAGCCAGGCCATTGGCAAGACCCGGACCAAGATGCAGCAAGGTCGCGGCCGGCTTGTGGCTCATGCGCCAGTAGCCGTCGGCAGCGCCGGTGACCACGCCTTCGAACAGGCCCAGCACGCAGCGGATGCCCGGAACATGATCGAGCGCGGCGACGAAATGCATCTCCGATGTGCCGGGATTGGCGAAACAGGTGGTCACACCCGAGGCAACAAGGGTACGGACGAGGCTTTCGGCGCCGTTCATGCAGGTCTCCTGAAGTGTCTTAAGGCCTATACCGTGGCGATGGGCGATACCGGTGAGCCGACCGCGCCGGTCAGCCGCAGCGGTGGCGCGGTGAGCAGGAAGCGGCTGCGCTTCTGCTCCTTCAGATAGGCCGCCAGTTCGGAGAGATACCAAAGCTCGCCCAGCGGAATGCCGAGCTTGAACAGGCAATGCTCATGCAGCGGCAGCGAGGCATGATTGCCGTCCACCGGTTTCGCTGGCAGGCCTTCGACAGCGTAATTGTCGGCGATCAGGCAGCTCACGCCGCTGTCGTCGATCCATTTCAGGAGCGCCTTGTCCCGGCCATCCAGCACTGCGCAGGAATTCTCCAGCCGATGCAGATCGGGCTTGCCCTTCATGCTCAGGATCACGTCGCCGAATCCGGTGTAGAAGCAGAGCATGTCGCCCTTCTCGACCGCGACCTCCTGCGTCTCCATCGCGCGCATGAGCTGATCGTAGCCGATCCAGGTGCGCGCCTCGCCGCAGACATCCCAGAGATTGACCAGCACGCCACGCCCCTGCATGCCATGACGGGCGAAGTTATGGATGCCGAGCGCTTCGCTGCCCTGGCTCGGGAAACGCTCCAGCCGCGGCTCGCCGACGCCGCGATCCTGAACGTCGGGGACGTCACTGCCGCCGCGCCAGCCGTTATAGAAGACCCGCTCCGGCTGGCCGTCGCCATCGGCATCGAACATCGAGCCGATATGGGCGAAGCTGTCCCATTGCGTCGAATATTGCAGATACAGCAGGGCCGCATCGTCACTGGAAACATCGGTAATGCGCGGATCGTAGAACGACAGCGGCAGCGCCATGTTCGGCCGCCCCTCGCGCACGACGGCAAACAGCTGCGGCGGGAAGCGGCGCGGATTGAGCAGGTTGCCGCCCGGATATTCCAGCGGCAGCGACAGGCAGAAGCTTCTGCCATCGCGCACTTCGGCGATGCCCTGCTTCACCTTCTCGGCCGTGATCCAGTTGACGCGGCCGAGCCTGTCATCCGGACCGAAATCACCCCAGTTCGACCCTTCGGGCCGTTGTTTCCAGCGTTGTGTCATGGGAGGCACCTAAAGACTGATGATGAACTGCTTAACCGTCATGCCACGGCTTGGCCGGGGCATCCACGAGTTTGTTTTTCAGACCGTGAATAAAGAACGCATGGATGGCCGTCCAAGGCACGCTGCCTGAGCGGGCCATGACGGGTGAAACTCAATGCGCCGCACGCGCCTGCATGGCCGCGACCGTGTAATGCTTCCAGCGCGCCTCGACCGCGTCATGCAGTTCCGTCTTCAGGCCGGCGGCAAACACCGTCTCGGCAATCAGGAAGCACGGCCCGATCAGCGCCTGCAGCAGATTGTCGGCCAGAGCCGGCCGGCGGCCCTCAAAGACATGGCCGACGAGCTGGAAGATCCAGCCGCCGACGAAGAGGATTGCAAAGGTGCTCCAGCCGATCAGGCTGCCCTGCTGCGCAACCCAGGCGGCGATCTGCATCAGCACGAAGGCGACCAGCATCATCAGGCCGCCGATGGTGCGGTCGAGCCAGAGATAGAAGGCGCCGGTGATGAACCACAGCACGGTGGCCAGCGTGATGACGGTTTCGCCGCCCCACAATTCCGCGACCGTGACCCAATGCAGCGGAATGAAAATGGCAAAGACGATGGACGGGATGCCGATGAAATGGGTCGCCCGGTTGCGCGGGTCGCGGTGGTAGGCGGAATACATCGCCATCTGTTCGACGAAGAACGGATTCATCAGCGTCTCCTCCGGTTCGCGGCGGCTTTGCGACCCGCGCCCGAGTCGGCCGCCGCGCCTGTTATCTGTGGACAAGCCTAAACCGCCTTAAAGCCTTGTCAATCACGGTATTTCAGCGATTCCGCTGCGTCAGCCCGGAATCACGTTGACTAAACTTTGGCACAGCCTATTCTCGCGGCGTCGCACTCAGTCCGGCGGGAGAGGCGCCAAACCCGTTCTTCATACGGGGGCCGGCGCGCCGAAGGAGCAACCGCCCCGGAAACTCTCAGGCCAAAGGACCGCACGGGCTGGCGACGCTCTGGAAAGCGGATCGGGGGTCCAAACCCGGTCCCACCGAAGGAGTAAGCGGGCCCTCATATGATCTGTGAGGCAGCGAATCTCTCAGGTCCCGGGACAGAGGGGGCGGCAGACGGATCAACCGTCTGATCGACTCTGACTCTGTTCGTAAAGGGACCTTGCTTGGGCGACACAGCCGAAAACCTCAAAGTCACGCCGCTGAACTCCCTGCATAAGGAGCTGGGTGCCCGCATGGTGCCCTTCGCCGGCTATGAGATGCCGGTGCAGTATCCGACCGGCATCCTCACCGAGCATAAGCATACCCGCGCTGCGGCAGGCCTGTTCGACGTCTCTCATATGGGCCAGGTGCGCATCACCGGAGCCGATCCCGCCAAGGCACTGGAAGCGCTGGTGCCCGGCGATCTCGTCGCGCTCGATGTCGGCAAGATGCGCTACACCATGTTCACCAACGATGCCGCCGGCATCCTCGACGACCTGATGGTGAACAAGCGCGACCGTGACCTGTTTGTCATTGTCAACGCCGCCTGCAAGGAGCAGGACATCGCGCATATGCGCAACAACCTGAAGGGCTGCGAGGTCGAATATCTGGAAGACCGCGCGCTGCTGGCGCTGCAGGGCCCGCAGGCGGTAGACGTGCTGAGCCGCCTGAACTCCGTCATCCCTGCTTTGAGCTTTGGCATGGGCGCGACGCTGGCCTTGGACAAGTTCGAGGCTTTCGTCACCCGCTCGGGCTATACCGGCGAGGACGGTTTCGAAATCTCCGTGCCGAACAGCCAGGTCGAAGAGCTGGCCCGCTGGCTGCTGGCACAGCCCGAAGTGAAACCGATCGGCCTTGGCGCGCGTGACAGCCTGCGCCTGGAAGCCGGTCTGTGCCTCTACGGCCATGACATCGACACGACCACGACGCCGATCGAAGCCGGCCTGGCCTGGACGATCTCCAAGCGCCGCCGCGAGGAAGGCGGCTACCCTGGTGCTGAGATCGTGAAGAAACAGCTCGCCGAAGGCGTGGCGCGCAAGCGCGTCGGCATCCAGCCGCAAGGCCGCGCGCCGGCCCGCGAAGGCACCGAAATCTTCAACGATAAAAACGAAAAGATCGGCGTGATCACCTCGGGCGGTTTCGGCCCCAGCGTCGATGCGCCGGTCGCCATGGGTTATGTCGCCACCGATTACGCCAAGGTCGGCACGCCGCTCACCCTGATGGTGCGCGGCAAGGCCCTGCCGGCCAAGGTCTGCACCCTTCCCTTTATCACCAAACGCTACGCTAAATAAGGAGACGCTCCCTCATGACCATTCGCTACACCAAGGACCATGAATGGATCCGTATTGAGGGCGCGGTCGCCGTGGTCGGCATTTCCGATTACGCCCAGAGCCAGCTCGGCGACATCGTCTTCGTCGACCTGCCCGAGCCCGGCAAGAAGGTCGATGCCGGCGACGAAGTCGCTGTGGTTGAGTCGGTAAAGGCCGCCTCGGAGGTCTACGCGCCGGTCGGCGGCGAAGTGGTCGAGACCAACCCCGCCATCGTGGAAGATCCCTCGCTGGTCAACCAGTCGCCGATGGAAGACGGCTGGTTCGTCAAGCTGAAGATCAGCGATCCCGATGCGCTGGACAGCCTGATGGATCAGGCCGCCTACGACGCCTACCTGCAAACCCTCTGATCTCTTTCCCTGGGGCTACGCCCATGCGTTATCTCGGACTGACCGAAGCCGACCGCCGCGAGATGCTTGCGGCCATCGGCGCGCCCAATATCGACGCGCTGTTCCGCGACGTGCCTGCCGGCGCACTGAACCCGACGATCGACCTGCCGCCGCATCAGGGCGAGCTGGAGGTCGAGCGGCAGTTCGCCGCCATGGCCAAGCGCAACATCTCACCGATGGACGTGCCTTTCTTCCTCGGCGCGGGCGCCTATCGCCATCACATCCCGGCGGCGGTCGATCATCTGATCCAGCGTTCGGAGTTTCTTACCTCCTACACGCCGTATCAGCCCGAGATCAGCCAGGGTACGCTGCAGTATCTCTTCGAGTTCCAGACCCAGGTCACGATGATCACCGGCATGGAGGTTGCCAATGCCTCCATGTATGACGGCGCCACGGCTGCGGCGGAAGCCGTGCTGATGGCCCAGCGCGTCACCAAGCGCAGCAAGGCGGTGCTGTCCGGCGGCCTGCATCCGCATTACCGCGATGTCGTCTCGACCCTGATGGATCAGACCGACCAGCCGCATGTCGCCGCCCCGGTCGATCTGGACGGCACCGAAGACCTCACCAACCTGATCGACGATCAGACGGCCTGCGTGGTCGTGCAGAATCCGAGTGTGTTTGGCCATCTGCGCGATCTGTCGGCTCTGGCGAAAGCCTGCCAGACGAAGGGCGCGCTGCTGGTCGTCGCCGTCGCCGAAGTCACCTCGCTCGGCCTCGTCACACCGCCCGGCGCGATGGGCGCCGATATCGTCGTGGCCGAGGGCCAGGCTCTGGGCGTGCCGCTGTCCTTCGGCGGTCCCTATGTGGGCCTGTTCGCGACGCGCGAGAAATATGTCCGCCAGATGCCGGGCCGGCTCTGCGGGGAAACTGTCGACCAGGATGGCCGCCGCGGCTTCGTGCTGACGCTCTCGGCGCGCGAGCAGCATATCCGCCGCGAGAAGGCAACCTCCAACATCTGTACCAATTCGGGCCTCTGCGCGCTTGCCTTCACCATCCATCTCAGCCTGCTGGGTGAGGCCGGCCTCGTGCGGCTGGCCGAGATCAACCACGCCAAGGCGGTGCAGATGGCCGAGAAGCTCGGCGCCGTGAAAGGCGTCGAGATCATCCCGCAGGCCTTCTACAACGAATTCGCCGTCCGGCTGCCCAGGCCAGCGGCCGAAATCGCCGAGAAGCTCGCCGAGAAGAAGATCCTCGGCGGCGTGCCGGCCTCGCGCCTCTATCCGGCCGACAAGGCGCTGGAGAATGTGCTGCTGATCGCCGTCACCGAGACCAATGCCGAAAGCGACATGGATGCCTTGGTTGGCGCCCTGAAGGAGGTGCTGTGATGTTGAACCGTCAGGGACGCCCTACCGCGCCGCATGAGGCGGCCAGCGCCGCCGCCACCGGCACGCTCACCGGCAACCGCGCACTACAGATGGAAGAGCCGCTGATCTTCGAGATCGGCGAGGAAGGCCGCACCGGCGTCGATCTGCCGGACGCCCCGCAGGTGAAGGACCGTCTCGGCGGTCTGCGGCGCCAGGGCAAGATCGGCCTGCCGGGCTTGAGCGAGCCGCAGGTGGTGCGCCATTTCGTGCGGCTGTCGCAGAAGAACTATTCGATCGATGCGGGCCTTTATCCGCTCGGTTCCTGCACCATGAAGCACAATCCGCGCCTGAACGAGAAGATGGCGCGGCTGCCGGGCCTGGGCGATCTGCATCCGCTGCAGCCCGTCTCAACCGTGCAGGGCGCGCTGCAGCTCATCGATACTCTGGCGGGATGGCTGAAAGCCCTGACCGGCATGCCGGCCGTGGCGATGTCGCCTGCCGCCGGCGCCCATGGTGAGCTCTGCGGCTTGATGGCGATCCGCGCTGCGCTGAAGGCGCGCGGCGATGTGCGCAAGCGCATCCTGGCTCCGGAAAGCGCCCATGGCACCAATCCCGCCACGGCGGCGATGTGCGGCTATGTGGTCGATCCGATTCCGGCCACCAGCGATGGCCGCGTCGATCTCGAGGCGCTGAAGGCTAAGCTGGGTCCGGATGTGGCGGCGATCATGCTGACCAATCCCAACACCTGCGGCCTGTTCGAGCGAGACATCAAGCAGGTGGCCGACCTGATCCACAGTGTCGGCGGCTTCTTCTATTGCGATGGCGCCAACTTCAACGCCATCGTCGGCAAGGTGCGACCGGGCGATCTCGGCATCGACGCCATGCACATCAACCTGCATAAGACCTTCTCCACACCGCATGGCGGCGGCGGTCCGGGCGCAGGCCCGGTTGTGCTGTCTGAGGCGCTGAAGGACTTCGTACCGGTGCCTTACGTCGTGCATGGCGCGGACGGCTTCAAGCTTGTCGAGCATGATGGCGAGAAGAGCTTCGGCCGGATGAAGAGCTTCCACGGCCAGATGGGCATGTTCATCCGCGCGCTGGCCTACATGATGAGCCATGGCGTCGACGGCCTGCGCCGGGTTGCGGAAGACAGCGTGCTGGCGGCCAACTACGTGATGGCCAGCCTGAAGGACATCATGACGCCGAGCTTCGAAGGTCCCTGCATGCACGAGGCTTTGTTCGACGATCGCTTCCTGAAGGACACCGGCGTGACCACGCTCGACTTCGCCAAGGCGATGATCGACGAGGGCTATCACCCGATGACGGTCTACTTCCCCCTGGTCGTCCACGGCGCGATGCTGATCGAGCCGACCGAAAGCGAAAGCAAGGACAGCCTCGACACCTTCATCGGCACGCTGCGCGGTCTGGCCGAGAAGGCGCGCAAGGGGGATCAGGGCGACTGGTTCCGTGGCGCGCCCTATTTCACGCCGCGGCGCCGCCTGGACGAAACCCGCGCCGCCCGCGCCCCGGTGCTGCGCTGGAAGCCCGGCACCAACGGCGCTCCAGCCAGCAAGGCCGCAGCGGAATAAGCCGCGCGCGTATTTCGGTGAATGCCAGCCGCCCGGTCAGCAATGCCCGGGCGGTTTTTTTTCATTCGTCATGCTCGGGCTTGGCCCGAGGCATGACAGCATGAATGAACGTGCTAACGCAGCACCTCGATGCGCGGGTGATCCGAGCCGCCATAGCGGCGGACCAGCCAGGAGACGGCGAAAGCGATCGCAGCGATCAGCGCGGTGCCGAACAGCCAGAGGATCACGATTGCCGTGCCGCCCGCTGTTCCAAGCAGGTCCGCGGCGAGCAGCAGTCCGTCGGCAAATTCGCTGACCGTGAGCCGATCGGCGTTGACCATGGCGAAATCCCGGGCCCAACCGAGCATGGCATAGCCGAACCAGGCCAGCAGCGACCACAGCACGAAGCCGATAGCGGCCGCGATCCAGATGATGCGCTGCATCAGCCTAGCGCCGCCTGCCTGCCGGCTCATTGCCGCTTGCCTCATTTTTGACTGCCGCATCGATCACGCCGTCGCTGCGGTCCAGATGCTCGCGCAGCAATTCGATATTCTTGATGTTGGCGCGGTAGAAAACGTCGCCCACCCAGCCGACCACCGGAATCCAGCTTATCATCAGGTCGATGCCGACATGGCCGATCATGCGCAGCATCGTGCTGTTGGACACGCCCAGCCGCCGCGCCTCCCAGATCAGATAGGCCGCCATGCCCTTGGCGATCAGCGTGCCCACGCCGGGGATGAGGTTGAGCACGGGATCTAGGCCGACGCGGATATCCGTGCCGGGCACGCGCACGGCGCTGTCGAGCAGGCGCGCCAGCGCTTCCAGCCTGCGCCGCGCCTCGGCGTTGCGCTCCGACATATAGCCATAGACATTGTGGAACTGAGCGGATGCGGCGGTCATCCAAGGCCTCCCAAGATCAAAGCGCCAAGATCAAAACAGCCGTCGCTTCCGGCGCTCATCAGGTGGAAGAGTCCGACATCGCAGCCACGGGACAAGCGGCTGCCAGAGGGGCCCGGACCCGGTCCTTTCCGAAATGGGAACGCGAAACCACCGATTCAAGATTTGCTGCAAGATTTGCAGCATTCAACTCCGCCGGGGATTTGCCTCGCGCCCTGCCTCCCTCCAGAATAACGCCCAAAAGGGGGAGAAACGGACATGGCCAAACCAGACGCCTCCATGCGCCAGGTAATCATCCGCGCAGGCAAGACCGCATTGCGCGTTGCGCTCCTGGACACGCCGACCGCCGATGCGATCTGGACCGCGCTGCCAATTTCGGCAACAGCGCGGACCTGGGGCAATGAAGTCTATTTCGAAACGCCTGTTCATGTCGCGCGCGAGCCGGGCGCGAAGGATGTGGTCGCGGCGGGCGAGATCGCCTACTGGCCGGATGGCGATGCCATTGCCATCGGTTTCGGCCCCACGCCGATCAGCCGCGGCGACGAAATCCGCCTCGCCTCGCCCTGCAACATCTGGGGCCAGGCTATCGACGATGTGACGGCCATGAAGACCGTTGCCGCCGGCGCCAGGATCACGGTCGAGAAAGCCTGAGAGACACTTTACATCGCCTTGCGTTTGCCGCCATCGGCATTGGCAAAGACCGCATTGCCAAGTCCGGTGCCGATGGTCAGCACGGCCCAGCGCTTGACGTCGCGCATGCGCGGAATCTCGCTTAAGCCCTGCATGACGGCATCGTTATGCAGCACCACACTGCTGCGGCTGCCGCCGATATAGGGAATGCGTTCATGGATCGCGGCCGGCAGGTTGAAGCTGGCCGCCTCCCAGTTGCCAGGCAGATTCTGCGCGCCCTGCGCGATGCTGCCATCGGCTTCGATCCGGCCGGGACAGCCCACCCCGATATGCGGCGCCAGGGCCAACCGCTTCTCTTCCGCATGCTCGGCCAGTTCGCGCAGCATGCCGCCGAGATGATCCAGCGCCTCGTCGCGCTTCGGCTCGACATCGCGGTAACGCCATAATTCAGAGGCGATCACCTCGGAACGGCTGAGATCGGCCGCCTTGTGGCGGTTCAGGCGCAGGATGCCGGCGCGGATATTCGACCCGCCGATATCGACGGTTAGCGCGGAATCGTAAGCCTCGTCCAGCCAGGGCAACAGCAGATGCAGCGCGCCGATCAGGCCGCCTTCATCGGGGTGGTGCAGCAAAGGCACGAGGCCGATATCGATATCCTCGCCCTTCAGGATCACTTCGGTGCGCGCGATTGACAGCTCGCCCACCCGGCTGCGCCGCAGGCCGCCACCGACCGCCACCTTCTTCACACCTCGCCAGCTTTTATGCCGCAGATAGCGGCGCACCACCGCAGCAAGGTTCTGCGAGAACTCTTCCACCGCGCTATGGATGATCGCGGCGGCATTGGCATCGCCATTGGTCAGCAGGCGATCCCATTCCTTCTTTTTCATCTCGGCCAGCTTCTCGTCGCCGATATCGCTTTCCTCGGCCAGATCGCCGGCCTGCGCCTGCACCTTGTCGAGCAGCGCGCGGAAGGCGCGGCCGCTCGCCTTGTCGCCGACGAAGCGGCGGCCTTCGCGGATTTCCAGATTGTAGCTTTCGATGCTGACCTCGGGCAGCTCCATCAGGCCATGTTGATTTGCCGTTCCGGATTCCGGCGCATCTTCTGTTGCTATGTCGGCGTTGGGCAAGTGGGCTGCTCCTCGCGATTGACCTGCCGTTATGAGTAACGCAACTGCAGCACCAGCCTTGGCGCCTGGCGCGGCGCCAGCGCCTTATGGAAACAGGCCGGATCTTCCAGAAAGCCAAAGCCGGGACCGCCTTCGATCACTACCGCATTCTCGGCGCCATAACGCTCCAGCACGCGGGTCTCCGGCTGGAAGGCGGATGACAGCCGGATCGGCAGCGGCTTGGGCGTATGCGAGCCCGCCACGGTGACATGCGCGCCGGAGTCGCGATTGGCGCCGGTGATGTAGAAGAAGGCGTAGAGTGAGCTTTTTGGCTCGATGTCGTAATGGAAGTCGATGGTCTGGCCGCCATTGCGCCGCGCATCTTCCGGCAGCTCGGATACCGGACTCCAGTATAGCCGCCGCGCCACCCGCTCGGGCCAGTAGCCCAGATAGCGGCGCGCAATCTCGATCAGCAACGGGTCGCGGGTCACGCGGTCAACGGCTGCGCAGGCAGGCGAGATGACGTCGGCAATCGCCACCGGCGCGCCCTCCGGGGTACGGCCATCGCGGATATCCTCGATGCGGAAATACTCTTCATCTTCCGCATGACGGTGACAGTATGTCGCGCAGGCGTGTTTATAGATGTCTTCAGCCAGCGTCTCAGGCATCTGCAGCCCGGCGCAAAAGCCGTCGCGACGCAGCCCCTGCAGCCATATCTCCAGTGCGGCTTGATTGAAGACGCTCTCTCGAAGCGGCGGCGTGATGCTGGCGTCGTGCAAGAGCAAGCTCTGACGCAAGCTGTGCAAGCGTGCAATCAGCCGCTTCCACACATGAAAACGCCCAAGAATACGGTAGTAACGGGCCGGGCGCAAATCCGGCAAAGCGGCCCGCCGGACGGGCCGCGGCATCTGATCTTTTATCTTCACAATCGGCTCTCGACCAAATCCGGGGCATGTCTTTTCTTCCGGAAGAGTTATCGCGACTGCGAGTCATGGCCGTGTTCAATCCGTGACCAGACCAAAATATCGGCCTGATCGTCGGCAGATGAACGCCGGTGATGAACCAGATGCCGTTTCAACCTAATACAGGTTGAACGCAGCGCAGATTGAACCCTGAAATTGGAAGATGGTTCCCTGGGGGGAAAGTCCCCGGATCGAATTCTCTACCGGGATCGCGGTTACGCCGTACGGCGCAGAAGCACCATCAGGATATAGGCCAGCAAAGCAAAACCGAGCGCGGGCAGAGCGAGATTGAACGCGACATAATCCCAGTTCAGCCCGCAGGTGTAATAGACATCGCCGCCGCGGCTCATGTCGATCGGCAAAGTGCCGCCATCGCCCTGGATGCGCTCGCACATGCCCTGCGGCTCATTGCCCTGGCTGCGCACCAGCAGAATGCCAATCAGCAGGACCGGAAGACCGAAGCCGATGACGAGACTGGCGATGATCCTGCCGATCAGGTTGTCAGGAACCTTCAAACGCATAGTGGGGATGCCCGTTGCCATACATGCCCTCTGTATAGATCAAGCCGCCGGCTTCGTCAGCAGGGTCGCGGCCCTGCCGGCAATCGCGTCCGCCGTGCCGCCGGCATCGAGTCTGCGCCAGCCTTCCGCCGCCTCGGGCGAAGCCAGGGCTTCGGCCTGCCATTGCAGCACCTCGACGGTGGCATCCGACGCATCGTTGCGCCGCGCCTTGATTCGCGCAGCCAGACATTCCAGCGGCGCTTCCAGCCAGAAGCCATCAAACCCGGCACCGCACTCGCGCGCCAGGGCTGGGACGGCGGCCCGTTCGTCTGCGCGGCCGAACACGGCATCCAGAATCACCGTGCTGCCGCCGCGCAGCAGTTTCCCCGCCTGGTCCAGCATGGCCGCATAAGTGCGCCGGCTTGCCTCTGCCGTATAGGCTTCCTTCGGCAGGCGCTCCAGAAGCGGCTTGCCATGCAGGCTCTTGCGGATGACATCGCTGCGCAGCACCACGGCGCCGCAAATATCGCCGCAGCCGGGCGCCAGCCGCCGCGCGATGGTCGACTTGCCCGTTCCGGATAATCCGCCGATGGCGATCAGATGCGGATGCCGCGGCCGCAGCACCGCGCGCGCCAAAGCCAGATAATGCCGCGCCTCGCGCCAGGTCTCGCGCTTCAGTCCCGCGATATGGCAGCGCACGGCGGCGCGCACTGCCAGATAAAGCGGCAGCAGCACAAGGCCGCCATAATCGCCGGCAACTTCCAGATAGCGGTTCAGCACGCGGTTGGCGAGATCGCGCCTGTCATGCTCCAGCAGGTCCATCAGCAGGAAGGCGATGTCATACATCGTATCGCCGCTCGCCAGCGCTTCGTCGAATTCCAGGCAGTCGAACAGCACCGGCTGCCCGTCGATCAGCACGATATTGCGCAGATGCAGATCGCCATGGCCGCGCCGGATACGACCTGCCGCGCGCCGCGTCGCCAGCACGGGCTTCTGTTTTTCCACCTCAGTATCCAGTGCCGCCTGATAGGCCGAGATGTCTTCGGCCGGCAGCGCCTCGGCATCCAGGCGCGCGAAGGCCGCCGCATTCACCCGCAGCGGCAAGGCCAGCGCCGCATCGGCCTCCATATCCACAAGGCTTGCCTCGGCATGGAAGCGCGCAATCGCCTCGGCCAAGCTTTCCATGATCTGCGGCGTCAGCGCATCGCCTTTCACCAGATGGTCGAAAGTCTGGCTGGCATCGAAGCGCTGCATCTCCACCAGCCATTCCACCGGCGCGCCTTTACCGGTAAAACTCAGCCGGCCGTCCTCGCTGCGATAAACGGCGCGGACACCGCGATAGATCTGCGGCGCGGTGCGGCGGTTCAGCGCCACTTCCTGTGCGCAGGCGGCGCGCCGTTTCTCCAGGCTGCCGAAATCGACATAGGGCAACACCACGGCCTTCTTCAGCTTCCAGGCCGTATCGCCGCAGAGATAGATGACCGAGATATGCGTCTCGGCCACCATCTCGGGCGGCGGATCGAACAGACTGGCGATATCCGGCGGGTTCGGGTCCGGGGTTGAGTTCTGGGGCTCGGTCATGCCGCCATTAGATAGTCATCATCGCGGCCAAGGTTTGACCTGACGCAATCCTGGCCGGCAATCCTGCCGACAACCCCGCCAGTGCCCCTGTGCAAATACCTTACCCCATAGGAATGTTCAAAATTGTTCTAATTATCCGAGTGATAAGGCCGCTGGCCTAGCCGTTTGGCTGCTCCTGGAACTGTCAACAGGGAAATCCGTCACCTGGCACAGAAGGCCAATGACTTGGCACGGATTTGCTTGGAACCGTTTGGACGAGTTTGGACGCGTTTGGCTTTTTGAGGACGAGTTTGGCTCCGATTGGCTCAGTTTGGATGCGCCGGTTTGGCCGGGGCGGTTTCCAGCCCGCGCATCTGCCGGTCCTGCCAGCGCGACAGTGTCAGCAGCGCCGCGCAGGCGCCCAGCAGGGCCCAGAACATGTCCGACTGCGTATCCCACTCGTCGCCCTGCGTGCCGAGGAATTCGTCCGCGCCCTGCCCCATGGCCAGCGCCGCCCACCATTCGAGCAGTTCGTAAGCCGCGCTGATCGCAAGGCAGATGCAGATGCTCAGAAAAGCGATCAGCTTCAAGCCAGTGAGCGCAAAACGGCGGATCAGCAACTCGCGCGCGATCATCGCGGGCACGAAGCCCTGCGCGAAATGGCCGATCTTGTCGTAAGGGTTGCGCGCTGTGCCGAAAATGTCCTGCAGCCAGAAGCCCAACGGCACACGGGCATAGGTATAGGCCCCGCCGAGTATCAGGATCAGGCCGTGGATGAGAATCAGCGCATACAGCAGATTGGTCAGCGGAAAGCGCCGCGCCGTGCCGAACAGGATCGGCCAGGCGATGATCGTCGGCAGCACTTCCATCACCCAGGTCAGCCTGTCGTAAGGTGACCAGCCGCTCAGCACCAGCGCCACCGCCCAGGCGACGCTGAGGGCCCACAGCATGGCAGGCATATGGCTTACGCCGCCTTGGAGTAGCTGCGATCCACCAGGGCGACGATCTCGCGCATGATCTGCGTCAGGTCGTAATCCTTCGGCGTGAACACGCCTGCTATGCCGGCGGCCTTCAGACGCTTTGCATCTTCCGGCGGGATGATGCCGCCGACCACCACCGGCACATCGCCGATGCCTTCCTTGCGCATGCGCTCGATCACCTCGGTCGCCAGCTCGACATGACTGCCGGAGAGAATCGACAGTCCAACGAGATGCACGCCTTCTTCCAAGGCGGCTGCAACGATCTGCTCAGGCGTCAGGCGAATGCCTTCATAGACCACTTCCATGCCGCAATCGCGCGCCTTCACCGCGATCTGCTCGGCGCCGTTGGAATGGCCATCCAGGCCCGGCTTGCCAACCAGCAGCTTCAGCGGCCGTCCCAGCCGCTTCGCCACCGCCTTCACTTCCTGGCGCAACTCGTCCATCTCGCCATCGGCGAGCGCGGTGCTGGAGGCGGCAACGCCGGTCGGTGCGCGGTACTCGCCGAACACCTTGCGTAAGGTTGCGGCCCATTCGCCGGTGGTCACGCCGGCTTTTGCGGCAGCGATGCTCGGCTCCATGATGTTGCGGCCATCGCGCGCTGCGGCTTCAAGATCGGCCAGAGCTTTCTCTACCGCCTTTGCATCGCGCTGCGCGCGCCAGGCTTTCAGCCGCTCGATCTGCTCGGTCTCGGCAGCCGGATCGACGGTAAGGATCGCGCCGCCTTCGGAAGCCACCAGCGGCGATGGCGCGCTTTCAGTGAACTTGTTGACGCCGACGACGACGCTCTCGCCGGTCTCGATGGCGCGCACGCGGGCCGTGTTGCTCTCCACCAGGGCCTGCTTGAGATAGCCGCTTTCGACGGCGGGTATGACGCCGCCCATATCACCGATGCGCTTCAGTTCCGCGCGGGCGGCGGCTTTCAGCTCTTCGACCTTGGCTTCGATCACCGGGTTGTTGTCGAAGATGTCGCCGTATTCCAGAAGATCGGTTTCATAAGCCACGATCTGCTGCAGCCGCAGCGACCATTGCTGGTCCCACGGACGCGGCAGGCCCAGGGCCTCGTTCCAGGCCGGCAACTGCACCGCACGGGCGCGCGCCTTCTTCGACAGCACCACTGCCAGCATCTCAAGCAGGATGCGGTAGACGTTATTCTCCGGCTGCTGCTCGGTCAGGCCCAGCGAATTCACCTGTACGCCGTAGCGGAACAGCAGGGCTTTCGGGTCGGTGATCCCGTAGCGCTCGCGGCCGATCTCCTCCCAGAGATCGACGAAGGCGCGCATCTTGCAGATCTCGGTGATGAAGCGGATGCCGGCATTGACGAAGAAGCTGATGCGACCGAAGGCCTGCGGAAAATCCTGCGGCGGCACCTGGCCGCTGTCACGCACGGCATCCAGCACTGCAATCGCCGTGGCCAGGGCATAGGCCAGCTCCTGCACCGGCGTCGCGCCCGCCTCCTGCAGGTGATAGCTGCACACATTGGTGGGATTCCACTTCGGCATCTCGCGGTAGGTGAAGGCGATCACGTCGGTGATCAGCCGCATCGAGGCCGCCGGCGGGAAGATATAGGTGCCGCGCGAGAGATACTCCTTGATGATGTCGTTCTGCACCGTGCCGTTGAGTTCGGCCCGCTTCGCGCCCTGCTCCTCGGCCACCGCGATGTAGAGCGCCAGCAGCCAGGCAGCCGGCGCATTGATGGTCATCGAGGTGTTCATCTGGGCCAGCGGAATGCCGTCGAACAACACCCGCATATCGCCGAGATGACTGATCGGCACGCCGACCTTGCCCACCTCGCCGCGCGCCAGCACATGGTCGCTGTCATAGCCGGTCTGGGTCGGCAGATCGAAAGCGACCGACAGCCCGGTCTGGCCGCGGCTCAGATTGGTGCGGTAGAGCGCGTTCGACGCCTTGGCCGAGCTATGGCCGGAATAGGTCCGGAACAGCCAGGGCTTGTCCCGTTCTGTGACCTTTTTGCGGTTGCGAACAGAAGCGTCGGCCGAAACGTCCGATTGGCGAGTCGCTGTCATAACTTTGTTCCGTGCTAAGTTGACGCGGCGTTATTATGTTTCCTCTTGCGCCCAAAGGCAGAAATATCATAACCTCCGCTGCAATGCAAAACGATCTTGCCATTTTTTCGCCACTGCAAAAAGATAGGAATCGTCCTGCATCAGCACCGTCTCCTGGCGCCGGAACAAGGCTTATCCCGGCCGGTTTGGCCCAACAAGACAAGAAATAGGCAAGACAAGAAATAGGCGCGGTCAGAGCGTTAAACAGGGAAACAACCAAAGGAGTATTGCCATGTCCAACGCGGGTGGGTCCGTGGTTGCGCTGCAAACCACGAACGGGTCGCAAGCCAAAGGCGGCTACAAGGACCTCTATGAGGTGGGTGAAATTCCCCCGCTCGGGCATGTGCCGAAGAACATGTATGCCTGGGTGATCCGGCGCGAACGCCATGGACCGCCCGAGCAGTCCATGCAGCTCGAAGTCGTTCCCACGCCGGAGATCGATGCCGACGAGGTTCTGATCCTCGTGATGGCGGCGGGCGTGAACTACAACGGCGTCTGGGCGGGCCTGGGCATCCCGATTTCGCCCTTTGACGTGCATAAGGCGCCCTTCCATATCGCCGGCTCGGATGCCGCGGGCATCGTCTACAAGGTCGGCCGCCGGGTGAAACGCTGGAAGGTGGGCGACGAGGTCGTGGTCCACTGCAATCAGGACGACGGCGACGACGAGGAATGCAACGGCGGCGATCCGATGAACTCGCCCAGCCAGCGCATCTGGGGCTACGAGACGCCGGACGGCAGCTTCGCGCAATTCGCCCGCGTGCAGTCGCGCCAGCTAATGCCGCGGCCCAAGCACCTCACCTGGGAGGAAAGCGCCTGCTACACGCTGACGCTCGCCACCGCCTACCGCATGCTGTTTGGCCATCGCCCGCATATCCTGCGGCCCGGTCAGAATGTGCTGGTCTGGGGCGCGGCCGGCGGCCTCGGCTCAATGGCGATCCAGCTGATCGCCACGGCAGGCGCCAACGCCATCGGCGTCATTTCGGACGAATCCAAGCGCGACTTCGTCATGAGCCTCGGTGCCAAGGGCGTCATCAACCGCAACGACTTCGATTGCTGGGGCCAGTTGCCGCCGGTGCTCGATGCCGAGAAATACGGCGCCTACATGAAGAAGGTGCGCGAATTCGGCAAGGCCATCTGGGAGATCACCGGCAAGGGCAACGATGTCGATTTCGTCTTCGAGCACCCGGGCGAGCAGACCTTCCCGGTCTCCTGCTTCGTGGTGAAGCGCGGCGGCATGGTGGTCTTCTGCGCGGGCACCACGGGCTACAACCTCACCTTCGACGCGCGCTTCGTGTGGATGCGGCAGAAGCGCATCCAGGGCAGCCACTTCGCCAACCTGCTGCAGGCCAGCCAGGCCAACCAGCTCGTCATCGAACGGCGTATCGACCCCTGCATGTCGGAAGTCTTCAGCTGGGCCGATATCCCGCGCGCCCATACCAAGATGTGGAAGAACCAGCACAAGCCGGGCAACATGGCGGTGCTGGTCAGCGCCAAGACGCCCGGCCTGCGGACCGTCGAAGATGCGATCGAGGCCGGCAACAGCTGATCCGATCCAATACTGATAAGCCGGCGGGAGCGATCCCGCCGGCTGAACTTTTGGTATCCTGCGAAGACAACAGAATCAAAGAATCGAGCGATCGCATGTCCGCTGCTGCGAAGCCCCTTCCGGCCGACGAAACCCTGATCCTTTCCGAGCTGCTGCCGATCTGTACGGCGGCCCTGAAAAGCGCCGAGCAGTTGCTGGGCACGGCGACGGCTGCGGTGGCGCAGCTTGTGCGTGGCGCCGATGGCCGCATCGATGGCGCCAAACTTGAGGAAGAACAGTTTGCCAGCCACGGCCTGGCCTGGCTCGCCACCTATGTCGCGACTTTGAAGGAAACCCTGCACTGGGCCGAGCGCCTGAAGGCGGAAGGCAAGCTGCGCGAGCTGGAACAGCTGATCCTCCAGGCCGGCTTCGGCGAGTACCTGTCGCAGATCGCCGGCGGTATCGCCATGAGCCAGGTGGAGGTCTGCCGCCTTGGCGATCTTGGCGTGCCGAAGGAAGCGCAGCAGGCATTCCAGACCGTCGAAGTGCGCGCGCTGATCCAGCGCGGCAACACCGCACGCGTGCGCAGCCGCATCGCAGAACTGATCCAGGATGGCCTTAGCACCGGCGATTTCGGCGAACTTGGCCTGGACGAGACCATGTCCATGGTGCGTGAGCAGTTCCGCCGTTTCGGCGAGGACAAGGTCGCGCCCTTTGCCCATGAATGGCACCTGAAGGATGAATTCATCCCCATGCCAGTGGTGCAGGAGATGGCCGAGCTCGGCGTCTTCGGCCTCACCATTCCGGAAGAATATGGCGGACATGGCCTGGGCAAGATGGCGATGTGCGTCGTCTCCGAGGAACTCAGCCGCGCCTATATCGGCGTCGGCAGCCTGGGCACCCGCGCCGAGATTGCTGCCGAGCTGATCCTGCGCGGCGGCACGGAAGAGCAGCGCAAACACTGGCTGCCGAAGATTGCGTCGGGCGAGATCCTGCCGACCGCCGTCTTCACCGAGCCGAATACCGGCTCCGATCTCGGCTCCCTGCGCACCCGCGCCATCAAGGATGGCGATGTCTATAAGGTGACCGGCAACAAGACCTGGATCACCCATGCAGCGCGCACCGACCTGATGACGCTGCTGGCCCGCACCGATCCGAACGAGCCGGGCTACAAGGGCCTGTCGATGTTTCTCGCCGAGAAGCCGCGTGGCGACGATGCCAATCCCTTCCCTGCTGAAGGCATGACCGGCGGCGAGATCAAGGTGCTCGGCTATCGCGGCATGAAGGAATACGAGATCGGCTTCGACGGCTTTGTCGTGAAAGCCGAGAATCTGCTGGGCGGCAAGGAAGGCCAGGGCTTCAAGCAGCTCATGGAGACGTTTGAATCCGCCCGCATCCAGACCGGCGCCCGCGCGCTCGGCGTGGCGCAATGCGCGCTGGAGCTCGGGCTGAAATATGCCCTGGAGCGCGTGCAGTTCGGCAAGCCGATCTACGCCTTCCCGCGCGTGCACGGCAAGATCGCCTGGATGGCGGTGGAAACCATGCTGGCCCGCCAGCTCTGCTATTTCGCCGCGCGCGAAAAAGACCAGGGCCGGCGCTGCGACCTCGAAGCCGGCATGGCCAAGCTGCTGGCCGCACGCATCGCCTGGGCCAATGCCGACAACGCGCTGCAGGTGCATGGCGGCAACGGCTATGCCGAGGAATATCCGATCAGCCGCGTGCTCTGCGACGCCCGCATCCTCAACATCTTCGAGGGCGCAGCCGAAATTCAGGCACAGGTCATCGCCCGCCGCCTGCTGGAGCAGCGCAACGGCTAAGACACCGTAACGCTCATGCGGTGAAGCTCATATCGGTCGGATTGCCGCCGCAGACCAGCACGCCGACACGCTCATCCTTTTCGGGCGTGTAGGCGCCGCTGAGCAAGGCGGCAAACGCCGCGGCGCCGCCGGGTTCAGCCACCAGACGCAGCTTGTCCCACAGCGCGCTCTGGGCTGCGCGGATGGCGTCATCGGTGACGAGCATGCTCTGCGCGATATATTTCTGCGCAATCGGAAACATCAGGCCACCGACCTGCCGCGGCGCCAGCGAGTCCGCCGCAATGCCGCCCGCCGGCGCGTCCACCGGCTTGCCTGCCTTCAGCGCCATATTGAGGGTTGGCGCGGTTTCCGGCTCAACGGCCACGACTTTTACGCGGCCCGCATACCAGGCCGCGATGCCGCCGATCAGTCCGCCGCCGCCGACAGCGACCAGCAGCGTGTCGAGATTTGGCACCTGTTCTTCCAGTTCCAGGCCGACGCCGCCCTGGCCGATCAGCGTTTCCGGTTGATCATAGGCATGCACCGGCATCGCCCCGCTTTCCGCCTGCCAGGCTTCGCTGGCGGCCAGCGCATCGGCATAGCGCGCGCCGCCCACGACCAGATCGGCGCCGTAATTGCGGATGCGGGCAATCTTCAACGGCGCGGAGATCTCAGGCACGAAGATCTTCGCCGGAATGCCGAGCGTCATCGCCGCATAGGCCACAGCCGCGCCATGATTGCCGCCAGACGCCGCCACCACGCCGGCCTTCGGGACCGGGCGTTGCAGCAGATTGACGAAAGCACCGCGCGCCTTGAACGAGCCGGAATGCTGCAGCAGCTCCAGCTTGAGGTGAACCTCGCCGATGGCCAGTCCAAAATCGGCGCCCTGCACGGCAATCGCTGGCGTGCGCCGGATATAGGGCCGGATGCGCTCGGCGGCAGCGGCGATAGCGCCGGGAGTGACAGAAACGGAGGCGGCAGGGGCGGACATGATCTGGGGACTGCTTGGCATTCGTTGCGGTACATCTGAGCTTGCATTGTAATTAGGGATATGGCTAATTGGCAATATGTCTATCCTGGCCGCAGCCCGCGCATTGGCGAATGACCGACGTCTGCAGATCCTTACCTGGCTGAAGGATCCCCGGGCGCATTTTCCGCCCCAGAGCGACGGCGACCTGATCAAGGACGGGGTCTGCGGTCTGCTGATCGCCGAGAAGCTGGGCGTCAGCCAGCCGACAGCCAGCGAACACCTGAAAATCCTCACCCAGGCCGGCCTGCTGCGCACCAGGCGGATCAAGCAATGGATATTCTACCGGCGTGACGAGGCGGCCATCGCCAGGCTGAAGCAGGAACTGCGCGGTCTATAATCTGCAGTCTTCAATTCGAGCCCTCAGCGCCGTTCAGCAGATGCATGATCGCCTGCATGGCGGCCAGCAGATCGCGCTGCTTGCGCTCGCTCAGCGGCTGCAGCCATCGCTCGACCTCGGAACTAACCGCCTCCTCCAGAGCCTGGATCGCGGCCCGTCCCGCAGGCGTCAGCTTAAGTTCCAGTTCGCGGCGATCGCGCGCGCCTATGCGTCGCGATATCAGCCCGCCGTGTTCAAAGCGATAAAGGATGCGGCTGAGATAACTGCGATCCAGGCCCAGATGCCGGTTGAGCGCCGTGGCCGTCGCAGGCTCGGCACCGGCCAGCTCCAGCAGCACACGTGATTCGGTCGGTGAAAAAATCCCACACCGCAGGCGCTCATCCAGCCTGTAGACACATTGCGCATAGAAACGATTGAAACGCCGCACTGCGGCAATCCGCTGCGCGCGGCGGCGCGTCATGCCACCCTCCGCCTGAAGGGCGTCGTGGCAACGGCAAAGCCAGCCAGGATGAGAAGAATGCCAACGACGTGGAAGCTACGTACCGGCTCGCCCAGCAGGATGAAGGCCAGCAGTGCTGTAAATACCGCGACCAGATGGAAGGAAACCCCGGTCACGCCTGCGCCCAACATCGCAACACAGCGGTTCCACAAAATGAAGGCGAAGAGCGAAGCGAATATCCCGATATAAAGTACCGCCGCCAGCGATACCAAATCGAATGGAATGACCGCACCAGATCGAAGCTCGCAGAGCCAGAAGGGTGCCAGGACCAGCAGGCCCGCCGCCATCGTAGCAGCCAGGAAAACCATCGGATCGAGGACGGGATCGCGCCGGCGCAGCAATACCGAATAAAGCGCGTAGTTCAGGATCGCCAGCAGCACGAGCAGATCGGCCCGTCCAAACTGCATAGCCAAGAGAAGCGAGACATCGCCGCGCGAAACGATCCAGCAGACACCGGCAAAGGACACCGCGATCCCGAGCAGCGTTCGCCACGACACGGTTTCGCGGCCAAGCAGAAATGCCACGGCCGGGATCATCAGCGGCAAGGTCGAGTTCAGGAAAGCGACGTTTACCGCTGGCACGGTATGCAGGGCCACGTAGGCCAGCGCGTTGTAGCCCGCAATGCCAAAACTGCCGCAGAGCAGGACGAGCCAGCGGTGACGCCACAGCAGGCTGCGCTGCCGCCAAAGCCCACTGGCGGTGAAAGGCAGAAGCAGCATGAAGGCTACCAGCCAGCGACCTACCGCCAAGGACACCGGCGGCATGGTGTCGGCCAGGCCGCGACCCAGCACGAGGTTGCCGGCCCAGAAGGCTGGCGGCAGCCACAGCAGCAGATAGGGCCGGCGCCAGATCGCCTCTGCCCAGGCCGGCATCGGCTTATCCCACGAGGCCGATGCGTATGCGGCGGTTATGCCGTCCCTTGTTGTCGATCTTGAGAATCCGCACCGGCCGCGACTCTCCCGTGGCATCGAGATGCGTGCCGCCGCAAGCCTGCCGGTCGAGTCCTGCGATTTCGATCACGCGGATCAGGCCATCGCTGGTCGGCGGCGGCGCCACCGAGCGCGAGCGCAGCAGACCCTTCTCCGCATAGGCCTCCTCCTCGGTGACATAAGTCTGCTTAACCGGCAGATTCTGGCGGATCACATCGTTGATGACAGGCTCCAGCGCACGCAGCCGGTCGTTATCCGCATCGGGCAGATCGAAATCGACCCGGGCCGTGCCATCGGCATTCATCTGCGCGCCGGTGACCAGTGCCCCGTCGAAGGCCTGATAGACCAGCGCATTGATGACATGCAGATCGGTGTGCAGCTCGCGCATGAGCTGGCGGAAGGCCGGATCGACCCGCGCCTCGACTTCACCGGCCAACTCCACCGGCTCCTGCAGCCGGATCCACATGCGGCCGCCGATGCTCTCAAAGCCCGCAACGCCGACAGGTCCCGCCTCGCCTTCCAGCACGCCCTGATCCGGCAGCTGGCCACCGCCGCCAGGATAGAAAGGCATCTCGGCCAGCCGGACCCGGCCGGGCTGGCTTTCCAGCACCGGGCTGCGCAGGGTCAGAACATCGGGGTGGTCATGACAATAATATCGGGACATCGCAGCCTCATTACTCCAGCTTGTCAGGCCGGGGCGGAAAATAGACAGGCTGCCACCAGGCTTCTTGGCAAAAATTGCAAGCAGCTAGGCTGCCCGGATGCCGCGTTGGGCCGCGACGAACTGCCGGGGCGTGATTCCGTAGGCTCGGCGGAAATGACGGTTCAGGGCGCTCTGATCGAAGAAGCCGGCCGCCACCGCTGCCTCGGCTATCGGCATGCCGGCGCGCAGATGCCGCAGCGCAACCCGCAACCGGATCTGCGTCAGATAGGCATGCGGCGTCAGGCCGGTTGCCCGGCGGAATTGCCGGATGAGCTGAAACGGACTCAAGCCAAGCGGCGCAGCCAGATCGTCCAGGGTCAGGCGCTCGGCATGGCGCTCTTCCATTACCGGGCGCAGCCGTTGCAGCAGATACCGATCGCCCGCCTCGGGCTCAGCCGCAGCCCGCCGGCTGCCATAGCGGCTGCACAGCACGGCAAAACCCTGCGCCAGCAATTCCTGCTGGCGCAGCCGGTCCTCACCCCGCTCCAAGGCGCGATGCAGATCGTGGAAGGCCGCGATCAGCTCCGGGTCGCGGAAGACATTCGCGGTGAAGTAAGCCGGGCGCGCCAAGCCAGCCAAGCGGGTGGCTTCGGCGATAGCCTGCTCCTCCATATATAAGGAGCGGTAGCGCCAGCGCGGGCTGCGCGCCATGCGGCCGGAATGCGGCTCATCGGGATTGAAGACGAGCAGAACATCTTCCCGGGCTTCCTCGGTCTGGCCCCGGCTGGTGAATTCGGCGCCGCCGGCTTCCGTCACCGCCACCACCAGCGCCTCGTGGCTGTGCGGGGCATAGTCATGGCAGGTGAAGTCGGCATGCAACAGGCTGAGACCGGCGGTATGCCGGTCCTGCCAGAACCGCGCGGCATTCTTCCGGGATGTCCGGGACAGATCCATCTCCTCCATCTCCATTCGCGCAGGATAAAGCCGGCTCCGCGACGGAGTCACCGGTTTGTCGCAGCGCGGCATCTCCCAGATCCGCAGCCTGCGGCCTTGCGCCGCGCCCGGTCCTGCCCTGTTCCGGGGGCCAATCGCTGGATTAGCCCCCGCCCGCCCTATATCCTTTAGCGATGCAATCGATTGTTCATACCCTGATACCGGTTTTCGCGGGCGCCACCTTCCTGGTGCTGTGCGTGGGCATCTTTGCACTGTTCCGGGGCGGCCGCTTCAACCGGTCCTATTCGAATCTGTTGATGCGCTGGCGCATCCTGCTGCAATTCATTGCCATCATCCTGATCGGCATAGCGGCTTTCGCCTTCCGGAACTGAGACTGCCTGATATGGTGAAACTGGATCGCATCTATACGCGCGGCGGCGACAAGGGCATGACCTCGCTCGGCAACGGCGAGCGGGTCCCCAAGCATGACCTGCGCGTGGAAGCCTATGGCGCCATCGACGAAGCCAATGCTGCGCTGGGCCTGGCCCGCCTGCATACGGCCGGAACCGATCTGGATGCCATGCTGTCGCGCATTCAGAATGACCTGTTCGATCTGGGCGCTGATCTTTCAACGCCGGAGGATGAAGAGGAAAGCCGCCGCCGGCCGGCTCTGCGGGTAGCCCAGGTCCAGGTCGACCGGCTGGAAGCCGAGATCGACGCCATGAATGCCCGGCTGGCGCCGCTGACCTCCTTCGTGCTGCCAGGCGGCAGTCCTGCCGCCGCCTATCTGCATCTGGCGCGAACCGTGGTGCGCCGGGCCGAGCGCCTGGTGACGGCACTGCAGGATGCCGAGCCGATCAATCCGGCTGCACTTGCCTATATCAACCGGCTTTCCGATCATCTTTTCGTGGCCGCCCGCCATGCCAACCAGGATGGCGCTGGCGACGTACTCTGGGTTCCGGGCCTCAACCGCGGGTAAGGTATCCGGCGCGGCGAGGCTTTCAGCCCGGCAAATTCTGCCGCCCGCATCCCGCCACTTCCTTCCCCCGGCAGAAGTTTCCGCGTTTACCGAAACCGGAAACATTCTGAAATCTCCTGAAATATCATTGCGTTACAATGTGACAGCGCCTCTGGCACGCGGCTTGCTCCAGTACGGGCAAATCGGTTCCAGCCAGGAGGCATGCTATGTCGATCAGTGGTGCAATGCAGACGGCGATCTCAGGCCTGAATGGCCAATCGACCGCCATTGGTTACATCTCGGACAACGTCGCGAATGCGAGCACCATCGGTTACAAGAAGGTGGAATCGCGTTTCCAGACGATGGTGACGCAGACCAGCGCGCAGGCGAACACCCACTCGCCGGGCGGCTCGATCAACCAGCCCTTCTTCTCCAACGCATCGCAGGGCGCGATCCAGCAGGTGAGCTCGACCACCTCGATTGCCCTGGTCGGCGGCGGCTTCATCCCGGTTTCGAAGAAGGCCGGTCAGGATCAGAATAGCGGCCTGCCGCTGTTCGAGACCACCAGCTATTACACCCGTGTCGGCGACTTCAACCAGAACAGCGATGGCTATCTGGTCAACTCGTCGGGCTACTTCCTGCGCGGCTGGCCGGTCGACCCGGCGACCGGCGTGGTCGACAGCTCGCATACCGAGGAAGTCCGCGTGTCCAACCTGCTGGACGCCCCGGTGGCGACCAACCTGGTGGATTACGCCGCAAACCTGCCGTCCAACATCACGGATCCGAACGGCGCCCTGCCGGCCACCCTGCCGCTCAGCTCGATCCAGATTTTCGACGCCCTGGGCAACGCGCGCACCCTCGATCTGAGCTGGACCCGGATTGGCACAAATCAGTGGGAACTCAACATCTCCGCCCCGGACGATATCGCCACCCCGGTGATCGGTCCGATCATTGTCGAGTTCGGCGGTCCGTTGGGCGGCGTTGGCGACCCCACCACGCCGGGTACGATCTCCAACATCGATGTCGGCGGCGCTGCGGGTACCATCACCGCGACTCCGGCCAACGCCGTGAACGACAATGCGGCGATGACCTTCGAGCTCGATTTCGGCAACGGCGTTCAGGCAGTTACGCTCGATCTGGGTTCCTATGGCAACTCCATCGGCACCACCCAGTATGCCGGCGATACGCTGACCTTGAACGACTTCAAGCAGAACGGCGTGCCGCAGGGCAACTTCAAGAGCCTGACCATCGACGAAGACGGCTTCGTCTCGGTCACCTTCGACAACGGCAACGTGAAGCAGTTCTACCAGATCCCGGTTGCCAAGTTCCGCGATCCGACCGAGCTGGACCGCGTCGCCGGCAACGCCTTCGTCGAAACCCCGAACTCCGGCGCAGCCGTGCTGTCGCAGTCGGGCACCAGCGGCGCCGGGGACTTCGTTTCGGCTGCCGTCGAGGGCTCGAACGTGGATATCGCGGAGGAGTTCTCCAAGCTGATCGTTGCGCAGCGCACCTACTCGGCCAATGCCCGCATCATCACGGCGTCGGACGAGCTGCTGCAGGAGACGATCAACATCCGCCGCTAACTTGAACTGATCGCCGGGCAGCGAATGCCCGGCGGTAGGACGCCGGCGGCACAGAAGGTGCCGCCGCTACCTGCAAAGGATCCGAGTCATGTCGTTGAGCGCTGCCCTAAACACTGCCGTTATCGGCCTTACTACGCTGCAACAACAGACCCGCATCGTTTCGGGCAACATCTCGAACGCGCAGAACGAGAACTACAGCCGCAAGATCGCCAATCTCACGACGCCGGTCGCCGATGGACTGCCGCAGGCAGCCCTGATCGCCAGCATCACCCGCGTCGTCGCGCCGGAGGTCCGCGCCGATCTCTACAAGCAGGCCGGCGAATACGGCAAAACATCCACGCAGCTGCAATACGCGCGCGATCTGGCCGAAATCCTGGACGCCACGGTCACCACTGGCGAACAGCCGACTCTCATGGCTTCCATGACCCGCTTCGAAAATGCCTGGAAGGCCTTGGAAGCGACGCCGGAAGACATGGAGCTGCGCAACCAGGTCATCTTGCGGGCCGAGGAACTGACCGCGGAAATCCGCCGGCTGTACAATACCCGCTCTACGCTTGAGACGCGGGCACGGCAGAATATCCAGGCCGACATCCAGACCATCAACGAAGCAGCCGCGGAAATTGCCAAGCTCAACACGCAGGTTGCGCTGCAGAAGGCGAGCGGCGGCATTACCGGCGATTTCGAAGATCTGCGCGACCAGCAGATCGCCAAGATCGCCGAGCGCGTCGGCATCCGCACGCTGACCAACGATCGCGGCGAGGTGTTCGTCTATACGAACGAAGGCGTGCAGATCGTCGGCAGCATCGCGCAGGAATTCACTTACGATCCGAGCACCGGCAATCTGACCGTGCGCGGCGGAACGCAGCCCCTGAACAGCGGCTTCAAGGGCGGCAGCATTCAGGCCTCGCTAGACTATATCGAGCCGATCACGCTGATCACACCTACGCCGGCGCCACCTGCTACCGCCGCCCAGGTTTCGAATATCAGCAGCGATCCGAATGTTCAGACGCTGGCGAAGTTCTTCAACCAGCTCGATGCCTTCGCGGCCAATCTGGTGCAGGTGGTAAACACGGCCTATGGCGGCAACTTCTTCAATACGCCGACGCCCGGGGCTGAAGGCGGCGACATCATGGTGGAAGAAACCGCTGCGACGCTGAATCCCGCCGCCGCAGGCGCCGTACAGCAGGCCATGCGCATGCCCGATGCCCTGCTGCGGGATTACGAAGTCAATCCAGATTATCTGCCCGCCGGCGGCCTGCCGGCTGGCCGCGTTCTCGATCCGAACGGCCTGAAGGTTGCAAACATCAATATCTTCGGCCTTGCAAGCGCGATCCTGTCCTATCACGCCCGCAATGCCGCGGATACCGAGGTCCGCATGGATACGGCCGAGCGCCAGCACCATGCTTTGGATCAGAAGCTGCGCAACCTGACCGGCGTCAACATCGACGACGAGCTGGCACAGCTGCAGCTTCTGACGACGAATTACGCGGCTTTGGCCAATGTCATGAACACGATCACAGAGATGTTCGACCAGCTGGTCAACATCGGGAGGTAAGCCATGGTAGCCGTCACCGGGTCCACCCAATACGCCCTGCAGCTAGACGTCACGCGCAATATCCGGCACCTGAATCTGCAACTCACCAAGCAGAACCAGCAGCTGGGCTCCGGCCGTTACGCCGACGGCCTGATCGGCGTGTCGCAGCGTGCCCTGGAGCTGAGCCAGCTCAAAGCCCAGCTCGGCACGGTAACCAACTACAAGTCGGCAGTGCAGACGGCGCAGAACCGCGTCGACATGTACGCCTTCACCATCGAGGAGATCATCGACATCGCCACCGAGGCGCAGGAAACGATGATCAAGAACCGCGACCCCTTCTTCGCGCGGACTGCTGCACCGCGCGAACAGGCGATGGTGATGCTGGACCGCATCGGCAACCTTCTGCAAACCAAGGACGGCAACCGCTTCCTGTTTGCCGGCATCAACTACACGGACAATCCGATCAACGGGCAGCTGTCGAATATCGGCGGCGGCGGCAACGTCTACCCGCCCGGCGCCGTTCCGGCAGCCTTCGTTCCGGTGACGGGGGCCGGCTCCTTCCCGGCCGGCGCTTATGCCAACGCCGCCGCCTTCTTCCTTAATCCGGCTCCCTCGGTACCGGGAACCTACGACGACTTCTTCAATACGGCCGGCACGACGCTGTATTCCGACGACAATGAACTGGTCAACTATGGCGTCTCGGCTGGTGAAATCGGCTTCCAGCGCGTCATCGATGCGATCATCCGCTTCCGGGACGCGACCGTCGATATCGATCTCGATCCAGCCGGCTACCAGGCCCGTGTGGACGATGCCTACGAGCAGCTCATGATCGGCATTGCCGAGATCAAGTCGATTGCGTCGCGCAACGGCTACAAGCAGCAGCAACTGAGGGAAATCCAGGAACGGCACGACCGCACGGTCGACGTCCTTAAGACCCGAATCGGCAGCATCGAGAATGCCGACATCGCGGAGGTTTCGGTGACCATCAAGAACCTGCAGACGGCATTGGAAGCCAGCTACGTGATCACGCGCGACTCCCTGCAGCTTTCGCTGGTGAACTATCTCCGATAACAGCGGATTCCGCTGAAATTCCGGGAGAAACGGCCGGCGGGCATCCCGCCGGCCGGTTGCGCTTGGCCGTGCATCCCCTATATTCCGGGGCCAAGACACAGGCTCGGCCATGCAGATCCAGCTCTACAACACGCTTACCCGCCAGAAGGAAGTTTTCGTGCCCCGCGACCCGCAACGGGTCACGATGTATGTCTGCGGCCCGACGGTCTACAATTTTGCCCATATCGGCAATGCACGGCCGGTGGTGGTATTCGATACGCTCTATCGCCTGCTGCAGCGCCAGTATCCGACGGTGGTCTATGTCCGCAACGTCACCGACGTGGACGACAAGATCAACGCCGCCGCCAAGGCCGAGGGCGTGCCGATCAGCACCATCACCGAGCGTTATCACGCAGTCTACAGCGCCGACATGGCGGCGCTGGGTGCCCTGCCGCCCGTCATCGAGCCAAAGGTGACGCAGCATATCCCGGCGATCATCAGCATGATCGAGCGGCTGATCGCCAATGGCCATGCCTATGCGGCCGAGGGCCATGTGCTGTTCAACGTGCCTTCGTTCAAGGATTACGGACAACTCTCCCGCCGCGACCGCGACGAAATGATTGCTGGCGCCCGCGTCGATGTGGCGCCCTACAAGCGCGATCCGGCCGATTTCGTGCTGTGGAAGCCTTCGCCGCCGGACCTGCCCGGCTGGGACAGCCCCTGGGGCCGCGGCCGTCCGGGCTGGCATATCGAATGCTCGGCCATGATCGAGAAGAATCTCGGCACCGAGACGATCGACATTCATGGCGGCGGCCATGACCTGATCTTCCCGCACCATGAAAACGAGATCGCGCAAAGCACCTGCGCCCATGGCGGCACGATGTTCTGCCGCTACTGGCTGCATAACGGCTTTGTGAATGTCGATGCCGAGAAGATGTCGAAATCGCTCGGCAACGTGCTGCTGGTGCATGACCTGCTGACAACAGCGCCCGGCGAAGCGATCCGCCTTGCCCTGCTGTCGGCGCATTATCGTCAGCCGCTGGACTGGACCGATGCGGGATTGCGCGATGCCAAGGCGCAGCTTGACCGCCTCTATCGCGCCCTGGACGGTCTGAAGGATGTGCGGGCCGCCGATACAGCGGCACCGGAAGCGTTCATGGCGGCGCTGGCGGATGATCTGAACACGCCGAAGGCCTTGTCGGAACTGCACCAGCTGGCCAATGCGGCCAACAAGGCGACCGATGCGGAAGAGCGCAGCCGCCTGAAGGGCGAACTGCTGGCGGCGGGCTGGCTGATGGGGCTGCTGCAGCAGGATCCGGCGACCTGGCTGAAAGGCGAAGTGGCCAAGGCCGATATCGATGTCAGCGAGATCGAAGCCCTGATCAAGGCGCGCAAGGAAGCCCGCGCCCGCAAGGACTGGGCGGAATCCGATCGCATCCGGAACGATCTGGCCGCGCGCGGTATCCTGTTGGAAGACAAGGCTGGCGAGACGACCTGGCGCGTCGCGTCGCAGGTGATGACATGAGCGAGAGCATCCAGGAAGTTCAGGACCAGATTGTCGAGGATTTCTCCGTCTTCGACGACTGGATGGACCGTTACCGGTTCCTGATCGATCTCGGCCGCAGCCTGCCGCCCTATCCGGAGCATCTCAAAACGGATGAGTGGCGGGTGAAGGGCTGCATCAACCGTGCCTGGCTGCATGGCGAGGCACGCGATGGCCGCGTGTATTACCAGGCCTGCAGCGAGTCGGAGATCGTGGCGGGCCTGATCGCGCTGCTGCTGAAGGTTTATTCCGGCCGCTCGCCGCAGGAGATCGTCGAAACCTCGCCCGATTTCCTGCAGCGCATCGGCGTGTGGGAGAACATTACCTCGAACCGGATCACCGGCCTGAACGGCATGATTGCGCTGATCCAGAATGTCGCGAAGGCGGAACTGAAGGCCGCCTAAGCCTGCTACCTTAAGCCGTCTTCTGGGCGCGGCCGGCTTCGATCTGATCGATAGCCTTCACCACGGCCTCAAAAGGCAGCATCACCGCGTTGTGCCGCGCCTTATGGTCGCGCACCGGCACCAGCACTTCCAGGTCGGTAAAGGCGCCACCTGCGAAATCGGCGCCCGGCGGCGGGCCGTTTTCCTTCAGCATGGCCCGCATGATCCGTGCCAGTTCGCGCAAGGTGGTTGTATCCTGGCCGACCACATGCTGCCCCAGGATGGACGCTGCCGCCTGGCCCAGGGCGCAGGCGCGTACCTGCTGGCCATAGCCGGTCACCCGCCCATCCGCCAGTTTAAGGTCGACCGTGATCCGGCTGCCGCAGAGCGGACTGTGATGCGTGACCGTGGCATCGGCATCCGGCAGACGCTCGGTCTGGCCGATATGTGCCGCAAAACCAAGAATTTTCTCGTTATAGAGGGCATTCAGCATGGGGGCTCCTGGCGGCTCCGCTTGATGCACAGGCCACCCGACGATATATAACGGCCCATCTTTCAAGAGCAATCCAGGAACTGCGGCCCGCCGCACGGTCCCGGCAGGAGAGTTTCATGTTCGCCAAGCGCATCAGCGTCGAGCAGGTTGAAGAAGGTAACGAACTGGCACCGAAATTCGACGCCGAAGGCCTGCTGCCCTGCGTCACCACCCAGGCCGATACCGGCGAAGTGCTGATGCTCGGCTATATGAATGCCGAGGCGCTGAAACGTACCATTGAGACCGGCGAGGCCCATTACTATAGCCGCAGCCGCAAAGTGCTTTGGCACAAGGGCGCGACTTCGGGCCTGGTGCAGAAGGTGGTCGAGATGCGCATCGACGACGACCAGGACGCTGTCTGGCTGCGCGTGCGCATTCCGGGCGATGCCTCCTGCCATGTCGGCTACCGCTCCTGCTTCTACCGCTCCGTGCCTGTTGGCAAAGCTGTCGGCGATCAGCCGGTGGAACTGGTCTTCGAGGAGAAGGAAAAGACCTTCGATCCGAAGGCCGTCTACGGCGACGCGCCCAATCCGACGATCCTCTGATCGGGGTCCGAATTCGGACCGCGAGCGGATTCCACGCCGTTCGCGCTAAAGCCCCAGGCTGCTATAGGGATAGAAGCGGACGATATCGCCGGGTTCCAGTTTAAGCAGGTCTTCCGGCAATTCGATCAATCCGTCGGTTCGCGTCAGCGAGGTGATTACGCCTGCACCGTCGACGGGATATTTCTCCGCCCGCCATCCCCCGGACTTGTCTTCGCATAGCGACACGCGCACCCATTCACGGCGGTCGCCCTTCTTCTTGTAGGAGAAACCTGACGCGACCGGAAAGCTGCGCAGTGCTTCCGGGCGCGCGCCGCCTAAACGCTGCAGCAGCGGCCGTGCGAAGAAGCAGAACGTCAGCAGCGCGGCGACCGGATTTCCAGGCAGGCCAAAGAACGGAACTTTCCCGATCTGCCCCAGCGCCACGGGACGGCCCGGCTTGATCGCCAGACGCCAGAAATGCAGCGTCCCACCGGCCGCCTCAATCGCCGCCTTGACATGGTCTTCATCGCCGGTCGACACGCCGCCCGAACTGACCACGGCATCATGGCGGCTCGCGGCGTCGGCAAATATCTTGATCAGATGATCGCGCGTATCGGGCTGAATCCCGAGATCGGTCACGTCGCAGCCGGCAGTGCGCAGCAACGCCGATAGCAGCGGACGATTGGCATCGTAAATGCCACCCTCCGGAAGCGGCGCGCCGGCATCGTGAACCTCGTCGCCAGTTGAGAGCAGCGCCACCTTCAGCGGCCTATGCACTGGCAGAGCGGCATAACCACTGGCAGCCGCCAGCGCGAGATCGGCCGCCGAAAGAATGCGGCCTTCGTCCAGCACGGTCTTGCCGGTTTCGATATCCTCACCAGCCAGACGGCGGTTCGCGCCGCGCTTGATGCCCGGGCGGATCACGACATGATCACCATCGAGGGTGCAATCTTCCTGCATCATGACGGTATCCGGACCGCCATTCGCCCCGCCCGGCATCACGGCACCCGTCAGGACGCGCACCGCCGTGCCGCGCGGCTGCGGACCGGGGAAAGGATGACCGGCGGCAGCGCGGCCGATCACCGGCAGCCGCGTCTCGGCATCCGGCGACAGATCGTCGAAATAAACCGCATATCCATCGACGGCCGAATTATCGCGCGGCGGCACCGACACCTTGGCCGCCAGCGCCTGCGCCAGGGCCCGCCCGTGGCACTCATTGAGCGGCAGGCTTTCAACCGCCGTGACCGGCACCAGCCGCTGCGCCAGATCTGCCAGCGCAACGTCCAGGCGGGTCAGGCTGCCGCCATGCGCGAAGCAATCGTCACTGAGCTGCGCCACGACGCGTCTTTTCCTCTGCTGCATCCAGGCCCATCCAGGCCAGGATGAATTCGGCAATCTGCTGCGGCCGGCTGGCATCAAGAACCGGCACGGGCAGTCCCGCAATCGGTCCGTCGCTGGCCACTGCGATGACATATGGATCGTCCGGCTGCAGCATCGGTTTGCCGACCGACTGGCGCCAGACCTCGATCTTGGGATGGGCTTCCTTCTTGAAGCCTTCAACCAGCACCAGATCGACCGGGGCAAGCCGCGCCAGCAGCTCATTCAAGCTCGGCTCCGGATCGCCGCGATGCTCATGCAGCAGTGCAAATCGCTTGGCTGAGCTGATCAGCACCTCGGTCGCGCCCGCCTCCCGGTGGCGATACGAATCCTTTCCCGGCTGATCCACATCGAATTCATGATGCGCATGCTTGATCGTCGAGATGCGCAGGCCATGGGCGGTCAGCAGCGGGATCAGATCCGTGAGCAGCGTGGTCTTGCCCGAGCCGCTCCAGCCAGCGATGCCAAGAACCTTCATGCCGGCTTTTTTCCTCCGGCATTCGTCTTGGGCAAATCGGCCGCAGGCGCCTCGCGCTCGGCGATGTAGTCGTCGGTGGTGCGCACCATCGGACGCGGCGGGCCGGCATAGGGATCGATCTGGCTTTCGCTCTGGGCAATGATGCGGCAGTCGGCACACATGCGCAGCCGCTCGATCATCTCGCTTTTACCGAACATCCAATGCTTGCCTTCAAGCTGCGCCACGATCCGCTCGATTGAGGATTTGGTGCCGAAGGCTTTGCCGCAGCGCACGCAATGGAACGGCTCTTCTTCCTTGATGAGCCGCGCAACGCTTGAAGCTTCGGTGAAATTCACACGCGGCTCCAGCGCGATCACCTTCTCCGGGCAGGTATTCTTGCACAGCCCGCATTGCACGCAGGCATCCTCGGTGAAAGTCAGACGCGGCCGGTCCGGATCGTCGGACAGTGCGCCGGTCGGACAGGCGGAGACGCAGGACAGACACAACGTGCAGCCGCCGACATCGATCCGGAGATTGCCGAAGGGCGCACCGGGCGGCAGCGCCACAGCATCCACCGGCTGAGGCGCCACCTTATGCAGATGGCGGAAGGCAAGACGCGCGAGATCGCGGCTGCGCCCCATCGGCAGATAGCTGGCATTACTCGGCCCGTCGCGCCGCGGCAGCGCGGCCAAGGCGGCGGCAAGCTGGTCGGGATCGTCGGTTTCGATCAGGCCAACCCGGCCGCCCTCGAAGCCCAGGCCGACCAGGATGCTTTCCGTCAACGCCATCTGCTGCGCCAGCCCGCCGAGATCGTCCTTGGCTTTGGCCGGCGCCAGAACACGCACATCCGCCACGCCATAGGCAAAGGCAGAAGCAAAGAAGGACACGCCGCATTCGCTGACAGCATGGACCGATAGCGGCAGCACCCGCGCCGGCAAACCATCGCCATAGCGCGCCAAGGCATCGATCAGCGGCGAGCCATGCTTGCCATTATGCACCAGCAGAACCGCTTGCCGGCCACCGGCTTCATGATAGGCCAGCAGCAATGCACGCAGTTGCTCGGTCAGCGTTGCGGCAGGCGGCAGGCGATAATCCGCCGCACCGGTCGGGCAGACTGCGCCGCAATTGCCGCAACCGCCGCAGATATAGGGATCGATCACGACATGATCGCCTGCCGGAGTGATGGCGCCGGTCGGGCAGATATCCAGGCAGCGGGTGCAGCCTGTCCTGCGCGAACGGGAATGTGCGCAAAGCTCGGCATGGAAATCGACATAGACAGGCTTTTCGAATTCGCCCACCAGCTCGGCAGCATCGAACAAGGCGCGCTGCACCGCCGCCGGATCGTTCGGATCGGGCCGCAGATAGCCATCACGCTTCTCATGCGCAGAGAAAAGCGGCGTGCCGCCGGTCAGGTCGATGATGATGTCGCATTTCGAGGTGGCGCCGTTGCGGGGCGGACCGAAGATCAGGCTTTGCCGCGATGACGGCAGCGGCAGGGCATAATCGTCGATCACCAGTTCGAATGCGCCGAGATGGCCGCGCGCGGCAGCGATGCGGCCCTGCACGATCGGGATATCCATCAGCGGCTGTCCGGGAATATCCTTCGGCCGATCGAGCATGATCGTCACATCCAGGCGGCTGCTGAGCTGGCGTGCCGCAGCGATGGCCCGCTCGTCGCGCCCATAGATCAGGGCAATCCCCTGCGATGTCATGGTCACGGCCGGCAGGCTGGCCGGCGGCATGGCGGCCGCGGCGATCAGAGCGGCGATCTTCGGCGTGGCTTCCGCAGCTTCGCTGGACCAGCCGGCGGTCTCGCGGATATTGACGTAGCTGACCGGCGTGGTGCTGCCGAGCTCTTCGCGCTGTTCCTCGAAGAGCGGACTTTCCTGCGTGCAGGCCACCGTCAGCGGCTGGCCGGCTTTCAGGGCGTCTTGAAAGCGTTTCAGCTCCGCCCGGCAGAGCTGCGTAGCGATGCCGTCCGGCCCGGCCGAGGCCGAAGCGCCGCACGCCTTGGCCAGGCCTTCGGCGTCCAAGGGCATGGTCTTTTCACAGTTGCAGACGAGGACGCGGCGGCCGTCCAATTGCATCACTATCCCACCCCGACATTGGGCAAAAATACTAGTTGGACTATAGTGTTGCGAGGACGTGAAAGCCAGCCGGAGGGGCCAAGTTGCGCGCCGTTGTGATGACCGCGATCATGTTGATCGCCGCTGCAGGCCCACTGGCTACAGGCGCATCGCATGCCCAATCCTCCGCAGAAGCGCTTGAGCCGCCAAGCCTGGAGCGGGGTGCCGAGCTTTGGGGCAAATGCCGCGCCTGCCACACCCTCGAACCCCAGGGCCGGCACATGGTCGGCCCGCGTCTGCACAATCTTTTCGGCCGCAAAGCCGGCAGCCTGCCCGATTACCGCTATTCCGAGGCGATGAAGCAGTCCGGGGTCGTCTGGACCGAGGAGACGCTGGACGCCTATCTCGCCGCGACCCAGGAATTCATGCCGGGCAGCAAGATGTATGGCGGGCTGGCCATCGCCCAGGACCGGGTCGATCTGATTGCCTGGCTGAAGCAGCAGGCTGGCAAGTAGCGCTTCTCCCACCCTCTGAAAATCGGCTATAATCGAACTTAATCAAACGGTTGTTAGGGGAAGCCCATGAAAGCCTTCATCGCCGGCATCGTCGCCGCCCTCGTGATCGCCATCGGCGCGGCTGTCATTCTGGAGAATATCAACCAGCCTGCCGAAATGGCCTTCACAACCCAGAGCGTCCGGGTGAGCGCGGAGAACCACCAGAACTGACGCCGGCGGCCATAAACCGGTCAGGGTTTCGGCGGCACCGGTTCGCCGGTTTCCAGCGACCAGACCTTGATCACCATGTCATAGCCGCCCGAGATGGCGCGCTTGCCATCGGGGCTGAAGGCGACCGCCCATACCGGCTTTTCATGGCCGGCGAATTGCCGGGCCTGACGGCCTTCGCGCAGATCCCATAGCCGCATCATCTTGTCGCCACCGCCCGACAGCGCATAGCGTCCATCCGGCGAAACGGCGATCGCGGTGATGAAGGCGCCATGCCCCGTCAGGCTGCCGATCTCTCGCCTCTCGACCAGATCCCAGCGCTTGATGGCGCCATCCGTGCTACCGGTCAGCGCCGTCTTGCCATCGGGCATGACGGCAACCGCATTCACGCTGGCTTCATGACCGGTCAGCACGGCCAGCTCCTTGCCGCTGGCGACATCCCACAGACGCACCGTCTGGTCGTAGCCGACGGTCACGAGCTGCTTGTCGGCCATGGCGAAGGCGATCTGCATCACATTGGCCTCATGGCCTTCGAAGCTGCGCACCGGTTTGCCCGTCGATAAATCCCACAGCTTGGCAGTGCGGTCCCAGCTTGCCGATGCCAGCCAGCGGCCATCCCGGCTCAGCGCCAGACCGGCGATGTTGTTCACATGGCCGGTAAGACGGGCGGTCTCCTTGCCGGTAACAAGATCCCAGCGGATGATGGTGTGATCCCAGCTTCCCGACAGCGCGGTTTTGCCGTCCGGCAGAAACAGCACGGCGTTGACGCTGGCGGTATGGCCGTCGAGAACTTTCAGCTCCGTCTGCCTGGCGATATCCCATAGCCGGACAGTGTAATCCCAGCTGGCGGAGAGCAGCTGACGCCCATCGGGGGAGACGGCCACGCCATTCACCATGGCCCCGTGTCCCAGCATGTCGGCCTGGACCTGGGGGCTGGCAGCGGCGGCAGACAACCCCAGTATCAGCATCCCCAGTTTCAGAACTGAGGCGGCCAGCCGTCCGCCCATGGCATCCTCCATCAGACAGGCCTCAATCTCATGCCGCATCTTGCCCCTTCGCAGCCGCAGCGCAACCAAATCCCGGCTGGAAGCGTTGTCAAATTCTGGCCATCTGGTAATGGCAGGGAGGTTTATTCCAGCAGCCGGCACCCTAACTCTGTCGGCGTCCCCTGACGATCAACAACAACACAGGAGCAGGAGAATGAGTGCCCCATTCCAACTGAAACCCCTTCCCTTTGCAGAGGACGCGCTCAGCCCGGTCATCAACGCGCAGACCCTGGGCTTTCACCATGGCAAGCACCATGCAACCTATGTGAACACCCTGAACAAGCTGCTGGAAAATGATCCGCTGAAGGACAGCAGCCTGGAGGAGATCGTCAAGGCGGCCCATGGCAAGCCGGAGAAGCAGGCGCTTTTCAACAATGCCGGCCAGGTCTGGAACCATGACTTCTACTGGAACAGCCTGCGTCCCAATGGCGGCGGCAAGCCGACCGGCAAGATCGGCGATCTGATCAAGGACAGCTTCGGCGATTACGACAAGTTCAAGAGCGAATTTGCCAACGCGGCCGTGACGCAGTTCGGCTCGGGCTGGGCCTGGCTGTGCGCCGAAGGCAACAAGCTCACCATCCGCAAGACGCCGAATGCGGAAAGCCCGCTGCATATGCCCGGCGTGAAGGCGCTGCTGACCATCGACGTGTGGGAGCATGCCTATTATCTGGATTACCAGAACCGTCGCGTCGATTACGCCAATGCGGTGATCGACAAGCTGCTGAACTGGGAATTTGCGGAAAAGAACCTGGGCTGAGCGGCACGCTCATTCATAGGATCAAAAAAGAGGGCGGTGGAAAAATCCACCGCCCTTTTCATTTGTGTTCCTGTCTGCGTCAGATGCGCCTTTGATCAGTCGTCGCCGGCGCCGCGGGCACGGACCTCCTGCACCCAAAGGCTGTGGTGCTCCTTGGCCCAGTTCAGGTCCACCTTGCCCGATCCCATGGCATCGAACGCGCCTTCCATGCCGATCGAGCCGATGTAGATATGGGCCAGGATGATCGCCACCATCACCACGCCGGCGACGGCATGCACCAGCTGCGCGAGCTGCATGCCGGCGATATCGGTGACGTAGAAGGGGAACATCAGTATATAGCCGCTGACCGCCAGGGTCAGGGCGCCGATGACAACGAACCAGAAGATGACCTTCTGGCCGGCGTTGAACTTGCCGGCAGGCGGATGAACGCCCTTCTGCAGCAATCCGCCGCCCTGCTTGATCCAGGTGATGTCGATGGCATTGGGAAGATTGTGACGGATCCACAGGATCGCCATCAGCAGCACGCCGAGTACGAAGGGGAAGCTGAGGAAGTTATGCGCCAGCTTGCCGAAGGTGGTCAGCGAGGCGAAGGCTTCCGGTCCGATGATCGGCAGCACCACGGCGCGGCCGAACGACAGGTTCAGGCCGCTCAGCCCCAGAACGATGAAGCAGATCGCCGTCAGCCAATGGGCAAAACGCTCAGTGCCATTGAAGCGCTCGATGGTGCGGCCCGCAGGTCCGCTATCGATCTTGATGCGGCCTCGGATTGCCAGGAAGGCGGCCAGAACAACCACCGTCACAAGCAGCAGCCAGCCGCCGAAGGACTTCACCGGTCCTTCCAGCGTCTCGCGCCATTCCCGGCCCTGCGGCTGGATCAGCACGCTCGACTTGACATCGGGGATCGACACGCGGCCGGTGACCGGGCCGCCCTTGAGCTGCTGCAGCAGCGCAGCCTCGTCGGCCGGCACCTGCTGGGCGGCGGCCGGCTGCGGCGCGGCGAAAGCGATCATCACGCCGAGCGCCAAGACCGCCCAGATCGTGCGCTTGAGATGAAATAGGCGCATTTCCTTCCCTCCTCGCTGCGATCAGACCGAGCTGCCGGTCTTATAGGCGGTGGCCCAGCCCCAGGCGCCAGAGCCGTAACCACGGCGGGTGACGCGCTCCTTGTAAATCTGCGCGATCACGTCGCCGTCGCCGGCCAGCAGCGCCTTGGTCGAGCACATCTCGGCGCAGAGCGGCAGCTTGCCTTCGGCAAGACGGTTGGCGCCGTACTTGAGATACTCTTCCTTGGTGTTGTCGGCCTCGGGGCCGCCGGCACAGAAGGTGCACTTGTCCATCTTGCCGCGGCTGCCGAAATTGCCGACCTGCGGATATTGCGGCGCGCCGAACGGGCAGGCGTAGAAGCAATAGCCGCAGCCGATGCACAGGTCCTTGGAATGCAGGACCACGCCTTCCTCGGTCTTGTAGAAGCAGTCGACCGGGCAGACCGCCATGCAGGGCGCGTCTTCGCAATGCATGCAGGCCATCGAGATCGAGCGTTCGCCCTTGGCGCCGTCATTCAGCGTGACCACGCGGCGGCGGTTGATGCCCCAGGGCACCTCATGCTCGTTCTTGCAGGCAGTGACGCAAGCGTTGCACTCGATGCAGCGCTCGGAGTCGCAGAGAAATTTCATACGAGCCATTGTTCTATCTCCTTAGCCGCCGCCTACGCCGCCTCGATGCGGCAGATGGTGGCCTTATTCTCATGCATATGGGTGACCGGGTCGTAGCCGTAGGTGGTCACACCATTGACTGACTCGCCGAGCACGATCGGGTCGGTGCCGGGCGGATAGTTCTTGCGCTGATCCACGCCCTGCCAGAAGCCCGAGAAGTGGAACGGCATGAAGGCCACGCCCTTGGCCACGCGCGGCGTGACCAGCGCCTTGACCTTGGCCTTGGCGTTGTTTTCCGGACCGTAGACCCAGACATCCTGGCCTTCCTTGATGCCAAGGCGGGCCGCGTCGTCGGGGTTGATCTCAACGAACATGTTCTGCTGCAGCTCGGCCAGCCACTTGTTCGAGCGGGTTTCCTCGCCGCCGCCTTCGTATTCCACCAGACGGCCCGAGGTCAGGATCATCGGGAAATCCTTCGACAGATCCTTGTCCTGGATGCTCTTGCCGAGATGCGGCAGGCGGTAGTCGCGGCGGTCGGCCATGGCCGGGTACTTCGCGACCAGGTCGCGGCGCACCGTGTAGATCGGCTCACGATGGACCGGGATCGGGTCTGGCAGGCCGAAGGCATTGGCGCGCGCCTTGGCATTGCCCATGGCCTGAACGCCATGCTCCATGCAGACGCGGATGATGCCGCAGCTCAGGTCGATAGCCCAGCTCACCGCATCGGGGTTGTTGCCGCCGATCTTCTCGATCGTCGCGCGCTCTGCCTCGGTAAGCTCCTTGTCCCAGCCCATCTTCTTGAGCAGGCCATAAGTGAACTCCGGATGGCCATCCTGGATTTCGGAGCCGACCGGATAGGAGCCTTCGGCCAGCAGCGACACGCCATCCTTCTCCACGCCGAAGCGGGCACGGAAAGCGCCGCCGCCTTCCTTCACCGGCAGGTTGGTGTTGTAGAGCACATGGGTGCCCGGATGCTTCATCTCGGGCGTGCCCCAGCACGGCCAGGGCAGGCCATAGAACTCGCCCTTCAGCGGGCCCTTGGTGGCGCGCAGGGTGACGACGTCGAAATCGGCCTGATGCGCCATATGCGCCTTCAGGCGCTCCGGCGACTGGCCGGAATAGCCGATCGAGACTGTGCCGAGATTGATCTCGCGCAGAATGTCCTCGACATTCGGCTCCTCGCCTTCGTCGATCTTGATGTTCTTGAACATCTCCTTCTCGAAGCCGAGCTTCTTGGCGAACTGGTACAGGATCCAGTGATCCGGCTTCGATTCGAAGATCGGCTTGACGATCTGCTCGCCCCATTGCAGCGAACGGTTCGACGCCGTGCGCGAGCCACGGGTTTCAAGCTGCGTGCAGGCCGGCAGCAGATAGGTGCCATTCTTGCGGTCCGGCAAAGCAGCGGCCGTGGTCGGATGCGGATCGACCACCACCAGCAGCTCCACCTTCTCCATGCCGGTCTTCATTTCCGGCATGCGCGGGACAGTGTTGCCGCCATGGCCCCAGAAGAACATCGCCTTGACGTTGTCCTTCTGCTCCAGGTCCTTCTTGTCGACCAGGACCGCGTCGAACCAGCGGGTCGAGGGAATGCCCTTGGTCTCCATCATCTTCTTCGACTCGAACCGGCTCTGCATCCAGTTGTAGTCGACGTCCCAGACGCGGCACCAATGCTTCCAGGCGCCTTCCGTCAGGCCGTAATAGGCCGGCAAGGTGGTGACATCGAGGCCAAGATCGGTGCAGCCCTGCACGTTGCAGTGACCGCGGAAGATGTTGGCGCCGCCGCCTTCCACGCCGATATTGCCAAGCGCGAGCTGCAGGATCGACAGCGCGCGCACATTGGCGGTGCCGACGGTGTGCTGCGTCACGCCCATGCACCAGATCAGGGTGCCCGGACGGTTTTTCGCCATCGTCTCGGCCACGCGGCGCATCTGCTCGCCCGGAACGCCGGTGACGCGCTCGACCTCGTCGGGCGTCCACTTGGCGACTTCCTTGCGCACATCGTCCATGCCGTAGACGCGCTGGCGGATATATTCCTTATCCTCCCAGCCATTCTCGAAGATGTGCCACAGCAGGCCCCAGATCACCGGGATATCCGTGCCGGGCCGGATGCGCACGTATTCGGTGGCATGGGCGGCAGTGCGGGTGAAGCGCGGATCGATCACGATCAGCGGCGCCTTGTTCTTCTCCTTGCCGCGCAGAACATGCTGCAGCGACACCGGATGCGCCTCGGCGGGGTTGCCGCCCATGATCACGATGCACTTGGAATTGTGGATGTCGTTATAGGAGTTGGTCATCGCGCCGTAGCCCCAGGTATTGGCTACGCCGGCGACCGTGGTCGAATGGCAGATACGCGCCTGGTGATCGATGTTGTTGGTGCCCCAGAAGGCCGCGAACTTGCGGAACAGATAGCCGCCTTCGTTGGAGAACTTCGCCGACCCCAGCCAGTAAACCGATTCAGGGCCCGACTTCTCGCGAATCTCAAGCAGCTTGTTGCCGATCTCGTCGATCGCCTGATCCCAGGTGATGCGGGTCCATTTCCCGTCCACCAGCTTCATCGGGTATTTCAGGCGGCGGTCGCCATGCGTCAGTTCGCGGATCGAAGCGCCCTTGGCGCAGTGAGTGCCCAGATTGATCGGGCTGTCCCAGCTCGGCTCCTGACCGACCCACACGCCATTCTCGACCTCGGCCGTGACGGTGCAGCCGACCGAGCAGTGGGTGCAGATATTCTTGCGCTTGACGATGTTGCTGCCGGCCGACGGTGCCGCCTTCGCCGGCTTCACCATCGCAGGCGTCAGCGCGGAAACCGCAGCCAGGCCGCCTGCTGCAAGGCCAGAGGCCTTGAGGAAGCCGCGGCGATCCATCGTCTGCAGGGTGGCGCCGGCAAGAATGCCGCTCAGTTTGCCTTTGACTGGCGCGGCGCTGGCCGAGGAGCTCTTCTTGATCAACATGGAAACGTCTCCGTCTTCGACTGGGCGCGGCTCAGAGCCGGTTGGTTTCGTAGTAGCGCTTCACGTGCTCGGTTTCGCGATAGCGCTGCTTCTTACGGGTCTCGGCATTCTCAGCCGCCTCCACCTTGGCCGGAGCGGCAACGGTCGCCACTGCGCCTGCCGCCGCGCCCAAACTGGCGGCGCGCAGGAAATCGCGACGTCCGATCTTGTCTTGCTTCTGGTCCATGATGGGTCCTCCGTAATCGCTGCGCCCGGCTATGCCGCGAGCGCGAATGCCTGTCGTTCAATGGTGACGAAGATGCGGCCGATCATGCCGAGCGGCTGATACAGTTTTGCGCTCGGCGCCTGCTCAAGATCGGCAAAGAAGCGTTCCGCCCATGGCGCGATGTGCTGTCCGAAAAAGCGCTCCTGGGTCGCCAGTTCGGCCGGACCGCGCGTCTCGTCGCCACGGATCAGCAGCGCCATCAGCTCGCAGAGCGCGCCCATATGATCTTCCGGCTCATACACGCCATCGGCGCGGGCAAAGCCGAGCTTCAGCATGTCGGCGCGCAGCTTGGCCAGCGGCCGCTCGTACAAAAAGCCGGTGCGATAATAGGAGGCATAAGGAACGATCTCGCCGCGCGGCAGGCCGATGAACAGCACATCGTATTCATCCTGCGCCCGCTCCAGCGACGTATTGCGCGCCCGTTCGGCAAGCTGAGCCAGAGCCTGCCCCAGCGGCGTCTCATCGCCCTTGAGCTGCGCCAGGGCGGTCAGCAGCGCGCTGTCAGGGCGCCGCGCCAGGCAGCGGCCCAGCAAGGCATAGATATGCGCACGCCACAGATCCTCTTCGGGAATGGCGGGAGCAGCATCCGTAGCCTGAGGATCAGGGTAGAGGTCGGGGCGCAGGTCATGCCGCCTCACCTGCCCGCCGGTCGCCTTTTCGATGGCCAGCACATACTCGCCGGGAACACGGCCAGCCTTGTTCAGCCAATGCCAGACATTGGCCTGTTTCACGCCCAATAGCCGTGCCAACTGGGTCTGGCCGCCGACGATGGCGATGGCTTTCGTCAATGCTTCGGTCACTGGGTCCTTTCCCCCGGTCTTCCCCGGTGGAGGGAACTCTACAAATTTCTTTGTAACGGAACAACGGTTAACGGGTGTAAGTGACTGATTTGTGAAGCATTTTGCTGCGTATGCGAAATTTTGATAGCGCGTCGCAATTGCAATCCAACGCGCCCGCTTGGGGCAACCGCACAGCCATGTTAACTCTGGGTCAACACAGAGCCGCCACAAGGATTTGCCGGCGCGAACCCAGCCGGTAAGGACAGTTTTATGCCGTTTGAAACACCGCTGATCACAATGCTGGCCCTGGCCTTTGTGATCGCCTTTGCCTTCGGCTTTGTGGCGCGGCAATTCCGCCTTTCCCCGCTCGTCGGCTATCTGCTGGCCGGCATCGCCGTCGGGCCTTACACGCCGGGCTATGTGGCCGATACCGTGCTCGCGCAGCAGCTGGCCGAAGTCGGCGTCATTCTGCTGATGTTCGGCGTCGGCCTGCATTTCTCGCCTCGCGACCTGACGCGGGTCCATTGGATCGCCATCCCGGGCGCGCTGGCGCAGATCATCGTCGCCTCCGTGCTGGGCTTCGGACTGGCTCAGGTCTTCGGCTGGGGTGTTGGCGGCGGCGTGGTCTTCGGTCTGGCGCTGTCGGTAGCCAGCACCGTGGTGCTGCGGCGCGCTCTGGAGGCGCGCGGCGAAATGGACAGCGAGCATGGCCGCATCGCCGTGGCCTGGCTCGTGGTCGAAGATGTCTTCATGGTCGCGGTGCTGCTCTTCCTGCCTGCGCTTGCCGATACGCTGGGCGGCAGGCCCGCCGCCTTCGCAACCGAGAATCTCGCCTTCGACCTGCTGCTGACGGTATTCAGAATTGCCGCTTTTGCCGTCCTGGCGGTGGTCGTCGGACGGCGCGCCATACCCTGGCTGCTGCAGCGCGTGGCCGCCACGGAATCGCCTGAGCTTTTCACGCTAGCCGTTCTGGCCTGCGCGCTCGGCATCGCATGGGCTGCCGCCCTGCTCTTCGACATCTCTTTCGCCGTCAGCGCCTTCTTTGCCGGCGTCATCATGAACGAATCAGAGGTCAGCCGCGATGCGGCGCGGCGCTCGCTGCCATTCCGCGACGCCTTCGCCGTGCTGTTCTTCGTCTCGGTGGGCATGCTTTTCGATCCGTCGCTTCTGACCGACGCGACCTGGCCGCTGCTGGCGGTATTGCTCATCATCATCATCGGGAAGTCGCTGGCGGCTTTCCTGATCGTCCTGGCCATGCGCCATCCGCTGATGAGCGCGCTGACTGTCTCAGCCAGTTTGGCTCAGATCGGGGAATTCTCGTTCATCCTGGTGAGCATGGGCGTGTCCTATGGTCTCTTGCCCATGGAAGGACGCGATCTGGTACTGGCCGGCGCTTTCCTGTCGATCGCCAGCAATCCGCTGCTCTTCCGGCTGCTGGCGCCGGTCGAATCCTGGCTGCGGGAACGTCCCGATCTTTTGCGCCGCCTCGGCGCCAAGGACGATCAGGAGATCGACTGAATTTCAGAAGATCGGTTAGCTGGGCAGCGCGCCGCCGTGACGCCGCCGCGGCGGGAAGCTGCTGTGCACGGAAACCTGTTCCGCGGGCTGCACGGTCTGATCAGCCCCGGCAGCGATGCCAGGATCGTTCAACGGCTCTTCCGCTGGCGGCGCAGCCGCGATCTGGGGCGGCTCGGATGACGGGTCGGCCGGAACGGCATTTTCCTGCGGGGCATCCTCACGCCGCGTTCCTTCGAACACGGTGCGGGCGAATTTCTCGATATCGTCGGTCGGCAGCAATTCGCCGTAGCCCGGCGCATTGAAATCCCAATCGTAGTCGACGAGCGGCTTGTAGTTCACCACGCTCGGCTCGGTCAGCCACAGCTTGCGCAGCGCCGCCATGCGCAACGCCGCCGGAACGCCCTTCTTCATGAAGACCGAGAAGTCGCTTTCCGCCGTCAGGCTCTCGATTGGCGGCAGCGTTGCAGGATCGACGGCTTCCTCCTCTTCCTCCGGCGCCTGCACGGACGCGGAAGCGGCGGTCTGCTCTTCCGCGCGCACGGCCGCCTTGCGGCGCGCCCAGCGCGACAGGAAGGTCTCGTCCGGTTTGTCGGACTCGCCGCTCATTCGTCCTCCGGCATCTGGCGCAACGGATCGGAATCGTAGAGCCGCGATCGGCGCGCGAGCGCTTCCGGATCGGCGCGGTCACGGCGCCGCTTCTTGTATTCCTTCGTCGGCGGATGGCGCCGCACGTAATCGGCGACCCAGGCGAGGATCGAGTCCGGCATCGGCACGAAATCGACGACATCGTCGCCGGTATCGTTATGGGCATGCGCCTCGCCCGGATCAACGGAGGCGCCGACTAAGGTAATGCCGCGCTCATCGTCACAGCGGCGCAGGAAGACCCACACGGCCGGCTGCCGGCTTTCGAGGTTGTACTGATAGGTCTCCGTCTCGTGGCGATACAGCGCCAGTTCGGCCGGGCCGGCATAATACCATTCCCAGCCATCGCCTTCCGACAGCCTGGTCCAGGGCTCGGATTCCGGCACGCCGGGCAGAATCTGCACTGGCTTCCAGGCGTGATCCACCCAGGGATTGTTCAGCTTCCGCCGTTCCAGAATCACGCCCACCATGCGTGTTTCCGTTTCAGGTGGTCTGATGACATCGCCCATGTTCAACTTCCCATCCGTAGCGGCAAGTTTACCACGAGGTTCTGCGGTTTCATCCGCACATGGCCATCTTTTTCCATCGCAAGGCCAAGATAGACCGGACGGCCGGCGACGCGCGGCAGCATCAGAGTCGGATCGCGGAATTCCAGGCGAAACAGAGCCAGCACCTGCCGCAGGCGATCGTCATCGACTGGCTTGCCTTCATAGAGATCGTTCATAATCGCACTGGCCGTGGCATCCAGGCCGACATGCCAGACCCAGCGCTCGTCGCGGATCGTCTGCACGGGCTGAACCTGCACGGCGGCGCCGGTCAGCCGCTCGACCCAAAGTTCCAGCACGCGGGCGAAGGCATCCTGGCCCGGCCGGGTGAAGCTGAAATCCAGCACGAAGTCATGCCGGTCGCTGCGCTTCCAGTACTGGCCGGCGTTTTCCTTGGTGAGGATATCCATGTCCACGCTGCGCAGCGCCGTGCCCGCCTGGGCCGCCAGCGCGCCCAGCGAGCCGAAACCCTGGCCTGCGGCCAGCATCTCGACCGTTTCCTCATCGGCCAGAAGGATCGATCCTTCGCGGATCGTGGCCTTCTGCGTGCGGAAGAAAAGCTCAGCCGCCCGCGCGCGGAACGGATCGTCGCTGGCCTTTAGCAGATCGCGCAGGATCGCTGCAGCCAGGTGATCCAGAAACATCGCCGGCACTGCCGGCGCCTCGGGCTGGAACAGGCCGACATAGGCGGCTTCCAGTGTGCCGGATTTTTTCAAATGATCGCGGAAACGCAGGAAGATCGCATAATTCTCCCGCGCATCGGCATCTGCCAGTCGATCAAGCTCGTCATCGCCAACCATACGCAACGGATCGGTCAGCAAAGCGGCATGCAAGGCACGTTCATTCTCGCAGGCCTCATCCGGCGGCAGCATTTCCGGCCGGCTGAGATAAGCGCGGATGAAGTCGCCGCCGACCTCAAGCCGACCGGATGCGTCGCGGTCGAGCAGTTCATAGCCGCTGCTGATCCAGAATGGCTCAGGCATCCGGTTCGATCTCCCAGATTTTCGCATGCGGCTTCTCGCCCGGCGGCTGCACGATACGGAACTGCTCACGGATGGCATCGCCCTCGATAAACCGGGTCAGCGCCATCAGTGTATTGATCGGCTGCTCACACAGCGAGACGGCGTAGTCGATCTCATCCTTCGCCGCAGCCCGCGCCGCATCGAGGTCGGGCGCGTCGTAGTAGTCCCATAAATGCTGCGCCAGGGCTTCGATGGCGGCGCGGTAATCCTCGTCCGTCGCGCTGCTGATCGTCACCAGGGTCGACCAGCCGAAGCTGCTTAAGCCCAGGAAGCCATTGGCAAAGGCCTGCCGCTGTTGCCGGCTCAGCTTGTCCGGGTCGGCATCGGCAAAAGCAAAGGTGCCCGGCACCGCCCATTCACCAGGCTCGGCCGCCTGCGGAAAGACGCGAGTATCGGATTCATCGAAACGGATGCAGCGCAGCAGCTTCATGACGCCGATCCCACCGGCTCGGGCAAGACCCAGCTTGGCCGCCGCAGCGCCTCGCGCAGACCGCGCCAGGTCTTGGTTGCGCCATCCTGCCGCCAGGCATCGCCGTTCGGCTCGATGTTGAGCTGCTTGTCGCGCAGATTGTGCAACACCGCGCGGCGGACCGGCTCGATGCCCTCTTCCTGCCAGCGGTCCAGCCACAGCAGCATATGACGGCTGAAAGCCTCCACCAGTTTCGGCACGGCGACCTCGCCGCAGCCTTCTTCCGCCAGATTGGTGTATTCCAGTTCCACGCCCGGGGCATCGTCTTCCGCGCTGCCCGTCATCTGCACGGCGATGCCGATCACCAGCCAGTCGGGCACATCGCTCATGCCCTGCTTTTCCACTAGCGGTCCATGCGCCACGCGGATGCCGCCGACACAGGCCTCGTTGACCAGCAGCCGGTCGGGCCAGTCGATGCTGGCAGGCGTCTCCGCCGGCGCCACGGCCGCCAGGCCGTCATGCAATCCCAGAATGCCGACATAGGAAAGCGTCAGCGCCACATCGATGGTATCCAGCGGCCGCAACACCACCGCCGCTTCGCAACGGTCCTGACGATCGACCCAAAGCAGCAATCCGTCTTCCGCATTGTCTTGCGCTGCGGCCCTGCAGGCTGTCTCGAAAGCATTCTCCAGGCAAAGCCGTGCCGCATAGCCCGGCGGAAAGCTGGGCCAATCTTCATCTCTCATGCCGCGTCTCCCAAACGCGCCAGCAATCTTTCGGCCTCGGCCAGATCCTCGGGCGTATTGGCGTTGAAGAATGGATCGACCGGATGGACGGCGAATTCGGCGTGAACCAGACGATGCCGTCCCGTCCATATGTCGACCTTGCGAATGCCTTCCCCAACCACCGCCCGATGCAGATCCTCATACAGCCGCACGGGCCACAGCCCTACCACCGGATGCGCCTGGCCTGCTGAGACAGCGCAGGCAAGATCGGCCTTCGCCGCATCGCGCGCCGCGATCATATGCGCAACCAGATCGCGCGGCAGGAAGGGCGCATCGCTGGGAACCGTGACGATGTCGGTAATCTCCGGGCGGTTCTGCCTGGCCCAGGCCAGCCCCGCCAGAACTCCGGCAAGCGGTCCGGCAAAGCCTTCCACCGCATCGCCCGCCACCGGCAGGCCATACGGCGAGAAGCGTTCGGGATCGCCATTGGCATTGATGACAATGCCATCGACCTGCGGCCGCAGGCGCTCAAGAATCCGGTCGAGGATCGGCCGCCCGCCGATCGTCTTCAGTCCTTTGTCGCCGCCGCCCATGCGGCGCGCCAGACCGCCGGCCAGTACAACACCCAGCACATTCCGCATCAGGCAGCCTCGTCGTCGCGACTGCCCTTGCGCTGCAGCTTGGCGGATTCGTCAGCCACGGCGGCGGGGTCGACATCGAAGCGCAGCCGCTCGGCGCCGGAAAGCGCGATGAAGCGCCTGCCCTTGGCGCGGCCGATCAGCGTCATGTTCACCTGCCGCGCCAGTTGCACGCCCCAGGCGGTGAAGCCGGAACGGCTGATCAGGATCGGAATCCCCATCTGCGCCGTCTTGATCACCATCTCCGAGGTCAGGCGGCCGGTGGTGTACATGATCTTGCCGTCCGGCGAGATGCCATGCACCCGCATATAGCCGGCGATCTTGTCGATGGCGTTATGGCGGCCGACATCCTCCATGTAGATGAGCGGCCGATCCTCCTCGCACAGGACGCAGCCATGGATTGCCCCGGCCTCCAGATACAGCGACGGCGTGAGATTGATCTTCTTCGACAGAGCGTAGATCCAGGAGGTATGCAGCACCGCGGCCTCGTCCAGCCGCACGCTTTCCACCGCATCCATCATGTTGCCGAAGACAGTGCCCTGGGCGCAGCCGGAGGTCTGCGTCTTCTTCTTCAGCCGGGCCTCGTAATCCGTCTGCCGCGCCGTGCGCACCACGATGGTGTCGATCTCGGCATCGTAATCGACCCCCGTCACCTCGTCATCGGGCAGCAGCATGCGCTGATTGATCAGATAGCCCAGCGCCAGATAATCCGGATAATCGCCGATCGTCATCATGGTGACGATCTCCTGTCCGTTGAGGAACAGCGTCAGGGGGCGCTCGACCGGCACCTTGGTTTCGACCGGCTGGCCATCGTGATCGATCCCCTGGACGGTCTCGGTGAGCCGTGCATCCAGGGGATCGGGCTTGACCAGGAATTCAGCCTGGGAGGGATCGGGCGTGTATTTCGCAGGGCGCTGCTGATTCATGTCTTCTATATAGAGCAGGCCTCAGCCCGTGGCGATGTATTGCCGCAGGGCCTCGGCCTCCATCTCGGTATTGGCGATGCGCCGCTTCACCACGTCGCCGATGGAGATCATGCCGGTCAGCCTGCCGTTATCCACCACCGGCAGGTGGCGGATACGGCGCTTGGTCATCAGATGCATGATGTCTTCCACCGTATCCTTGCTGGAGCAGATCATGACATTCTTGGTCATGATGCTGTCGACGTTTTGCTGGAGGATATCGGCGCCCACCATGGCCATGCCGCGCACGATATCACGCTCAGACAGGATTCCGGCAATGCTGCCATCGGGCCGCAGGACCAGAACGGCACCAATACCCTTGTCGGCCAGGATCTGGCAGGCTGTTTCGACGCTGTCGGTCGCATTGGCGGTAATCACACCCGGTTTCTTCTCTTTCAGGATCGCGGCAACCGTCATGTGTTTCCTCCGTCGCTGATGCTTTGCCCCGGGTCTTTCAGCCGGGCGCAAGCTCATTGCTTATGAAGCTGCTTATGTATGAATCTGGGTTGATTGGCGCCGCCCACAAGGCAGCACGATCCCATCCGGTCAAACCGGCGCTCAATCCGGCCGCATGGCCAGGTGGAAGAACTGAGGCAAAGGAAAACATCCGCTCGGGGGCGCGGCGGTGCGCGCGCCTTCCGATACGGCTCAATTTACCGGTGCGTCCTGCGCGCAGCATACGCGCCTCCGGTGCTACGGCGCGGATCATGCCGCACCTGCCCGGCCAGTCTCCACCCGAGGAGCCGCTCTGGCAAGCCCGTTCCGGCTGAAGCAGCAGGACGGGCCGTCTGACTAAGCCGATCACCACCCACACACTGCCGGCATGGGGGCCATAAGGGTTTGAACTATCTACCGGATCGCCGCAGGAGGAAGTTGGCCCAAAGCTGCCCTGAGGCCTTGCGGGGAACGCCCTCTTCGGTTAAGGTCCGCGCCGTTTTCGACCCCCCGGCCAGGGCTTTTCCGCCTTGCCGGTCCCTTGCGGAGAGGTGCCAGAGTGGTCGATCGGGGCGGTCTCGAAAACCGTTGTGCGGGCAACCGTACCGTGGGTTCGAATCCCACCCTCTCCGCCAGTGTTGTATTATTTTCAATAACTTACGAAGAAAAATGAGCCCAACCCACGAGGCGACCCACAAGTTTGAAACCGAACGCCGACGAACGGGAATAGACGGTAATTGGGCTTTTGAACTGGTCCGCACGCGTTGGCAGTGTTTGGTTTCTATGGTCCCCGCGGTTTGAACTCGGCGATCCGCTTGGCCATTTCTCCTTCGGCGTATTGCAGGTCAACGCCGCCGAGCACGAAGACAGGGTATTGAGATCGACCACAGAGAAGTTGTGGTCGCCGCTTTCGTCGAGAAACAGGATCTTCATTCACCAGACCGCCAGCAAGAGCCCGCGAGCATGTAGCAACTTAGGCTTGCCGAACCAGCACCGCCATCGCATCTTCGGTTTAAAGATGGTGGGGGTCGTCAAGGGGAGCCTATGGCAAAAACGACCGCGCTCGACACGGCGGCAAAGGTGGAACTGGCAAAGACGATCGTCCGGCGCCTCTCGCAGGAGCTCAACAATGCGTTCGCTTTGCGCGCGATTCTGATGCGCGCAAACGACGATGCGGAACTCCGGAAGGTTTTTCATCAGACCTATGAGGCCAACGGCCTGAATGTCGTCACCCATGCGCTGATGAATCAGCTCATCCTAACGCTGCTGAAAATGCACGATGCCTACGAGCCGACCAACAGTCGCACGAGCAATCGCGCGTCGCTCCCACATATAGGTCATCTCTTATCCGATCCGGACGTGGCGGCCGCATTCATCGAGGAGGCTCGGAACTAGAATCCAGGCCTAGATCTCGCGGATAGAAACGAGTCGCTTGTGCGAGAACGGATCGCGCGAATACTGACGCGGATCGAGAGCTTCAAATCAGGCGCCCGGCTGCAGTGGCTCAAAACGTTGCGCCGATTCCGCAACGAACATCTGGCACACCTATTGTTCGGCCTGACGTCAGCCGAGCGCGCGAAATTCGGCTATATCGGCTTCCTATTGAGAGCTACAGCTCCGGTGATCGAGGACCTACGCTTGGCTGTGCACGGCGAGGGCTACGACGCGAGCGACACGGCTAAGGTAAACGATCACATAGCTGACGCCTTCTGGCAGGCTGTCGTGCTTGGAATGCGGGCCAAGCAGAAGAAGTCAGCCCGCGAGCGCCGACAGAAAACGACATCTCGAATCTCACGCCGGCGGGTCAAGCTATCCTGTCACACGACGCCGTCGCGCTCGGATCATCGCGGCCCACTATAGGAATTAAGAGGAGCTAGTGCACGAGGGATGCCATCGCACGCCTACACTGACCTTGAACGCGAGGTGATCGTTCTAAAGGCAGTGACCGATCTCATTGACGACATGGTGAACTACGAAATCTTCGGGACGCTCCCGCGCACCGACGACATGAATCTGGTGTTCAAGACGAGCACCCATCAGCGCCTATTCAACGTGCTGCTCAACGACATGTTATCGAGGCCAAGACAGGATGACTTTGGCCTTCCTGCGTTCCCGGCAGATGCCTCAGGATCGGCCGAAACCTTCCTCTACTATCTTCGGCTCATCAGTCGGCGCCCAATGTTGAACACGGTTGGAACCGCGCTTGCCAAGCCCGTCGAGGCATTCGCCGCTTGGTTGGACGCCGAATGTCATGTCGAGGACGTTTCGTTGAAGTCAATCGACCTCAACGTAGCGATCCGTGTGCCGCGCATGTCATTTATCAAGATATGTGGGGACATTGCAAAGCACAGCTTGCCTCGGATGAGTTTCACTGCGCGCCGAATCCAAAAATTACTCGCAGACAATGGTCATCAGATTGGCATCGAGGAGGCTTATTTGGCGATGCCAGATTTCTATGAATGGTTCCATACTGGCATCTTTAACTACCATAGCAGTGCCATCGGTGAGTTTCTCAATAACATTAGGTGGGGTATCTACGATTATCTGAGCCCGGAGTTCTCTCGGTCCTACAGGAAGACCGATGCCCCGCTCGGCTACAGGTTCGACTATCCCGACGGTTGCACCAGCGAACTCGCACGGTCGATGTATTGGGACCTAATGAACTGGGCCAGATCGACGCCCTACATGCCCCGGTTCGAGGTCACGAAGTACCTAAAGATGAGGTATTGACGCATAGACACAGAGCAACTCGGAGCGATCCTGAACTCCTGATGTTAGCTGCGGGTCACGGAGCATGCCGAGCGCGCCGGCTTGATGCGGATGTTTAGCCCTTTACAGATTCAGCGGGGCCAGCGGCTCGCCCGGCGTCTCGTCGCTCGGGAACTCGATCAGCGTCGCCATCACGATCTCCTCGGCCCGGTGCAGGGCTTCGAGGTTCTTCGGGAGACCGCTCGGCAGTTTCGGCTCGTTGCTGAGCATCTCGTTCAGCATCCGGTGCGCCTCGGCGCTCTTGGCCTGAACGTGCGCGTCCAGTTGCCCGCTCCGCTGGAGCTGGTTGAACATCTTTGGCGCCTGCCGGCGCATCGCTTCGAGATACGCGATCTTGAACTCCATCGGTGTCCTCCTGACGCCCGACTGTAGCACGCGCGGCCGGCTCTGTCATGCCGGGCCGGTAATCCGTCGCCGGACGATCAAAACCAAGGGTTACCGGGTCCGGGTATTTCCCGGTGCGTTCGCCGAATGCCTCGACCTCGGGGCCGGTCATCCGCCGGACAGCGACCATCCCGGCGATAGCATCGTCGTAGGCCCGGCGCGAGAACCATGCATCGAACTGAGGATCGTATATAGACCCGTCCGGCGCCTCGACAACGGCATGGAAAATCCGGCCCTTGGTCGGGTGCCCTACGGTGGCGATCACATAGTCGCCATCGCCGCGAATCGCCGCTTCGGAAGCAAAGCGATAGCAGAGGCCAGCCCGATCCGGCTTGGTCTTTAGCGTGCCTTCCCGGACGGCTTGCCGGATTTCTTCGACGGTTTCGTAGACTTGGCGGGCCGCTGGTACGGCTCCCCGGTCTTCGACTCCTCGATCCTGAGTATCGGCTTGTTCGCCACGTGTTGCCTCCTGTTCGACGGTAGCACTGATCGGGGTTTCTGTCGCCTGGGCCGCATTCTCCAGCCGAGCGACGGTCTCGGTGTCGCGCGACAGGTTGGCCCAGTTCATCCGAGAGACGCGCGCTGCCTCCGCCTCGGGCATGCCGGCGGCGCGCGCCAGTTGGCGGCGCCCTTCCGGGGTGCGTTCGGTGAACCACGCCGGGGGCTGCATCGGCTCTGCCAGGGCGCCGGGCTCAATGCGGAAATTCTCGCCCTTTACGGGCTCGGCGTCTCGCTGGGAAACTCGATCAGCGCGTTCATCACCGCTTCCTCGGCCAGTTTCGCCGCGGCCGGGTCCTTCGGTGCTCCGCTCGGCAGCTTCGGCGCGTCGCGCAGCAGGTCCGCCAGCATCGCGTGCGCCTCGGCGCTCTTGGCTTGAACGTGTTCGTCCAGTGTCCCGCTGCGCTGGAGCTGGTTGAACATCTTCGGCGCCTGCCGGCGCATCGCTTCGAGATACGCGATCCTGAACTCCATCGGCTGAACTTCCCTGCTCCGAGACGGCGATCACGCGGTAGGCGTGAACGTGGCGACGGTAATCGCCTGGACGGAATATGACCATTAAGAAGCCGGTGGGTTCAACTTGCCACACTGGCTGCTTGCCCTGGCTAAGTCGACTGCTTCCTTGCGAACCCTGTGTCGCGCATCTTCCGCAAAGTTCTCTGCCATGAGTTTTTGGAAGCCGAGTGGGTTGCGCTCGCAATGATAGTAGTAGTGGCGCATCTTGCGGTCCTTCTCGGCACTCTCGGTTTCCGCGCGCGATGGCCTGGACCGGCCCGTGATTTTTCGCCAGGTGCGCCACGCCTGCCATAGGCTGAAGGTGAGCGCGATGATGCCCAGCCATTCTGGACCAAAATACTCGAACAGAGCGATGCCGGCCGGAATGATGACCAGCCAGAGCGCCAGGAGCCCCTTCAGAAGCAGATTCTGCCGCCTTCGCTCTTGAGCGTACTTATCAGCATCTGCTTTGACCTGTTCCTTGGTCCTGGCCGGCACATAGGCATAAATCTCCCGCAGGTTTCGCGCCGCAGGATTGGCCCGCAGGAATGCGTCCAAGTCGGCCGCTTTCGATGAAAGTGTAATTTCGCCGGCATCGGGCTCGAACCACGCGAACAGATGGCCTCCAGCCCCATTGCCATGCACTGCGATCAAATCTTCCTTCTCGTCAAGCGCCGACGCCATCAGCGGCACAGGAAATCGGCCGATCCATCGCCGCGTCTCCTCTTCAAGCAAGGCTGCGGCTCGGGCCGAGCCCACGGGCTCAGTGAACACGAGGCAAAGTGTGGCCAAAGGCACGCTTGGTACCGGCGGCTGGTACTCGACAAAATACGCGCCGCGATGCTCCTTGAGCGGCTCGAAGAACAGTTCGTCTTGCGCGGTTCCATCTGACATGGAATGGAACTGTATCCCTCACGACGCCGCTGAGCTACGCACTAGACCAGGGCTTGACACTGCGACGGGGGCGATTGGCCTTCCAGGCAGCGATCTCGCTTTCATACCAGCCGACCGAATTTCTACTTAGCTCCACTGGCGCAGGGAAGTCGCCGGCCTTAATCTTTCGGTAGATCGTGGCCCGGCTCAGGCCGGTCTCGCGTTTGACTTCGGGGAGGCGCAGAATGCGCCCCAGGCCAATCGTTTCCACGGTCATTCAGTCGCCTCCGTGTCTCCGCGGCAGGGGCGGCCGGTTACAGGTGTTCCGGACCCGAATTACCGGCGCCACTGGCGGTGCCGATGCTTCACGAAGCCATGGTCGGCGTCCAGTCTCAGTCATTCGCCAGGACAAAAGAAACCCCGCCTATGGGGCGGGGCTTCGTGACTTTCGAACAGGAATGGTGCGCTTACGTCCGCGCCGCCCTCCCAGTCTCAAGTGTCGCGTCGATTTGGTCCGAGACCATGCTGTAGCCCGAGCGCAGTGGCTCCAGCATTTCGTCATCCCAGCCCAGGCGCCGCAGCGTTGCCGCGAAGGCATCGTGAGCGGCGATTACGTCCAACATTGCAGCGCCAAGTGCGCACACATCCTCGCGCGCGAGCTTTGGGGCTTTCCTGGTTGATACGGCAGCTTTCATTGGTTCCACCCTTGCGTCTGGCCTCAACAAGTGTGTAACTTACACATATTCACGCTTATGTCAAGCAACTTACACACTTGACACAACTTGCTGGTCCGGCAAATAATCTTGCCATGGAACATGAGCGACTAGACCAACGGCTCCAGCTTGTGATTTCGCGCCGGCAGATCGCTGCGGTGGATGCATGGCGCCGAGAGCAACCGGACCTTCCTTCTCGCTCTGAGGCAATTCGGCGCTTGATCGAAATTGGATTCGCGAAAGATCCTCGGAAACCCCAGCGGAAATCTCCATAGGAGGCGCGGAGCATTCCGCGCGGTCTAGTCGAAACGCCGGCCGAAAAGTCCGCCAGTGTCGGTTGCGTCAGTGAGCTTGGTGTCCATCACATAGGATTGAATATCGAAGCCACGCTGAAAGCCCTCTTTGGGAAGAGCGTCGGAGTTCATCGTCACGATATATTGAAATCCGGCCGCCTTGGCTCGTTCGGCGCCAAGTTGAAGCGCCTTAGCCACCTGCCGTTCGTCGACGCCGTCGAAAAGATGACTGTCGTGGATCAAGAATCCCGGACCACGTCCCTGTTTGATGCTGAGTTCCGTAAGCATCAGATCGAAACAGAATATTTGCATATTGGTGATCCCCTTACTGCGTTGCCCTTCGATATGAACCTCGAACTGGGGACCGTTTCCGGTTTCAGAGATGGTGAGGTTGCCTGCCTTTTCATAGAGGGATTCAGATAGCGATTCGAAGGCGAGGATCGCCTCTCGAATGATTGCTTCGCGCTCATGGATATCGTCGCGCAGCGCCTTGGTCAGATTGGCCCGCTCGATATCCAACTCAGCTTTGGTGCTCTCTATCCGCTCTGCGGTGTCAAGGCGCTGTCGAAGACTTTCAACCTCCGCCTCGGCGCGACCGGCTTCCTCACGAAGACTTGTATAGTGTTCCAGCGCGCCGCCAGACCGTAGAACGGTCATGATTTGACGCCGGCGGTGGTCTAGCTCCGTCGCGCGTTGGTCTCGCTGAGACATGCGCGCTTCTGCTGAAGCAATTTCAGCACTTAGATGCGCTCGGCGATTCTCGATGACGGTAAGGTGGAAGCGTTCAACCTCATCGAACCGACGGCGTACCACGTCGGGAAGTAGAACGCCGGCTTCGGCGTAGAGCTTGGTGACATCGCCAAGAGCCGGCGCATCTTCCTCGCTAAGTGATGCCCGAAGCTGTTGGAGCAGATCGCCATCCATCAAGTTCTCGACGTTCAGGGCGTCAATCTGGCGCGTGATCTCATTGGCCTCACGCTCAAGTTCCTTGTACTCCGGTACAACCTCGAAATTACCGAGCTGCTCCCGGAGCCTCTGCGCCCTGGCTTCAGCGATCGTCAGGCGCGTGCGCAGGTCCGCTGCCTTGCCGAAAAAGCGGCCGAGATCGCCGCTACGAGCAGCCTTACGTAGCTCCTGCGCGACTTTTTCCTGCCCGCGTAATTCTTGAAATTTGCCAGGGATGGTCCAGTCCAACCCCAGGAGATAGCAGATCGAGACCTGCTGATCCCAAGTCTGCTGCATAATCGAATGCTGCATCGGCTGTTGGAAGCCACCGCCAAGCTGTCGTCGCGCGAAGTAGGAAAACAGAGAACGGAAGGATGGATGAAAGCGATTGGTTTCATCGCCCCCCGACGCCGGCAAGCCGAACCAGAGAGCGCCCAGGTTCGCTTTCCAGTTCTCATTGGAGAGTTCGAAATGGCCGGCGCGCTCATCGAATTGCGGAGATACCGGCCAATCTTCGACCGCTCCATTCACGCTGATACGGCTCGGCTTTGAGCCGCTGCGTGCGGCCGAAACCGTTTCACCAGCGATATCGACAGCGACATCGAAGGTCCATGGCGACAGGACGTCCGAGCGAAAAATACTTTCTTTCCTGACATCAGCACCGAATAGGAAATGGACCAGCTCGACGAAGCTAGTCTTCCCGGCACCGTTACGTGACTGACGATCTGTAGCACCCGCGCTTTTATCAGCGAGCAGGATATTCAATCCTGGTTTGAAGGTCAGAGTTTTGAAGGACGCGAGATCGCTGCCGATTCGTCGGATCATGGAGCAGCCCTCCGAACCAAGCCACGATCGAACTCCAACGCACCAATTGTGTAAAGCAGGTCAAGCGAAAGAATGAACCATTGATAGTCAATCGGAGCATTGGGTGTGTGGAGCGTCCGCCGTCCGCGCACCTCATCCCAAAGCCGAGATACAGTCATCGGTCGCTTTAGGATCTCAAGCACCTCGGCGCCGACGCCGATGAGAGCACGATCAGGACGGACATGTTTCGTGGGCAGGATCATGACATGTCCACTGAGGCGACAGGGTCCTCAAAGATATCGCATTTATCGAAGAAATAAGCCAAGACGGCAAGCGCCGCGCCCTGGCGCTTCGGTTCGCCGTTCATGCCTGCATAATCCTGCAGGTGCTTGAAGATCATATCGGCGGGAAGGTCGTACGCCTTCAGTTCGGCGTAGCGCTTCCGGAAAGCCTCGGCGATGCGTTCGCCGAGATCGGGCCTAGGACTCTTGCCAAAGAAAATATCAACTAAGCCTGATTTGCGACGGCCCATGCGAAGCAAGAGACCGGACTCCTCGGAGAGTGCGTTCTTTTGGAGCTTTTCCAACGTGGGGGGCGTCAGCGGGGGATCGCCGACATTGGGCTCCTGACGCTGTAGGGCTTTAATGACAGGCACCAAATCAGCCATGACTAGGCGATCAACAATGGCGATCGATGCTGCGGGGCCAAACAGAGCCTGCAACGCAACTAAGTCGAGGCCCATGGTGAGCTTCAAGAGTTCTGGTTCCGACCACGTTTCAATGGTAATTGGCGCATGCGCCTGCCGCAGGCCGTCGATATGCCGCACTGCATTAGGCGGGAGGCCACGATCATCATTGTGGACAAAAATCCATTCCTCCATGTCCGTCTTCCAGTGGTCGCGGGCGCCGAGAAAGTCCTTGTCGATCTTGGCGATGAGTTCAGCTTCCTTCATCACGTCAGGGGCGTAGCATTGGAAGATGGACTTCGTGCTGATGCGCCGGCCGTCACACTTCAAGTCGCCATGAGGACCATAGGGACGCACCTCCTCGAAATCGGCGCCGAAGGCATAACCAGCCAGGAGAACGAACCATTCCTGAAATGCCGCTCCCCGTTTGGTGTGGAATGCCAACCGGAATCGGTCGACATAGATGGATCGTTGCAGTTCATCCATAGCGCGCCGTGCCCCCCTCGCACCGGCTATTGTGTGCCGACCAGTCTCTGGTCTTCCGCCATGTCTGTTAAGCGCGCCCCAGTCGGGGGGTGCACAGCCGCATTCAGCAATCCCCGTTCACGCCACGTAAAGGCGCTGGTACGGCGAGCGACCGGAGCCCAGTTCTGCATCATCGCAAGGACCCAGTCAGGAGACTGCGACGCGGCGCCGGGCGTGCGGCTTCGGTGTCGCAGGTACGGCGTTGGCCGACATGTCACCCAAATACTGGAGGCGAACCGCCCGACGGTGGGGTAGCTTCACGACCAGTTCCAACTTCCCGCCGACAGCCTCGACGTAGCTGCGCAATGTCGACAAATACATGTCGGCTTGGTTTTCTATCTTGGAGACAGACGGTTGTTTGATCTTGAGGGCCGAGGCGACGTCGGCTTGAGCCTTTCCAGCAATCTGCCGAAGTTCACGGAGGCTTTCGACCGGGTGGCAGAGCGCTTGCTGTTGGGCTTCGACAGCGAACCGCCGCTTGGCCGGCAGTTTTGTGACAATATCCGAAAAGTTCCGAGCCACCCTTGATTTCTCCCCGAGGCTTCGTATCCGTCGTTCACATCCGGAGAACCGGTACGCTCCCGACGGCACGCCCCGCAACCTGTCTCGATCTGGGCACATTCTCTTTGGTTGTATAGCTGTTAAGCTATGTACGGTCAATATTGCCGAGGGGGCCTGAGGGTGTTAACCGGTCAGGCACTAGTGGACCGAAGTGGCAGCGCACTGGGGGGGAATGACGATTGAAAGGGAAGAACAGGACGATGAGCCGGATGCACTGCCGCTGCACCTGGTGCTCAGAAAGCTGCCCTTATTCGATAACCTGTATCTCAATATGCAGGCCATGAACATCGGCGTAACGGACTTCGCACTCCAAGAGATGGAGGAGCATCTCTTGCGCCGATATATCGAGATCGAGCGCACGCCAACCATGGAAGCTGTCGTCGTATCGGCTTGGAGCCAGATGTGGATATTCGCACTCTACGAGCTGCTTCGGACATGGCGACGGAGGGCTAAGGAACTCATCGAGTACGGAGCGAAGCTGGCGGCCGCCTCGCCAGAGGCCCGCGCTGCCATCGTCAAGCAGAATGATGAGGCGCTAGTGAAGGCTGCTGCACTGACGATAGATGGCGCCCTTTATCATCGTCGGGCGTACGAGCGTATCGAGCAGGATCCTTCTACAATCGACCGACTGAAATCGGCATACGACGTGATCGCTCCCCAATATAGGTCAATTGAGGCGGTCCGGATCACGCTCGCGAAGCATGAAGTTCCAAAATCTGGCTTTCTGGCCCAAGCTCCCGGTTATGGCAGGATCGATATGGCGACCGGATCAATCTACTGGTCGATCATATTCAAGGACAATTCGCAGGCGATCATCTCGCGCAGAGGAATTGCGGACGGCATTCGAGAGCTGAGCCTGAGGCTTGATGCTGTGTCAGACGCCTGAGACTGCGACTCGCAACCGGAGATTCGGGCAGATCATGATTATGGACACCTGCCGCGCGCGGTATCGCCTGTGAGTCGATCAAGGCACACCCAGGAATAATCGCTCAATCTTTTGATTTCGTATCGGCCGAGCAGCAACAGCGCGACGAACGCGCCGCTTGCGAAGGCGATGCCCAGGTGCAGCAGTGGTGAGCGAAATAAGGCGTGCATACGCGAAACAGTACCCAGGCATTTCTAGTTTTCAAGCCGAGAGCGCGTGCACGGAGGAGACCATAATCAGCTTGCGGACGATTGGACGGGTGTTAATTGAGGTCGCGATGCTGAACTTGTGGTCGGATGACGGACCGATTAGATTCACTTGCCGGGGGCGAGATGTGGCAATTCCAAGCTTGGTAGTGGCCCTTCGAGCGCAAGCCCTCCACGAGATACCCGCGGCGCCTTGCTCCAAGCACCGAAACCGATAGACTGCTATCCTCGTTGGGAGCGGTTTCCAACTCAGAGTTCCTCGACAGCCTTGCTGCAGGCCCTCCAGGCACACCGACCCCTGGGCTCCCGACGCGGGCGCTGGCGGTGCCTTCTCTGCTGCCACCGATGGCTTCATCGGGGGCCAACCGGGCACGAATCCCCGGACCGCCAGCATCCCTGTCGAACGTGAAATCGCAGTGGAACCGGCCGTCATGCCGTCCCGCCGTGCGGCGCCCGAGAAGCGCGTTTGGAGTATCGGCGGTGCGTGGACCCACCAAGCTCAGTCGGCCTCACTTGTGGTGTCGTATACGACGGGAGAACGGTCAGCCGAGCACCCGCGGTGCCCCCGGCCGCCGGCTGGCGGCAGATTCCGCCGAAAGTGCACCCTCGATCGAGCGCCGCCCGGCCGCGGCGAGCGCTCAGCAGCGCAAAGATGGGCTCGGGTCAGTGCCCTTCGGGAGCATCAGTGACGCCCAGTAGTTCGCGCAGCTCGGCGTCGATCTGCTCCGGGGTCGCCTCGTAGGTGGCGACCGCGCCTGAGTGCTTGACCCGCTGCTGGTTGGTATATACGTCGCCACATTCCTTTGCGGCCTGTTCCAGCAGTTGGGCGGCCAGGGCGTAGTTGCCCCGCGCCTTCGCCCGCTGCTCCATGTCGTTCAACTCGCGAAGGCGAAATATGCGCTGTGCAATCGGAATCTCCGCCGTGTCCTTGAGGAACTGCTTCCGGGTCGCATCGAACAGATCCCGCCATTTCTGCGGGACTCTGTCGCCGTGGGATCCATAGGGGGCGTAATCGAACACCTGCCGGCGGTCCAGCTTGATCCCGAGTTTTTCGCCGACGATCTCGACGACCTCTGAGGGCGTTCGATAGCACGCCAATTCCATGACAATCAGGCGCTTAGTAGCTTCATCTAGTTTTGCCATCACTCGCAGTTCCGTCGGGTTGGTGTCGGTCTTGACTTGTCTGCCTCGCGCGGCTGGTTCCGCGCCCTCCATTGCAGATAGCCGGCGTGCAAGGCTTGCATGGAGCGAGTTTTGCCCTCTGGCGTCTTCGGCCCCGTGGATAGCCCGCCGTGCAGCTTGCAACGATTGCGCCCGCGTACGATGGGCGCCTGGCAAGGCACGCCGCCCCTGGTCTTCGCTCCGCAGCGCTGCTTAACGTCCGCCGGCATCGTGATCGCTCCTAGCCCATGACGCGCGCACGCGCCTGTGCGCGTACTGGTCTGGAAAGCCAGCGCCTCGCAGCCAGGCGCGCCATTGCACGGTGCATCGCTAGCTGTCCTTCGCCATCTCCAGCAGCCGGCCGGAGAGATGGCGCAGCGTTCGGCGCAGCATGAGGATAGTCTTGACGTAGTGGGGAACCGGCGTGCGGCCGTTCATCCAGCGCCAGATCGTTGACCGGTCGGCTCCCGTCAGGTCGGCAAGGAGGGCCGGCGATATCGAGAGATCGTGCATCTCCGCGCGCAGGTCGAAGTCATCGCCGTCGAGATCGGCCGCGGCGGCCTCCCGGGCAACGGCCTGTGCCTCAGCGGCGGCATTGGCTGGGTCGCGTTGCTCGTCCGTCATCGATCGTTCTCCAACGGGACCTTTGAGGCTAGGCTCGTGCGGTCGTTCGCCGGCAGGATGCGGCATCGGCTTCACTCCGGCTCATGCCGCCTTGCCGGTCGGCTGCTGGTGCGTGACCCGGAACTGGTCGCCAAACACCTGCCGAAGCTGCGACGAAAACTGCTGCCGGATGTAGTCGGCGATGAACTTGCTCGGAGCGACAAGCGTGATCCGGTCGTCGCTCTCGATCGCGCGAACGCGCGTGAACCACGAGCGCAGCGCCGATGGATCGAACTCGCGCGCCAGCTTCGGCAGCCAGGGCTCAAGGCTCGGGTCGAACTCGACCGGGGTTGACGTCGCACCCGTCTGCTTGTGGCCGACGGCTGGTCTGCCCTCCTGCAGAACCTTCCGCACTCGGTTGCGCCACGTTCCTTCCCAATCAAGCTTCACGCCATCCTTGCCAGCGACGCCGCACCAGTAATCGCGGAACCGCTCCCACTCAGCCTGCGGATCTGGATGGCCTTCCGCCTTCGCCCATAGGGCCCAACGTTCCGGTAGCTCCATGTCAGCGGTCAGGCGGGTGCCGCGCTTGGTCTTGTCCTTGCCCCGATCCTGCTGCTGATCATCGCCCACGAGGACGAGCGCCGGAGGCGCCCCATCCCGAAGGGATGTAGATTCTTCTCTGTTCTCATCTCCTCTGTTCTTATCTGTCGTGACATCGCGTGACGTTCCGTGACCGTGCGTGACATCAGTGCGATCAACCGCTTCCTTCTCGCGCTCGCGTTGCCGCCGCTTACGCTCGGCGGCCGTGTTATCCTCTCGTTTCGGCTGGCGTTTCTCCCAATTGGTCAGCCGGTCACCCTCCAGGGTCTTGCCCTGCATGGCGTCGTAGATCGCCTTGACCTGTTCAGGCTCCATGTCCAAACCGGCCGCCACATCCTCGGCATTCCAGCCGACGAGGTACCCCCGATTTTCAGCCTGGCTCGCGCACTCCAGCATTGCCGCCCAGACTGCAATCACGTCACGCAATGTCACGCCTGCGCGCTTAGCGACAACCCGCCATTTGGGGTCGGTGACCGTCCCGTGGTGCCAGCGAAACCACTCCATCGCTCTTACGCCTGCTGGTTCGGGACGAACACGATCCGACCGAGGTCAGAGTCGAACACATACTGGCCGCCATAGGTGCGCGGATCGAACCGCTGGCCAGGCGTCGGCCGTGCCGGCTGGTTCTGCAAGTAGGCCATGTTCTCGTCAGTCAGCAGGCCGCGCCCGGTGCCGGAATAGTTCTGGTTGATAATGTCCTGCCGGCTCCGAATGGCGCGCTCGTAGGCCTCGCCGGAATCCTCGGCCGCCATGCCCTTGATCAATCCCTGGGCGCCTCCGCTGACCACGTTCCCGACAAGGGTCTGGTTGCGTTCCATCCATTTGAGCAGTCCGCCCGAGGCCGACGGTGAGTAACCGCCGTGTGGCGGGGCTGGCGGTGCGGAACCGAGTGGCCCAACTTGCACGCCAGCGGCGCCGCCAGGTTGGCTCGATACCATCGCGCCCGTACCGATATTGTCTGCCGTCGGGGTCTCCAGTGGACCGACATTGGTCGCGGCTTCGCCGGCCGGCGCTTCGTTCAGGCCGGAGAGCGGATCGGTGTTCATGCCGAGGCCACCCATGACGCCGCCAGTGACCGCGCCACCCAGCGCGCCCATCTGCATGCCCTTGGTGACGCTGCCGCCCGTCAACGCCGATGTCGCAACACCGATAGCCGCACCGTAGCCCGCTTGCGTCAGGGCTCCGGTGAGCACATTGCTTAAGACACCTGTCGCTCCCATTTTGGCCGTGAGGCTCGAAATAGCCGCGCCCCAGGTCGGCATCGCACCGAGCGCCGCGCCCGCCGTGAATACGACGGCCCCGACCGCCAGCACTGCCGGAAGGACTTTCTTCACAGCCTTGGCGACCTTGTTGAAGACCTTCGTGACCCCTTTGAACACCTTGCTCATTGCTGGCTCCCTCTGCTGCGATCAGGCAGCCTTGGAAGTGAGGCGTTCGATCAGATCGAGCACGTCGGATCGCCTCCACGCGGTGATCCGCGGCCCGACTTTGACCGGCTTCGGGAACCGGCCATCCCGTACGCCCTGCCACCAAGTGCTTCGCGCTACGGGAACGAGCCGAAGGACGTCCGGCAGTCGGAGCAATGCAGCGGGGTCGGTCGGCTGCTGCAGGCGTTCGCTTTGCTCCATATGATCGTCTTGCTGCATGGTGAAACGGCTCCAGGTCAGTGTGGACTGGTCTGGATTGTGCCGTCCGTCGCCCGGAACTTTGACCGCAAGAAGTGCCGATTTTTTGAAGGGGGTTTCGCCCCCCTACGAACTTCCGCCCCAGATTTTCGGCAGGATGGCTCGGCTTTCTTCCCAAGCCTTCAGAGCTTTCCGCGCCGGAGTATTCGGGTCGCCTACCGGTTTCCCTGTCGCTTCTTCGTAAAGGACCGAGAACAGCTCATCGAACAATCCATCCTTGGTCTTTGTCACCTTGTCTGGACCAAGAAAGGCGACAACGGCCTCGGCCAGATATACCCCCATGCTGCGTTGCGCATGGTCGATTGGTCTGCCTGTCCGATATTGAGCCGCCTTCTCCAATGCAGCCTCGGAGGCCTTCACCACTACCGTTACTTGATCCAGCATCCCCGTGAAGCCGTCCGGTTCACCAACTGACATGAGAAGCCGGCCATTCCCATCCAGCGCTTTGAGGCGCCGCATTAGATCAAGAGCCGAGTTGTGCACGGCATCGAGATCACGACGGAGTTGATTCAGCGTCGCCGCGTCTTTTGCCGCGAATGAGACCGCGCGATAGACGGCCAGCACGTCATTCAGCGCGGCACGAAATTCGTCAGGTGGTTTGATGCCAGTCTTGCGTCCGACGATCTCGGAAATGCGTCTCCACGCTTCGTCCGAAACCCTCTCGTCGGTGAGCGTGTAGGCGCCGGTTGGGCCGAACTCGCGCTCCGTCATGCCACGGCGGCTTTCGTCTGTGCACGACCAATCGGCACTACTTTGCCCTTTGCGGCAGCCGTTGCGCAGTGCCGCGCCCATGCTTCCATTAGCTGGCGGCGCTTCTCGAACAGATCGCCTCGACGGTAGGCAGCCTCCACCTTGTCCTCGATCGTGTGAGCCAGCGCCATCTCCGCGACTTCGCGCGGGAAGCTGGTCAGCTCTGCGGCCCAGTCGCGAAACGTGGAGCGGAAGCCATGGGCCGTCAGGTCCTCCCGGTTCATGCGTTTCAGCAACTGAAGGAAAGCCATGTTCGATAGCGGCCGGTCCTCGTTGGCACCGGGGAACACGTGATCTGCGGGCTTCGCGTCGCCCTTCAACCGCTTTAGCAAGGTCACGGCCGCAGTCGACAGCGGGACGCGATGCTCCTTGCCGGCCTTCATTCGCTCCGCCGGCACGGTCCAGACCTTCTTGATCAGGTCAACTTCCTGCCAGCGAGCGCCGATGACCTCGCCACTCCGCGCCGCCGTCAGGATCTGAAATTCCAGGCCACGCGCGGCGACGCTGTCGCGGCTTCGCAGATCGCGCATGAACGCGCCCAGCTCGTCGTAGGGCAGGGCGGCATGGTGGACAACCTTCCGAATTTTCGATCTCGATGGCAGGAGCTTGTCGAGGTGCCCTCGCCAACGAGCCGGATTGTCGCCATTGCGGTAGCCGCGGGCAGACGCCCAATCAAGCACCGCTTCAATGCGCCCACGCACGCGCGTCGCCGTCTCGGTCTTCGTCTGCCAGATCGGCTCAAGGACGCGCAGGACGGTGCCGGTGTCGATCCCGCGTACTGGCAGGTTGCCGAGCACCGGATAGGCATAGGTATTGAGGGTGCTCGTCCATTGCTTCGCGTGCTTCGCATTACGCCAGCCCCGCTCGTGGGCAGCGATGTAGCGCTCCGCGCACTGCTTGAAGGTTACAGAGTCGCTTGCCTCGATTTGCAGTCGGGCACGTTCGGCATCGCGTGCCGCAATAGGATCAATCTTCTGATGGAGCAATCTGCGGCACTTTTCGGCCTGAATGCGCGCTGCTGCGAGCGAAACCGTGTGGATCGGCCCAAGCCCCATTTCCCTGGCCCGGCCGTTCAGGGTGAACCGGAACAGCCAAGACTTGTTGCCGGATGGCCCGACCTGTAGGTAGAGGCCGCCGCCATCTGCAAAGAGGCCCTTCTGCGATGCGGCAGCAACGGTCCGAGCCGACAGGCGATTGATGCTGCGGGCCATGTCCTAACCCCCATTTCAACCCACAAATGCGGGCCGGATCGTATCGGACTAAGTCGGATCGGTCCAGACGGACAAGCTTAAAACTAGCATTAATTCATGGGGTTGATAGAGGTTGTCGGGATCGCATCGGACTGCATCGGACGACAGATAGGCGGACACCCTCTCCGCCATCATTATCGGAAACTCCCGGGACTTCCGCAAATAACCAAAATATTAGGCTTTTAGTCTTAGCGAGTGAACAAGGGGGGATACAAAGCGTTTCGCTCCGATTAATATTTAACTGCAGATTACTGTAGGTTACAGAAAAGTAATAGCCAATCTGGCTAATGTGTATTGCCAAGCTGGTCTGCGAGGTTCATTCTGGTAATAAGGATTGGGACCATGCGCCAGATCTCTTATCGCTCTTTCGATCGGCACCGTGAGAAACAGATTTCTCGCGAAAGGGACGATCACGCCCTCCGTTCCGGTGTGGTCAGTATAGAAATACTATCGCGACAGAATAATTTCTTTGCCTCTTTAGATCTTTCTCGCGCTCGCATCGGCTGGCCACGGCGTTCACGTCAAGTCCAAACCGTCTTAGCCGCTGGCGAGTGACTGCCAATAACCCAGAACATTTGACTCCTGATGAAGTCAGGGAGATAACCCGCGTTTTAAATAGCGCGGATGATGTCTTCATTGTCGGAGGCCAAGCCCTCAACCTGTGGGCCGATCGTTACTCGGCTCACGATGATGAGTTGAAAGCTGCCGGGCCGTTCACAAGCAAAGACGTTGACTATTTTGGTTATCTCGATGCCGCACGGAAGCTTGCCGAGCATTTTGGAGGCACTGTCAACATACCCGAACCGGGCGACGCCACTCCAAATTCTGCGGTGGTTGTTATTGAGATCAACGGCAAAGTAGCCGTTATCGATTTCATCAATAGCTTGCTGGGCTTTACAAACAGTGATTATGCAAAGATCAAAGAGGGTGTAGTTGATCTTATTGTCCCCGTCCAAACGACGGATGGAATTGCAGAGATTCATCTACCTGTAATGAGTCCGCTGCACTGCCTGATCAGCAGGGTGGCGAATGTTCTTCACCCCGCAACTCTACGGTCGGACGACACAGCCATACGCCAGCTTAAAGCCGCACCAAGAGTACTTATAGCTTACATCGACGAAGCGCTAAGGGAAGGCGTATGGAAGGAAGCAAAGATTGCATTTCAATCTTTATTCCAATATCTGCGATCCAATGAATTTGGTCGTGTAGTTCACACAAAAACAGACATTGATCCTTTGAAGGTTTTAGAAGTATTCGCCGATGATCCGCGCATAGATAAGCGCTATCGCAAATATAACCTCAAGAGAATGATTGAAGAGATTCAAGAGAGACGGAAAGCTTAATCCATACACTTCGCCTTTGGCCAACCTTGACGCTATGGCCCGCCACCAAAACTGAGGAGGCGCACCGCCCAATCTTAGTCTCAAAACCCAAAACAAATCTTGCGATCTCTCATCTCAGAACAATCACCGTCGCCGCTGACTGGTGGTATTGACCCAAAAGGGTGATACAAAAGCTGGCTCATACGGTAGATGAAATATTAAAAACTGGTGTTTCAACTTTCGCGCGGACAGCTCCGCCACTTCCCGTTACGTCCCAATCAATCCCTATGCCGTGGGTCGAGCGCGTCACGCAGGCCGTCGCCCAGCAGGTTGAACGACAGCACCACCAGGAAGATCGACAGGCCGGGATAGATCGCCATCCAGGGCGCGTCCGACATGTAATCCTTGGCGGCATTCAGCATGCTGCCCCAGCTCGGCTCAGGCGGCTGCTGGCCGAGGCCGAGGAAGGACAGGCTGGCCTCGGCGATGATGGCCGAGGCGATGGTGAGCGTCGACTGCACCATCAAAGCCGGCCAAATATTCGGCAGGATATGGCGGAATGCGATGCGGGCCGGTGAATTACCGATGGCGCGCGCAGCCTCGACATAATCCTCCACCTTCACGGACTGCACCTGCGCCCGCGTCAACCGCACGAAGATCGGCGCCGCAGCGACGCCGATGGCGATCATCGCATTGGCCAGGCTTGGGCCAAGGAAGGCCGCCATGGCAATCGCCAGGATCAGGAAGGGCACGGCCAGCATGGCATCGGTGAAGCGCATGATCACGCCATCCACCACGCCGCCGGCATAGCCCGACAGCAATCCAACCGGAATGCCGATCGCCAGCGCCAGCAGCACGGAGATCACGCCGGCAAACAGCGAGGCGCGCGCACCATAAATGACGCGCGACAGCACGTCCCGGCCCAGTTCGTCACCGCCGAAAGGATGCTCCAAGGTCGGCTCGCCGCGCAGCGCGCTCCAGTCGGCTTCGGTCGGGTTGTACGGCGCAATCCAGTCCGCCAGCAGCGCCATGCAGACAAAAAGCAGCACCACCACCAGGCCAACCACGGCGCCCTTGCGCCGCAGCAGGCGGCGGAATGCACGCCGGGTGGGACTGTCTTCGCGGGCCGGTTTCTTGGCCGCAGCAGGCGAGGATGCAGCGAGTTCGCTCATGTGCGCAGCCTCGGATTCACCAGGAAATACGCAATATCCGCCAGCAGGTTCAGCAGCACATAGGCGGTGGCCGTGCACAGCACCACGCCCTGCACCACGGCATAATCGCGGTTGAACACGGCATCGACGATCAGCTTGCCGAAGCCGGGAATAGAGAAAATCTGTTCGGTCAGCACGGCGCCGGAGAGCAACTGCCCGAATTCCAGCGCGCCGAGCGTGATCACCGGCACGGCCGCGTTGCGGAAGGCATGCTTGCCGATCACCACGCGCTCATAAAGGCCCTTGGCGCGCGCCGTGCGGATATAGTCGCTGGCCAAAACCTGCAGCATGGCGCTGCGGGTATGGCGCATGAACACCGCGGCAATGCCGGTACCCAGCACGAAGGCCGGCATGATCATGGCCTGCAGGTTGGCCCAAAGGTCTTCGGTTGGCGACACGTAGCCCGAAGCCGGCAGCCAGCCGAGATGAACGGAAAACAGCAAAATCATCATGATGCCGAGCCAGAAATTCGGCGTCGACAACCCCCAGAGGCCGATGACATTGGCGAGATAATCCGGCCAGCGGCCGTTATACAGCGCGGAGATCACGCCTGCCGGCAGGCCGATGAGCAAAGCCACCAGCATCGAAAGAACCGCCAGCTCGATGGTCACCGGCAGCTTTTCCAGCAGAAGCTGCGACACCGGCAGCTGAATGCGGATCGACTCGCCGAAATCGCCCTGCAAGATACCGCCGATCCACAGGCCGTATTGCACCCAGATAGGCTTGTCGAGATTGTACTTGGCCCGCAATTCGGCAATCGCCTGCGGATCGCGCTCTTCGCCCGCCATGGCGATGGCGGGATCGCCCGGCAGCAGCTGCTGCAGTCCGAAGATGATCATCGACACGAAGATCAGTGTCGGGATCAGGATGGCGAGACGCCGGAACAGGAAACGGGTCATGGGGCCTTCGATAGGAAGGGTTGCCGCCCGGAAGCGGCAACCCTGTTCAACTTACATCTTCATGCCGACGAAGCGGATCAAGCCGTCCGGATATTCCTTGAAGCCGGTCAGCTTGGCGCTGTGAGCATACAGCCACTTGCGATGCAGCAGATAGATGATCGGCCGCTCTGCATTGATGATCTTCGCGGCCTTCTCCCAGGCAGCCTGGCGCTGCGCCATGTCGGTGGTCAGGCGGCTGTCGTTGAGGATCTCATCCAGAGCCGGATTGCACAGGCCGGAATAGTTCAGCGGCTGCTTGCAGGCATGGAAGGAGTAGAGGTTGCCGTCCGGATCGGGGCGGCCGCTCCAGGCCAGGATATAGGCCTCGAAATCGCCCTTGTCGGCCATGTTCAGCGAGGTGGCGAATTCGGTGGCCTGGATGCGCACGTCAAAGCCCGCGTCCTTGGCCATCGCCTGCACGACCTGCGCGATCTTGCTGGCATCCGTGGTGGTCGGGGTAACCAGGTTGACCACCGGATTGGGATTGCCGGCTTCCTTCAGCAGCTGCTTGGCCTTGGCCACGTCACGCTTCGGGATCGGCACCGACTTGGCATAGGCCGGGTTGGTCGGCGCAACCCACTGGTTGCCCGGGGTGGCCAGGCCGTCGAACACCACCTTGTTGATGCCGTTGCGGTCCAGCGACAGTTCGAAGGCTTCGCGGATCTTCGGGTTCGAGCCCAGCGCCGAGGTCTTGGCCTTGTCGCTCTTACCGATGTTGATGGTAATGCCGTAATAGCCGATCTCGGTGATCGAGGCGAATTTCAGCTTGCTGTCGTTCTGCACCGCCTTGGCATCGGTGGCCGCCAGACGCTCGATGAAGTCAAGCTGGCCCGAGCGCAGGTTGGCCAGGCGCACGGTAGCGTCGACGAAGGGCCGGAACTCGATGCGCTGGAAATGCACATTGTCCTTGTTCCAGTAGCCGTCGTACTTCTCCAGCACGATACGGTCCTGCGCGACGCGCTCGACGAACTTGAACGGGCCGGCGCAGACCGGCGCGGTGGCGAACTTCTCGCCCAGCGCCTTGCCCGCTTTCGGCGAGATCATCATGCCGGCGCGGTCGGTCAAGGTCGCCAGCAGCGGCGCAAACGGCGCGGCCGTGTTCAGCTTCACCGTCAGCGGATCGACCACCTCGACGCTGGTCACGGCCGAAAGCTCGCCGCGGCGCTGCGAGCCCTGCATCGTCTTGTGGCGCTCGATATTGTACTTCACCGCCTCGGCGTCGAACTTCTCGCCGTCATGGAAAGTAACGTTCGGGCGCAGCTTCAGGATCAGCGACTTGTTGTCGTCCGACCATTTCCATTCGGTGGCCAGTTGCGGCACCACCTTCAGGTCCGGCGAGATGTCGACCAGCTTGTCGCACAGGGCCGAGAAAACGACGCGGCCGACAAAGGTGCGGGCGAGCGTCGGGTCCAAAGCGTCCGGGTCCTCCGCCAGACCGAAGCGCAGCGTTTGCGCCGAGGCTGCGCCTGAGCCCAGCAGCACCACCGCCGATAAGGCGGCTAAAGCAGATGTCCTGATCATGATCCCCTCTTTCTGTTTATTGATCCCAAACACGTTGCGAAACTCAGTGTGAAACTTCGGTGAAACGCGCCTGCAGCCGTGCCAGCCGTGCCGCACCCTCGCCCGCGCTTTCGACCGGCAGCGGTGCAGCCTCGGGCAGTTCGCGCCAGCGGTGGCAGGCGACGCTATGTCCAGCCGCCGTCTGCTCCATTTGCGGCACCTTCTGGCGGCAAAGATCGACAGCGAACGGGCATCGCGTGTGAAAGCGGCAGCCTGCCGGCGGATCGATCGGGCTTGGCACATCACCCGACAGGATCATGCGCTGGCGCGCCGCATTCGGCCGCGGCACCGGAATGGCCGATAGCAGCGCGCGCGTGTAGGGATGCCGCGGTTTGGCGAACAGTTCCGCGGCCGGCGCGATCTCGACGACGCGGCCAAGATACATCACCGCAATGCGCTGCGAGATATGCCGCACCACCGCCAGGTCATGGGCGATGAACACCATCGCAATGCCAAGCCGCGCCTGCAGATCCTTCAGCAGGTTCAGCACCTGAGCCTGCACCGAGACATCCAGCGCAGATACGGCTTCGTCGCAGACGATCAGATGCGGCTCCACCGCAAGCGCGCGGGCAATGCCGATGCGCTGACGCTGGCCGCCGGAGAATTCATGCGGATAGCGCCGGGCATGACTGGCCCTCAGGCCGACGAGGCCCAGCAGTTCCTCCACTCGCGCCTTGCGCTTGGCGGGCGGCACCAGCCCGTGCAGCATCAGCGGCTCGGCCAGGATGTCATAAACCGTCATGCGCGGATTGAGCGACGCGTAAGGATCCTGGAACACGAGCTGCATCTCGCGGCGCAGGTCGCGCAACGCGCTGCCCTGCAGACGCGTGATGTCGCGGCCATCGAAGCGGATGCTGCCGGCCGTCGGATCGATCAGCCGCAGGACCAGCCGCCCGGTGGTCGATTTCCCGCAGCCCGACTCACCGACGAGGCTCAAGGTCTCGCCATGCGCCAGATCGAAACCGACATCGTCCACGGCGGAGACAAAACTGACCGGACGGCCGAACCAGTTGGTGCGTGCCGTGAAATGCTTGGTGAGGCCGCGGACTTCGAGAAGATTGCTCATCGCCGTTTCCTCATGCGAGCGGTGCCTTCCAGCAGGCCACCGCATGGCCGGGCAGAACCTCGCGCAGCTCTGGTGCCGCCATGCGGCATTGCGTGTCGGCGAACGGACAACGCGGATTGAAGCGGCAACCCGTCGGCGGATCGAGCGGGTCGGGCACACTGCCTTCGATCGAGGCCAGCCTTTCCTTCGTCTGATCGAGCCGCGGAATCGAGCCCAGCAGACCGATCGTATAGGGATGCTGCGGCACATCGAAAAGCTGCGCCACCGGCCCTTGTTCGACCACCCGGCCAGCATACATCACCGCGACATGATCAGCCATCTCGGCGATCACCCCCATATCGTGGCTGATCAAAAGGATTGCCGTGCCGAGATCGCGCTGCAGATCCCTCAGGAGATCGAGGATCTGCGCCTGAACGGTAACATCCAGCGCCGTCGTCGGCTCATCGGCGATCAGCAGTTCCGGCCCGCAGGCCAGCGCCATGGCGATCATCGCGCGCTGCCGCATGCCGCCGGACAACTGATGCGGATAATCGTCGACGCGCTTCTCCGGCGCCGGAATCCGCACCTTGCGCAGCATCTCGATGGTCTGCTCACGCGCCTCAGCCTTGGACAGGCGCTTATGCCGCAGCAGGCCTTCCATGATCTGGTCGCCGATGGTGAAGGCCGGATTGAGCGAGGTCATCGGCTCCTGGAAGATCATTGCCAGGCGATTGCCCCGCAGATCGCGCATGGCATTGTCATCCAGCGCCAGAAGGTCGCGGCCGTCGAAGCGGATGCTGCCGCCCGCGATCCGCGCCGTGCGCTGGGGCAGCAATCCCATCACGGTCAATGAGGTCACCGACTTGCCGCAGCCGCTCTCGCCGACGATCCCGAGCGTCTTGCCTGCATCGACGGAAAAGCTGACGCCGTCGACCGCGCGGAATTCGCCGCCATCGGCCGCGAAATAGGTGCGCAGATCTTCGACCTCGAGCAATGCCATCAGGCAGGCTCCTTGCCGGCGGAGGCCTCATCTCTCAGCGCTGCCTCGCGCCGCTGCGCTTCGGCTTCAATGACGGCGCGGTCATAGACACCGCTGAGATTGTCGCGCGTGGCGAGGAATTGCATGAAGGCAGCATAGCGGCCCTGCGAGATGCGATACAGCCGGCGCAGCTCGGCCAGCGGATCGGGATGATCGTCGGCGCGGATCGACAGCGCGGGATAATCTTCCGTCGTATGGATCAGCAGACAGGCCGATTGCTTGCCGCGCTTGTCGCCGCCGGCCGCCTCGCCCGCCTCCATCGCCGCCAGAAAACGCTCGGCGAATGGCAATGACGCAGACTGCAGGAAGGTGTCGTAGGTTGCCGCGACGACATCGGGTCCGGCCAGCATGTTGCCCGCCACCGACAGATTCTCGCCGCTGCGATGACCGCACCAGCCGATGCAATCCGCGCCGGTATGCACCGCCGCGCGGCCCTGCGCGTCCACCACATGCAATTGCCGCGTGGCGCGGCCCTCGTCCGAGACGATCAGCTGCGCCACCACCTCTTCCGCCGAAGCGCCGCTGGCCAGCAGGGCCAGGCCGCGCGGGCCATAAGTCGGGTTGATCAGCGCCTGCGTCGACAGTGCGCCGCTGCCAACCCGAATATGCGGGCAAAGCGCTCCAACCGCGAAGAAACGCGAGGCCACGGCGACGCCGAAGGCGCCGTTCGCAGGATCACGCGCGACGATCGACCAGGTCATCTTCTCTTCCCCGCGCTTTGCCTTAGCGGCCCAGGGCATAGCCCTGCATGCCGCGCGGATTGGCGCCCGCCTTCAGGATGGTGCCTTCCGGCGTTTCTTCCGTCGCGCAGGCGCAGAGCCGGCCTTCCGACCAGTCGCCGCCGACTTCCACCTTATGGCCGCGCGCCTTCAGCGCCTCAATTGTTTCCTTCGGCATGCGGCCTTCAAGCGCGAGATAGCCTGGCTTGGCCGCGCGCGGATAGAAGGAGCTGGGGAAGTGTTCCGAATGCCAGGCCGGCGAGTCGATCGCTTCCTGCAGGTTCATGCCGAAATGCGCGACCTTGAGGAACAGTTGCGGCGACCACTGATCCTGCTGGTCGCCACCCGGCGTCCCGAAGGCCAGAGCCGGCTTGCCATCCTTCAAGGCCATGGAAGGCGACAGCGTCGTGCGCGGACGCTTGCCGGGCTTGAGCGAGTTCGGCAGGCCCTCTTCCAGCCAGAACATCTGCGCGCGCGTGCCGAGGCAGAAGCCAAGCTCGGGGATCGCCGGCGAGCTTTGCAGCCAGCCGCCCGAAGGCGTCGCGGACACCATGTTGCCCCAGCGGTCGATCACGTCGATATGGCAGGTATCGCCGCTGGCCGCGCCGCGCTTGTTGACGACGCCATCGCTGCCGGCGAGACGGCCCACCGTAGGTTCGCCGATGCCGACGCCGCCTGCTTCGCCCGCTTTGACGCTAGCAAGCTTCGCGGCCTTGCCGGTCGGATCGCCCGGCCGCAATTCCATCGACGCCGTATCCGTGATCAGCTTGCGCCGCTCGTCATTATAGGCATCCGACAGCAGGGCCTGCATCGGCACATCCACATGATCCGGATCGCCATACCATGCCTCGCGGTCGGCGAAGGCCAGTTTGGAGGCCTCGACCAAGACATGGATGAAGTCTGGACCGGCCGGGTCCATGGCATCGAGATCGAAGCCCTTCAGCAGGGCCAGTTGCTGCAGGAAAGCCGGGCCCTGGCTCCAGGGGCCGCATTTCGCCACCGTCCAGCCGCGGTAATCGTAAGTCAGCGGGGCTTCGATATGCGCCTGCCATTTCGCCATGTCGTCGCCCGACAAAAGGCCACGATGCCGCCTGCCGGAAGCGTCCATCGCTTCCGTCTCGCGGCAGAAGCGGTCGATGGCCTCGGCGACGAAGCCTTCACGCCAGGCCTTGCGCACGGCTTCGATCTTCTGCTCGCGGCTGCCGGCCGTATCCTTGGCGATCTGTGCCAGCTTGGTATAGGTCGCGCCCAGCTTTTCCTGACGGAACAGCGCGAAGCTCTTCGGCAGGTCCCCGTTGGGCAGCCAGATCTCGGCCGAGGTCTTCCATTCGTCGCGGAACAGTTCCTTCACCGTCGCGATGGTGTCGATCACGCGCGGCACCAGCGGGCAACCCTGCAGCGCATAATGGATCGCCGGCGCCAAAGCCTCGGCCACATCGATGGTGCCGTAATCGCGCAGCATCAGCAGCCAGCCATCGACCGCGCCAGGTACGCAGGGCGCCAGCAGGCCCGAGCCGGGAATGAGATCCAGCCCCAGCGACTTGAAATGCTCGATCGTCGCCTTCTGCGGTGCCGGGCCCTGGCCGCACAGCACCTCGATCTTCTGCTTCTTCGCGCTCCACAGCAGGGCCGGCAGATCGCCGCCCGCGCCGTTCAGATGCGGCTCAGCCATATGCAGCACGAAACCGGCCACCACGGCGGCATCGAACGCATTGCCGCCGCGCTCCAGCACGCCCATGGCGGCCGCAGAGGCGATCCAGTGCGTGGTGGCGACAACCCCGAAATTGCCTTTGATTTCCGGCCGGGTGGTGAAGGCAAATGGCGGCCGATTGGTCATTTGGACACTCATGATGGCTCTGTATTTGTCTAATGTTTAGGCAAATATCGAGTTTGCTCGCTTGTTGTATACAGAGCAAGCATTTCCCATGCCAAAGAAGCGGCTTCTGTGGATAAAAAAGCCGGCGCGCCAGGCGACCGCCCGAGGCCTCGTCTTCTGCGCGTGCACCCGGCTGCAAAGATTTCAGAAAAAGAGGTGTCCGGAAAAGATGTCCCGCCGTGCGGCGGCCGGCCATGCCGCCCTCTTGGGCAGCGCCCTCGTCGGGGGAGGAAGAGGACCGGCCGCCGTTTCGGCTTAGCGGAGATAGTTTACCAGCGACAGCGACAGCATGCTGCGCGTGACCAGATAAGTTGCCTCCAGCACCGTCTGGATACTGGCGATGGCGGCCGAGACTTGCGCATGATCGGCCTCCTGGATGGAAGCGATCCTGATCTTCAAAAGATCGATGCTGCGCGCATGCCGGCTCGCCACCTCGGTCAATTGCTTCTGCTTGTAGCCATTGCGCGAGGCGGTCTGCTTCAGTTCGGCAATGGCCGTGTTGAGCTGCTTGAGCGCATCGTCGACCCGCAGCTTGTAATTCTCCGGATCGGTTTCGATATCGGCAGTGGCGTCGCGGAACCGCACCAGGGCGTCGATGACGCGCTGCATGCCCGGCTCCACCGCCGATACGCCATAAGCCACCCGCTCGTTGTCGTTGACATAAAGCCCAACCTCATCGAGGTCGTAGTAATTCTGCAGATCGGCCGCGCCGGTATTGAGATAGGGCGGCTGCGGCAGGGTTGCCCCGTCGGTGACCACCGGCAACGGGTCGTCGTAGCCCGGCGTTATGCCGGGGATCGCGCCTGGGGCATAGGTGGTCGGGATATCCGACAGCCGGCCATTCAGGGGATTATCGGTCGGATTGGCCGCCGAGAAGATATAGCGGTTGCCATCCCTGACCTGCAGGATGCCACCGATCTGGTCCAGCAGCGTATTCGTCTGCGCAGCCGGCTGCGACGTCGATGCGAAATAGGGATCGCGGTTCTGGATCATCATCGTCTGGGCATCGGTCGCCAGATCGATGATCCTTTCAATGGACAAGGCTGCGAGCTTCACCCGGTTCAGCGCTGTCTGCGTGCCGGCGGCATATGTCTCCATCGTGCCGAGGCTGGCCTTGAGCTGCCCCAGTTCCTGCGACTGGGCGGCGACTCCGATCAGCCCGTCGGCTTTCAGGCCGCTCGCCAATTGCTGACTCTGGATGTTCAGCATCGTGTTCAGCAGACTGATGTTACGCGTCAGCGCCATCTGGCGCGCCAGTTGCGAAGTTCCCGTCACGGCCACCATGGCTACCTCCCGATATTGATCATTTGGTCGAACATTTCGGTAATCGCGCTCATGACCTGCGCCAGCGCTGCATAGTTCGACTGCAGCACCTGCAGATCGGCGAGTTCGTTATCGACATTCACGCCGGTCAGGTTGCGGTACTTCTGGTCCAGCGCGTATCGCAGGCTCTCCGCCGTATCGCGGTTGTCTTCATTCTCCCTGGTGATCCTGGAATGGTAGGAGAGGATGCCGCTGGTCAGGCCGAAGATATTGACGTTCGATATATGCAGGCCGTTCGGATCGCCGGCTGGATTGATCTCCGCCGCCGTCAGCGTGGTGTTGCGCATCGCCTGCTGTACGGCGCCGGCACGCGCCGCATCCAGGTTTGCTGGCGCCGCCGCCAACGCGGCATTTACGACGATGCTGCCGGACGGATTGGCCGGATCGAAGGTGAAAAACTGTTCGGCCTCGGCGGTGTCCGGATCGTCATAGGCCGCGTTGACGACATTGGCGACATTCACCGCCAGCGAGTCGATCTGGTTGAAGAATTTCGCCAGTGTGCCGCGATTGGCATCCGAGCTGGTCAGTGCTGCCGCGCTGCCATCGAGATAATTCAGTTCCGCCCGGATCGATCCGGTGCGGAAGCCGGCAGTCACATCGAGCCCGCCGGCAGTCGAGATCCTGCCGCTTGCTGGATCGTAACTGAACCGCTGCGCACTGACGCCCACGATCTGCGTGCCGGTATCGGTATAGATCGACATCCGCCCGGTATCGTCCACCATGGTGCGGATGCCGACGAGGCCGGCGATCTTGGCTGCTTCCGCATCCCGCAGATCCTCCAGATCGCCCGTCGGCATGCCGGCGGCCTTCTGGCTGATGATCTTGGCGTTCAGCGCCTCGACATTCCTCGCCGCCTCGTTGAGCGTCGCGACATCGCTTTGCAGCCTTTGCTGGGCATTATGCTCAAGATTGCTGCGCAGCCCGGCAAGGCGATGCAGCTCTGCCGTCAATTCCTGCCCGCGCTGAACCACCAGAGCCTTCAATGCCGTATCTTCCGGCGTTGCTTCCAGCTGCTTCCAGGCATTCTCGAAATTGGTCAGCAGGCTTTGAAGCGTTGCCTGGCCGCCGGTGGCGTTGGTCGCATCCAGCGCCTCGGCCAGGGTCCGGGCGTTATCCACAGCCCTCGCCAGTTGCTGGTGGCTGGCGGCGGCATTGTAGATGTCGCGCTGCAGCTCGGGCGCCGCCGCCCGCACGATGCTGGCGATCAGCGCGGCCTGGGGCTGCCCCCCGGCTGTAGGCGTCGTCAGGTTGACGATCTTGCGCGTGTAATCGGCATTCTGCGCATTGGCGATATTGGCGGAGACGATGCTGGTATGCGACTGGATCGTCGTCAGACCCGCTACCGCGGTGTTCAAGGCAGCCGTCAGCGACATGGCGGCCCTCCTCTGGCTTCAAGCGTCATGGCGGCCTCCATCAGCGGCGGATATTGATGGTTTCCTGGAGCAGTTCGTCGGATGCCGTGATGATTTTGGCATTCGCCGAATAAGCCCGCTGGGCGACGATCAGCTTGGAGAATTCCTCCGCGATATCGACATTCGACGCTTCGATGGCGGCCGATACATACGAGCCTGCGCCGCTCGATCCGGATGGCACCAGGATGGCCGCGCCTGAATTCGGCGTGGCGACGAAGGCGTTGCCGTTGACGCGATCCAGTTCGCTGGGATCGCGGAACTTGGCGATCGGGATCTGATAGAAGGTCTTGACGTTGCCGTTATCGAACGTGACCGAGACAAAGCCATCCTCATCGATGGACAGGCTCTTGAACGTGCCCTGCGGCACTCCGTTCTGATGGAAGTCGTTCAGTGTCAGCGTGTCGCCGGCATATTGCGTGGTGCCGGCATTGTTGCCGAACGATCCCAGATCCAGCCTCATCTCCTGCGGACCATGGCCGAAATCGAGCTGGAAGTTGAAGGACGCGTCGCCGTTGAGCGCGGCGACGACGCCGTTCAGACCGCCATCGGACCCCAGGAACGATAATGTGCCGGCAGGAACAGCCTCGCCGTCGATCTCGCCGCTGAACTGCACCTCCGCCGGGCCGAAGCTTTCCGGCGTGCTGCCCGGGCAGGTGACTTCCAGTGTCCACTGCCCTTCCCCGACGCGCGTCCAGATCAGGTTGAGCGTGCGCTCATTCCCGAGCGCGTCATAAATCGGGATCGAGCTGGCCGGCAGCGTCGCCGGCAACTCGCCTTCAGCATTCGTGATGTTCGACGGCAGATTGGCGGCATAATCCACCTTGCTGGTCGCCACCGGCGCATCGAGCAGGTTGGAAACCTGCACCTCCGTCGTCCGCGACGTATCGACCGCGCCGGTGACCGGATCGACCACCCAGCCTCGCAGGTAATAGCCCGACGAGTTGACCAGATAGCCCTTCGAATTCTGCGTGAAGTCGCCGACCCGGGTGTAATAGGAGGTCGTCTCGAAAATCGGCTGCCCGGTGGCGGGATTGATGCCGGTCTGCTTGGAGACGGGAATGAAGCCATTGCCGCTGATCGCAATGGAGGTCGTCGACGAGACCTGGGTGATCGAGCCCTGAGCGCTGTTGGTGAAATAAGGCTGGTTCAGCACGCCGCCCGGGGAATGCGTGTTCGCCTGTGCGCTGGAACTGGTGATCAGCGTCTGGAACCGCGATTCCACCTTCTTGTAGCCGATGGTGCTGGCATTGGCGACGTTGTCCGAGATGTAGCCGATCGCGGTCGACTGGCCGTTGAGGCCGGAGATCGCGGTCTGCATGGCGCCTGAAATCGACATGATGCGTGTCCTTTGCTGCGGGTGATCCTGCGATCCCCGGGAGCAAGGAGCATGCCGGTTTGCGACTCTTATCCTACAACCTTGGTCTTCCGCGATTTCTTGCCAAAGCGTAAAGCCGCGTTAACGATTGCCCGCAACAAAACCGGCAACGTCTGCCGCGCCTAGGGAAAAATATTCTTGTTTATAAGTATTTACCGTTACAGGACACATTATGTCTTGCATGTGTCAGGCAACAAATCTTAACACTTTGCACGGTTGCAAACACCCGGCACAACGGTTGTAAAGAACAATTGCAATACAATTTCAGCGCCGGCGCGGCATCTTTCGCGCAGCAGTTCGCCGACATAGCCGATGGATGTTTTGCTTTAAGCCAGGCTGTTTCCGGGCAGGAAGATCTCGACTTCCAGCCCATGCGGCTGCCGGTTGCGCAGGGCAATGCGGCCGCGATGCTCGATGATGATGGCTCGCGCCACGCTCAGGCCCATGCCGAGCCCACCGGTCTCGCGGTTGCGCGAGGCTTCCACGCGATAGAAAGGCTCGAACACCCGCGGCAGATCGGCTTCCAGTATGCCCGGGCCGCTGTCGCGCACAAAGATCTGCACGCCCGTCGCCTGCGGGTTCAGCGCGACATAGGCATAGTCGCTGTACTTGATCGCGTTATCGATCAGGTTCATCAGCGCGCGCCTGATCGCCGTCGGCCGGCAATGGATCGCCAGATGCGGCGGACCGGCATACTCGATCACCGCGCCCGCATCGGTACGGTCGTCGCACAGGCTGCTCAGCAGCACCGCCAGATCCACCTTCTCGGTTGGTTCGCTTTGCGAATCGAAAGAGGCGAAGGCTAAAAGCTGGTCGGTCAGCATCTGCATGAAATGCAGTTCGTCCAGCATGCGCTGCCGCTGCTCGGCATCCTCGATATATTCGGCGCGCAGTTGCAGCCTGGTCAGCGGTGTGCGCAGATCATGCGACAGCGCGATGATCAGTTCCGAACGATGCCGCACGAAACGGCTGATCTCCTCCTGCATCGCATTGAAGGCCGCCGAGATGCCGCGGAATTCCACCGGGCCGCGTTCGGGGATCGGCTTCGGCGCCTGCTCGGCCCGCCAGCCCTGCGCCGCGGCCATCACCCCTTTCAAGGGCTGCAGCAGGCGCCGCGTCGACCACAGCGCCAGGCTGCCGACGATGAGCAGAGTTGCCGTCGCCCATAGAACCGCCACCGCCCGGGGAGAAATCATGCCGCTGGCAGCAAAACCCTCGATGCCAAGCGTCGCGGCCTGCGTAGAAAGAACGGCGAGAAGAATTGCGCCGGCAATCCGCCAGACAATGCGATCGCTGCCAAGCTGTCGCAGACGACGCTTGAGGCCTTCGATCATGCGGATTGCAGCGCCCTGACATCCGGCGTGAAGATGTAGCCGCCGCTGCGGACGGTCTTGATCAGTTCGGGCAGGTTCGGATCGACTTCGATCTTGCGGCGCAGGCGGCTGACCTGAACGTCGATGCTGCGGTCGAACAGCACGCTGGAGCGACCGCGCGTCAGATCAAGCAGCTGCTCGCGGCTCAGCACGCGCTGCGGATGCTCGGCAAAAGCCAGCAGCAGATCGAACTCCCCCGAAGTCAGCGGCAGCAACGTGCCATCGGACGCCCGCAGATGCCGCTTGCCGATTTCCAGCAACCAGTTGGCGAAGGCATAGGCGAGCGGGCGGTCCCTTTCGCTGGCCGAGGCCGTGGCGGCACGGCGCAGGATGGCACGGATGCGCGCCACCAGTTCGCGCGGGCTGAACGGCTTGGTCAGATAATCGTCGGCGCCGATCTCCAGACCGGCAATGCGGTCGGCTTCGCCGGACAAGGCCGTCAGCATCAGGATCGGCACCGGCAGTTCCTGGCGTACTTTGCGGCAAAGCTGCAAGCCGTCTTCGCCGGGCAGCATGAGATCGAGCACGATCAGATCGAAGCGGCCGTTCTTCAATGCTGCCATCATGCCGCGTCCATCGGCGGCGGGCGTTACGCGGAAACCGTGCTCGGCCAGAAACCGCATCAGCAGAGTCCGAATCTCCCGGTCATCATCGACGATCAGAATATGCGGGCTGCGCGACATGGATTGAGTCAGTCGTCTTATGTTTGCGTCTCGAAGTCGCGGCATAATGCCAGCGCCAACGCTCAATCGGAAGATTTGGTTTGTAACGGAATGTTGCAAACACCAACTATAGTAAACGCTGCATTTACGATGATGACAGACTGCGCGGCTTCGTACGCCATTGCAGTGCCAATGCAACGGGAACACCGCACGCCGCGCCGTGTTGGTTAAAGATCGATTCACCTTATTTCATCGGTAACAAACAGATCGCGATGCCGCTCTCTCTATCACGATGGCCGCTATGGATCGCTGCCGCCAGCCTTGGTGCGATCGCCGTCGGTGGCTTTCTGTCACGCCCCGCCAGCCAAACGCTCGGACATGACGTTGCATCAGACAATGCTGGAGAGAATGCTGGTGGAGATCGCGGCCGCCATGCCAGGACCCCGTGGCAGATCGAGCGGCGCGGCTGGAAAGACATCTTCCTGCGTATCTACGACAGCCTCGGCAAGGACCGTCTCGTTGCCGTTGCCGCCGGCATCGCCTTCTATTCCCTGCTGGCGCTGTTCCCCGCCATCGCAGCTTTAGTCTCGCTCTACGGCTTCTTCGCCGATCCCGCCACCATCGCCGATCACATCGGCACCATCGCCGATTTCGTTCCTGGCGGCGGCGTCGATGTCATCCAGGGGCAGATCGACCATGTTGCCTCCCAAGGCCGCCAGGCCCTGGGGCTGACCTTTCTTTTCAGCTTTCTGGTGTCGCTGTGGAGCGCCAACAAAGGCACCAAGGCGATGTTTGACGCCCTCAACGTCGTCTACCACGAGGAAGAAAAGCGCGGCTTCTTCAAGCTGAACGCGCTGTCGCTGTTGTTCACCATCGGCGGCGTGGTCTTCGTGCTGGTCGCGCTCGGCGTCATCATCGTGCTGCCGCTTGCGCTCGATTTCATCGGACTGGGCAAGACCGCCGACCTGATCGACATCCTGCGCTGGCCGGTGCTGTTCGCCGCCATCGCCTTTGCGCTTGCCGTGGTCTACCGCTACGGCCCGAGCCGCGACAAGGCGCAATGGCGCTGGGTAAGCTGGGGCAGCGTGCTGGCCGCCTTCCTGTGGATCGCTGCATCGATTCTCTTCTCCTGGTATGCGGAGAATTTCGGCAGCTTCAACAAGACCTACGGCTCGCTCGGCGCGGTGATCGGTTTCATGACCTGGATCTGGCTGTCGGCGCTGGTCGTGCTTCTTGGCGCAGAGCTCGATGCCGAAATGGAGCATCAGACCATGCACGATACGACGGAAGGTCCGTCGCGGCCGATGGGATGGCGCGGGGCCCGAGTGGCCGACAGCATCGGGCCCGCGCGCGATTAATGGCGATTAGTGCTTCGCCTCGACATCGGCCAGCTTGCGCTGCAGGAAGCGCTGGGTGATCGCTGGCATGTTTTGCTCCAGCCAGTCGGCCATCGCGATCTCCTCCTTGAGGATCAGCTCGCAGTCGGTGGCCGTCTGCCGGTCGCCGCATTCCTGGGCCGCAGCGATCAGGATGCGGTATGAGGCGATCTCCATATGCTCAAAGGTATAGCTGGCAAGCGTGCCCTTGACGATTTCGTCCTCGGCGAAGACGCCGCTGATGCCCTGGGCGAAGGCCATCACCTTGCCGGCGGCATCCTTCAGGGTCGAGGTGTCGCCGCCGCAGCGCTTGATGCATTGCCGCACCACGCCGGCCTGCCGCCGCGTTTCCTCGATATGACGCTCGATCCGTGCCTTCAGCTCCGGATAGTTCTGAATCCGGCCAGCCAGCCGGGTCAGCATCTGCTCAGCCTGCTCTTCCATCGCGTGCGCATCGCGCAGCCAGTCGAGTAGGTTATCCTTTGGGTTGCTCATAGCGGCCTCCAGGTTGGGCTAGGGAGTTCACTCCCAGCCAAACCCGGAAGGATTGGGACGGTTCCAATGCCGGCCTTAAGGGAAAGTCAGCAGCGTCTTTGTGATGCTTTGTCAAACCAGAAGCGATCGCGCTGTCGGCGCCAGGCGCAGGCGTTCGCTGCGGATAATCGGGCGATCCTCAAGCAATGCTGCGGGCGGAAGTGCCTTGCAGGTCTCCGTATTGGGGAAGCTCGCGAACCAGATGAAGACATATTCGCCTTCCCGCACCGGCAGGGCAGGAAAAGTATTTTCGCTGGCTTCCGTCACCAGGCAGGCCAGCAGCCTTGCGCCAGCATCCACAAGCTTTGACCTTACTACCTGCTCGGCTGCGGTGACGAAGTCATTCGCCGCTGGCGCATCGAGATAGCAGATTTCGGCCATGACGATGCTCTGCGGCCGCTGCTCGGCCTGCGGTCCCGGGCGCTGGCTGGCCGGCGGAAGCTTGAAACCTGAATCCGGCTGAGCCGGGCGCAACAGCAGCGCATTGGTCGTGTCCACCATCGTGGCCCGGGCGGCAGCGCGGTGGGTCTTCCACGCCTCGCCATGAACATAGAAAGCCGTCAGCGCCTCGCCGCGCGCGGCCATGTCGGGAAAGCCGCGCAGCCAGACGAAGCGGTTCGGATCGTCCAAATCGCGGAACTGGCCGATGATCGTCATTCCCACCGCTTCCTGAGTCTCGACGAATTCACGGTCGAACAGCGTGATCATCGCATCTCGGCTGCCGGGATGCAGGGTGTACTGGCGCAGTTCCACTATGCCACACGAGGCCGGAGCGGCCGGGGAAGCAATTGGCGAAGAGACGGGCGAAGCGGTGGGCGTGGACATCGTTTCCTCCAAAACAGGTCAATCGTCCTGTTTATAACAGGACAGTTGTCCTGTTTTGTCAATCTGATAAAATTCGGCCATGGCAAAACGCCCCAGCAAACGCACCAACGACCCGGAAGGACTGCGCCGGCGCATTCTCGACATTGCGGCGGAGCTGTTTCAGTCGCGCGGCTATCACGCCACCAGCATGCATGACATCCAGGCTGAAGCCGGCGTCACCGGCGGCGCGCTGCATCATCACTTCGCCACCAAGAAGGCGCTCGGCATGGCGGTGATCAAAGAGCGTGTCTTCCGCCAAGTCGAAGAAACCTGGATCCAGCCGGTGCAGGCCGCGAAATCTGCAGCCGAGGGAATCCGCACCGTCTTCAAAGGCACCATTGCCGAACTGGATCAGCGCGGCCGCGTGCTGGGCTGCCCGGTCAACAACCTCGCCATCGAACTGTCGCTCGCCGATGCCGATTTCCGCCAGGCGCTGCATGGCGTGTTCCAGGCCTGGCGCGATGCCATCGCGCAGAAGCTGCGCGATGAGCGAAACAAGGATGTCGATCCCGAAGCCCTGGCAACCTTCGTGGTCGCCACCTTCTCCGGCGCGCTCGCGCTCGCCAAGACTGAACAAGATACCGCGCCGATCAGGGCCTGCGCCAAACAACTGGCGCAGGCCCTGCCGATACGGCGCTAGCGGCTTTTCAGCCACTCCAGCAGCACGGAATCGAAAGCCTCGCTTTCTTCCAGCTGCGGCGTATGGCTGCTGCGATCGAAGACGCGTACCGTGAGATCGCGGAAGAGCGGCCGGTACGGCGTCCAGGCTTCATAAGGCGCGACGAGATAATCGAACCGGCCCAGCGCCAGCAGCACCGGAATGTCCAGCGCCTCCAGCCCGCGCGTGATGTCGATGTCGCGGAACACCTCGCCCCAGAGATGATCGAAGCCGGCCATGTTGACATGCACGCCATCCCAAAGCGGCGCGGCATCGAAATCATGGTCGTGCCAGCTTCGCGCCCCCATGCGCAGGCAGAAGGCGATGAAGCGTTTCTCCGGCGCTGCCGCCAGATCGGCCGGCAGCTGCGCCATCTCCCGCTCCAGCTTGGCCTTGCGCGCTGGGCAGACGGCTTCCTGCCAATGCCGCTCGGCCATCGTCATATGCTCCGCATTATGGCTCGGCCCGGTGGCGATCATCACCACATGCGAGACATGCTTCGGATAGCGCTTGGCATATTCCAGAGCCATGTAGCCATGGCCGGAATGGCCGAGGATGACGATTTTGCCCAAGCCAAGATGCGCCCGCAGCCGCTCGATATCCTCAAGCACGGTTTCAAAAGCGAAGTCAGCAGCCGTGACCGGTTCATTGGCGGGCTCCGTCAGAGGCGCAAAGCCGCGATGATCGACGAAGGCAAGCTGCAGATGCTGCCGTAAAGCCGCCGAGAAGGTGCGCGGATAATAGAGCACGCTGCCAACCACCAGAACCGGGCGGCCGCGGCCTTCCACCTTGTACTGCAGAGAGAATGGCCCCGAACGCAGAACGCCGCCTGCGGATCGAGCCGGATGAATGTCGTTGGACATGGTCCGAATCCTTTAGCAATTCCCATGCGGCCGGCAGAGGCTGGCCGCGAACCTGCGCAGCACGGCGCGAGCGCCGTACCGGCTGATGAAAGCGGTTCTGGGAAAGTCGCTAATGGACGCGGGGCATGGCGAGCGAATGAATACGGTTATGCTGATGACAGCACGTTTATAGGGCGCCCGTCGCCATCGGGGCAAGCCGGCTTAGACTTCCGTCGTCGATCCTGTACAGCCAGCCGGTTTCGTCAGCACGAGCAGCGGCGGAGGCGACATGCGGTCGCCCATTGCAGGAGCTGCAGCCGCTGCATCGCCTGCCCGTTGCGGCAGACGCACGACGCGGCGTGTTTTCGGAAAGTCCGTGAGGCCGCCCACCGGGCGCCAGGCGGGCTGCATCTGCAGCGATGCGCCGACATGATGACCATTGGCGGCCTTGCTGTTAGCCCATTCGACCCGGTAATCGCCGCCCGGTTGATGAACGACGACATAGGCCTCGGCCGCCGAATGCTGCGCGGAATTGATGGCGTGACGCAATGCCTGCTCTTTTACCAGATAACCGCCATAAATTTTGCCGCGTACACGGATATACCAAAGATCGTCCTGCTCAATGACGTAGTAATACTTCCGCATCGAATCCCCCGTAGAGATGGCGGTACAACCACGGCGTCCGTGTCTTTGTTCCTCAGTCAGCGGAGGGATTTGCGATTTGCGGCAGCATCGGTGGCTGCCCCCAATCGCGGGTGGCTGGTATTTATGATGGCGGCATTAGGGGTTAGCGATTGTCACAGCAGCGCCGCATGTGGCGCCGGAACAGCCGCCCCCGCTTCGCCGTTTTGCTCATCGCCCGGGCCGCCCCAAGACCCTGGCGTTCCGAAAAAGCGCAAGACCGCGCCCAATCTTGCCGGTCGCCCAGTGGAGGGGCTGGTCGCAGGAGGAGGAGCCATGCATTACCGCATCCGCGAGGTGGACGGTTGCGACCCTGATATTGCGACCATGATCAACCGGCTGCATCTGATCGCCTTCCCCGGCGAAGTGCCGATCCGCACCGATGGCGGATGGTGGTGGCTGGCCTGGAATGGCGAGAACGACAAGCCCATCGGCTTTGCCGGCCTGTGGCCGTCATCGCGCTTTGCGCAGACCGGCTATCTCTGCCGTGTCGGCGTGGCACCTGGCCATCGCGGCAATGGCTTGCAGAAGCGGCTGATCCGTGTGCGTGAGCGCAAGGCGCGCAGCCTCGGCTGGCATTGGATGCTGACTGATACGGTGCCCACCAACCCGGCCTCGTCCAACACGCTGATCGCCTGCGGCTACAAGACCTATGTCCCCTCCAAGCCGTGGTGCCGCAACGGCGCCATCTACTGGCGGCGCGATCTCGATTAAAAAATTGTTCCCTGCATGTTCTTTTTGCGCTGTCGGCAATCCTAAATCTCACTCGCGCATACATTATGGAAAGCGCCATGCAAAGCGACGCATCCTGCACGCCCGGGAAGCCGCCGGAGGCCCTGCGAAGGCATGAGAGCCCGGGTAGCTGCGGAAGCAGAACGATTTCGAAACAACCCAAACGGTTCCAAGCGAACCGCAATGGACCGGAATGGGTCGAACGGCGCGAAACAGCTCCGGCCGGGCTTTAGCGGTCCCGGCCGGTATTGGATGAACCGGTCAAAGAACCGAAGCGGCGCGCGGCGGCACCGTTCCGGCTCGCCGGATCTCAGCGCGTGTACAGATCCTTGTACTGATCGCGCAGCAGGTTCTTCTGCACCTTGCCCATGGTATTGCGCGGCAGGTCGTCGACGAAGAAGACCCGCTTGGGCAGCTTGAACTTGGCCAGCCGGCCATCCAGCGCCCTGAGCACGGCGGTTTCGTCCAGCGTCGCGCCCTTCTCTTTCACCACCACGGCGGTGACGCCTTCGCCGAAATCGGGATGGGCAACGCCAATCACGGCGGATTCCACCACGCCCGGCAGGCTGTCGATCTCGGTTTCGACTTCCTTCGGATAGACGTTGTAGCCGCCCGAGATGATCAGGTCCTTGCCGCGGCCGACGATATGCACATAGCCGCGCTCGTCGATCTTGCCGAGGTCGCCGGTGATGAAGAAACCGTCCGGACGGAACTCGGCTGCGGTCTTTTCGGGCATGCGCCAGTAGCCCTGGAACACGTTCGGGCCCTTCACCTCGATCATGCCGATCTCACCCTGCGGCAGCAGCTTGCCGCTCTCCGGATCAGCGATGCGCAGCTCCACGCCAGGCAGCGGGAAGCCCACCGTGCCGGCAATGCGGTCGCCGTCATAGGGGTTCGAGGTATTCATGTTGGTTTCGGTCATGCCATAGCGCTCGAGGATGCGGTGGCCGGTGCGGGCCTCCCATTCCTTATGCGTATCGGCCAGCAGCGGCGCCGAGCCAGAGACGAACAGCCGGATATGCTTGACCAGATCCTTGGTCAGCGCCGGATGCTGCAGCAGGCGCACATAGAAGGTCGGCACGCCCATCATCGAAGTCGCGCGCGGCAGATGCTTGATCACCTCGTCGGCATCGAATTTCGACAGGAAGATCATCGAGGCACCAGCCAGCAGGATGACGTTGCTGGCGACGAAAAGCCCATGCGTGTGGAAGATCGGCAGCGCGTGCAGCAGCACGTCGTCGCGGGTGAAGCGCCAGTAATCGACGAGCGTCAGTGCATTGGACGCAAGATTGCGGTGGCTCAGCATCGCACCCTTCGAACGCCCGGTGGTGCCCGAGGTGTAGAGGATCGCTGCCAGATCGTCGGCCTTGCGCGGCACTTCGGCAAAGGTCGCAGCTGCCGCCTTCGCCTTGTCCATCAGGCTGCCATCGCCGTTGGCACCCAGGGTCAGGCAATGCGCCACGCCAAGCTTCTTGGCGATCGGCGCCAGATCCTTTTCGACGCTGGGGCGGCAGACCACGACGCGCGGCTCGGCATCGCCGATGAAATATTCCAGCTCGGTCAGCGTATAGCCCACATTCAGCGGCAGGTAGATGGCGCCGGCAGCGATCACGCCGAGATACAGGATCAGCGCCTCGGCCGACTTGTCCACCTGCACTGCCACGCGGTCGCCCGGCTGCACGCCAAGCTCCACCAGCGCATTGGCGAAACGCTGCGCCAGGGCAAAGGTGTCCTGATAGGTGAAAATGCGGCCGTCGCCGGTTTCGATGAAGGTCTTGGCCGGGTCGGCGATGCGGGAGCGGATCAGCGTATAGAGATTGTCTGACATGGCAGCCGGGGTTTCCTCGTTGGTTTGACTGCAATAAATCGCCGTGGCGGCATCGGCGCAAGTGTTACGGAAGCAAGAGTTACAGGCAGTCGAGCTGCTGCCGGTTCAGCTGCGCCATGCGGGCCTGGATGATCGCCGTGCGGCGCTCGACATAAGCCGTCGGGCGGGCGGCGCTCCAGCGCACCGGACTGGGCAGCACCGCGGCAAGCCGGACCGCCTCGGCCGTGGATAACCGCGCTGCCGGCTTTTTGAAATGCGCGCGGGCCGCCGCCTCGGCGCCGAACAGGCCATCGCCCATCTCGGCAATGTTGAGATACACCTCCATGATACGCCGCTTGGGCCAGAGCGCGTCCAGTGCCAACGCCAGCGGCGCCTCGATTGCCTTGCGAACAAAGCCGCCGCCGGGCCAGAGGAACAGGTTGCGCGCCACCTGCATGGTGATCGTGCTGGCGCCGCGCAGGCGGCCGGTCTCCTCGTAATCCTCCAGCGCTTCCCGCACCGCACCAAGATCGATGCCGCGATGCATGCAGAAGCGGCTGTCTTCGGCGGCGATCACCGCCTGCACCAGGGCGGGCGCAATGGCCCGCAGCGCAACCGAATCCTGGCGCACCAGTTCGCCACGCTCGATGCTGCGCATCACCATCAGCGGCGTGGCGGGCGGATCGACGAATCTGAACAGCAGCAGACCGCCGCCCCAGAAGACCAGCAGCAGGATCAGGACGGCCTTCACCAGGCGGAAAATCAGTTTCATCCGTAGCAGAAAAGCCCGCCAAAGCGGTCCGCGCAACCGTTCAAAGCCGGTGGACAGCAGCAGCATGACAGGGTTAACTCACTGGAACGGGGAGAAAACGCATGTTGCAGGGCAGTGCCATCCTGCTTTTGTCGCTCGGGTATCTCGGGCTGCTGTTTGCCATCGCCCATCTGGGCGACCGGCTGGCGCCACGCTGGTACCAGGGCCGCAGCGGCGCCACTATCTACGCGCTGTCGCTGGCAATCTACTGCACCTCCTGGACCTTCTACGGCTCGGTCGGCCGCGCGGCCCTCTCTGGGCCCGACTTCATCCTGATTTATGTCGGGCCGGTTCTGGCCATTACCCTTGGCTATCCGGTGATGGGCAAGATGATCGCGGTGGCCAAGCGGCAGAACGTGACTTCGATTGCCGACTTCATCGGCTCCCGCTACGGCAAAAGCCGCGCCGTCGCGGTGCTGGTCACGCTGTTCGCGGTGATCGGCGTGCTGCCCTACATCTCGCTGCAGATGCAGGCGGTCAGCGTCACTTTCGAGGTGCTGGTGGGCAGCGACATGGCGCATCTGCTCAATGCCAGCCTGCCGCCGCCCTGGCGCGATACCGCCATGTTCGTCGCCGGCATCATGGCGCTGTTCACCATCCTGTTCGGCGTGCGCCATGTGCAGGCGACCGAGCAGCATCGCGGCATGATGCTAGCCATCGCCTTTGAATCGCTGGTGAAGCTCGCGGCCTTCCTTGCGGTCGGATTCTTCATTGTCTATGGCGTGTTCGATTCCGGCACCGACCTGCTGCAGCGCGTGCAGGCAAGTCCGGCCCTGGCCGAGCAGCTAAGCGGCAATTTCGGCACCAGCTGGATCGCGATGACCTTCCTGTCGGCCTTCGCCTTCCTCTGCCTGCCCCGGCAGTTTCATGTCGCCGTGGTGGAGAATGGCGATACCAGCAGCCTGAAGGCGGCGCGCTGGCTGTTCCCGATCTATCTCGTCGCCATCAATCTTTTCGTGATGCCGATTGCCGCTGCCGGTCTGCTGCTGTCCGACTCAGAAAGCAATCCTGACCTGTTCGTGATCACCATTCCCTTGATGTCAGATCAGGTGGCGCTGTCGGTCTTTGCCTTCATCGGCGGCCTGTCAGCGGCAACTTCGATGGTGATCGTCGCCTGCATGGCGCTGTCGACCATGGTCTCCAACGAACTGGTGACCCCCTTCCTGCTGCGCTCGCGCGCCGGCGGCTCCCGCGAGGTCGGCCAGATCGTGCTGAATGTCCGCCGCGCTGCCGTCGTGGTCATCCTGGTCGCCGCCTATATCTATCACACCTGGATCGCCGGCTATCTGCCGCTGGCTTCCATGGGCATGATCTCGTTCTGTGCGGTGGCGAATTTCGCGCCCGCGCTGCTGCTGGGCCTGTACTGGCGCGGCGCGCATCGGCATGGCGTCATCATCGGCCTGCTGGCCGGCTTTGCCGTGTGGTTCTACGCCCTGGTCCTGCCTTCGATCGAAGGTGCTGCATCCGGCCAGGCGCTGACCGCGCCGCTGACCGATTTGCTGCCGCCGCCGATCGACGGCTTCGATCCGATCCTGCAGGGCTTCGTGGCCAGCGTCATGGTCAACCTGCTGCTGCTGATCACCGTCTCGCTGGCTTCGCGATCCACCAGCCGCGATGTCGAGCAGGCCGTGATCTTCACCTCCGGCGGCGAAAGCCTGCCTGCGGCCGATTTCGATGCTGATCTGCATGATCCGCGGATCGATGAGCTGCGCGCGCTGGCTGCCCGCTTCATCGGTCCGGAACGCGCCGACCGCGCCTTTGCCGGACGGCGGATGAGCCCGGCCGAGGCGATGGCGTTCACCGAGCATCTGCTGGGCGGCGCCATCGGCGCGGCTTCGGCGCGCATCGTCATGGCATCGGCGCGGGGCAAGAACCTGCTCAGCCCGCGCGCCGCACGCGCCATGCTGGGCGAGGCGTCGGAAGCGATCCGGCACAATTTTGATCTGCTGCGCACCACGCTCGACCATATCAGCCAGGGCCTTGGCGTGTTCGACCGCGACGGCCAGCTTGCCGCCTGGAACGACCGCTTCTTCGATCTGCTGGGATTGCCGGTCAACCGCGCGGAGATCGGCACACCGCTGCAGGAACTGGCTGGCGATGCAGCGCCGGAACTGATTGCCATGCTGTCCTCCGGCGCGGCAGGATCGCGCATCCTGGAACAGCGCCGGCCGGACGGCAAAGTCATCGAAATCCGCATTGATCCCATGCCGGATGGCGGCTTCGTCGCGACCTGCACCGATATCAGCGAACGCGTGCGGGCGGCCGAAGCCTTGCGCGATTCGGAGCGCGCGATGCGCGTCTATACCGACAACGTGCCGGTGCTGATCGCCTATGTCGACAATCAGGAGCGCTATCGCTTCGCCAATGTGCTGTTCCGCCGCGCACTTAACCTGATGCATGTGGAGATCGAGGGCCACACCATACAGGAGATGCTGTCGCCCGAACGCTATCAGCGCCTGAAGCCGCGCATCGACGCGGCGCTGGCCGGCGAGCGGCAGAGCTTCGACATGGAATTCGAGCCCAACGACGCCAATATCGAAGTAGCGCACGGAACTTACATTCCGCATATCGACGAGAAAGGCCAGGTGCTCGGCTTCTTCCTGCTGTATCAGGACATCACCGAACGGCGCCGCGCCGATGCGGCGCTGCGGGCCGCCTATGAAGGGCTGGAGCGCCGCGTGGCCGAGCGCACCGCCGAATTGCAGCTTGCCGTGCAGGAACTGGAGCATTCGCGCGCCGATGCCGAAGCCGCCAATCTGGGCAAGACCCGCTTCCTCGCCGCAGCCAGCCACGATCTGCTGCAGCCGCTGCACGCCGCCCGGCTGTTCACCGCTGCGCTGGCCGAACGCGAGCCGGATAATCCTCTGGTCTCGAAGATCGACCATGGCCTGGGCGCGGTAGAAGCCCTGCTCGATGCGCTGCTCGACATCTCGAAACTGGATGCCGGCCAGGTCAAACCCGAAGTCCGGCCCGTTGCGCTGGGGCCGCTGCTCGACTCGCTGACCGCCGCTTTCGCGCCGCTGGCGGCACGCAATGGCGTGACGCTGAGACTGGTGCCGACATCCGCAACCATCAGCACCGATCCGTCGCTGCTGCGCCGCGTGCTGCAGAACTTCGTCGCCAACGCGATCCGCTATACCCGCGCGGATCGCAGCGACCGCCGCGTTCTGATCGGATGCCGCCGTGTCGGCAACGCGGTGCGCATCGAAGTCTGCGATAACGGTCCCGGCATTCCCGACGACAAGCGCGAGGTCATCTTCCAGGAATTCGCACGGCTCAACCATGGCGGCGATGCCGCCGAGCGCGGATTGGGCCTTGGCCTTGCCATCGTCGAGCGCATCGCGCGGAAACTGGAAAGCCCGATCGGCCTGCGGTCGCGGGTTGGTCATGGCTCGATCTTTTCCATCACCGTGCCGCGGGCCGCCGTGGAGCCCGTGCAGCCGGCGGTCTCGCCCAGCGTTCCGGACGTCATTACCGGCTCGCTGAGCGGCAGCTTCATGCTGTGCATCGAAAACGAGGCCGGCGTGCGCGAAGCCATGACCACGCTGCTGGAAGGCTGGTCCTGCACCGTAGCGGCGGTGGATTCAGTAGAAGCCGCGCGTCAGGAAGTGGCGGCGGCGGGCCGCAGCCCTGATGTGATCCTGGCGGATCTGCATCTGGACGAAGGCGCACCCGACGGGCTGGAGGCGATTGCTCTGCTGCGCCGCGACTGGGGCCAGAGAATCCCCGCCATCCTGATCACCGCTGACCGCAGCCAGGACATGCGCCAGCGCGCGGCAGCGATGGGCGTCGATGTGTTGCACAAGCCGGTGCGGCCGGCCGCCTTGCGCGCCCTGATCAGCCAGCGGCGCCGGCCTGCCGGTCCGCTGGCCGAAACCGGCGACTGATCGCCGGAGCGTAACGCCTAAACCGTATCGATGGAGAAATGCCGCGCGGCGATGACGGCCTGCGTGCGGCTGCGCACGCCAAGCTTCTTCAGGATCGCCGTCACATGCGCCTTGACCGTCGCTTCGCCGACCGAAAGCTCGTGCGCGATCTGCTTGTTGAGCTTGCCCTGGCTGAGCAGGGTCAGCACGCGCAATTGCTGCGGCGTCAATTCGCTCACACGTCGTGCAAAGTCGTCCGGAACCGAGCTTTCGTCATCGCCCATCATCTCCGGCGGCAGCCAGACCTCGCCATCCAGCACCGATTGCAAAGCGCTGGCGATGGTCTCCAGCGCGGCGGATTTCGGCACAAAAGCCGCAGCGCCGAATTCAATGGCCCGCCGCATCACCGCCGGCTCACGCGTTGAGGACACAATCGCGACAGGCACCGCCGGGTAACTGGCGCGCACCGAGGCGAGACCCACAAAGCCATCCATCCCGGGCATATCGAGATCCAGGATCAGAAGGTCGACGCTGTCATGCTCATCGAGGGCGGCACGCGCCTCATCGAGATTGGCGGCGCCAACAATGACCACACCGTTCATGGCCTGTCGCAAGGCCTGTCCCAATGCTTCGCGGACCAGAGGGTGATCGTCGGCAATGATGATTGTGAGTGCCGGTTCTGTGCCGGCCTTACCTGCTCCCGTCATGGTTGCTGAGGGTAAACCACAGTCTGGCGTGCGGCAAGATGGAGCGCGCTCCGGAAGACTGGACAGTCACACGTGCGGCGGGCTAGTGCAGATGCAAAAACATGGAGCCTGCGATGAACGATGCCAAAATTGCTGTGGATAACACGGTTGGGGATATCGAGGCTTTGAAAGACCGCTGCGCCGCGGCAGCTCCCCGTCATGACTGGAGCCGTGCGGAAATCGCGGAGCTATTCAACCTGCCATTCAACGACCTTCTCTTCCTTGCGCAGCAGGTGCATCGCCGGCATTTCTCCGCCACGCAGGTGCAGATGAGCACCCTGCTCAGCATCAAGACCGGCGGCTGTCCGGAAGATTGCGGCTACTGCTCGCAGAGCGCCAAATTCGATACCGGGCTGAAAGCCGAAAAGCTGATCGATGTGGAGGCGACCTTGGCCGCCGCCCGCGCCGCCAAGGCGAACGGCGCCAGCCGCTTCTGCATGGGCGCCGCCTGGCGCAACCCGAAGGATCGCGATCTCGACAAGATCTGCGCGATGATCAGCGGCGTGAAGGCCTTAGGGATGGAGACCTGCGCCACCCTGGGCATGCTGACGCCCGAACAGGCCAGGCGGCTGAATGAAGCCGGCCTCGATTATTACAATCATAACCTGGACACCTCGCCCGAATATTATGGCCAGGTGGTCACCACCCGGACGTATCAGGACCGTCTCGACACGCTCGCCCATGTCCGCGATGCCGGCATGAAAGTCTGCTGCGGCGGCATCCTCGGTCTGGGCGAAAAGCCCGAAGATCGTGTCGGCCTTCTGCACAGCCTTGCTACCCTGCCCGTTCATCCCGAGAGCGTGCCAATCAACATGCTGGTGCAGGTGAAAGGCACGCCGCTGGGCGACAGCGCCCGGGTGGATGGCATCGAGTTCGTGCGCACGATTGCTGTCGCGCGCATCATCATGCCGAAATCGATGGTCCGCCTTTCGGCCGGTCGTGAGCAGATGAGTGATGAACTGCAGGCGCTGTGCTTCCTGGCTGGCGCAAATTCCATCTTCATCGGCGAGAAGCTGCTGACGACCAAAAATCCGGAACAGGATCGCGATCAGGCGCTGTTTGCCAAGCTGGGCATCGAGGCGATGCCCTACTCCACCGCCGAGATCGAGTCAGCCGAGGCGGCGCAGTGACAGCGGGCCCGGCGGCATGCCTGTGCAGCCCGACAGCGTGAACAAGGTGAAAGGCTGGGCGCGATACACGCCGATCGCGCCTTCCTGCTGCAGCCGCGCAACGAAACCAGGCTCGTCGGACGCCAGCTCCAGGATGTTCGGCAGCCAGGTCTCGCGCACCAGGCGCGCCTCGGTGCGCATGGCCGCAGCCGTGCTGGCCGCGCCGCTCCAGCGGAACGGATAGACCGCGATCACCCGGCCGCTGGCATCGGGCGGCAGTTCCGCCTGGCTGAGCGTCAGGCCGAAAGCGGCGGCCCAGAGCAGCGCGACGGCAATGAAGAAGCCGAGCGCAAGCTTGTGGCCGCTCGCCATGGCATCCCTCAGGCCGTTGCCGGCGCGACGCGCACCAGCGGCCGCTCGTCGATCGGCCAATGCACGATGGCAGCGAAAACACCGAGACCGATCGAGATCCACCAGACCAGATCGTAAGAGCCCGTCATGTCGAAGAGGCGGCCGCCCAGCCAGACGCCGAGGAAGCCGCCAACCTGGTGACTGAAAAAGACGATGCCAAACAGGGTAGCCATGTAGCGCGGCCCGAAGATCTGCGCCACGAGCCCAGAGGTAAGCGGCACGGTGGAGAGCCAGAGCAGCCCCATGGAAAAGGCGAAGATCAGCACGCTGATCTCGGTCATGGGCAGCATGACGAAGACAGCGATCACCACGGCACGGGCGCCGTAGATGAAGCTGAGCAGGTATTTCTTGCTGCGCTTGCCGCCCAGCACGCCGGCGGTATAGGAGCCGATCACATTGGCCAGCCCAACCAGCGCCAGGGCCCAGGCGCCGGTGGCAGGATCGAGGCCGCGATCGACGATATAGGCCGGCAGATGGGTCTGAATGAAGGAAACGTGGAAGCCGCAGACGAAGAAGCCGAAGATCAGCAGCCAGTAGCTGCGCTGCAGGCCAGCTTCTTTTAAGGCTTCCGACAGGGATTGCTGGGCGCCGGTGCCTTCCGGCGCCTTGCCGGCCAGCACAGTCGCCAGCGGCGCAATGGCCAGGGCAAACAGGCTGAGCAGGATCAGCGCAAAGGCCCATCCATAAGCGGCGATGAAGGCCTGGCCGAGCGGCACCATGAGGAACTGTCCAAGCGAGCCGGCTGCCGTGCCGATGCCCAGGGCCCAGGAGCGCTTCTCTGGCGGCACCATGCGCGCGATGGCGGCCAGAGCCACGGTGAAGGAGGTTCCCGCCAGGCCAAGGCCGATCAGCACGCCGAGCGTGACATGCAGCATGGCCGGCGTGGTGGAATAGGCCGTCAGCGCCACGCCGGCGGCATAGAGCACGGCGCCGCCAGCCAGCACGCGGCCCGAGCCGTAGCGGTCGGCGATGGCGCCTGCGAACGGCTGCCCCGCCCCCCACAGCACGGTCTGGATGGCAATACCGAAGGCGAAGACCTCGCGGCCCCAGCCATTGGCGGCACTGATCGGCTCCAAAAACAGGCCGAAGCCCGAGCGGACGCCGAAATTCAGCAGCGCAATCGTGCAGCCGACGATGATGACGAGAAGCGGCGTGCGCCAGGTCAGCGCAGGGGTGGGGACAGCGGTGGCCATGGCGGCTCTACTCCTGAACGGTCGTTCGTTTCGACCCAGTCAACTAAGGAACTCGCCCCGCCTCGGCAAGTCCTAAAATGCAACCATGCAATTGGAGCTGCCAATTGAGGCTGCCGGTCTTCGTCAGCCCCGCCGGCCCGTCGCCGCTTCGATCTGCTTCTTCGTATTGTACTGGCTCAGCGCATAAACGGCCCAGAGCGCCGCCGGCAGCCAGCCGATCAGGGTGATCTGCAGGATCAGGCAGATGATGCCGGCGATCGGCCTGCCGATGGTGAAGAACAGCAGGAAGGGCAGGAAGATTGCGATGATCAGGCGCATCTGCGGGCTCCTCTTTGATTCGGCCCCATCATAGCAAGCGGCGCATCAAACGCGAACGGCGCGCTGGTTGCCCGGCGCGCCGTCTGATTTGCCCGAAAGGCCGGTGAGCTTACTTGCCCAGGCTCGGATCAATCTGCTTGCAGGCGTCGACCAGGCCCTTCACGGCGTTGGCCGAGTGCTCGAACATCTTCTTTTCTTCGGCGTTCAGGTCGATCTCGACGACCTTCTCCACGCCGTTCGCGCCGATCACCACCGGCACGCCGACATACATGTCCTTCACGCCATACTGGCCATTCAGCCAGGCGGCGCAGGGCAGCACGCGGCGCTTGTCCTTCAGATAGGCTTCGGCCATCTCGATGGCCGAAGATGCCGGCGCGTAGAAGGCCGAGCCGGTCTTCAGCAGTGCCACGATCTCGGCGCCGCCATCGCGGGTACGCTGCACGATCTTGTCGATCTTCTCCTGGGTCGACCAGCCCATCTTGATCAGATCGGGAACCGGGATGCCCGCAACAGTCGAGTAGCGGATCAGCGGCACCATGGTGTCGCCGTGGCCGCCGAGCACGAAGGCGGTGACGTCGTTGACCGAGACGTTGAATTCTTCGGCCAGGAAGTGGCGGAAGCGGGCGGAGTCGAGCACGCCAGCCATGCCGACAACGCGGTTATGCGGCAGGCCCGAGATCTCACGCAGCACCCAAACCATCGCATCCAGCGGGTTGGTGATGCAGATGACGAAGGCGTTTGGCGCATGCTGCTTGATGCCGGCGCCGACCGCCTGCATGACCTTGATGTTGATGCCGAGCAGGTCGTCGCGGCTCATGCCGGGCTTGCGGGCAACGCCGGCGGTGACGATGACGACATCGGCGCCCGCGATCGGCGCGTAGTCGTTGGCGCCGACCAGCTTGGCGTCGAAGCCTTCCACCGCGCCCGCCTGGGCGATGTCGAGCGACTTGCCCTGCGGCAGGCCTTCCACCACGTCGAAGAGGACGATGTCGCCGAGCTCCTTGAGACCGGCCAGCAGGGCCAGCGTACCGCCGATATTGCCGCCGCCGATCAGGGCGATTTTCTTGCGCGCCATGGGAAAAACCTCCGGAAATGGCTGAAGTCAGGGGTGAAAAGGGCGGCCCAAGGGGTAGCGGGAAATGCCCCTCGCGGCAAGGCTCCGGCCCTCCCCAAAAGGGCAAAAGCAAACGGCCGCCGGAAGGTTCCGGCGGCCGTAGAGCAAACTCAAACTGTAGCTTGGACTTATGCTCAGCGGGGCGCCATGCGCAGCGCACCGTCCAGGCGGATGGTCTCGCCGTTCAGCATGACATTCTCGCAGATATGACGCGCCAGCGCGGCATATTCCTCCGGACGGCCCAGGCGCGACGGATACGGCACCGACTTGCCCAGGCTTTCCTGCGCCTCGGGCGGCAGGGCGAACATCATCGGCGTGCCGAACAGGCCCGGCGCGATGGTGCAGACGCGGATGCCGAACTGGGCGAATTCACGCGCCAGCGGCAGGGTCATGCCATGGACGCCCGCCTTGGAAGCGCCGTAGGCCGGCTGACCGATCTGACCGTCGAAAGCCGCAACAGAGGCGGTGTTGATGATGCAGCCACGCTCCTTGTCGGCCATTTCCGGCTGCTGCTGCATGTGATGCGCAACCAGGCGAATCATGTTGAAGGTGCCGACCAGATTGATCTGCACGACCTTGACGAACTTCTCCAGCGCAACCGGACCGTCCTTGCCGACGGCCTTCATCGGCGTGCCCACGCCGGCGCAGTTGACCAGCACGCGCACCGGACCGACCTTGGCGATGGCTTCCTTCACGGCCGCTTCGCCGCCCGGACCGTCAGCCACGTCGCATTTCACGAAAATACCGCCGATTTCCTTGGCGACCTGTTCGCCCTGCTCGACGTTCATGTCGAAGACTGCAACCTTGGCACCGGCCTTGGCCAACTCGCGCGCCGTTGCGGCTCCCAGGCCCGAAGCACCGCCGGTAACGATCGCGCCTACCCCTTGCAACTGCATGGGCTTCTCCTCCTGATTGTTTGCCCCTACAACGATTGGCGGGTTCTAGCAGATCGGCCCGGCGCTGACGAGGGCTGGCGGGGGTTGCGGGCCGGGCGGCGCCCGCCCATATCTTTCGGGTGATCACCGACCCCAATCCGCCGCAATATCAGCTGCCCGCCGATCCCAGGCGTCTGGCGCTGGAAGAGTCACGCCTGATCCGCCGTTTCTGGCGGAAGTTCAAGGTTGCAGTGACCTACCTTCCCTTCGCGGAAACCTTCCTGGCGGCGTTTTATGCTGCCGTCGACCCGAAAACACCGGCCAGCGCGAAAGCCATCCTGCTGGGAGCATTGGGCTACTTCGTCGTGCCGCTGGATTTCGTGCCTGATCTGCTGGGCGCTTTGGGCTATAGCGACGATCTCGCCGTCATCCTGGCTGCCATCAAGGCGGTGGACAGCAGCATTACTGACAAGCACCGCGAAAAAGCGCGGGCCTTTCTGGAAGCGGCGCGCCGCCAATCCTGAGAGGCGTTCCCGACACCCGGGCGCGTCATGCTATGCTCGAACCATGCGCTGGCCCGGGATCATAACCGCATCGTGCATTGCATCTGCTGCCGCGGCGGCGGAGCAGCCGGCGCCGCCGTTGAACTTCGATGCAGGAACCGTGCTGGCAGGCGGCTACGTGTTATCGGAACCGCTGCACCTCTCACCCCAGCCGGGTCAAGTCTATATCAACGTGCGTGATGGATCGCCGCTCAGATGGCGCATCGAGGTGGAAGGCGGCGAGACACGGCTGCTGCAACCCGATGGGCGCTGGGCGGCAAAAGCGGAATACAGCCGCACCGAACGCAATGGCCGCACGGTCTGCCTGATCTATCAGACCTATCTCTCGCCGGAATGGGCGATTAAAGGCCTGCAACGGCCGACCGGCAGGGCCGACTTCATTCCCGCAGATGACCGGATCTATGCCTTCCGGGAAACGCCCTGCCCTTAGATTCCCCAAGGCGGCGTGGAAGGGTGTAGCCTGATATCGCGCTGCTCGCGCAGATATCAGGCCACAGCCTCCGCCCACCTGCATGCTCCGCCCACCTGCATGCTTAGCGCGCCAAACGCTCAGCGTGCGGCCGGAATGACAACCGTGCCCGGCGGGGGCGCAGCAGTCACCGGAGCCGTGGTCACGGGAGCCGGGGTCGCGGCCGGCGTCACAACGGTGCTGCCCGGCTGCACGATCACCGTGCCGCCGCTCGCCGGATAGACGGTCGTGGTGGATGTGCCCGGCATCGGCGGCGTAGTGGCCAACACCTGCTCCAGCTCGACATGGATATTGTGGCTCGGCGCGGACTTGGTCAGCACCTGATGCATATTGGCATTGCGGAACAGCACGCGCCCGCCCTGCTCGATCCAGGCGTTTACCACGTAGGTGCCGTTGGGATTGATGTCGGTGCGGGAATACGGCACGGCGAAGCGAATGGGCGAATTCGAGGTGGGGACGATGCGCTGCTCGGAAATGGCCGCGGGATAGGTGGGACCCCGCGTTACATCATCAAGCCGCACGACAACGACGGAATCCGCGGGCAGTACCATCCGCTCGCGATATCCGACAGTCCCGGTGACCGCATCGCCGCGCGGGGCGGAACAGGCGGCAACGGCCGATAGAGCCAACATGGCAAGAAGCGTTCGACGCACGATCATGGCGATCTCCTTCTGATCGGAACGATGGCAGTTTTCGAAGACAGAAACACCGCCGCCCGCAATTCGGCTCATCGGCCGGCGTGGAGTGCTGCAGTGGCGAAAAAGGATGGGGCGGTAGATGGCTGGACTGGGGCGGCGTTATGGCGGAATTCGGCCATTGCGCGACAAGGCTGATCTGTTCCCGTAAAAGCCCTCAGAGATAGGCGATCAGCCTCCCGCCGATCACAGCACCGGTCCAGGCAAGCAGTGAAACCACGGCGCCGGCTTTCGCCGCCAGGGGGGCATCGGCGGTTCTGCCCCAGACATCGATGCTGCGCCAGGGGCCAAGATGAAACAGCGCTGCATTGGCAAGGCCGACAGCAATGCAGATGAGCTTGAACCGGAAAGCCGTATTCACGGCGATGCTGGTGGCTTCGGCGCTGAACAACAAAAAGCCTGCCGGCGCGGCGACGAAGAAGCCGACCATCGCCAGCGGCACGTTATGCCGGCCAAAGGCCCCCGCCGCTACGCCGCGGCTAATTCCCAGCACGCGCAGATCGAAGCCGATGATACTGCCGACCAGCAGCACGAAACCAAGAATGTGCAGGATTTCCGCGCCCGGATAGAGATAGAGGGATTGCCGCATGGCGGCGCCGAGGCTGGATTGCTCCAGCGCAACCAGCAGCGGATGAGTGGACGGCGCGTGCTCCATGCGGGCTAGCGCAGTTCGACCGTCGTACCGTTATGGGTGATGCGCTCGGCGCGCATTTCGTCCGCGTGGTTCTTGCTCGGATAGCCGACTGCCACCACCTTGTCGCCCGCCTGGATATCGGTGATGGGCTTGCCGCGATTGGCCATCCGGTAAGGCGGCGAGAGGATCACCTGCCAGGTCTTTTCGCTGGTCTTCAGAAACAGTTCGGCATGGGGATTGTCAGGGATCACCTTGTCCACCACGCCTTCCAGGGTCAGCGTCCTGGTGGAATCGTAGGAACCCCAACCATGATGGGCGAAAACCGGCTTGCTCGCCAGCAAGGCGATGCCGCTCAGCAGAAGATGACGACGCGTCTGCATGGCAATCCTCCCTTCCCGCATGATCCAGCCATTATGTGGGGCCAAGCCGCGTTTCGGCTATTAACAATTGCGTGCATCCCGGCAAAAAAAGCCCCGGCGCATGACGCCGGGGCCCTTGTTCGAAACACTGGTAAGGTAAGTCTGGACTACTTGGCGCTGTCGGCCACCGTGTAGAGGGCTTCGGTCGTCCGCTCGATGTCGGCGAGCGAAACGCCCGGGGCGCGCTCGATCAGCGTCATGCCGCCCTTCTTCTTGTCGATGGTGAAGACGGCCATGTCGGTGATGACCATGTCCACCACGCCGGCGCCGGTCAGCGGCAGGGTGCAGCGCTTGAGCAGCTTCTTCTCACCGTCCTTGGAGGTATGCTCCATGACGACGACGACGCGCTTCACGCCGGCCACCAGATCCATGGCGCCGCCCATGCCCTTGACCATCTTGCCGGGGATCATCCAGTTGGCCAGATCGCCATTCTCGGCCACCTGCATGGCGCCGAGGATGGACAGGTCGATATGGCCGCCACGGATCATCGCGAACGACTGATCCGAGCCGAAATAGCTGGAATGCGGCAGTTCGGTGATCGTCTGCTTGCCGGCATTGATCAGGTCCGGATCTTCCTCGCCCTCATACGGGAAAGGCCCCATGCCGAGCATGCCGTTTTCCGACTGCAGCACCACATCGATGCCTTCGGGGATGAAGTTCGACACCAGGGTCGGGATGCCGATGCCGAGATTGACGTAGAAGCCGTCCTGCAGTTCCTTCGCGGCGCGGGCGGCCATTTCTTCGCGGGTCCAAGCCATGATTCAGCTCTCCTCTTCGGCTCAGGCGCGCTTGCGCACGGTGCGGTTCTCGATCTTCTTGTCGTACGGCGCACCGCAGATGATGCGCTGCACGTAGATGCCCGGCGTGTGAATCATGTCGGGATCGAGCTGACCGGGTTCGACGAGTTCCTCGACTTCCGCAACGGTGATCTTGCCCGCCGTCGCCATCGCCGGATTGAAGTTCCGCGCCGTCTTGCGATAGACGAGATTGCCCGCGGTATCGCCCTTCCAGGCCTTCACCAGTGACAGGTCGGCGGTGAGACCGGTTTCCATGATGTAGCGTTCGCCGTTGAAGATGCGCTCTTCCTTGCCCTCGGCGATCAGCGTGCCGACACCGGTCTTGGTGAAGAAGGCCGGGATGCCGGCGCCGCCGGCGCGGATGCGCTCGGCCAGCGTGCCCTGCGGGTTGAATTCAAGCTCCAGCTCGCCCGCGAGATACTGCTGGGCGAAAATCTTGTTCTCGCCGACATAGGACGAGATCATCTTCTTGATCTGGCGGGTCTCCAGCAGCTTGCCCAGGCCGGCACCGTCGACGCCCGCATTGTTCGACACGCAGGTGAGGTTCTTGACCCCACTTTCCATCAGCGCGTCGATCAGCTTCTCGGGAACGCCGCAGAGGCCGAAGCCGCCGCACATCACCGTCATGTTATCGCGGAGAATGCCTTCCAGCGCCGCTTTCGCGTTCGGATAGACCTTATTCATGCCCCTCTTCCTAGACTGGGTTTTGGGGCCAAGCCCCTGAAACGCGGGGACATTAACCGTGCCGCCCGTCCCGGGCAACGGCTGACTTGACGCAAAGGCAACAGACTGGCAATTTGTTGGCGATATGAACAAAAGCCGCCGACTTAGCACGCTCCTTCTTAGCTGCCCGATCCTGTGAGCAGGGTCGGGTCGGTCTAAGCGTGCTTGTCGTAAACCAGTCGGTCGGTTGTCATGTCTATTCCCTATTCCAAGTCTGTTGCCGTTTCTGCGCCCGCGGCTGAGCTGCGGCCGGCGCTGCTGCTCCTGACGCTTCGACTTACTGGCGGCCGCTGAGATCGCGGGCCCCTCGGCGGCCGTATCAGGCCCTTTCATCGTCGAACGCAACTCTTTTCGCCTCAGGAGCGAGCCATGACTGTCCAGTCCCCGTCCAATATGCCGTTTCACAAATACCGGCCCTTCCAGCCGATTCCCTTGCCTGACCGGCAATGGCCGAACCGGATCATCGACAAGGCGCCGATCTGGTGCAGCGTCGACCTGCGCGACGGCAACCAGGCTCTGATCGAGCCGATGGGCCCGGAGCGCAAGCGCCGGATGTTTGAGACCCTGGTGCAGATCGGCTTCAAGGAAATCGAGGTCGGCTTTCCAGCCGCTTCGGATACCGATTTCACCTTCGTGCGCCAGATCATCGAGGAAAACCTCATCCCCAATGACGTCACCATTCAGGTGCTGACCCAGGCGCGGCCGGAACTGATCGCCCGCACCTTCGAGGCGCTGAAAGGCGCGCGGCGGGCCATCGTGCATCTGTATAACTCGACCTCAACCTTGCAACGCCGCGTCGTCTTCGGCCTGGACAAGGCCGGGATCACGAAAATCGCCGTCGACGGCGCCAAGCTGGTCAAGCAACTGGCCGATGCCGCGCCGGAAACCGAATGGGTCTTCCAGTATTCGCCGGAAAGCTTCACCGGCACCGAGCTGGATTACGCCATCGAGATCTGCGAAGCGGTGATGGATGTCTGGCAGCCGACGCCGGAAAAGAAGGTGATCCTGAACCTGCCGGCCACGGTGGAGATGGCGACGCCGAATATCTACGCCGACCAGATCGAATATTTCCTGCGCCATGTGAAGAACCGCGACAGCATCATCCTCAGCCTGCATCCGCATAACGACCGTGGCACCGGCGTTGCCGCGGCCGAGTTGGGCGTGATGGCTGGCGCCGACCGGGTCGAAGGCACCCTGTTCGGCAATGGCGAGCGCACCGGCAATGTCGATGTGGTCACGCTGGCGCTGAACATGTTCACCCAGGGCGTCGATCCCATGCTGAATTTCAGCGACATCACGGCGGTGGCGCGCACGGCGGAATATTGCAACCAGTTGCCGATCCATCCGCGCCATCCCTATGTGGGCGAGCTGGCCTACACGGCCTTCTCCGGCTCGCATCAGGACGCGATCAAGAAAGGCATGGCCGCCCAGGCGCAGCGCAACGACGGCATCTGGGAAGTTCCCTATCTGCCGATCGATCCCGCCGATGTCGGCCGCGCCTACGAGCCGGTGATCCGCATCAACAGCCAGTCCGGCAAGGGTGGCGTGTCTTACGTGCTGGAGCAGGATTACGGTCTCGAGTTGCCGCGCCGCCTGCAGATTGAATTCAGCCAGGTGATCCAGAAGATCGCCGACGAGACCGGCAAGGAGCTGTCGCCCAAGCTGATCTGGGACACCTTCGAGGGCGAATATCTCAGCCAGCCCAACGGACGCTTCAGCTTCATCGATCATCGCACTCTGCCGGACCCGCATAAGAGCGAGCAGCGCAATCTCACCGCCAGCATCCGTGACGGCCAGCAGACCATCGAACTGCAAGGCAAGGGCACGGGGCCGATTGATGCCTATATCGATGCCTTGAGCCGTCATGCCGGCGTGCCGATCACGCTGGTCGACTATCGCGAGCATGCGATCACGCCGCGTTCAGACGGCGCCGGCGCTTCGTCGGAAGCGGTCGCCTATGTCGAGATCAAGCGGCCCGATGGCACGACGCTGTTCGGCGTCGGCCGCGACCGCAACATCGTTGTGGCTTCGCTCAAGGCAGTGACCTCAGCAGCCAACCGGCTGGTATAGCCTCGCTACTCTCGTTTTCATCAAATCAGCCGCCTGTCAAAGAGGAAGGGCATCTAATCCCTTCCTCTTTGATGCACATCAACGATGTTCCCCCGTCATCGCTTCTATGACGCGATCGTCCCTGATCGCTGGCGGAAAGAGCGATGCCGATATCCATTGCCCGATCACTCCCCAATCTTGCGCGCTGGCCGCTGCCGCCGGGCGCAAAAAGCCTGGCCGAATCGGTTTTGAACGGTCTTGCCCACCTGCTGGCGCGGCGCCATAGCACGGTGCTGGAGCGGCTCGCCGATTTTGCCGGCGCAAGCTGTCTGATCGTGCCGCACGATCTGCCTTACCCGTTGCTGCTGACCTTGCAGGCGCCGCCTGCCGCGCCGCATCTGCGTTTTGCCACGCCGGCAGATGCGACGCAGGCGCGTGCGACCATCCGCGCAGACATGCTGACCTTGCTGCAGCTTCTGGAAGGCAAGCTGGATGGCGACGCGCTGTTCTTCTCGCGCGACCTTGTCGTCGAAGGGGACATGGAAGTGGTGGTGGCGCTGCGCAATGCTGTCGACGATGCTGGAATCGATCTGGTGGCAGATGTCGTTTCGCTGCTTGGCCCCTTCTCTTCGCCTGCAGAGCGTCTGGCCCGCCATCTGATCTCGCTCGGCTCTCGCCTGCACCGGTCGGCCACATGAGCAAGGCCCTGCTCGAACTCGTCTGCCCGGCCGGCACGCCGGCAGCCCTGCGTGACGCCATCGATGCCGGCGCCGATGTGGTCTATGTCGGCTTCCGTGACGAGACCAATGCCCGCAACTTTCCCGGCCTGAACTTCAGCCGTCCGGAGCTGCGCGACGGCATAGGCTATGCGCATCAGCACGGACGCGAAGTCTTTGTCGCGATCAACACCTATGCGGCGGCGGGAAACCAGGCTGCGTGGCATCGCGCCATCGATGACGCGGCAGCGCTTGGCGCCGACGCGGTGATCATTGCCGATATCGGCCTTCTGGATTACGCATCGCAGCGGCATCCCAGCCTGCGGCTGCATCTCTCGGTGCAGGCCGCCGCGTCGCACGCGGATGCCATCCGCTTCTACCATGAAGCCTTCGGTGTCCGCCGCGTGGTGCTGCCGCGCGTGCTGACTGTCGCCGAGATCGCCAAGCTGACCAGGCAGATCCCGGTGGAGACGGAAGTCTTCGCCTTCGGCGGCATGTGTCCGATGGCGGAAGGCCGCTGCTCGCTGTCGTCCTACGTCACCGGCCAGTCGCCGAACCGGCAAGGCGTCTGTTCGCCCGCCAGTCATGTGCGTTATGAGCAGCGCGGCGACAAACTGGTCTCCAGCCTGGGCGGCTCGACCATCAACATTTTCGGCAAGGACGAGAAGGCCGGCTATCCGACGCTCTGCAAGGGCCGCTTCGCCGTCGGCGATTACGCCAGTTATCTGTTTGAAGAACCCACGAGCCTGAGCACCGGGGATATCCTGAAAGATCTGGCCGAGGCCGGCGTAAAGGCGCTGAAGATCGAAGGCCGGCAGCGAGGCCGCGCCTATGTCGCCGAAGTGGTGCGCCAGTTCCGCGAGCTGGTGGATGGCTTGAGCGCCGGCCGCGCCATGCCGGCCGCAACTGCCGCGCTGCGCCAGTTGGCGGAAGGCCAGCAGGACACCTTTGGCGCCTATAGGAAGGCCTGGCGATGAGTGCGACTTTGACCCTGGGCCCGGTCCTGTTCCATTGGCCCGCGGAGCGTTTGCTCGATTTCTACGCCCGCATCGCTGATGAGGCGCCGGTCGATATCGTCCATGTCGGAGAGATCGTCTGTTCGAAACGCGCGCCCTTTGTTGATCCAGTCTTGCCCGAGATCATCGAGCGGCTGCGGCGCGGCGGAAAGACGGTGGTGCTGTCCAGCCGCGCGCTGGTGATGACCGAACGCGAGTCCCGCATGATGACCGAGCAGATCGCCATGGCTGAGACGCCCGACATGCTGATCGAGGCAAATGACCTTGGTGCAGTGCGCAGCCTGGCCGGACGGCCGCATGTCATCGGCCCCTTCATCAACGTCTATAACGAGGGCACGCTGGATTATCTCGTGCGTCAAGGCGCAATGCGCGTCTGCCTGCCGCCGGAACTGCCAGGCACGGCGATTGCGGCCTTGGCGAAGGTATCTTCCGTCCCGCTCGAGGTCCTCGTCTTCGGCCGGATGCCGCTGGCGATCTCGGCGCGCTGCTTCCATGCACGCGCCCATGGCCTGCACAAGGATTCCTGCCGCTACATGTGCGGCAACGATCCCGATGGCCGCTCCGTGAAGACGCTGGACGGCGAGGCCTTCCTGGCGATCAACGGCACGCAGACCATGTCCCATACCTGCCTCAATCTCAGCGGTGAAATCCCCGGCCTGATGGAGGCGGGCATCCGCCATTTCCGCCTCTCGCCGCAGGATACCGACATGGTGGCGGTCATTTCGCTGTTCCGCCGCATCGCCGAGCAGCAGATCGATCCGGCCGAGGCCAGCCGGCAGCTTGCCAGCCTGGCAAAGGGGCTGCGCTTCTCCAACGGCTTCATTCATGGCCGGGAAGGCAGGGCCATCCTGCAGGCCCGATTTGGTCACACCCAATAACGCGGCGCGCGCCCAAAAATTGGGCATTATTGCCGGAATTCAGGCATCATCTTCACAGCTTGGCCCTTTCCTGCCGGCCAGGGCGGGCTAAAGTGGCGAACGACTCGTCCGAAACAACCGGCACGCTTCTTGAAGGGATGAGACGGCGACAACGAGCCGAGCGGGCCGATAACCCGGAAAACGGCCAACACTGTTGAGGAGTGCGACACATGAAACTGGTCATGGCAGTCATCAAGCCGTTCAAGCTCGACGAGGTCCGAGAGGCGCTCACCAGCCTCGGCGTCGAGGGCCTGACCGTCACCGAGGTGAAGGGGTTCGGCCGGCAGAAAGGCCATACCGAGATTTACCGTGGGGCGGAATACGCAGTGAGCTTCCTGCCGAAGGTGAAAATCGAAGTGGCGGTAAAGTCCGCCCTGGCCGACCGTGTGGTTGAGGCTATTCAAAACGCCGCCAAGACGGGGCAGATCGGCGATGGCAAGATTTTCGTTCTGGATCTTGAGAAGGCGCTGCGCATCCGCACCGGCGAAACCGACGACGACGCGCTCTAAGACGGATATTCCGGAGCGGCAGCCCGCTCAGGTCTTTTTCTTTTCAGATCTCTGTTCTCCAGGCAATGCCGCCGGATCATCCCGGCGGCATTTCTCTTAATTGGCTTCAGCTGTCGCGGCGCATCGCGGCGATCAGACGCTCGACATTCAGCCGGTACATCTTGATGAAGCTGTCCGCTTCGCCGCCCGGCGGTGACAGCGCATCGGAATACAGCCGGCCGCCGATCCGCACCTTGGCATCCTTGGCGATCTGCTCGATCAGCCGCGGATTGATGATATTCTCGAAAAAGACCGCCTGCACGCGCTGGCGCTTGATCTGGCGGATCAGCTTGCCCACGGCTTCTGCCGAAGCCTCGGCATCCGTTGCGATTCCTTGCGGCGCCAGGAAGTCGATCTCGAAACGGTCGGCCAGATAGCCGAAGGCATCGTGCTGCGTGATCACCTTGCGGTGGGCGCGCGGCAGCGCAGTGAAGGCCGCCTCGGCCCACGCATCCAAGGCCTTCAGTTCCGCTGCATAGGCCTGTCCCCGCTGCCGGTAATACGCAGCATTGGCGGGATCGGCGGCAGCCAGGCCTTCGGCGATATTCGCCACATAGGTCTGCATGCGCCGCAGATCGTGCCAGACATGCGGATCGTCGACGACGCCATGATCGTGACCATGATCATGGGTGTGCCCCCCGTGAATATGCCCATGGTCGTGGCCGTGATGGTCGCCCAGCGGCCGCGGCCGGATGCCGTCGGCTGCCACGATCCGCCGCCCCTTGAAGCCAGTGGCCGCGACCAGGCGATCCAGCCAGGTCTCGAAATTCAGGCCATTCGATACCAGGACATCAGCACCAGCCACGGCGCGGGCATCGGAGGGGGACGGCTGAAAGACATGCGCATCGCCCATGGCCGGTACCAGGGTTGCGACCTGCACTTTGTCGCCACCCACCTGGCTGACGATGTCGGCAAGAATGGAAAAACTTGCGATGGCCTTGAGCTGTTGCTGCGCCATGGCCGGCGAGCCGGCCAGCAGAAACAGCGCCAGCAGCAGAAGGCGGCGCATCCTCAGGCCTCCAGGTGATGGCGGCGGCGCCAATGCAGCATCAGTCCCTGACGCCCGATCGCGAGCGAGATCAGATAGCCGGCGCCGGCGAACAGCACGATGGACGGACCGGACGGCAGATCGGCGTGATACGACAGCAGCAGTCCGCAATAGCCCGACAGCGCGGCGATCAACGAAGCCACGGCCATGGAGCCGACAAGCGAACGCGTCCAATACCGCGCAGCCGCCGCCGGCAGCATCATCAGCCCTACCGCCATCAAGCTGCCCAGCGCCTGAAAACCGGCCACCAGGTTGACCACCACCAGGCCGAGAAAAATGAAGTGATACAGCGCGCCGCTGCCTTGGACGCTGCGCAGAAATTCCGGATCGAAACCCTCCACCAGCAGCGGCCGGTAAATCGCCGCCATGACAAGCAGGGTGACGCTCGCAACCGCCCCCAGGAGCAACAGGGCCGCTTCGTTCACCGCCAGCACCGAACCGAACAGGATATGCATCACGTCGACCGCCGAGCCACGCGTCGAAATCAGCGTCACGCCAAGCGCAAGCGCGATCAGATAGAAGGCGGCGAAGTTTGCATCCTCGCGCTGATCCGTGGCCCGGGTGGCCGCACCCGCCGCCAAGGCCACGACCAGGCCGGCGACGATGCCCCCTATGCTGATCGCCGGCAGCGAAAAGCCGGCCACCATGAAGCCGATCGCAGCGCCGGGCAGGATCGCGTGGCTCATCGCTTCGCCGAACAGGCTCATGCGACGCAGCATCAGCACCACGCCAATCGGCGCGCTGCCAAGCGCCAGGGCGAAACACGCCACCAGGGCGCGCCGCATGAACGGGAATTCGGCGAAAGGCCCGATCAGGAAATCATATGCCACGGCGCCCATGCGCGATGTCGCTCCGAAAGACTCAAGATTACAGGGCCGCTAGGCGGCGTGGTCCGTGTGGCAGATATGCGCGCGCTCGTCCCAGGATTCTGCCATGCGCCGCGCCGCCAGCTGATTCTCTGCGGTCAGCACGTTTTCCACCTTACCCCAGGCGATCAGCCGCCTTGCGAGATAGAGCGCATCCGGAAAATACTGGCGCACGAGGTCGAAATCGTGCAGCACCGCGATCACCGTGCGCTGCTCGCCATGCCACCGTTGCATCAGGGCAAGCAGATCGGCGACGGTGCGCGCATCCAGCGCATTGAAAGGCTCGTCCAGCAGGATGACCTTGGCGTCCTGCACCAGCACGCGGGCAAACAAGGCGCGCTGAGCCTGACCGATGGACAGGCTGCCGAGCGAACGGTCCTCAAAACCTTCCAGACCGACCGCCTGCAAGGCCGTCCTTGCCGCCGCGATGCCCTCGCGCCCGATCCGGCCGAAGGCTCCGGCGCGGCGCCAATGCCCCAGCAGCACAAGCTCCAGCACCGAGATCGGATAGGCGCGGTCAAGGCTGGCCTGCTGCGGAAGATAGGCAATGTCGCAGGGTTTCAGCTGATGCCGCTCGATGCTGCCCTCGGTTACCGGCAAATGGCCGACGATGGCCTTCAGCAGGGTCGACTTGCCGGCGCCATTCGGCCCCACGATGGCCGTCAGCGACCCGGGCAGGAAGCCGCCGCTGACATGATGCACGGCCGGATGCCGGTCATAGGTCACGGTAACGTTCTGCAGGCGGATTTCGCCTGGCAGGCTGGCGATGGCATCAGGGGTCATGTCCATAGGCCTACTCGCCTGCCAAAGCCCAGCCGATGGCTGCCCAAAGCAGCGCAATTACCGGCAGCAGCACGGCCATGCGCTGCCATATTCCCGCCGCCAGAACCGCGACGGAGAGCCGGTAGTCGTCCGTAGGGGGATGAGATGCCATCAGTACCGATCCTTTTGTTATTTTATAACATACGACTGTTCACAAGACGTCAACCCCTTGGCGGTTATCCTGGTGCCCTAAACCCGACACATTCGGCTGCCACACAGCCCCCATCGAGGGGAATGGGCGGTCCAGGTCGCCCGTCACAACAATGAGTTATATGGCCCGTTATGGCCCGCCAGCCGCGTTCGTCGAAGAAGAGCAAGCCCTCCAACGGCAATAAATCAGGCCAGTCCCGCCGGCGCGGCAGTCGCCCGTCTTGGCTGGGGCGGATCGCGCGCCTGGCTCTGCTGGCCGGGATCTGGGGTGCCGTCGCACTGGGCGCAATAGTCGGCTGGTTCGCTTACGACCTCCCCGAATTTGACGAACTCTACGTCATCGAGCGGCGCAGCTCGATGACCCTGAAGGCGGCCGACGGCATGGTGCTGGCGACCTATGGCGACCTTTACGGCGAACACCAGCCGCTCCGCGCCCTGCCCAAACACCTGCCGCAGGCCCTGATCGCAACCGAGGACCGCCGCTTTTACAGCCATTTCGGCCTCGATCCCATCGGCCTGCTCAGGGCCGCGTATGCCAACTTGCGCGCCGGCCGCGTGGTGCAAGGCGGCTCGACCTTGACCCAGCAATTGGCCAAGAACGTCTTTCTCGACCGCGACCGCACCTTGAAGCGCAAGGTGCAGGAATTGCTGCTGGCGTTTTCGCTCGAGAACAAGTTCACCAAGGATCAGATCCTTGAGATGTATCTCAACCGTGTCTATTTCGGCGCCGGCGCCTATGGCGTCGAAGCGGCGGCACAACGCTATTTCGACAAGCCCGCGACCAAACTGACACTTGCGGAATCCGCGATGCTGGTTGGCCTGCTGAAGGCGCCCTCGCGTCTTGCACCCACCGGCAACATCAAATCCGCGCAGTCGCGCGCTGCACAGGTGGTGCGCAACATGGCCGATGCTGGCTACATCTCCGCCGAAATGGCCGAAGCAACCATCGCCAGGCCAGCACAACTGGCGCGTTCCCGACTGCCGCTGCCCAATGCGCGTTACTTTGCCGACTGGGCAGTGGAAGAGGTCTATCAGCTTATCGGCCGCAATCATCCCGATCTGATTGTCTACACCACCCTGGATTCCCGTCTGCAAGGCGCTGCCGAACGCGCGCTTGACGATGCCCTGGAGCGCCATGGCGCGAAGCTGAATGTCGAACAAGGGGCGCTGGTGACGCTGGCGCCGGACGGCGCCGTCCGCGCCATGGTGGGTGGACGCGACTATCTCGACAGCCCCTTCAATCGCGCAACGCAAGCGCGCCGGCAGCCGGGCTCGGCTTTTAAGCCCTTCGTATATCTGGCCGCGCTTGAGAACGGCGTCACGCCCGACGATACCTTCGTCGATGGGCCGATCAGCGTCTCCAACTGGCAGCCGCGAAATTATGACGGCCGGTATGCCGGAACGGTAACGGTACGCGATGCCATCGCGCAGTCGATCAATACCGTCGCGGTTCAGGTCAGCGAACGGGTTGGCCGCGAGAAGGTCATCGAGGTGGCGCGCCTGCTGGGCATCACCAGCAATCTGAAACCGCATCCCTCTTTGGCGTTGGGTTCTTTCGAGGTCGGCGTGCTGGAACTGACTGCCGCATATGCCGCTTTCGCCAATGGCGGCTATGCCGTGCAGCCCTATGGCATTCTGGAAATCCGCGACACGCAGAACCGTGTGCTGTACCGCCGCACTCAGGGCGGCGCTTACGCCCACATGATCCCTTCCAACACGCTGGGCGATCTGAACGATCTTCTGCGCGCCGTCATGGAACGCGGCACCGGCCGCGCGGCACAGATCGGCCGCCCGGCAGCCGGCAAGACCGGCACCACTTCGGATTATCGCGACGCATGGTTTGTCGGCTACACGCCAGACCTCATCACCGCGGTCTGGGTCGGCAACGACGACAACAGTGAAATGAAGAAAGTCTCCGGCAGCGGTCTTCCGGCGCAGATATGGCGCAGCTTCATGAGCGCCGCGCTCAAAGGGCAGCCGGTTCGCGGTCTGCCAGAGCCGCCGGATCGCAGCGTCAATCTGCAATCCTTCTGGGACCGTCTCGTCCGCACCTTCAGCGGCGGCGCCCAAGCCAGCACCAATCCCGCCGCTCCGCCGCCACCCCCAGCGCCCCCCAAGGCCAATATCGCCGAGCCAGCCGCGCAGACGAATGAGCCACGATTGAATTGGCAAGTCGGGCCACAGCCTGTAAATCAGTAACGATGAGACACTTTCTATTTCTCCTTGCCCTGATGATAGGGGGGATCGGCGATCTGCGTGCGGCCGAAACCATCCTCAACCAGCAGGTCATCTTAAACAGCAACGATGGCACGCCACTGGCTGGCACCCTCACCATTCCGGCAAACATCACCTTCAAGATTCCGGGTGTCGTGCTGATCCAGGGCAGCGGCCCGACCGACCGTGACGGCAATCAGCCGCCAGTCTTGCGCCCTGACCTTCTGCGGCAGATCGCCGATGCACTGGCGCAGAACGGCATTGCCTCTCTGCGCTACGACAAGCGCGGCATGCACGCCAATGCTTCCCACCGTCCGGCGAATCTTGAGGATTACAAAACCTTCTTCGCCTGGGAGCGCTTCATCGACGACGCTTTCGCCGCCTACAACTTCCTGCGCGGTCAGGGGATCGTGGATGCCGACAAGGTAGGCCTGCTGGGTCATTCCGAGGGCGGCCTGATCGTGCTCGATCTCGCCAGCCGCTTGCGTGGTACGGAAACGCCGCGCGCCCTGGTGCTGGCTTCAACAGCCGGCCGCAAGATCGATCTCGTCATCCGCGAACAGCTTGAACGCCTGCTGACTGAACAAAAGGCAACACCAGCACAGCGGCGCTACTTCGTCGCGGCGAATGACAGGGTCCTCAAGGCGATCGCCGAAACCGGTGAAGTGCCAAGCGACGTGCCACCAGGCCTTGCGGGCCTATATCCAGCCTATATCGGCCCCTTCCTGCAATCCGAGCTGCGGCTTGATCCGGTCGCCCTGGCGCAAGGCTTTTCCGGGCCGGTACTCCTCCTGCAGGGCGATGCGGATCGCCAGATATCGCCCAAGTATGACGCGCTGGCGCTCGACCGCGCCTTGCGGGAGCGCAGCAACGATGACCATGCGCTTCTGATGCTGCCGCGCACCAGCCACAATTTGAAACGGCTGCAAAGCGATGAGGACCCGGGTATCGAAGGCGATATCGATCCCGGCATACTCAGTCAGTTGAGCGAGTGGCTGCTGAAAAAGCTCAGTCCGTAACCGCCGTCCGCCGGATGATCAGCAGATAGGACAGAAACGTCGCCGTTCCCATCGCCGCGATCGTATAGCTGAGCGGCAGCGCTGTCTCGTTCAGCGCATGGCCAACGAAAATGCCGACCACCGCCCCGGTGGTCATCTGCGCAAATCCCATCAGCGATGCCGCGCTGCCTGCCATTTTGGGAAATGGCTGCAATGCGCCAGCCTGTCCCTGCGGCATCGTCAGGCCCAGCCCGAAGGTGAACAGCATCATCGGCGCGATCATGCTCAGCCAGTGCCATGCCAGATCGTTGGCCCAGGCATAGGTCTGCAGCACTGCCATGACGATACCGCCCAAGGCGCAGCTTGCCGTGCCAAGCCCCAGCATCCGGTCCACGCCCATCCGCGTTGTCAGCCTCGCGCCGGCCATGCCGCCGCCGAGATAGCCGAACACGATGAGCGCGAAGCAATAGCCGAACGTGGTTTCACCCACGCCGAAGACACTGCGCAAGGTGAACGACGAGCCTGAGATGAAGGCGAACATCCCGCCATAGGAGAAAGCCACGCAGCCCACGTAGCCGCGGTAGCGGGCATGTCCGATCAGGCTGGCGAAGTTGCGCAGCATCGGCCCGATCCGGGTTGCCGCCGGATTGCGGTGCTGGTTGCTTTCCGCCAGCAGCAACAGCACGCATAGACCAAGCGCCACGCCTGCCGCCGCCATGGCGAGGAAATTTGCCTGCCAGCCGAACCAGCTTTGCAGATAGCCGCCCAGGATCGGCGCGACCGCCGGTGTCAGCCCCAGCGTCATTGCCATCAGCGACAGTGCTTTCGCCGCTTGCGCGCCTTCGAACAGATCGCGCGCGATGGCGCGTCCCAGCACGACACCTGCGCAGGCGCCCAGCGCCTGAAGGAAACGCCAGAAGATCAGCCACTCGATGCTGCCTGCCAGCGCGCAGCCGATGGAGGCAAGTGAAAACAGCGCGATGCCGAACAGCAAGGTTGGCCGGCGGCCGTAACGATCCGAAACCGGTCCATAGATAAGCTGTGTGACGGCAAAGCCGGCCAGGAAGGCGCTTAGCGTGAGCTGTACCGCAGCGGCATCCACCGCAAAGATGTCCGCCATCGCCGGCAATGAGGGCAGATACATGTCCGTGCTCAGCGGACCAAGTGCGGTCACGCAGCCCAGCAAGACGACCAGCGCCGTCGAATCCCCTCGCAATGGTCGCATGATGTCAGCCGTGCAGATGGAGCGCCGCGCCATGCCGGCGCAGCCAGGTTCGCGCCGTGCGCAGTTCGTTTTCGCTGCCGAGCAGTTGGGCACAAAGCCGCCAGAAGGCCGGGCTGTGGTCCATATGCTTCAGATGCGCCACCTCATGCGCCACGAGATAGCGGGTCACTACCGGCGGAGCGAGCAGCAGGCGCCAGGAGAATGACAGATGACCATGGGCAGAGCAGCTGCCCCAGCGGCTTTGCGTATCGCGCACGGTGATACGACTGATCTTGACGCCGAGCTCAGCCGCCATCTGCCGTGCCGCGGCGCCGAACTCATCCCGCGCACGCCGCTTCAGCCAGTCGCGCAGACGTCGCGGCAGATGCTCGGCCTGCCCGCTGACATGGATTTCCTTGCCCTCGACCCAGACACCGCCGCGCGCATCCGGGCGATGACGAATGATATGCGGCGCACCATTCAGCGGCAGAATCGCCCCGTCATGCCAGAGCTGGACTTGAGGCCGTTCATCCTGCCGCGCAAGAATCCACTCGGCCTGTTCGGCGACGAATCGCTGCCCTGAACGCAGGCTGGCCCGAGTCGGCAGCACCAGGATCACCGCCCCATCTCTCGGCATCACCCGCAGCAGCATCCGCCGCGCGCGCGAATTGCGGCGGATTTCAAACGGAAAACTGCGCTCGCCGACCACCAGCCGGTCGTGACTAATTACAAGAGGCGCCGAAGAAGGCTTGGTCAAGGCTGGGTTCCTGTCATATAAGTGTCATATAAGTGACCCACGACTGTCGTCGAACCAACCATAAAAAAGGGCCCGCCTCTCTCGACTCTGGGACGATTCATTAGCATCGGAGACAACAGAATGAAATCTGCAGGGAAACTCGCGCGCGCAGCCGTGACGCTGCTCGCTGGCACGGCGATCTTGGCAGGCGCCGGCCAGGCGCTTGCGCAGGATAACCGCATTGAAATTCATTGGTGGCATGCGATGGCCGGCGCCCGCGGCGAGCTGCTGAACCAGCTCGTCGAAGGCTTCAACAAGGGCCAGGACAAGTACAAGGTCATTGCCACGAACAAGGGCAACTATCCGGAAGCCATGACGGCCGCCATGGCCGCGTTCCGCGCCGGCAAGGCTCCGCATATCCTGCAAGTCTTCGAAGTCGGCACCGGCACGATGATGGCCTCCCGCGCCGCCATCAAGCCCGTCTACCAGCTGATGCAGGAGAACGGCTACAAGTTCGATCCGAGCACCTACATCACTTCGGTGACCGGCTATTACAGCACCTCGGACGGCAAGATGCTGTCCTATCCGTTCAACTCCTCCACGCCGATCATGTATTACAACAAGGACGCCTTCGCGAAGGCGGGCCTTGATCCGGAGAAACCGCCGAGAACCTGGCAGGAATTCGAACCGGCGCTGAAGAAGCTGAAGGAGTCGGGCAGCACCTGCCCGTTCATCACCAGCTGGCAGACCTGGGTGCACCTCGAGAACTTCTCGGCCCTGCACAACGTGCCCTTCGCCACCAAGGCGAACGGCCTGGACGGCCTGGACACCGAGCTGAAGTTCAACAGCCCGCTGCATGTCCGCCACATCACCACTCTCGCCAACTGGATGAAGGAAGGCCTGATGGTGTATGGCGGCCGCAAGAACGAGCCGAACGGCAAGTTCGCCTCGGGCGAATGCGCCATCCTGATGGAAAGCTCTGCCGGTTATGCCTCCTTCACCAAGGCGCCGTTCAAGTGGGGCATGGCGATGCTGCCGTATTATTCGGACGTTCAGGGCGCGCCGCAGAACTCCATCATCGGCGGCGCTTCGCTGTGGGTGATGGCGCGCCACACGCCTGAAGAATACAAGGGCGTTGCCCAGTTCTTCGACTACCTGGCTGCGACCGAGAACCAAGTGTTCTGGCACACCAAGAGCGGGTATCTGCCGATCACCCCGATGGCCTATGAAACCACCAAGTCGTCCGGTTTCTATGCGGCCAATCCGGGTACCGACGTATCGGTACGGCAGATGACGCTGAACCCGCCGACCGAAAACTCCAAGGGCCTGCGCCTTGGCAATTTCGTCCAGATCCGCGACGTGATGGACGAGGAGCTTGAGGCGGTCTGGAGCGGCAAGAAGCAGCCCAAGGAAGCCCTGGATACCGCGGTCGAGCGCGGTAACCGCTTGCTCCGCCAGTTCGAACGGGACGTCAAGCGGTAAGATAGGGAACTAGGTTCCCCCCAAACACAGCCCGCGCCTTGACAATGCAAGGCGCGGGCATTTTCTATGGCGCCCTATGGAAAAAAGAGTCGTCTTTCACAACAAATACCTGCCCTACCTGCTGGTTGCGCCGCAGATCGCAATTACGGTGATCTTCTTCTTCTGGCCGGCCAGCCAGGCAATCGTGCAGTCGGTGTTGCGCGAGGACGCTTTTGGCGTCAGCAGCCATTTTGTCGGCCTCGACAACTTTATCGCGCTTTTCGAAGACGAATATTACCTCAACTCCTTCAAGGTCACCGCGTTGTTCAGCACGCTGGTGACGGTCATCGGCCTTTCGCTGTCGCTGCTGCTTGCTGTTACCGCCGATCGCATCATCCGCGCGGCGACGCTGTATAAGACCTTCCTGATCTGGCCCTATGCCGTAGCACCCGCCGTCGCAGGTGCGCTCTGGGGCTTCGTCTTCCTGCCGGGTCCCGGCATCGTCGCCTACCTGCTGCAGCAGATGGGCGTGGACTGGAACTTCCATCTCAACGGCGCGCAGGCGATGTTCGTCGTCGTCGTCGCGGCGACCTGGAAGCAGATTTCCTACAACTTCCTGTTCTTCCTCGCCGGCCTGCAGTCGATCCCGAAATCCCTGATCGAGGCTGCCGCCATCGACGGCGCCGGACCGGTGCGGCGCTTCTGGACCATCGTCCTGCCGCTGCTGTCCCCGACCCTGTTCTTCCTCATCGTGGTGAATGTGGTCTACGCCTTCTTCGAGACCTTTGGCGTGATCCATTCGCTGACCCGCGGCGGTCCGGCCAAGGCCACCGAAATCCTGGTCTATAAGGTCTGGTACGACGGCTTCGAGGCGCAGGATCTGGGCGGTTCTTCGGCACAGTCTGTGATCCTCATGGCCATCGTCATCGGCCTGACGGTGATCCAGTTCCGTTACATCGAGCGTAAGGTCCACTACTGATGATCGAGCGTCGACCTATCGCCGATTTTGTCGGCCACCTGATCCTGATCGTGACGGTTCTGATCGTCGCCTTCCCGATTTATCTGGCCGTCATCGCCGCCTCGCACGACCTGGCCGGCATCTCCCAGGTGCCGATGCCGCTGCTGCCGGGCAGCGAGTTCTTCACCAACATGGCGAATGCGCTGCTGGAAGGCCCGAAGATCGTGGGCGTCGGCCGCGGCACCTCGGCACTGCTGCTGATGTCGAACAGCCTGATCATGGCGATCTCCATCGCGGTCGGAAAGATCATCATTTCCCTTCTGTCCGCCTTTGCCATCGTCTACTTCCGCTTCCCGCTCAGGACCTTCTTCTTCTGGATGATCTTCATCACCCTGATGTTGCCGGTGGAAGTACGCATCATCCCCACCTTCAAGGTGGTCGCCGATCTGGGCCTGCTCGACACCTATACGGGCCTGGTGCTGCCCTTGATCGCCTCGGCAACCGCCACTTTCCTGTTCCGGCAGTTCTTCATGACCGTGCCGGATGAACTGGTCGAAGCCGCTCGCATCGACGGTGCTGGTCCCATGCGCTTCTTCTGGGATGTCCTTGTGCCGCTGAGCCGCACCAGCATTGCTGCGATGTTCGTGATCCAGTTCATCTATGGCTGGAATCAGTATCTCTGGCCGCTGCTGATTGCGGCCGCGCCGGAATACCAGACCATCGTCCTCGCAATCGGCCGCCTGATGCGGGCGCCGGACGCCTATGAGGAATGGCCGCTGATCATGGCGATGGCAGTGCTTGCCCTGCTGCCGCCGGTCGTTGTGGTCGTACTGATGCAGCGCTGGTTTGTTAAAGGTCTTGTCGAAACGGAAAAGTGAGCGCCCGATATGGCGAAGGTGACGCTGAAAGGCGTGAAGAAAAGCTATGGCCAGGTGAAGGCCATTCATGGCGTGGATATGGAAATCCAGGATGGCGAGTTCATCGTCATCGTCGGCCCTTCTGGCTGCGGCAAGTCCACGCTGCTGCGCATGATTGCCGGCCTGGAGGCCATCACCGAAGGCACGATTTCCATCGGTGACCGCGTGGTCAACGATATCGAGCCGCGCGATCGCGACATCGCGATGGTGTTCCAGAATTACGCGCTCTATCCGCATATGAGCGTCTACGAGAACATGTCCTACGGTCTGCGCATCCGTGGCATGAGCAAGTCGGATATCGAGAAGCGCGTGCAGCGCGCCGCCGAGATCCTGCAGCTGCAGCCCTATCTGCAGCGCAAGCCCCGCGAATTGTCCGGCGGCCAGCGCCAGCGCGTGGCCATGGGCCGCGCCATCGTGCGCGAACCCAGCGTCTTCCTGTTCGACGAGCCGCTCAGCAACCTGGACGCCAAGCTGCGCGTGCAGATGCGCCTTGAGATCAAGCGGCTGCATCAGCAGCTCGGCGTGACCTCGATCTATGTGACCCACGATCAGGTCGAGGCGATGACCCTGGCTGACCGTCTGGTCGTGATGAATCTGGGCCGCGCTGATCAGATCGGTGCGCCGCATGAGGTCTATGCCCGCCCGGCCACGACTTATGTCGGCGGCTTCATCGGCTCGCCGGCGATGAACTTCCTGTCCTGCCGTGTCGAGAATGGCAGCGGCGGCCCGCGGGCCGTCCTCTCCGATGGCACTGCGCTGGCCTTGCCGACGGCCTGGTCGGTTCCGCCGGGTGAGTACACCCTCGGCATTCGCCCCGAGCATCTGCGCACCGCCCGCCCGGGCGAAACGCCGCATCTCATGCTCGAAGTCGATGTTGCCGAAGAGCTGGGCGCCGACACCCTGCTGCACGGCAAGATCGCTGGCGAGGAACTGGTCGCCCGTGTCCCGAGCTATGCCGGCTATCACGATCATTCCAAGCCCGGCCTGATCACGGACATCACCCTGGCGCATCTCTTCGACAAGGAAAGCGGCCTGCGCATCGCCGTCTAGCGGTAGCGGCCGCTGACAGGTCCAATCGCCTTCGGCATAATCGCGCCATGGACCGATCCCTGGTCCGGCGACTGAGCATTCGAGGCGATTGGAAGCGATGGCATGGCGCGACAGGCCGGTGGTCGTCACCGGGGGAATGGGCTTCATCGGCTCGAATCTGGTCTTGCATCTGACAAGGCTCGGTGCCGCGGTGACCGTTGTCGACCGCATGCTGGCGCAGTACGGCGCCAACCCTTTCAATCTCTCGAACGCGCCGAAAAATCTGACCCTGATTGAAGCTGATATTGGCGCCGAAGCCGCAATCGAAGCAGCCGTCCGCGACGCGGCCGTAATCTTCAATCTCGCCGGTCAGACCTCGCATATGGATTCGATGCAGCAGCCGCTGGAAGATCTGCGGCTCAATCAGGAAGCCAACCTGCGTTTCCTCGAACTCATTCGACGCGTCAATCCGCAGGCGCGGCTGGTCTTTAGCTCGACCCGGCAATTCTACGGCCTGCCACAATATCTGCCGGTTGACGAAAAACATCCCATCGCGCCGCCTGATATCAACGGCGTCCATAAATTCGCCGCGGAGACCTATCATCTGCTGTATGCGCGTATTTATGGATTACGTGCGACGGCCCTTCGTCTGACGAATGTCTACGGCCCTCGTATGCGCATTCGTGATGCCAAGCAAACCTTCTTGGGCGTGTGGATTCGCCATGTCATCGAAAACAGCCGTTTCGAAGTCTGGGGCGGTACGCAGAAACGCGACTTCACCTTCGTCGACGATCTTGTCTCGGCTCTCATTGCGGCTGCGGAGCAGGATGCCACCATCGGCCAGGCTTATAATGTTGGCGGCTGTCCGCCGGTCTCATTGAAGGATCTGGCCGATATGCTGATCCGCGTGGCGGGCCAGGGTCGCTATGATCTGCTGGAATTCCCAGCCGAGCGCAAAAAGATCGACATTGGCGATTACGTGGCCGATGACCGCGCCTTTCGCGCCGCTACAGGATGGCAACCTAAAACCTCACTGGAAGATGGGCTAGCGGCAACGGTCGCCTACTATCGCCAGCATGCCAGTCATTACCTCTGAGCGACGATCATGATCCCGCAGACCAATCCCAAGGCCGCCTATCTGGCGCAAAAGGCCGAGATCGATGCGGCGATCCAGCGCGTGCTCGATAGCGGCTGGTATATCCAGGGCGAAGAGGTGGCCGCGTTCGAACGTGAATTTGCCGCCTATACCGGCTCTGCTCATGCTGTCGCAGTCGCCAGCGGAACGGACGCCTTGATCGTCGCCCTGCGCGGGCTGGGTATCGGGCCGGGCGATGCGGTGATCACGGTATCCCATACGGCGGTCGCCACCGTCGCCGCCATCGAACTGACCGGCGCCATGCCTGTCCTTATCGATGTGGACGAATACTGGACCATGGATCCGGAGGCCCTGCACAGTCTGTTGCATCAATGGCCGGTGAACGCACCGAAAGCCAAGGCGATCGTTCCCGTGCATCTCTATGGGCAACCCGCGGCGATGACGACCATCCAGGAGATCGCCGAGCGGCATGGCCTGGTCATGCTGGAGGACAATTCCCAAGCTCATGGCGCCACGCTGGGGGGGCGCATGGTTGGCCGCTGGGGAAAGGCCGCCGCCTACAGCCTCTATCCAACCAAGAATCTCGGTGCGGTCGGCGATGGCGGCATCATCACGACAGATGATGCGGCGCTCGCCGGGACGCTGCGGGCGCTGCGCGAATATGGCTGGCGGGAACGCTACATCAGCGCCATTGCCGGCATGAACAGCCGTCTCGATCCGCTGCAGGCGGCGATCCTGCGCGTCAAGCTGACCCGCCTGCCGGAAGATATCGCCCGTCGGCGCGCCATCGCGGAGCGTTATATGCAGGGCCTGGGTGGCCTGGTCGGCCTGGGCCTGCCGCAGACGCGGCCGGGCGCGATGCCGGTTTACCATCAATACGTTATCGATGCCGGCGAACACCGCGACGAAATCCAGGCCCGCTTGAAGGAACGCGGTATTGGCACGCTTGTGCATTACCCGATGCCGGTGCATCTGCAGCCAGCCTATAAGGGCCGGATCGCGTTAGGTCCCGGCGGCCTGCCGCGCAGCGAACGGGCGGCCAAGAGCGTGTTGAGCCTGCCGATGTATCCGCAGCTGCAAGACGCCGAGGTGGAAGCGGTGATCGTCGCCCTCAGAAATATCTGGAGCGAGATTTAAGCCGACCGCGTGATCAGGAAGACGCCGATACAGACCAGCGCAATGCCGACAAGCTTCGAGGGCGTCAGCGCTTCGCCGTAGAGCCAGAAGCCGAGCAGCGCGACCAGCACGTATGACAACGATACGCTCGGAAAAGCGACTGAGACCGGGATCTTGCGCAGTGCCAGCATGTAGAAGACGGCAGCTGCGAAGTAGAGCGCAAGGCCAAAGACCGATTGCGGCGCCAGGAATTGCTGCAGCAGCGTTTCGCCTCCGGCACCCGACTTCAGCAGCATCTGCCCGGCGACACCCAGCAGGATGCCTGCAGCCAGCGCCAGATAAAACAGCGTCATGACTGCCCTCCAGAGATGGCGCGCGGATTGCGCTCGATGTCGCGTACGATGAATTGCGGCTTCTTGTTGATGGTCAGAAACAGCCGGCCGAGATATTCGCCGACCAGACCGAGCATGATGAGCTGCACACCCGCCAGCAGCAGGATCGCCGCCATGACGGAGGGATAGCCCCTTGGCGTGTTGCCCGATAAAGCCTCGATCAGGATGATCACGAAGGCGACCAATCCGAGAGCGGCCATGACGAAGCCGAGCATCGTGCCGACGCGCAGCGGCATCACCGAGAAATTCAGAAACATCGACAGGAACAGCCGCACCAGGCGCCGCAGCGTGTAGTTGCTGTGCCCTTTGGCGCGCGGCAGATGTTCGACCTGCAACCGGCCGATCTTCTGCGTCACCTGCATGATCAGGCCGTCGATATAGGGAAACGGCCCGGTATGCGCGACCACGTTATGCGCCGTGAACGCGCTGATGCAGCGGAAGCTGGACAGATACAGCCCGCGCGGCTTGTCGAGCAGGAAATCGGCACACCAGTTGGTGAAGCGGCTGCCCAGATTGCGCCAGGCCGCATGCTGCTTCTCGGCGTAATAGGTGTAGACGACGTCGAAGCCGTTTTCCTTCGTGTACTGCCACAGCCGAAGCACTTCCTCCGGCGGGTTCTGCAAATCGTCGTCCATGGTGATGATGTAGGCGCCGCGCGCCTGCGCCAGGCCCGCCATCACCGCGTTATGCTCGCCGAAATTCCGCGCCAGGTTCACCACCGTCAGCGCCACCTCATTGCGGCGGCATAAATCGCGGCAGACATCGAGGGAGTTGTCGGGGCTGCAATCGTTGACCAGCACGATCTCATGCCCGCCGGGAATCTCCAGCCGGCTCAGGGCTTCGACCAGTCTCGGCACACTGTCGGCGCCGTTATAGACCGGCACGACGATCGAAAGCGCGAAAACAGGTTCGTTCATGGCTTCCTGGCCCATACCCAAACCGATCCGCCGAAGGGCAGACCGAGCCCGCGGCGAGCCAGACGGCGCTCGACGGCGGTCATGGTGAAAAACAGCCGGTCCTGCCAAACCGGAAAGGCGCGGACGTCGCTGTCGGCTGCCTCGCGGCGGCCGGCAAGGAGCCGGTGCAGCAGCATTATCGGAAACAGCAGGCTGTTCCAATAGCCCGTTGCCACCTGGCCGAACCCGGCTGCAGCGACCAGCCCGGCCGCCTGCCCGGCCGTATAGCGGCGGATATTGTGTACCCGGGCGTCGTGGGCCGACATCATCCACTGATAGGCCGGCAGGTTGAGCAGCAAATGGCCGCCGGGCTTGAGGCAGCGCCAGAACTCCCCCAGCGCCGCCCCCTCCTGTACCCCGCCATGGCACAGCACGTCGGCGCTGACGATCGCATCGAAACGGTTGGCCGGGTAGGGCATGGCATTGACCGAACCGGTTCCGACCGGCAGGCCGGTCTTGGCACGCGCCAGAGCGGCCGCCTCGGGATCGAATTCCAGGCCAGAGAAGGCCAGATGCGGGTGCACCGCTGCAGCGCGCCGCAGCAGCCCTCCGGTGCCGCAGCCGGCATCGAGAACGGCGGCGCCGGCCGGCAATCCTGCCTCCCCCAGGCGGTCGCAAAGGCGGGCATGCAATGCGCGGTACCACCACATGGTATCCTCCAGCGCCGCCATCCGGTGGTATTCCTGCCGCTCCATCCGCCGTATCGTTTTTCCGGTTTGCCTTATAAGCTAGCGAATGGTTTACCAGCAGCCCTGATATTTACCAGTCTTGCCTCCGTTTCGGCCGGGACCGACGCCAGCCCATGAACCAGCCTCGCCTGCATGACCACGCGATCCGGCGTCGCGGCCTGGACTGGCCACGGCTGCTGCACGGCCTGGTGCTGGCGGTCTGCACGGCATGGCTGATCGGCTATTTCTTTCCGCCGCTGAACCACGACACGGCGGTGCTGCTTTACATTTCCAAAATCTGGCTCAATGGCGGGCAGCTTTATGTCGATGCCATCGACATCAACACCCCGCTGGTTTTCGTCATTCACCTGCTGCCCGAGGCCATCGCGAAAGTCACCGGCCTACCTGGCACCACGGTGCTGGTCGCCCTGCTGGGCCTAGGAATTGCCTGTTCCTTCCTGACCTGCCGCTGGGTGCTGGCCGCCAGCCTCGATCCAGCCCATACCACGGCGGATGCGCTGCTGCCGCTGCTGCTGCTGTTCCTGCTGATCGTCTATCCGGGCGAAAGCTTCAGCCAGCGCGAACACATCATGTTGGTGCTGGCCATGCCCTATCTGCTGGTCGCCAGCGGCCGCGCCGATGGCGAGGAGCTGTCGAAGAAGCTGAAGATCATCACCGGACTGATGGCCGGCTTCGGCTTCGCCATGAAACCTTACTTCCTCGGCATCCCGCTCTTCGTCGAACTGTATGTGCTGTGGCAGATCGGCTTCCGCCGCACGATCAGCGATCCAGCACCCTGGTCCGTGCTGACGGTCTGCGTCGCGCATGCGCTGTTCGCGCTGATCGTCACGCCGGAATATTTCACGGTCGCGCTGCCGCTGGCTTATTCGTTCTACAGCGACGTCAGCCAGAACAGCCTGCTGGATCTGGCGCTGGGCGCCAATCTCGGACCACCCACGCTGGTCCTGCCACTGCTGGGGATCGCTGCCTTCCTGGCCGTGCAGTCGCATCTGGCACGGGTGATCTTCCTGGCGGGCATGGGCTGCCTGCTCTCGGCCTACGCCCAGGCCAAAGGTTGGCCCTATCACGCCATGCCGGCACAGGCTCTCACACTTCTGCTGGCCGGCGTGATCATCGCCTATGTGATGGACCACGTCGTCTGGCCCAAGCGCGGTGATACCCGCCCTGCCAAACTGTTTGCGGCCTCGCTGATGCTGCTGGTCTTCTATCAGGAGGGCCTGCATAGCCGGCCCTTCTTCAAGCAGCTCGAATACGGGGATTCGTCGCTGCGCCGCCTGCTGCATATCGTCAGGCAGGAAACCCGCAACGACCGCATCCTGATCCTGTCGCCCGGCATCTATCCGCATTTCCCGCTGATCAACTATGCCAAGCTGCAGATGACCATGCGGTTCGAAAGCATGTGGTTGCTGCAGGGCGCTTATGCGGAATGCCAGGATCTGGCGCCGCTATACAATCCGCCGGAATCGATGAGCCCGGCGGAAGCCTTCGTCTTCCGCACGGTGCCGGAGGATTTCTACAAGAAAAAGCCGTCGTTGCTGATCGTCGACAACGTGGCCGGCGTGCCGCGCTGCCAGGAAGAGGCGTTCAACTATCTGGATTACTTCTCGCGCAATCCGCTGTTTGCGAAGCGGCTCGAGGATTACGACAAGATTCTCGACTACGACCGCTACACGATCTACCGCCGGCGGGAAAAGCCGTGATCTGGCCGTAGTCAGACGTGGAAGCTTTCGCCGCAGCCGCAGCGGCCCTTCTCGTTCGGATTGCGGAACACGAAGCCCGATTGCAGCTTGTCCTCGACCCAGTCGATCTCGGTGCCGAACAGATACATCTGTGCCTTCGGCTCGATCAGGACGGTTACGCCTTTATCCTCGACCACTTCGTCGAACTTGCCCTTCTCCTCGGCGTAATTCACGTCGTAGGACAGGCCCGAGCAGCCCTTCGACTTGATCCCGATGCGCAGTCCGATCACCGGCTTGTCCGCCTTCTCGATCAGCTCGCGGATACGCGCCGCGGCGGCGTCGGTCAAGGTCACCGCCTTGAAGGCGGGACGCTTCACTTCCGTTTCCGTCACAGCCATGGTTCCAGGCTCCTCACATCATTCCCAGTTCGAGGCGCGCCGCCTCGGACATATGTTCCGGCGTCCAGGGCGGATCCCAGACCACCTCGACGCTGACTTCCCCGACCCCTTCGATGGAGCGGGTCTTGTACTCCACCTCGCCCGGCATGGATTGCGCCGCCGGACAGTTCGGCGAGGTCAGCGTCATCTCGATCTTGACGTCGCGCGCCTCGTTCACCTCGACATTGTATATAAGGCCGAGTTCGTAAATGTTAACCGGTATTTCGGGGTCATAGACGGTCTTCAGCGCCTCCACCACCTGCTCCTGCAGGTCGGCCGGGCTGACCGCCTTCTTCTTCGCCTTGCCGGTATTTTCTGCCCCAGTGGCCGACATCACCCAAAAATCTCCCTGACACGCTGCAGCCCGGCACAAAGGGCGTCCACCTCCGCCCGGGTATTGTAGAGCCCGAAGGACGCCCGCACGGTGGCCGGCACGCCAAAGCGGTCCATCACCGGATGGGCGCAATGCTGGCCCACCCGCACGGCGATGCCTTCGCGGTCTAGAATGGTACCGATATCGTGAGGGTGAAGCCCCTTTAGCACAAAAGAGATCACCGGTCCCTTGCCTTCGGCCTCGCCGATGATGCGGAGGGAGTTGATCGTCTTCAGCTTCTCGGTGGCATAGACGAGCAGATCATGCTCATGGGCGGCAATCGCCTCAAGCCCGATGCCCTGGACATAATCGATGGCTGCTGCCAGCCCCACCGCCTCGACGAAAGCCGGCGTGCCCGCCTCGAATTTATGCGGAATCTCATTGTACTCGGTCTTGTCGAAACTGACCGCCAGAATCATGTCGCCGCCGCCCTGCCAGGGCTGCATGCTTTCCAGCAGCGCTGCCTTGCCATAGAGCACGCCGATACCGGTCGGGCCATAAAGCTTGTGCCCGGTGAAGACGTAGAAATCGGCATCCAGCGCCTTCACATCCACCGGGATATGCTGCACCGCCTGGCTGCCGTCGATCAGCGCCAACGCACCATGCTTGTGCGCTTCCGCGATGATCTCGGCCACCGGCAGCACGGTGCCCAGCGTGTTCGACACATGGGCCATGGCAACCAGCTTCGTCTTCGGCCCCAGCAGCCTGATGAACTCGTCCCAGATCAGCGCTCCGCGATCGTCGATCGGCGCGACCTTCAGCACGATACCGTGGCGGTCGCGCAGCATCTGCCAGGGCACGATATTGGCGTGATGCTCCAGATGCGAGATCACCACCTCGTCGCCCGGCTTCAAAAAGCTGTAGATGGCGCTGTAGGCCACGAGGTTGATCGCCTCGGTCGCGTTGCGGGTGAAGACGATCTCGCGGCTATCGGGCGTGCCGAGGAACCGCGCCACGGTCTCGCGCGCCTTCTCGAATTCATCGGTCGCAGCCTGACTCAGATGATAGATGCCGCGATGCACATTCGCATAAAGCCGCTCATACATGTGGCTCATCGCATCGATGACCACCTTCGGCTTCTGCGTGCTGGCTCCACTGTCGAGAAAGACCAGCGGCTTGCCATGCACCTTTTCCGACAGGATCGGGAAATCGGCGCGCAGGCGCTCGACATCGAATTCCGGCGTTGCAGGCGCCTTGGGAGCAGTCAGCGCACTCATGCCGCACCTGCCTTCAGCCAGTCCTCGACCAGCGCTTCGACCTTGTCGCGCAGATTGCCTTCCGGCACGGCCGCGATCACCTCATAGGCGAAGCCGCTGAGCAGCAGGCGGCGCGCGTCATCGTCACCAATGCCACGGGCCTTCATGTAGAAGACCTGCTGCGGGTCGAGATCGCCGATGGAAGCGCCGTGGCTGCATTTCACATCATCAGCCAGGATCTCCAGCTCGGGCTTGGTGTCGATCTGGGCTCGGTCGGCCAGCAGCAGCGTGCGGCTGAGCTGCTGGGCATCGGTTTTCTGCGCATGCGGCGCCACGCGGATGCCGCCCTGGAAGACGGCATGGCCGCGATCATCAACCACATGCTTGAAAAGCTGATTGCTGCGGCAGTCGGGCTTGGCGTGATGCAGATACAGCGTGTGATCCAGATGCGCCGTGCCACGCGCCAGCACTAGGCCCTGCAGATCGGCTTCCGCCCCGCTGCCGGCGAACTCGGCATGCAGTTCATGCCGAGCCACATTGCCGCCGGCCTGCAGCGAGACATGGGCGTAGCGCGCACCAGCGCCGATGGAGACCTTCCCCAGGGCCGCATGATAGGCAGCCGGGTTTTCAGCCTGCACGCGGACATGCGTCAGCCTGGCCTCTTCGCCCAGGCCGATGCGGCAGAAGATATTCGTCCAGCCCGGCGCGGCGATGCCGCTGTCGCGGTAGCCCTCGACAATCGTCGCCTGCGCGCCACGGCCCAGCAGCACCAGATGGCGCAGGTTGACCAGAGCGGGCGCACCAAAAGCCAGGATCTCGACCGGCTTGTCGAGGACAACGCCGTCCTGCAGACGCAGCACAAGGCCATCGCTGGCGAGCGCCGCGTTCAGCTCTGCCAGAATGGCGGCCTTGTCATCGCCCTCGCCGGCGAGCACATCCGCCAGCGCATCGCCCGCCTGCGCCAGCGGCAGCAGTGTGGCGCCATCGGGCAACCCGTTCAGGCGGGAAGCGGCGGCGTTAAGGCGGCCATTGATGAAGACCAGCCGGTAACTGTCCGCACTAACCAGCGCGGCAGCCTCGATGCGCGCAGCATCGATGCCGCCTTCATTGGCGGGCAGGCTCCACGCCTGCTTTTCCAGACCGGACAGGCTGGTGAATTTCCAGCTTTCGAGCTTGTGGTTCGGCAGGCCATGGCGGCGGAACGCTTCCATTGCCGCCTGCCGGCGCGCCGCGACAGCCCTCTGCTCCGCGCCGGGCAGCGCCGGCGCCGCGGCGCGGTAGGCCTCGGCTATGGTGTCAACGAAAGGTGCGGCAGACATCGTCATTCTCCGTCAGGCCGCATCCGCGACAATATCGGCATAGCCCTTGGCCTCAAGCTCAAGCGCCAGCTCCTTGCCGCCGGTCTTCACGATACGGCCCTTGGCCAGCACATGCACCACATCCGGCACGATGTAATCCAGCAGGCGCTGATAGTGGGTAATCACCAAAGCCGCGCGCTCCGGGCTGCGCAGCGCATTGACGCCTTCGGCAACGATCCTCAGCGCATCGATATCCAAGCCTGAATCCGTCTCGTCCAGGATCATCAGGCTGGGCTCCAGCATGGCCATCTGGAACACTTCGTTGCGCTTCTTCTCGCCGCCTGAGAAGCCCATATTCACGGCGCGCTGCAGGAATTTCTCATCCATTTGCAGCTGCTTCATCTTCGCCTTGGCCGTCTTCAGGAAGGTCATGGCGTCCATGTCCGGCAGGCCCTTGTGCTTGCGCACTGCATTCACCGCCGAACGCAGGAAGGTGGCGTTGGCAACGCCAGGGATTTCCACCGGATACTGGAAGGCCAGGAAGATGCCCTCGCGAGCGCGCTCTTCCGGCTCAAGCTCCAGGATGCTGCGGCCGTTGAAAAGGATGTCGCCCTCGGTGACCTCATAGCCGTCGCGGCCGGTCAGCACATAGGACAGGGTCGACTTGCCGGAACCGTTCGGTCCCATCACCGCGTGAACTTCGCCGGGTTTGATCACCAGGTCGATGCCACGCAGGATTTCCTTGCCGTCGACGGTGGCGTGCAGGTTCTTGATCTCAAGCATGGGGCAGGTCCTTCAAATTCTTTTTATCAGCCGACAGAGCCTTCCAGGCTGACGCCAAGCAGCTTCTGGGCTTCCACCGCGAATTCCATCGGCAGCTTCTGCAGCACTTCCTTGCAGAAGCCGTTGACGATGGTGGAGACGGCATCCTCTTCCGACAGACCTCGCTGACGGCAGTAGAACAGCTGCTCGTCAGAGATCCGCGAGGTGGTCGCCTCGTGCTCCACCTTGGCGCTGCGGTTCTTCACTTCGATATACGGCACGGTATGGCCGCCGCAGCGGTCGCCGATCAGCAGGCTGTCGCATTGCGAATAGTTGCGCGCACCCTGCGCATTCGGCATCACCCGCACCAGGCCGCGATAGGTGTTCTGTGCCCTGCCCGCCGAGATGCCCTTCGAGATGATCGTCGACTTGGTATTCTTGCCCAAATGAATCATCTTGGTGCCGGTGTCGGCTTGCTGGGCATTATTGGCAACCGCGACGGAATAGAACTCGCCGACACTGTCGTCGCCCTGCAGGATCACGCTGGGATATTTCCACGTAATCGCCGAGCCGGTTTCGACCTGAGTCCAGGAAATCTTCGACCGTGCGCCGCGGCAGGCGCCGCGCTTGGTGACGAAATTGTAGATGCCGCCGCGGCCTTCCTTGTCGCCCGGATACCAGTTCTGCACCGTGGCGTAGCGGATTTCGGCATCTTCCATGGCCACCAGCTCGACCACAGCCGCATGCAGCTGATTGTCGTCGCGCATCGGCGCGGTGCAGCCTTCAAGGTAGGAAACATAGGCGCCCTTATCGACGACGATCAGGGTACGCTCGAACTGGCCGGTCTTGGCCTCGTTGATGCGGAAATAGGTCGACAGTTCCATCGGGCAGCGCACGCCCGGCGGCACATAGACGAAGGAGCCGTCGGAGAACACCGCCGAATTGAGCGTGGCATAGAAATTGTCGGTGATCGGCACGACCGAGCCAAGATACTTCTGCACCAGCTCCGGATGCTCGCGGACCGCTTCCGACATCGAGCAGAAGATGATGCCCAGTTCCTTCAGCTTGTCCTTGAAGGTGGTGGCGACTGACACGCTGTCGAACACGGCATCCACGGCGACCCCGGCGAGGATTTCGCGCTCCTTCAGCGGAATGCCGAGCTTCTCGTAGGTTGCCAGCAATTCGGGATCGACCTCGTCGATGCTCTTCAGCGTCTTCTTCTTTGGCGCGGCGTAGTAATGGATGTCCTGGAAGTCGATCTTGGGATAGCTGACCTTGGCCCAGGCCGGTTCGCCCTTATCCGCCATCTTCAGCCAGGCGCGATAAGCCTTCAGCCGCCATTGCAGCATCCATTCCGGCTCCTGCTTCCTGGCCGAAATGAAGCGGATCGTATCCTCGCTCAGCCCCTTGGGCAGCTTCTCGGATTCGATGTCGGTGACGAAGCCGTATTTGTATTCACCGCCGAGATTGCGGACGGTTTCGATGGTTTCGAGATTGGCAGGCATGGGGCGAACCTGTCCTTTACTCAGGCGTTGGATACAGCCGCATTGGGACGCGGCGGATAGGGGCCGAAGAAGTCATAAGGCGTTGCAAGTTCGGCCAGCGTGACGCCCTCCAGCGCGGTGCGGATCGCGGTATTGACGCGATTGATCCCGCGCCGGGAGACGCAGAGGTTTTCACGGTCGCAGGCACTTGGCCCGCTGGAGCATTGCGTCAGGGCGATCGGGCCGTCCAAGGCGGTGACGATATCGGCCACCGAAACCTCAGCGGGCGGGCTGGCCAGGCGATAGCCGCCATGGGCGCCGCGCTGGGAGGCCAAGAGGCCCGCCTTGCTCAGCTTCGCCATGATCTTGGCCACGGTCGGACCGGGCAGGCCCGTCGCTGCGGCAGCATCCGTGGCGTTATGCACGCCCTGGGGCTCGGAGGCGATGTGGGCCATCACCATGACGCCGTAATCGGCCAGTCGGCTCAGACGCAACATCTTGCAAATCCTTCGCAATTTCAAATTCCGACCGGATCGGTCAGGATTGGCGCGCAAATAAGACCAAATCGGTCTGGTTTGCAAGATGATTTCCCGATAGACAAAGTCAAGCAGGCGGATCGGTCTGGGATTTCAGAGGAACCCGACATTTTTCATATTAGCGTTCCTGAATTTTCAGAGTTGCCGTAACCACTTTTGGCCCAGTTTTCAGCCCGAAATCGACCGCAGCCCGTGCATTCGGCTTTCGATTTCCGCTCTCCAGGCCTCATTTTGCGGTCCAGAGGTGTGATTATTCGCGTGTCGCAGGACACGAGCCATACGCCAGATCGCCTGCCCAGATGTTGAGGCGGCAATCAGACGGTCGAGAAATCCGGCTAAATCACCCTCTGTCCGGCGTCAGCACTGATGGGACCAAATCGGCTTAACTGAGAACGGAGGATTTCTGGTTCATCGTAGCCTTTCAAAGGAGCGAAGATGAGACAGAAATCCGGAACCGGGAAAGCGCCGGCAGAGCAGGTCATCAAAGACATCCGCCGCGCAACCCGCAAGCAATATTCGGCCGAGGAGAAGATCCGCATCGTACTGGAGGGCTTGCGCGGCGAAGAGTCGATCGCGGCGCTGTGCCGGCGCGAGGGGATCGCGGAGAGCCTTTATTACACCTGGTCGAAGGAATTCCTGGAAGCCGGCAAGAAGCGGCTTGCCGGGGATACGGCGCGCGCCGCCACCAGCGACGAGGTGAAGGTTCTGCGCAAGGAGGCGCGCGATCTCAAGGAGGTCGTCGCCGAGCAGGCGCTGGAACTGCGGATTCTTAAAAAAAGCATGATTGCGGATGGGGGCGACGACGAATGAGATACCCCGCATCCGAGAAGCTGGAGATCATTCGGCTCGTCGAGCAGTCGCATCTGTCGGCGCGGCGCACGCTGCAAAAACTCGGTATTCCGCGCTCGACCTTCAATCGCTGGTATGACCGTTTCCTGGCCGGCGGTGTCGATGCGCTGGAGGATCGCAGGCCCCGGCCGAACCGGGTCTGGAACCGCATCCCCGAGGAGAAACGCGATCAGATCATTGAGCTGGCGTTGAACGAGCCGGAGCTGTCGCCACGGGAACTGGCGGTCACCTTCACCGACACGAGGGGCTACTTCGTCTCGGAATCCTCAGTCTATCGCCTGCTCAAGGCCCACGGCCTGATCACCAGCCCCGCCTTCATCGTCATCAAGGCCGCCGATGAGTTCCACGACAAGACGACGGCGCCCAACCAGCTCTGGCAGACCGACTTTACCTACTTGAAGGTGATCGGCTGGGGGTGGTTCTACCTGTCGACCGTGCTCGACGACTTCTCTCGCTACATTATCGCCTGGAAGCTGTGCACCACGATGAAGGCCGAGGACGTCACCGACACGCTGACCATCGCGCTGCAGGCTTCTGGCTGCGACAGCGCCAAGGTGGTGCAGCGGCCGCGGCTGTTGTCCGACAACGGCCCCTCTTACGTCTCTTCCGATCTGGCCGCATGGCTATCCGACAAGGGCATGGAACATACGCGCGGGGCGCCCTGCCATCCTCAGACCCAAGGCAAGATCGAGCGATGGCACCAGACGTTGAAGAACCGCATCCTGCTCGAAAACTACTTCCTGCCGGGTGATCTCGAGCAGCAGGTCGCGGCGTTCGTCGATCACTACAACCACCGCCGCTACCACGAGAGCCTCGACAATCTCACCCCTGCCGACGTCTACTTCGGGCGCGGCGATATCATCACGCTGGAAAGGGAAAGGATCAAAAGCGAAACCATCAAACAGCGCCGCTTGCTTCATCGAGATGCAGCGGCCTAATGTGACAAACCTGATGGACAAGAGCCTCCGTTAGCTCACGCCGCCTGTTGTCCCAAAAACCCTGACGACGGACACGCCGCCCTCCGGTCAATGCTGAACTTGGGATTCCCGATCTAGTGTTGCCCGCTCTCGGAGTATTCGGCATATCGGGTGTCGGCAAAACGACGCTCATTCGGCAGTATCTCAGTATACGCCCAAATATACTATCCATCAGCGCAGGCCGTATCCTGCAAGACCGAAGTGGACGATCTGGGGAAGACCTCAGACGTGGCGCAGCAAATAGCGTTCAGGATACCCAGGCGGGCTTGATTGAAGGTTTTGCTGAGTTTCGGGCAGCAAATCAGGGATATGGCGTCATATTCGATGGTCACACTGTGATCGATTCCGACAGTGGCATAGTCGACGTTCCCCTAGATATCATTATCGGCCTTAACCTAAGTGCATTCGTGTACATTCGTGATGCTTCAGAGAGCATCGCCCGCCGCCGCGCAGCGGATACTGCCAGGCAGCGACCGGAGAGGACATCAGAGATACTCGCCTTGCACCAAGACCGAGCTCAGGCGTTAGCTAGAGACTACGCTGCTAAAGCCAATTCCTCCTTCGAGGTGATACAGGCTGGCGACATCGCGCGATTCCAAGCAGTGGCCGATAAACTGTTTGGAGTCTAAGCCGGAGCAAATTTCGCTCTGGGTCAAGCAGCCTAGGTGGCCATTTGCATAAGGCACCTATCCCAATGAGGTTCGCCACCGAAGCGTTCAACAAGACTCTCGATTAGGACCCGCACCTTGCCCGGAACATGGCTTCCAGGCGGTCGAACCACAAATATTCCGTAATCCTCGGTCGAGTAGTCTAGAAGCAGTGGCTCCAGCGCGCCACTCTCAAACTGATCATTGAGCAGGAATGTCGGGACGTCGGCGATACCTAAGCCAGCCACAGCCCATTCAACGATTGTCTCGCCGCTATCAGCCCGCAGCCGCCCGGACGGTCGAACCGAGACCCAGCGCCCTCCGGAGCGAAATTTCCAATCGGTGCCATTCCGACCCGAATATATGAGGCAGTCGTGGTTTGTAAGGTCGGTTGGAGTACTCGGCCGTCCTCTTTGGGCAAGGTAACCGGGGCTGGCAACCAGTGCCGACCTTACCGGTGCTATCCTGCGGGCAACAAGGCTGGAATCCTGGAGCGAACCAATCCGGATAGCGGCGTCGAACCCCTCGCTGATCAGGTCAACGCTTCGGTCACTGAAGGAAACATCAATTTCGAGCTTCGGGTGGCGTTTTGCCATGTCGGCAAGAACGGGCGTGACGTGACGAACCCCAAATGACTGCGGCGCGGAAATTCGCAGACGACCAACCACTTCGGCGCCGTGCTGAGCGACAACCTCACGCGCCATATCGAACTCGGCGAGAATCCGCTCGCACCGCGCCTTAAACTCAAACCCCGCTTCAGTCGGGCTCATTCCGTTCGTTGTCCGACTAAGTAGCCGGGCACCGAGTTCGGCCTCGATCTTTGAAATTCGGCGACTGACAACCGATTTCGAGATGCCAAGGCGCTTCGCCGCGAGGTTGAAACCTCCCGATTCTAGCACGTCAACAAAGCAACGCATGTCGTCCAGGTCCATGAAGGTGTTCCCCAATGTGCAACAGCTTGGTGCTGATGGCGCCTATTCTGGTGTGTACATGGCGTACCTATGTTGCCCCGGAGTAGAGGCACCAAAGGGATATTCCGCCATGTCAACCGCACTCGTTCTCCTAAATAGCGTGCTGGGCACAGAGTCCGCATCCAACCAATTGGTAGATGATGCGGTTGCCGAACTCCGCGCAACCGATCCTCATCTTCGGGTGATCACTCGCGACCTGGCGTCCCATCCAATTCCCCATCTGACCGCCAATGCAGTTGCGGTGATTCGTGGCGCCGAACCGAAGAATGCGGAGCAGATCGACGCTCGAGCCCTGTCTGACCAACTAATTGACGAGCTGCGGTCAGCGGACGTCGTCGTAATCGGAGCGCCGATGTATAACTTCGGCATACCGTCAACACTGAAGACCTGGTTTGACTACGTACTGCGGGCGGGAGTCACCTTTAGCTATGCGGACGCTGGTCCGAAGGGGCTAATCACCGGAAAGCGGGCCATTGTCATTCTGACTCGGGGTGGCCTTTACAGCGCGGGACCAGCCCAGGCCATGGATGCGCAGGAACCGCACCTCCGTACGATGCTGAACTTCATTGGCATCTTCGACATCACCTTCGTCCGGGCCGAAAGGCTGGCGTTTGGACCGGATGCACGAGAAAGCGCCATAGAGGCTGCCCGTTCACAAATTGGCGACACAGTCCGCCAGTTGGCAGTACCGGCCTAGGCCAAGGCCTCTGGACACTCGTGAGAACTGATCAGGGTGTGAACCGAGGCCGGTCCATATATCTGGTGATGACCTCCAGGCGAGAATTCCCAGTATTCACCACCTGAATTGCAGGGCGGGATACTCGCGCATACAGCTCGGCGGCCCCACCCGGTGCAATCTGGGTGGGGCTGAACTGCCCACCCGGGAACTCTACTCGGCCATGCTCCTGTCCAAGATTCCGGATGGATATCGTGGTGAAGCCCTGAGGATCAGTATCAATCCAAGTCTGGTTCCCCGGCGCCAGATCGAATGCGCCTGAATATGCGGACCCAGTTTGAATACCTAGGAGGAGACCCGCTACCAGGATGAGTTTACGCAAATTCTGGGGCATAGCCTCCTCCATGAGCGGTGACCAGCGCTGACCGCCTTGCTCGCCGCAGCCCGAGGCTGGCAGTTATGCGCTCATATGCGAAATACCGGCCGACCGGCACGGCGACAGGTGGATGGATGCGTTGAAGCAACGGATGTGCCAGCTCCTGGTCACTAAGGATGATGGCTCCGTCCGCGGCCAGCTCTGGCATGACCGCTCCAAGCATCTGCATTTGACGAGCGTTGGCGGATGGGTCGCTCAGTCCGGCATCGCTGTGAATGATACGAGCTGAACGGGGGTAACGAGCTGCGAACTCCGGTAGCGTGACCTGGAATTCGCCCAGGACAACCTCACTCTTGGGTCCCAGAGATTTCGGGTCGGCAGCGTTCTGGCGGTCAAAGGCCACAACCCTCCACCCCGGCAGACGCTCACAGAGATGATTGTAGGTCCGCCCGTTGCCGAGCCCGAGATCCAAGGCCACAGAGTTTCTGGATTCTTGGATCGATGTCGCCCAATTGAGCAGCTCACACTGAGCTTGCAGGCGGCGAATATGACTTTCCAGACGGCTCATTCGGGTTCCCGGCAACGGTGCGGTTTCATTCAGAGTGCAGTCGGACACTAATAGGCGCAGTACGCTCGGTGCTGGCCACCTGCAGTGCTCTCCGAGAGCAGCACCGCACCCGGCGGACAGACGTTCTGAGCAGCGGTAACCGGTACCAGCTGGAGCCCAAGTGTCTCCTTGACGGGGGTTGGTAAACTTCTCGGGGTAAACTCTGGTCTCGGGCTACGGCCTAGGCAGCATCCGCGGATGAGTGCTGAGTGACGGTCAAACCGAGCGCCCTGGCCACACCGGCACCGTAGGCGGGGTCGGCCTTGAAGCAGTTCTCGATGTGCCGCCGCTTGATTTCGGGGGACGCGTCACCCATGGCGCGGGCCGTATTCTCGAACAGCACCTGCTGCTGGGCGGGTGTCATCAGGCGAAACAGGTCGCCGGGCTGCGAATAGTAGTCGTCGTCCAGGCGGTGGTCCCAGTGCCAGGCGGCACCGCGCAGCTCCAGCGGCTGCTCGTTGAGTTCAGGCCGGTCCTGCCACTCCCTGTAGGAGTTCGGCACATAGGCAATGCGGGCGCCGTGATTGCCGTCCGTGCGCATGGCGCCATCCCGATGGTAGCTGTGGAACGGGCATTTCGGCGCATTCACCGGGATCTGGTTGAAGTTCACTCCGAGGCGATAGCGCTGGGTGTCGCCATAGGAGAACAGCCGCGCCTGCAGCATTTTGTCGGGCGAGAAGCCGATGCCCGGCACGATATTGGCCGGAGAGAAGGCCGCCTGCTCGACCTCGGCAAAAACATTCTCCGGGTTCCGGTTCAGCTCGAGGACACCCACTTCGATGAGCGGGTAATCCTTCTTCGGCCAGACCTTGGTCAGATCAAACGGATTCAATCGGTAGGTCAGCGCATCCGCCTCCGGCATGACCTGCACGTAGAGGGTCCAGCGGGGGTAATCGCCCTTCTCAATGCTGGTGAACAGGTCACGCTGATGACTTTCGCGGTCAGCGCCGACCAGGGCAGCTGCCTCGGCATCGGTCAGGTTTTCGATACCCTGATGTGTCTTCAGCGTGAACTTGACCCAGAAGCGCTCGTCCTGGGCATTGATGAAGCTGAAGGTATGACTCCCGAAGCCATGCATGTGGCGGTACGACTTTGGGATACCGCGGTCGCTCATCACGATGGTGACCTGATGCAGCGCCTCGGGAAGCAGTGTCCAGAAGTCCCAGTTGTTGTTGGCACTGCGCATCCCGGTCTTCGGGTCGCGCTTGACGGCATGGTTCAGGTCAGGGAAACGCAGCGGGTCACGCAGGAAGAAAACCGGCGTGTTGTTGCCGACCAGGTCCCAGTTCCCCTCCTCGGTGTAGAACTTGATGGCGAAGCCGCGGATATCGCGTTCTGCATCGGCAGCGCCGCGCTCACCGGCGACGGTCGAGAAGCGCACGAACAGGTCGGTTTTCTTGCCGACCTCGGAGAAGACTTTGGCTTTGGTATAACGGGAGATGTCCTTGGTCACCGTGAAGGTGCCGTAAGCGCCCGAGCCCTTGGCGTGCATGCGGCGTTCGGGGATGACCTCTCGGTCGAAATGCGCCAGCTTCTCGATCAGCCAGATGTCCTGCAGCAGCGCTGGACCACGCGGCCCGGCTGTCATGATGTTGAAGTTGTCTGCCACTGGACAGCCATTGGCATGGGTCAATGACGGTGGATTCTTGCTGGCAGCCATCTCAAACTTCCTGTGGTTTCGATTAAAAAAGGTCGCCACCCACCCGGGGACTAAGAGCGGGTGGCGACAGTTTTCCGGATGGCCAGTGCTACGAGGGGGAGGAAGCCAAACCGGACGGGGACGAAATCAGGAGCTATGTCGACAGGACATCCTCAAGGCGGATGGGAAGCTCGCGAACCCGCTTGCCTGTCGCGTGATAGACAGCATTGGCGATGGCGGGAGCGACGCCGGTTATGGATATCTCGCCGAGGCCTTTGACCCCGAGCTCATTGACATGGGGGTCATGCTCATCGACGAAATGCGCTTCCATTTCCGGCATGTCGAGGTTCACCGGCATCAGGTAGTCCGCCATATGAGCGTTCACCGGACGGCCATCCCTGCTGTCCAGGACGGTCTGCTCCATCAGGGCCATGCCGATGCCACCGACGAAACCGCCCGTGCATTGGCTCCTTGCCAGGCGGGGATTGACCACCTTTCCGACACCGTAGGCGCCGACTATCCGCCGCACCTTGATAATGCCGACATCAGGATTGATCGCGATCTCGACGAAAACGGCACCGAAGGCGTGCATCGAAAACCTTTCAGCGACCTCCTGCTGCCGCCGGGCCGACGCAAACGCCTCCATCGGCTGACCGTGCCGGGCGGCGATATCCCTGTAGCTGATGCCGGTGCCGCCGCTGGTTGGCACCAGTTGCCCGTCACGCCAAGCCACCTGGCCTGCCGAAAGCTGGTAGACGGGCGATGAACGGTCGGCAACTGCGAGGGCGGTCACATCCTTCTGCAGGTTCAGACAGGCTGCCCGGATCGCCGAGCCCACCGACGCCATTGTCTGTGACCCTCCATGGGGCGGAGTGGGCGGGAAGTTCGACCGCCCAAGGCTGAACCGGACCTGCTCCAGCGGTATCCCCAAGGTGTCGGCCGCAACCTGGGTCATCGATGTATAGGTGCCCGGCCCCATGTCGCTGGCAGCCGCCTCGATTTCGACAATGCCATTCCGCAGTAAGCGGACGCGCGCACTGGCCGGGCTGTACAGGACCGGATAAGTCGCGGTGGACATGCCCATGCCAATGAGCAGTCGCCCATCTCGCATCGAGCGGGGCTGAGCGGCACGCCTGGACCAACCGAACCTTTCGGCGCCGAGGTCGTAGCATTGCAGCAAGGACCGGCTGGAGAACGGCTTTCCGTTAGACTCGTCCACCTTTGGCTCGTTCCGGCGACGCAACTCGATGGGATCCAACCCGACGAGATAGGACAGCTCGTCCAGGGCGGACTCCAGGGCAAATACGCCGTCAGCCTCGCCGGGACCGCGCATATAGGTCGGAGTGCTTGTGTCCGTCGGGATGAGCCGGTATTGGCGCCGGACGTTCGGGCAGGAGTACATGAAGCCGGAATTCGAGATCAGCGCCTCTACGAAGTTCTCGTACCGGCTCGTTTCAGTGAAGCCCTCATGGATGAGTGCGGTCAGCTTGCCATCCCGGCTGGCACCCAGCGCGAGACGCTGGATCGAATGGGGCCGGTGCCCCGTCGTGTAGAACATCTGCTTTCGGGTAAGCACCAGCTTGGTCGGGCGCTTCACGTGGCGGGCAGCCAGGGCAGCCAGGGTCACATGCGGCCAGGTGCGCAGGCTTGTGCCGAAGGCGCCGCCGATGAATGGGCAGATCACCTGGACATTCTCGACCGGGATCCCGAAGACAGCCGCTATTTCGGCCTGTTCGTTCACGACGAACTGACTCTTGCTCCAGAGCGTCACCTGGTCGCCATTCCAGGACGCAACAGTGGCGTGAGGCTCCATCGGGTTATGGTTTTCGCGAGCCATTTCATACTTCGCGTCCACCTTGACCGCCGCGTTGGCCAAGGCTGCATCGGCGTCGCCGATCGCGCTGTCACCGGACCGGCCAGCCCGATTCGGCTGAATCGCGCTCCCGACCAGCAAGTGAGCTTCCACAGCGGGCTTCTGGCTCTCGTACTCAATCCGCAGGGCGTTAGCGGCGCGTTCGGCCTGGTCCAGGGTTTCCGCGACCACCACGGCAACCGGCTGTCCATAGAAGTGCACCTTGTCGTCCTGGAGAACGTGCAGCCGCTCGCCTTCCTGCGGGTCGATGGCGCCCTTGTGAGGGTTGTAAGGCAGGCGTTGCGCGTTCAGGTGACTGATGACGGCAATCAGACCCGGCATGGCCTTCACGCTGTCAGCATCGATCCTGGTGACGCGGCCAAGCCCGATTGTCGCGGGGACGATGACCGCGTGAACCTGCCCGGGTTGGTTGAAGTCAGCCGCATACTTGGCCTGACCGGTAACCTTGGCGCGGCCGTCGATACGAGGGATGGGGTTTCCAATGGCTTGGCTTGTCATGCTGCATCTCGCGCCAGTTCGAGGGAGCGGACGATAGTCCGGGGAAGCAGATCGGCCTTATGATGGTTGCCCGGCAGAGCCTTGTGGCCTTCCAAGGACACCGCGGCGGCCTGCTCGAACACCTCCCGGCTAGCCGGTTTTCCGGTAAGCGCCGCCTCCACCTTCGGCATGCGCCAGGGAACGGTCCCGACGCCGCCGACCGCAACGCAGGCCTGAGTGATCGTGCCGCCGTTGAGTTCAAGGATTGCAGCGGACGACACGACAGCGAACTCATAGGACGAGCGGTCGCGAACCTTCAGATAACGACCGGTCCGGCGGCCCTGATATGCCGGGATTCGCACCTCAATGATGAGTTCGCCTGGCATCAGGGTGTGCTCGAGATGGGGGGTAGTACCCGGCATCCGGTACAGTTGGCTGACCGGAAAGATCCGCTCACCCTTGGGACCCCGGACCTTCATCGTCGCATCCAGTGCTACGAGGGTTACGGCCAGGTCGGATGGGTGCGTGGCGATGCAGCTGGAGCTGGTGCCGAAAATAGCGGTACCGCCATTCATGCCGTCGATTGCCGAGCAACCAGTTCCCGGCGCCCGCTTGTTGCAGGCGGCGTCAAGCATGCGGAAATACGGGCAGCGGACGCGCTGAAGCAGGTTCCCGCCTATGGACGCCATATTGCGGAGCTGCGGCGATGCCCCCTCGACCAGCGTCTCCGACACGATGGGATGCATGTGGAGAATGTCGGGATTTGCGGCAACGTCCGACATCTTGGTCAGCGCGCCGATTACGACAGCACCGTTGTCGACGCTGACCCCGTATAACGGTAGCCCGTTGATATCGACCAGCCGCTCGGGTCGTTCGACTTCCTCTCGCATGAGGTCGTACAGAGTCGTACCGCCAACGATGTACCGGCCTCCAGCAGCGGCGGCATTGATGGCTTCATTGACGGTGCGCGGGCGTTCGATACGAAACGGCAGCATGGCTCAGCTCCTTTTCGCAGCATCGGCCACTGCAGCCACGATGCCGGGATAGGCACCGCACCGGCAGATATTGCCGCTCATCCAGTACTTAATTTCCTCGGGCGACCTAGCGTGGCCCTCCTTGATGCAGGCGACGCCGGACATGATCTGGCCAGGCGTGCAAAACCCGCACTGGAGCCCTTCATGCTCGATAAACGCCTGCTGAAGGGGGTGAAGCTGGTCACCGGAGGCGAGCCCTTCGATGGTGACGATTTCGGCACCCTGCTGGGTGGCAGCCATCGTCAGGCACGAGACCACCCGGCGGCCGTTGACCAGGACGGTGCAGGCACCGCAAGCACCCTGGTTGCAGCCCTTCTTGGCCCCGGTGAGATCCAGCTTCTCGCGAAGCACGTCGAGAAGCGACTGCCGAGGGTCAATGGAGAGCTGCTGCCGTTGGCCATTCACGGTGAAGCTGACGGGCATCGTTCCCGGCTGAGCCGCGGACTGTGATTTTGCAGAACCTGCCACGGTTGGGATAACCGTCACTGAAGCTGCCGCACCGGCGAGATTCAGAACATCGCGCCGCGACATTTCTGCTGTGCCTACTTGCCTGCTTTCAGGCGCAATATCAGATTTGCCGGTCATGATTGCTCCCTGTCTGAGCCACTTGCATGTGGCGTCGTCAGTAAGCTCTCACGGCTATTGCACGGGAGCGAGTTAGATGATGTTTGGCTTTGTTAGCGTTCTACCTGATCGGCCTCGATATGGGCCGCACACAACTCCTCACGCGCGCGACATTGTTGCTAATGCGTGAAAAAATGAAACCCACCTGCCAGCAATCCGCAGGTGGGTTTCCGTCAGCGTCTTTCCGACGACTGTTATTTCGGACAATGAGCGCCAGTAGCGATCCATGCCGCAATCAAGCTACCGAACTGCTCCTGCGTGCCAGGCGCAGGCGTGCGCCCTTGGCCCGGATGCCATGCCCAGGCCACAAGGTGGTCTTCGCTCATGTGGACGCGAATCTGTTCGAGACTGCGATTTCCGTTTCGCTTCGGGTCTTTCAGCTGCTCACAGATTTGGCCGGATGTAAGCGTCTGCCACCCCATGGATTGCGGTGCCAATCCCCAATGTGGCGCACCGGGGATGCTTTGGATTCCGGCGCTTCCCGTGGGGCGATTGCTCTGGCCATGACAGGAGCCGCATGGCACTCCCGCCGCATGAGTGGCCGCCTCGGATGTAATCGGCGGTACATGCGCATGCATATCATCGCCCTGGGTCGGCCTGCGAGTGACCGGGTGGCAGTTGATGCATCGGGGATGCTCAACCACTTTGCTGGCCTCCAGGAACAAGGCGATCGACCGCTCAGCCGTGTTCTGGATGGAGGAAAAGCTTTCGACAGGTGCGAGTCCAGTCGCCGCCACTGCCCTCTGGACGCCCGGTGTCATCAGATTGTTAGACCGGGCTTGCTGCGCTTCGGCGACGTATGTCCCTAGAGCTGCCACCGCCACGGTTGCGAGGACGGGCGCTGCCCATCTCGCTGTGCGCCTGACTTTTGTTGCGTTCGCCGTCATGCTCGGGATTCCACGGTGAGGTCGATGGGGAGTGAATACAGGCGCGGTCCGCCTGCGGCTTTGATGGCATTGGTGATGGCGGGCGCCAGGACCGCAGTGCCTGGCTCTCCGACGCCGCCAGGAGCCTCCTTGCTGTCGATGACGATTACCTCCATGTCGGGCATTTCGTTCATGCGCAGGACAGGGTGGTCATGGAAGTTGGTCTGCTGAATTTGCCCGTTATGGATCGTCACCCGCCCATAGAGCGCGGCGCTTATGCCGTAGATCAGGCCGCCCTCGATCTGCTGCCGGACAATGTTCGGGTTGACTGGCTGCCCGCAATCGACAACAGCCGTGATGCGCTTCAGGCGCAGGCTATTGCTGCCCGGCAGCTCGACCTCTGCGACCACGGCCATGTAGCTGCCGAAGCCTTCGAGGACCGAGACACCCCGGCCCGAACCGCGCGGCAGCGGCGAACCCCATTTCGAAGCTTCGGCGACTCGGTCCAGGACATGCAGAATCCTGGAGCCGGGCTTCAGCAACGCACGCCGGTACTGCACTGGGTCCTGACCGGCCTGATAAGCCAGCTCATCCACCACGGTCTCAACCACGAAGCAGTTTCGGGTTTCACCCACGCCTCGCCAGTTGCCAGCGAGCAGCCCGGCTGGGGGATCTTTTCGGACATACTCTACCCGGTGGTTTGGCCACTCATACGAGCCGGATGCACCATTCACCACGTCGAGGTCGACGCCATCCCTGACGTAGGCTGGCAGGAACCAGGACATAATGGAGGGGCCTACGACCCGGTGTTCGAAGCTGACCGGCTTGCCCTTGTCGTCCACGCCGACTTTAACGGCGCTGTGGTTGTGATACCGGAACGCGTCGTGCCGGAAATCCTGCTCGCGTCCCCAGCAGATCTGGACCGGACCCTGGACCTTGCTGCCGATCTCAGCGGCCAGGACGATCCATTCCGACTGCAATCGACGCCCGAATCCGCCACCGATGTGGTGATTGTGGACCGTCACAGCGTCTTCCGGCAGCCCGAGGGCCGCTGCGACCTGCTTGCGAGCCCGCCCGGGGCCCTGGCTGCCGACCCAGATCTCGCAGGCGTTTTGCCGGTAATGGACGGTGCAGTTCAGCGGCTCCATGGCCGCATGGGCCAGCATCGGCATCCGGAAGTCCATCTGATGGACTTTGGCTGCCTTTGCCATCGCAGCGGCGCTATCGCCCCCTGTAGTCGCAACGAGACCGGCCACCTTCGTCCCGCTGTCGAGATCGGCAACAAGATCTGCCGTCCTCAGGGTCGTATTCCCGCCCGCCCAGCGGGGCGACAAGGCGGCCAAGCCTTTGCGAGCCGCACCGGTATTGCTCGCCACCACGGCAATGGCTTCGGGATGCTTCACCACCTGACTGACGCCCCGGATCGCCATGGCGGGCGCCGGGTCTACGTCGACGAGCTTGCCGCCCAGGACAGGGCTGAGCATCAGGGCGGCATATTTGAGGCCCGGCATACGGACATCAATGCCGTAAAGCGCCGAGCCATTGACTTTCTCCGCGGCGTCGGTCCGCCGCATGGACTTGCCGATGACCTTAAAATTGCCGTCCCGGATCGGAGGGTCCTGCGGCACCGGCAGGGCGCGTGCGCGCTCGACCAGATCCCCATAGGGCGCCCGGCGACCGCTGGCAGCATGAATGATGTAGCCGTCCTGAGCGTGGCAGGTCGACGGGTCGACGGACCAACCCTGCGCGGCAGCTTGGATAAGCACAATCCTAGCCGCGGCTCCGGCCTGCCGCATCTGCTTCCAGGCACCTCGGACGCCGAGAGAGCCACCGGTTATCTGGTCGCCTAAGAGCGGATGGCCGTAAAGTTTGTCGTCTCCAGGAGCCATCTCGGTCTTGATTGCGTACGGGGAGACTTCGAGTTCCTCGGCGACCAGCATGGCCACGGCCGCGAGCGCCCCTTGCCCCATTTCGGCGTATGGAACGACCAGGAAGATCTGGCCTCGCCGGTCAATGCGGATGAAGGTACCCGACTGAAGAATGGCGTCTCGGGCAGCGGGGGTCTGCGCCTGAGCCACTATGCCCTTGCCAGTGAAACCGATGAGCAGTTCACCGGCAGCTGCGGCGCCGAAGGCCAATACCGCGCGGCGGGTGGTTTCGAATGTCGCGCTCATGATTACCGCCTCCCCTTGAGGTCGGCCGCCGCTTGCTTGATAGCGGCTCGAACGCGGGGATAGGTGCCGCAACGGCAGATGTTGCCCGCCATGGCGTCGTCGATCGCCGCATCGTCAGGCTGTGCATTCACCTCCAGAAGGGCGGCCGCCTGCATCAGCTGGCCGGACTGGCAATAACCGCACTGAACCACATCGACGTCGAGCCAGGCCTTCTGAAGGGCCTGTCCTGTCTTTGTGTCTCCCAGCTTCTCGATGGTGGTGACGGCTCCGCTGCCGATGCTACCGACTTCCGTGATGCAGGACCGCACCGCGACACCATCGACCATTACCGTGCAGGCGCCGCACAGGGCGGCACCGCAGCCAAACTTCGTGCCGGTCATGTTCAGGACATCGCGCAAGACCCAAAGCAGCGGCGTATCCGGATCTACCTCTACGTCGCGTGCCGTACCATTCACTTGGATGCGCATGGATGCCCCCCAATACTGTTGCTGGTGAACTGGCCAGAATCAGTACCGGATCAGCTGCAGAAGCGCCGGTTTACTTTTGTTAGATTTTGCGAGTTTCGTCAGCGGCGCAATGACTTAGAGCCCGAGCTCCTTGAGACCGGGATACCCTTCCGGTCGGACACCGAGGGGCCAGCGGAAAAGCCTTTGCTCCTCGGAAATCGCTTCGATGTTGAAGCTGGAGTAGCGCTCTGCAATCAGGCCTTTAGGGTCAAAACCCCAGCTGGAGTGGCCGATATATCTCGACCATACACCGTCGACGTCATGACACTCATATGCAATGCGAACTGCAATCTGATTGTCCATGAATGCCCACAGCTCCATCGCGACCCGGTATTCCAGCTCGACCGCCCATTTCCTGGCCAAATGCTCCTCGATGGCCTTGCGACCGAGCAGGGCGCCAGAGCGGGAAAACCATCGGCATTCCGGAGAGAATGCGAGAGACAGAATATGCGGATCCCGTGTGTTCCACGCGTTCTCCGCGCTCCTCACTTTTTGGACCGCGGTTTCATACGTATAAGGCGGCAAAGGCAGCCTGGATGACATCAGCGACTCCGAGATAATTGCATTCTTTTGGATTTCCTAGAGGGCCCAAGATGCACGTTTTCCGGCAGACCTGTTGTTAGATGTCGTGAAGGATTGCGATGAGGTTTGACCTACGACAATTCAGGATTGTGCAAGGGCACTGGAGTAGCGGCTGAGCAGTGTTTTTGCGTCCACCAAGTCGGGGGTATCAAAGCCCTCGGTGAACCTGTTATAGGTCGCCTCCAGATCCGAAAGGGCGGTGTGGACCTCTGCGGTCCCCTTCAAGAGGCGAAGATTGCTCATTGCAGCACGCAAGCGCCACGCAAGAGCTCCCTGTCGGTCAGCAAGGTCGATTGCACTGCTGAACGCCTCGCGCGCACCATCCATATCCTTCTGGTACGCCATGACCTTACCTTTAATTCGTAGCAGTTCCGGCATTTCGAAGTAATCGCCATCCTGCTGGATTCTTTCGATCGTACTATCGATGAGGGCTCGGGCCTCATCACCTCGCCCCTGCTTAAGTAGCGCCCGAGCCATTGAGCCTTCGAAACGGGGTATGTAGAGCTCGTATTGCTCCGAGTGCAGGTTGGCAACTGAACTCTTAAGCAGCGCGAGTCCAGCATTGAGCTGTCCGTCGGCTAGGAGCGTTTCACCCTCGATAGCCAAGCCGACCATTAGATAAGGACGGAGTGAGTGATCTCTAGCGTGGACGATGACCCGCTTCGCGAAACCATCAACACGCTTCCAATCCCGGAGCCATTGGAAAACAGTGGCTCCCCATATCAGTGCAATACAGTAGGTCACCGCATCAGGCGAGTTATCTGCGTCCTCCAGGCGTGATGCCATAGTGCGCGCTTGCTCCGGATACCCGAGTAGCCACTGGCAACGGGCCGAAGCAATGTACGGGCTGCGATGGAATGCATAGTGACTGGGCTGAACTTTCTCGTATTCCTTCAAATGAAGAACGACGTCGATGTGGCTCTGCGCGGTCAACTGATCGCCAATGAGGTGATATCCCACTGAGAGTAGCGTGTGAGCGGCCGATAGCGCGGCCGGATCCCCAAGTGCATTTCCGAGACTCTCCAACCGCCGGGCAATTGGCACGAGCATGGATATCTCGCCTGTACGCCTAAAATACATGTGCATTCGGCAAAGAAGCCGAAACTGGTTTGGCTTGTCGTCGAGACTCTCGGCGAGCTCTAAAGCTCGTTCCATCGCCATTCGGGCACGATCTCGGTTTCCCTCGGTGAGCATGAGGGAGTGACCCAGTGCGGCATTCAGGACCAAAGCCGTCTTCGCCGTGTCATTGGTACTAGGTAATATTGCGAGTGCCTTCTCGCACCACCGTCGACACTCGTTCAGCATCGATAACGATATGAACAGACTGGTTGCCCCTGCCGCTAGAATTGGCGCCAGGTCGCGATCACCGTCGGACGAAAAGCTCCATTGCAGGGCTGCAATGACGTCGCCCAATAACAACCTATTCTCTGCACGGGCAGAGGTGGGCGGAAGGTTTTCACTTCGACGCTTCTGCAGGAGCCTGACGATGTGCCCGGCATGGCGCCGCTTCAGCGCCATCGGATCGGTCTCCGCCATCAGCTTCTCGTTTGCGTAGGCCTTGGTGGAATCCAGGAGGCGGTACCGGACTGACCCGGCGCCCCTCAGAACGACAACTAGGGATTTTTCTACCAGTGCCTCCAGCGAGGTCAGAACATCGCGGTCATCATCATCTGTCGTTCCGACGGCCTCGGCATCATCGGCACTGAACGACCCTACAAATATAGACAACCTCTGAAGCAACGACTTCTGCGCCTCGTCGAGTAGCTGGTAGCTCCACTCCACCGTTGCCTTTAACGTTTGGTGGCGGGGCACCGCAGTTCTGCGCCCGCGAAGAAGGATCCCGAGCTTACCATCCAGCAGGCTGGAAGTTTCCTGCAGCCCATATTTCGAGACCTGTCCCGCCACCAACTCGATAGCCAATGCATTGCCGTCGAGCTTACGACAAATATCGGCGATAACCTCGGCATCCTGATCGCTGATCTGGTCGTCAACAAAGGCGGCGGCAGCGCGATCAGCAAACAGTCGAGTGGCGGCGAATCGATCGATTTCGGCTGCCGATAAAACTGATTGCAGTGGCGGATTGTCCAAAGCGGCCAGCTGAATGGCGCTTTCACCCTCTACCCGCAGCCGCTCACGGCTTGTCGCCAGAATGCTGACCCTTGGTGCCTCCTGGTAGAGGCGCTCGGCCAGTTCTGCGACAGCGTCGATGACGTGCTCGCAGCAATCGAAGATGACCAGCAACCGGCGCTCACGGAGATATTCGATAACGGCGGGCACCGAATCGCTCATCACGGCAGTCAACCCGAGAGAAGAAGCCAACGAACTGGCCACCAGTGATGCGTCGGAAATTGTGCCGAGATCCAGGAAGCAGATGTGACCGTCGAAGTGCTGGACCAGCAAATGGGCGACTGCAATCGCGACCGTCGTTTTTCCAATTCCGCCCGGCCCGTGAATAGTAACGAAACGCTTCTGCTGAAGCTGTCGAGCAATTTGGGCAATTGCATCATCGCGCCCAAAGATGTGATCGAGCCGTCTTGGCAAGTCATGAGCGACCGCGTTGTTTACCGCCGCTTGAGGTTTGGAGTGGATCTCTATGATTCGAGGAGTATTCGCCCCGACTGCGGCCGCGACGGGGGCAACAAAGCAGTAGCCTCGGCCGGAAACATTGGTGATATACCGCGTCCCGGGCTGGCCATCTCCGAGCGCCTTGCGCAGGTTAACGATGTGGAAGCGGAGGCTGCTTTCTTCGACTGTGAGATTCGGCCAAGCTCTGTGGATGAGTTCGCGCTTTCCTACGATTTTGCCCGGCTTCTCGGTAAGGCAAATTAGTAGGTCGAGTGCGCGCCCGCCGATCTGCATCGGCTCGCCATCCCGTACGAGCAACCTTTCCGCCGGATACAATCGAAATGGCCCGAACGCGATACCGGGGCGAACGTCCTCTTGAACTTGCATCGGACTTGTCACACAAACCCCTTATCTGCTCGCAGCCAGCCCGAGACTTCTCACGAGTTCCGTCCACGGGCCGGTCTCTTCAGCGAGTAATCGCTTGAAGGCTTCGTCGTCCGTCGCCGCTTCCTCAATGCCAAACGTATCGAGAATGGCTTTCATCTGTTCGGTTTCGCCTGCTTCAACCGCAAGGCGCGAAAGCGTCTTAATCATCGCCTCGGACATTCCTGCAGGCCCCACCAGGCAAACAAATGTTTTCAGCTGAAACGTGCGCGATGGGAGACCTTGTTCGAGATATGTCGGCACGTCCGGCAGCCGCTTCATCCGGCGATCGTGCGTCATAGCGATCGCCCGGCCTTCACCTGACTGAATGACGCTGATAGCCCCCGGATAGGTACCGGTTGCGCACTGGATAATCCCGGCGGCCAAGTCCTTCCACATCGGCGCCTCGCCTCGATACTGAACCGGCTCCATCTGGATCCCGAAATGACGATTCAACTCGAGTGTGGCAAGATGGCCATAAGTGCCCTGGCCGAAGTTGCCGAAGTTCACGGGATGGCTTCGGGCGTACTGCGCCAATTCTGCGAGGTTGGTAACCCCAGTTGATTTGTGGACGATCAAAGGAAGCTGTCCGGTGGACATGCTCGATATTAATGAGAAGTCCTTATCCGGGTCATATGGCAACGTCTCGTACAGAACGCGATTTGATATCAGTGCTGACGATAACGTAGCCATCAGCGTATAGCCGTCGGGGGGTGCCTGGATCATGGCTTGTGCGGCGACGATTCCGCTCGCCCCTGGCCGATTCTCTATCAGGACTGGCTGACCTAGCCGGACAGAGATGTGGGCGCCGTAGGCCCGTGCAAATAAGTCGACCAAGCCGCCGGGCGGATATGCACTGAGGATTTTTATGGAGCGAGTGGGCCATTGCTGTGCCAAGCCAGGAACCGCAAAAGCCGTGCTAGCGAATGCCGCTGCAGTATTCAGCAGACTTCGGCGGGTTATCCTCATGCCGCTACGTCCCCAATTCAGCGTGTCGTAAAACCCGCTGCTTTGCTGTTATTAGGTGTGCCCCAAATGATACGCCGGTTAAGATGAGAACTGGCGTTAAGAGTTGTTAAAGTCAGGGAATCCAACAACTTGGATCGGTAATCAAGGCCGAGACGCCTCGGCACAGGCTAGCTAGTTACCCGACCTGACGAAGCGGAGGATTCTACGCTAGCCCTCTGGTGATTCCGGATCCGGTTTTGTGCCTCGATAAGCTCGGGACACCCGGTTTTCTCACTCATTTTGGCGTACGCCGAGTCGACGACGCTAAATGCATCGTCAAAGCGATCCTCCGCGACGAGTAATTCCGATAGAGCCAGCGCCGCTCTCGCCTCTAGCATGTAAGCACCTATTTCTCGCGCGTCTCTGATTGCATCCGCAAACAGTCGCTCTGCGGCCGAGGAGTTACCGGCGCGCAGTTGGATCAGACCATCTACGCGGAGTACCTCAGCCAGACACCATCTCTCACCTGGCAGCACAGCATACTTGCGTGCTTCGCGCATGGCGCTGCCCGCCTTGTCGATCTCGCCGTTCGCGAGATGCATTTCAGCAAGCATGCAGTAATACATCGGCGCCCGCATGGTGAACCCCCAGGCGATGAGGTCTTCCAGCTTGGACCTTGCCTCTGTTAAGGCGCCGAGTTCATTCCGTCGGGCTCGAAGGACCGCCGCGAAAAAGCGGCGCACGCGACCCCAGATCTCGATATCTTCCCGGCGGCCATCTTCTTCCAGCATCGCCTGATACTTGGCAGCGGCCTCGAGATCGCCAGCCCACAAAGCGATCGGTATCGATCCGAGGGACAGCAGATTCGATAATGATACAGTATGGCCAATCGACTCCGCCCGTTCAGTCGCTTCCCGCAAAACCTGCGTGGCCCGCTTGGGTTCTCCCGAGAGCCAGAGGACGAGCGCTAGCGAACACTTGATAGCTACAAGCTGGTCAAGATTGTACCTGGTGTTTCGTACCGGAACCTGATCCCGCTCGTATCGAAGAGCCAGCCTCTCAAGTCTCTGGCTCGCGGAGTTCAACTGACCGAGGTAGATCTCGGCCATTCCCAGGAGACGGTCCGCCTCAGGTATTGCCGACCAATCGGAACACGCTTCGGCAATCTCCTTAAACCTATTCAGTCGCTCGATGGCCTCTAAGGAGCGCCCGGTGTAAATCAGGGTCACTGATAGGCCCCACAGGCCGCGGAGCTGGAACTCTGTGCTGTTTCCCTCAATGCCCAGTTCGAAGCAGTTGAGCCATGCTGCATCCGTTTCCGCGGTGAACGGCTGCGCAAAGTTCATCCCTGATGCGCGGGACCACGCCAGCTTCATCTTTATGTTGGTCGGGCAGTCCTTGATGCGGTCCAATTCGTGCACTGCCCTACCGACGGCGGACCGGAATTCGCCGACCAGCGACAGCTCCTCCCAGAGGGGGATTGCGACTGCCGTCAGCGTGACGCCCAGCTTTTTGTCTCCATTGGCGCCAAAGGCCCAGGATAGGGCCTTGCGCAGGTCATCTACCCTCGGCGCGTACTCTTCCATCCATGCGTGCTTGTCACGTTTTGACCACTCGGCATCTGCCCGCTCGAATATTGAAAGGATATGACGAGCATAGACGGGCATTGCACGTTCATGCTCGGACTCATCCACCAGTCTTGCCGCTGCATAAAGCCGAGTGGTTTCCAGCAAACGGCACCGAAGAACTCCACTTTCGTATTCCGTTGCGACGAGCGACCTGGAACTGAGGCGCTCGAGTGCAGATAAGGTTTGCGGTGCGTCTAAGCCGCTCGCTTCTGACAAGGCAACTGCGTCTGCCATGTTGAATACGCCAGCAAAGACAGACAGCAGCCTCAGCAGTTTCGCTTCGTCGTCAGATAGCAGCCGATAGCTCCAGTCCAGCGTCGCGAGCAGTGTTTGCTGGCGGACTGGGGCATCTCGAGGTCCATTGCTTAGCAGCCGGAAACGTTGCTCCAGCAGCGTCAGCAGCTTCGGAACCCCAAATGCTGCGGTCTTGCTGGCGGCTAGCTCGATCGCCAATGGAATGCCGTCCAGCTGTTGGCAGATAGCAGCCACATGTGGTGCGTCGAGGTCGGTCAAGGTGTATTCGCCGCGTTCACGAGCCCTGGTGACGAATAGCTCTATGGCGGAATACTCCATCGCCTGCTGTGCGGTTACGCCTTGGCTAATTGCAGGGACTTCGAGCATCGGCAACCGGTGGACATGCTCCAGGACATGCCCGAGGGGCTCTCGACTGGTCGCAAGAATTGTCACATCGGGCAAAGCTGCGAGAAGCCGACTGACAGCCGCAGCTACAGGCGCCAGGAGATGTTCACAATTGTCCAGAACAAGCAGTACTCGCTGACCGAGAAGTGCGTTTACTACGCCGGTAAGATGGTCGTCAGCGGTTTGCCGCGCGCCCACGGCATTCGCAATAGCGGCCCCCACGTACTGCGGGTCGCCGATTGTAGCCAGGTCAATGAAGCAAATCCCGTCCCTGTAGGTTTCTCTGACCTGGTGCGCCACGGAAATGGCGATTGTGGTTTTTCCGACACCGCCTGGACCCACGATTGTAGTGCATCGCTCTTCAGCAATCGTGTTGACCAGCTTTCTAATCTGTTCGGATCGTCCGATTACTGTGGTTGGTTCAGGTAGCGGCTTGCGTGCTCTCGCAATCGGGGCAACCGGGTTCTCGGCTGCGGTTGAGATTACTTCAACTGTCCCAACAAACCGGTATCCGCGCCAGGGCACAGAGGCGATGTAGGACGCGTGTTCTGCTGTGTCCGATAATGCGCGCCGGAGCGATGCGATGTTGACTCTGAGATTGCTGTCGTGGACGAATGCGCCAGGCCAAGCAAATTCCTGAAGTTCTTGTTTGCTTACCGGCTCTCCAGGCTGACGCAGAAGCAGTGTCAAGATGTCCAGCGCTCGTGCACCGATGCGGACCGGCTTCCCGTCACGCAGAAGGAGCTGCCGGGCTGGCGTAAATCGGAAAGGCCCGAACAAGTACGTATTCTGGTCTGGCCCCACATCCCGGGTAGCCATCGGTTACCGCTCCCCTCGGTGACAAAACTTTAGCCAGGCAGCCGTGTGGCGCCACGCCCCGATTTCAGCGGATGCAAGTATATGACCACCGCACCAGCGAGCTAATGACAATTGCCTCTCAGTCCCGGTTTGGGCGGGCCGCCATGACCCACGAATCATCCCAGTGACGGTGCACTGATATTGCAGCGAAGTATCGTGTAATGCGTTGAATATAAATGGTTTTCTTTCGGCTTTTGAATTTCTCGCCCGTGAAGTTTGGCCGTTGCGGGGCACGAATTCAAATCAGGAGATTGCGCGAATCTATTACCAAACCTTATAGGTAGTCGTTGCCGATCCAGAGACGGCCGTGAGGTTCCGCGCCAGTGCGGAATACTACGGTTGTGGCCTGACCCCATAGGGTGGTCCGGTTTCAATCTTAGTTCATGATCGGCCTTGGGGCTATTGCCTGGGCAGATGACGGTGCTGCTCCGCTTGCTGGCGCAGGCCAGATGATGGCCTCGG
>Ga0065720_1000004_pt1 | contig 195744 bp, 171 predicted proteins | sample Thericmetagenome_FD_59107 | JGI IMG/M metagenome (GOLD analysis project Ga0065720, IMG submission 59107) | Thermophilic microbial communities from the Joint Bioenergy Institute, California, USA of rice/straw/compost enrichment - eDNA_2 v2... | ecosystem: Engineered > Solid waste > Grass >...
TCAGACGGCGCCGTGGTACGCCAGGACGCCCCGGTTGATCGCCGCCATCGCCTGGCGCGCCGTGTTGCGCAGCTCGACGGAGGCCCCCGTGGACTCGGCCACCTGCCCCAGCAGGTCCACGACCTGGCGGGCCCACCGGACGAAGTCGCCGGCCGGCATGTCCCCGTCCAGGTTGTGGGCGCTGGCCAGGACCTTCGCCAGCGCCTCACCGCGGGCCCACCGGTAGATCGGCCAGACGAAACCGAGGTCCGGTTCGCGGGTCACCGCCAGACCCCGCGCCGCCTCGTCGGCCTCCAACTCCGCCCAGATCCGCAACGTCGCGTCCACCGCCGTCTGGACGGCGCCCCGGGGCACCGAGGCCCGCTCGTCGGCATCCCGCCGCGCCTCGTACACCACCACCGAGACGGCGGCGGCCAGCTCCGCCGGGGACAGCCCGTCCCACACGCCCCGGCGCAGGCACTCGGCGACCAGCAGGTCGGCCTCGGTCCAGATCCGGCTCAGCATCCGTCCCGCCTCGGTCACCTCGCCCTCCGGCGACAGGTAGCCCCGGTCGGTGAGGATCCCGCAGACCCGGTCGAAGGTGCGGGTGAGCGACCCGGTCCGCCCGGCCACCCGCCGACGCAGCTCCGCGGTGTCCTGCTCCAGGCGCCGACGCCGCTCCGCCCAGCGGGCGTGCTCCTCCCGCTGTGGGCAGGCGTGGCAGGGATGCCGGCGCAGCTCGGCGCGCAGCTGGGTGAGCCGCTCGTCCTCGACCCCGCCCCGGGACCGGCCGCCACGCCGGCCCGCGTGCCGGTCGAGCCCGGTGCTGGTCACCGCGGCCGCCAGGTCCCGGCGCGCCGCGGGCGAGCGGTGGTTGAAGTGCCGCGGCNCCCGGATGCGGGCGAGCACCTCGGCCGGGCTCGTGAAGTCGCCGGAGGTGATCCGCCCGGCCCAGCGGTCCTGGGTCAGCACCAGCGGGCGGGGCTCGCCGAACCCTCCGACACCGGGATCGAGCACCACCGCCAGGCCCGCCCGCCGGCCGGACGGCACCCGGATCACGTCACCGACCCGCAGCCGTTCCAGCGACGCGACCGCGGCCGCCCGACGCTGGGCCTGCCCCTGGCGGGCCAGCGCCCGCTCCCGCTCGGCGATCGCCACCCGCAGCGCGAAGTACTCGTCGAAGTCGCCGAGGTGGCAGCGCACCTCGGCGCTGTACTGCGCGATGGTCTCGACGTTGCGCTGCACCTGCCGGGCCAGTCCGACCACCGACCGGTCCGCCTGGAACTGGGCGAACGACGACGCCAGCAGCTGGCGGGCGGGTACGGCGCCGACCGAGCCGACCAGGTTGACCGCCATGTTGTACGACGGTCGGAAGCTGGACCGCAGCGGGTAGGTCCGGGTGGAGGCGAGCCCGGCGACGTGCCGGGGGTCGACCTCCGGCGACCAGACCACGACGGCGTGCCCCTCGACGTCGATGCCGCGCCGGCCGGCCCGCCCGGTGAGCTGGGTGTACTCGCCCGGGGTGAGGTCGACGTGCGCCTCGCCGTTGAACTTCACCAGCCGTTCCAGCACCACGCACCGGGCCGGCATGTTGATCCCCAGCGCCAGCGTCTCGGTGGCGAAGACCGCCTTCACCAGACCGCGGACGAAGAGCTCCTCGACGACCTCCTTGAACGCCGGCAGCATGCCCGCGTGGTGGGCGGCCAGCCCGCGTTCGAGGCCGTCGAGCCACTCCCAGTAGCCGAGCACCGCCAGGTCCTCGCCGGGCACGCTGGCGNTCCGGCTCTCCACGATCCTGCGGATCTCGGCCCGCTCCTCCGGGGTGGTCAGCCGCAGCCCGGCGGCCAGACACTGCTGGACGGCGGCGTCGCAGCCGGCCCGGCTGAAGATGAACAGGATCGCCGGCAGCAGCCCTTCCCGGTCGAGCCGCTCGACGATCTCGTGCCGCAGCGGACCACGCCACCGCAGTCCCCGGCCGGACCGACCACCCGGGCCGCCGTGCCCGCGGTCGGTCAGCTCCAGCCGGCGCAGCAGCTCCCGGGTGTAGCGCAGCAGCTCCGGGTGCACGTCGTGCTTGCGTGCCGCGTCGGCGTCGTGGAACAGGTCGAACATCCGCCGGTTGACCAGCATGTGCTGCCACAGCGGCNCCGGCCGGTGCTCGCTGACCACCACCTTGGTCTCGCCGCGCACCGTGACCAGCCAGTCGGCGAACTCCTCGGCGTTGGAGACCGTGGCCGACAGCGAGACCAGCGTCACCGACGCCGGGAGGTGGATGATCACCTCCTCCCACACCCCGCCGCGGAACCGGTCGGCGAGGTAGTGCACCTCGTCCATCACCACGTAGGCCAGGCCGTCCAGGCTCGACGAGCCGGCGTAGAGCATGTTCCGCAGCACCTCGGTGGTCATCACCACCACCGGCGCGTCCCCGTTGATCGCGTTGTCCCCGGTCAGCAGGCCGACCTGCTCCGAGCCGTAGCGGTCCACCAGGTCGTGGTACTTCTGGTTCGACAACGCCTTGATCGGGGTGGTGTAGAAGCACTTCCGCCGCACGGTGTCGCCGTCCGCCGCCCCCGGCCGGCCGCCGGCACCACCGCGGAGCGCCAGGTGNACGGCGAACTCGCCGACAACCGTCTTGCCGGCGCCGGTGGGGGCGCAGACCAGGACCCCGCTGCCCCGCTCCAGCGCCTGGCACGCCTCACGCTGGAAGTCGTCGAGCTCGAACCCGAGCTCCTGGGCGAACTCGTGAAGCGCGGGGAACGCTTTGGCCTGTGCGGCCCGGCGGCGCGCCGCGGCGTACCGCTCGGCGGGGCTCGACATACCGCCAAGATTAATGCGTACCGGGTGCGCGTACCGGGCAGGCCGTGGAGCAGGCGGTCCGGGGGCGGTCGGTAGGGTGCAGCACGTGCCGGACCACGCCGAACCGCCCACGCCACGTAGCACGAGCGGGATATCCGACTCCGCGCCCCGTACGCCGCACCGACGGCCGGTCGACGCGGTGCTCTTCGACTTCCACGGCACTCTCGCCCAGGTGGAGGACCCGGTCACGTGGGTCCTGGCCGCGGCGGCGGAGTGCGGAACGACCCTGGACCGCGCCCGGGCCACCGCGCTGGCCGACCGGCTCGTCGCCGCCGGTCGGCCCGGCGGCCCGCCTCCCGCCCGGGTGCCGCCCCACCTGGCGGAGGTGTGGGCGGAGCGGGACCTGTACGCCCCCGCCCACCGGGCCGCCTACGTCGGCCTGGCCGCCACCGTCGACAGCGGGGTGGACGGCCTGCCGGAGGCCCTCTACGACCGGCTGCTGCGCCCGGACGGCTGGCTGCCGTACCCGGACACCGCCGAGACCCTGAGGGCACTGCGGGAGGCCGGAATCCCGGTCGCGGTGGTCAGCAACGTCGGCTTCGACCTCCGCCCCCACTTCGCCGCCTGGGGCCTCACCGACCTGGTTGACGCGTTCGTCCTGTCGTACGAGGTGGGACGCTGCAAGCCCGATCCGGCGATCTTCTACCGCGCCTGCGGGATGCTGGGGGTCGAGCCGGAGCGGACGCTGATGGTCGGCGACACGCCGGCCGACGCCGGGGCGGTGCAGGCCGGCTGCACGGCGCTCGTGCTGCCGGCGGCCGAGGCGGGCCGAAGCAACGGCCTCGCCGCCGTCGTCGACCTGGTCCTCGCCCGCCGCGGCTGACGCTACCCGCCGCGGCGGCCCGGGGGACCCGGCGGGCGGCGCGCGAACCGGTCAGCGGAGCAGGCGCAGCGCACCGGGTACGGCGGTCACGGTCACCGGCAGCGGCAGGGACCGTTCGCCGTCGGCGTAGCCNACGATCTGCTCGGCGGCGAGCTCCACCGTCCGCACCCGGTGCTGACGCACCAGCGGGTGCGTCACGTGGGTACCCCGGTACACCCGGGGCTTGATCCGGACCAGGGTGGCCCGGCCGACCGGACCGGCGTAGACGACGTCGAGCAGCCCGTCGGTCGGGTCGGCGTCAGGACAGATCCGCATGCCGCCGCCGTAGCTCGGACAGTTGCCGACCGCGACGAGCACCGCCTCCAGCTCGTGTGTCACGCCGTCCAGCCGCAGCGTGTAGTGCCGCGGCCGCAGCCGCGCCAGCTCGACCATGATCGCCAGGTCGTAGCGGCGCGGCCCGCGCGGCCAGGGCATCCGGTTGGCCCGCTCGTTGACCAGCGCGTCGAACCCCGCGGCCAGCACCGCGCCGTACCACCGCGGGCCACCGCCGGGTCCGGTGATCCGGGCCAGGTCCACCGGGCGGGTGCGACCCGCCGCGACGGCGGCGGCGACCACCTCGACGGCCGCGATCGGGTCGGTCGGGAAACCGGTGCCGGCCGCGAAGTCGTTGCCGGTGCCGGTGGGCACCGGCGCGAACGCGACACCGGTGGCCGCGACCGCCTGCAGCGCCAGGTGGACGGTGCCGTCGCCCCCGACCGTGACCAGGGCCGCGGCCCCGCCGTCCACCGCGGCCCGACACGCGGCCCGGGCCTCGGCGGCGGTGCCGGGCTCGATCAGCTCCACCGGTCGGCCCGCCGACCGGAGCCGGTCGAGGACGACCGGCAGCAACCCGCGGTGGCGGCCCCGGCCGGCGCCGGGGTTGGCCAGGACCGCCAGGTGCCCGTCGGCCAGCCCGGTCGCGGGGGCGGGCTCGGGCGGCCGGTCGTTGGCGGTCACGGCCAGCACCGTACCGTCTGCCCCGCCGGCCACGACAGGGCCGGTGCGGGGTGCGGACGGGGCCGCCTCGGGCCCGGGGCGCACTCAGGTCACGTCGTCGTAGCCGCGGTCGATCGGTTTCGGGGCGGGAACGGGTTCCGGCGGCGCGACCGGCGTCACCGGTTCGATCCGCTCCCCGGCGGTGACCGGCTCCGGGGTGAGGTCGAGCGGCGACGCCTCGTCGTCGGCCAGGCCCGCGTACTCCTCCCTGCCCCGGGCCCGGCGTCGGTCGTTGACGAAGGCCACCCCGACCGCGCCGAAGTAGAGCGCGCAGAGACAGAGCGCCAACGCCGTCATGCCGAACGGATCCGGGGTCGGCGTGACGATCGCCGCGAACAGGAAGAAGAGGAAGACCGCCACCCGCCACCAGCCGAGCAGCCGCCGGGCGCTGGCGATGCCGACGAAGTTGAGCATCAGCACGATCAGCGGGAACTCGAACGCCACCCCGAACATCATGATCATGTTCGTGACGAACGAGATGTAGCGGGTGATCTCCAACGTGCTGGAGACGTCCTCGCCGGCGAGCCCGACCAGGAACGCGAGGCCCTTCGCGATCACGAAGTAGGCGAGCACCGCACCCGCGACGAACAGCGGCGCGGCCAGGGAGGCGAAGATGTACGCGTACCGCCGCTCGTGCTTGTGCAGGCCCGGGGCGATGAAGGCCCACAGCTGGTAGAGCCAGACCGGCGCGGCCAGGATCANCCCGACCCACAGCGCGATCTTCAGGTCGAGCAGGAAGAGGTCGGCGGGACCGAGCTGCGTGAACTGGCACCTGCCGTCCACCGTCGAGCCGGGCAGCCCGCAGTACGGCTCCTGGAGCAGCCGCCGCACCCGCCGGGCCAGCCAGATACCGAACCCGAATCCGACGAGAATGGCCAGCGATGCCCGGAACAGGCGGGTCCGCAGCTCCTGCAGGTGCTCGATCAGGGTCATCGAGCCGTCGGCGGCCCGCTGGAAGTTGCTCGGACCGCGCCGACGGCGTAGGGCGAAGGCCACGGTGCCGGGCCCGGGTCAGTTGTCGCGGANGCGCTGCACCGGGTCGACCGCCGGCGCCGCGGGCGGCTGGTAGCCGGGCTGGTGAACGCTGGTGGGGTGCACCGTCGAGTCTCCGGGCAGCGGCTGACGGGCCGCCTGGGCGTCGGCCTTCTCGGCGAGGTCCCGGTCGTCGGCGAGGCTCCTGGTCTCGGCCTTGAGGATGCGCAGCGACCGGCCGAGCGCGCGGGCCGCGNCAGGGAGCCGCTTCGCGCCGAACAGCAGGACGAGCACTGCGACGAGTACGATGATGTGCCACGGCTTCATGAAGCCCATGGGAGACTCCAGTTCGAATGTGTCCAGCAGAGGAGTGTCTCGGCCCATCGTACGTGCGTTGACGGCCGGTGCCNCCCGCCAGGTCGGCGACTTTCCGGCCGGCTGGGCACACGTCAGCCCGGACGGTCACCGTCGGTCGGGGACGCCCACCGCACGGGCTGGGCTGCGGGGAGCCGCGCCGCGCGCCGGCCGCGGATCACCCCGATCCGCCGCTGCACCGTCTCGATCCGTTCCTGGAGTTCCTCGCCGCGCCGCTGCAGCGTCAGCGCGGCGTCCCGCAGCTGGTTCGCGTGTTCCTGCCGCTCCTGGAGGGCCTGCGCGGCGCGCAGCAGCCCCGACAGTCGGGTCAGCACCCGGCGCACCGCCACCGCGAGCACCAGCAGGCTGACCAGGAGCGCCCCGAGTACGAACCACCTCACCACAACCGGACAGCCTAGTGGCCGGAGGACCCGGCCGCCGGGCGGGCGTACGCCTGCAGTGCCGCCGCCGCCTGGTCGCGGACCTGTTCGACGAGTTCCGGCGGGGAGACGACGGTCACCTCCGGGCCGAGGCCGAGGACGAACCGGCGGGCCCAGTCCAGGTCGGTCACCCGCAGCGAGACCAGCCACTCCCGGCCGGTCGCCCCGTCGGCGGACTCCGGGCCGGGATCGACGTGTTCACACGGGTAGTACTCGGTGATCCACCGTGCGGACCGGCCCACCCGGAGGGTGACCAGCGGCAGGTCCGCCGAGGGCCGGAAGATGCCGGCACCGCGGTCGGGCAGTTCGGCCTGCGGCGGCGGCGCGGCCGGCTCGTCCAGTTCGACGAGGGCGTCGATGCGGTCGGCCCGGAACATCCGCACCGCCTCCGCCCGGCGGCACCAGGCCTCCAGGTAGGCGTGGCCGTCGATCATCGAGACCCGGATCGGGTCGACGGTCCGTTCCGTGGACTCGTCCCGCGCCGCCGTGTAGTAGGTGATCCGCAGTGCCCGCTGGCGNCGTACCGCGTCGCGCAGCGCGGTCACCCGGTCGCCGTCGCCGGGAAGCCGGACCGCGACCGGCGCGTCGGCGTGGCTGCCGGCGGCGCTCTCGATCTTCGCCAGGGCGCGCTCGACCGCGTCCCGGTTGCCCACACCGGGGGTCTCGACGAGCATCCGCAGCGCCACCACCAGGGCGAGCGCCTCGTCGGGGGTGAGACGCAGCGGCCGGTCGATGCCGGCGTCGTAGGTGATGGTGACCCGGTCGCCGTCGAAGGCCATGTCGATGAGGTCACCCGGCCCGTACCCCGGCAGGCCGCACACCCAGAGCAGCTCCAGGTCCTCCCGAAGCTGCCGCTCGGTCACCCCGAGGTCCTCGGCCGCCTCCGCCAGGGCGATGCCGGGGCGGGCCAACAGGTACGGCACCAGGTTGAGCAGTCGGGCGAGCCGGTCCGCCGAGGCCCGGGATCCACCGGACCGTTGCGCCGGGCGAGTCACGCCGGTACCTCCTCTGGTCGGTCAGCAGGGCACGCGCCCGCCACCACCGGCCGTCAGGCCGACGGCCGGGCGGCGATCACCTCGTCGTGCCGGGCGACGATCTCCTTCAGCCGCTGGATCACGGCCTCCCGCACCTCGGGCGGATCGAGCACCTGGACGTCGGGACCGTAACCGACGAGTTGGCCGGCGAGCGACTCGGCGTCGGCGTACGCCAGGACCAGCCGGTCGCCGTCGGGGCCGCTGGTCACCTCGCGGGCCACGCGGCGCAGTCCGGCCGCCCGGTTCGGCCGGACCAGGACGGTGGCCCGACCGGTCCGCTCCGCGGGGCCGGACCAGGCGGCGACGTGGCTGATCAGATCGACGTCGGCGGGAGGCTCGAAGGCACCCGGCCGGCCGACCGGGCGGACCGCGCCACCGACGATCCGGGACAACCGGAAGCACCGGGGAGCCTGGCGGTCGAGATCGTGGCCGACCACGTACCACCGGCCGCGCCAGCAGACCACCCCCCAGGGCTGCAACCGGCGGCTCGTCGGGGCGTCGTGCTCCGGCACCCGGTAGTCGAAGGCGACCGTCTGGCGGTCCCGGGCCGCCGCCGTGAGCGGCGCGAAGGCGGGGTCGACGGTGACCACCGGCTCCACGTCGAGGGTCGCCCGCGGGTCGACGTCGATGCCCCCGGCCCGCAGCTTCGCCAGCCCGGAGGAGGCGGCCGCGGCGAGCCCGGCGTGCCGCCAGAGCCGGGCGGCGATCCCCACCGCGGCCGCCTCGTCCGGCTCCAGCGAGATCTCCGGCAGGGCGTACTCCCGGCGGGCGATCCGGTAACCCGGCTCGGTGTCGAAGACACTGGTGGTTCCGGTCTCCAACGGCACACCCAGCTCCCGCAGCTCGGCCTTGTCCCGCTCGAACTTGCGCTGGAACGCCTCGTGGTCGCGTGGGTCGTCGGGATCGTGCTCGTAGCCGGGTACGGTCGCGGCGATCTGCGCGGCGGTCAGGAACCGCCGCGTGGACAGCAGGCAGATCACCAGATTGACCAGGCGCTCGGTACGGCTCCGCGACACGCTACAGACGCTAGCAGTGTCGGATCGCGCGGCGGGCACGGCGTGGTCCCGCGCCCGGCGGGCCCGCCGACCCACCCGGAGCCGGGGCGCACGGGTCCGGCTACCCTGCCGCGCATGGTGCGATGGCGGTCCGGCACGGTCACGGCGGTACGGCGGCGGTGGCACGGCGCGGTCGAACTCGACGTCACCCAGACCGACGGCACCCCGGTCCGGGCGCTCGCCTACCCGGCGCTGGTCGGCACCCCCCGCCCGGGGAGACCGGGTGCTGCTGAACGTCGGCGCACTGATGATGGGGCTCGGGACCGGTGGCTACGCCCTGGTGGTGGCGCTACCGGACCGGCTGCCGGCCGACCCGCCCACCCCCGCCGGGACCCGTGACCACGGGCACCTGGTCAAGGCCCGGTACACACCGCTGCAGCCGATCGTGCTCGGCGCGGACGAGGAGGCCTCGCCGCACCGGGAGGTGCTCGCCGACGCCGACGACCTGGCCGGGCTCCCGGTGGTCACCGCCGACCTGCNCTCGGCCCTGCCGGCGATCGTGGCCGGCGTCCGGGCCGACGCCCCCGACGCCCGGATCGCGTACGTGATGACGGACGGCGGCGCCCTGCCGGCCTGGTTCTCCCGGACCCTGGCCGGGCTGCGTGGCGTGCTGGCCGGGACGGTGACGGTGGGGCAGGCGTTCGGTGGCGACCTCGAGGCCACCAACGTGTACAGCGGACTCCTCGTCGCCCGGCACGTGCTGGGCGCGGAGGTGGCGATCGNGACACAGGGGCCGGGCAACCTGGGCACCGGCAGCCGGTGGGGATTCTCCGGCGTGGCGGTCGGGGAGGCGGTCAACGCCGCGGCGGTGCTGGGTGGTCGTCCGATCGGTTCGCTGCGCATCTCCGACGCCGACCCGCGGACGCGGCACCGGGGAATCTCCCACCACAGCCTCACCGCCTACGGCCGGGTGGCGCTGGCCCGCGCCGACCTGGTGGTGCCCGACGGGCTGCCGCCGGAGCTGGCGGCGCAGGTGGACGCCGCCCTCGCACCGCTGGCCGCGCGGCACCGAGTCGTCCGGGTGGACGTGGCCGGGCTGGACGCGGCGTTACGGGCGAGCGTGGTCCCGCTGTCGACGATGGGGCGTGGTCTCGACGCCGACCACGCCTACTTTCTCGCCGCGGCCGCCGCCGGCCGGCACGCCGCGGCGCTGCGGGCGGGCACGCCCACGGCGGACGGGGTCACACCGACCGGGCCGCGGGCCGGTGGTGACCGGCACGCCGACGGCGGTGGCCGCGCGTGATCAGCTGAGGAAGACCAGCGCGAGCCAGCCGGCGACCACCAGCACGAGGATCACCGTCAGCACCCAGGTCGGTACGCGGTACTCGCCGCGACGGTTCCGCTCGATCTCGGCGCGGATGCGGGCACGGCGACGCTCGAGGCGGTTCAGCCACACCTGCTCCGGGCGACGCTCCTCGGGCTCCCGGCCCGCACGTGACTCGCTCATGGCGGGCACAGCCTAACCAACCGGCCCGACGGTGGTGGGCACGCCCCGCCGGCGTCCCGGCGGCCGCCGCCGGGCGCGCCCGCGCCGCCCGCCCGGCTACATGCTGGCGATGAGCCGCTCGACCCGCTCGTCGTACGCCCGGAAGGGGTCCTTGCACAGCACGGTGCGCTGGGCCTGGTCGTTCAGCTTGAGGTGAACCCAGTCGACGGTGAAGTCCCGGCGCTTCTCCTGGGCGTGCCGGATGAACTCGCCGCGCAGCCGGGCCCGGGTGGTCTGGGGCGGCGTCTCCTTGGCCTCGAAGATCTCCGGGTCGGTGGCGACCCGGTCCACCCGGCCGCGCCGCTCCAGCAACGTGTACAGGCCACGCCCCCGGCGCAGGTCGTGGTAGGCGAGGTCCATCTGGGCGATGCGCGGATGCGACAGCGGCAGGTCGTTCTTGCGCTGGTACTGCTCGATGAGCTGGAGCTTCGTCACCCAGTCGATCTCCCGGGCCACCGGGTCGAGGTTGCCGGTCTCCACCGCCCGCAGCACCCGGCCCCAGAGCTCGACCACCCGCTTCGCGGTCTGGTCGCCACCCCGCCGCTCGACGAACTCCGTCGCCTTGGCCAGGTACTCCTGCTGGATCTCCAGCGCGCTGATCTCCTTGTTGGAGGCGAGGCGGACCTTGCGGCGACCGGTGATGTCGTGCGAGACCTCGCGNATGGCCCGGATCGGGTTCTCCAGCGACAGGTCCCGCATCACCACCCCGGCCTCGATCATCCGCAGCACGATGTCGGCNCTGCCGACCTTCAGCATCGTCGTGACCTCGTTCATGTTGGAGTCGCCGACGATGACGTGCAGCCGCCGGTACCGCTCGGCGTCGGCGTGCGGCTCGTCCCGGGTGTTGATGATCGGCCGGCTCCGGGTGGTCGCGGACGAGACGCCCTCCCAGATGTGCTCGGCCCGCTGGGACAGGCAGTAGACGGCTCCCCGCGGGGTCTGCAGCACCTTGCCGGCGCCGCAGATCAGCTGCCGCGTCACCAGGAACGGGATCAGGACGTCGGCCAGGCGCCCGAACTCCCCGTGCCGGGAGACCAGGTAGNTCTCGTGGCAGCCGTAGGAGTTGCCGGCGGAGTCGGTGTTGTTCTTGAACAGGTAGATCTCACCCGCGATGCCCTCGTCGTGCAGGCGTTTCTCCGCGTCGACGAGCAGGCCCTCGAGGATCCGCTCGCCGGCACGGTCGTGGATGACCAGGTCCGCCACCGAGTCGCACTCGGGGGTGGCGTACTCCGGGTGCGAGCCGACGTCGAGGTAGAGCCGGGCGCCGTTGCGCAGGAAGACGTTGCTCGACCGCCCCCAGGACACCACCCGGCGAAAGAGGTACCGGGCAACCTCGTCCGGAGACAGGCGCCGCTGCCCGCGGTAGGTGCAGGTGACGCCGTACTCGGTTTCGAGGCCGAAGATTCGCCGCTCCATGGTTGGAGATTAGTCGCCCGACGGGCCGGTTGGTCACCGTCGCGAGGCCGGGCGTTGCGCAGTGCGCGGAACGCGACGCCGGCGGCCGGTGCCGGCGGCCGGCGTCGCCCCCGTGGTCAGCGTCCCGGGTCCTCGAGGATCCCGTAGAGGTATTCGCCGTAGCCGCTCTTGGTCAGCGGCGCCGCCAGATCCCGCAGCTGGTCGTCGGTGATCAGCCCGCTGCGCCACACCACCTCCTCGATACAGCCGACCTTCAGGCCCTGCCGTTCCTCGATGACCCGGACGAACTCGCCGGCCTGCATGAGCGAGGTGAAGGTTCCCGTGTCCAGCCACGCCGTGCCGCGGTCCAGGGTCGTCACCTGGAGCCGGCCCTGCCGCAGGTACACCCGGTTCACGTCGGTGATCTCCAGCTCGCCCCGTTCGCTCGGGGTGAGCTCCTTCGCGATCTCCACGACGTCGTTGGCGTAGAAGTACAGCCCCGGCACCGCGTACCGCGACTTCGGCTTCTCGGGCTTCTCCTCGATCGACAGCGCAGTGCCGTCCGCGTCGAACTCGACAATTCCGTAACCCTCGCAGTTGGCCACCGGATAGGCGAAGATCCGCCCACCCTCCGGCGGTTCCTGCTGCGCCAGACTGCGCCCCAGTCCCCCGCCGTAGAAGATGTTGTCGCCGAGGATCAGGGCGACGGAGTCGCCGGCCAGGAACTCCTCCCCGATGAGAAACGCCTGCGCGATGCCGTCCGGGCTCGGCTGCACCGCGTACTCCAGCCGCAGCCCCCACTGCGACCCGTCACGGAGGAGCCGGCGGAACTGTGGCTGGTCCTCCGGCGTGGTGATGATGAGAATCTCCCGTATTCCCGCCATGACCAGGGTGGACAGCGGATAGTAGATCATTGGCTTGTCGAAAACCGGCATGAGTTGCTTCGACACGGCCTGCGTGATCGGCCAAAGCCGCGAACCGGTGCCACCGGCCAACACGATNCCACGCATTCCGGCAGGCTACCGAACGGCGCCGGGAAATCACGGTCGCATCACCGACGAAATCGCGACCGGATTTCCGCTCGCCGCGTAGACTCCCCGGACCATGAGGATCCTCGTCACCGGCGGAGCCGGNTTCATCGGATCTGAATACGTGCGCATGTTGCTCACCGGAACCGGACCACGACTGGCCNCCAGCGCGGTCACCGTCCTCGACAAGCTGACCTACTCCGGCAACCTCGCCAACCTCGACCCGGTCCGCGACGACCCCCGGCTGCGGATCGTGGTCGGGGACATCTGCGACCCGGTCGTGGTGGACGAGACGGTCGCCGGGCACGACGTCGTGGTGCACTTCGCCGCCGAGAGCCACGTCGACCGCTCCATCGCCAGCGCGGCACCGTTCGTCGCCACGAACGTGCTGGGCACCCAGACCCTGCTCGACGCCGCGCTCCGGCACGGCACCGGCCGGTTCGTGCACGTGTCCACCGACGAGGTCTACGGATCGATCGACACCGGATCCTGGACCGAGTCCGCCCCGCTGGCGCCGAACTCGCCGTACGCGGCCACGAAGGCCGGCTCCGACCTGCTCGTGCTGGCCTACCACCGGACCTACGGCATGGACGTGGTGCTCACCCGCTGCTCCAACAACTACGGGCCGTACCAGTTCCCGGAAAAGATCATCCCCCTCTTCGTCACCAACCTGCTGGACGGCGGCACCGTCCCGCTCTACGGCGACGGCGGCAACGTCCGCGACTGGCTGCACGTCCACGACCACTGCGTCGGCATCGCGCTCGTGCAGGACAAGGGACGGCCGGGCGAGGTCTACCACATCGGCGGCGGCACCGAGTTGACCAACCGGGAACTGACCGCCCGGATCCTCGCCGCCTGCGGCGCCGACTGGGACCGGGTCAGGCCGGTCGCCGACCGCAGGGGCCACGACCGCCGCTACTCCCTGGACATCACCAAGATCAGCGAGGAGCTGGGGTACGCGCCGCAGATCGACCTCGACCGTGGCCTCGCCGAGACCATCGCCTGGTACCGCGACAACCGGGCCTGGTGGGAACCGCTCAAGGCCAGGCTCGACTCGGAGCCCGGACGGCGGGAGAACCCGGCGTGACCGGGACCGCGCGGGCGGACGCCGTCGCGGGCCGGTGGCTGGTCACCGGCGCGGGCGGAATGCTCGGGCGGGACCTGCTGGCCGTCCTCGCCAACCGACCCGGCGGGCAGGTCACCGCCGCCACCCGGGCCGACCTCGACCTCACCGACCCGGCGGCGGTGCGGGCCGCGGTCGCGGGCCACGACATCGTGGTGAACGCCGCCGGCTGGACCGACGTGGACGCGGCGGAGACACACGAGGCGGAGGCGACCGCGGTCAACGGAGACGGCGTGGCACACCTGGCCCGGGCATGCGCCGCGCACGGCGCCCGGCTGCTGCACGTCTCGACCGACTACGTCTTCGCCGGCGACGCCACCACCCCCTACCCGGAGGACGCGACACCCGCGCCGATCAACGCGTACGGCCGGAGCAAACTCGCGGGCGAGCGGGCGGTACGACGCCTGCTGCCCCAGACCGGCTACGTGGTCCGGACCGCGTGGCTGTACGGCGCCCACGGTCCCAACTTCGTCACCACGATGCTGCGACTGGCGGCGCAGCGCCGGTACGTCGAGGTGGTCGACGACCAGCACGGCCAGCCGACCTGGTCGTACGCGCTCGCCGAGCGCCTGGTCGAGCTGGGCGGGCGGGCGCTGCACGGTGCCGCGGCGGCCGGGATCTACCACGGCACCGCCGCCGGCCAGACCACCTGGTACGGCCTGGCCCGCGAGGTGTTCCGGCTGGCCGGCCTGGATCCGGCGCGGGTGCGACCGACCACGAGCGACCGGTTCCCACGCCCGGCGCGCCGACCCGGGTTCAGCGTGCTGGGGCACGCCGGCTGGCGTCGAGCCGGGCTGCCGTCCCTGCCGGACTGGCGGTCGCAGCTGGCCGCGGCACTGCAGCCGGACGGCCTGCTCCGGACCGTGGTCCCGGCGGCCGGTTAGGCGCCACCGGCCGGCGGCGGGGACGTGCCCGCCGCCGCCACACCCGGCCTGGTGCGGGCCGCCGGCCCTCGTCGCGCTACGCGCCGTCGCCGGCCGGCGGCTCGCCCGGGGTGTCCTGGTCGCCGGCCGGCGACCGACCCTTGGTCTCCAGATCCGCGGAGGCGGCGGACTCGGCCGGCTTGTCCGGTCCCGGGGCCGGCGTCTTCGGCTCCGAAGGCGACGCGGCGCCGTCGTCGGGCTTCGTCGGGGCCCCCTCCAACAGGGCGGACAGGGCGGCGCCGGTGATCCGCCGGAAGGTGCGGCCCACCCGCCGCCGGTCCAGGATCGCCACCTCGAGCTGCGTCGCCGCGATGGTGCGGGGNGCCCCGCCCTCGCCGCCGACGCTGCCCAGCGCCCGGACCGCCAACCGGACCGCGTCACCCAGCGGCATGTCGGGCCGGTGGTCCTCCCGGAGGGCACCGCTGACCGCCTCGGCCTGACCACCCATCGCCATCCGGCCGGGCTCGTCGTTGACCGAGCCGTCGTAGGTGATGCGGTACAGCTCGTCGTCGTCCGGGGTGGCACCCACCTCGGCGACACAGATCTCCACCTCGAAGGGCTTCGACTGCTCGGTGAAGATCGCCCCGAGGGTCTGGGCGTACGCGTTCGCCAACGCCCGGCCGGTCACGTCGCGCCGGTCGAAGCTGAGCCCGGTGGCGTCGGCCATCCGGACACCCGCCCGGCGCAGGTTCTCGAACTCGTTGTACCGCCCGACCGCCGCGAAGGCGATCCGGTCGTAGATCTCACTGACCTTGTGCAGGGCGGTGGAGATGTTCTCCGCCACGAAGAGCACCCCACCCTCGTAGCTGAGGATCACGGCGCTTCGACCCCGGGCGATGCCCTTGCGGCACAGCTCGGAGCGGTCACGCATGATCTGCTCGGGGGAGGCGTAGAACTGCATGGCCACGGCGGCGTTTCTCCTTACCGGTCTCGCGGACGGCGGGTAACGGACTGCGGTGGCGGCGTCAGCCGCCCGGGTTCTCCATCCGGGCGGCGACCACCGCCTCGGCGACCGACGCCGCCTCGGCGTCGGAGAGCCGGTGGGTCCCCTCCGCGGTGGCCGTCATCACCACCGGATAGATCCGCCGGGTCAGGTCGGGGCCGCCGGTGGCGCTGTCGTCGTCGGCGGCGTCGTAGAGGGCCTCGACCGCCAACCGGACCGCCTCGTCGGTGCTCAGGCCCGGCCGGTACCGCTTCTTCAGCGCGGCCTTCGCGAACAGCGAGCCGGAGCCGATGCTGTCGAACCCGGTCTCCTCGTACGGCCCACCGGCCACGTCGAAGCTGAAGATGCGTCCGGCTTTCGTCGGGTCGGTGGCGGCAAGATCGTACCCGGCGAAGATGGGGATCACCGCCAGCCCCTGCATCGCCGCGCCGAGATTGCCCCGGATCATCGCGGCCAGCCGGTTCGCCTTGCCGTCGAGGGAGAGCATCGCCCCCTCGNTCTTCTCGTAGTGTTCGAGCTCCACCTGGAAGAGCCGCACCATCTCCAGCGCGATGCCGGCCGTTCCGGCGAAGCCGACCAGCGAGTACGCGTCGGCGGGGTGGACCTTCCGGATGTCCCGGCTGGAGATGATGTTGCCCATCGTGCCCCGCCGGTCTCCGGCCATCACCACGCCCTCGGCGGTGCTCAGCGCGACGATGGTGGTGGCGTGCGGAACCATGTCGGCGGCCGATCCGGGCGGCAGCGGACGGCGCCCCGGCAGCAGGTCAGGCGCCGCCACGCTGAGGAACTGGGTGAACGAGGACGTGCCCACGTTGAGGAACACGTCGGGGAGACGCCCGGTGGGATCAAAAGCCGCTGCCACGTGCTTCCTCTCAGGTCTGTCGTCGCTCGTCCCGGCGTGCCGCCTCGACGCGGCCCGGCCGGGGCGACCGTTGCGGTTGAAGCAGAGTATCTTCCCGATCCNCCCGGTGCGGTGATCTCCGTCCCCGTGTTGCGGGCGACCGGACGGATCGGCACCGGCACGGTCGACAGGGCGTCGCGCCGGGCCGCCGGGCGGGTTCCCGTCACCACACACACCGCCCGGCCGCCCCCGCCGGCGTCACCCGGCGCCGTGCGGACCGGGGACACCACGCCGGGCCGGCGGGTCGGGGCGCGCACGGGTGGTCCGCCCACGGCCGCGACCGGATCGACGGACACGCCCGGCCACCTCCGGATGCTCCGGCTACTGTCCGCCCTTCTGGACGTAGCCCCGGACGAACTCCTCCGCGTTCTCCTCCAACACCGAGTCGATCTCGTCCAGCAGGTCCTCGACATCCTCGGTGATCTCGGCGTGCCGTTCGGCGACCTGCGGGTTCACCTCGGCGGTGACCTCGTCGATCTCCTCGCTCCGGCGCGCCTTGCCCGACTGGGACTGGCCGCCGGTGTCACGGGTAGCCATCTGCTGCCTCCTCCACGATCGCCTGGGAGAAACTTACCTCGGTTGGACGACGGAACCGGCCCGTCACGGCCGGCCGGTCGATCTCCGGGCCACGACGGCGAGACGGTCAGCCACCGGTGATGGTCTCCAACAGGTCCTTCGCGCTCGCGCAGCGGTCGAACAGCGCACCGACGTGTTTGCGGGTCCCCCGTTCCGGCTCCATCATCGGCACCCGGACCAGCGACTCCCGGCCGACGTCGAAGATGACCGAGTCCCAGCTCGCCGCCACCACCTCCGAGGCGTACTGGGCCAGGCACCGGCCCCGGAAGTAGGCGCGGGTGTCCTCCGGCGGCTCGGTCATCGCCGTGCGGATCTGCTCCTCGGGCAGGAGCGTCGCCATCGCACCCCGGCTCACCAGCCGGTGGTAGAGGCCCTTCTCCGGCCGGACGTCGGAGTACTGCAGGTCGACCAGTTGCAGCTTGTGCGACGCCCAGCTGAGCCCCTCCCGCTCCCGGTACCCCTCCAGCAGCCGCAGCTTCGCCACCCAGTCGAGTTCGCCGGCGCAGAGCATGACGTCGCGGCCCAGCCGGTCCAACACGCTCTCCCACCGGTCCAGCACGTCGGCGGTGTCCGGGTCGACGTCGTCGCCGTACCGCTGGTCCACAAAGGAGCGTGCCCGCTCCAGGTACGCCCACTGCAGGTCCAGAGCGGTCAGCCGGCGTCCGTCACGCAGTCGTATCAGGTGGGTCAGGGTGGGGTCGTGGCTGACCGCCTTCAGCTCGCCCACCGGGTCGGCGATGGACAGGTCCGGGCCGAGCGCCTTCTCCTCGATCATCGTCAGCACCAGGGCCGTCGTGCCGACCTTCAGGTACGTCGAGATCTCCGACAGGTTCGCGTCGCCGATGATGACGTGCAACCGGCGGTACTTGTCGGCGTCGGCGTGCGGCTCGTCCCGGGTGTTGATGATCGGCCGCTTCAGCGTCGTCTCCAGCCCGACCTCCACCTCGAAGAAGNCGGCCCGCTGGGAGATCTGGAAGCCTGGCTGGGATCCGTCCTGCCCGATGCCGACCCGGCCCGCCCCACAGACGATCTGCCGGGTGACGAAGAACGGCGTCAGGTACGTGACGATGTCCGCGAACGGCGTCTGCCGGCGCATCAGGTAGTTCTCGTGGGCACCGTAGCTGGCGCCCTTGTTGTCGGTGTTGTTCTTGTAGAGGTGGATCGGATGGCTGCCGGGAATGGACGCCGCCCGCCGGGCGGCCTCGGCCATCACCCACTCCCCCGCCTTGTCCCACCGGACCAGGTCCCGCGGATTCGTCACCTCGGGGGTCGAGTACTCCGGGTGGGCGTGGTCGACATAGAGCCGGGCGCCGTTGGTGAGGATCACGTTGGCCAGCCCCAGGTCCTCGTCGGCCAGTGCCTCGGCCGGGTCGTACGCGGCACCGGAGTAGGTGAAACCCCGGGCGTCCCGCAGCGGGGACTCCTCCTCGTAGTCCCAGCGTGCCCGCCCGCCCCGGGCCAACTCCGGACGTGCGCCGTAGGCGTTGACCACCTGGGACGAGGTCACCATCGGGTTGGCACCGGCCTGGCCGGGCACGGAGATGCCGTACTCCACCTCGGTACCCATGATCCGCCGTACGCTCATGCCGCCGCCTCGCTTCGCTCACCCATGGCGTCGAGGGTAGTCCCCGTCGCCACCGGATCCTCGCCCGGTGTGTCGACACGGCCACCGTACGCCGTGTCCGGACCGTCAACCGGGGACGTCGTCGGACGGCACGGGCCGGACAGCATCGTGGGCGCCCCGCACGGCGCCCACGACAGCATCACGCACTACAGGTACTGGCCGGTGTTGCTCGCCGTCTCGATGGAACGGCCGGCCTCCGCACCCTTGCCACCGGAGACGAGGGTGCGGATGTAGACGATGCGCTCCCCCTTCTTGCCGGAGATCCGGGCCCAGTCGTCGGGGTTGGTGGTGTTGGGCAGGTCCTCGTTCTCCCGGAACTCGTCGACACACGCGTCCAACAGGTGCTGCAGCCGCAACCCCTTGCGCCCGGAGGAGAGGAACTCCTTGATGGCCATCTTCTTGCCCCGGTCGACGATGTTCTGGATCATCGCGCCGGAGTTGAAGTCCTTGAAGTACAGGACCTCCTTGTCACCGTTGGCGTAGGTGACCTCGAGGAACCGGTTCTCGTCGGTTTCCGAGTACATCCGCAACACCACCGCCTCGATCATGGCGGCGACCGTCGCCTCGGGGNCGTTGCCGTGCTCGGCCAGATCGTCGGGGTGCAGCGGAAGGTCCGGGCGGAGGTACTTCGAGAAGATGTCCTTCGCGGCCTCCGCGTCCGGGCGCTCGATCTTGATTTTCACGTCGAGCCGACCGGGCCGCAGAATCGCCGGGTCGATCATGTCCTCCCGGTTGGAGGCGCCGATGACGATGACGTTCTCCAGCCCCTCCACGCCGTCGATCTCGCTGAGCAGCTGCGGCACGATGGTGTTCTCGACGTCGGAGGACACCCCGGAGCCACGGGTCCGGAACACCGAGTCCATCTCGTCGAAGAAGACGATGACCGGGGTACCCTCGCTGGCCTTCTCCCGGGCCCGTTGGAAGATGAGCCGAATGTGCCGCTCGGTCTCGCCGACGTACTTGTTGAGCAACTCCGGGCCCTTGATGTTGAGGAAGTAGCTGGTGTGCTTCTCCTCGCCCCGCCGCTCGGCGATCTTCTTGGCCAGCGAGTTCGCGACCGCCTTGGCGATCAGCGTCTTGCCGCAGCCCGGAGGGCCGTACAGCAGGATGCCCTTGGGCGGACGCAGCTGGTGCTCCCGGAACAGGTCGGCGTGCAGGAACGGCAGTTCGACGGCGTCCCGGATCTGCTCGATCTGGGACTGCAGGCCGCCGATGTCGGAGTAGTCGACGTCCGGCACCTCCTCGAGGACCAGCTCCTCGACCTCGCTCTTGGGGATCCGCTCGTACGCGTACGCCGAGCGAGGCTCGATCATCAGGGAGTCACCGGGCCGCAGCGGCGTGCCGATCAACGTGTCCGCGAGGNGGACGATGCGCTCCTCGTCCGCGTGCGAGATCACCAGGGCGCGGTCACCCACGCCGTTGGAGGGGTTCTCCAACACCTCCTTGAGCATGACGACCTCGCCCACCCGCTCGAAACCGAGCGCGTCGACGACGTTGAGCGCGTCGTTGAGCAGAACCTCCTGCCCACGCCGAAGCTGCGTCACGTCGATCGAGGGTGAGACAGCCACCCGGAGTTTCCGACCCCCGGTGAAGACGTCCACCGTCCCGTCGTCGTGACGGGCCAGGAAGACACCGTAACCGCTGGGCGGCTGCGCCAGCCGGTCGATCTCTTCCTTGAGCGTGACGATCTGGGCGCGTGCCTCCTTGAGGGTGTTCACAAGCCGCTCGTTGTTCTCGGTGAGCCGAGCCAGTTGGGCCTGCGTCGCCGCCAGCCGTTCCTCGAGCTGCCGGACGTGTCGAGGGCTTTCGGTCAACTTCCGCCGCACCAGAGCGAGTTCCTCTTGAAGAAACGCGACCTGGGTGGAGAGATCGTGGGCCTCCTTCTCCCACCGTGCGGCGCGCGAGTCCGCGTCGTCGCTGCGTGCCACGTCCCACCTCCCCGGGGGCTTGAACGTTCTGCCCTAACACTAACCGCTATGACGCTGATTCGGTTCCATGCAACACCCTCGTCGACAGACCTTGATCGCGTGGCCACGAACGCGACCGCGACGTCACGCCGGCCCGGTTCGACCGGCACGGTTGCGGGTACCACCCGCCGATGCACGCCGGGCGGGTGCCGGGCCGGCCACGGGCGGACCAGGACACCCGCCGGCCGACCACCGAGGCCACCGGAGGCCTCCCGCCGGGCGAGCCGACGACCCCCGCCACCGTCGCGTGCCGTGCCGAACCGCCGGCGCCGTCCGCGGGCGGACGCGTCGTCGCGGCGACGGGCCCTCCGCCCGCGGCACGGGATCCCGCCGCCTCAGGACCGGGCGGCCCCCGCGTCCCGGCACGCCCCGGCACGCCCGCCGCTCACTCGGCCTCCTTCTCCTGCGGGGCCGTCCCGGCCTGCAGGGCCTGCCGGCGCAGGGCGTACGCCTCGGCACCCTTGCTCGGCTTGCGCCGCCGCGGCGGCGCGGTCACACCCGGCGCGAGACGCCGACTCGACACCAGGAACGCGGTGTGCGCGACCATGCGGTGGTCCGGGCGCACCGCGAGCCCGTCCGCGTGCCAGTCCCGCACCAGACACTCCCAGGCCCGGGGCTCGGTGAAGCAGCCGCGGGCACGCAACGCCTCCACCAGTTCCGACAACTGGGGAGTCGTCGCCACGTAGCCGACGAAGACACCCCCGGGCAGCAGCGCGCGCTCGACCACGTCGAGGACCTCCCAGGGGGTGAGCAGGTCAAGGATGATCCGGTCGAAACCGGTCTCCTGGCAGCCCGCCACGTCACCGACGTGCAGGGTCCACGCCGGGTGCGGCCCACCGAAGAAGGCCTCCACGTTCCGGCGCGCGATCTCGGCGAAATCCTCCCGGATCTCGTACGAGTGCAGCTCCCCCTCCGGTCCCACGGCCCGCAGCAGCGAGCAGGTCAGCGCACCGGAACCGACGCCGGCCTCCAACACCCTGGCACCGGGGAAGATGTCCCCCATCGTCACGATCTGGGCAGCGTCCTTCGGATAGATCACCTGGGCGCCCCGCGGCATCGACAGCACGTAGTCCGCCAGCAGGGGACGCAGCGCGAGATACGGCGTCCCACCGGTCGAGGTGACCACGCTGCCGTCCGGGAGTCCGATCAACGCGTCGTGGTCGAGCGCCCCGCGGTGGGTGTGAAACGACCGGCCCGGCTCCAGGGTGATCGTGTGCATCCGCCCCTTCGGGTCGGTCAGCTGCACCCGGTCACCGGGCTGGAACGGGCCGCGACGGGCCGACGCGGTGGTGGATACGGCGGTGGGCTGTGCGGTCACGGGGTCATCTTTCGGTCGGACTTGACAAGCTTGCGCCAGGTCGGCGGGGCGGGACACCGACGACATCTTCGCCCGAGGTCGACGCCGGCGTGGCACCGGACAGGACCACCGGACACCCACCGGCCACGAGGCCGACACGAGATCTCCCGCCCGGGTCGAGGTCGCGGCTGTCCCTCCACCGCCTCGATGCTACGGAACCCCCGGACCGGGCCACCCGTCGGTGCGGCGCCGGCACGACGGACCCGGCCGGCGGGTGGAACCGGGATCGGTCGTACCCGTGGCATAGCCTTCGGACATGACGGTGGAGACGGCGACATCACACACGACGGCAGCGGATGCGGCGCAGACCGCCGAACCGGCGGTCACCGCCTCGCTCTCCCCGTCCCGGGCTGCCGACTTCAAGACCTGCCCACTGCTCTACCGGTTCCGCAGCATCGACCGGATACCGGAGCGGCCCAACGCCGAGCAGGCCCGAGGCACCCTCGTGCACGCCGTCCTGGAGCGGCTGTTCGACCTGCCCGCCGCAGAACGCACCCCGACGACGGCGGCGCACATGGTGACCGCCGAATGGACCCGGCTGGTGGCCGAGCAGCCCGAACTGGCCGACCTGTTCGACGGCCACGACGCCACCGACCTGACCGGGTTCCTGGACTCGGCACGTGAACTGCTCGACGGCTACTTCCGGGTGGAGGATCCCCGGCGCCTGGAGCCGGCCGAACGAGAAAGCCTGATCTCCGCCGTCGTCGACGGCCAACTGCTCATCCGCGGCTACATCGACCGGCTCGACGTCGCCCCCGACGGCGCACTGCGGGTGGTCGACTACAAGACCGGCGGGGCGCCCCGGGAGGCGTTCGANGCCCGGGCGCTGTTCCAGCTCAAGTTCTACGCCCTCGTGCTGTGGCGGACCCGTGGGGTGGTCCCGGCCGTACTACGACTGCTCTACCTCAAGGACGCGGAGGCGTGCGACTACCGGCCCGACGTGGACGAACTGGTCCGGTTCGAACGGACGGTGGTGGCGCTCTGGCGCGCCATCGAACAGGCCACCGCCGCCCGGGACTTCCGCCCCAAGCCGAGCCGGCTCTGCGCCTGGTGCAACCACCAGGCACTCTGCCCCGCCTTCGGCGGCACCCCGCCGCCGTTCCCGGAGCAGCCCGCGGCAGACGCGGCACCGTCCCCGCCCGCCCCGCCGGCCCGTGTCACCCGCCGGGCGGCTGACACGGCGGCCCGGTCGATCCACCCGCGCCCGCCCGCCCCACCGTCGGCGACACCCCCGGACGCCGCCGACGGCGCCGCACCCCCGCCGCGGTAGACACGGCGGAGACCGGACACCGCGTCCGCGCGGACCCCTCTCCTCCCGCGGGAGGAGAACAGGCTCGCCAACGCCGACGACCCGCCGCCCGGAAAACAGCGGCTACCGTCGCCAACATGACCCACAGCGACACCCCGGCGCCGCCGGTGCCCCCGCCCGGCCGGCGCCGACAGCCGGGCAGGGCGGACGCCCGGCAGCGCCTGACACCGCTGTGGGACACACTGCTGGCCCTGGCCGCGGTCGCCGTGGACGTGATACTCCGGGCCACCGACTCCCCCCAGACCATCGCCGGCTATCCCGAACCACCCCGGGTCACCGCGGCCGTCTGGAGCGTCGCCTGCGCGGCACCGATCGTGCTGCGTGGGATCGCCCCCCGGGCGGCGGTGGCCCTGGCGACCCCGATCCTGCTCGCCGCCGGCCTCGCCCAGGCACACTCGGCAAGCGCCGCCATGACCGTGATCACGTTGAGCTACACCGCCGCGTCCCGTTTCCCACTGCGGCAGGCGGTGCTCGCCGGCGCCGTCGTCTGGGCACCCGGGCTGCTCGTCGTCGTCGCCGCACCCGTCCCGGACAGCCCCGTCACGCTCTCCCCCGGCTACGTACTCTTCACCCAGGTGCTGCTGGCACTGGTCTGCTTCTTCGTCGGACGGACCGTGCACGCCCAGCGTGCCTCCGTCCGCGCCCTGGAGGAACGCGCCCGGGTCGCGGAGGAGAACCAGCGGGCCCTCGCCGACCAGGCCGTGGCCGACGAGCGGCGGCGCATCGCCCGGGAACTCCACGACGTGGTGGCCCACCACGTCAGCGTGATGGGCGTGCTGGCCACCGGCGCCCGTCGGGTGCTGTCCCGCGACCCGGCCGCCGCGGACGACGCACTGGGCAGCATCGAGGAAACCGGCCGGACGACACTGCGGGAACTGCGGCGCCTCCTCGACGTCCTGCGCACCGACACCGAACCGGCCGCCGACCTCACCCCCCAGCCAGGGCTGGCCGGAATCGAGACCCTGATCGAGCAGGTCCGGGAGGCGGGACTGCCGGTGACCCTCCACGTGGACGGCACCCCGGTGCCGCTGGATCCCGGAGTGACGCTGACCATCTACCGGATCGTGCAGGAGGCACTCACCAACGCGCTCAAACACGCCGGAAACGCCACCGCCCAGGTCCGGCTCGGCTTCGAGCCGCGGTGGCTGACCGTGGAGATCTCCGACACCGGGCGAGGGCCGACGCCGGAACCCCGCCGGGTCGGACACGGCCTGGTGGGCATGCGAGAACGGATCGCCCTCTACGGTGGAACCCTGCGTACCGGGCCGCGCCCAGGGGGCGGCTACCGGGTATACGCCAGGATGCCCATGGAGCAACTGGGCGCCCCAGTCAGCGAACGACACGAGAGGTAGGGCGGCATGACGGACGGACAGGCCCCGAAGCGACCGGTGCGGGTCCTGCTCGCGGACGACCAGCCGCTGCTGCGTACCGGCTTCCGCATGGTGCTCGGCGCGGAGGACGACCTCGACATCGTCGGCGAGGCCGGCGACGGAGTCGAGGCGGTCGAGCTGTCCCGCCGGTTGCTGCCCGACGTCGTCCTGATGGACATCCGCATGCCCCGGATGGACGGGGTCGCCGCGACCCGGGCGATCGTCGAAGCCCGGCTGCCGGTACGGGTGCTGATCCTGACCACCTTCGACCTCGACGAGTACGTCGTCGGCGCGCTGCGGGCCGGAGCCAGCGGCTTCCTGGCCAAGGACGTGCCGGCCGAGGACCTGGTCGCCGCCATCCGCACCGTCGCCGCTGGCGAGGCGGTCGTCGCCCCGCGGATCCTCAAACGGCTGCTCGACCGGTTCGCGGAGTCACTGCCGGACCCGGCCGCCACGCCACCGAAGGAGATCGGGGTGCTCACCGAACGGGAACGGGAGGTCCTGATCCTGGTGGCCCGCGGACTCTCCAACGCCGAGATCGCCCGGGTCCTCTCGGTGAGCGAGACGACCATCAAGACCCACGTCGGGCACGTTCTCACCAAACTCGGGCTGCGGGACCGGGTACAGGCGGTGGTGCTGGCCTACGAGACCGGACTGGTCCGGCCGGGGGCGTGAGCCGTCGGACGGGGATCCGCCGACGGCAATCGCGCCCCGCGACCGGTCGCCGGAGTACGGACGATCCTCCGCGGGTGACCCTCTCCCCCACGAAGGAACACCGGACACGACCACGGAGGAGCCGGAGACCCTCCCGGCGCGGAACGGCCGGACCGCGCCCGGCGCCCACCGTGGACACCGGTCGGCACGACGTGCCGACCGACACTCCCCGACACCGGCAGCAGCCAGCCGGAAACAACGGAAACACCGCGGAGGAAAGCGGCCGAACCGCCGCGGACAATCACACGCCGACCAGATAATCAGCGGTAAGAGGCGGGCCGGTCGATCGACCCACCAGTGAACTCGGAAAACGGGTGACCGGCATCGCCGGAGTGACAAACCGCAGAACGAACAGTACCAGTCAGGGACAACCCTGATCCGCCCTCCGGGCTGACCCGCACCGGGAAATCCGCGTCCGGCTCCGTCCGCGGGTGGAGGTCCCGCCCACCCGCCGCACCGACGATGGAAACCGTCGGCCGGACCAGGGACCAACGGTCCGTCCGAAGGTATCGACCACTTCCAGGGGGAAAAGAACGTGACGGCGACGGTGGCCCACGGTTCCGCGATAGCGGCCCGGGCAAACGACGTGTGGAAGGTGTACGGCAGCGGCGAGGCACAGGTGACCGCGCTGCGGGGCGTGAGCGTGGAGTTCGAACGCAGCCGGTTCACCGCCATCATGGGGCCGTCCGGCTCCGGAAAGTCCACCCTCATGCACTGCCTGGCCGGCCTGGACACGGTCACCCGCGGAACGATTCACATCGGCGACACCGCGGTCACCGGACTCGGCGACGCCGGCCTCACCAAACTCCGCCGCGACAAGATCGGCTTCATCTTCCAGCAGTTCAACCTGCTGCCCACGCTCAGCGCCCGGGAGAACATCCTGCTGCCACTGTCGATCGCCGGCCGCAAACCCGACCCCGCGTGGCTGGACACCGTCATCGAAACCGTCGGACTCCGCGACCGACTCAACCACCGGCCGGCCCAACTCTCCGGCGGCCAACAACAGCGGGTTGCCTGCGCCCGGGCACTCGTCGCGCGACCCGAGGTCATCTTCGCCGACGAGCCCACCGGCAACCTCGACTCCCGGGCCGGCGCCGAGGTGCTCANCTTCCTCCGCCGCTCGGTCGCCGAACACGGGCAGACCATCGTGATGGTCACCCACGACCCCGTCGCCGCCTCCTACGCCAACCGGGTCGTCTTCCTCGCCGACGGCCAGATCGTCTCCGAACTGGTCGAGCCGACCCCAGAAACCGTGCTGGACACCATGAAGAAACTCGACACACTCACCACCGAGGCAGGCCGGTGATGCTGCGCGCCACCCTGAAGAGCCTGCTCGCCCGCACCCTGCGGCTGGTCTTCTCCGGACTGGCCGTCGTCCTCGGCGTCATGTTCGTCGCCGGCGCCTTCGTCCTCACCGACACCCTCAGCCGGTCCTTCGACAACCTGTTCAGCAACGTGTACGCCACCACCGACGTCGGGGTCAGCGCCAAGCCGAAGATCGACATCCCCGAGTTCGAGGGAGAACAGGTCGCCACCCCCATCCCGGCCACGGTCCTGGAACAGGTCCGGGCGGTGCCCGGCGTGGCCACCGCCACCGGCATCGTCGCCAGCGACGGCGCCCAGGTCATCGGCAGCAACGGAAAGGCACTGACCACCTTCGGCCCGCCGCAGTTCGGCGGAAACTGGACCGGGGAGAACGAGCTCGTCCAGCTCCGGGCGGGCCGCGGCCCCACCGCCGACAACGAGATCGCGGTCAACCAGGCCGTGGCCACCGCGGCGAAGGTGTCCATCGGCGACCGCGTCGCGGTGCTGACCCCCTACCGGGAGAAGCAGGAGTTCACCCTCGTCGGCATCTTCGGCTACAGCGGCGGCCGGGACAGCCTGGGAGGCACCCAGGAGGTGAGTTTCACCGANCGGGTGGCGCAGGAGTCGATGCTCGGCCGGCCCGGCGTCTACACCGAGATCGCGATACGGGCCACCGACGGGGTCGGCCCNGCCGAACTACGCGACCGGGTGGCGGCCACACTCGGCGACGGCTTCGTGGTGAAAACCGGCGAACAGCTCTCCGCCGACGCGGCCGCCGAGTTCGACGAGGCACTCAGCTTCTTCAACAACATCCTGCTGGGCTTCGCCGGCGTGGCCCTCTTCGTCGGGGTCTTCCTGATCCTCAACACCTTCTCGATCATCGTCGCGCAGCGCACCCGGGAACTGGCCCTGCTACGCGCCCTCGGCGCCGCACGCCGCCAGGTGATCGGGTCGGTACTGACCGAGGCCGTGGTGATCGGACTGATCGCCTCGGTGGTCGGGCTGGCCGCCGGCGTCGGCGTCGGCGCCCTGCTGGCATCCGTCTTCGCCCGGTTCGTCGGCGACCTGGAACTGGCCGGCATCGGCACACCAGCCAGCGCCGTGATCAGCTCGTTCGTCGTCGGCCTACTCGTCACCATCGTGGCGGCACTGCTACCGGCGCTGCGGGCCGCCCGAATCCCCCCGGTGGCCGCGATGCAGGACGTGGCGACCCCCGACCGGCCCCTGACCAGGATCACCACCAGCGGCGCACTGGTCACCGCGCTCGGCGGCACCCTGCTGGCACTCGGGCTGAGCGGCAGCACCGGCGACGCAACACTGTGGACCGTGTTCGGCGGCGTCCTGCTGTCGTTCATCGGGGTCGCGCTGCTGACCCCGATCATCAGCCGCCCGGTGGTCTCCGCCGTCGGCCGGCTGTTCTCCTGGTCGGTACCGGGCAAGCTCGGACGGCTCAACTCGGGCCGCAACCCGCGCCGCACCGCCATCACCGCCGCGGCCCTGATGGTCGGGATCGCCCTGGTCACCGGCGTCACCGTGATCCTGGACTCCGTCAAGAGCAGCATCACCACACTGGCCGAGAACACCATCCAGGCCGAACTCGTCATCTCCGGAACCCCGACCGGCTCCCGGCCCCCGAGCTTCGAACCATCGGTGCTGGACCGTGCCGCCGAGGTACCCGGCGTGGCGAAGGTCGCCGCAGTCTACGTCGACCAGGCGCAGATCGCGGGCCGCAGAACCCCCGTGAGCGCCACCAACGACGTGTCCGCCCTCCGGCAGATCTTCCAGGCCACCCCGACCGCCGGCAGCATCGACACGCTCGGCCCCGGGCAACTGCTGGTCGACTCGGGCACCGCCGGAGAACTCGGGCTGTCGGTCGGCGACACCGTACCGGTACAGCTACCCCGAGGCGACGCGAGAACCCACACGGTCACCGGGATCTACGCCNAGTCGAACCTGTTCGGCGGGTTCGTGCTGCCGACGGAGGCNGTCACCGACTTCACGGTGCCCAAACCCACACAGGCCTACCTGAAGCTCGCCCCGGGCGCCTCGGCGGACCAGGTGATGTCGCAGATCGAGTCGCTGCTCGCGGACAGCCCCACCGTCTCGGTCGCCAGCCGAGCCGACTTCATCGAACAGCAGGCCAGCCAGCTCGACCAGGTCCTGGTGATGATCCAGATCCTGCTCGCCCTGGCCATCCTGATCGCCGTGCTCGGGATCGTGAACACCCTGGCGCTGTCGGTACTGGAGCGCACCCGCGAACTCGGCCTGCTCCGGGCCATCGGCCTGCGCCGGGCCCAGACCATGCGGATGATCACCGTCGAGGCGGTGGTGATCTCGGTCTTCGGGGCGCTGCTCGGCGTGGCCGTCGGAACCGGGCTCGGCGCGGCGGTGGTCCGGGCCCTACGCGAGGAGGGCATCAACGACCTGGTACTGCCGTGGACGGAGATGGGAGTCTTCCTCGGCCTCGCGGCCGTGGTCGGAGTCGTCGCGGCGGTCCTGCCGGCGATCCGCGCCGCCCGGCTCGACGTCCTCCGCGCCATCGCACACGAATAGCCCGCTCGTGGCCCTGGGGGTGGCCACGAGCCGGTGCGGGGCGGCGTCCGCCGGGGACGCCGCCCCGCTGCCGTCCCACCGGCACCCCACGCTCGGCCGCGTCCACGCGGCCCGCGGTCAACGCGGCACGTCCAGCGGGTCCAGCAGCCGCCCGAGCAGCTCCGGATCCACCCCGACCAGACTCTCCCGCACGTGCACACCGTCGACCGGCTCGATCGGCACCAGGCTCGGCACCCCGATGACGACGGCACCCGCGGCCAGGGCACTGGCCACCCCGGCCGGCGAGTCCTCGATCGCCACACACCGGTTCACCGGCACACCCAGCAGCCGCGCCGCGGTCAGGTAGGGCGCCGGATCCGGCTTGGTCGCCACCACCTCGTCGCCACACACCACCACGTCGAAGTTGTGCCGCCCCAGCGTCTCCAACGCCACCTCGACCATCCTGCGGGCGGTCGAGGTGACCAGCGCCGTCGGAATCGGCACCGCGCGGACCGCCTCCAACAGGGCCAGCGCTCCGGGCCGCCACCGCAGCTCGGTGAGAAACAGCTCCGCCACCCGGTTCTCCAGCCACCGCGCGCTGGCCGCCGGATCCCGCCACGGCTGCCCCAGATCGGTGTGCAGGATCTCCATCGAGACGGCCATGCTGGACCCGACCATCGCCAGACGGGCGGACCTCGACAGCGTCCCCCCGTAGGACGCGGCGAGCTCCTGCAACCCGACCTCCCACAGCCGCTCACTGTCCACCAGGGTGCCGTCCATGTCGAAGAGCACGGCGGCGGGATACTGGCCGTTCAGGACTCCTCCAGACGCGTGGTGCGGACACTCCCATCGTGACCTGTAGATCCTGTCAACCCCGACCCGCCGCGCCCCTACGCCACCCGTCGACTGTGGCGGACGCCTCAGGCGCGGCCCCGGCGCCGCCCGGCAGACCGGCAGCTCACAGGTCGCAGGACTCCAGGGAGTCCCGGAAGCCGCCGAAGAAGGCCGAGGCGCGCTGCTCGGCGGTGCCGTGCGCGTCCTCGGCGAACCACGGNTGCCCCGGGTCGTCGGCCACCGCCAGCAGTCCCTCACGGAACTCGTCCAGATCCCCGTCATCCAACGTCAACAGGCCGGCCCGTACCGTGTCGCCGAGGTACGCCCCGGCCATACAGTCGGCCTGCAACTCCTGCTTGATGCTGTACTCGTACCGGATGCCGAGCCGGACCTGGACGCCGTGCGCGTACTCGTGCCCGAGCATGTAGTACAGGAAGGCGTCACCGATCTGCCGGAACGCGGCCACCGCCCACACGATGTCGTACGCGATGAAGTCGCCCGCGGAGCAGTAGACCGCGTTGTTGCGGGGCAGCCCCGTCCCCGCGCAGGTGATCTCACCCGCCCGTCGGTACGCGGTGATCTGCCGGATCGGGCGGAACGGTCTGCCCGCCGCCTCGAACCGCTCGGTCCAGTACCGCTCGGCGAGCCGGACCGCGCCGACGACGTCCCGCTCGAACTCCTCCACCGTCATGGTGCCGTCGACGTCGTCACCGGTATCGGACGGCCGGACCTCGGAATCCGGTGCCGGCGCTCCGACCGATGTCCCGGGCACCTGGGGCTCGGGGTCCGGCCGGAGCGGTCCCACGAAACAGCCGCCGACGACGAGCAGCGCCAGGACCAGCCCGAGCAGGTACCACCGGTCGGTGCGACGGGACGGAGGACGCATGCAAGCCTCCCAGCTCACTGGCGGGCGCCGGCGCCCGAGCGGCGGCGGCCGGCCCGCGAACGTCCCGCGCGGTGGGCTGACCGCCGATGACTGGACCAGTATTCCCGCCGCCGCCAAACCCGCCGGGACGGGCGGGAACCACGTTGGGCCCGGGACCCCGGCCGCACCGTCCGGCCCGGCGGGGTGTCTCGGGTTGCCGGTGGTCGGCGGACGCATCGCACACCCGGATCGGTCGGCCGGCGTCTGGGCCGACGGACGTGTCAGTAACCGACGGTATGAGCACCATTGCGATGGGTGTACGCTGGGTGGCGACTGCCCCACTCCGCTGCCACCCCGTGGCACGACCGACCGGGGCCCCGGTCGTACCGGTTACGGACCCGCAACCGGCCGGCGCGGCCAACGGGCCGGCCCCGGTTCCGAGACGTAGGCTGACGGGCGTGAGGGATAACAGGGACGGTTACACCGGGCAGCGCGGGGCAACCATCGCACCCATCGCACGACAGGGCCACACCCGGCAGCCCGGCGGCGCCACGCACGCTGGGGGTAGGGCGTGACCGAGTTCGACGGCTTGCCCGTACTGCGTTCGCCGGTCGCGATCGCGGCCTTCGAGGGGTGGAACGACGCGGCGGACGCCTCGACGGCGGCGGTGGAACACCTCGAACAGGTCTGGCAGGCCCGCCAGGTCGCCGCACTCGACCCGGAGGACTTCTACGACTTCCAGGTCAGCCGGCCGACGATCACGATGGCCGACGGTGAGACCCGCCGGGTCGAGTGGCCCACGACGCGGTTCATGGTGGCCAGCCCGGCCGGCACCGACCGAGACGTGGTGCTGATCCGGGGCATCGAGCCGAGCATGCGGTGGCGGACGNTCTGCGAGCAGGTGCTGGAGCTCTGCCACAGCCTGGAGGTCGACCGCATCGTGCTGCTCGGGGCGCTGCTGGCCGACGTGCCGTACACCCGGCCGCTACCGATCAGCGGCAGCGCGTCGGACAGGGACGCCGCCCGGCGCTACCAACTCACCCCGACCCGCTACGACGGTCCCACCGGCATTGTCGGGGTGTTGCAGGACGCGGCCACCCGGGCCGAGGTCGACGCCGTGTCGTTCTGGGTCCACGTGCCGCACTATGCGAACAACCCCCCGTGCCCCAAGGCGACTCTCGCGCTCCTGCACCGGGTCGAGGAGGTGCTCGACCTTCCGGTACCGATGTCGGACCTGGCCGAGGAGTCCGCCGAGTGGGAGCGGCGGGTCCGGGCCGCGGCCGAGCAGGACGCCGAACTCGGCGAGTACGTCCGCGAACTCGAGGAACGGGTCGGCGACGCGGGCATCCAGCCGCTCACCGGTGACGAGATCGCCCAGGAGTTCGAGAAGTACCTGCGCCGTCGCGGCGGGTCCGCGGGTCCGACCGCCGGTTCCTGGTAGGACCACTACNCCGTNGTCACCCCGCCCGCCGGGCCACGNCGTGGCCCGGCGGGCGGGGTCTTTTGTGGCTGTTGTTGCTGGGTTCATAACCGCTAAGGCGTCCTAGGATGCTAGTAGAGATGGTCGGGTCGCTGTCGTGAACGAGGTCACCACGCGTATATCATCCTAGGAACCTACGTCGAGAAGGGAGTGCCTCGCGTGCAGATCAATCCGGGCGCCGCCGAGTTCCCCCACCGACAGATCGCCGAACAGCTCCGGGCCCGGGTGCGGGCCGGCGACTGGGCACCAGGCGAACGACTCCCCTCCATCCCGGCCATCGCCGAACTGTTCGGCGTGGCGAAGCAGACCGTACAGCGGGCGATCGACCAGCTCCGGGTCGAGGGCGTCCTGATCACCAAGCCCGGCTCCGGCACGTACGTCCGGGGCACCCGGCGGCGGCTCAACCGGCTCTCCCGCGGGCGCTACGGCGGCCGCCGGGGCTACCACACCGATCTCGCCGCCCGGTACCGGCAGCAGCTCATCCAGGTGGGGCGCGCCCCGGCCCCCGCCGAGGTCGCCGACGCGTTCGGCGTCCGCGACGGCACCGAACTGATCGTCCGGCGGCACCTGGTCCGCACCGAGGACTCCCCGGTCGAGGTGGGTGCCTCCTGGTTCCGGGTCAGCGACGCCGCCGGCACCAGCCTGGAGCGGATGGAGGCGTTCGGACGCCCGCTCTACCAGGAGGCGGAGGAGGCGATCGGGCGGCGTTACGTCACCGCCATGGACCAGCTCAGCGCCCGGCAACCGACCCGCGAGGAGGCGGAACTCCTGCAGATCCGGCCGGACACCCCGGTGCTGCACCTGCTGCACGTGGCCTACGACGCCGAGCACCGACCGATCGAGGTGGCCCAGGCGACCTGGCCCGGCCCGATGACCACGCTCACCGAGCGGTACCAGGTGCCGGCGCCGGTCCCCGACCCGGATCCCGATCCGGGACTCGTGCTCGGCTGACCGCCGCCACCGGAGACGGTACGGCCGCCCACCGCGGGCGCCGGGCCCGCCCGGACCTACAGTCGGATGCCGAGCAGGGCGTCCACGGTGTCGGCCAGCAGCCGGGGACCGTCAGGATCCCGGCCCGTCCCGGCCAGGGTGGCCTCGACCCAGCGGTCGACCAGGGCCAGCGCGCCCGGGGTGTCGAGGTCGTCGGCGAGCCGCTCCCGTACCCCCGCCAGCAGCTCGGTCCCCGAGGCACCCTGCGGCGCCGCGGCAGCCTCCCGCCAGCGCGCCAGCCGCTGTGTGCCGGCCTTGAGCACGTCGTCGGTCCACTCCCGGTCGCTGCGGTAGTGGCCCGACAGCAGCCCCAGCCGCACCGCCATCGGGTCCACCCCGTCGGCGCGCAGCCGGCTGACGAAGACCAGGTTGCCCCGGGACTTGGACATCTTCTCCCCGTCCAGGCCGATCATGCCGGCGTGCACGTAGTGCCCGGCGAACGGCGTCACCCCGGTCAGCCGCTCGGCGTGCGCGGCGGAACACTCGTGATGCGGGAAGATCAGGTCGTTACCGCCGCCCTGGACGTCGATGTGGTCCCCGAGAAGCCCCAGGGCGATGACCGTGCACTCGATGTGCCACCCGGGTCGGCCGGGGCCGAGCGTTCCGCCCGGCCAGGCCGGCTCGCCGTCCCGGGCGCCGCGCCAGAGCAGCGGGTCCAACGGGTCCCGTTTGCCGGCCCGGTCGGGGTCGCCACCCCGCTCGGCGAAGAGCGCGAGCATCTGCTCCCGCGACAGGTGGGACTCGTACCCGAACCGGGGCGCGGCGGAGATGTCGAAGTAGATGTCCCCGCTGCCGTCGTCGAGCGGGTACGCCGCGCCGTCGTCCAGCAGGTCCCGGATCCTCTCGGCGATCGCCGGGATCGACTCGACCGCGCCGACGTAGTGGGTGGGCGGNATGATCCGCAGCGCCTCCATGTCCTCCCGGAACAGCGCCGTCTCCCGCATGGCGAGCACCTTCCAGTCCTCGCCGTCCCGTGCCGCCCGCTCCAGCAACGGATCGTCGATGTCGGTGACGTTCTGCACGTAGCTGACCGCGTGGCCGGCGTCGCGCCACACCCGCTGGACGAGATCGAAAGTGATCATCGTCGCTGCGTGCCCCAGGTGGGTCGCGTCGTACGGGGTGATGCCACAGACGTACATGGTCGCCGTGCCGGACGGGCGGGTCGGATGGACCGCGCGGCGCGCGGAGTCGTAGATGGCGAGCGGCAGTCCGTTGCCCGGCAGTCGAGGGATCTCGTGCCCCACCCAGGATTCCATGGTCACCACCCTAGCCAGCCAACAGGAAAGGCTCTCGCAACCGGGTGGGCGAGTGATCGGGTCGACAGCCGCGCGACGGCGCGACGTGCGCGGGGATCCGGCGCCGGAACGGACCCCCGCCGCGGCCGTCGACCCCGGCCGCACCGCACCGGCCCGCCTTCGCCGCGGTGTGGCCGGGCGGTGGTCAGATCGGCGGCCAGGGGATCGCCGGCCACTCGTTCGACGGGGTCGGGAAGCGGTTGGTCCCCAGCAGCCGGGCGACCCGTCGGGCGGTCGCGGCGACCTCCGCGGTGGTCAGGTGCTCCCCCAGGGCCTCCCCCAACGGGCCGGCGAGCTGCTCGGCCAGCCGGGTGAGCATCTCCCGCGCGTCCGGTGGCAACGGGTGCCGCGACCAGCCCCACAGCACCGTCCGGAGCTTGTTCTCCACGTGGAAGCAGACGCCGTGGTCGACCCCGTAGATCCGGTCGTCCGGGCCGTAGAGCACGTGGCAGCCCTTGCGGTCGGCGTTGTTGAGCACCGCGTCGAGCACCGCGAGCCGGGCCAGTCGCGGATCGTCGGCGTGGGCGAGCGCGTACGGCGTACCGTCGTCGTCGCGCGCCGCGGCCACCCGGAACCAGCGTGGCGGGAGACTGCCGGCGGGAACGAACCCGACCAGCGGCTCGGCGTGCTCCGGCTGGTCGATCCAGAGCTGGCAGGCGCCCGGCCCGAGCGGGCCGTCGCGCAACACCGTCGGCGGGACGAGGTCCCACCCGCTGGCCCGGGACACCAGGAACGCCGCGACCTCCCGGGAGGCGAGGGTGCCGTCGGGAAAGTCCCAGAGCGGCCGTTCTCCGCGGATGGGCTTGTAGACGCAGCGGCGGGTGACGCCGTCCAGGGACACCACGGCTCGCAGGGTGGTGTTCGAGGCGTCGGCGAGCCGCCCCTCCAGGTCGAGCTCCCCGGTGAGCAGCAGGCGCAGTGCGTCGTTCTCGTCCAGCACGGGTTGCAACTCGGACGAGGTCACCGGATCGCCCCCGGGGGTGGAGAGCAGGCCGCTCACCGATGGTAGCCGTTGTGACGCGGGCAGAGGTGCCCGGCGGGGTCCAGCGGCTGGCCGCAGAGCGGGCAGGGTGGACGACCGGCGGCCACCACCCGCCGCGCACGGTCGATGAACTCCCGGGCCGCCTGCGGGGTCAGCCGGACCCNCAGACGGTCCAGACCGTCNGAGGGCTCGTCGTCGCCTGCGGCGGCACCGGGTTCGACCTCCGCCTCCCCGGCGGCGATCGCCTCGATCACCACCGTGGCGGTGTCGACGTCGAAGGCCAGTCCCAGGGTCCCGACCCGGAACTCCTCGTCCNCCGGCGTCTCCAGCGGCTCGTTGTCCGGGCTGACCGGCGGAGAGTCCGGCAGCTCGATCCCGAACCGGNGGTGCGCCTCGTTCAGCAGCTCCTCGAGCTTCTCCGCCAGCAGCGACNCCTGGATCTTCTCCAGGGCGACGCTGACCAGGCGTCCGCCACCCCGCGCCTGCAGGAAGAAGGTCCGGTCGCCCGGCGGCCCCACGGTCCCGGCGACGAACCGCTCGGGCGGCTCGAATGCGTGCACCTGGTGGGTCATACCCATGACCCTATCCGGCGCGGTACCACGCCGTGCAGCCCACCGACCCGAATCCCCGCCCGGCCCTGATGGGGCGCCGGCCCGGGGCGGTGCCGTCACCGGCGCCCGCCGGTCGTCTAGGCCGTGCCGGGCCGGTCCGCACCCGCCGCCGAGGCGGTGACCGCCGCGGTGCCCGCGCTCGCCGCGCCCACGCCACCGCCGACCGGGGCGTCGGATTCGGCCGCCCGGGCGGCCCGGCGGCGTCGGGGCCGCTTCGGCGGCACCAGCCCCGCCAGGTCGCCGCCGGTGTCGTTGAGCCGCAGCAGGAACGGGCGTACCGGGGTGTACCGGATCCCGGTCACCGAGCCCGGGTCGACCACGATCCGCTGGAACAGGTCCAGGTGGACACCGAGTGCGTCCGCGACGATCGCCTTGATCACGTCTCCGTGGCTGCACGCCAGCCAGACCGCCTCGGGTCCGTGCTCGGCGGTGATCCGGGCGTCCCAGCGTCGCACCGCCTCGACCGCGCGGGTCGCCATCGCCGCCATCGACTCGCCCTCGGGGAAGACAGCGGCGCTCGGGTGCTGCTGGACGACCTGCCACAGTGGATCCCTGGCCAGCTTCTTCAGTGGTTGACCCTGCCAGGCGCCGTAGTCGCACTCGGTCAGCCCGTCCTCGACGACCGGTGTGGCGCCCGGAAGCGCCAGCTCCAGCGTCTGCCGGCACCGGATCAGCGGACTGGTGACCACCGCCGCCAGCGGCAGCGCGCGCAGCCGCGCGCCCACCGCGACCGCCTGGGCCCGGCCGACCTCGTCCAGCTCGACGGGCTGGCGTCCGGCCAGGCCGCCGTCGGCGTTCGCCGTCGTCCGGCCGTGCCGGAGGAGCAGAAGGGTTGCCACGAATCCACCCTACGGCGCCGGGACGCCGGTGGCGGCGCGGGCGGCCGACCCGGGCCACCCCNCGTCCGACGCCACCGCACCCCGGCGCCGGGTCAGGTCGCCGAGATGGTCCCCGTGCTCAGCAGCGCCAGCACCAGGCTGCCGAGCGCCACCCGGTAGAGGACGAAGACGTACAGGCTGTGGTGTGCGACGTAGCGCAGCAGCCAGGCGATGCTGGCGTAGCCCAGACCGAAGGCGATCAGGGNGGCCACGACCATCTGCGCCGGCGTCGGGATGGAGCCGCCGCCGCTGGTGTCGAAGACGTCCGGGAGACTGAACACCCCCGACATCACCACCGCCGGGATGGCCAGCAGGAAGGAGTACCGGGCCGCGGCCTCCCGGGTCAGGTTGAGGAAGAGGCCCGCGGTCAGCGTGCCGCCCGACCGGGACACCCCGGGGATCAGCGCCATCGCCTGGGCGAACCCCATGACGATGCCGTCGCGCAGGGTGAACTGTTCGATCCGCCGCGTCTGCCGGCCCCAGTACTCGGCGAAGGCCAGCACGAAGGCGAAGACGATCAGGGTGGTGGCGACCAGCCAGAGGTTCCGGGCGGCGGTGCGGATCTGGTCCTTGAGGAGGAAACCGAAGACCCCGATCGGGATCGACCCGACGATGACGTACCACGCCATCCGGTAGTCGAGGCTCGACCGGACGGAGGGATCCCAGATCCCCACCACCCAGGTCCGGGCGATCCGCCAGATGTCCTTGGCGAAGTAGAGCAACACGGCGGCCTCGGTGCCCAGCTGGGTGACGGCGGTGAACGACGCCCCCGCGTCCTGGTCGAAGAAGATCGCCGAGGTGATCCGCAGGTGGCCCGACGAACTCACCGGCAGGAACTCGGTGAGGCCCTGGACGATTCCCAGGACGATCGCCTCGATCCAGCTCACCCTCGCACCCCACTCCGCAACACAGCCTGTCCCCCACTCGATGACGTCCGTGATGATGTCCGTGGCCCCGGCGGGCCACCCGTCCTGGTCACTCGCCCACCCCGGCGCGATCCAGGGCCTCCGCGCAGGCGCGCAGCGTCCGCACCCCACTTTCCGTGTCCGTCACGAAGAGGCTGACCGAGAGGGTGGTCACCCCGGACTCGGCGTACTCGCGCATCCGGTCGGCGATCCGCTCGACCGGCCCGAGCAGACAGGTGCGGTCGATGAACTCCAGCGGCACGGCCGCGGCGGCGTCGCGGTGACGCTTCGCCAGGTAGAGATCCTGCACCCGGCGGGCCGCGTCCCCGTAGCCCATCCGGGTGGCGAGCCGGTTGTAGAAGTTCTGTTCCCGGCTGCCCATGCCGCCGACGTAGAGCGCCGCGTACCAGCGGACCAGGTCGGCACAGGCTTCGACGTCGTCGCCGACGACCACGGGCACCGTCGGTACGACGTCGAAGCCGGCGAGCGTCCTGCCGGACCGGGCGCGCCCGGTGGCGACGGCGGCGAGCTGCTCGGCCGCGAAGTCCGGTGCGTAGAAGACGGCGAGCCAGCCGTCGGCGATCTCACCGGCGAGCTCGAGGTTCTTCGGCCCTATCGCGGCCAGGTAGAGCGGGATCCGGTCGCGGGGTGGGTGGACGCTGAGCCGGAGCGCCTTGCCCGGACCGTCGGGCAACGGGAGCTGGTAGTGCGCGCCGTCGTACCGCACCGGCTTGCGGGCCAGCGCGAGCCGGACGATGTCGACGTACTCGCGGGTCCGGGCCAGCGGCTGGGCGAACCGCACCCCGTGCCATCCCTCGGAGACCTGCGGACCGGAGACACCGAGTCCGAGCCGGAACCGGCCCCCGGAGACCGCGTCGAGCGTGGCCGCCGTCATCGCGGTCGCCGCCGGGCTGCGCGCCGGAATCTGCATCACGGCGGAGCCGAGGTCGATCCGCTCCGTCTGGCCCGCCAGCCAGGCCAGCATGCTGGGCGAGTCCGAGCCGTACGCCTCGGCGGCCCAGACCACCGAGTAGCCGAGTCGGTCCGCCTCCCGGGCAAGGGCCAGGTGGTCGGCGGGGGNGCTCCACGGCGTCTGGTAGCCAAGGCTGAGCCCGAGTCGCACTGATCCGTNCCCCTGTCGTCGCGAGCCGCACCAGGGTACGCAATCCACCCGGCGGCCCCGACGGCCGGTGGGGGCGTTGCCCGATTCGGCTCGTCAGAGGCCGGGCGGTCCGCGGCGCGGGCGGCGGACCGACGCCACCGACGGCGGTGGAGGGGTGAACGGTCGCGGTGATGTCCGCGACAGTGCCCAAGTGCCGGGTTTGTACCGAGGCACGCACCCGGTCANGGCGGGAGTGAGGATATCCGCGCGACGATGTTCTGAATAGAGTTCAACCATGCAACAGCGACCGCTCGGCCGAAGCGGGCTGGCGGTCTCCCGGCTCGCTCTCGGCACCATGACCTGGGGTCGGGACACCGACGCGGACGACGCTGCGGCACAACTGAAGAGTTTTCTGGACGCGGGGGGCAACCTCATCGACACCGCCGACGTCTACGGCGACGGCGACGCCGAGGCGCTGATCGGTTCGCTGGTCGGCACGCTGGTGCCCCGCGAGGACATACTGATCGCCACCAAGGCGGGGCTCCGGCCCGGCTCCCCGCGGCGCCGGGACAACTCCCGGGGACACCTGTTGCGCACGTTGGACGCCTCGCTGCGCCGGCTCGGCACCGAGTACATCGACCTGTGGCAGGTCCACGGCTACGACCCGGACACGCCGTTGGAGGAGACGCTGTCCGCGCTGGACTACGCGGTGAACAGCGGACGGGTCCGCTACGTCGGCGTCTCGAACTTCTCCGGCTGGCAGACCGCGCAGGCCGCCACCTGGCAGGCCGCGTTCCCCGGTCGGGCACCGGTGGTCGCGGTCCAGGTCGAGTACTCGCTCCTGCAGCGCGGGATCGAGCGTGAGGTGGTACCCGCCTGTCAGAGCCTGGGGCTCGGCATCCTGCCGTGGTCCCCGCTGGGTCGCGGTGTGCTGACCGGCAAGTACCGGCACGGTCGTCCGGCCGACTCCCGGGCCGCCTCGCCACACTTCGAACGCTTCGTCGCCTGCTNCCTGGAGCCCCGCTGCTCCAGCATCGTGGAGGCGGTCGCCACCGCCGCGCACGGGCTGGGCGTCTCTCCGCTGGAGGTGGCGCTCGCCTGGGTCCGGGACCGTCCCGGGGTGGTCGCCCCGATCCTCGGCGCTCGGACGGTCGGGCAGCTTCTCGGCGCCCTGCAGGTGGAGCGGATGACGCTTCCCGAGGAGATCGCCCAGGCCCTCGACGACGTCTCCGCGACGACGATCGGCTACCCGGAGCGGGACGGCTGAGCCCGGCACGGGCGGGCCGGTGCGGTCGGGCGCGGCGGCCCCGGTCGCCGCCCCGGGATCGTCCGGCCCGACGGCGCCCGGGGGCGGTCGGGCGTCCCGGGTCACGCTGGTGAAGGACTGGTGCCGCCCCACGGGCCTGGGCAGGATAGGGGGCATGGATTACGAGTACGCGCCGCTGCGGTTACCACCGAATGTCGACCGCGTGACCGCCACGGCGCAGTTGGCGATCCAGGCCGAGTTCTCNGGGTGGGAGCTGGCGCGGGTACGCCTCTACCGCGACGGCACCCGCCAGGTGGTGTTGCGACGCCGGCTCGTCGACCGGCCCCAGCCCGGCCTGTCGTACTGACCAGGCCGTCGGTGCGACCTGCGCGGCGGGGCCGCCGCCGTGCCTGGTACCCGGCCAGCCGGGACCGGGCACGGCGTGCCNNGGGTGGTGCCGGTCCTACCGGTCCTGCTCGCCCTCCTCGTCGGCNTCGGACAGGAACGGGTGTTCGTCCAGCCGGCCGACGAGGCGATCGTCCGGTCCGGGTGTGAACGGGCCGCTGCTGTCCTCGTCGTCGAAGGACTCAAGGTCGAGCGGCACCGCCACCTCACTGACCATCACCACGCCGTCGAGCGGCTCCAACTCGGGAACGTCCAGGGCGCTGAGCGACCCGTCGCCGGCCTGCAGCAGCTCCAACACCGCCTCACCGACACCCTCGACCCGGGCCGGCTCCTCGTCCCCCGGCGTGCCGGCCCGACGAGCCGCCTGAGCCGCCCGCAGCAGTGCCGCCACGCTCGGTACCCGGTAGTCGCGGCGCTGCCGTACGGAGAGGACCATCGGGTGCGGGTCGCTCGGCTCGCCGTCGGCCCCGCCGGGCCCGGCGCCGAAGCGCTCGTCCGCCTCGTCGGGGTCGATCACCTCGACGTCCCAGGGCGTCACCTCGCCGAACGCGTCGAGCAGGAGCTCGTCGTACTCGAACGACGCGTTGTTGAGTTCGACGTACGCCTGCCAGACGGCGTCGTCGTCGATCCGGCCCTCGGCGGCCCGGACCGCGGCGAGATGTGCCCGGGCGGCCTCGATGACCCGCTCCAGGGCGGCGTCCAGCTCGGCCTGCTGGTCGGTCATGGTGTGGTCTGTCCCTTCGATACGACGTCGGCGGCGTCGGGCCCCGCCGGGCAGGCGGGCCGCCGACGCAGCCGGAGAACCTGGCTGGGCGGAGGCTGGGCGGACCGGGATGACCGGAGAAGACAGGTCGGCCGGGTCAGCTCTGGCGCAAGAACCGGTCGAGCACCCGCACGCCGAACTGTAGCCCCTCGATCGGCACCCGCTCGTCGATGCCGTGGAACAACGCGGAGAAGTTCAGGTCCGCCGGCAGCCGCAGCGGGGTGAAGCCGAAGCACCGGATGCCCAGACGGTGGAACGCCTTCGCGTCCGTGCCGCCGGAGAGCATGTACGGCACTGCCCGGGCGCCCGGGTCCTCGGCCCGCAGCGCCGCCGCCATGGCGTCCACCAGGGCGCCGTCGAAGCTGGTCTCCAGCGCCGGCTGGCGGTGAATGTGCTCGATCTCGATGTCCGGGCCGACCACCTCGCGGAGCTGTTCGATCAGCAGCTCCGCCTGCCCGGGAAGGCTCCGGCAGTCGATGGTGGCGCTGGCCCGGCCGGGGNTCACGTTGTCCTTGTAGCCGGCGGAGAGCCGGGTCGGGTTGGCGGTGTTACGGANGGTCGCCCCGATGATGTTGGCGATCGGGCCGAGCTTGGCGATCGCCGCCTCCGGGTCGTCGGGGTCGAGCTCGATACCCAGCGCCTCGGAGACCTCCTCCAGGAAGGCGCGCACGGTGGGGGTGACCACCACCGGGAACCGGTGCCGGCCGACCCGGGCGACCGCCTCGGCGAGCGCGGTGACGGCGTTGTCGTCGTGCACCATCGAGCCGTGCCCGGGACGGCCCCGGGCGTGCAGCCGTAGCCAGTCGAGGCCCTTCTCCGCCGTCTCGACGAGGTAGAGCCGCAGATCCTCGTTGACCGAGAAGGAGAAGCCGCCCACCTCGCCGATGGCCTCGGTGCAGCCCTCCAGCAGTTCGGGGTGTCGGTCAACCAGGAAGTGCGCCCCGTATCCCCCGCCGGCCTCCTCGTCGGCGGTGAAGGCCAGCACGAGGTCGCGCGGGGGACGGACGCCGCGACGCTGCCAGTCCCGGACCACCGCCAGCACCATCGCGTCGAAGTCCTTCATGTCGATGGCGCCGCGACCCCACAGGTAGCCGTCGCGGATCTCCCCGGAGAACGGGTGCACCGACCACTCGCTGGCGTCCGCCGGCACCACGTCCAGATGGCCGTGCACCAGCAGCGCCCCGCGACTCGGGTCGGTACCGGGGATTCGGGCGACGNCACTGGTCCGCCGAGGCGCCGACTCCCGGAGCTGCACCTCGACGCCCACCTCGGTGAGCTTCTCCGCGACGTACTCCGCGGCGGCCCGCTCGCCGGCCCCGGTCGCGTCGTCTCCTGTGTTGGTGGTGTCGATCCGGAGCAGGTCCTGGCAGAGCGGGACGACCTCGTCGACGGCGCTCGGGTGGCTCGGGGCGGACTGGCTACTCATGGGTTCTTCATACCAGTCCGCCCGGGCCGGCCGCCCGCCCACCCGGTGTCGAGTTTTTCCGGCGGGGAGGTTCCGGGATGTCCGCGCCCGGACCGGAGACAGCCCGGAGACAGCCCGACCTCGCCGGGTGGCGGCCCGCCGCGGTGGCACCGTCAGGGCCGGGGTCGTCTCGGCCGCCGCGCGGGCCGGCGGGTGCCCCGACGGGCTGGGCGACACGGCCGGCCGGGAGGTGTGATGATCCCTCCCGACGGGACCGGTGCCCGGGCCCGGGCACGAGCGACGGTGGANGGATGGGGCGATGCGCAACGCGTTGGTGGTCCGGGGTGGTTGGGAGGGCCACGTCCCGGTGGCGGCGACCGAGCTGTTCATCCCGTTCCTGCGGCAGCGGGGCTTCAGCGTCGAGGTCCACGACGACCTGGCGGTCTACACCGACCGTGAACGGATGGCTGCCGCCGACCTGGTGGTGCAGTGCTGGTCGATCGGAACCATCACCGACGAGCAGGCCGCCGGGCTGGTCGCGGCGGTCCGCGCCGGGACCGGCCTCGCCGGCTGGCACGGTGGGATCGTCGACGCGTTCCACCACAACGCCTACCACCAGCTCACCGGGGGCGTCTTCGTCCACCATCCGCCCGGCTTCGTCGAGCACGACCTGACGGTGCTGCCCGACCGGGCCGACCATCCCGTGGTCCGGGGCATCGGTAGGGTCCGGCTGCACACCGAGAAGTACTGGGTGCTGACGGACCCGCTCAACGACGTCCTGGCGACGGTGACGTTCGAACCCGAGCCGGAGCAGGGTGGGTCGGACCCTGCCGCCACGCCCTGGCACCGTCCGGTCACCATGCCCGCGGTCTGGACCCGCCGGTGGGGTGCGGGACGGGTGTTCGTCTCGACCGTCGGACACAAGCTCGACGATCTGNCCCTTCCACCGATCCGGACAATCACCGAACGCGGACTGCTCTGGGCCGCTCGGGAAAATTAGGTGTCCGTTCGGTCGCGGTTTGCGCTTCCTTTGGGGGATCTTTCACTGTCCAAAGGTCTTCCGGAGAATCCCGCTCTGGTCCTACCGTCACGCTATGAACCTGGAGCTGCGGCACCTCAAGGTGGTCTGCGCGATCGCGGAGACGGGCAGCGTGACCAAGGCCGCCTCGGCCCTGGGGCTGGCGCAGCCCGCGCTCACCGCACAGCTCCAGCGCATCGAGCGCACTCTCGGAGGCCCGCTGTTCGAGCGGGACCGTCGGGGTGCCCGACCCACCGCGCTGGGCGAGTTGGTGTTGGCCCGGGCCCGGGTCCTACTCCCGGCAATGAAAGGACTGCAGGACGAGGCCGCCCGGCTCGCCGGCACCGGCGCGGCAATGACCCGGTTCCGCCTGGGCGGGGTGAACAGTCACATCCTCGGCGGGCTGGTGCACCGGCTCGCCGCCGACCAGCCGCACGCGCAGATCAGCACGTACGCCTCATGGTCGGTCGACGAGCTGGCGCNGATGGTGTTGAGCGGCCGGCTGGACTACGTCCTCTCCGGAGTGTGTGGGGATGCGACACCGTCCGCCGAGTTCGGCCTGACCTGGCGGGCGGTGGCGGTGGACGCCGTCTTCGTCCTGATGCCCGAGACACACCCGCTGGCCGCGCACGACGAGGTGCACCTGGCGGCGTTGAGCGAGGAACGCTGGGCGGCGGCGCCCGGTGACGGGTGCTTCGAGAGCTGTTTCATCGCCGCCTGCGCCCGGGCGGGATTCACTCCTCGCAAGATCTACGAGACCGACATCCGCAGCTGCATCGACCTGGTCGAGGCGGGCGAGGCGGTGGCACTCGCCCAGGCGACGTTCCGGCCGGTGGCGGGTCTGGTCACCCGCCCGCTGGCCAACGCCCCGCTGCGCTGGCGGCTGCTGCTCGGCTGGCATCCGGACTCCCCTGCGGCGGAGAACGCCGACCGGGTCCTCGGGCACGCCATCGCCGCCTACAACGACTCGTTGTCCCGCAACCCGCACTACCTTGCCTGGCTGTCCCGCAATCCCTCTTTCGGGGCGCGGAACCTGGCAGCGGCCTGACGGCCGCCAGCAGCGCCAGCGGTCAGGCCGTGGCCGACGACCGGGCCCGGTCGACGCGGAGTCGCCGGGTCCACGGCCACCAGATCAGCAACTGCACCACCGCGAGCGCGAGCACACACGGCAACAGCGTCCAGACGCCGACGTGCTGNGCGGCGACCCCGGCCAGCCAGGGCAGCAGCGCGCCCCCGAGCACGGACACCCCGTTCATGATCCCGATNGCGGTCGGCACCAGTCGGGTCGGAATCAGGTGTGGCACCAGGGCCATGGCGGTCGGGAACGCCGGTCCGAGGAAGAAACCCAACAGGACGAGCCCGACGCTGGCCAGAACGGCGACCGGCGCGAGCCAGGCCAGGACGGCGCTCGCCACGACCCCGGTGAGGCAGACGGCGACGGTGCCGGCGGGCGTCAGGCCGAGCCGGGTGGCGACCGGGCTGATGACGAACCGGCCCACGGTCAGCCCGAGCCAGTATCCGCTGATGGTGTAGCCGGCGAGCAGGCGCGACTGCTGGTGCCCGTCCACCAGGAAGCTGAACCCCCAGTTGCCGACGCTGATCTCCAACCCGACGTACACGGTCAGGAAGACCGCCCCCAACAGGACCGCGGGCCGACGCAGCGCCGCGCCCAGCAGGCTCGGACCGGCGGCGACGGGTGCGGCCTCGGCCTCCTGGTCGGCTGTGGAGGCGGCTCGGGTCGGATAGGCCCGCAGGAAGCCGACGATCAGCGGCACGGACGCCAGCGCCAGCACCAGCCACACCGCCGTCCAGGGCAGCGCGGTCAGCATCCAGGTCGCCAGCACGGGCCCCAGCAGCGCACCGACCCCGAAGAACGCGTGCAGTCGGTTGAGCAGGATCGCCGCCCGCGGCAACCCGCTGAGATAGGCGTTCATCNCCGACTCCAGCATCCCGACGCCGTAGCCGGCCGCGACCTGGACGGCCACCAGCGCCAGGAACGGCGGGCGGACCGCGGTGTAGAGCCCGGACAGCAGGAAGGCGGTGCCACCGACGACGAGCGCCAGCCGGACGCCCCACCGGTGGATCAACCTGCCGGCCGTGACCCCGGCCAGCAGGAACCCGGCGGAGAAGGTGATGAAGGTGATGCCGATCGTGGCCTTGTCCACGCCGTAGTCGCGAATCTGGGCCGGCAGCAGCAGCCCGCCGACCCCGGCGCTGACCCCGACCAGCACGAACGTGGCGTACGCGACGACGACGGCGAGACGGTGGGTGCTTCGGGGGGCGGACACGCGAGGTCTCCTCGGGGGTGGGGCGACCGGGCGCCGTCGGACGACCGGTCGCGGGGTTCCGGCTCGCCGGAGGCGTCGTCCACCACGTGCCCCGCCCGCGCGCCGTCTCACCGGGATCGGTATGAGNCAAGCGGTATGTAGCCTGCTCGATCCCGGAGGGATACCTTAGCGGTGCCCTGCCTGATCCAGCATCCGGGTGCCGTCGGCGTTCGTCGTACCACCCCGGGCTGACCCCCGGTCAGCGGGGCACCGGCCACCGTGCACCGTCCGGTTCCGGGCCGGACGGTGCACGGTTCTGCTCCGGTGGCATCCCGTCCGGTGCGAACCGGCCGCCAACGGGTACCGGTATCGGNATGACCGACCTGCCCGAGGACGACCGCGAGACCGTNCGCCGGATCGCCGCCGCCCACACCGCCGCCTCCCGGGACGTCGAGGCCTTCCTGCGCCGCCTCCCGGCCCTGCCGACCCCCGAACACATCGCCGAGTACGCCGCCCTGCTGGCCAGGGAGGAGGCGATCCGGATCGAACGCGACGACGCCGCCGACGCGGCCGGGCTCGGCCTGCCGAGCGTCGGCCGCGAGTGAGCGCGCCGGCGCGTCCCGGATCGCCACCGGGCCGCCGGCCGCCCGCCCGGCACCGCGCGGGACCGGCTACCGCTCCGTCAGCGGGTCGTGACCGAGATCCAGCAGGGCGTGCCGCCACTGCTGGTCGCCGCTGCCGTCCGGGGGACGCTCGTCGAGCAGGCCCCGGATCTCGGCGACGGTCTCCCGCATCACCTGGATGTCCCCCTCGGTGAGGTCCACCTTGCGTTTGCGCAGCACCGCGAGAATGCTTCGGCCGGGCTGGGGCAGCCCGAGATCAGGGTCCGCGCCNAAGCCCTCCTCGCCGGACCCTCGGGTCAGCAACCAGTCCCGTAGCCGCTCCGAGGTGACGTTGACACACGTGTGAAAGTCCTCCCAGAGCTGCTCCACCTCGGGATCGACACGCTGCTTGCGTACCATCAGGGTTCCTCCCCGACCGGGGTCGAAGCACCGTCGTTGTGGTCGTCCGCGTCGCCGCCCGACCCGGCGTCCGGCCGCGCCGTGGGCGGGCGGGGCACCAGGTTCGGCGTACGCCGCACCTCGCGTGGGGTGAGCACCGCGTCGGTCTTGGCGCTCTTCTCGCGGTTCTCCTCGGGCTGGCTCACGGTCGCCTCCTCCTTCGCTCCTCGCACGCGCTGCGCCCCGCGGACACGCCCGCCCGGCACGGTGCGGCCCCGGATCCGGCGTCGGTGGCCGTCACCGACCCGAGGACAGGGCGGCGGGGCTCTGGCTGTCCGATCGCTCCCCTCCGGACACTCCGAAGGTCAGCTCGTCGTCCCGGGCGCCGACGGTGACGTGCCGCCCCGGCGTGAGCGTGCCCTTCAGCAGCATCTGGGAGAGCCGGTTGTCGACCTCCCGCTGGATCGTCCGGCGCAGCGGCCGGGCACCGAACTGCGGTTCGTAGCCGTGCCGGGCGATCCAGTCCACCCCCTCGGGGGTGAAATCGACGCCGATGTCCTGTGCCCGCAGCCGGCGCCGCGTCTCGTCCAGCAGCAACTCGGTGATCTGCCGCAACTGCTCGCTCTCCAGCCGGCGGAAGATGATCACCTCGTCGATCCGGTTGAGAAACTCCGGCCGGAACTGCTCCTGGAGGCGGCGCATCAACCGGTCCCGCAGCTCGGCGTCCTCCCGGTCCGCCCCGTTGGCCGCCCCGCCGCCGAAGCCGACGCTGCGCCGGGCGCCGGTGATCAGTTCCGACCCCAGGNTGCTCGTCATGATCAGTACGGTGTTCCGGAAGTTGACCGTCCGTCCCTGGCTGTCGGTGAGCCGCCCGTCGTCGAGGACCTGCAGCAGGATGTTGAAGACGTCCGGGTGCGCCTTCTCGATCTCGTCGAGCAGCACCACCGCGTACGGTCGGCGCCGGACCGCCTCGGTCAACTGGCCCGCCTCCTCGTACCCGACGTACCCGGGCGGAGCGCCGACCAGCCGGCTGACCGTGTGCCGCTCCTGGAACTCGCTCATGTCCAACCGGATCATCCGGTCCTGCTCGCCGAAGAGCGCCTCGGCCAGCGCCCGGGCCAGTTCGGTCTTGCCCACGCCGGTCGGGCCGAGGAAGAGGAAGCTCCCCATCGGTCGCTCCGGGTCGGCCAGCCCGGTCCGGGAGCGGCGCACCGCCTCGGCGACCGCGGTCACGGCGGCGTCCTGGCCGATCACCCGCTCGTGCAGGTAGCCCTCCAGACGCAGCAGCCGGTCCCGTTCCTCCTCGGTGAGCTGGCTGGCCGGGATGCCGGTCGCGCGGGACACCACCTCGGCGATCTCGTGCGGCCCCACCTCCGGGACCGCCGGCTGGCCGCCGTTGCCGCGGGCGGCCTCCAGGCGTTCCTGCAGCTCGTGGCAGCGGTCGCGCAACTCGGAGGCACGTTCGTACTGTTCGTCGGCGACGGCCTGGTCCTTGTCCCGTTTGACCTCCTCCAGTTCTCGCTCCAGCCGTCGTACGTCGCCGGCCGGGGTGCGGGTGCGCAGCCGTACCCGCGCGCCCGCCTGGTCGAGCAGGTCGATGGCCTTGTCCGGCAGGAAACGGTCGGTGATGTACCGGTCGGAGAGCTCGGCCGCGGCGACGAGCGCCTCGTCGGTGAACCGGACCTGGTGGTGGGCCTCGTAGCGGTCCCGCANCCCGCGCAGGATCTCGACCGTGTCGTCGACGCTGGGCTCCGGCACCAGCACCGGCTGGAACCGCCGGGCCAGCGCGCTGTCCTTCTCGATGTGGCGTCGGTACTCGTCCAGCGTCGTCGCGCCGATCACCCGCATGTCGCCGCGGGCCAGTGCCGGCTTGAGCATGTTGCTCGCGTCCATCCCGCCCTCGGCGCCGGCGCCGCCCGCGCCGACCAGGGTGTGCAGCTCGTCGAGGAAGATGATCAGNTCGTCGCCGTGCGACCGGATCTCGTCGACGACCTTCTTCAGCCGCTCCTCGAAGTCACCGCGGTAGCGCGTGCCGGCGACCAGCCCGGCCAGGTCGAGCTGGACCACCCGCTTGCCCGCGAGGGTCTGCGGCACGTCCCCGTCGGCGATCCGCTCGGCGAGCCCCTCGACGATGGCGGTCTTCCCGACCCCGGCCTCGCCGATCAACACGGGGTTGTTCTTGGTGCGGCGGGAGAGGATCTCGACCGCCTGTTCGATCTCGTCGCCCCGTCCGATCACCGGATCGATGTCGCCGGCCCGGGCCAGGTCGGTGAGGTCCTGACCGTACTGGTCGAGGGTCGGGGTGCCCCGATCGGGCCGCCCACCGCCGCCACTCACGCTGGCGGCCTGCAGGGCCTGTGGCTGGATCCGGCCGGCGGCGAGCATCCGACCGGCCGGCGACTCCGGATTGAGCGGAAGCGCCATCAGGATGTGTTCGGGACCGATGTACGTGGCGCCCATGGCCCGGGAGAGCTGGTGGGCGTCGAGCAGGGCCCGTTTGGCCGCCGGGGTGAGCGACATGTTCGACGGGACCTGGCCGTGCCGGGCCGGGCGGCGGACCTTCTGCTCGCCGCCGAGGGCGCCCAGCAGCGCGTCCGGGTCGGCGCCGGCCCGGTCCAGGAGGTCCCGCAGCGGCTCACGTTGCAGGGCCGCCCAGAGCAGGTGGTCGGTGTCCAGGTCGCTGCTGTTGGCCTGTGCCGCCCGGCGGGCGGCGTCGGCGAGCATCTCCCGGGCGTCCGCGGTCATCAGCCGGGTGATGTCCACCCGCTGCCCCTGCCGGCGGCTCTCCCCGCGTCCGAAGTACCGAGCCAGGAACTCGTCCCACGGGTCGACGCCGAAGTCGCCGGGTCCCTGTGCCATCTCTCGTCCCCCTCCCGGGCGCCTCGCAACGGGCGCGGGCACTGCGCTGTCCGCGCCTACCCGGCGGGAAGGCCCGACAAACGTGCCGTAACCGCAACCGGGCCGGCCGGCGCGGCCCGCCCGCCGGGGCGACGGAGCGGTGTGCCCGACCGCCGTGGCGGTGGCAGGCTGGGCGGGTGGAACGCGAACCGCTCCTGGTGGTGGATGCCGCGAACGTCGTGGGTTCGGTGCCGGACGGCTGGTGGCGTGACCGGGTCGGGGCGACGGTCCGGCTGCGTGACCGCCTGGCGCCGCTGCGTCGACACGGCCTGCCCGGACTGCCCCCGCCGGTGGAGGTCGTGCTCGTCGTCGAAGGGGTGGCCCGACAGGTCGCGGCCAGCGACGAGGTCCGGGTGGTCGCCGCGGAGTCGTCCGGCGACGACGCGATCGTGGCGCTGGTCCGTACCGAGGCTCCCGCCCGGAGCTGCGTGGTGGTCACCGCCGACCGGGCGCTGCGTTCCCGGGTGTCCGCGCTGGGCGTCGAGGTACGCGGACCTCGGTGGTTGGCGCCAGACCCCGGGGTCCGGCCCGGCCGGAACCCGGGACTGTCGGAGATCCGACTAAGTAGCGAATCGATCACGTAAAGTAGCAGGTTGGCCGAACTGCGGCGATCTTGCCGAGCCGGGGTCGATCCGGACACCAACCCCGCGACCACCCACCAATACCCACACGCGCCTCAGGGATAAGCTCTAATGAGAGCCCTCCCCGCCCCCAGGAGGTTTCGTCGTGGCGAGCGTCGCCGAGCTGAAGGCAGCCATCGATGCCGCACTCCAACAGATCGGCGACGGCCAGGCCGCGGTCCAGGCCGCCAGCGAGAAGCTGGCCGAGGCGCGGCAGACCCTGGCCAGTGCGTTGGAGGGCAGCGGACANGCCACAGTCGACGCCGCCCAGGCATCGCTCGCCCAGGCCGCCCAGGAACTCGAGGAGTGCCTCGCCGCCACGCTCGCCGCCGTCGAACAGGCCCAGCTCTACGTCTCGACGCTCTGATCCGAATGTCCATCGTCACCGAACTCGGTGCCCGGGTGCGGGCCGCCTCCGACGATCTGCCGGTCGGACTGGTGATGGCGGCGCTCGACCGGCTCAAGCTCGCCTCCGACCGGCTGCGCTGGGTCCGGCAGGAGTCCGTCGACCCGATGGGCGTACCGGAGCTCTCCGCCGCCACCGAGCACGCCGAGGCCGCCGGCCACGCACTGCGGCTCGCCCAGGAGCAGCTCGCGACGTATCTGGCGGCGATCGGGCTGAGCCGGGACGGGACGCCGGCGGGCCGGCCCGAGGGACCGGCGCCGCAACCGCCGGGGCCGCCGGCGGAGGAGATTCCGGCCGCCCCGCGCCGGGTCACCGCCGGACCCGCCGGACGTTGGTGGGCGATCCGGGTCGCCGAGCTGTTCGACCACCGCGACGCCCCCGCCGTGGAGCCGAACCGGGAGATCACCGACGCGGAGGAGCTGCTGCGCCGGGTGACGCACGGCGTCCGCTCGGGCGACCGGAACCGGCTGCACACCGAGCTGCGCGCCGTCGAGGCCCACGTCGGCCTCGGGCTCGCCTCGGTCGCCCCGCCGGTGCTGCGGGATCTGGCGACCCAACTCCTCGGTCACCCGCCCCGGGCCGCCGACCTGCCCCGGCTGCGCCGCGAGGTCGGCGGACAGGTCACCGACCTGCTGCCCAACCTGCCGCCCGCGGTGCTCGACACGCTGCTCAGCCGGGTCTGCCGGATGCCCCCGCCGAAGCAGCCGGTGGAGCAGCCCCATCCCGCCGACCCGGCGGTCGCCGCGGGCATCGTCACCGGACTGCTCATGCGGCGGCTCGGTGTCGANCAGCGCCCGGTCACCGCCCGTGGCCCCCAGGACACCCATGCCTGACTACCGGACCCAGCTCGCCACCCGGGTCCGCGACATGTTGTCGCACGCCCTGGGGTCCGCGCGGACGCGTCTGGCCACGGCCCGGACGGAGCGGGACGCCGCCCTGACCCGGCTGCACCGGACCCGCGAGGCCGCCACCCGGGTGCCGGCGCGGGTCGGTGCGGAACGCGACCGGCGCGTCGCCGAGCTGGCCGCCCGGTACGCCGCCCAGCTCACCCACCTCGCCGAGCGGGCGGCCGCGGCGGCGGCCCGCGAGGCCCCCGGAGCAGCCGGGGCGGAGTGGGCCGACTGGCAGCCGACCCCGGTGGTGCGGGGCGAACCCCCGGGTGCGCTGCGCATCGGGACGGTACGCACCGGCGGCCCGGCCGTCCCGGCCCTGGTGCCGCTGCTCGACGCCGGCCACGTCCACCTGTCCGGCACCGACCGGGAGGGCTGTGACGCCGTCGTCGCCNCCCTGCTGTTGCGCGCACTCGGCCGGGCCGACCCCGGGGCGGTCCGGGTGGTCGGCTACGACCCCGAGCACCTCGGCGGCGGCCTGGCCGGGTTCGCCCCACTGTCCACCGCCGGGTTGCTGACCCTCGTCGGTCCCGGTGGTCTGGCCAAGCTCCTCGACGACCTCGTCGACCAGATCCGCCGGATCAACGAGACCGTCCTCGCCGGGGAGTACCGCTCACTCCGGGAGCTGGCGGCGGCGACCGGCCGCCGTCCCGAGCCGTGGCGGATCGCGGTACTGCTCGGCGGTGAGGAACTGTCCCGGCACGAACGNGGCCAGCTCGACCGGGTGGTCCGGACCGGGGCGGCCTGCGGGGTGCACCTCNTCGTCCGGGGCATCGACCTGCCCGACGAGCCGACCGTCCAGCGGGTGGTGGTCGACCACGACGGGACCCGTCTGGACTGTTGTCCGGGACTGTCCGTCCGGTGTGATCCACCGCCCCCGTCGACGCTGGTCACCGAGACCAGCCGGGACATCGCGGCCCGGGCTAACGCCGGTCCGCCACCGACACCGTTCACCGACCTGCTGCCGCCACCCGACGAGATGTGGCGGGAGAACTCCACACACGGACTGACCGCGCCGATCGGCGACGGACCGCAGGGGCGGCAGGTGCTGCTGACCCTCGGCGACTACCCACCGCACGCGTTGATCGGCGGCCCGTCCGGCACCGGCAAGACGAACCTGATCTTCGCCTGGATCGGTTCGCTCGCCGCCCGCTACTCCCCCGCCGAACTGGAGTTCTACCTGCTCGACTTCAAGGAGGGGGTGTCGTTCGCCCGGTTCGCCCAGGGGCGACGGGATCCCAGCTGGCTGCCGCACATGCGGCTGGTGGGGATCAACGTCAACACCGACCGGGAGTTCGGCCTCGCCCTGTTGCGATTCCTCGCCGAGGAACTCCGCCGCCGGGCGGACGCGGCCAAACGGCACGAGGTCACCAAACTTTCCGAACTGCGGGCGGTCGACCCCGAGGGACGGTGGCCACGGATCGTCGCGGTGGTGGACGAGTTCCAGATGCTGCTGGCCGGACGCGACGCGGTCGCCCGGGAGGCCGCCGACCTGCTGGAGGATCTGGCCCGCCGCGGCCGTTCGCAGGGCATCCNCCTGGTGCTCGCCTCCCAGGACGTACGGGGCATCGAGGCGCTGTGGGGCCGGCCGGCGCTGGTCGCCCAGTTCACCCTCCGGATCGCGATGCCCAAGGCGCTGCGGATCCTGGCCGAACGCAACGACGCCGCGCAGACCCTGCCCCGGCACCACGCGGTGATCAACGCCGAGTCGGGCATGCCGGAGGGCAACCAGATCGCCCGGATCCCGGCGGCGAGTGACTGGAGCACCTGGAGCGAGCTCCANCACCGGCTCTGGCGGATGCGCCCTCCCGACGCCGCCCCGGCCCGGCTCTTCGACGGTGACGCGATACCCCGTCTGGACGAGGCGCCCGACTTCATCGCGCTCCGGCCGCTCGGGGCGGGCGGCCCACAGCACCGGGATTCCTCGGCCGGGCCGGTGCCGGAGACGACCGACCTCGGGCACCCGGACCGCCCGGCGGCCCGGGTGGAACCCCGACCCACCGAGACCGACGGCGGGCCCGGTGACGGGGACCGGGTCGGGGGCCCCGAGCGGATCGGCGGCGGCCGTGGGCCGGTGGCGTTGCTCGGCGAGATCATCGACGTGCAGGCGCGGTCGGCGGGAATGCGGCTGCCGCGGGCACCGGGCCGCAACCTCGCGGTCCTCGGCACCAGCGTGGACGAAGCCTGCGCGGTGCTGGACGCGGCGGCCCGCTCACTGCGCCGCCAGCACCGGCCGGGCACCGCCCGGTTCTCCATCGCCTGCCTCGACCCGGACGCCGACACCGCCGCCCGGTCGCTCTACGAGGCGCTCGGCGACGACGCCGCCTGGTACGACGAGGAGGACATCGCGGACCTGATGGCCGAGACGGCGGACGGGCTGAGCCGGCAGACCGTCCCGGGTGAGCCGCACTACCTGCTGCTCTACGCGGTCGACGCGGCGGCGGGTCACCTGGCCGCCACGGTCGGCCGGCGCACCGGGCTCGACCATCTGCGGCACGTGCTGCACAACGGACCCGAGCGGCGTACCCACGTCTTCGCCTGGTGGCGGGGGGTGGCCCGGATGCGGGCCGACCTCGGCGGGCCGGCGGCCCGGACCGACCAGATCGGGGCCTGGGTCGCCCTCGACGTCCAGGGCGCGGAGTTGACGACGGCGCTGTATCCGGCCGCGGGCAGCGGCCCCGACTGGTATCCCCGTCCGTGGCGCGGACTCTTCTTCGACCGCTCCGTCCACCGCACCGGACAGGTGATCATTCCGTACGGACCGAGGCGATGAACAGACATCCAGAGCCGGTCGAGTCGTACGCCCGGGTGATCCGACAGCTCGCCGAGCTGACCGCCCGGGCCGACGCGGAACGGGCCGAGGCGGACGGGTGGTACGAGCGTCAGTGTGCCGCCGCCGAACGCGCCGTACGCGACGCCGAGCAGGCGCTGCGACGCGCCGAGGCCGAGGTGGCCGCGGCGCAGCAGGAGGTCGACGCCACCGAGGCGGAGGTGCTGCACCTCTGGGCGACGCTCCGGGGGCGCCTCGGGGGGTCGGGCCGCCGNTTCGGCGAGCCTCCGGTACCCCGGGCCGGGGCCGTCGGCGACACCGAGGCNCTCCTGGACGGGGTTCGGGACCTGCTCGAGCGGGCCCGGACCCCGGGCGAGCTGCCGGCGTCGGCGCGGCCGTTGCTGGCGCTGTTCGGGGTGCTGGGCGCGGCCGGCGCGTACCTTCTCGGGCTCGCCGCCCGGGCCGTCGGCGGACGGTACGGCGGTGACCTGGCCGTCGGGATGCCGGTGCTGGGACTCCTGGTGGCTCTGCTCGGGCCCGTCGTCGGCCTCGTGCCGGCCAAGGTCCTCGCCGAACGCCGGCACGCCAGTCTGGATCTGCGGGCCGGCCTGGTGGTGGTCGCCGCCGGCGTCGTCACCACGGGTGTGCTCTTCGCCCTGCTGCGGTGACCCGTCCCACCACCCCGCCGGACCGGGCCGCGGGTCGACCCACCCGGTCGGTCGGCGCCGGAGGGGCGACGGCGGTCGGAGCCCTCGTCAGGCGGGAACCGCGACGGCCTCGCGCAGCAGCCGGCGGGCCAGCACGACCCGGTCGGCGTCGTCGAGCCCGGGAAGATCGCCGACCCGGGTCACCCCGTTGGCGAAGAAGGCCCGCAGCGCGGGGGCGCACGAGGCCGGGAAGTCGATGCGGCGGTCGGAGAGCACCAGACAGACGCGCGCCGACGNACCGTTTCCGGTCGGCTGCCGGATCTGCCAGCGCAGACCCGCCCGCGGCGCCAGCCGGGTGTCGGGGTCGACCCTGGCCATCGCCGCCGCCTGGGCCAACGGCCGGATCGGGGCGGGGCGGGTCGCCCGCCAGGAACGGAGCCGCAACCGCTCGGCCACGGCGGCCGCGTCGACGTGCAGCAGCCAGTCCCGCAGCGCCTCCACGGTCTCGGTGAGNGCCGGCGCTATCTGGTCGGCGCTGGCGACGTCCAGCCGGAACGGCAGGCCGGCGCGGAGGCGCCGGTCCTCGGCGGCCATGTCGAGCAGCGCCTCCACCATCGCGTACCGGGTCAACGCGCGGACTCCCACGGTGAGGTGCAGGCTCGCCTCGTCGCGGGCCTGGGCACTGTGCAGCCAGCCCCGGGGCAGGTAGAGCGCGTCCCCGGGGGCCAGCACCACGTCGAGCGCCGGCGGCCCGTCGGCCACCGCGGCCACCTCGTCTGCCCGGCCACCCCACGGCTGTCGCTCCAGCGGGTCCGGCAGGACCGGCTCGTGAATCCGCCAGTGCTTGTGTCCGTCCACCTGCAGGACGAACACGTCGTGGGTGTCGTAGTGGGTGGCGAACCCCTGGTTGCCCGGTGGGGTGAGGTAGGCGTTGACCTGGAGCGGCTGTCCCAGGTCCCGGCCCAGTTCGCCGACGAACTCGATCAGGGGCGGCCACGTCCGGTGCAGTCCCTGCAGCACCAGGGTGGCTCCGTCGGTGTACAGGGCGAGAACCCGTTCGTCGAGCACCTGGTCACCGATCTCCGCCCCGGCCCCGCCGCCGCCGGTGTACCGGTCGGCGGGCAGCACCCGGCCGTCCTTGGCCACCCGCAGGAAGGGCGTACGCAGACCACGCCGGCTCAGCAGTTCGTCGGCGTCGGCGGGAGCGAGCAGGTCGGTGAAGCCCTCGGGGTTCGGCAGGTCGGCGGCGCGGGACAGCAGCGGCGTGCGTCCCCAGTAGGTGGCGGCGAAGGTGTCCGGCGCGACCGCCACGCAGCGGCGCAGGGCCGGTACCCGCCGGGCGGCGGTGCCGTGGTGACGCCCCCCGCCGTCACCGGTGCCCACCGCGATCGTTCGCCCCGGCGACCGTCCGGCGGGCGCGGACGTCCCGGTCGCTGGCCCGTCGGTCGTCACGTCCGCTACCGCGCGCCGCTGTCGGCGCCGCCGTCCTGCTGCCCGGGGACGGCCCCGGAGTCGTAGGGGCCCCTGGCACTGCCGTCCGCCCCGCCGTCGTGCTGACCCGGGGTNGCCCCACCGTCGGCGGGACCCTCGGCGCTGCCGTCCGCCCCGCCGTCGTGCTGGCCGACGGTGGCTCCGGAGTCGAACGGGCCCTCGGCGCTGCCGTCCGCCCCGCCGTCCCGGCCCATCGGGTTGGCGCCCCCGTCGGCCGGGCCCTCCCCGCCACCGCCGCCCGAGGTCCGGATGTCGTCGTCGCCGAGTCTCATCGCCGCTCCCGTGGTTGTCGAGGTCTGTCGATGCTGCGCCGGATGACCGGGCGGCGGGTGTGCCGCGGACCGAGGCCCGCTCGTCACGGTCGCCGGGCCGGTTCGCCCGACCGTGACGTGTCCAGCCGGTGGGCCGGCGTCGCCGGGGTGTACCCGGTGTCCGATCGCCTCTAACCCGTCGTCGCCCCGAACCCCGTCACAGCGGCCCGCATGCCGGGGTGATCCGGAAGCGCGGTGGCCACGCCGGGCGGACGGGGTGGCGAGGGTGCCGGATCGGAGGCCGGATGTCGTCCCCGGCGCGGGCAGCGCGAGGCCACGCTGCCGGACGTGCCCAGACGGTCACGCCCGACGGGGGTGCGGGAGCCCTTCCGGGGGTACGGGAGAACAACCGCCGCGGCCGGCGGTGACGACGCCGTCAGCGGCCCGGGTACGGCGCCGAGCTGTCCCGGACCACCAGGTCGGTGGAGAGCTCGACGCGGGGGGTGTCCAACGACTCGCCCTGGGCCAGGCGGAGCACGGTCCGGGCCGCGAGCAGGCCCATCTCGACCAGCGGCTGCCGCACCGTGGTGAGCGGGGGCGACGCCCAGCGTGCCTCCGGCAGGTCGTCGAACCCGACCACACTCACGTCGTCGGGGACCCGCAACCCACGCCGGCGGACCGCCTCGTACGCCCCGAAGGCCATCTGGTCGCTGGAGGCGAAGATCGCCGTCGGCGGTTCGTCGAGGTCGAGCAGGGCGCTGCCGCCGGAGAAGCCGGACTCGTGGTAGAAGTCGCCCGGCACGATGAGTTCGTCCCGCAGCGGAATGCCGGCGGCGTCCAGGGCTGCCCGGTAACCGTCGAGGCGGGCGCGGCTGCACAGCAGGCGGGGCGGCCCCGCGATGAACCCGATCCGCCTGTGCCCCAGCGAGAGCAGGTGCTCGGTGGCGCGCAGTCCGCCCGCCCAGTTCGTCGCCCCGATGGTTGGAATGTCNAGGTTCGGTACGCCCGCCGGATCCACGAGCACCATCGGCACGTTCAGCCGACGCAGCTCGGCGTGCACCGGGGGGGCGAGGTCGCTGGCGACCAGGATCACCCCGTCCGTCGCCCGCGTGCGGAGGTTCTGCAACCACTGCCGGGNGGAGGTGGAGCGCCGGTGGATCGCCGAGACGACGGTGCCGACCCCGGCGGCGTGCGCGACGTCCTCCACGCCGCGGATGATCTCCACGGCCCAGGGGCTGTCCAGGTCGTTGAAGATGAGGTCGATGAGGCTGGCACCCGTGCGCGGCCGGGTCGTCCGGCGGCGGTAACCGTGCCGGCGCAGCAGCTCCTCCACCCGCTGCCGGGTCTGTGGCGCCACGTCGTTACGGCCGTTGAGCACCCGGGAGACCGTCGGCACCGACACCCCCGCCTCCTGGGCGATGGCGGTGATGGTGATCCTGCGTCCTTCGTCGACCGTCACGAGGCAGCTCCTTCGTTGAGGCTCCAGCCTACGACCGAAACTCTTCTGAGACCGCGCCGGCGTCCGTACCGCGCTCTCCTGCGTATCGTGCCGCAGTCCCGGGGTTGACTGTCCGCACAGCGCACCATAGCGTTCCGATCCAGTTACGGAATTATTCCGGAAAATTTTCGTCGGAGAGGACCGGTCATGACGGTGAACCGCCCCGCGGCGACGATGATCCTCCCTACCGCGCCCGACGGGAACCCCACCGCCCGCGAAGCATCCGCCGTGGCAGGGCCGACCGGCGACCGCGGTCGCCGGGGGGACCGGTAGCCAGACGCGGCGACAGACGCGTTCGACAAGACGGACAGCGATGCGCACCTTCGCCAACCCGGTCCTCCCCGGCTGCCACCCGGATCCGAGCGTGTGCCGGGTCGGCGACGACTACTACCTGGTCTGTTCGAGCTTCGAGTACTTCCCCGGGGTGCCGATCTACCACAGCCGGGACCTGGTCTCGTGGCGGCAGATCGGCAACGTGCTCGACCGCCCCAGCCAGTTGCTCCTGCCGCCCGCCACACCGTCGTCCGGCGGCATCTACGCCCCGACCCTGCGCCACCACGCCGGCCGGTTCTGGTTGATCACCTCGAACATCCCGCACGGGGGCACGTTGCTGGTGACCGCCGAGGATCCCGCCGGCCCCTGGTCGGAGCCGGTGTACCTGCCGGACGTGACCGGTATCGACCCGGACCTCGCCTGGGACGACGAGGGCACCTGCTGGTGCACCACGGCCGGAATCGACCAGTACCGCATCGACCCGACGACCGGAACGGTGCTGAGCCCGGCGGAGCGGATCTGGTCCGGAACCCCGGGCGCCCAGTCCCCGGAGGCGCCACACCTCTACCGGATCGGCGACACCTGGTACCTGCTGATCGCCGAGGGGGGTACGGAGCGCGGCCACGGCGTCTCGGTCGCCCGCGGCCCGGCCCCGAACGGTCCCTTCGAGCCCTGCCCGGCCAACCCCATCCTCAGCCACCGCAGCACCGACCACCCCATCCAGAACACCGGACACGGCGACCTGGTACAGGCCGGGGACGGCTCGTGGTGGCTGGTCTTTCTCGGGGTACGTCCGCGCGGCGGCACCCCCGGCTGGCACGTGTTGGGGCGGGAGACCTTCCTCGCCCCGGTCACCTGGGAGGACGGCTGGCCGGTCGTCGGTCCGGTCGCGACGGTGATGCGGGCCCCGGAGCTGCCGCCCGCCCCGGTCGCCGCCCCGCCGGCCCGGGACGACTTCGACGGCCCCACGTTGCATCCCCGCTGGATCTCGCTGCGGTCCCGGCCGCCGGAGGACGTCTCCCTGACCGAACGGCCCGGCTGGCTGACCCTGCGGGCCAGGGGGACGTCCCTGGACGACCCGACCGTCACCTTCGTCGGACGCCGCCAGGACCAGCACGACCTGCGGGTGCGTGCCCTGGTGGACGCGACACGGGGCCGGGGCGGGCTGGCGGTCCGGCTCGACGAGCAGCACCACTACGCGGTGGAGTCGGGTGACGGTGAGGTCCGGGTCCTCGCCCGGATCGGCCCGCTGGCCCAGTGCCTGGCCAGCCGACCGGTCTCCAGCCCGGTCGTGCTGCGTGTCGAGACCTGGGCGACGACGGGTGTGGACCACCCTCGACAGGAACCGGACGTGGTCCGGTTGGGGTTCGAGACCGACAGCGGCGAGTTCGTGGCCCTCGCCGAACTCGACGGCCGCTACCTGTCCACCGAGGTCGCCGGAGGCTTCACCGGCCGGGTCATCGGTTGTTACGTCGCCGAGGGCGTGATCCAGGTCGACTGGTTCGACTACCGGGCCCTCTCCCTGGACCGGCTGGCCATCACCGACGGTCCGGTCGACGTCTGAGTCGGCCACGCCCCCCGCGGCGCCGCCACGACGGCCGCCCCGCGGGAGTGCGGTACGGGTCAGCGGGCGAAGGTGCCGACCATGGTGCCGCTGGCGAGTTGTGACCGTCTCACGGCGGCGTGCACGTCGGGGACCTGCGGTCTGGCCGGCAGCCGCAGCGGTTGGTCCACCGCGTAGAGCCGGAAGAAGTACCGGTGCGGGTCGTCGTTCGGCGGCGGGTGCGGGCCGCCCCAGCCCGGTGTGCCGAATCCGTTGACCCAGGCCCGGCCACCCGGTGGGGTCTCCCCCTCGGCGACGCCGTCGGAGTCCGCGTCGATCCCGGTGACCAGCCAGTGCAGGAACGGGGTCGGTCCGGCGTCCCGGTCCTCCACCAGCAGGACCAGCTCGGTGGCCGACTCGGGTACGTCGAACCACTCCAGCGGGGGTGAGATGTTGCCGCCGGCCCGGGAGAACCGGTCCGGTAGCCGGTCGTGGTCGTTGAACGCGACGCTGCGCAGGGTTATCCCCGCCATGGCCTCGACTCCCCTCCCCGGTGTGGTCGCGTGCGGCCGTGGCACCGCCGCACCCCGTGCCCGCCAGGCCCCGGCTCCGTCCTGTCCGGAGTCCGGACTACCCGACCGGTCCTGCCGTGAAACGTCCGCCGGTCAGCGGCGCCCCGCCACGCGGCCGGTCCGCCGGCCCCGGGAACGCCGTGCGCCGGCGACCCGGCCCGCCAGGTCGTCCAGCACGAGCGTCAGCCCGGCGCCGACGAGCCAGACGTCCTTCGCCAGCGCCGTCCCCTGCTGGGTCGGCCGTGGCCCGCCCGGCTCACGCATGCCGGGGGTCGCCCAGTACAGCCGGGCCAGCCCTCCGCCGAACGCGAGCAGGCCCAGTCCGGCCAGCGCGGACGGAACGACCGGCAGCAGCAGGGCGGTGCCGAGGGCGATCTCGACCCCGGCGAGCGCCGTGGCGAAGACGTCGGGGCGGACCCTCCGGATCGGAGGAATCGCTCCGGCGGCCATCCCGTGCAGCTCCCCGGCGGCTGGTTCCGCGATGCCCACCTTCGACAGCCCGGAATTCAGAAAGTAGGCACCAACCGTCCCGCGCAGCGGGAGATGGGACAGGTGCATCGTCGCCTCCGCTCTGGCCGTGCCGCTGCCGGTCCGCCTACCCGGTGGGACAGCGGCCACACCGGGTGCCGGCCCTGCCGACCAGCCGGTCGGGCGGCCTCCGACGGGAACGTCCCCGGCCACGACCGTGATCTGCACCGGATTGCCGGACGTGAGCTCCGGACACCGAGCCGCCGGTTCCGACGGCAGGCGGTGTGTCCTGGCCCGTCCCGCCCGACCCCGGGTGCCCCACCCGGGGGCACCGGGACGATCCATCGTGAAACATAATCGGCACGACTTCATCCGACCGGCCGATTTCTCCGTATCTGAGGTGGGTCAGGCCCGCAGCACGACGGGTTGCCGGCGGCCTGGTCGGCCGGTGCGGATGGCGGCAGGCGTGATGACGGGCGCCGAGATGGAAGATCGAGGAGCGTATGGCCCGGACGAGACAGCTTCAGCGAGCCAGCATCCCGAAGAGCTTCACCAGCCGTGGCAGCACGCCCCGACCGAGGTCCGCGGTCATCCTGCTCGTCGTCGCCGCGCTGACGGCCGTCTGGGCGGTGGCGATGCTGAGCCCGTTCGGCAACCTCATCCACGCCTTCATGTTCGTCTTCACCGCCTTCTACGCCGGCCCGGTCACCCTGGTGTCGCTGAGCCTGACGGTGATGGTCGGACTGGTGGCGACCGACCGCATCGTCCTGCTGATCCGGCACCGGGTGCTGCTCCAGTCCGCCCACCGGGCACTCGGCATCGTCGCGGTCTTCGGGCTCGCCCTGCACGTGTTGACAAAGATCTCCGCCGGCCACGTCACCGCGACCACCGCCATCCTGCCCTTCCTCGACGGCGCCGACGTCTACGTCGGGCTCGGCACGCTCGCGGCGGTGCTCATGCTCTTCGTGCTCTGGACCGGCCTGGTCCGGGCCCGGTTCGCCGGTGTCGGCAAGCCCTGGCTGTGGCGGGCTCTGCACAGCGTCGCGTACGCCTCCTGGCCGGTGGCGCTGGTGCACGGTCTGATGGCCGGCCGCCCGGCGGCGACCTGGGTGACCCTGAGCTACGTGCTCTGTGTGGTCGTGGTGGTGGTCCTCCTTCTGGTCCGGCTCTCGGTCAGCCTGGGTCGCAAGCGCCAGGAGCAGGCGCAGACCACCGGCTCCATGGCCCCGGTCGGCCGCCCCGCGGCCCGGACCGGCCCGTCGGCCCCGGCCCGTCGCCGAACCGCCGAGGAGATCCGTTCCGGCCGCCGGAGCGGTGGCGGGCGTGACGACCGGTGGTCGTCGCCGTCGGACCGGGTTCACCCGGGCGGCCGGCGCCGCCGGAGCAGCCTCGACGACCTGCGTGGCGACGACACGGAACTGACGATCGACGGCTGGGCCCGGGCCGGCGCGTTCGACACCATGGACTCCCCCCGCCGGGACGCCGGGCGACGCGCCGACCCCGCCGACGCGCGGGACGCCGTCGGCGGCCGCGCCACCGAGGACGGTCCGGAACTGCCGTGGGACAGCCCGCGTCGCTGGTCGTCGGCCCGATCGCAGGGCCAGACCGGGCAACCGGACCGGGACGACGCGCAGGCCGGGGACGACCGGGTGGAACGGCGGTCCTGGCGGGACCGGGACGACGCGGCGACGGTCGGCCGGCGGCGCCGGGACCTCGACGACGAGGAGGAACCAGCCGGCGGAGGCGTCGGACGGCACGGCCGGCGCCGCGGAGCGGACGACGCCGAGGACAGCGGCCCGGAATGGGGCCGCGCGGCCCGGTACGAGCCGAACCTCGTCGCTCGCCGCGGCGCGGATGACGACGATGACGACGACACGCCGACCCTGGTCGATCTGGCCGCCCGTCGGGCCAGGCGGGCCGGCGGGCGGAACGCCCGGCGACGCCGGACGGACGAGGAAGGCTACTGGGCCGGTGTGAGGGGCGAGGTCCGGTGACGGCGGTCGTGTCCGTCCGACGGACCCACCACGGCAGACCGCGCGGGGTGAGCAGATGAGTCTGACCGAGGTCCCCCCGGTCGCGTGCTTCGGTGAGCCCCGGTTGACCGCCGGGTTCGACGAGTTCGGCCGGCTGGACCTGTCCGCACACGAGCTGGTGCACGGTCCGGTCAACCCGCTCACCGCGAAGGGCCTGATCCGGCTCGCCGAGGGCATCGAGCTCAGGGGCAAGGGCGGAGCGGGCTTCCCGTTCGCCCGCAAGGTCCGGGCCGTGCTGGAGTCGGCGGACCGGCAGGACCTGCCGACCGTGGTGGTGGTGAACGCCACCGAGGGTGAGCCGGGGGCGTGGAAGGACAAGGCCCTGCTCACCCGGGCCCCGCACCTCATCCTGGACGGGGCCGCGATCGCGGCCTACGCGCTGGACGCCGAGGAGATCGTGATCGGCATCGCCGACGACGGCATCGGCGAGGCGTCCCTGACCGCCGCCCTGGCCGAGCGTCGGATGCCGGTCCGGACCGGCATCGTCACCGTGCCGCACCGGTTCATCAGCGGCGAGGGCGGGGCGCTGGTTCGTGGCATCAACGGCGAGGCACACATCCCGCCGGGTCGCAAGCAACGCGCCAGCGACAGCGGTGTCGGCGGGCTGCCGACGCTGCTCTCCAACGCCGAGACGTACGCCCAGCTCGCGATCGCGGCCCGGCTCGGACCGTACGAGTACGGCAGGGTGGGGACCCCCGACGAGCCCGGCACGGTGCTGCTGACCGTGACCGGGGCCGCCGGCCGGCCAGCGGTGGTGGAGTGCCCGACCGGGATCCCGCTGCGGGACGTGCTCGAACTCTGCGAGGCCCCGGACGGGCCCGGGGTCCTGACCGGCGGGTACCACGGCAAGTGGATCACGGCGGAAGCCGCGGCGAGCGCCGAGGTCTCCCGAGCCGGGTTCGCCAGGGTCGGCGGAACACTCGGGGCCGGAATCATCATGCCGCTCGGCTCGGACGTCTGTCCGCTGGGCGAGGCGGCGCAGGTGGTGACGTACCTGGCCGGCGAGTCGGCCGGCCAGTGCGGACCGTGCCGGCTGGGGCTGCCGGACCTGGCCCGTTCGCTGGAGCTGATCGTCAGCGGCAGCGCACCCCCGGAGACGGTGCGAGCGGCGGCCGGGGCGGTACGCGGCCGCGGGGCGTGCAGCCATCCGGACGGGACCGCCCGTTTCGCCACCTCGGCGCTGGAGGTCTTCCTCGACGACCTGGAGGCGCACGCCACCCGGGGCGGCTGTGGCAAGCGGGTGAAGGGCGNGCTGGGGCTCCCCTCGGCCGCCGACGCCCCGACGTCGAAGCTGGTGGTGGACTGGTCGCGGTGTGACGGACACGGACTGTGCGCCCACGTGGCACCGGAGTTCATCCGACTGGACGCCAACGGTTTCCCGTCGTTTCCGGCGACCCCGGTGCCGACCTGGCTGGAGTCGAGTGCCCGCAAGGCGGTCCGGATGTGCCCGGCGCTGGCGCTGCGGCTGGTCCCGGCGGAGTAGCCGACCCGCCGGGCCGCCGCGGGGGCCGCCGCGGGTATGGTGCCGGGGTGACGCGGCAGGGCATCCGGTTCGTGGTGGACATCTACACCGACGGCGCGTGCAGCGGTANTCCCGGCCCGGGCGGTTGGGGTGCGGTGTTGCGGTACGGCGCCTGGGAGAAGGAGATCTACGGCGGCGAGGCCGCGGCGACCACGAACAACCGGATGGAGCTGATGGCCGCGATCCGGGCACTGGAGACACTGACCCGCCCGATGGCGGTGCGGCTGCACACCGACAGCACGTACCTGCGCGACGGGATCACCCGCTGGCTGCCGACGTGGAAGCGCAACGGTTGGCGGACCGCGGCGAGGACCCCGGTGAGGAACGCCGACCTGTGGCAGCGTCTGGAGGCGGCGGCAGGCCGCCACGAGGTGCACTGGCACTGGGTGAGGGGCCACGCCGGACATCCGGACAACGAGCGGGCGGACCGGCTCGCGGTGCGCGGACTCCGGGAGGCCACCGGGACGGGCGATCACCGGCTGGTACGCCCCCGCTCGGCGGGGCCGCGCTGACCACCGTCGGCCGGGGTGTGACGGTGGCGCGGTCGGCGGGCGACGGCTACGAGCCGACGCAGACCAGGTCGCTCGGCTCGGTGTTGGTGCCCGTCGAGGTGGCGAGGAATCCGAACGTGGTCGAGCCGTTGGCCGGGATCGAGCCGTTCCAGCTCACGTTCCGGACGACCGCCAGGGAGCCGGNGACGGTCAGGCTCCCGTTCCACAGCTGGCTGATCGACTGCCCGCTGGGCAGCGTCCACCGCACCGTCCAGCTGTTGAGCGGAATCGACGTGACGTTGCGCACCGTCACCTCAGCCTGGAAACCGCCCTGCCACTGGTTGACCAGCCGGTAGGTCGCGGCACAGTGGCCGGGGGTGGTCGGTGGTACCACGGTGGGCGTCGTCGGGGGGACGCTGGGCCGGGTCGGTGTGGTGGGTACCTGGGTGGCCGGCGTCGACGGGCTCGCACCCAGCGGCGGGAAGCGCAGGATCCGGTCGTCGACGGCGGCCGGGGTGCCCCGGCCGTCCCGGTTGCTCGTGGTCACCCAGAGCGAGCCGTCCGGGGCCCGCTCGACGGTGCGGAGCCGGCCGTAGGTGCCGACCAGCTGGGCGACCGGGGTGCCGGCCCCACCGTCACCGGTCAGCGGTACCGTCCAGAGCCGGGTCCCGCGCAGTGCCGCGACGAAGAGGACGTTGCCGTCGATGGCGGCGCCGCTCGGTGACGCCTCGGCGGTGGTCCAGGTGACGATCGGGTCGCGGTAGCGGGGGTCGTTGCCTCGGCCCTCCACGACCGGCCAGCCGTAGTTGCCGCCGGGCACGATGTGGTTGACCTCGTCCCAACTGTTCTGCCCGAACTCCGTGGCGTAGAGCCGGCCCTGGGCGTCCCAGGCGAGCCCCTGCACGTTGCGGTGGCCGAGGCTGTAGACCAGGGACCCGGGAGTCGGGTTGTCGGGCGGGACCGAGCCGTCCGGACGCATCCGCAGGATCTTGCCGTTGCGGCTCTGCGGGTCCTGCGCGGTGTCGGCCTGTCCCGCGTCGCCGACACCGGCGTAGAGCATCCCGTCCGGCCCGAACGCGATCCGGCCGCCGTCGTGGAAACTGGCCCGGGCCAGCCCGGTGAGNATCGGCGTCTGGTTCTGCGGTGTGTCGAGCCGGAACCGGACGATCCGGTTGTCGGTGCTGGAGGTGAAGTAGGCGTAGACGTAGCCGTNCTGGGCGTACGTCGGGGAGACCGCCAGGCCGAGGAGGCCGGCCTCACCGCCGGCCGAGACTCCCGAGATGGTGGCGACCTCNTGTGGGCTCTGNCCGGGACGGACGCGGAGCACCCGGCCGCTGTTCCGCTCGGCGNCCAGGGCGCTGCCGTCGGGCAGGAAGGCGAGTCCCCACGGGGTCTGCAGGTTGGTGGCGACCGTCTCCGGTCGACTGAAGTCGAACTCCCCGGCGGCCAGCGGCACCGATGCGGGCCGGTCAGCCGTATCCGCCGCGGCGAACCCGGCGCCACCCGAAGCGACGGCCAGCGCCGCNCCCACGACGAGAAGGCGGCTCCGCATGCCACACCCCCCCCAGACAGGCCGGNCAGGGACCGGCCACACCGTCGTNACAGTGATGTTCATCAACGTATCACGAGTGTTGCGGCCCGGTCACGGCCGAGCGGACGGGCCGGTCCCCGCCCGGCCGACCCGTCCGCGCCCTCGGCACCCCCGCCCATCCCTGGCGCGCCCACCCCTGCGCCCTCCCGGGCGATCGACGCACCACGACCACAGGCCATCCACGTCGCCCGGCCTGAACCCGGCACCGCCTTGCCCGGGTCTGGCCCGAACGCCGCCCGGGCCCGCCCGGGGTGTGCGGGACGACTCGACGGCGTCCCGCACACCCGGCCCGGCCAGCCTCCTCGTCCCCCTCGCACGAGGCGACGACCCGCCGTCTCGCGCGAGAGACGATCGTCACGTCCGGCAGGCCCCGACGCTGGGATACGGTGCTGTCGCCGGATCCTCCGGCCGTCGCCCCTCGAGTCCTCCGTCCGGGCTCGTGCCCGTACNACGGTGGTGCCGGGCGGAATCCGAGAGGTTTCCGCAAACTTTCGGTGCCTGCCCGATAATTCAACGGGATGCGGCGCACGCTACGACGTCGTCACGTAGCGGTCAAGGCCCCCGGCCGGTCGAGCTTGCGAGCTGTCGCCGGCCGAACTACCCTCTCGACGCGGGCCGGACTTTCCGGAAACATCTCGGAAGGTACAGCTCACCGCTTCACCACCCACCACACAACAGTCGTGCGCCGGTTCCGGAAAATGGCCCGACAACACCCGACAGGAGACTGCTCGTGAGCAGCAACCCCAACGCCGCCGGCNCCCCTCGGTCCACCGCGGAGGTCGGCCGGCTTGAGGTCATGCCGGGACACGACGCGCCGGACCCGCACGACGGGCGGCCCCTCTCCCCCGCCGTCGACGGTCGTCCCCACGACCCGGGCACGTCCGACGCGGACGGCACGGCCCCGAGCCCCGGGCTGCCGAACGACACCGCTTCGGCGTCCCAGGCCCTGCCACCGTGGCGGGACCGACGGCTGAGCCCGGCCCGCCGGGTCGAGGACCTGCTCTCCCGGCTCACGCTGGAGGAGAAGGTCGCCCAGCTGTACGGGGTCTGGATCGGCGGCAACTCCACCGGAGACGACCTGGCGCCACACCAGCACGAGATGGTCAGCGAGGCGCCGGACTGGCGGGACCTCATCGGCGCCGGTCTCGGACAGCTCACCCGGCCCTTCGGTACCGCGCCGGTCGAGCCGGTCGAGGGCGCCCGCGCCCTGGCCCGCCTGCAGGAGGAGATCGTCGCCGCCAACCGGTTCGGCATCCCGGCGATCGCCCACGAGGAGTGCCTGACCGGGTTCATGACCTGGAAGGCGACCGTCTATCCGACTCCGCTGGCCTGGGGGGCGACGTTCGACCCGGCGCTGGTGGAGCGGATGGCGGCCCAGATCGGCACGGCGATGCGGCNGGTCGGCGTGCACCAGGGACTGGCGCCGGTCCTCGACGTGATCCGGGATCCGCGCTGGGGGCGTACCGAGGAGTCGATCAGCGAGGACCCCTACCTGGTCGCGACGGTCGGCACCGCGTATGTCCGTGGCCTGCAGTCAGCCGGCGTGATCGCCACCCTCAAGCACTTCGTCGGATACTCCGCCTCCCGGGCCGGCCGCAACTTCGGGCCGGTCGCGGTGGGCGCCCGAGAGCTCGCCGACGTGCTCCTTCCGCCGTTCGAGATGGCGCTGCGCGACGGGAAGGCCGGCTCGGNCATGCACGCCTACACCGAGATCGACGGTGTTCCGCCGGCTGCCGACCCGACCCTGCTGACCGAACTGCTGCGTGAACGCTGGGGCTTCACCGGCACCGTCGTCGCGGACTACTTCGGCATCAGCTTCCTCAAGCGGCTGCACGGCGTGGCCGCCGACCTGACCGAGGCGGGGATACTCGCGCTCACCGCCGGGGTGGACGTCGAGCTGCCCGCCGCCCACTGCTACGGCGACCCGCTGGTGGCGGCGGTCCGCGCCGGCAGGATCCCGGAGTCCCTCGTGGACCGGGCCGCGGCACGGGTGCTGCNGCAGAAGTGCGAACTGGGCCTGCTCGACCCGGACTGGTCACCCCTGCCGGCCGCGCTCACCGAAGCNGCCGACCCCCACGACGGCGACGGGCCGGACGAGATTCACCTCGACCTCGACCCACCTGCGAACCGTGCGCTGGCCCGTGAGGTGGCCGAGGAGTCCGTGGTGCTGCTGGCCAACTCGGGAGCCCTGCCGCTGCGCCCGGAATCCCGGATCGCCCTGGTCGGCCCCCTCGCCGACAGTGTCGCCGGGATGCTCGGCTGCTACACCTTCCCCAGCCACGTCGGCAGTCAACACCCCGACCTGCCGGCCGGGGTCGAGATCCCCACGTTGCTCGACGCGCTACGGGCCGAGCTGCCGGACACGCCGATCACCCACGTGGTCGGCGGCACCGTCGACGGCGACGACGCCGGAACGGCCGACGACATCGCGGCGGCGGTCGCGGCGGCCCGGGAGGCCGACGTCTGCGTCGCGGTGCTCGGCGACCGCGCCGGTCTGTTCGGCGGCGGCACCTCGGGCGAAGGCTCGGACGCCCCCGACCTGCGCCTGCCCGGGAACCAGGCCGCGCTGTTGGAGGCGCTGCTCGCCACCGGTACACCGGTCGTGCTCGTCCTGCTGGCCGGTCGGCCGTACGCCCTCGGCGAGGTCGCCGACCGGCTTGCCGCGATCGTCCAGGCGTTCTTCCCCGGTGAGGAGGGTGGTCCGGCGGTGGCCGGGGTGCTCAGCGGTCGGGTCTGCCCCTCCGGCCGGCTGCCGGTGAGTGTGCCACGCGCTCCCGGTGGGCAGCCGAGCACCTACCTTGCCCCGGCGCTGGGTCACCGGACCGAGGTCAGCAGCGTCGACCCGACGCCGCTCTTCCCGTTCGGTCACGGTCTGTCGTACACCGAGTTCGTCTGGCCGGAGGTCTGGGTGAACGGCGCCGCGCCGGCGCCCGACGCACCGGTGGAGCTGCCGACCGACGGCGAGCTGACCCTCTCGGTCGCGGTCCGCAACGTCGGGACCCGTGCCGGCACCGACGTGGTCCAGCTCTACCTGCACGACCCGGTCGCCCAGGTAACCCGTCCCGTGGTCCGGCTGGTCGGGTACGCCCGGGTGCCGGTCGAGCCCGGGCAGACCCGCCGGGNGGACTTCCGGGTCCACGCCGACCTCGCCGCGTTCACCGGCCGCCACGGCCATCGCGTCGTCGAGCCGGGCGACCTGGAGTTCCGCCTCTCGGCCTCCAGCGCCGACCACCGGCACACCGTCGCGGTGCGGCTCGTCGGCCCCGAGCGGCGGGTGGACCACCAGCGGCGGCTCGTCTCCGAGGTGTCGCTGCACTAGCCGGCAGCGCCGCGCCGTCGCCACGGGCAACCCCTGGGCCGGCGGCGCGGCCACCGGTCACGGCATGATCTTGACCAGGTCCTTCGGCATGCTGGACTTGACGTCGTCCCACTCGCCGTCGGTGACGTGCCGGCGCAGCGCGTTCAGCACCGTGTTCACCACCGTCGCCGGACCCCCCTCGACGTCGAACGGAAATCCGGCCCGGACCTCGTAGAGGAACTCCTCACGGTTCAGCTTGACGGGCACGACGCTCGGATCCCAGCCGTCGTAGTAGATGCCCCGGACCAGGATCGGCAACTGTGCCGCGAAGTGCGCGCTCTCCTGCACCGGCAGCCGGTCGCGTAGCAGGTGCAGGACGGTACGCAGCGCCGCGTACGACTGGTTGCGGCGTTCCTTCGGCCAGCCGTACGCCTCCTCGATGTCCTTCAGGATGATGTTGGTCTTCTCGATCGACGATTCGATGGCCGAGTACGTGTTGTTCGGCACGACTGCTCCCCCCGTCCCGTCTGGTGACCGGCGACGACGTCCCGCCACCCGGCACGCTGCCCGTGACCNCGCCCCGGACCGGCGCCCGGACGCGTCTCCTACTGCACACCCTCGCCATGCTCGCCGACCCGCGGATGACTCCTGTTCGCCCTGACCGGGTGAATCACCCCCGCGGCTCGGAGGATCGGCCGTGATCGGGGCACGCCACCCGCTCGGTCGCGGCCGCGACCCGGTCGTCCGCCCGGCGTCGCGCCGGGCGTGCGCGGTGGCGACCCTGCCCGGAGCGTCACCGCGGCACACCCGACGGCGCGGGTCCGGACCGCCGGACGCGTATCGACCGACGGCCCGGACGGAAGGTCCATCCGTCCGAGCCGGGGCCGCTCAGGCGGCTGCCCGCCGCTCCCGGGTCTGCTTGCACGAGACGCAGGTGGTCGCGGCGGGGAAGATCTCCAGTCGTTCGACCGGGATGGACGACCCGCAGCCCTCGCACCAGCCGTACGTCCCCTCGTCCAGCCGGGTCAGCGCGCGTTCGAACTGGGCCCGGCGGTCGAGGATGGCCCGCAGCAGCGACTGGGCGGTGTCGCGTTCGGCCGTCTTCGTGCCGCTGTCGGCCTGGTCGTCACCGGCGGTGTCGCCGAGCTCGNCCAGCCTGAGCACCTGGCTCTGCGCCAGCGCCTCGTCGTACTCGACGGTCAGCTCGTGGTAGCGAGCCTGCAGGGCGCGGCGAATCCGGTCGATGTCCGCCTCGGAGCGGCCAGTGCCGATGGTCTCGTTGACGAGCATGCGCTGCCTGCCTTTCCGTCGCCAGTGACGGATCCTGCGGTCCTGGACGGGATTGTCCGGTGCGGTCCGTCACGAGCAGCGCGAGTACCCGGCGGGTGGGGNCGGCAAACCACCACCTGGTCCGCCTCACCCGGTCAGGGGGCGTCGACCACCGCCGGGTGGCGCGGGTCGTCGATCCGGATCACCACGTCGGCGAAGGTCTCCGGTCCGACCTCTGCCGCGTACCGGGCGAAGGCCGGCAGCGTCCAGTGCCACTCCGGCGGGGTGCGGCGGGCGAGCGCTCCCGCGGACAGGACAAGGTGGATGGTGACGTCGAAGGGAAGTCCACCGCCGAGCAGCAGGCTGCCGCTGACCAGAACCACCGCGTTCGGTGGCAGGGTGAGGTAGCCGGCCCGGGTGGCCCGGTCACGCTCCCGGTCCCACAGCGCCGGCAGGATCCGGCCCGATCCACCCGGGCCGGCCGGGTCGAGCACCTCACGGCGCAGCCCCGCCTCGTCGAGCCAGTCGGTGTAGTACGCGTCGGGACTGGTCCGACCGTGCTCGTAGCGCAGCGACGCCGGACGGAGGAAGTCCTGGGTGTCGACGCGGACGGTCGGGCGGCCCCGCACCCGCAGCGGGTCGACCAGGTCGTCGGCGAGGCGACCGGGCTCGGCGGCCGGCGGCCCGTCGACCGCGACCCGCAGCCGGCTGGCGGTGTGGACGCCGGCCAGCCGGTCGGCCAGCTCGGCGACGAGCAACTCGGGGGTGATCGGTCGGACCCGCACCCGCCCATCCTGCCCGATCCGCCACCGGCGGGATTTCGGCCGGCGGCGGATCGACGTGGCGGGACGGTGGTACCGACGGCGTCGGGTGTCGCGGCGGCACAGCACCACACCCGGCGCCGGCCGGCTCGGGTGTCCGGCGTCTCAGGCGTCGCGGTCGATGGTCACCACCGCGTCGTCGGCAAGCCGGTAGCCCACCCCGTAGACCGTGGTGATCAGCGGGACGTCGGTGCCGACCTTGCCCCGGAGCCGGCGAATGTGCACGTCCACGGTTCGTAGCCCGGCGTGTTCGTATCCCCACACCGCCGCCAGGAGCTGCATCCGGGTGAAGACCCGGCGCGGATTGTCGACCAGATGCATCAGCAGGTCGTACTCGAGGCGGGTCAGCGGCAGCGGCTCGCCCTCCAACAGGACCGACCGGGACGCGGCGAGGATGTGCAGGCCGCGCCGACGTTTCTCGGCCGGTCGGGGCGCCGGGACCGGTGTCGACGACTCGGTTCGACGCTCGGCGGGCAGTGGCACGCCACTGACGGTTGCCTCACCTCGCTCCACCAGCTCACGGGCGGCCTCCAGCAGGCGACGGGCCGGTGCGGTCAGGGCCTCTTCGCCGCCGGCGAGCGGGATGGAGAGCGTGACGGTCAGCGTCGGGGAGCCGCCTCCCGGGCGTCGGGACGATCCAGAAGGTCTGCCAGGTCCGGCCGTTGGGGTGAGATGCCAGCCGGCACGCGACGAGGTAGGGCTGACCGACATGGTTCTCCTTGGCTGCTCCGGGTGTTTCCCCCCGCGGCCCGAAACGCCGCCCAACCGATGGTTCCGGCCACCGGGNCAAGGGTCAAGGGGACACGGCGTTGCACGACTGTGATAATCGACAAACNCAACGGAACCGCTTGCTTGCTCTTAGTGGCGCGTCCGTCGAATCACCCGGGCAGATCGCTCGGCANGGGTTGCGCTGACCGGNTTGCTGGTCATGTGGACGACTGTCTGGGGTGGTCGATGTGGGTTCCGTCCACGGCGGACCCACACCTTCCNGGGCTCGCCCCCCGCTCTCGCCGACGTACCAGCCCCGCCACCACCGCACGGCACCCGGCCGTCGCCACCGGCGCCGGCGCGTTCCGACACCCCGTCGCCACGCGTACCCGCGCATCCGGTACGGCATACCCGCCCGTCCGGTCCCCTTCGGACCTCGCCGGGCCGGCGCTGCAGGCCACGGCGGTGACCTCGGCGCCGACCGCGCGACACCTCGTCCCCGCCNCCCGTCTCCGGCGGGCACCACCGCCGGCCCGGTGCCGAGGTCAGCCGGCCTCCGGCGCCGTGTCGTCGTGGTCCAGCTGGATCCGAGCCTCGTCGGAGAGTCGGTAGCCCACCCCGTGAACCGTGGTCACCAGGGGCACCCCGTCGCCCACCTTGGCCCGCAGGCGACGGATGTGCACGTCCACGGTCCGCGCCACGGCGTGCTGGTAGCCCCACACGTTGGCCAACAACTGGGTGCGGGTGAAGACCCGGCGGGGGTTGCGGGCCAGGAAGACCAACAGGTCGAACTCCAGCCGGGTGAGTGGCAGGGGCCGGCCGGCGCGCAGCACCACCCGCGGCCCGGTGAGCACGCGCAGCGACGTGGCATCGTCCGATCCACCGCAGTCCGCGCCCGGCCGGGGCGTCCCGCCGCCGTCCGTGCGCGGGACGGGTGCGGCCTTCGCGGTCGACCCGGAGCCGTCGGCAGCAGGCGCCGACGACGCGCCGTCGTCCCTGCCGGTGAGGGAGGAGACCACCGCGGACGGCCCGGCGGGGTGAGAAACCGTCCTGGTCACCGCCACCGTGCCCGCACTCCGGTCGACCAGGTCCCGGGCCAGGTCCAGCAGGTGGACGAGTTGTGGGGGCAGCGGGTCGTCGGCGAGCGTGACCTCCAGGGTCAGCCGGAGGGTCGGCGACGCCGACGCCGGACGGGAGCGGCGGCTCGGGGTACGCCCCGACCCGCCCGGCGAAGGGGTGCGCGGGTGGATGGCGATGACCGACATGGAAACTCCTTTGTGGGACGTGATCCGGTCCGCCCGCGCGATGGCGCGGGAGTCAGGTGAACGCCCGCCGGGCGGTCTGCGGCGTGGCGGTGCGGGAGGACGGGAGGAGCGCGGTCGGGCCGAAGACCGGCAGGCCGGCCCGGTGCCAGGCGACGAACCCGCCGACGATGTCGGTGGCGCGGTGCAGGCCGAGGTCGTGCAGGGCGGCAGCGGCCAGCGACGAGCTGTGACCCTCGTGACAGAAGAGGATCACCGGCAGGTCGTACCGGTCGGCGATCGGCAGCCGGCTCGCGCTGCGCGGGTCGAACCGCCACTCCAGGACGTTGCGTTCGACGGCCAGTGCGCCGGGTACGGCCCCGGTGGCGGCGCGCTGGGCAGCCGGCCGGATGTCCACCAGGACGGCGCCGGCACGGACGGCGAGGTGAGCCTGTTCCGGGTCGAGCCGGCGTAGCCGCGCCCGGGCCGCTGCAAGGATCTCGTCGATGCTCCGTGCGCCGGCCTGCGCCACGCCGCAGCAGCACTCCCCGGTCGCCTGCCGGTGTCTGGTCACGTCCACCCGCGCGTCCTTCCCGTGCACGCTCTCGATAGTAGCCCATAAAACCTATCTGTTTAATCGGTTATGTCGCAAGCCCTTCGGGCCCGTACGCGAACGACACACCGGGGCCAGCAAGACCGGTTCAGCCCGTGGACCAGCGATTCCCTGGATTGTCAGCCCGTCATGCTTGACCGGTTGAGTCCGGCAACCGTCACCTGCTTCAATGCCTCCGGAGCCCAGGGCCGCGCGTCACGTACCACCCGTCACCGTGACAGGAGACCAGCATGCTCCGCAGGCCCCTACTCGGTGCCGTCCTGGCCGCGCTCGCCGCGCTGGGAACGGCCCTCGTCGCCACGCCGGCGCTACCGGCCGCCGCCCCCGCGCCCGTCCGCATCATGCCGTTGGGCGACTCGATCACCGGATCACCCGGCTGTTGGCGCGCCCTGCTCTGGAACCGGTTACAGGACNCCGGTTACACCAACATCGACTTCGTCGGCACGCTCGGTCCGCAGGGCTGCGGACAGCCGTACGACGGGGACAACGAGGGCCACGGCGGCGCCCTCGTCACCAACGTGGCCANCCAGAACCAGCTTCCCGCGTGGCTTGCCGCCACCCGCCCCGACGTCGTCCTGATGCACTTCGGCACCAACGATGTCTGGAGCAACCGGGCAACCCCGACCATCCTTGCCGCGTACAGCACGCTGGTGGACCAGATGCGGGCGAGCAACCCGGCCATGAAGATCCTGGTCGCCAAGATCATCCCGATGGCACCCGGCACCTGCCCCGAGTGCGGCCAGCGGGTGGTGGCGCTCAACGACGCCATCCCCGGCTGGGCGGCGTCGAAGACCACACCCGCCTCGCCCATCGTGGTGGTCGACCAGTGGNCGGGATTCGACACCGCCACCGACACCTACGACGGGGTCCACCCGAACGCCGCCGGCGACCAGAAGATGTCGGACCGGTGGTACCCGGCGCTGACCGCGGTGCTGGACGGTGTCACCCCCACCACGCCCCCGACCACCCCCACCGTCACCCCACCCACGTCGGGCACCCNGTCNCCGACGGCCGGACCGCCCACGACCACNCCACCGACCGGCGGGGCCTGCGAGGCGACGTACCGGACGATCGGACAGTGGCAGGGTGGCTTCCAGGGCGAGGTCAGCGTCCGCAACGCCGGCACCACCGCGAGCCGCTCCTGGACCGCCGCCCTGACCTTCGGCGCCGGTCAGCGGATCAGCCAGGTGTGGAACGCGGAGATCAGCCAGAGCGGCGCCGTCGCCACCGCGCGCGACGTGGGGTGGAACGGCGCACTGGCACCGGGCGACTCGACGACGTTCGGATTCCTCGGCAGCTGGACCGGCAGCAACCCGGCTCCGACGGTGACCTGCACGCTCGGCTGAGGCGTCGGCGACACGTCACCGCGACGCGCGCCGACGCGGAACGCCACCCACGGAAGGCCCGGTGTCGGACCCCGGCACCGGGCCTTCGGACGTGGCGCGCTCGTGGACGGGCACGGTCAGGTGGCGGTCACCTTGTAGCCGGGGATCGAGGGCCACCTGACGGTGAGCACCACCGCCGCCTCCGGGGCGTACCAGGAGTGATCCACGCCCGGACCCCAGACGACGTAGTCGCCCGGTTCGGCGAGGACGACCGTACGGCCGCGGAACTCCATGTGGAACCGGCCCGAGATCAACACCAGCAGGGCGGTACGCCGCTCACCGGTGACCCACTCGGCGCGGGTGTCACCGGGCGGGTGCACACCCCACTTCACCTCCACGTCGGTGCTGTGCCGGATGCCGGTGGGCATGAAGTGGCCGAGCAGCCAACCGCCGTTGCCCGCACCGTCCCTGGCCGCGTTTCCGACGTAGATCGCGGGGGAGGTGTCGTGCCCCGCGCCCACCTCCCCGGCGTGGCGGTCGTCGCCGCGACGCCGCTCGTCACGGCCCGTCCCGTCGTGGCTTGCCCCGGCCAAACCGTCCTCCCCTCACCGGTCGGGGAAGGTACCACGCGGCCGGCCACCGGGTTCCGGAGGTCGGGGACGGTGCGGGACGCGGCGGCACCGGGCGGGGTGGGATCCGCCCGCCCGGTGCCGCCGCCGACGTCTACCAGCCCACCGGGTAACCGGGCTGGGTCTGCACGTTGAGCTCCGGGAACCTGACCAGGTCCGCGGTCCAGAGTCGCCGGTCCCGCACCTGGAGGACGTCCAGGCCCTTCTGGATGTCGTTGGAGTAGATGTAGCCGTTGTACCAGTACGCCGACCAGGAGCCGCCGATGATGCGGCGGCTGTCGGAGAGCGGGCCACGCTCCCAGTAGCCGATCTCGAACGGGTTGGCCGAGTCGGTGAAGTCCCAGATCGAGATGCCNCCCTGGTACCACGCCTGGACCATCACGTCCCGCCCGAGCACCGGGATCAGNGAGCCGTTGTGTGCCACGCAGTTCTCCAGGTCGGTGTTCGGTCGGGGGATCTTGAAGTAGCTACGGAAGACGAGCTTGCGCTTGTCACCCCGGCCGACGATGTCGTAGACCGCGTTGGCGCCCCGGGTCGGTTCCACCGCCTCGACGCAGGTGGCGGCGACACCGCCGCCGAGCTCGTCGGTGAAGACCACCTTGGTGCCGGCGTTGTTGAAGGTCGCCGAGTGCCAGAAGGAGAAGTTCGTGGTGTCCCGGACCCGGTTGATCACCCGGGGCTTCTCCGGGTTCCGGATGTCCATCAGGATCCCGTCGCCCATGCAGGCGCCGGCCGCCAGGTCCTTGCTCGGGTAGGCGGTGATGTCGTGGCAGCCGCTCGTGGCGGAGGAGCCGTTGCCGCCCGGATTGCCGCCGTCGTCGTCGGCGAAGAGGTTCGGCACCGCGACCACCGCGGCCTGGGTCGGCTTCTTCAGCGGCACCTTGATGATCGAGATGGAGTCGTGCGGCGGAGGGCAGCCGACGTAGCTGGTGGACGGCCCGTACGACGAGACGTAGATGTAGACGGACTTGCGGTCCTTGCTCGGCACCAGCGTGTGGGTGTGCGAGCCGCAGGCGGTCTGGACCGACTTGATGTACCGGGGGTTCCTCTTGTCCCTGATGTCGAAGATCTTGATGCCCTCCCACACCGTCTCGCTGCTCGGCACGCCCGTGCTGCTGCACGAGTCGTCGCTGCGCGGCGAGTCGGTGGAGAGGAAGAGCAGGTCTCCGTAGACCGAGATGTCGTTCTGTGAGCCGGGGCAGATCACCTGTGACACGATCTTCGGCCGCGCGGGGTTCGCGATGTCGTAGATGACGAACCCGTCGTAGTTGCCGGCGAAGACGTACCGGCCCTGGAAGGCGAGGTCGGTGTTGAGCGCGGCCTCCGTGTTGAACGTGCCCGGCTTGGGGGCGTTGGCGATCTGCCGGACGTTGGGGCTGCTCGCGATCTCGTCGACACCGGGGATGGTGGCACCCTCCGATGTGCTCGAGCCGGTTGCGGCCGCTGAGGGGTTGGCGCTGCTCGCCGGAGCGACAGCCGCGTTCGCCACCACGAGAGCGAGCGCGGCAAGACCGACGATCTGGAGTCGCCGCGACCGGTGTGGGGTGAGTCTGACCATCTGGCGGCACCCTTCGAAAGGGGTTTGTCGATGTGCAGACCCTACCCGCCGACGGCGATCAATAGTGTGACCCACGTTACATTTTTCGCTGGGCGACGCCGGCCACCACGGGCGGCGGCGGACCCCCTGGAACGGACCGGTCGCGGCCAGCCCGCAAGCGGCGCCGGCACGCCCTAGGCTGGCCGGGTGGCCGGGGACCGGACGCCGCCACGCCCCGCGGCCGGCCGGCCTGGGCGGCGAGAGAGGTGACGTCAGCGGAATGAGCCCGTCGAACCACTCGCTCGCCGCCGAACAGCGCCGTGCCGCCGCGGCCCTGCTGTCCGCGCTGGACGGGCCGGCCCGGGAGCTCGCCGCGCGGCCCTTCGCCGACGAGGCCGGCCGGCGGTGGATCGAGTACCGGCCGCGGCCCCGCCCCGGGGCCTGCCTCGCCGACCTCGACCGCACCGGGCGCAAGGCGGCCCACCGGCTGCTCGCCACCGCGCTGAGCCCGTCCGCGTACGCCCAGGCTGNGACGATCATGGCACTGGAGGAGGTCCTCGACCGGCAGGAGGGTTGGCGTCGGGGGCGGCACAGTGACGACTACCGTGTCGTCGTCTTCGGCGATCCGGTCCACGACGACGACTGGTCCTGGCGTTTCGAGGGACACCACCTCTCGGTCACCATGACGATCTCCGGTGACCGGGTCTCACCCGCACCCGTCTTCCTCGGTGCCAACCCGGCGCGGGTCAGTTATGCCGGCCGCCCGGTGAGTCGACCGCTCGCACCCGAGGAGGATCTGGCCTTCGCCCTGCTCGACGCGCTCGACCCCGCCAGTCGGGCCGCCGCGGTCGTCTCCGACCGGGCACCGGAGGACATCCGCAGCGCCACCCGGCCCCACTTCGTCACCCGCGTCGAACCGCTCGGGCTACGGGCCGCCACGCTCGGGCCGACCTCCCGGGCACTGCTCGACCAGCTCGTCGCCCTCTACCTCGACCGGTTGCCGCCGGAGTTGGCCGCCGCCGAGGCCGACCGGGTCCACCGCCACGACCTCTACTTCGCCTGGGAGGGGCCGACGATGCCGGGCGGCCGGCACTACTACCGGATACAGGGCGAGGACCTCCTGATCGAGTACGACGCCACCAGCGACGACGGCAACCACGCGCACACGGTGCTGCGCCGACCGTACCGCGACTTCGGCGACGACGTGCTCGCCGCGCACCGGGCGGCCGCGCACTGAGGTGCACCCGGGCCGCCGGGAAATCGTCCGATCCCCCTCGCGGGACGCCGCCGGCCGGGCCCCGACCGGCCACGCGGCCCGCTCAGTGGCCCCGACAGCGCCCGGCCGACAGCGCCCGGCAGGGCGGGCCGACGTCGCTGGCCACGGAGTAGGGGCGCAGCGCGTCGAGGCCCTGGGGTTCCCGGGTGGGNGGATCGAAGCGTCGGACCAGGATGCCGCCGAGGCGCACCCCCACCGAGCCGAGCGCGAGCCCGNCGAGCTCGACGGCCAGCAGGCCACCGGTCGCCCCGTGCTCCGGGGTACCGGAGCGGATCAGACAGGCGAAGACGAACAACACCGCCACCCCGGCGGTGACCAGGTTGAAGGTGAGTGCCGTCCGCCAGGTCCCGTCCCCCGGAGCGTCCCAGAGGTCGGCCAGCCCGGCCACGATGGTGAGCCCGGCGGCGACCAGGGCCGCCACGGTGGTCCAGTAGCCGACCAGGCCCAGGATGGCGGGCCCGCCGAGCAGGTCGGTCAGGTCGAAGGCCGTGGCGGAGACGAAGAGGCCGAACGGGAAGGTCACCAACATCGGCTGGATCGGATGCCCGTGCACCCTCAGGCGGCTCTGCATGACGCGGCCCTCCCCCGGCTCGCTCATCGACCGGCCTTGCCCGTGCCCGCCGCAGGCCGCGGTGCCGACACGACGGCGCGGCACCACCGGCGCGGAGGATCAGGTGTCCCGAGGGCGGGTCACCGAGGTGACCAGCCGCTCGGCGACGTCTCGCAGCGGCAAGGCCAGGGCCGCCGAGGCGGAACGCAGAACCTGCAGAGCTTCCGTGGCCGAACAGCCACGTTGAGTCATGATAACCCCGAGTGCCTGATCGATGAGCCGGCCAGCCGACGGTCTTCGGGCGAGGTCCGCGGTCTGTTCCGCCTGCCGGGCCCGGTGGCGGACCGCACCGAGCAGCAGCCCGGCGTGCTCGGCGAGAAGCATCGCGGTGAGNTGCTGGGCCGCCCCGAGGACGCCCGGATCGCGGGCGTAGAGATTGATCGAGCCGATCACGTGCGCGTCGACGTCGACCGGCACCGCCAGCACCCCCTGGACGCCGAGCGCCAGCGCNTGCGTCGTCCACCGCCGCCAGCGGGTCTCGCCGCGCAGATCCGCCGACCAGACCACGTCACGCTGCCGGATCGCGGTCATCGCCGGGCCGTCGGTGCCGTACCGGACCTCGTCGAGCGCCCGCAGCCACGGCTCGGAGGCCGCGGCCGAGGCCGGGGCACCACAGCGCAGAACGGTGACACCGCACCAGGAGACCTCCGGGACGGCGTCCCGGATGGTTCGGGCCAGCCGGACCAGCGCGGCGTCGAAGTCGTCGCCGGTGATCAGTCCGGCGGTGACCTCCCGGAGCAGCGCGGCGGTTTCCCGGACGCCCGGGACGTCGCCCGAGATCTCGCCCGTACCCGTTCTCACCACCGCGCCGCGCCCCCCCCCACCGTCGGCGCGACCGCCGCAGTCCGCACAGATCCCGCCCTCGACCGTGTCATCCTCGCCTCTCCTGGTTCCACCTGCCGGCCACGCCGGTACGACCCGCGCTTCTNCCCTGACCAGCAGGGGGACAAACCGCGCGTACCTGGAGAGAACGACGATGCCGCCGGGGTGGTCACCGTGGTGGACCACCCCGGCGGCGGGTGCGGTCAGCGGGAGCCGGAGCCCAGGCGCCGCCCCACGGCGGAGATCAGCCGGTCGAGCTCGGACCCGAACGGGTTGTCGTGGACCAGGTAGGTCCAGGTGGCGCTCGGGCGCACCAGCTTCGACGAGTCCGGCTGCCAGTCGTCGTCGAACTCGTTCTCCTCGAACGTCTCCACCGTCCGGGCCTCGATCTCGGGGATCAGCGCGTTGAACGCCGGCACCGCCGCACGGTGGAACTCGTCGAGCGGATCGAGCCGGCCCAGCGCCCGCAGGTGCACACCCTCACGGACCTCGGAGAGCATCGCCAGGTGCTGCGCCCAGAGCCGGTCGAGGTGGTAGAGGGCGATGGAGCGGGCCACCCGCGACAGCAGTTCCTCGTCCATCTCCTTCGTCCGCTCCGGGAACCGCTCGGCGAGCATCTCCGCCGCCACCTCGGTGGTGAGCAGTCGTTCCCGGCGCTCGGCGAGGGCCTTGCGCTGCTGCTCGATCACCACGCTGTACCGCCAGGTGTTGCGGTGGATCTCGTGGTTGACGCCCTCGGCGACCCGCTGGGCGTGCTCGACCGCGTAGTCCACCTGCGGATCGGTGACCAGACCGTCGGCGTGCATCCGCGGGGAGGGCGGAATCACGTCCGCGGCGTGCCGCACCACCAGCTCGTCCTCAAGGCTGACGAAGAAGACCGAGCGGCCGGGGTCGCCCTGCCGCCCCGCCCGCCCGCGGAGCTGGTCGTCGACCCGCCGGCTGTCGTGCCGCCCGCTACCGATCACGAAGAGGCCGCCGAGCGCGGCGACCCGCTCCCGGTCGGACTGGTCGCTGCCACCCAGCCGGATGTCGACGCCCCGGCCCGCCATCTGGGTCGAGACGGTGACCGCACCGTACTTGCCGGCTTCCGCGATGATCGCCGCCTCCTCGGCGTCGTTCTTCGCGTTCAGCACGGTGCAGGGCACCCCGGCCTCCCGCAGGGCCGCCGCCAGGCGCTCGGACTCGCGGACGTCGAGGGTGCCGACCAGCACCGGCCGGCCGGTCTTGTGCTGCTCCTTGATCTCCTCGATCAGCGCCTCTTCCTTCTCGGCCCGGGTGGCGTAGATCCGGTCCGGCTCGTCGACGCGGATGCACGGCGTGTTCGGCGGTATCACCGCGACCTCGAGGTTGAAGAACTCCCGGAGCTGGTCACCGACCAGCACCGCGGTCGCGGTCATCCCACAGACCGTGTGGTAGAGCGCGATGAAGGCCTGCACGGTGATGGTGCCGAGCACCTCGCCCTCGGCCGTGGCGTCCAGCCCCTCCTTCGCCTCGACCGCCGCCTGCAACCCGTCCGGCCAGCGACGGCGCTGGGCGACCCGGCCACGCATCTCGTCGACGAGCTCCACCGCGCCGTTGCGGACGATGTAGTCGACGTCCCGGTGCAGGAGGGCGTGCGCGTGCAGCGCGACGTTGACCGCGGACAACTGCTCGACGTTCTCGTCGGCGAAGAGGTCGATGCCNCCGAGCCGGGCCTCGACCTCGGCCAGGCCGGCGTCGGTGAAGGCGACACTCCGGCCGTCCTCGGCAACCTCGTAGTGCCGGCCGGGACGCAGCCCGCGGACCACCGCCGCGGCGGTGTGCACGGGGTCCTGCGCGCCCGGTACCGTGCCGGCCAACACCATCGGCACCCGGGCCTCGTCGATCAGGATCGAGTCGGCCTCGTCCACGATCGCGGTGGCNAGCGTCGACTGCACCCGGTCGTCGATGTCNGTGACCAGCTGGTCGCGGAGGAAGTCGAACCCGGCCTCGCTGACGGAGGCGTAGGTGACGTCGCAGGCGTACGCCGCCCGGCGCTCCTCGCGGGTGGACGACTCGGTCACCCAGCCGACGGTCAGGCCGAGCAGCCGGTAGACCGGCTCCATCCACTCCGCGTCCCGGCGGGCCAGGTAGTCGTTGACGGTCAGCACGTGCACCGGCCCGTTGCCCTGGCGCACGTGCCCGTAGGCGGCGATCGCCGCGGTGAGCGTCTTGCCCTCACCGGTGGCCATCTCGGCGACCTTGCCGGCGAGCAGGGACATCACGCCGAGCAGCTGTACGTCGTACGGCCGCTGCCCGAGCCCGCGCCGGGCGGCCTCGCGGCCGATGGCGCAGATGTCGACGTAGTCCTCGGCCCGGCCCGCCGCCTCGGTGAGTTCGGCGTCGCTGAGCTTGGTCAGCTCCTCCTCGCGTGCCTCGATCTTGGGCAGCAGCTTCTTCAGCGGCGCCAGGTCAACCGTGGTGCCCGGCCGTTGGAGGAAACGCCGGACCCTGGCCTTCAACCGTTGCGACACACCCATGTTCGGCAACGGTACGCGAACCNACCGGGAACGTGCGTCCCCGCATCCNCNCCGNCGNTGCCGGGTGTCGTGCTGTTTGTCGGTGTTAGCCCGGTGTCGCGCCGACGCCGGTTAGACCCAGGCCGGCGGGGAAAACCGTAGGGCTGCACCGGCGGCCGACAGGCTCCGGCCGAGCATCTGGGGAGGTTGGTCCCATGCGGCGGTTGCGAACGTCCGTGTCACCGGCGCTCGAGGCATGGTCCACCCGGCGTACCGGCGCCGCCGACCAGTGGACCGCCCGGCAGCTCGCCCACCTGAAGGCGGGCCGGACGGTCAGCGTGGTCATACCGGCGCGAAACGAGGAGAGAACGGTCGGTGCGATCGTCGCGGCGATCCGGGCCTGCCTCGTCGAGGAGGTGTCGCTGGTCGACGACCTGGTGGTGGTCGACTCCCGGTCCCAGGACGCNACCGCNGCCGTGGCGGCGGCGGCCGGAGCCCGGGTGATCAGCCAGGACGAGGTGACCCGGGGACTGCCGCGTCTGGACGGCAAGGGCGACGCGCTCTGGGCAGGTCTGGCCGCGTCCGGCGGTGACGTCGTCGTCTTCCTCGACGCCGACCTGCGGGAGTTCCGCCCCCACTTCGTCACCGGACTGCTCGGTCCGCTGCTCTCCGACCCGTCCGTCGCGTTCGTGAAGGGCTTCTACCACCGGCCGCTCGTCGGCACCAGCGGTGTCGAGACGGAGGGCGGCGGACGGGTCACCGAACTGGTGGCCCGGCCGCTGTTCAACCTCTTCTGGCCGGAGCTGGCCGGCTTCGTGCAGCCCCTGGCCGGCGAGTACGCCGGTCGGCGGGACGTCCTGGAGCGGGTTCCCTTCGTCTCCGGCTACGGCGTCGAGACCGCGATGCTGATCGACCTGCTGGAGATGTGCGGCCTGGACGCGCTCGCCCAGGTCGACCTCGGCGAGCGGCTGCACCGGCACCAGGACACCGAGGCGCTGGGGCGCATGGCCGGCCAGATCCTGCACACGGTCTGGCGGCGCCTGTGCCGCCGCGGCTGGGTCACCGACACCGAGCCCCCGGGGAATCTGCTGGTGCAGTTCCGCCGCGACGGCAGCAGCGCCCTGCCCAACCTCGACCGGGAGATCGTGGTCAGCGACGTCTCCGTCCGGGAGCGCCCACCGCTGGTCGAGCTGCGCGAGGCACGACAGGGCACGCCGGTATGACGACGGAGACGGAGAGGACGACGCCGGCACCGGCCGGCCGGACCGGGAGGGCAGGACGTGGGCTTGACCGTACTGATGAACGCCGGCCCGTGGCTGCCGGTGCCACCCCCGGGGTACGGAGGCATCGAGAACGTGGTCGCCACGCTCGTTCCCGAGCTGCGCCGGCTCGGNGTCCGGGTGGTGCTCGCCTCGGTCGGTGACAGCNCCCTGCCGGTCGACGAGCTGCTCTCGGTCTACCCCCGGGGACAGTTCTCCGCCCTCCAGCGGCCGTACAACCAGGTGATGGGCATCGCCCACGCCCACCTCAACGCGGTGGTCCGGGCGCTGCGGGAACGGGACGACATCGACCTGGTGCACGACCACGTGGAGGCGGTCGGACTGGCCGTACTCAGCGCGATGGGCCCGGAGGCCTGCCCCGCGCTGCACACCCTGCACTGGGATCTCGGCAAACACCCCGACCTCTACGGGTACGTCGACGGCGGCGACCGGGTGCGGGTCAACGGGGTGTCCGCCGCCCAGCTCGCGCGGGCGCCGCAGGCGCTGCGCGAGCACGCGATCGGGTACGTCCACCTCGCCACCCCGCTGGCCACGGACGCGGACCGGCGCCCGGTGGGTGAGAAGGCCGATTACCTGGTGACCCTCGGGCGGATCACCAGGGGCAAGGGGCAGCACCTCGGCGCGCGGCTGGCCCACGAGGCGCGTTTCGACCTGGTCCTGGCCGGACCGGTCGGTCCGTACCGGCGTCCCGAGGAGCTGGCCGCCGCCGGGCCGGAGGCGGACCAGAACCCGGATGTGCGCTACTGGCGCGAGGAGGTGGCGCCCCTGGTCGACGGCGTGCGGGTGCGCTGGGTCGGAACGGTGGCCGGGGCCGCCCGGGACGAACTCGTGGCGCGGGCCCGGGCCAGCCTCTTCCCGCTCTGCTGGGAGGAGCCGGGCGGCACCGCGGTGATCGAGTCGCTGGCGCTCGGCACCCCGGTGGTGGCCGTTGGCCGCGGCTGCCTGCCCGAACTGGTCGAGCACGGCCGGACCGGGCTGCTCGCCGAGGACGGCGACGGCCTGGCCGANCTGGTGTCCGGCATCGCCCGNCTCGACGCGCGGGAGTGCTGCCGGGAGGCGAGCCGGCGGTTCACCCCCCGGGTCATGGCCGAGCGTTACGTCGAGCTGTACCAGCGGATGCGCCGGCTGCCGACGACGGCGCCGGACGGCGGGGCTCCGGTCCGGGCCGGCCGCCCGGGCGGCGAGGGTGGACGGTGAGCGCATCCCGGCCCGCGGGCCGCACCGCCCCGAGCCGGCCCGGTTGCCCCACTCCGGGGCTCGGTTCCTGAAATTTTCCGACCTGCCGGGTTTCGGCGCTGAAATGCCGGGTAGTCACCCGCCCGTCCCTGGCCACTGCTGTACACGGGGTGAGTCGGATGCCGAAACGGGTGGTTACCGAACCGGGGCAGGATCGCGGACCCCTGATCCTGGCGCCCGCGCGGTCGGGCAGCTATCCGGGGCCGATCCGCCGGGCGATCCGGGGCAGCACGCTGGTCCGGCTGCTCGGTACGACCGACGCGAAGCAGATCGGCCTGCTCTACCTGGGCACCGGTTTCCTCTGGTTCGTCGTCGGCGGAATCATGGCGCTGCTGATCCGCGCCGAGCTGGGGCAGCCGGGCCTGCACTTCCTCTCCCCGGAGCAGTACAACCAGCTCTTCACCGCACACGGCACGATCATGCTGCTGCTGTTCGCCACACCGGTGGCGTTCGGCTTCGGCAACTACATCGTGCCGCTGCAGATCGGGGCACCGGACGTGGCGTTCCCCCGGCTGAACGCGCTCGCGTACTGGCTGTACCTCTTCGGCGGCGTGATGTCGATGGCCGGCTTCTTCAGCCCAAACGGCTCGGCCGACTTCGGCTGGACCGCGTACACCCCGCTGAGCGACGCCCAACACTCGCCGGGAGTCGGCGCNAACCTCTGGATCATCGGGCTGACCATCTCCGGGCTCGGCACCATCCTCGGCGCGGTCAACCTGATCGCCACGATCCTCACCCTGCGTGCGCCCGGGCTGACGCTGTTCCGGATGGCGATCTTCACCTGGAACATGCTCTTCACCAGCCTGCTGGTGATCTTCGTCTTCCCGCTGCTGGCCGCGGCGCTGCTCGCGCTGTACGCCGACCGTCTGCTGGACGCCCACATCTACGACTCGAACACCGGGGGACCGCTGCTCTGGCAGCACCTCTTCTGGTTCTTCGGGCACCCCGAGGTGTACATCATCGCCCTGCCGTTCTTCGGCATCATCACCGAGATCATCCCGGTGTTCGCCCGAAAGCCGATCTTCGGCTACAAGGGGCTGGTCCTCGCGACGATCGCGATCACCATCCTGTCGATGGCCGTCTGGGCACACCACATGTTCGGCACCGGTCAGGTGCTGCTGCCGTTCTTCGCCATCCTGAGTTTCCTCATCGCGGTGCCGACCGGAATCAAGTTCTTCAACTGGATCGGCACGATGTGGAAGGGGCAGATCACCTTCGAGACCCCGATGCTGTTCGCCGTCGGTTTCCTGGTCACGTTCCTGTTCGGGGGCCTCACCGGTGTCATGCTGGCCAGTCCGCCACTGGACTTCCACACCACCGACAGCTACTTCGTCGTCGGCCACTTCCACTACACGATGTTCGGCACGGTCGTCTTCGCGGCCTTCGGCGGCATGTACTTCTGGTTCCCGAAGATGACCGGACGGCTACTCGACGAACGCCTCGGACGCGCACACTTCTGGACGATGTTCGTCGGCTTCCACGTCACCTTCCTCGTCCACCACTGGCTGGGCACCGAGGGGATGCCCCGCCGGTACGCCGACTACCTGCCCACCGACGGATTCACCACCCTGCACGTCGTCTCCACCGTCGGGTCGTTCATCCTCGGCGCCTCCACGTTGTTCTTCATCTACAACGTCTGGAAGTCCTGGCGGTTCGGGCGTCTGGTGGACGTCGACGATCCCTGGGGCTTCGGCAACTCCCTGGAGTGGTCGACGAGTTGTCCCCCGCCACTTCGCAACTTCGACCGCATGCCACGGATCCGTTCCGAACGTCCCGCCTTCGACGACAAGTACGGCCCGCTCGTCGCCGACCTCGGCCGGGACCTGCCGCAGCGGTCCACCCGGCCGCCGCAGCACCTGCGCGACGAGTTGCACCCCGCGCATCCCCGCCCCGGGGCGGAGCAGCCCGCCGCCGAGGGTGCGCACGGCGCCGCGGTGGCCGTCGCCCACCATCCACCGGCCCGCTCCGGCGCCCGGCCCATCGAGGTGCCGGAGCCGGGTGAGGTGCGCCGGCCGGCGTTCGAACCGGCGGAACCGGACGAGAGCATCGACGCCGACCGGGGCGGCACCAGGCAGAGCCACCGGTGGCGGACCGGCCGTGCCGCAGAGGATGAGGAGGAGGCCCCCACGGCGCAGGACGAGCGTGAGGAGCCGGAGCGGTGANCCGCGGGTGGACGGTGGGGCGCTCACTCGGCGGGGAGCGCGACCAGGCCGGCGGAGCTGAGCGCGTGATGGATCGCCGGTTGCGCGCGGGCCAGCCGCCACCGCACCCCGGCGCGGTGCGCGGCGTTCCGCCCCGCGACGAGGGCGGCCAGCGCCGGACCGTCGAGCCGGGTGATGTCGGTCAGGTCGATCGCCACCTCGGCCGGCTGCTCCGCGGCGACGGCCTCGACGACCGCCCGCCGCAGCTGCTCGGCCAGGTCGCGGTCGATGTCGCCGGTCGCCTCGACGACCACCCGGTCGCCGGTACGGCGCGCCGAGACCCGGGCCGGCGGGTTGGCGTCCGCCGTCCCGGACTGCCAGGGAGTCGGGGTGTCGGCGAGCATCGCCTGACGCAGCCAGGTGAGGGCCCGGGAGAGCAGCCGCGAGACGTGCATCTGCGAGATCCCGAACCGGGCGGCGATCTCGGCCTGCGTCTGGTTGCCGTAGAAGCGCATGGCCAGGATCCGGCGTTCCCGCCACGGCAGCCGGCCGAGCAGTCCGCTGACGGTGACCCGGTCGTCCACCGACTCCAGGTCGGTGTCGGACTCGCCGACCAGGTCGCCGAACTCGGCCGAGCTCTCCCCGCCCACCGGCGCGTTGAGCGAGGCCGGGCTGTAGCCGGCGGCGGACTCCAGGGCCGCCAGGATCTCCTCCTCCGGGGTCTCCAGCCGGGCCGCCAACTCCGCGACGCTCGGCGTCCGGGACAGCTCGCTGGTCAGCGCCGCCGTCGCCTGTCCGACCTCGAGAATGAGATCCCGCAGCCGGCGCGGCACGTGGACTCCCCAGGTCCGGTCCCGGAAGTGCCGCTTGATCTCGCCCACGATGGTGATCGCGGCGTACGCGGTGAAGGAACCCCGTTCCGGGTCGTACCGGTCGACGGCGTTCACCAGCCCCAACCGGGCCACCTGCTCGAGGTCCTCCAAGGGCTCCCCACGTCCCCGGTAGCGGCGGGCCAGCCGCCCGGCGAACGGCAGGGCGAACCGCACCAGATCATCACGTGCCTCCTGCCGACGCTCCGGCGGCAGGCCCGCGATCCTCGCGGCGTACGCCAGCGCGGCGGCATCCAGGTCCTCCAGTCCGCGCTCCGCCGGCGGTGTGGTGGTGGTCTGTCCGANCATCCGCGCCTCCCTCAGGAGTCCCCGCCCGGGATGCCCAACCGGTCGACGGGTGCCGTCAACGACAACCGGGCCGGAAGCGAACATGCAGCTCACTGTGCCGAGCGGGAGCCGCTGGCCCCACCAGGGCACTGTCGATCGGCTACCACCGGCGGTCTTCCCGCTCTGTAGGTACTCAATCACGAGACGTGACCGGCGCGCGGCGTTTCACGGTGGCTGCAGCCTCCCGCCCGACGGCGGGTACGCCCCGCGGGCTCACCACACGAGCAGCCCCTGCGGTGCCCCGCTGTCCCGGAGCCCGGCCAGCACCTCGACCACCCNCAGCGGGCTCGGGACNGGCAGGTCGTACGGCTGGTTACGCAGCACCCGGGTGGCGTGTCGGGTGGCCACCGCGCTCACCGGGTAGCCGCGCGCGGCCACCCGGTCCAGGGCGCGCCGGCGCCGGCCGAACGAGGCGACCGCACGCCACTGCGGCAGCCCGGCGAACACGGGCGACCGCGCACCGGGCGGCTCCGGCAGCACGTCGAGCGAGCTGAACGGTCGGCTGCCGGCCAGCCACCACTCGGCACCGCTCACGCTGCGCCGCGTCGCGTTCTCACACCAGTACGGCACCAGGCCGGCCCGGACGACCTGCCAGGGGTCGAGCAGCCGGCCACACTCCACCACACAGCGGTCACCGGTCTTCCCCGCACGGCGCAGCCAGTCGCGGTAGAGGTCCGCGGCAGCCGCGCTGAGCACCTCCGGCTGCCCGAACACGACCCGGTGAACCGGGCTCCCGGCCGCCCGCGCCCACGCCAGCAGGCTCCGCTCGAAGCCCGGCTCGACCCCGTGCTCGGCCTGTCCCGGCCGTCGTGGGTCCGGCGGGTCACCGCCGACGCCCGCCGCATCACGCGACAGCCACCGGAGCACGGGCCCCGGCGGGACGTCGGGTTCCAGCCCGCTGGTGGGAGNGCCGAGCTGGAAACTGTGGCCGCCACCGGCGTCCAGGACCGGCCAGGACCGGACGTCCCGCAGCAGCAGCACCGGCGCGCCCGGCGCGAGTCGGTCGTCGAGGAACCGTCGGTACGCCCGGGGCAGCCGGTGCCACCGCACCACCAGGGAGAGCGTGGAGCCGGCCAGCGGGCCCCGCCCCGCCGGGTCGTACACCTGGCGGACCCGGACCCCGGGATCGGTGCGCAGCAGGCCACCCGTCACCCGGATTCCGTACTCGAGCGCTCCGGCCGCGTCGTCGACCGTACCGTCGGGCCAGGACACCGAGACGTCGAAGGCGGCGGGCAGCCACGGCACCCCCATCGCGACCGCCAGGTGGACCGCTCCGCCGTGTGGCGACCCGAGCACCGCCCCGGGAAAGCGGCGTGGCGGACCGGGGTAGTGCTNNACCACCCATCGCGCCACCTGTTCGGCGTCGATGGCCGCCGCCTGTGCGGCGCTGAGCGCCGTCCGGGCGGCGGCCCGGTCCAGCNCACGGCGCCGTACCGCCTCCGGCGCGCCGCGCAGCCGCGACAGCAGCGGAGGGCGGCCCAGGTCGGCGCAGTCGCGGCCCCGCAGGGCGCGGGAGGCGGCGGCCAGCAGCACCCGACCGGTGCTCTCGGGCGAGACGACCCGCCCCGGCGGCACGACGCCGTCGACGGCCCGAAACCGCTGAACATCCCGCACCGGGCTCACCCTCCCTCGGTCGCTGCCCGAGCCTTCCCGCGCAGATCGGGTCCAAACGGGCGATCAGCGACCGTGCAGCGGACATTCGGAAAGACCGGTCGTTATGCCCGTCCGGCCGGGCACCGCCGGCCCGGGACGCCCGCCCCGCACCCCGTCAGGTGAGGTCGGCGCCGCGTGCGGCCCGCTCGCGCAGCGCCCGGGCACGGGCCCGGACCGCCGCGGCCTCCTCGTCGGTGCCGTCGGCGGAGAGTGCGCGCAGGTCTGCGAAGGGGCGGGCCGGTGGCTCCAACGGGATGGTGGGATCGACCACGGCCTCGACCAGGGTGGGGCGGTCGGCGGCCATCGCCTCCTCCCACGCCGCGCCGACCAGCTCGGAGCGGTCGACCCGGATTCCGTGCAGCCCGAGCAGCCGGGCCCAGCCGGCGTACGGGACGTGGCCCGCCCGGACCGCCTCGGGCGGGGGAAACCCGGGGGCGGCGGGACGGTCCAGTTCCGCGGGCGCCCGGACCGCCCCGGTTACCGCCGCCCNCTCCTCCGGTCCCTGGTCGCCGGCCCGACCGCCCCGGTCCCCGTCGTTGAGCACGAGCACGACGAACCGGGGGTCGGGCCACTCCGGCCAGTGNCGGGCCACGGTGATCAGCTCAGCCAGCCCGCCGGACTGCATGGCGCCGTCGCCGAGCAGCGCGAAGACCGGCCGGTCCGGGGCGGCGAGCTTCGCCGCGACGGCGTACGGCAGGGCGGAGCCCACCGCGGCGAGGGTGCCGCAGAGGTGGGCACGGACCCCCGGTGGCAGCTGCAGGTGCCGGGCGTACCAGTAGGTGACCGAGCCGACGTCGACCGCCACCGAGGCGTCGGCGGGCAGTCGGGGCGACAGCTCGTGCAGGACCAGCCGCGGGTTCACGGTCCGGGCGGGCGCCTCGGCACGGGCGGTGGTCTCGGTCCGGGCCCGGTCGGCCGCCGCCTCGACGAGGTCGCGCCACTCGCGGTTCTGCCGCGCCGGCACCAGGGGCAACAGCGCGCGCAGCGTCTGGCGGGCGTCCCCGACCAGCGGCACGTCGACCGGATACCGGCTGGCCAGCCGGCTGCCGTCGATGTCGATCTGCACCGCGGTGGCCTGGCCGGGCACCGGGTAGTAGCCGGTCCACGGGTCGTTGGTGCCGATCATCAGCAGGGTGTCGCAGCCTGCCATCAACTGGGCGCTGGCCTCGGTGCCGACCTGTCCGAGCACCCCGGTGTGGTACGGCAGCCGCTCGTCCAGGACGGGCTTGCCGAGCAGCGACGCCGCCACCCCGGCGTCGAGCCGGTCCGCCAACTCCATGATCTCCTCGGCGGCGCCGTACGCCCCCTGGCCGACGAGGATGGCCACCCGCCGGCCGGAACCGAGCAGCTGCGCGGCGGCGTTGAGGTCCTTCTCGTGCGGCACCACCCGGGCCGGCGGCANCCCGGGGGACGAGGCGATCACCCCGCCGCCGTCGGGGTGCGGCATCCCGTCCGGCGCCGCCTGGTCCAGGAGATCCTGCGGGATGACCAGACAGGTCGGGCCGCGGGTCGCCACAGCGGTCCGCACCGCCTGGTCGATCAGGTACGGCACCTGTTCGGCGACCGCCGCGACCCGCAGGAACGCCGCGCAGACGTCGCTGAAGAGCCGGGGCAGCTCGATGTCCTGGTACGCGCTGCCCAGCGCGCTGTACGTCTGCTGCCCCACCAGCGCCAGCACGGGCTTGCTGTCCAGCTTGGCGTCGTAGAGGCCGCCCAGCAGGTGCAGCGCGCCGGGCCCCTGGGCGGCCAGACACACGCCGACCCCGCCGGTGTACTTGGCGTGGCCGACGGCCATGAATCCGGCCGCCTCCTCGTGCCGGGCGGGAACGAAGGCGGGGTCGCCTCCGGCACGGCGCAGCGCCTCGACGAGGAGGGTCACCCCCTCCCCGGGGTGGCCGAAGACCCGAGGCACCTGCCAGGCCCGCAGCCGCTCGACCACCAGGTCGGCGATCGTCCGCGGCGGCCCGGCCGTCGCGACCTGCCCCGTTGATCCCACCGTCGCCCTCCCCGGCTCAGCCACGGCCGCCCACCGGGGTGCTGGCGTCGACGTACCGGAGCACGGCACCGACCCCGTCGGTGAGTTCCGGTGCCTGGTCACGGTCGAGTACGGTCACCCCGGCGTCGGTGCCGACCAGTGCCCGCACCAGCGCGGCGTCGGCCCGGACCCGCCGGGGATCCGGTACCGACAGCTCCCGGAGTTCGTCGGCCGTGGTCGCGATGTCGGTCGGCTCGGGACCGACCCACAGCTCCGCCGTGGAGGACGGGTCGTCGACGATGAGCATGGTGTCCACCTGGCCGCGCTGTAACGCGGTCACCACCGCGTCCAGTCCCCGGCCGACGTGCTGTTGCATGCCGAACCTGTCCAGTGCGACGTCGGTGTGCGCGGCGGCGACCTCGGCGATGGCCTGCACGGTGACGTCGTCCAGCGCCTCCAGGTCGGCACCGGNGGCCCGGAAGCCGGCGTCGGTCTGTACCACCCGGTCCCGCCAGAACTCCGGAAGCTGCTCCGCGAGCAGCTGACGGGCCCGGGTCTCGCCGGCGATCACGATCACCTCGGCGCCGACCCGCTCGGCGAGTTGGGCGGTCGCCGCCGCGGCGTCGCCGGCGTTGCGCTGCCAGGTGAGCTGGGCGCCCTGCTGGAAGTGCCGCTGCGACCAGCCGCCCGGGTCGACCTTGCGGATCGGCCACCGCTGACCGCCGGTGACCCGCGCGCGTCGGGGTACGCCGCCCGCGCTGACCGCAATCAGGTCCGCCCCGGTGCGGTCGGTCAGTACCCGGACCCACGGAATCTGTTCGCCCCGCTGCGCCACCAGGGGCATGGTGTGGGCGATCGGCCCGAACGCGGCGATGTCCCTGCGGGGCGGCGCGGAGAGGTACTCGGTGAGCATCACCCGGCCGTCGGCCGCGAACGCGGCGAGCCCGTAGTCACCGGGCATCGGGTCGTGGCCGCGGACCACCTCGTCGAGCGCGCCGACGGTCCGCGCGTCGGTTCCCTGCTCCCGGAGGCGTTCCTGGAGGTTCCGCCAGCGCACGTCGAGGGCGGGGTGCGCGTCGTGGGTGTCCCGGGAGGCGTCCAGGTAGACCGACGCCCAGGGGCCGGGATGGGCACAGATCGGGCGCAGGAAGGACAGCTGCATGGGTCGTCCCCTCTCCACAGTCGCNCCGGGGATACCCGTCGCCCTGGGCTTGTCACCTCGGCTCCCGGCAGCGCNCCCGGGCGGCGGGCGGCCGAGCCGACGCCGGCGACACGCGACAACGATGTGAAGCAGTTCACTCACTCTGGATTCACCACNCGCGATCTATACAATTCGTCACGGAAAGTGAACTCTCGGTGGTGACGGCATGGACAGTGAACTGTTTCCCGAACGGGTCGCCTGGCGCAGCGGACCGATCATCACCGGGCACGTCGTCCGGCTCCTCGAGGGCTACTCGCGGGAGATCCGGGTCCGGCAGCCGATCCTCATCGCCGTACTCGTCACCGCCGGCCTGTTCCGCCTGATGCTCCGGCCCCTCGCCGCGGCGCTGCGCCCCGGCAACCAGCCGCGGTGGAAGGACCTCCGCAAGGGGCCGGAGTTCCTGGTCACCCCGCTGCGGCTGCGCGACGACACGGGAGTGCTCTGCGAGGTGGAGATCCACGGCCACCTGCCGCAGAGCGCCCTGGAACCCCGCGACCACATCCAGGTCACCGTTCGGCCCCAGAAGGACGCCGGGCTCGCCCCCCGGGTGGAGCGGATCGTCAACCTCACCACCGGACAGCTGCTCNCCCCGCGCACCCCGACCCTCTGGTCGCACCTCGGACCGGCCCTGCTGCTCCAGGCGGTGATCGGACTGCTGCTGCTCGGCGGCCTCACCGTCTGGATCATCCTCGCGACCTGAGCACGGGAGCGCGCCACGGCCGACGACGGCCGACGCCCGCGTGTCCCCGGGCACGGCCGGGCCACGCCCGGGGACGCACCCGCGCCGCCCCGGAACCCGCGGGTCCCCGACTCACCCGCGTGGCACGCCGGCCCCGGACCCGGTCGGCACCCGCCACCCGTGCGCCGCCCCCGCCGGCCCACGGCGGCCGGACTGCCACAGCAGGAGCAACCAGACCACCCCGACCGCGGCGACGAGCGCCAGCCCCAGCCCCTCCAGGGCCGGCATCAGCGCCGCCTGGGCCGGAGTCGGCCGCACCAGGGAACCGGTACCGCTGACCGGCGCGCCGAGATCGCCGGTCAGCAGCAGGGTCAGAGACAACGCGATCACGTGCATCGCGTCCCAGAGCGCGTGCAGCACCGCGACTCCGAGGTAGGAGACGAGGAGCCGAAGGTTGATCACGAAATGCTCCCGGGTGCTGGCGGAGAACAGCACCCCGCCGAGGATCGCGGTCCAGAGCCCGTGCCCGACCGGCGCCACCACACCCCGGAGAATCTCCGTGAGCACCACCTGCACCACCGACAGTCCCTGCACGGTGAACAGGGCTATGAAGGCGTACCCGGCCGACTCCAGGGCGGAGAAGCCGAAGCCGACGGCCGCGCCGAGGATCATCCCGTCCCGCAGCGTCCGCACCACCATGTGCCGGGTCAGCAGGGCCAGCGCCGCCAGCTTCGCGGCCTCCTCGATCAGACCGACACCGAGGAACAGCGCCGCCGACGGCCGCAGGAGGTACGACTCCAACACCGCCGACCCGAGCACACCGAGCACCCCGCCGGTGAGAAAGGTCGCGAAGACCAGCGGTACGGTCACCGCACCGGTGTCCCGGCGTTCGAAGGCCCAGGCCACGAACGTCACCGGAACCAGGAAACTGCCGAGCAGCACCAGGGTCGGCAGCAGGGTGGGGTTGCCGGTGAGGAAGACGACCGCGACCGTGGCGAGCCAGAGCGCCAGGCCGACCAGGAAGACGCGTCGCCAGAGACGCCGAGGAGGGGCGGGAACGATTGCCGTCCCCCGCGGGTCGACGCCGTCCATCCGACTCCTCTGCCCGGGTTGTGGGTCCGTTCCCCGGTGTACCCGTCCCCGGCGGGAGACGAACGCGCCGGCCGGGGGCGACGGCGCGGCGGGCCGGCCGGAGCTCAGGGCCGAAGCAGCACCTTGGTGCACTCGTCCTGCTTCTGCCGGAACATCTCGAAGCCAACCGGCGCGTCCTCAAGGCGCAGCCGGTGCGAGATGACGAAGCTCGGGTCGAGCTCGCCCCGGCGTATCCGGTCCAACAGCAGCCGCGTGTAGCGCTGGACGTGGCACTGGCCGGAGCGCAGTGTGATCGAGCGGTTCATCAGCGAGCCGATCGGGAACTTGTCCATGAACCCGCCGTACGCCCCGACCACCGAGACCGTCCCCCCGTTACGGCAGCTCAGGATCGCCTCCCGCAGGGCGTGCGGCCGCTCGGTCTCCAGCCGGACCGACTGTTTCGTCCGGTCGTACGCGTCGATCAGCGCCGACGGGTGGTGCCCCTCCATTCCGACCGCGTCGATGCACGCGTCCGGTCCCCGCCCGCCGGTCAGCTCCCGCAGTGCCTCGACGACGTCGGTCTCCTCGTAGTTCAGCGGCTCCGCACCGACCCGCTCCCGCGCCAGCCGCAGCCGGTACGGGAACCGGTCGATCGCGATCACCCGCTCGGCACCGAGCATGTAGGCGCTGCGCATCGCCAGCAGCCCGACCGCCCCGGCGCCCCAGACCGCGACGACCTCGCCCCCGGTGATGCCGCACATCTCCGCGCCCATGTAACCGGTGGGCAGGACGTCGGACAGCAGCAGCACCTTCTCGTCGGGCAGGTCGTCGGGAACCTTGACCGGCCCGACGTCGGCGAAGGGCACCCGGACGTACTCGGCCTGGCCGCCGGCGTACCCGCCGAGCATGTGCGAGTAGCCGAAGATCCCGCCCGGCGAGTGCCCCAGCAGCTTCTCCGCGAGGCCGGCGTTGGGGTTGGAGTTCTCGCAGAGCGAGTAGAGGCCGGACTGGCACGCGGCGCAGCCGCCGCAGGCGATCGGGAAGGGCACCACCACCCGGTCGCCGACCCGCAGGTTGCGCACCTCCGGGCCCACCTCCACGACCTCGCCCATGAACTCGTGACCGAGGATGTCGCCCTTCTTCATGGTCGGGATGTAGCCGTGGAAGAGGTGCAGGTCGGAGCCGCAGATGGCGGTGCTGGTGACCCGGACGATCGCGTCGCGGGCATTCATGATCCGCGGTTCGGGCACCTCCTCGATCCCGACGGAGTCGCGGCCCTGCCAGCAGTTCGCCTTCATCTGTCCCTCCGGATCCGCCCGCCCTCACCGGGATGCCCGGCCCGCCGCGGGACGCGCCGGCCGCTGCCGCAGCTGCGGCAAGGTGGCCAGTCCCTCCGGGCTCCCGTCGGAGCGGACGACCTCGCCTGTCTCGATCACCTGCTTGAACCGGCGTAGGTCGTCCCGGATCTGCTGCCCGGGTTCCTCACCGAGGAGCTTCGCCACGGCCCGGCCGAGGGCACCGCCCGGCGGGGCGTACACGAGGTCGACCCGGNCCTCCGTCCCCCGCCCCCCGGCGGCGCGGGCGAACCGGACCCGGCCCGCGTTGGGTACCCGGGCGCCCTTCACCGACCGCCAGGAGATCACCTCGCTGAGGTTGTCGTCCACGATCTCGGCGTCCCACTCGATCCGGCGGCCTCCCGGGGCGCGGGCCGTCCAGTGCGACCGGCCGTCGCCGTCGGCCCGAACCGACTCCAGGTGGTACATGAACCGGGGCAGGTTCTCGAGATCGCGCCAGAACCGGTACACCTCGTCGGCGGGGCGGTTGATCGTCACGGTCGCGCTCGCCCGCAGCGTCCGTCGGCCCGCGGGGGCACGGCTGGCCAGCACCGCCGCCACCAGGTCGAGGGCGGTGAGGCCGGCGACGGCCGCCAGGGCCNTGCCCACCCGTCGACGCCGCCGCCCGCCCCGGTCACGCAGCGCCACGGCGAGCGCCGCGAGGTCGACGGCGTCACCGACCACCCTCGCCCACACCCAGCCGGCCGGTGCCCGGCCGACCAGCAGCCCGGCCGCCGGAACCAGTTCGCGGACACCGACCGCGCGTACCAGGACCGTCCGGGCGAGCGCGGAGTCGTCGACCCCGACCAGCCGGCTGACCCGATCCGGCGCGCCGAGCGCCGCGGCGCCGAGGCCGAGGCTCAGCACGCCGAGCACTCTCGGCAGGAAACCTCCCCGGCCGTCCCCGGCCAGGCCGTCCAGCGGTGCATCATCCGTCGCCGTCACGTCCGCTCCCACCTGGCCCGTCCTCCCCGGCCACCGGCGGCGCCCCCGCGCCGACGTCCCGCCTCCCGGCGCCGACGTGTCGACGTCCGGGCCGGTCGGGCCGCCGTACCGACGCTATCCCACCAAACACGAGCNAAAGAGGAAAACGCGAAACACCGGCGGCCGGCGTCGCCACCGCGCCGCCTCCGCCGGCGCGGCCGGCGCTCACTGGCCGACCTTGACCCCCGGCTCTCCGGCCAGGAACTGGATGACCTGCCGCGGCTCGCGTCCCGGAACGTTCGGGCCGCTCATCTTGCCGATCGGCAGGATGACCCGGCGGAACGTGCCCTCCAGCATCATCGCCGTCGCGGTGTACCAGGCGATCACCGCGGAGGCGATGAACAGGTACGCACCCGCGGTCCGCCAGGCGGAGACGTCGGCGATCTGACCGACCGCCTGACATGTGGAGCCGGCGGCCAGGGTCGCCAGCACCAGGGTGATCCCGAGGTTCTCGGCCAGCGCGGCGAACGCTCCCGACCAGGTGATCGCGGCGAGCACGGCGAACCAGAAACCGAGAGCGACGAAGGGCGTCGGCTGCACCAGCACCCCGGTCGTGATCAGCAGAAACAGCACGCCGTAGGAGAGCCAGTACCCGCCCCAGACCCCGTGCATGGCGGTGGCGAGCCCGTCCCGTGCCCGGTAGGCCCACATCGCGGCCAGGACCTGGGCGAGTCCTCCCAGCAACGCCGCGAACGGGAACAGGTACTGCGGGGTGGTGGTGGCGTCGCCGTACCAGCCGGCGAGGTTCGTGGCGACGACGAANGTGGCCGCCGCGAAGCCGAAGAGTCCCAGGATCGAGGGGGCCGCCACGGGCTGCAGCGAGATCTGGGCGTGGTTGCGCCAGAACTCGTACTCGCCGTCGTGGCTCGGTTGCGCCGACGCCGAACGGGGCACGTGGCTCATCACAGGCTCCTTCCTCGTGGGCGGTGCGGCGCACCGCCGTGACGCGCGGTCGACCACAGGGCCACCGCGGACTACCCGGGCGCGGAGCCGTTACACGGGGGCGACGACCGGACCGGAGGGCACCGGGGTGGCCGTCGACGCACCGGGGGTGAAACGGGAACCGGCCGCCGACGCGTCGCGTCGGCGGCCGGTGGAACGATTCCGCCAGTGGTCCCGGCGGGTTCAGCGCTTCTCGATCGGCACGTACTCGCGCAGCCCGTACCCCGTGTAGAGCTGCCGCGGCCGGCCGATCTTGGTCTCCGGGTCCGAGATCATCTCCCGCCACTGGGCGATCCAGCCCGGCAGCCGCCCCAGCGCGAACAGGACCGTGAACATCTTGGCGGGGAAGCCCATGGCCTTGTAGATCAGGCCCGTGTAGAAGTCCACGTTGGGGTACAGCTTGCGCGAGATGAAGTACTCGTCCGCGAGCGCGATCTCCTCCAGCTGCATCGCCAGGTCCAACAGTGGATCCGGCTTGTTCAGCCGGGTGAGGACGTCCTGCGCGGCCTTCTTGACGATCGCCGCCCGCGGGTCGTAGTTCTTGTAGACCCGGTGGCCGAAGCCCATCAGCCTGACGCCCGGTTCCTTGTTCTTGACCCGCCGGACGAAGGCCGGCACGTCACCGCCGTCGGCCCGGATCCGCTCCAGCATCTCCAGCACCGCCTGGTTGGCGCCGCCGTGCAGCGGTCCGAACAGCGCGTTCACCCCGGCGGAGATCGAGGCGAAGAGGTTGGCGTTGCTGGAGCCGACCAGCCGGACGGTGGAGGTCGAGCAGTTCTGCTCGTGGTCGGCGTGCAGGATGAAGAGCATGTCCAGCACCCGGGCCACCACCGGGTCGACCTCGTACGGCTCGGCCGGGACCCCGAAGGTCAGCCGGAGGAAGTTCTCCACGTACCCGAGCGAGTTGTCCGGGTACAGCATCGCCTGCCCGATGGACTTCTTGTAGGCGTACGAGGCGATGGTGGGGACCTTGGCCATCAACCGGATCGTGGAGATTTCCACGTGCTCCCGGTCGAAGGGGTCCAGACTGTCCTGGTAGAATGTCGAGATTGCACTGACCGCGGACGAGAGCACCGCCATCGGGTGGGCGTCGCGGGGGAAGCCGTCGAAGAACCGACGCATCTCCTCGTGCAGGAGGGAATGCCGGCGAATCCGGTCCTCAAACTCGGCAAGCTGCTGCGCGGTCGGCAACTCACCGTAGATCAGCAGGTAGGAGACCTCGAGGAACGACGAGTTCTCGGCCAGCTGCTCGATGGGGTAGCCACGGTAGCGGAGGATCCCCGCGTCCCCGTCGATGTAGGTGATCGCGGAGGAGCAGGCGGCAGTGTTGACGAATCCGGGGTCGTAGGTGACGTACCCCGTCTCCTTCAACAGATTGCTGACCGCCAACCCGGACGGGCCGTCGACCGCGGGCTTGACCGGTATCGACAGCTGTCCGCCGGGGTGGTCGAGTTTGGCGTCTGTCATGCGTCCCTCGCTTCGCCGGCAGAATCTACGTTGAATCGCCTTCACTTTTACGGTAGTCGCGCAGCATAGCGAAGTCCCTNACGTGGCTGACGGGTGAGTGAAGGATCACGCCCGCAACAGGTTCGACATCGCCCGCACATCTGCTATGGGGAGCCGGCCGTCGCCCACCCGACCGTGACGCCCGCGGCACCCCGCCGAGCCGCGACGGCGCACGTGAAAGCCCGGGTACGCTGCCACTGTCCGGTTCCGTGGCCTCCGGGCGGTCCGCCGCCGGCGGCGGGACCCGCCCCCGGCGGCACCGATCTGGAAGGGTACGCCCTCCGTCAGCCGGGCGGGTGCGCGGTCAGCCGCGGAGCGGACGCAACACCGGACCGTCGTCGACCTGGAAGATCTCCAACCGGTTGTGGCCCGGCTGGAACAACGACTCGTCCGGCACCAGGGCGGCGAACCGGCGTCCCCGCGCATCCGGCCGGAGCACCGGGGCCACCGCGCCGATCCGACCGTTGACCGCCACCGCCAGTGGCGTCCCGTCCGGTACGGTCGCCGGCACGCTGCCGTANACCAGCACCGGCAGCCGCCCGCCGTCCTCGTCCAGCTGTGCGAACTCGGCGCGGTTGCCCACCGTCACCGGCCCCGCGGGCGGCCCGACAGGCAGCTCGGCGACCGACCGGCCGACCAGGTCCGCCCCCGGCGGCGCCGGCAGGTCCGGCCGCGCCCGGCCGCCGACGACGTCGGCGAACGGCGCGTCGGAGACCAGGAGNCGCTGCCCCGAGNGGTCGTGGTACCGCCGTGCGCCGTCCGGCCGGGTGGTCCGCAGCGCCGAGACGCCGTCGACCGACCACGACACCTCGATGCCCGCCAGGTCGGCGACGGTCGGCAGCAGGTCGACGTGTTCCCAGGCGCGGTCGTCGACGACGCCGGTCCGCTGTCCCGGGCGTTTGACGAACAGCGGCACCCAGAGCACCTCGCCCGGGGCCCGCCGGACCGCCTCGACCCCCCGTCCCTGNGCGCCCAGGGTGAAACTCACCCCGTGGTCGGCGGTGACCACGACCAGTGCCCGGTCGTACAGGCCGGTCGCCTCCAGCCGGCGCAGCGTCTCGCCGAGCAGCCGGTCGGTGTACTCCACCTGGAGCAGGTGGCGCCGGTGGGCGAGCTCGACCCAGCCCACGCCGTCGTTCGGCATCCCCGGCGGTGCCTCGTACCGGATGCCCGAGGGCAGGTAGTTCCACGGCGAGTGGGGCAGCAGCAGGTGCAGGAAGTGCAGTGTCGGCTGCGTGGTCGGGCGCAGCGTGGCGAGGAAGTCGGCGAACCGGGCCGGCTGGTTCGCGTCCAGGGCGCCCCACCGGAACCGGGGGTCGGTGGGCGCCTCCGACCCGGTCCTCTCCCCGGCCTGCCGGCGGGTGGGCTCCCGGTACGACTCCTCCGGGTTCCGCCGCCCGGTCTCCGTCGGGGAGAGCAGCTGTCCCAGCAGTGTGGCGCTCTCCCGAAGCAGGGCAGGCAGCCCACCCCGCCCGTCCGTGTGCTCCGGGCAGTGGTTCGGCGGACAGAGCCGGCTGATGCTCTCCCGTGCCTCGATCCGGTACGTGCCGCCGAACGCGGTGAAGAGGTTGTCGGGATACCGGGCGTAGTGCGGCGCCTGGGCCCCCGTCGGATACCGGCCGGTCAGCATCGCCGGCAGCGCGTACGGGGTGAAGTCGCTGACCCCGGTCGCGTTCCGGTACCAGGTCGACTCGCCGGCCAGGCGGGCGAAGTTCGGGAACCGCCCGGCGTCGATCGCGCCGTCCGCGTCGAGCAGGGAGACCAGCGGAAACTCGTCCAGGACCAGCATGACCACCGGTGGGTGGTGCGCACCGCCGGGCCGGCCCGCGCCGGTGGCGCCCCGGTCGCCGGGTAGCACGATGGCCGAGGCGGGTGAGGCGAAGACGAACAGCAGCGCGAGGACCACCGGTCCGGCGGCGGCGACCCGCAGCAGCTGACCGACCGCCCGCCACCGCCGGTACGCCCACGCGCCGCCGACGCCGACCACCCCCGCCGCCGCCAGCAGCGGCCAGCCGCGCGGCCCCGGGAGGTGTTTGCCCACCTGGATTGCGAGGAGGACCAGCAGCAGGCCCACGGTCGCGGTCTGCACGGCCGCCCGGGCGCGCCACCGCCAGACGGCACCGGCGAACCGGCCGGCAGGCAGGCCGACCAGCAGACCGACCAGAGCGCCACCGCCCCAGACGAGCAGCGGCGGCCCGAGCGTGACGATCGCGACCAGCAGCAGGACGTCCGCGGTGCCGGCGTCGTGGAACAGGAAGAAGTCGGGACTGCGGCCGGTGACGTCGAGCAGCGGCTGGGCGATCGCCAGCCCGCAGAGCGCCAGGATCTCGGCGAACGCCCACAGCTCCGCCCGGACCCGGCCCGCCGGCCGGGCCGTCGGGGTCGGCGCCCGGGTACCCTGCCGGTCAGCCACGGGGCACCCCGACGTAGAGCGTCCGGGTCGCCGACGGCAGCTCCAACCGCCGGACGATGCGACACCGCCGGCCGAGGAGGCGCTCGAACTCGTCGCGCCGGTAGTCGGGGAACAGACCCGCGGGCTTGTTGGCGAGCAGCCGAACCGCCATCGGGTCGTCGGGGTGGACGAACTCGACCACCAGGCGCCCAGCCGGTCCGGCCGTGGCGAGGAACCCCAGCAGCCAGTCGAGGATCTCCGGCAACGGCACGTTCCGGTCGATCGCGAGGTGGTGGAGCACCGCGAGGGCGAGCACCGCGTCGGCCTGGACCCGGGCGGCGAAGGGGGCCCGCTCGACGCCGCGCCAGCCGCCCCCGGGCGAGGGGTCGGCGAGGTCCATCACCAGCGGCAGGATCCGCCGCTCCCGGTCGGCGTGGAGCCGGCGGTAGAGCTGGTCGGCGACGACCGGGTCCCCCTCGACCGCCACGACGTACCCGGCGTGTGCGGCCGCGATCCGCGCGTACGCCCCGTCGTTGGCACCGATGTCCAGCACCAGGCCCGGCCGCCCCGCCTCGGCGAGCGCCGCGCCGACGAACCGTTCCTTGGCCTCCCGGTCGGCGGCGGTGTAGCCGCACGTCTCCCGGTACCGCGCCCAGTGGCTCGGCGGCGGCCGCCAGTCGAGCCGGCGGACCAGCCGGTCGAGGGAGCGCAGCATGGCCCGCACCAGGTTCCGGGAGTAGCCGGCGGCCCGCAGCTCGGCGCGGACCGCGCCGCTGCCGGTGCCGGCGTACCGGGCCTGGAGCGCGTCGTGCAGGTGGACGTGGGTGAGCACCCCGGCGCGGAACCGCCGGATGCCGCCGAAGAGGCGACGTAGCTGCCCCGTCTCCAGACCGTCGATCCGGGACCGCAGCCACGGCTGGAAGTCCAGCCCGAGATGGGCCTGCAGCAGCAACGGGTAGAGCATGGTCTGGCAGAACTGCCGGTACCCCGCCCACGGCTCGCCCTCGCGCGCCGGCTCGAACGAGCCGACGTCGATGAAGACCGGCTCACTCCCCCGCCACTGCAGGTTGTACGCCGAGCCGTCCTTGGTGGTGAAGCCGGCCGACAGCGCCGCCTGCAGGATCTCCAGGTGCAGCAGGGCGGCGTCGCGCAGCATCGTGAAGGACCACTCGTACGGGTACGACACGACGGGGATGCGCTCGTGTCGCAGGAGGGCGGCCCACCGGCCGGCGGCCGCCGGCGCCGATCCCGGGGCGAGCAGTTCGGTGCCGCAGATCTTGCCCTCGGCCGACAGCGACCGGAAGAACTCGGTCCCGGCGAGCGCCTGCCAGTGGGCGGCGGCCCGGGAGTCGAGNCCGCGCAGGATCTGCCCGTCGGCGTGAAGGACCCGGTTGGCGGGGTCGCGGAAGGAGCCGGGATCGGGTGTCGGGTCACCTTCGGGGACGGTGGTCGAGAGGGAGGGCGGAAGCATCGTGGCCCGACCGCCCTCAGTCCCGGTCGCCCGGAGGCCGCCTGCGGAACCGGCCGGTCAACCGGCGCCAGTAGAGCCTGGCCGCGACCACCACGCCGGCGGCACCGCCGATCACCGCCTGCACGATCAGGCTGCCGGAACCGGCGTCCAGGTAGGCCATGACGTCCATCTCCGGCCACCTCCCTTCTCTGCCCCCGTGTCGGGAAGGTTCCCTCCGGTCGCCCCCGCGAGACGGCACGTGCCGGACCGCCGTGCGCCGCTCGGCCGGCGGTCGCCGGACGGGCACGNCGCCCGTGACGTCACGCCGCGGGGCGTCCGATTCGTTCAAGACGACGATCCGCGCCGCCTCCTACGCTGGGCCGATGACACCGAGATTAGACGTGTTTGGCCTTGTTGTGGCTGACATGGCCCGTTCCCTGGCGTTCTATCGCCTTCTGGGACTCGACATCCCCGCCGGGGCCGAGACCGAACCACACGTGGAGGTGACACTGCCGGGCGGGATCCGCCTGACCTGGGACACCGTCGAGGTGATCCGCTCGTTCGATCCCGGATACCGCCACCCGACCGGCCCCGGCCGCACCAGCCTCGCCCTGCGCTGCGCCGACCCGGCCGAGGTGGACGCCACGTACGAGGCGGTGGTCGCCGCCGGCCATCCCGGGCATCTTGCGCCCTGGGACGCGGTGTGGGGTCAGCGGTACGCGTCGCTGCTCGATCCGGACGGCAACAGCGTCGACCTCTACGCCCCGCTGCCGGCGGCGGGTGGCTAGGCAGGGAGGTTCCGGGCGGCGGTCCGGCGCGGAACGGTCGGCCGGGCCGCCGCCCCCGGCAGCCCGCGTCGCCCGCCGAGCAGGTCGCGCAGCGGCACCCCGGCCAGGTCGCGTACCTCTCGGGACAGGTGGGCCTGGTCCGCGTAACCGGTCCGGACGGCGGTCTCGGCAGCCGGCGTGCCGGCCCGCAGCAGCACCAGCGCCCGACGCAGTCGCAGGATCCGGGCCAGCGTCTTGGGACCGTACCCGAAGAGTGCCAGGCTGCGCCGGTGCAGTTGCCGGGTGCTGACGTCGAGCATCCGGGCGGTGGCGGCGACGTCCTGACCGGCGGCGAGGCCGGCGACCACGACGGCCGCGGACGGATCGGGGCCGCCGGCGTCCGCCAGCCGGGCCGCCGCCACCGACTCCAGGATCCGGCCCGGCGCCGCCGCCCCGGCCAGCCGCTCGGTCAGTTCGGCGACCCGGGCGGCGGGCCACAGGTGGTCGAGTGGAACCCGCTGGTCGCGCAGCTCGTTCGCGGGTGGCCCGAAGACCGCCGGTCCGGTCCCCGGCGGCAGTCGCAGCCCGACGTACCGCTCGGTGACCCGCCCGGTGACCAGATGCGCGACCGTGTCCGGCCCGGCCACCAGCAGCCCGTCCCGGCTCGACCAGATCAGGTCCATGCAGCCGTCCGGCAGGATCCGGCTCGTTCCGGTGTCCGGACCGCGGACCGCCGTCCAGACCGTGGCGCCGGGTAGCCGGGATCTCCGCTCCCGATACATGGCCGCCAGCCTGCCAGCCGCGTCGGTGGGTGGCGAGGCGGCCCACGGGTGTGACTCCCGGTGGGCGGGGCCGCCGCCCGGGGAGCGTGCCGTCCCGCCGGCGGTGTTTCGTCGCCCACCTGACGGGTAGCAGCCCGGGGAGCCAGACGGGGAGGGGCGCACGATGTCGGAATCCGAGTCCTGGGTGCACGAGGCGGCGGCCACCGCGGAGGGGGGCCGGGTCCGTACCGACGACGGTCTGCTGTCCACCACCCTGGCGTCGCCCCTCGCGCCGCACTGCACCGGTCTGGCTCCCGAACAGCTGCTCGCGGCCGCGTTCGCCTCCTGCCTGCACCACGCGGCGGTCGAGGCGGCGACCGAAATCACCGACGAGGCGCACACCGTCCAGGTCCGGGCGCAGGCGAGGCTGGCCCGGGACGCCGACGGCCGCTACCACGCCGACGTCCGGGCGAGCATCGCCTCGGCCGGGCTGAACCGGGACCAGTTGACGGAGCTGGCTCGGTACGCCGACCGGCTGTGGCCGTTCTCCAGCGAGGGGGGCCGGCACACCCTGACCGTCGCGCCGGTGGAACCGCAGCGGCGGTGAGGGTCGCCCGGCCCGGACAGCGGCCGGCCCCGGCGCGACGACCAGGTCGACGACTCAGCGGAACCCGGCGGTGACCGCCCGGTGGTCGCTGGCCGGGGTCCGCACCACCTCGGCGGACACCGCGGTGAGGCCCCGGTAGAGGACGTGGTCGGGGCGGATGACGGGAAGCGGGGCGGGCCAGGTGAAGCCCGGCCCGCGGCCGGCGTCGGCCTGGGCGTCGCGCAGCAGCTCGGTCAGGGGCTCGATCACCCGGTCGGTGGTGGCGGTGTTGAGGTCACCGAGTACGAGGAGGCGTTCNGCGGGGTCGGACCGCAGCCGGGTGGCGAGAGCGTCGACCGTCCGGTCCCGGACGCTGGTGTGCCCGGCGCGCGCGGAGCCGAGGTGCACCACGTAGACCACGACGTCGCCGTCGGGTGCGGCCACCACCGTCCGCAGGGCGCGGGTCCAGGCCAGACCGGTGTCGACGCCGGCCTCGTCACGAATGGGGAACCTGCTCCACAGCCCGACGGTGGAGACCACGGCCTGGTACGGATACTCGTGTCGCAGCGTCTCGGTCAGCACCGTACGGGCCCCGCCGGTCACCTCCTGCAGGGCGATCAGGTCGACGCCGCTGGCGACGAGCGGGGCGACCGTGCCGGCCGGGTCGGGGTTGTCCGCCCGCAGGTTCTGGCTCGCCACCCGTAACCGCGCCGGTCCGCCACCACCGCTCGGCCACCACGACACGCCGAACAGCACCACCCAGACGACGGTCGGGACGGCGACCGCGGCGAGCGCGATCCGGGACCGGCGCAGCGCGGCGAGCACCGCGAGCAGCGGCACCCCGAGGCCGAGAAACGGCGCGCCGGTGTCGATCAGGCTGCCCAGACCACGGACGTTGGGGATGAACCGGTGACCGAGCAACAGCGCGGTGACGATCACGGTCGCGACCAGGATCAGCCCACCGCGACGACGCCGGCCCGGCCCGGTCGCCCCGCCCCCGAACGGCGTGATCCTGCTCTCGGCCACCGGGAGCATCGTACCGAGACGGGTTCACGGGCCGCCGGCGACCGACGGGTCCGCCATCGTCCGACGCGCCGGCCCGGGACTCCGCGCGAAGCCGGGATCACGGCGGTCGACGCCGTCTCGTCCGACCGTTCGCCCCACCGCCACCTTCCACCGTTCGTCCGGTCATGTGATGGGTTGGACGACGGAATCGGATGATCTCGCCACCCACACCGCCCGGCCGGGACGTTCCGTACCACTCCACCGCTATTCAGCGGGATTATTCGGATATAATCGTCTTTATCGGATCTCTTGCTATCAGGCGATGATTTTTGGCGTTCACCCAGTTATCTGGGGAAGAATGTGGTATACGCCACTCGCTCGACAGGTCACATCCGCCCGGACGTTTCCTAACCTCGGCGGATGCCTCACCAGGAACACGCTGGTCGCGAACTGCCTCACCACGCCGAGGATGGCCGTTCGGAGGAGGCCACCTCGGAAGTCCGGAGGGTGGGTCGACACCGGCGGGAGACGCCCCGCCGCACGGGTCGGATCCGGAGCCGGATCCGGGCNCTGTTCTCCTCCGGCCCGGTACGGTTCGGGTCGATCGCCGCGCTCACCTGCTGCCTCGGCGGCGTCGTTCTCGTCCAGTCCCGGACCGGGACCGAACCCACCCGCCCCGCCCCGGCCGGCAACGTCCACGCCGAGCGGGAACTCCGGACGGACAACGACCGGGCCTCGCGTGGCGAGCGCACACCGGCCACGCCCCCACCGCCACCGGCGACGACGCCGACGGTCACCGCCGCCCCGACGACCAGCCCGCCCACCACCCGCGTCTCCACGGCACGTACCGCGGTCACCCGGGCGAGCCGGTCGATCCGCCCGAGTCCGGTCGCCGGGCTCACCCAGGCCCAGATGGACAACGCGCACACCATCGTCCAGGTCGGGGTGAGGCTCAAGGTCCCCCACCGAGGACTCGTCGTGGCCATCGCCACCGCGATGCAGGAGAGCAACCTCTACAACCTGGCCAACGCCGGGGTTCCCGAGTCGCTCACCTATCCGAACCAGGGTGTCGGCTACGACCACGACTCGGTCGGGTTGTTCCAGCAGCGCCCGAGCTCCGGCTGGGGCACCGTGGCGGACCTGATGCGTCCCGCGTACGCCGCCGAGCAGTTCTTCACCGCGCTCCTGGCGATCCCCGGCTGGGAGGCCATGAGTGTGGCCGCCGCGGCCCAGGCCGTGCAGGTCTCCGCCTTCCCCGACGCCTACGCCCAGCACGAGGCGCGCGCGGCCGCCGTCGTCGACGCGCTCGTCTGACGGGTCGTCGCGACGGCACCGGCGACCCGGCCCCGCCACGGCGCCGGAAGCCGCGGGGCGACGGGCGGGTCGACGCCGGCGGGGCACGGTTTGCCGGGGAAGGACCGCGGGAAGGCGCCANCGGCGAGACGGCGGCCAGGAAGAGGACAGCCATGGCGTTGCGAAACATCCCCACGGTCACCCTTCCGTCCGGCGAGGAGATTCCGGCGCTGGGTCAGGGCACCTGGGGCGTGGCGGAGGATCCACGGCGGCGGGACGACGAGATCGCGGCCCTGCGGGCCGGCGTCGACGTCGGTCTCACCCTGATCGACACCGCCGAGGCGTACGCCGACGGCGGGGCCGAGGAGCTGGTGCGGGAGGCACTCGCCGATCGCCGCGAGGAGATCTTCCTGGTCAGCAAGGTCTCCGCGGAGCACGCGACCGTCAGCGGGGTGCTCGCCGCCTGCGAACGCAGCCTGGAACGCCTCGGCACCGACCGCATCGACCTCTACCTGCTGCACCAACGGGCCGACGCGCCGCTGTCGGAGGTCGTCGAGGCGTTCACCACCCTGATGACGCAGGGACTGATCCGGCACTGGGGGGTGAGCAACTTCGACGTTCCGGACGTGGTGGAGCTGGCCGCGATCCCCGGTGGTACGGCGATGGAGGCCGACCAGATCCCGTACAACCTGACCCGACGCGGTGTCGAGTGGGATCTCCTCCCCCGCTGCCGGGCGGCCGGGCTGCCGGTCATGGCGTACTCACCACTGGAACGCGGCCGGTTGCTCGACCATCCGACGCTGGCCAGCGTGGCGCGGCGACACGGCGCCACCCCCGGCCAGGTCGGTCTGGCCTGGCTGGTGCGCCAGGCCGGGGTCTGTGCCGTGACCAGGGCGCGCACCCCGGATCGGGTGCGGGAGAACCGGGCGGCGGTCGAGCTGGAGCTGACCGAGGACGATCTCGCCGAACTCGACGCCGCCTTCCCGCCGCCGAGTGGGCCACGCCCGCTGGAGCTGCTCTGAAGGCCCGCCGGGGCTGCTCCGAAGAGGGGCGGGAGCTGCGCCGAGGAAGAGGGCCGAGANGGAAGGCCGGAGCCGTGCCGAAGGCTGCGGCGCCCGGACCGGACCAGGCCGAGCGCACGCTCGCCCGCCAGGGCCGTGCCGACGGGCCCGAAAGGGCTCTGGTGGCGGGGCGGGCCCGCGGACCGCGTCAGGTCCCGGGCGTCGGCCCGAGCCGCGCCGGCCGCCTCGTCGCCTCCCCACCGATGTCCTCGGGGCGGACGGCGTCCTCCGGCTCCCCGCTCTCCGGCGGCTGGAACAGGTACCGCACGAAGTCCCCGCCCGACTCGTTCTCGTCCGCGCCCGGCCACTGACCGACGAGGTCGACCCCGACGACCTCCCGACTGCCCTGGTTGGTCTCCTCGATGAGCGCCCAGACCGAGACCGGGTACGAGCGGGTCGTCTCCGGGCCGAGGCGCCAGCGGGCGTACCAGCCGGGGCGGGCGGGGACGATCTCGACGATCCTCTTCATGACAGCCTTTTCCTCGCTCTTTCCCTCGATGCGTGCGCGGTCCTCGCCCACGCGGTCCTCGCCCACGTGGTCCTCCGGTCCCTGCGATGGTGGACGCGAGGCGGGTGAGCGCTCCTCACCCCGCCGAGATGAGCGCCGGTGTGCGCACCGCTCCACGGCGGCGTAGGGCCGCCGGAACCCGTTTCGCCGCCGTCGCCGCCGGGAAGCCACCGGTGGCGGGCTAGAGCCGGCCGGCGGCGGTGGCGAACCGGAAGGCGCCGACACGGATTGCCGACCGACACGGGAGCGAGGCGAGGTCATGGGAAGGCAGATGGAGGGCGACAACCAGCGACGTCGTGCACTGGCCCGCCAGGCCCGCCGGCGGGGCCGGCGGCCGAGTGAGGTGGGCGCCACCCTCGGTGCGGACAAGCAGATCGAGAGCCTGGACAAGGGCAGACGCGACGGTCCACAGCCGATCGGCAGCCGCAAGCCGAACACCGAGCGGGGTGGTCCCGGCACCCCGCCACCGGCGACGGCCGAACGTCCGATGCCGCTGCCCGACGGGTCGGCACCGGGCGCGACCGGCGTCATCACGTACCGGGAGCTGGTGTCCGACGTCGGACGCCGCGCCGGCGTCGACTTCGCGCGGGCCCGGGCGGCGGCCGAGGCGACGGTCACCGTGCTCGCCCGGGCGCTGGACGTCGCCGACCGCCAGCGGCTGCTCGACGCGGNGCCGGGGCAGCTGTGCGACGGGGAGGCGCTCGAGACGGGCGCCCGGCGTCGGGACCTGGCCGGCTTCCTCAGCGAGGTCGCCCGGCTCACCCACGGGACCCCGGAGCAGGCACGCTACCAGGCCCAGGCCACCCTGGGTGCCCTGGCCGCGCGGGACCGTGGGCTCATCGAGTCGCTGGACCTGCCGGAGGACCTCCGTGACCTGCTGGGCCCGCCGTCCACCGGCGGCGGCCTGGTCGATCCGAGCGGTGCCACGGCGGCGCTGACCGAGGACGAGCTGCGGGAGGCGTTGGCCGGTCTGCCGTACTGGTCCGGGGATGGTGACCGGCTGACCCGGACCATCGAACTGCCGGCCGAGAACCTTGACCGGGTGCTGGGCCGGCTGGCCCGGCTGCGGCCGGAGACCGGCCGGGGGCCCAGTGTCGGCCGGCCGTCGCCGACGACCGCCGTGATCACGGTCCGGACCCGTGGGCTGGGCGGGGTGAGCGCGCTCGACGTCGAACTGGCCCACGACATCGACGACGCGATCGAGGAGGCCGCCGCGGGCCTGGCTGGCCCCTGAGCGGGGCGGCCCTCCGCGTCGCGAGGGCGACGGGGTCAGTCGGTGGAGTCGCCCAGCGACTCCAGCAGCACCCGCAGTGTCCGGGCGAGGGCATCCCGCTCGGCCGGGGCGAGTGCGGCGAGCAGACGCTCCTCGGTGGCGACGTGGTCGGGCAGAACCCGGTCGATGAGGGCGAGCCCGTCCTCGGTGAGGGCGACGACGACGACCCGCCGGTCGGCCTCGCTCGGCGTACGGGTGATCAGCCGCCGGGCCTCGAGCCGGTCGAGGCGCTGGGTGATCGCGCCCGAGGNGACCATCGCGGAGCGCATCAGCATGGTCGGGGTCAGCCGGTACGGTGGTCCGCTGCGCCGCAGCGTCGCCAGCACGTCGAACGACGCCCTGTCGAGTCCGTGCGCGGCGAACGTGCGGTGCAGTTCGGTATCGATCAGGCGGGACAGGCGGGACAGCCGGCCGATCACCGCCATCGGGGAGACGTCGAGGTCGGGACGATTCCTGGCCCACTGTTCCAGTACGAGGTCGACGTGGTCTCCCACGCCGTCAGGGTAACGAACGACCGGGCGGNGAGGGATCTCATGACGGTCGACGCGCCCATTTGTCTTAGCACTGAGATATTTTGCCTTAGTGCTAAGTAATCGAACGTCGACCGTGCTGGTCACCGCGGTCGCTCCCATCGTCTGGGGAACGACCTACCTGGTCACCACCGAACTCCTGCCACCGGGGCGTCCCCTGCTGGCCGCCACCGTGCGGGCTCTGCCCGCCGGTCTCGCACTCGTCGCGTGCACCCGGCGACTGCCCCGAGGGGACTGGTGGTGGCGGGCCACCCTGCTCGGCGCCCTCAACATCGGCGCGTTCCTCGCGCTGCTCTTCGTCGCCGCGTACCGGCTGCCCGGCGGGGTGGCGGCGACCATCGGTGCGATCCAGCCGCTGGTCGTCCTCGGCCTGGCCGGCATCCTGCTCGGCGAGCGCGTCCGCGCCCGTGTGGTGCTCGCCGGAACCGCCGGCGTGGCCGGGGTCGGTCTGCTCGTGCTGCGCGCCGAGGCGCGCATGGACCCGGTGGGAGTCGCCGCGGCGGCCGGAGGCGCGGCCTGCATGGCGCTCGGGGTCGTGCTGAGCAAGCGCTGGCCCGCACCCGCGCCCGTCCTCGCCTCCACCGGATGGCAGCTCGTCGCTGGTGGCCTGCTGCTGCTGCCGGTGACGCTGCTGGNCGAGGGGCCGCCACCCACGTCGCTGACCGTGCCGAACCTGGTCGGATACGGCTACCTCACCGTCGTCGGCTCGGCCCTTGCCTACGTCCTCTGGTTCCGGGGCATCCGGGCCCTCACGCCGACCAGCGTGACGTTCCTCGGCCTGCTCAGCCCCGTGGTCGCCACCGCGCTCGGATGGCTCGTCCTCGGTCAGACCCTCACCCCGGCCCAGGCACTGGGCGGACTGGTCGTCCTCGCCTCCGTCGTCGTGCCGCACCTGCCCGAGACCCCGCCCGACGACGGCGGCACCCCCCACCCACCCGACGCACCGCGGCACCGCCCCGGCGTCGCCCGGTCGACCCACGGCGGTCGCGGCGGGGCCCGCCGGACCAGCGGCTAGCGGTGAGCCGGCAGTTCGGGGGCGGCGCTCTCCAGCGGTACGGCGTGCGCCGGAACCAGCCCGAGCTGGACGGCCTGTCGGGTCAGTGTCGCGTCGAGCAGCCAGTCCGCGCTCACCCGGGCACGGTTGCCGGGCATCGCGAGCAGGTGGTAACCGCGGGTGACCGCCTTGGCCGGCAGCCCGGAGAGCGGCACGTGCAGCGGGTTCGCGGCGGCGTCGGTACCGCCCAGGTCGACGACGAAACCGAGGTCGTGGTGACGGTACGGCCGACGCCTGCCCCGGCCGTACGAGGCGGCGACGTTGCGCGCGGCGAGCCTGCCCTGCCGCTCGGCGTGCTGCGCCGTCATCGCGGTCAGCTGACCGGGGCGGGTCAGGTCGGGTACGGCGGCGGCGTCCCCGCAGGCGAAGATCTCCGGAAAGCCGGGCACGTTCAGGAACTCGTCGACGACCAGCCGCCCCCTCTCCGTGGGCAGTCCGAGGTCGGCCACCAGCGGGTCGGGCCGGACGCCGACACACCAGATCAGCGAACGGGTGGGGACGTACGAGCCGTCGCTGAGCCGCACCCCCTCGGCCGTCGCCTCGGTGACCGTGCAGCCCATCCGCACGTCGACGCCCCGCCTGCCCAGCACCCGCTGGGCGGTGTCCGACATCCGCTGGTCCAGCTCCGGCAGGACCCGGCTCGCCACGTCGAGAAGCAGCCAACGCGGCCGCAGGTCCAGCCGGGGATGCTGGGCGGCAAGCGCGTCGGTGAACAGCTGGCCGTGCGCGGCGACCTCGGTGCCGGTGTAGCCCGCGCCGACCACCACGAAGGTGGTACGCGCCTCTCGCTCCGCGCGGTCCTCGGCGGCCTCGGCCAGCTCGATCTGGCTGACGATGTGGTCGTGCAGGTACAACGCCTCGGGCAGACCGCGGAAACCGTGTGCGTGCTCGGTGNCCCCGGGGATCGGCAGCAGCTTGTTGACACTGCCCACGGCGAGGATCAGCCGGTCGTAGCGCAGCTCGCCGGGGTCGCCCTCGGCCCCGGTGTACTCGACCCGCCGCCCCCGCAGGTCGACGTGGTTCGCCTCGCCGATGACGNCCCGGACCCCGGGCAGGGTGCCGGCGAGCGAGATCGAGACCCGACTGGGTTCCAGGATGCCGGCCGCGACCTCGGGCAACAGCGGCAGGTAGAGGAAGAAGTCGGTCGGGTTCAGCAGGATGACCTCGGCCTGGTTGCGGGCGATCCGGGACAGGCTCTTCGCCGCGTGGTAGCCGGCGAATCCGGCCCCGACGATGACGACGCGCGGTTTCGACATGTCTCCGCCGTTCCCGGCGCCAAGCCGGGCAAACCTCGGTTTACCGCCGCCACCATCGCCCGCCGAGGGTCTCGCCGGGTCCGGAACGCCGTCGACACCGCCGGGTGTGGGGCGTCGCGGGCACGCCGCCGGGCGGCGGGGCCCGCGGTCACTCGGGCGGCGGGGCGGTGCTCTCCCGGACCACCAGTTCGGTCACCAGGTCGACACGGCTCGCCGGCAGGTCCACGCCGCGGGACAGGTCCAGCAGCATCTGGGTGGCGGTACTGGCCATGTCGCACAACGGCTGGTTGACCGTGGTCAGGGCGGGACCGAGCCAGGCGGCGACCGGGATGTTGTCGTACCCGACCACGGACAGGTCCCGGGGGATGTCGAGCCCGAGCTGCCGGGCCGCCCGGTACACGCCCATGGCCTGGGTGTCGGAGCCGGCGAAGATCGCGGTGGGACGGTCGGGGAGGGTCAGCAGCTCCAGCCCGTGCCGGTAGCCGGAGGCGAGCTGGAAGCTGCCGTACCGCACCAGGTCGGGATCGACGGNGTGCCCGGCCTCGTCGTGGGCGGAGCGGTAGCCGGCGACGCGGGCCCGGCTGCAGAGCACGTCCTGCGGGCCGGAGATGACCGCGATCCGTCGATGGCCGAGTTCCAACAGGTGCCGGGTGGCCAGCAGCCCGCCGTTCCAGTTGTTCGAACCGACGGTGGGCACCGAGGCCGAGGTCGCGCTGTCGGTGTCGATGACGACGAACGGGATCGACTGCCGGGCGAGCTGCTCCCGCTGGGACTCGGACAGGTGGCACAGCACGAGGAGCACGCCCAGCGGCCGGCGGGCCAGCACCCCGTCGACCCAGGTCGCCGGCGGGCGGTGCCGCCCTCCGAGCTGGGAGAGGACGACGCCGACCTGTGCCGCGGCGGCCACCGCCTCCACCCCGCGGATGATCTCCATCGCCCAGGCCGAGTCGAACGCGTGGAACACCAGGTCGATCTGCGCGGTGCTGGCCGGCTGCCGCCGGCTCCGGCGCCGGTACCGGTGCCGCTCCAGGCTCGCCTCGATCCGGGCCCGGGTGTCGGGCGCGACGTCGGACCGCCCGTTGAGGACCTTCGACACGGTCGCGGTGGAGACACCGACCTCATTGGCGATCGTCGCTATCGTCGCGCCACCCGATCCGGCGCCCGGGCGGGAATTCGTCATAGAAGCCTCACACATCGTGTCCGAAAATTTCGGCAACAGACGTTGCCGAGGTCCCCACCTCGATCAGCCACCGAGTGCGGGCACCACGCCCACCACCGGCTGACGTGTCTCGGGGAAGATACTCCATGCAACCAACGTGGGCAGCAGTTCGGGATCCTTGACACACCCCGACGTGGCGCTTAAGTTGCCCGGCACAGGTAACGCACTTTTTACCGAAACTTTCGAGGACCATGCCGGCGATGGTCGCCCCGCGATCCGTACGGGACCGCCACACGTGTCGAGCTGGAAGGGNGGCATGACAAGCCAGTTGTCCGTCGGCGACGGAGCCCCGTCCGAGGCGACCCCGGTCTGGCGCGACCCGCGCCGGTCCCCCGCGGAGCGAGCCGCGGCGCTCATTCCGTTGATGTCGCTGGAGGAGAAGATCGCCCAGCTCGTCGGTCTCTGGGTCGGCGCCGACGCCTCCGGGGGAGGCGTCGCGCCGTACCAGTCCGACATGACCGACCGGGTACCGGAGTGGGACGAGGCCATCCGGCACGGGCTGGGACAGCTGACCCGGCCCTTCGGCACCGCCCCGGTCGACCCGGTCCTCGGCGCGCGGTCGCTGGCCGCCTCCCAGGAACAGATCGTGGCGGCGAGCCGGTTCGGGATCCCGGCCCAGGTGCACGAGGAGTGCCTCNCCGGGTTCGCCGCCTGGCGGGCGACCGTCTACCCGGCCCCACTGAGCTGGGGCGCCTCCTTCGACCCGGAGCTGGTCGAGGCGATGGCGGGCCGGATCGGCCAGAGCATGCGGGCCGCCGGCGTCCACCAGGGCCTGGCACCGGTACTGGACGTGACGCGCGACTACCGGTGGGGGCGGACCGAGGAGACGATCAGCGAGGNCCCGTACCTGGTCGGGACGATCGGCGCGGCGTACGTGCGGGGCCTGGAGAAGGCCGGCATCGTCGCCACCCTCAAGCACTTCGCGGGCTACTCCGCCTCCCGGGGCGGTCGCAACCTCGCGCCCGTGCCGATGGGCCGGCGCGAGCTGGCCGACGTCATCCTGCCGCCGTTCGAGATGGCACTGCGCCTCGGCGGGGCGCGGGCGGTGATGCACTCGTACGCCGAGATCGACGGCGTTCCGGTGGCGGCCGACCCGGGTATGCTGACCGACCTGCTGCGCGACGAGTGGGGTTTCACCGGCGTCGTGGTCGCGGACTACTTCGCGGTCCGTTTCCTGCAGACCCTGCACCGGGTCGCCGCCGACGCCGCCGGGGCGGCCGGACTCGCGCTGCGGGCCGGCATCGACGTCGAACTGCCGACCGTCGACGCGTACGGCGCGCCGCTGGTGGAGGCGGTCCGGGCCGGCGTCGTCGACGAGGCGCTCGTCGACCGCGCCCTGCACCGGGTGCTGCGTCAGAAGGCCGAGCTCGGGCTGCTCGACGACGGGTGGCGGCCGCTGCCCGACGGTGCCGACGAGTTGCGCCTCGACGACGAGGTCAGCCAGGACCTCGCCCTGCGGCTGGCCCGGGAGTCCGTCGTCCTGCTCCGTAACACCGACGGGCTGCTGCCGCTGCCCACCGGCCGGCGGATCGCGCTGGTCGGCCCGGCCGCCGACGACCCCATGGCGATGCTCGGCTGCTACTCCTTCCCGCTGCACGTGGGGGTCCGCTACCCCGAGCACGGGATCGGGGTGGAGATTCCCTCGCTACGCGAGGCGCTGAGCGCCCTGGTCCCCGACCTGACCTACGCGCCGGGCTGCGCCATCACCGGTGAGGACACCTCNGGCATCGCGGCGGCGGTGGCGGCGGCCGCGGAGAGCGACGTCTGCGTCGTCGCGGTGGGTGACCGGGCGGGGCTCTTCGGCCGCGGCACCTCGGGTGAGGGCTGCGACGCGGCCGACCTGCGGCTGCCCGGGGTGCAGGCCGAGCTGGTCCGGGCCGTGCTGGCCACCGGCACCCCCGTGGTCCTGGTGCTGCTGGCCGGGCGCCCGTACGCGCTCGGGCCGGAGTTCGACTCCGCCGCCGCCGTCGTCCAGGCGTTCTTTCCCGGTCAGCGCGGCGGGCAGGCCCTGGCCGAGGTCCTCACCGGCGCGGTCGACCCGTCCGGTCGGCTGCCGGTCAGCGTTCCCCGGGACGCGGGCGGACTGCCGGCCACCTACCTCGCCCCGCCGCTGGGTCACCGGACCGAGGTGTCGTCGGTCGATCCCACACCCGCGTTCCCGTTCGGCCACGGACTCAGCTACACGACCTTCGAGNGGAGCGACGCGGCGGTGCTCGACCCGGACGGCCAGCCGCACACGGGGGGCGGTGAGCCGGTCGCCTGGCCCGTGGACGGTGAGGTGACCGTGCGGATCACGGTCCGCAACACCGGGACCCGGGCCGGAACGGAGGTCGTCCAGCTGTACCTGCACGACCCGGTCGCGCAGACGACCCAGCCGGTGGTCCGGCTGGTCGGCTACACCCGGGTTCCGCTGGAGCCGGGCGAGGCCGCGGCGGTGAGCTTCGCGGTCCCCGCCGACGTCACGTCCTTCACGGGCGTCCACGGCCGGCGCATCGTGGAGCCCGGCGACGTGGAGCTGCGGTTCGGACGGTCGAGCGGGGAGGTGGCGGCCACCGTGCCGCTGCGCCTGGTCGGCGCCGAACGCGAGGTCGGTCATCAGCGACGTCTGCTGTCGCTCGCCCGCGTCGAGCGCAACGTCGCGCTCCCGCACACCCCGGAGGCCCGAGAATGACCACACCACGAACACTGGATCCGCCCCCGAAGGCGCCGGGCGTCGAGGTGACGCCCGACACCGCCGTCCGGCCACGACGTCGTCGGCGACCGGGCTGGCGGCGGGCGCTGCGCCGGGACTGGCAGCTCTACTCGCTGGCGGTCCTGCCGCTGCTGTTCTTCCTGATCTTCCGGTACCTGCCGATGCTCGGCAACGTCATCGCGTTTCGGCGGTTCCAGCCCGGCGGCAGCATCTTCGGCGAGTACTGGGTCGGCCTGCGGTACGTCCGGATGTTCCTGACCGACCCGACGTTCTGGAACGTCTTCACGAACACCGTCATCCTGGGCGCGCTGACCCTGGTGGTCTGCTTCCCGCTGCCGATCGTCCTCGCCCTGCTGCTCAACGAGCTGCGGTCCCGGCGGATCAAGCGCTTCGTCCAGTCGGTGTCGTACCTGCCCCACTTCCTGTCCATCGTGATCGTCGCCGCGATGGTGATGCAGATGCTCTCCGTCGACGGCACGGTCANCCAGCTGGTCCGGGCCTTCGGCGGCGACCCCATCCCGTTCCTGCAGCGCCCTGAGTGGTTCCGGACCATCTACGTGTCGTCCGAGGTGTGGCAGACCGTCGGCTGGGGCACCATCCTCTACCTCGCCGCGCTCACCACCATCGACGACAACCTGTACGAGGCGGCCCGGATCGNCGGCGCCAACCGGTGGCGGCAGATCTGGCACGTCACGCTTCCCGGCATCCGACCGACGATGGTGACGCTGCTGATCCTCAACATCGGCACCTTCATGGCGGTCGGGTTCGAGAAGATCCTCCTGCTGTACAACCCGTTGACGTACCCGACGGCGGACGTGATCTCGACGTACCTGTACCGGATGGGCTTCCAGTCCAGCAACTTCAGCTACGCCGCCGCGATCGGACTCTTCGAGGCCGTGATCGGGTTGACCCTGGTCCTGTCGGCGAACGCGATCTCGCGGCGTGCGGTGGGGGCGAGCCTGTGGTGACCGTCGACACCGCCGCCAACNCCACCCCGAGGAAGCGCCCGCGCGGCCAACGCGTCTCCCGGGGCTACCGGGTCTTCCAGGTGGTCAACGCCATCATCCTGACCGGCGTCGTGGTCGTGACGCTGTATCCCTTCCTCAACATCGTCGCCCGGTCGCTCAGCGACGAGGCGTACATCATCGCGGGCAAGGTGAACATCATCCCGCGCGGGTTCAACGTGGACACCTACAAGCTGGTGATCCGCGACTCCCTGTTCTGGACGAACTACCGCAACACCGTGGTCTACACCGTCGTCGCCACGCTCATCGCCATGGTGTTGACCACCTCCTACGCGTACGTGCTGTCCAAGAAACACCTCAGGGGACGTCGGGCGCTGATCGGGATCGCCGTCTTCACGATGTTCTTCACCGGCGGGCTGATCCCCAACTACGTGCTCATCACCAGCCTGGGCATGAAGAACACCATCTGGGCGGTGGTCCTGCCCAACGCCATCAGTGTCTTCAACCTGCTGGNGATGAAGGCGTTCTTCGAGAGCATGCCGACCGATCTCGAGGAGGCCGCCGCGGTCGACGGTCTGGGCACGTACGGGATCCTGCTGCGGATCGTCCTACCCCTGTCCAAGGCCGTGCTCGCCACGATGGTGCTGTTCTACGCCGTCTCCTTCTGGAACTCGTGGTTCACCGCCTTCCTCTACATCGNCCAGCAGGAGCTCCTTCCGGTGACCGTCTACCTGCGGAACCTGATCGCCGGAGCCACCGGTGCGGAGAACGTCGGCGCCGTCAACGCCGCCGACGAGGTACAGGCCGAGGCCACCCTGAAGGCCGTCACCATCGTCCTCACCACCCTGCCCATTCTCCTGGTCTACCCCTTCGTCCAGCGGTACTTCGTCTCCGGAGTCATGCTCGGCGCGGTCAAGGGGTGATTCCGGGCGGGCACGCACACCGCAACCCCCTTCCACCCCCGAAAGGAAGTTCGATGTTCCACAGGTCACGGCGCCGAGCAGCGGTGATCGCTGCCGGTCTGCTCACGGTGTCGCTCGCCGCGTGCGGCGGCGACGACGACTCGGCGGCATCCGACCTGAGCGAGCACCGGGTCGGCGCGATGGCCGAGTACAAGGTCGGAGACCAGTTCAGAGCCACCGAGCCGGTCTCGTTCACGATGTTGTACAACAACCACCCCAACTATCNGCTCAAGAACGACTGGCTGTTCTGGTCCGAGCTGACCAAGCGGACCAACGTCACGATCGAGCCTGTCGCCGTTCCGNTCAGCGACTACGAGCAGAAGCGCAGCCTGCTCATCGGTGCCGGCGACGCGCCGATGATCATCCCGAAGACGTACCCGGGCCAGGAGGACCCCTTCGTCTCCTCGGGCGCGATCCTCCCGGTCAGCGACTACATCGACCTGATGCCGCACTTCAAGGACAAGATCTCGAAGTGGAACCTCCACCCCGAGATCAACCAGCGGCGCCAGGCCGACGGCAAGTTCTACCTGCTACCCGGGCTCCACGAGAAGCCCTGGCACGACTACTCGCTGGCGATCCGGACCGACATCCTCGAGGAACTCAACCTCGAGATTCCGAAGACCTGGGACGAGCTCTACACCGTCCTCAAGGCGATGAAGGCCAGGTACCCGGACTCGTACCCGTTCTCGGACCGGTGGAGCCAGCCCAACCCGGGTGGCAACCTGCTGAACATCCTCGCGGCGTCGTACGGGCTGGAGGGCGCCGGCTGGAACTTCCAGCACGTCAGTTGGGACCCCAACGCGAAGAAGCTGTTCTACACCGGCGCCAGCGAGCAGTACCGGCAGATGCTGACGTACCTCAACAAGCTGGTGAGGGAAGGGCTGCTCGACCCGGAGAGCTTCACCCAGACCGACGACCAGGCCCGCCAGAAGCTCGCCAACGGCAAGTCGTTCGTGATCAGCAGCAACGCGCAGACGCTGGTCAACGACTACCGGCCGGACCTGGCCAAGACCAACCCGAAGGCGCGGATCGCCAAGATCCCGCTGCCGATCGGCCCGGCGGGTGAGATCAACCCCGCCAGCCGGCTGGAGAACGGCATCATGATCTCCAAGAAGGCCCGGGACAGCAAGCACTTCGTCGCGATGATGCAGTTCATCGACTGGCTCTGGTACTCCGACGAGGGGCAGGAGTTCGCCAAGTGGGGTGNCGAGGGGGTCACCTTCGTGCGGGACTCCTCCGGCAGGCCCACCCTGGCACCCGACGTCGACGTCGTCGGGCTCAACCCCAGGGGCACCAAGCACCTGCAGAAGGACTTCGGCTTCTACAACGGCGTCTTCGCCTACGGCGGCAAGCCCGAGCTGGTGCAGGCCTTCTTCTCCCCCGAGGAGCAGGAGTTCCAGAAGGTGATGAACGCCCGCCCGCCGCGGCCGGTGATGCCGCCGTTCCCGTTCACCGACGAGGAACGCGAACAGATCTCGCTGTGGGCGACACCGCTGCGGGACTTCGTCTACCAGGCGACGCTCCAGTTCATCCTCGGCCAGCGTGACCTCGCCCAGTGGGACGCCTACGTGGCCGAGCTGAAGGGCAAGAACATGGACGCCTACATGGATCTGGTCAACAAGGCGTACGAGCGCTACCAGAAGGAGAACGGCTGAGCACGCGCTGACCCCGGTCCGGTCGTCCCGACGGGCACGACCGGACCGGGTGCCACGGGCCCGGTTCGCCCGGGGCCGGCCACACGCACAGGAAGAACCTCATGTACATCTCCGTTCCGGAGCACCCGTCGGGCCGCCTGACCGACGCCTGGCGGACCTGCGTCGGCACCGGCCGCTTCGAGCTGGCGCTGCGTCGCGACTACCAGGACTCACTGGCCCTGGTCCAGCGTGAGATCGGCTTCCGGCACATCCGGGGGCACGGACTGTTCAGCGACGGCGTCGGCGTGTACCGGCCGTACGAGTACCAGGGGTCGCGCCGGGTCCGGTACAACTTCGGCTACGTCGACCAGGTGATCGACGCGTACCTCGACCTGGGCATCCGACCCTTCGTGGAGCTGGGGTTCATGCCCGCCGACCTGGCCTCGGGCGACCAGACCGTGTTCTGGTGGCGCGGCAACGTCACCCCGCCCCGCTCCTGGTCGGAGTGGGCCGACCTGGTCCGGGCCACGATCTCCCACCTCGTCGACCGCTACGGGCTGGCCGAGGTGCGCCGCTGGCCGATCGAGGTGTGGAACGAACCGAACCTCCCGGACTTCTGGCAGGGCGCCGACGAGGCCGCCTACCACCGGCTGTACGAGGTGACCGCGCACGCCGTCAAGGAGGTGGACGCCGAACTGCAGGTCGGCGGCCCGGCCATCTCCCCCGGCGCCGACGACTGGCTGCCCCGGTTCGCCGACTTCGTCGCCGCCCGCGACGTCCCGGTCGACTTCGTCAGCAAGCACGCCTACACCTCCGGGCCGGCCCAGCACGTGCCGTTCGGGGTGCACCAGACGCTCCGGCCGGCGACCAACCTGCTGGAGCAGTTCGCCACCCCGCGCCGCCTGCTCCGGGACACCGCCCTGGCAGGGCTGCCCGTGCACATCACCGAGTTCAACTCGTCGTACCGGCCGGACAACCCGATCCACGACACCGCCCTCCACGCGGCCTACCTGGCCCCCGTGCTGGCGGGCGGCGGTGACCTGGTCGACTCCTTCTCCTACTGGACCTTCAGCGACGTCTTCGAGGAGGTCGGGGTCCCGACCGCGCTGTTCCACGGCGGGTTCGGCCTGCTCACCCACCGGCAGATCAAGAAGCCGACCTACCACCTGTACGCCTTCATGGCCCGCCTCGGCGACCAGATCCTGGCCCGCGGTACGGACCACCTGGTCACCCGGGACGACGACGGCCGGGTCGCGGTGCTGGCCTGGGCCCCGGTGGACGTCACCGGTCGGTTACCGGTCGACCGGCACGAGCTGCGGCTGTCCATCCCGGTGGGCGGGACGTCACCGGCGGGCGCCGGCCCGGCCTCGGCGTACGTCCACCGCCTGTCGGTGCACGAGGAGGTCGGCAACGCCTGGGCCGCGTGGTGCGAGATGGGGCGACCCCGCTCCCCCCGGCCGCGGCAGCTCGACGCGCTCCGGGAGGCGGCCGAGCCGGGACGCAGCCACCGGAGTCTCCCGGTCACCGCCGGCCGGGTCGCCCTCGACCTCACCCTCGCCCGGCACGAGGTGACCCTGGTCGAGATCACACCCGTGGTCGACGAGACCCCGCCGTGGTGGGACGACGGCCGACTGCTCGGGCTCTCCCCCACGGATCCGGCCGGCGCCACCTCCGCGGCCGGGACCGCCGGAGTCCACCCGGGCGACGGGGTCGAACGGAGGGATCGGGAATGAGCGAGGCGTCCGACAGCCGCCGCCAGTTCGGCACCGGCCCGCTCGCGCGGGCCGCGGCGCTGATCTACAGCCTGCTGGTGGTGGAGATCCTGCTCGTGCTCGGCACCCTGCCCGGCCTGGTCCCCCTGGTCCTGCTCGACCGGGATGTCAGCAACCTGCCGCTGGTCGCGGCCTGTGCGCTCCCGCTCGGCCCGGCGGTCGCCGCCGCCCTGTACGCGCTGCACCACCACCGGGGCGACCTGACCGACCTGCGTCCGGCGGTCGCCTTCTGGCGTGGCTACCGGGCGAACCTCTGGCCGGTGCTGAAGATCTGGGGTCCACTGCTGCTGTGGCTCACCATCGTCGCGGTGAACCTCGCCAACTTCGACGCCGCGGCCGTGCCGGACTGGTGGCGGATCCCGCTGGTCCTGGTCGGGGTGGTCGCGACCCTCTGGGGGGTCAACGCGCTGGTCGTCACCGCGCTGTTCGTCTTCCGGACCCGCGACGTGGCCCGGCTGGCGGTGCACTTCCTCGGTCGTACCCCGCAGGTCACGCTCGGCACCACGGGCGTGCTGCTCACGGCGGCCGTGGTCACGGCCGCCACCTCGGAGGCGGTGCTGGCGTTGCTCGGATCCGTCTTCGTTCTGGCGCTGCTCGGGGCCAGNCGCCCGATGATCAACAAGATCCGTGACGAGTTCGTGGCCTGAGCGGAACCGCCGGCCGGCTGCCCCGGGTCCCGCGCCCCGGCCCGGGTGGCGCTGCTGTCGACCGGGACCGCCGGGCCGGCCGCCGGCCCTGCCGGACGTCACCGCTGGCGGGTGCGGCCGTCCTCAGTAGATCCGGCGGCCGTGCGCGTCCGGCACGCCGGACTTGCGGTAGAAGTACGTGTTGATCTGGTCGCGCCACTCCTCGGCGGAGCGCACCTGTTCGTCGAGGCGTTCCCGCACCCGGGCCGCCACCGCCGGGTCGACCAGGTCGGCGATCTCCTCCCAGCGCCGCCGCATCTCGGCCGCCTGCTCCGCCCCGGCGAAGTGGGTGTCGTAGATGTGCTGGATGACCGTGACGCCGCTGTGCAGCACGTGGTCGTACGGGACGTGGTGGAAGAAGAGCAGCAGTTCGTCGGGGCAGGTCTGGCGTGACTCGTACACCTGCGACCAGGGCTGTGGGTACTGGCCGGTGAAGCCGGTGCCGGTGGCCCGGGTCCGGTCCACGCCGACGCCGTCCCGGTCGGCGAAGTGGTAGGTGCCCCACGGGGTGTACTCGTAGCCGTCGACGTCCGGGCCGTAGTGGTGCCCCGGGCGGACCATGAAGCCGACGCCGAGCGGCGCGGTGTACCTCTCGTACGTCCGCCAGGAGTCGTCCATGATCGCGTGCAGGGTGCGGCGCACCCGTTCCGGGTCGGCGGTGACCGACGGCACGAAGGTCAGCGAGATCCACTCGTCGAGCACGGCCACCGGGTCGAGCCGGGGATCCCAGGCGAGCCGACCGAAGGCGTACAGGTTGGCCTGGGCGAGCGGGTGGCCGGTCCAGAACGGGTCGTCGCCGACGTTGGAGACGCCGACCAGGCCGCCGCCCCGGCCCGCCCGGTCGCCGGCCGTCCCGGCGGCCACGTCGGCGACGGTCGGGCCGTCGGCGCCCCACGGGCCGAAGCCGAGCACCTCGCTCCAGAGTGGCCCGAGGTAGCAGACGTGCCGCTGCTGACCGGTGTACTCCTGGGTCACCTGCAGCTCGACGGCGAGCCGGGTGGCCGGCATCGCGGCGAGCACCGGGGAGACCGGTTCCCGCACCTGGAAGTCCATGGGACCGTACTTCACCTGCAGGATGACGTTGTCGCGGAACCGGCCGTCGAGCGGGGCGAAGTGGTCGTAGGCCGCCCGGGCCCGGTCGGTGGAGCGGTCCCGCCAGTCCTGGCGGTGGTTGTAGACGAAGGCCCGCCAGTACACGACCCCGTCGAACGGGGCCACCGCGTCGGCGAGCAGGTTCGCACCGTCGGCGTGGCTGCGACCGTACGCGAAGGGGCCCGGCTGCCCCTCGGAGTCGGCCTTCACCACGTAGCCGCCGAAGTCGGGGATGGCGTCGTACACCCGGCGGGTGGTCGCGGCCCACCAGGCCCGGACGCGCTCGTCCGCCGGATCGGCGGTGGCGAGGCCGCCGACCGTGACCGGCGCGGCGAAGCTGACCGACAGGTGCACCCGGATCCCGTAGGGCCGCAGCGTGTCGGCGATCGTGGCGACGTCACCGAGCCGGTCGGTGAGCAGCCGTGCCTCGGTGGCGTGCACGTTGACGTTGTTCACCGTGACCGCGTTGACGCCGCAGGCGGCGAGCAGTCGACCGTAGGCGCGGACCCGGGACAGGTCGTCGGTGAGGCGGCCGGCCCGCCAGAAGATCGAACCACCCGAGTAGCCGCGTTCCACCTGCCCCATCACCGGGTGGACGTCGACGTTGTCCCAGTGGTTGAGCATGCGGCGCCGCATGGCCGGCCGGTGCCGTCGCGGCGCGTGGTCGGCGCCGAACGCCGCCTCGCCGAGACGTACCAGGTGGAAGAGCCCGTAGAGCAGTCCGGCGGGCGCGTCGGCGAGCAGCACGGTGGTCCCCTCGTGACGGGCCAGCGCGTACCCCTCGGCGCCGAGGTCGGTCGCACCCGGCTCGTCGGTCAGCCGGGCGCGCACCGCCGCCGCGGCGGCCGGCAGCGCGTCCTCCGTGGCCAGCGCGAGGACCAGGTCGTACGGCTGTCGGTCGGCCGCGTCCCGGTCCACGCCCGTCGTCGGGTGGTGCAGGCTGCCGCCGTACCGGTCGCAGGCCGCGGCGAGCTCCTGGTGCACCGTGTCGACGAGGAGTCCCGCGCCGCGCAGCAGGACGCGACGGGAGCCGAGCGGGCGGAACACCTCCGGCGGCAGCCAGGCGGGATGGACGTCGGGGGGTGGGGGGGTGGTCACGTACGTCTCCGGATCGGGGGGCGTCGCCGCGGAACGGGCCCGGACCCTGCGGCGGGAGTGTCCGCCCGGTCACGACGGGCAGCCGGCGGGTCGTGATCGAATTCTAGTGCACGACGTCGCCGGACAGCCCACACGGTCGTCGCCCCGGCCCTCGGCCGGCCCGAGACGGGTGGGTCACATCGCCGGCGACGTCGGCCCCGGCATCATGAGCGGCTCGGCGGGCATCGGCACCCGCAGGAACGTCGCGCCCCGCAGGTCCAGCCAGGCGCTGGTCGGGGTCCGGACCAGCCGGAGGATCACCGCCTCGCAGGCCGGACAGCGGGCGACCACGCCGGGGGCGCGCGCGTAGACCCGCAGACCGGCGACCGGCCCGGTACGCCCGCAGGAGGCGCACCGGCCGGTGGCCGTGGTGACGTCCACCGCGAACACCTCGGCCAACGGGCCGGCCAGCATGTTCCCGTCCAGGTGGTCCGTTCCGGGCTGCCCCGGGTCGGGCTCGGTCATCTCGCCTCCACACGGTTTCGGCCCGGCTCGGTGCACCGGGCCGGCCTCGGCAGTTCAGCCACCGGTCGGTCCGAAACGCTCGGTGCGGATCCGCCGGGGATCGTGGCCCAGCGCGACCAGCATGTCGGCCACGCGCTCCACGAAGCCGGTCGGGCCGCAGACGTAGCAGGTCGGTTCGAACTCCGGGGGCNAGCCGTGGGTGTTCAGGTCCGCGACACCGATCCGCCGCGCGGGCTCGGGCGAACCCGCCGGCGCCTCCCGGGTGTAGCGGTAGGTCACGTCGAGCCCGTGGTCGTCCCGGGCCCGCCGGCGCAGTTCGTCGGCGAAGTAGACGTCGCGCGCGGTACGTACCGAGTAGATCAGCCGAAACGGGACCCGACTGCCGGCCAGGCCGCGGGCCCGGATCATCGCCATCAGCGGCGCGATCCCCGAACCACCGCCGACCAGCAGCACCGGCGCGGTGTCGGTGACCCGCCAGACGAAGTAGCCGCCGATCGGTCCGCGCAGCTCGACCGGGTCGCCGACGGCGAAGACCCCGGTCAGGTACGGCGACACCTCCCCGTCCGGCNCCCGCTGGACCGTCACCTCGACCCGGTCGCCGTCGACGGGTGCGGAGATCGAGTAGCTACGCGCCGCCTGGTAGCCGTCCTCGGCGGTGAGCCGCAGGTCGACGTGCTGGCCGGGCTGGTGTCCCGGCCAGCCGGGGACGTCCAGCACCAGGGTGGCGGCGGTGTCCGTCTCCCTGCGACGGTCGACCAGCCGGGCCACCCGCCAGCCGGCCCGGNTGGTCAGTCGCCCTGGTACCGCTGTTCGCGCCATGGGTCACCGTAGTCGTGGTAGCCGGCGGTCTCCCAGAAACCGGGCTCGTCGGTCAGGCCGAGTCGGATGCCGCGCACCCACTTGGCCGACTTCCAGAAGTACAGGTGCGGGACGAGCAGGCGGGCCGGCCCGCCGTGTTCCGGTGGCAGGTCGTCGCCGTCGTACCGGTGCACGATCCAGGCCCGGCCGCCGCGCAGGTCCTCCAGCGGCAGGTTGGTGGTGTAGCCGCCGTACGAGTGGACCAGCGCGTGGGTGGCGGCGGTGTCGACGCCGTCGAGCAGGGTGTCCAACGAGACCCCCTCCCACCTGGTGTCCAGCTTCGACCAGTGGGTCACGCAGTGGATGTCGACCGTCGGGGNGTCGATCGGCTGCGACCACATCTCGTCCCAGGTCCAGCGGTACTCCGCGCCGGTCTCCGTGCTGATCACGAACTCCCAGTCCGACAGCGGCACCCGTGGTGNGGGGCCGGCGGAGAGCACCGGGAAGTCCTCGGTCAGGTACTGCCCGGGCGGCAGCGCCGGCCCACCCGGCCGGCGCCGGCCCTGGAACCCCGGAGAGACGATCCCCACCCGGTCTTCCTATCACCCGCCGCGGCGGTCCGGGTCCGCAATGCGCCACCCGGCAGCCCGCGCCGGGCCCGACGGCCCGGCTCTCCCCCACGGCCGGCCGCCCGACCCGCCGCGGCGGGCGGCGCTGGGCTCCCCCGGGCCGACGTCGCCGCCGTCCAGCACCTCCGGTGGCAGGCCCGGCCAGCGGGCGTAGGCGCTGTCCAGGAAGTAGTCCTGGCCGGGGTCCCAGGTGTGCCCGGTGGCGTGCCGGTGGTACACGTAGCCGAACGGATGGGTGCGGTAGACGGAACCACCGGCGCGACGCACCCGGTCGAGCAGACCGAGATCGACGGACCGGGGCACCGGTCGCCAGCCACCGACCGCCTCGAGATCACCCCGGGCCAGCAGCATCGTGCCGCCGGCGACCACCTCGGCGTCGCTCTCGGCGGCGCCNGACGGACGGCGGATCGTCACGCCGAGCGTCTCGAGGTGGACGAACTCCGAGCCCTTCCCCACCACCGTCGCCCCGGAGTAGTGCCGGGCCAGCACCAGATCCCAGACGTGCTCGGCGCCGTAGCTGTCGTCGTCGTCGACCTTGGTGACCAGGCTCCCCCGGGCCCGGCTGGTCGCGACGCCGAGAGCCTCCCCGAGGCTGGCACCGGCCGGTACCCGGACGACGTGGTACGGACGGCCGCTGCCGGCCAACAGTGCCCGGACCGGCTCGGTCGCCTCGACGCCGTGCAGGCAGAGCACGATCTCCAGCTCCGGGTACGTCTGCCCGACGACGGCGCGCAACGCCGCCGGAAGCCGGTCCGGACGCCGGGTGACCAGGATCGCGCTCACCGACGGGGGGCGGGCCAGCTCCGGGAACGTGCCGGCGGCGAGCCGTGGCAGCGCGAACGCGGTGGCGTGGCCGCGCAGCGCGGCCCGGCGCTGGCGGACGCTACGCGCCTCCCGGGCGAGCGGATCCACCTCGGTCACCGGCCGGACCAGGATGTCCCGCAGTTCCGGGGCGAGCAGCGCGGCGACCCGCTCCGGCAACGCCGGTACGGAGAGCACCGCCCCGGTCATCGCCACCTGCACCAGCAGTGCCGCGACCGACACCGGGTCGGCGTCCGGGGGCGGGGCGCAGTCGACGACCCCGACCTGGCGGAGTGTGGCGAGCGCGGGCGCGGTCAGGCCCGCCCCGTCCAGCGGCCCCACGAGTCCGCCCCCGCGTCCGAGCCGGCCGCCCGCCGCGGTGATGTCCAGCCGTACCCGGGGGGCGTCCGGCTCGTGGGCGGCGGCCCGGCGGCCGCGGGGATTGATCCGGCGCGCGTCGACCAGCACCGCCTCCTGGCCGGCGGCCGTCCGCGGCCCGTGCCGCCCGGTGCCCCATCCCACCGCGTACGGCGGTTCCGCGTCGGGGGCCTCCGGCGCCGGACCCGCGCCGCGCCCGCGCACGCCGGTGGCGTCGGTCGGCCGGGCCGGCTGGTCGTCGGCCCACAGCACCACGTCGTGGGCGCGGATCTGGGGGCGGGCCGGCAGCTCGCCCCGGGTGACCACGACGTCCGNGGTGGCGGGCAGGTAGCCGGGGAGGGTGTCCCGGGCGGTCAGGTTCGCGGCGGCCGGGGCCGGCAGCGGCCGGTCGGGGCCGAGTGCGGGCAGGGCCACCCGGAGGACGTCACGCAGCGTAGCGGGGCGGGAGAGCCGGACGGCGACGGTGGCGACGCCGCGTCCCCGGCGGGGCAGCGCCACCCGGTGCCGGTGCAGATGGTCGAGTGGACCGACTCCGTGTGACCAGCCACGCCGGGGTGCCCGCCAGTACGCGACCACGATGGTCGCGCCGTCGGTCGGTACGAGGGAGGCGGGTGCGGCGAGCAGGTCCCGCAGCCGGTCGGCCGAACCGGCGACGACCACGAACCGCCGGGTGCCGGGGATCCGGACCACCCGGAGTCCGACCAGCCGGGCGAGCCGCTCGGCCCGCCGCGGCGGAGGGGGGTCGACCAGCCGCCACCACCAGCGCCGCCCGGGTGGCCCCGGCGGGCTCGCTCCCGCCCGCCTCGTCGCCACTGGCCCTCCGCCTCCGCCCCGCGTCGTCACGACCGGTAACCCCTGCGTCGACGATAAGCCCCGGCACCCGTCGTGCCCGTGAGCCGCGCGCCCGGAGTGTCCTATGGTGCTCCGGTGACCGATGTCCGGGAGGCGGCCGCCTCCGGCCCGCTACGTGGTGTCCGCGTCATCGAACTGGCCGGCATCGGGCCGGCGCCCTTCGCCGCCATGGNCCTGGCCGACCTCGGCGCGGACGTGGTCCGGGTGGACCGGGTCTCCGCGGTGCGGCCGGAGCGGTTCGGCACACCCCATCCCGACCTGCTCAACCGGGGACGACGCTCGCTCGCCGTCGACCTGAAGACACCCGAGGGGCGACGGTTGGTACTCGACCTGGTCCGCACCGCCGACGTCCTGGTCGAGGGTTTCCGGCCGGGGGTCACCGAACGCCTCGGCCTGGGCCCGGAGGTCTGCCTCGCGGTCAACCCCCGGCTGGTCTACGGCCGGATGACCGGCTGGGGGCAGGACGGCCCGAACGCGCCGTACGCCGGGCACGACATCGACTACCTCGCGCTGACCGGGGTGCTGCACGGCATCGGCCGCTCCGGCGAGCGACCGGTGCCACCGCTGAACCTGGTCGGCGACTTCGGCGGGGGTGGCATGCTGCTGGCCCTCGGCGTGGTCTGCGCGTTGTTCGAGGTACGCGGCGGCGGGGCCGGCCAGGTGGTGGACGCCGCGATGGTCGACGGTGTCTCCCTGCTCGCCACGATGATCCACTCGTTGCGGGCGGCGGGTCGCTGGGCGGACGACCGCGGGGTCAACATCCTCGACGGCGGCGCGCCCTACTACGACACGTACGAGTGCGCGGACGGGAGGTTCGTGGCGGTCGGCGCGATCGAGCCGGAGTTCTACGCCGAGCTGGTCCGGCTCACCGGGNTTCCGTTGCCCCCCGACGAGGACCTGGACCGGGACGATCCGGCGAACTGGCCGGCGCTGCGCCGGGCCTGGGCCCGGTTGTTCCGGACCCGCACCCGGGACGACTGGGCCCGGCTGTTGGAGCACACCGATGCCTGTGTGGTGCCGGTCCTGGACTGGCGGGAGGCGCCGGCGCACCCCCACCTGGTCGCCCGGCGGGTCTTCGTCACGCACGCCGGCACCACCCAACCGGCCCCGGCGCCGCGGTTCAGCCGTACGCCGGCCTCGATCCGCCGTCCGCCGCCGCAACCGGGCGAGCACACCGACGAGCTGCTCACCGAGCTGGGACTGGACGGTGAACAGATCCGCCGGCTCCGAGAGGCGGGGGTGGTGGCCTGAGCCGCCCGCCCGGCTGCCGGGGTCCCGACGGGTCCGGACGGCTCCCGCCACGGTCCCGTCCGGTCACGGTCCCGTCCGGTCGCGGTGCAGCCAGGCCAGCAGGTCGGGCGGGGCCAGCCGGGCGGCCCGGGCCCGGTACCGGGCCAGTTCGTCGGCGGTGAGCAGTTCACGGCCCGCCCCGGAGCGGCCCCGGCGGAAGAACGCCGTCCGGTCCCTGAGGATGCCGGACGGGTCCGGGGCCAGCCAGTCGGCCCGCGCCCGCATACGGGCGAACGTGGCCGCCTCGACCAGGGGTGGCCACCGCCGTGCCGGCACCTCGATGCCCAGCCGCCGCGCGATGCGTCGCATCTCGCCCGCCAGGTCGGCCTCCAGGTCGGCGTAGTGCACGAGCAGGATGTTCGGCTGCGCGCGCCGGGCCCAGGCGTCGCCCAGGTGCCAGAACACCCCCGGCAGCGAGTCGAGCGCGTCGGCCGGCGCCACCTCGCGGTCGATCCAGGAGCGCAGCCACGTACGCAGCCCGGGCCGGGGCCCGGGCGCCGTGGTCGGGGCGGGTTGACCGGTGAGCTGCCGGATCCGCTCGTGGTCCAGGTTCCCGATCTGGTGGTAGAGGGAGACCGCCATGTCCAGCGGATCCCGGGCGACGACGACGTACGTGACGCGGGGATCCAGCGGGATCCCGTCGAGCGGCGTGTGGGTCTTGATGAACCGGCGGTGTCGCTGGGCGGCGAGCCGGGCGAAGAGGTCGTCCCGGGGCACGACCAACCAGTCCAGCCACGGGGAGAGTTCGGCCAGCGGCGCCGGCAGCCGCGGGTCCTGGAACACCAGCAGCGCGCAGATCATCTGCATCCAGGTGGTTCCGCTCTTGGAGCGGGTGCTGATCACGATGTCGCCGGGGCGGTACGGGAAGCCCAGCCAGCGGGCGCTGTCCTCCTCGTCGGAGCGGTAGCGGAACGGCGTCTCCGTCANGCGACGACGCGATGCCGGGGCGTCGCGACCGAAGGGGTGGTGGTCCGGGGCGTCGTCACGGCCAGGATCGGCGCGGGCCGGGTCGTCGGGCACCCGGAGAGGGTACCGGCTCCCCGTCACCAGGCCCGGACACACGTCCACGTCGGCAGGCGTGACCTGCGGTGTAGCGGGTATCCGGCCGGCCGGTGAATCCGACAACCGGCGAGGAGCGGGATCCCATGGTGACCAACACGGACGTTCTGCGGTACCTGCAGTCGATGGACTTTCCGGCGCCCAAGGAGGACATCGTCCGGGAGGCCGAGCGCGCCGGTGCGCCGCCGGAGGTGCTGCGGGCGCTGCGGGCCATGCCGCCGGTCGACTACCGCAACACCGAGGAGGTGGTCCGGTCGGCCGCCACCGACCGGGCGCCGGAGGTGTCGCCGGCCGAGGTGGCCGCCAAGACCCGCAACCGTACGCACCAACGGATCGCCCGCCACCTGCGCCAGATCTGATCCGGAGTGCGGATGGCACGTGGCGGATGGCGGTCGGCGCGGTCCTCGGTGCAGATCGCCGTCATCACCGCCGTCGGGACCGGGGTCGGTGTCGCGGCGGCGCTGCTGCACTCCGCGTTCCTCGGACCGCTCATCGGCTGGGACGCGGCGGCGGCGACCTACCTGGTCTGGGCCTGGTCGGTGTTCTGGCCGCGAACGTGGCAGGAGACCGCCGCGCTGGCGGCCCGGGAGGATCCGAGCCGCGCCGTACGGGACGTGGTGCTGCTCTCCGCCGGCCTGGCCAGCCTGCTCGCCGTCGGGATCCTGCTCGTCACGGACTGGTCGGCGAACGGTCTTGCCCGCAACCTGCACATCGGACTCGGCATCGTCAGCGTGCTGCTGTCCTGGGCGGTGGTACACACCGTCTTCACCGCCCGGTACGCCCGGCTGTACTACACCGGTGAGGACGGCGGGGTCGACTTCCACCAGCCGGACCCGCCGAGGTACAGCGACTTCGCGTACCTCGCCTTCACCGTGGGGATGACCTTCCAGGTCGCCGACACCGACCTGACGACCGCACCGATGCGCACCGCCGTGCTCGGTCACGCGCTGCTGTCGTTCCTCTTCGGAGCGGTCATCATCGCCGCCACGGTCAACCTTCTCGCCGGGCTGGCCGGGTAGGCGCTCGGCCCGCGACGGGCCCGTACCCGCGAGGCCGGCGACGCGCACCGGACGAGGCGCCCCGTCCGTGCGGCAGGCGCGGACAGGGCGCCACGTCCGACAGCTCCCCGGCGAGGTCGACGGGTCCGAACCGGACACGGACGCCGGGTGGCGGCTGCCCCCGGAACCGGCTGGGCGATCGCCGCAGCCCCAGCCTACCGCCCGGCGCCGGCCGTCCGGCGGGGTTCGCGCAACCGTGGGGCACCCCGGCGTCAAGCCGCACGACGGCTGATTCGCCGCTCAACGGCTGATTCGCCGCTCAACGGCCGATCTCGTGGTATGCGTCCTCCAGGTCGATCCGGGCCAGTGCTCCCACCAGCCAGGCCAGTTTCTCCGACTCCCCGCTCCCGGCGAGGGCCGCCAGGTCAGCCGCCGAGCGTCCCAGACCGAGCCGGCGGGCGGCGGCGAGCGCGCGTCGGTCGGCCACCGGGGCGCTCTCCCGCCACAGCGCCTGGACCTCGCGGAGGAACAGGTCGGTCACCTCGCCGTCCACGCCCGGCAGCTCGCCGAGCAACGCCCGCTCCCGCTCGGGTCGGTACCGCGCCGCGGCGCGGAGTCGCCGCAGGTCCCCCTGGTAGCGGCCGACCAGTGCCTCCGCGAGTCGGCCAAGCGTCCCGGCGAGGCGGTCCGCGTCGGCGCGGCCGTGCTCGCGCAGCACCGCGGCCCGCGCCTCGGGCCGGGACCGGGCCATCCGGGCCGGGCTCTCCCAGCCCTGGTCCCGCAGTGCCCGCGCCGGCTCGACCGCACGTCGGGCGTCGTCGACACGGCGCAGCAGGATCGCGAGACAGAGGACCTGGAAGAGGCTGCTGGGGTTGTTGGTGACCCGGAAGCCGTACTCCTCGGCGAAGCCGCGGCCCCGGCCCGCCAGTCGGCGGGCCAGCCGGCGGCGTTCCTCGACGCTGGTGGTCGCAGTGGTTGCCATGCGCCGCGACTACCCGCGACGACCCGGGCCAAAGCAGTGGCTGCCGGAATCGCACCGAACCGGACGGGTGTCGGCGCGGCGCCGGTCCCGCCGACGGTACGGCCGTACCGGCTGCCCGGCCCGCGGGGCCGCCGGTACGCCGTACCGGTGGCAGACTGGGAACATGGCGCGCGCGGTGAGCTTCGGCCTGAACGTCGACCCGAACACCGGTGGCCTGGGCATCGCCGAGCGGATCGCCGGGATCGCCGACGACGCCGGCCTGGAGTACGTCGGCGTCCAGGACCATCCCTACAACTCCGGCTTCCTCGACACCTTCACCCTGCTGACCTGGCTGGCCGGGCGGACGAGACGGGTCCACCTGTTTCCGAACGTGGCCAACCTGCCGCTGCGTCCACCGGCGATGCTGGCCAAACAGGCGGCCAGCATCGACGTGCTCAGCGGTGGTCGGTTCGAGCTGGGGCTCGGCGCCGGCGCGTTCGTCGACGCCATCGCCGGCATGGGTGGCCCTCGCCGCTCGCCCGCCGCGGCGCGCCAGGCCCTCGCCGAGGCGATCGACGTCATCCGGTCGAGCTGGGCCGGTGAGCCGTTCAGCCACCACGGTCGGCACTACACCGTGGACGGAGCCCGGCCGGGGCCACGCCCCCGGCACGAGATCGGCATCTGGCTCGGGGNGGTCGGTCCTCAGGCGGTGCGGCTGGTCGGTGCCAAGGCGGACGGGTGGTCGGTCTCCGCTCCGTACGTGCCGCCGGAGCGGCTGGCCGAGCTCAATCCCCTCATCGACGAGGCCGCCCACGACGCCGGCCGCGATCCGGAGCGGATCGTCCGGCTCTACAACGTGATGGGGCTCATCACGCCCGAGGACCGGGACGCCTTCCACGGCCCGGTCGGGCGCTGGGTGGAGACGCTGGTCGAGCTACACACGCGCCGGCGGATGAACGCCTTCGTCTTCTGGCCGAGCGGCGACCGCGAGCGGCAGTCCCGCATCTTCGCCGAGGAGGTCGTTCCCGCCGTGCGCGCGGCGCTGGCCTGACCCGGGGCCGGCCTCCGGAGCGGTCGACCGGTGCCGCCCGGCCGTCCCGGTGGCCGGGCCGTTCACGTGCCGGGGCGCCCGGCGGACGAGGTGACCTCGTCCGCCGGGCGCCCGTTCGGGGCCGGACTCCCCCTCCGGGTCCCGACGCGTCAGCCGACCGGGGTCAGCGTCCGGGTCCGGGTCCGGGAGCGGGCCGGGGTACGGCGGCTCCTGCGCCGCCAGACGACCGCGGTCAGGACCAGGAGCACACCGACGGCGAGCAGTGTCGCGCCCAGGGTGAGCTGGGAGCCCGTCTCGCCACCGGTGACCGGCAGGCCCGGCTGTGGGCGGACGATGGTGACCGTCGTGCTGGCCACCCGCCCGGTGGTCAGGCCGGTCCCGGTGATCGTCACCGTGAGCTGCCGGGTGAACCTGACCCGGACCGAGAACTCGCCCGTCGGGTTGGCCCGGACCGTGATCGTCGTCGGATCGGTGTACACCGTCGTCGCCTGCCGGGCGACCGGGGCCATCGCCCCGACCCCGCCCGAGTTCAACNGTGCCGGCTGGGCACCGGGCGCACGCGCGGCCAGCGGCTCGGCCGTGAAGACCAGGCGGACGAGTTCGTTGCCGCCGTACCCGGTGCCGAACACGGTGAACGTCGCCCCCACCTCGACCGTCGAGTCACTGACGGTCAGTGCCGGTGGCACCGGCGGGTAGGGTGGCTGCGGGACCGGCTGGGCCTGAGCGGGCGTCCCCGCGATGGCGAACGCGCCCGCCGCGGCGAGCATCGCCACGGCCGAGCCGATGATGCGGGATAGCCGCATGATTGTTCCTCTCTCTACTGGTCGCATGCCGTCACGTGTGGAATCGCATGACGTCGAGGTACGCGCGGCCTACTGGCCACACGCGGGTGCGGNGCGGATCCGGGTGGTCGACGGCGTCGTGCCGGGGGTGAGCCACAGCTCGGCCGTGCCGCCGGCGTTCGCGCGGGTCAGCAGTCCGACCTCCAGCACACGGGTCTGGCCGGGGCCGATGTCGACACCGAGCACCGCCACCCGGCGCCCCCGCTCGATGCCGCCTCCCAACGGCTCTGGTGCGCCGTCGAGCCGGGCGGCGACCGGCGAGCCACCGACCGGGCTGACGACGTAGATGACGAGACGAAGGGTGGAGGGGTCGCCGGCCAGAGCCAGGCCCCGGACGGACCTGCTGAGGCCGGAGCGGGGGGCGGACGAGCGCAGGGTGAGNCGCAGCTGCAGCTCCCGGCGGCCGTCCGCGCGGCAGTCGCCGACCGTCAGTTCGGCCGACCGCTGCAGGTAGTAGCCGAGCTTGGACCCGCTGCCGTCGTTGAGGAAGACCCCGACGGTGGAGGCCGTCTCGTGCTCGGGAAGGACCCCGGCCAGCCTGCTGGCGACGATCTCCTTCTGCTCCTCGGGCCGGGCGCTCCAGAACAGGATCCGGCGCTCGGTCACGGCCGTGCTGAGCGCCCGGGCCACGGCCCGGGGGTCGATCGGCCGGGTCAACAGGGCGTCGAAGACGGCCCTGGCCGCGGCGGCGTAGTAGGCGTCCTGTTCGGCGGGCTGGTCGAGCCGGTGGTATGCGTCGGAGAGCAGGCTGCGCACCGCGGTGGCGGCGGTGAGGGTCGGATGCCCGGGCACCGGTACCGGACCGATCACCCGAAGCAGGTACGAGAGCGCAACCGGGTCGGTGGCGAGAACCCCGTCCACGGTGCCACCGCCGCGGCGCCGGAACATCTCGCGGTAGATCGCTGCCGCGGTCGGGAAGTGTGGTGTCAGGTTGACGTCGGCGGGGTAGATCCCGAGCAGGTCGCCGTACAGCGCCTTCTGGTGTCTGCCGAGCGGCAACACCGGCTGGTCGAANCTGCGCAGGCTGCTGCTCGCCCCCTGCTTGACGATCGTCACCCGGCCGNCGGCCGCCTGGATCACCGCGTAGGCGCCGAAGATCCCGCCGGTGGAGCGCGGTTCGGCGAGGTTCTGAACGACCACCAGGTAGGTTCGGGGTCCGTTTCCGCCGAGCAGCGCGGGGAGGAGGGCGGCGGCACGCCGGACCGCGGTGGTCACCTCGGCCAGCCGGTCCAGCTCGGTCCGGGTATCGCGGATCGCGTCGCGGACCGACCCGGCCAGCCCGTCGGTCGGCAGCCGTGCGACGCGGTCCCGGACCTCCCGGACGACGGTGTCCACCCGGCCGACGGNGGGCAGCACCTCGCGCAGTGCGCCGAGGTCGATCCGTCCGTCCCGGGGCAGCAGCACCCCGGGGTCGAGTTCCACCAGGGGCGGGAAGGCCCGCCGGGCGAGTTCGTCGATGCCCTCCGCGAGGCCGTGGACCGCGGTGAGGGTCCGACCACCGTACGGGGTGTTCGCGGCGGCCTGCCAGCCAAGGTCGCCGGTACGGGACCGGGCAGCCGCGGTCTGCTGCTGAAGCGCGGCGAGGGTGCGGCGTGCCTGGGCGGTCTGGCCGGCGAGCACCTGCCGGCTCAGCTCGCGGGCGAGATCCGCGGCGTTCTCCAGGTGTCCCCGCGCCTGCCAGCCGCGTAGCCCGACCCAGCCCGCCGCGGAGGCCACCAGGCAGCCGGCCACGAGCGTGGCGAGCAGGGCCCGGCGCAGGTACGGCCGCCACCTCCGACGGCGTCTGCTCCGCCGGCCGGGGAAAGGTTCTCCCACCGCCATCACCGCTTTCCGCTGACCGGTACGAAGCCGGACACACCGCAATTACGTACTGATACAGCTATAGCATGTATAAAGTACCAATGTAGGCATTTACGGCGCTTCTTGGGTTTTCTTTGGGGGACCTGGCTCTGAGTCCGGTTCGTCAACCGGTGGCAGGGCGGTGATCTCCGGCGGCGCGCCGCGGCGGGCGCTAACGCCGGCCGCGGCGCGCCGCCGCCTCGACGAGCATCTGTTCCACCTGGTCCACGCCGGCCCGCAGCGACATCCGGGCCAGATAGCTCTCCCGGGCGCGCCGGGCCATCTCCTCCCGGGCGGCGCTCGGGATCATCGTCGCCAGCGCGAACCGGTCCGCCAGCGCCTGCCAGTCCTCCGGTGGGCAGGAGAGCCCCACCCGGGCCCGCTCCACCAGCTCCGCCGTGTCCCCGCCGGCGGAGGCGACCACGGGCGCCCCGGCCGAGAGCGCCGCCTGCAGCTTCGCCGGCACCGCTCCGCGTAGCGCCGGCAGGTCACGCAACAGCACCAGCTGGTACTCGGCCGCGGCGTAGAGCTCGGCCAGTTCAGCCGGCGGACGCCAGCCGAGGAACCGGATGTTGGTGGCGCCCAGTTCCTCGGCCAGGCGCCGGACCCGGTCCTCCTCCGGACCGGAGCCGACCAGCACCAGGNCCACGTCGTACCGCCCGTCCAGCGCCGCGGCGGCGCGTACGGCGGTGTCGACCCGCTGGAACGGTCCCATCGTCCCGACGTGCATGATCGTGGTCCGGCCGCGGTGCCCGATCGCGCGNCGCGCCGCCCGGGTCGGCCCGAGCGGGCGGAACAGGCGTTCGTCGGTCCAGTTGAGGACCACCCGCACCTTCTCCGGGTCGGCCCCCCGCTCGATCACCACGTCCCGCATCGAGGGAGCGATCACCGCGATGCCGGCCGCCGACCGGTAGATGGCCCGCATGGTGCGGCTGAGCAGGCCGTGCATCATCCCCCCGGCCTCGCCGGTGCCGTCCGGCGAGGCCGGGGTGACCCCCTCCGGCCAGACGTCCTGGACGTGCACCACCGTCGGCACCCGGCGCAACAGCTGCAGCAGCGCCGCGGCGGCGTACGCGCCGGCCGGCGGGAAGTAGACGTACACCACGTCGACCCCGGCCAGGTAGCCGGGCGCGGCCAGGGCGCTGCTCACCGCGTACGTCAGCTGCCGGACGAGCCGGCGGGTCGCCGTCCCGTCATGGCTGGTGTAGCTCGGCACCCGGCGGATGGTGACCCCGCGTTCGACGCTGCTCTCCCGCCACCGTCGGCGGTATCCCGGGTAGATGCGCCCGTGCGGATGGTTCGGAAAGCCGGTGAGTACCCGCACCTCGTGTCCCCGCGCCGCGAGCTCCTCGGCCAGGCACCCGGGTATGAAGGCCGGCTCCGGCGGGAACCAGTACGAGACAACCCCGATCTTCATCGCTCATCCCCCGCTCACCCCGGCAGCCGGCGCCGCGCCTCATCGCGGCACCCGGCTGAACTCCTCGGTATCCACCGGCACGTCGAGGCCGGCGCCGTCCGGGGGGATGCGCGGACCCGGGTCGTCGCGTCGGTCGTCCCGGCGTCCGAGGAGATTCTCCACCGGAATCCCCCGCCGGTACGCCCGGTACTGCTCGACATCGATCTTGTTTTCCTTCGACATGTTCANCACGCAACCGAGGAGCCGGGCGGAGACGGAGTGCAGCGCCTGCGCGGCGGCGGCGGTCTGCGCCCGCGGGGTCCGGCCGCCCCGGGAGACCAGCAGCGCCCCGTCGGCCTGCACCGCGACCACCACGCCGTCGGTGAAGGCGAGCAGCGGTGGGGTGTCGATGATGACGATGTCGGCCAGCTCCCGCAGCGACACCAGCAGGTCCGCCATCGCCCTGGAGCCGAGGAGCTCGCTGGGGTTCGGCGGCACCGAACCACCGGGCAGGACCAGGAGGGGCCGGTCCCCCCACGGCCGCAGGACGTCCTCCACCGGAACCTCGCCGATGAGCACGTCGGTCAGGCCGGCGCCGGCCGGGATGCCCAGGTAGTTCGCCACCCGGGGCCGCCGCAGGTCGGCGTCGACGAGCAGCACCTGCCACCCCGCCTCGGCCAGGGTGATCGCGAGGTTGCAGGCGAGCGTGGACTTCCCCTCGGCCTGCACCGCGCTGGTGACGGCGATGACCCGGGCCGGCTCCTGGGCGTCGACGAACCTCAGGTTCGTCCGGAGTTTGCGCATCGCCTCGGCGCGGGGCGACTGGGCGGCGGCGCCGATGATCAACGGGCTCGACCGGGCCTGCCCGTCGTACGGGATGCTGCCGAGCAGGGGAGCCGAGGTCGCCTCCTGCAGCGCCTGGCCGTCGCGGACGGTGGTGTCGGTCAGCCCGCGCAACACCACGAGCCCCGCCCCGGCCACCAGTCCGAGGATCCCCGCCAGGGACAGGTTGCGGGCCGGGCGCGGCGAGACCGGTTCGGCGCTGACCCGGGGCCCTCCGACCACCTCGATCCGCAGCGGCGCCTCCCTGGCCCCCGGCGGGGTCTCGATGGTCTGCACCAGCGCGACGAAGTGCGCCGCCAGCGCCTCGGTCAACCGGAGCGCCCTGGCCTGGTCACTGTCGGTCACCGTCGCCGACAGCAGCACGGTGTCCGCCTCGACGCGCGCGCTGATCCGGGACCGGACCTCGTCGGCGGTCAGCCCCACCTGCTCCTCGGCCACGATCGTCTGCGCCAGGCGGTCGCTGGTCAGCAGGTCGACGTACGACTTGACCCGCTGTTGGAGGAACAGCCCTCCCTGGTACGCGTCGCTGACACCCTGGCTCGGCGAGGTGACGAAGAAGGTCACCGAGGCGCCGTACTGCGGCGTGGCCCGCACCGTGACGAACGCGGCGACGCCGAGCGCGAGCATCACGGTCGCGAGCACCACCCACCAGCGTTGGCGCAGCGCGCGCAGGTAGTTCTGCAGATCCATCAGGTCAGGCCTCCCGTCTCAGCACCAACCGGTCGTACGGTGCTGAAGACCACTCTTGGTAGGAGAAAATACGACAGTATGAAAAGTTCGCACTTGTCACTCGATAGCTCCTACCGAATGTAGATGATGAAACGCTCCTAGTAGCCACAGTCGGGCCAACCGGGGCAGGAAGCCCCGGCACCCGCGGGCCGGGCCAGGACGCCACCACGCCTCGCGATCACCTGACTCCGCGTCGGGACGGCCGTCGGATAGGATGATCACCAGGAGTGCCGGGAAGTCTGGTCGGCTCCGCCGCCGCCTGCCCGAACGTCGAGGTGACTCCCGGATGACTCCCCCCACCCACCCCCGTCGGCCCGGCCCCGTCCGCCGGTTCTTCCCGCGCGGTTCCTGGCCCGAGGTCCGGTTCGTCGCCGAGATGCTCCGCACCGAGACCGTCGGTGGGGGTCTGCTGCTGCTGGGTGCGGTGATCGCCCTGGTCTGGGCGAACTCCCCCTGGGCCGAGCGCTACCACGCCCTGGCTCGGTACGTCCCCTGGCCCGGCGGGGCCGCCCTGCACCTGGACCTCAGCCTGGCCGCCTGGGCCGCCGACGGACTGCTGGCGATCTTCTTCTTCGTCGTGGGCCTCGAGCTCAAGCGGGAGTTCGTCGTCGGAGAGCTGCGGGACCCGCGCCGGGCCGTCGTACCCGTGGTGGCGGCGTTGGGCGGGATGGTCCTGCCGGCGGTGATCTACGTGACGGTGGTCGCCGCCAGCGGCAGTGACGCGTTCGTCGGCTGGGCGATCCCCATGGCGACCGACATCGCGTTCGCCCTGGCGGTGCTCGCCGTGATCAGTTCACACCTGCCGCACGGACTCCGGGCGTTCCTGCTCACCCTGGCCGTGGTCGACGACCTGGGAGCGATCACCGTCATCGCGGTCTTCTACACCGACCACCTCGCACCGGTGCCGCTCCTCGGCGCGCTGCTGGTGACCGGCCTGTTCGGGCTGCTCGTGCAGCAACGCCGTACCTGGTGGTGGGCCCTGCTGCCGCTGGGGGCGCTGAGCTGGGTGCTGATGCACGCCTCCGGCGTACACGCGACCGTCGCCGGGGTGCTGCTCGGCTTCACCGTCCCGGTCCGGACCCGTCCGGGCGAGCCGCGTCCGATGGCCGAACACCTCGAACACCTGTGGCGCCCGGCCTCGGCCGGCGTCGCGGTGCCGATCTTCGCGTTCTTCGCCGCCGGGGTGACGCTGCGCGGCAGCGACCTCGGCGCGCTGGTCCGGGAGCCGATCGTGCTCGCCGTCGTCGCCGGGCTGGTCGTGGGCAAGGCGCTCGGCATCTTCGGCTCGACGTACCTGCTGTCCCGGTTCACCCGCGCCGAGCTCGGCCAGGGCATCCGCTGGGCGGNCCTGTTCGGGGTCGCCCTGCTCNGCGGGATCGGCTTCACCGTCTCCCTGCTCATCGGCGAGCTCGCCTTCGGGGCCGGCACGCCCGCCGACGACCTGGTCAAGGTCTCCGTCCTGACCGGGTCGCTGACCTCGGCGCTGCTGGCGTCCGTGGTGCTCACCTGGCGGAACGCGGCGTACCGGCGGCTGCACGCCGCGGAGACCCGGGACGCGGACGCGGACGGGATCCCCGACCTGTACCAGAGGGCGGAGGACGACGACCCGTGACCGGGCGTCGCCCCGCCCTGCGGCGGCGACGGAGACAGCCTCCGGGTCAGAAGCCCGGACGGCCCGGCCCGACCTCCTCGTCCAGATCCGAGTCGGCGAGCGCCTCGCGGAACTCACGGGAGTGGTCCGACCCCGGTTCCGCCTCCTCCTCGGCCTCCTCGGTCGCCACGTCCCGGTCGCGCGGTGCGGCCGCGGCGGCGGTCGGGTCCCCGGCGTAGCCGTCCCCGTTCGGCTCGTCCTTCCTGGTCATGCCGTGATCCTCCGTTCCGGTCGCGGGTGGGCGACGACCGCCCGTCCCGCCCGGGTACGGCGTACCCCCGTCACCGGCGGCGCACACCACGGCGCCGCGCCGCTCAACCGAGCTGCCGGACCGCGTCCAGCAGCAGCCAGAGGCCGCAGATCGCGAAGAGGACGCTGGCGCCGTACCGGATCGCCCGCTCCGGAAGGCGGCGGCCGAGGATCCGGCCGACCACGATGGCCAGCGCGTCGGCGGCGACCATGCCGACGGTGGATCCCAGCCAGGTGCCGAACCAGCCGTACCGGGTGGCGAGGGTGATCGTCGCCAGCATGGTCTTGTCGCCGAGCTCGGCCAGGAAGAACGCGACCGTGACGGCGATGATCGCCGAGCGGCTGGTCCGCGCCGCCCTGCGCTGCTCCTCCTCGGTCAGGGTGTCCCCGCGCAGTGTCCAGGCCGCGAAGCCGAAGAACGCCAGCGCGGCGAGCAGCGCGATCCACCCGGTCGGCAACACCGCGCCGAGCCCCGCCCCGAGCGCCACCGACACGAGGTGGACCACCGAGGTGGCCACCGTGATGCCGATCAGCACGGGCAGCGCCCGGAACCGGGTGGCGAAGGTCAACGCCATCAGCTGTGACTTGTCGCCCAGCTCCGCGACGAAGACGATGCCGAAGCTGACCGCCAGGGCGGTGCCGATCTCCTCCATGCTTCCCCTCCCCCGGTCGATGCCGGGAGAGGGTGACGGCGGCCCTCGACCCGGCATTACCTGCCTGAGTCGAAGGTCTCGCCCGCCCCGCCCGAGACGAGGCCACGTGGCCGGGCGCGAACGGCGCCAGCGTGTCGACCACGATGTTGGGGGCTACTCCCCTTCGCTGGCGAAGCGAGCCTACCCGACGGGCGTCAGGCGGCCCGGGCCAGGGTCACCGCGTACCAGCCGTTGCCGTCGCGCCAGCGACGGTGGGTCGCGAATCCGGCGGCGGCCAGCTCGGCGTCGACGTCGGCGGGGCGAAACTTCGCCGACGTCTCGGTACGCAGCTCCTCGCCGGCGGCGAAGGTGACCTCGAGACCGAGGGCGGGGATCCGCACGCGCTGCGGCGTACGGGCGCGCAGCCGCATCTCGATCCAGCGCCGCGTCGGGTCCCAGACGGCCACGTGCGCGAACGCCCCGGGGTCGAAGTCGGCGNCCAGCTCGCGGTTGAGCACCCGCAGCACGTTCCGGTTGAACTCGGCGGTCACCCCGGCGGCGTCGTCGTACGCCGCGAGGAGCAGCCGAGGGTCCTTGACCAGGTCGGTGCCGAGCAGCAGCCAGTCACCCGGTCCCAGCACCGCGCGGGTCGCCCGCAGGAACCCGGCCCGCTCCGCCGGCAGAAGGTTCCCGATCGTCCCGCCGAGGAACACCACCAGCCGCCGGCCACCGGTGGTGAGCCGGTCCAGGTGCCGTGTGAAGTCACCGACGACGCCGCGGACCCGCAGCCCGGGATAGGCCGCGGCGATCGTGGCGGTCGACCGCCGCAGCGCGCCGGCCGAGACGTCCAACGGTACGAAGGTGTTGAGACTCCCCCGCGCGGTCAGCGCGTCGAGCAGCAGCCGCGTCTTCTCCGCGGAGCCCGCNCCCAGCTCGATCAGTGTCTCGGCCGAGGTGGTCCGGGCGATCTGCGCCGCATGCGCGGCCAGCAGCGCCCGCTCGGTCCGGGTCGGGTAGTNCTCCGGCAGCCGGGTGATCTGCTCGAACAGCTCGCTTCCCCGCGCGTCGTAGAACCATTTCGGGGACAGCCACTTCGGCGTGGCCGTCAGCCCGGTCCGCACGTCGGACCGCAGTGCCCCGAGCAGGTCCCGCTCCTCAAGGCAGACTTCCCATTCCAGCGATTCGGTGGTCACCCGTCTCCTCCTTCGTCGATCCAGCACCGCCCGCGCCGCGCCCACCGGGGTCGACGACCCGACGGCCCCGCTTCGGCGCCACGGCGTGCCCGCCGCGGCCGGCGATGTCCAACCGCCGGATCTCGCAGCGGCCGGCGACGGCCAGCACGAGGTGGCCGTCCGGTACCGGCCGCCAGTCCGGGTCCGCGTCGAGTGGTTCGGAGCAGACCAGCACCGAGTCCTCGGTCGCCCGGACCGACAGCGCGTGCCCGACGGCGGTGCCCAGCACGACGTGCCCGTCGGTGACCAGCAGGTTGAGCCGGGAGTCCGGTGCCGCGGCGNCCACCTCACGGACCGTCCCGGCCACCGCGCGGGCCGGGTCTGTCCCGGCGCGCAGCCGGTGCCGCAACAGCGCCCAGACCGCCACGGCGTCGGTCGGCGCCTCGAGGGTGAGCAGGTCCCGGACGGGAATTCGGCCGGCGAGCCCCGCGATCGAGTCGGGCCAGCCCGACACCATCCCGTTCAGGCTGAACAACCAGGGCCCCTCGGCGAACGGCGGGGTCGCGGCCTCGGTGACCGGCATCCCGACGGTGGCCGCGCGGACCGCGGCCAGCACCGCCCCGGAGACGGTCGTCGCGGCCAGCTTCGGCAGGTCGGGGTCCCTCCAGATCGGACCGGTGCGTCGGTAGCGCCGCGGCGCGGCGCCGGCCGGGTACCAGCCGACCCCGAACCCGTCGGTGTTCGCCGTCCCCGCGTCCCGCATGTCGCGGGGGGCCCACGACTGGCGGGCCAGCGAGTGCGGCGGATCGAACAGCAGCGCGGCCAACGGCACCGGCGGCCCGAGGTAGGCAAGGTGTCGGCACATTCAGCGCCCCGGCTGCGCGCGACCGGCGGCCACCTCGTCGGGCCGGGCGTCCCGGGCACAGCGGAAGCCGCTGAAGATCTGCCGGCGGATCGGCAGGTCCCAGTTGCGGAAGGTGCCCCGGCAGGCGACCGGGTCGGTGCCGAACGACCCGCCCCGCAGCACCCGGTACGTCCGGCCGAAGAAGACCTCGGAGTACTCCCGGTAGGGAAAGGCCAGGAAGCCGGGGTAGCCCCGGAAGGTGCTGGACGTCCACTCCCAGACGTCGCCGATCAGCTGGTGCACCCCGAGCGGCGAGGCGCCCGCCGGGTACGCCCCGACCGGCGCCGGTGCCAGGTGCCGCTGCCCCAGGTTCGCGTGGTCCGGCGTGGGCGCGTGGTCACCCCAGGGGTAGCGGCGGGAGCGGCCGGTCACGGGGTCCCAGCGGGCCGCCTTCTCCCACTCCGCCTCGGTGGGCAGCCGCTTGCCCGCCCAGGCGGCGTACGCCTCGGCCTCGTAGTAGCAGACGTGGACCACCGGCTCGTCCGGGACGAGCGGAGAGAACCGACCGAACCGCAGACAGCCCCACTCGGCGCCGTCCCGCCGCCAGTGCAGGGGTGCGACGAGCCCGGCGGCGCAGCGGTGCCGCCACCCCTCGGTGCTCCACCAGCGCGGGTCGGCGTAGCCGCCGTCGGCGACGAAGTCGCGGTACGCCGCATTGGTGACCGGGGCGGCGTCGATGACGTACGCCGGCAGCACCACCTGGTGCGCGGGCCGCTCGTTGTCCAGCGCCCACGGGTCGGTCGAGGTCCCCATCTCGAACGGCCCGGCCGGCACCAGCACCTCCCCGGCGACCCGTGCCGTGGCCGCCGGCGGGGGCGGTGCGGCCAGGACCGGCGGCCCGGCCCGCAGCTGGTGGGTGGCGAGCATCGTCTCGGCGTGCTGCTGCTCGTGTTGTGCGATCATGCCGAAGACGAACCCGTCGGTGACCAGCCGGCGCCCGTCGAACCGGACGGTGNCGAGCAGGTCCAGGACCTTGGCCCGGACGGTCGCCACGTAGGAGCGGGCCTCCCCCGGGCCGAGCAGCGGCAGCGAGGCACGCTCCCGACGCGGGTGTCGGAAGGCGTCGTACAGGTCGTCGATGTCGCACCGGACCGGCTCCCGGCCGCCGACGTCACGCAGCAGCCACAGCTCCTCCTGGTTGCCCACGTGGGCCAGATCCCAGACCAGCGGCGACATGATCGGCGAGTGCTGGCGGACCAGGTCGTCGTCGTCGACCACGTCGGTGAGCAGCCGGCTGCGGTCGCGGGCTCGGGTCAGCTCCGCGGCGATCCGGTCGCGCAGCCGCTCGGCGGTGTCGCTCCGGTCTCCGGCAACGGTCATGATCAGCCCTTTCCCGCGGCGGCCAGCCGGCGCGCCACGATCCGTTCGATCTCCGCGCGGGTCGCCCCGGGCAGTCCGGTCCGGTCCAGCGCCGGCACCGCCAGGTCCAGCACCCGGCGGGCCACCGTGGCCAGCACCGGATCCCGCAGCCCCCACCGGGCCGCCTCGGTCCACCGGCCGGCGGCGGGCTCGCACACCGCGCGGACGGCGTCCCGGGTCTGGTCGTCACGAAGCAGCGCGACGAGCACGCCGACGGGGGCGATCCACTCCCCGGCCGGCTGGCAGTCGAGGTAGCGCAACTCCAGGTAGCCGCGTGGGCGGACCGGCGGGAAGAGGGTGCCCAGGTGGTAGTCGAGGTCGTCGGTGGTGGGCGGGCGGGGCAGCGCGCCGGCCAGCCAGTCACGGAAGGTGATCCCGGGCGGTACCCGCCAGTCGTCGCCGTCGCGCCGCAGGCAGAGCAGCGGCGCGGCCAGCGCGTACCGGGCCCAGGCGAGGGCGGGGTCGACCGGCCTGCCGTCCGGCACCCAGACCGGGCGGGTCCGGGCCGGGTCGACGTGCTGCCAGGCGGCCATCCGGGCGGAGGCCCAGCCGGTGTCCCGGCCGGCGTGTCGGCGGGCGGTGGCGAAGAGCGCCAGCAACGGCGGCCCGAGGGCGTGCGCGGTGGCCCACCGGTCGGCGACCTGGGCGGGCGTCCCGGCGTCGACGCAGACCTGTAGACCGGCGGTGCTGTACATCATCGTCCGGCCGGCGGCACCGCCCCGGTCGAAGGCGCAGCGCATCGCGCGGTAGCGGGGGGTGTCGAGCACCGGGGTCGGAGGGCGGTACGGGTCGATTCCGCCGCGGCCGAGCACGAGGCCGGCGGCGCCGAGCAGGTCGGTGAGGTGGTCGAGGTCGGTGCGGGTGCGCTCGTACAGGTCGCGGAGGGAGTGGCAGGGCACGGTGGAGAGTTCCACCTGGCCACCGGGCTCCACGCTGACGGTGCCGGAGCCGGGCAGCCGGCGGGCCGGACTGGCCGGGTCGAGGGTCGTCGGGGCGTACGNGCCGAGCGCGGCACGCAGCCGCTGCGGGGTGATCGCCCGGGCCGGTTCCNCGGCGTCGTGCACGGTCCACTCGAGTTCCAGACCGGTCGCGACCGGTGGACCGGTCGTGAAGCAGACCCGGGCGACGTAGCCCTCGGCGTCCTCGGCCGCACGCAGCACCGTGCCGCTGTCCAGGCCCGACGACGTCATCCGGCACCCCTCCCGCGCCGCGTTCGCCACCCCGTCCACCAGCCCGGGTGCGCCACAGCCCGGTACCCGGGATCCGACCTCGCTAACCTCGCGCCGCTGCCGGCCGGGGCGTCGGCGCCGCCGGTGGGCGCCGGGCGGCGTCGGTGGCGGCGCGACGGTGTCCCGCAGGGGGGCGACGCGGGAAGCCCGGCAACCNCCGGAGCGGAGAGGCGGCGACGGTGCCCCGCCGGCCGCCGCGCCGGATCCGGTCCGGCCGGCGTCGGCCACAGACCCTTGACATCATGGAAACAAATATGTGCACTTGTTGAACTCCGTTGAGGCCGGCCACCGGTGTCGTCGGTGGGCCGGCGTACGCCACGGCGAGGACCGGGAGGCACGATGGCAGGACCAACCCGCTCGGCTACCTCCGACACGCCCCGCTCGCCCGCTGCCGGCCCGGCGCTCCGACTCGACCGTCGCCGGCTGCTCGGCCTCGGCCTCACCGCCGGGNTGGCTCCCCTCCTGGCCGCCTGCGGCGGGGCCTCGACCACCGGCTCCGACGCCGAGGACGCCATCACCTTCCTGTCCACGCAGTTCACCCCGGTCGAGGAGCGGCAGCGGTTCGAGCAGATCCTCCGCGAGCGGGTGCCGGGCGGTGGTGTGGCCTACAACCCGGTCGAGGGNAACGTCTTCGCCTCCACGATCACCTCCCAGGTGGAGGCGAACCGGGTCCAGGTGAGCCTCGTCGGCGGGCTGCACGGGGACCTCGCCCCGCACGCCGACCACCTCGAGGCCCTCGACGAGCTGATCGCCCGGCTCGGCGACCGCGGGTTCCCGCGGGAGATCGCCGAACTCGGACGGCTGTCCGGCGGTTCCACGGTGTACGTGCCGTGGATGCAGGCGTCGTACGTGCTGGCGGCGCACCGGCGTGCCCTGGAGTGGCTGCCCGCCGGCGCCGACGTGAACGACCTCAGCTACGACCAGTTCCTCGCCTGGGTCACGGCCGCCCGGCGGGGCAACGGCGGCAGGCCGGTGTTCGGGCTCCCCTGCGGGCCGAAGGGCCTCTACCACCGGTTCTTCCAGGGCTACCTGCTGCCGAGCTTCACCGGAGGCCAGATCACCACCTTCCGCTCGCCGGAGGCCGTCCAGGCCTGGCGGTACATGGCGGAGCTGNGGGCGCAGACCGCGCCGGCGTCGACCAACTTCGACGCCATGCAGGAGCCGCTGCAGCGCGGCGAGGTGCTCATCGCCTGGGATCACGTCGCCCGGCTGGTCGACGCCCCGGCACGCGATCCCGACAACTGGGTGATGGCACCGGCGCCACGCGGCCCGAAAGGGCTGGGCTACATGCTCGNCGTCGCCGGGCTGGCCATCCCGAGGGGAGCGCCGAGGGCCGACCGGGCCCGCCAGGTGATCGAGGCGCTGACCACCCCCGAGGCACAGCTCGAGGTGCTGCGCCGCAACGCGTTCTTCCCGGTCGTCGACGCTCCCCTGCCGGCCGACCTGCCACCGGCGATCGCGTTGGAGGCCGCGGCGGTCCGCCGGCAACAGGCGGCCGAGGGCGCGATCGTCGCCCTGCCTCCGGTGGGGCTCGGCGCCCGCGACGGCGAGGTGTCGCAGATCTTCAAGAACTGCTTCAAGGAGATCTGCCTGGACCGCCGGCCGGTGCCGCAGGTGCTGGACCGGCAGGCCCGGGAGCTGAACCTGATCCTCGACGAGTTGGCGGTGCCCTGCTGGCGCCCGGACCCGGTGGGCGCGGGGCAGCCGTGCCGGGTGTCGTGACGGCCGCGTCGGAACGGGCCGCCACCGAGGCCGGACCCGCACCAGCGCGCCGCCGACGGCGGGCCCGGATCCCGGCCCCGGTGCTGCTGATCGCCCCGTCCGTGGTGTTCCTGGCCGTGCTCTTCCTCTGGCCGATCGGGGTCGGCGTGGCGCAGGCGTTCACCGGCGCCGACGGCGCGACCCTCGCCCACCTGCGCCGGATGGTCGACGACCCCTACTTCTGGGACGCCGCCCGCAACACCGCGCTGCTGATCGTCGTCCTCATCCCGCTGCAGTTCGCGTTCGCCCTCGCCATGGCGTTGCTGCTGCGGCAACGCCCGCGGCTGTCGTCGTTCTACTTCTACGTCTGGTGCCTCCCCCTGGCCATCAGCGACCTCGCCGCCGGGCTGGTCTGGCTCGCCATCTTCGCCGACCGCGGCTACCTCAACTCGCTGCTGGCCCGGCTCGGCCTCGGCGACGGCCCCGCCTGGCTGTCGTACGACAACCAGACCACGATGTTCGTCGCGGTGCTGTTGGCCGAGCTGTGGCGGGCCACGTCGCTGGTGCTGGTGATCCTGGTCGCCGGGCTGCAGAACGTGCCGCGGGACTACGACGAGGCGGCGGCGGTCTTCGGTGCCACCTACTGGCAGCGGCTGCGCCACGTCATCCTGCCGCAGCTGCGGCCGAGCCTGCAGGTCGCGCTGATCCTGCGGACCATCCTCGGGTTGCAGACCTTCGCCGTCGCCCAGGCGCTCACCGGCCGGAACTTCCCGCTGCTGGTGGGCGAGACGTACCAGTGGTACGTGGTGTTGCGCAACAACGGCGTGGCGGCGGCGATCGCGCTGGTCATCCTGCTGGTGTCGATCGGCACCGCCATGGTCTACCTGCGGGTGCTGCGCGACCCGGCCGCCGGGAGCCCGCGATGAGCCGCGGCCGGCGGGTGCGGCGCCGCACGGTCGCCCTGCACGCCGCCTGCGTCGCCGTCACCCTCTTCATGGGACTGCCGATCTATCTGATCGCGCTGGCCGCGTTCTCCAGCCGGGAGTCGCTGAACCGGTTCCCGCTCCCGCTGGTGCCCGGTGACGTCTCGGTCGACACGATGCGGGCCTTCCTGCAGACCACCGGGGTGGTCGCCGGATTCCAGAACTCGGTCGAGGTGGGTCTGCTCAGCCTGGCGCTGTCGCTGGCGCTGGGCGTCCCGGCCGGCTACGCACTGGCCCGGTACGCCTTCCGCGGGCGCGAACCGTACCAGTTGTTCCTGCTGCTCACCCGGGCGCTGCCCATCGTGGTCCTCTCGGTGCCGCTGGCCCGGGTCTTCCTGGCCACGGGGCTGTACGACACGACGTACGCGGTGGCGCTGCTGCACACCGCGCTGGCGCTGCCCACCACGGTGCTGATCACCTCGGCGGTCTTCGTCTCGGTTCCGGTGGAGCACGAGGAGGCGGCGATGGTCTTCGGCGCCACGGCACGGGGGGCGTTCGCCCGGGTGGTGCTGCCGCAGGCGCTGCCCGGGATCACCGCCGCCGCCATCTTCACCTTCGTGACCTCCTGGAACGAGGTGCTCGGCGCGGCGGTGTTGACGCTGGGCCGCCGTACCCTGCCGGCCCAGGTCCTGGCGACGCTCGGCGACTCGCCGCTGGCGTTCCGGTTCGCCGGCGGCTTCGCGCTCGTCGTGCCGGCGCTGGTCTTCGTCGCGGTCATGCGCCGCTACCTGTTGAACATGTGGGGAACCACGATCCGCTGACCGGCCGGTGTGGGCAGCGGCGGCACCGAGGAGAGGGGGCAGGGTGGCCGAGATCGTGCTACGTAACCTGGTGAAGACGTACCCGGGGACGACGAGCCGGGCCGCCGACGACGTCAGCCTCGACGTACGCGACGGCGAGTTCCTGGTTCTCGTCGGGCCGAGCGGGTGCGGCAAGACCACCCTGCTTCGCATGATCGCCGGCCTGGAGGTCCCCGACTCCGGGTCGGTACACATCGGCGGCCGGGACGTCACCGACCTGCCGCCCCGGGAACGCGGGCTCTCCATGGTCTTCCAGTCGTACGCCATCTTCCCGCACCTGCGGGTGCGGCAGAACATCGCGTTCGGCCTGACGATGCGCAGGACACCGAAGGCGGAGATCGAGCGGCGGGTCGCCGAGGCGGCCGAACTGCTGCACCTGACCGACTACCTCGACCGCTACCCGGCCCAGCTGTCCGGCGGCCAGCGTCAGCGGGTCGCGGTGGCCCGGGCGATCGTGGTCGACGCCGACGTGCTGCTGATGGACGAGCCGCTGTCGAACCTGGATGCCCTGCTGCGGCAGGAGTTCCGCACCGAGCTGAAGCGCATCGTCGGCAGGCTCGGCACGACCACCGTCTACGTGACCCACGACCAGGCCGAGGCGCTCTCCCTCGGTGACCGGATCGCGGTGCTGCGTCAGGGACGGATCGTCCAGCTCGGACCACCGCTGGAGGTGTACGACGCCCCCGCGGACCGGTTCGTCGGCGGTTTCCTCGGCAGCCCGCCGATGAACTTCCTGTCGGCCCGGCTCGACCGCTCCGGCGACCGGCCGCTGCTGCGCGTCGGCGAGCAGGGCATCCGCGCACCCGACGGGCTCGCCGACCAGGTGGGCGACGAGGTCACGATCGGGATCCGGGCCGAGAACGTCGAGGTCGTCCCCGGCGGAGGGCCGGACCGTCTGGCGGCCCGGGTGGAGGTGGTCGAGCCGACGGGGGCGGCCATCCTGCTCACCGTCGAGGTGGCCGGCCAGTCGATGAGGGTACAGACGCCGCCGACCGTCCGGATCGCACCGGGAAGCCGGATCTGGCTCTCCGTCGACCGCGAGCGGATGCGCTTCTACCGGCCGGAGGACGGCACCGCGGTCCGGTGGCCGACGGGAACGACGTGACCCACGGCCGGGTGGCCGACGGGGTCGCCACCCACCCACACCGCGCCTGAGCGGCACGATTGCGTATGCGATCACTCCGCTGGGTACGGTGTGCGAGTGCTGGACTCAGGAGTCGTCCTGGGTGGACGGTACCGCCTCGACGAGCGGATCGCCACCGGGGGAATGGGTGACGTGTGGCGTGGCACCGACACGGTGCTCGGCCGCCGGGTGGCGGTCAAGGTCCTGCTCCCGACCCTGCTCGCCGATTCCGGCTTCCTCGCCCGGTTCCGCGCGGAGGCGCGGATCCTGGCGGCTCTCCGCCACCCCGGGATCGTCCAGGTCTTCGACTACGGCGAGGACGAGCTGCCCACCGGGCGAGCCGACTACCTGGTCATGGAGTACGTCGACGGCGAGCCGCTCTCCGAGCGGATCCGCGCCACCGGGCGGCTCGACGTCGCCGAGACCCTCCGGGTGATCGCCGAGGCCGCGCAGGCGCTGCACGCGACCCACCTGCGGGGCATCGTGCACCGGGACGTGAAGCCGAGCAACCTGCTGGTGCAGGCCGACGGCACGGTACGGCTGCTGGACTTCGGGGTGGCCCGCTCCGTGGAGATCACCAGCGTCACCAGCTCGAACGCGGTCCCCGGCACCGCGCTCTACATGGCGCCGGAGCAGGCCACCGGTCGGCCGGTCTCGGCCGCCACCGACATCTACGCCCTGGGGGTCGTCGCCTACCAGTGCCTCGCCGGCCAGCCGCCGTTCACCGGTGACACTCCCCTGCAGGTCGCTGTCAAGCACCTGCACGAGGAGCCGCCGCCGCTGCCGGACGACGTCCCGGAACCGGTGGCCGCGTTGATCTTCCGGGCGCTGGCGAAGGATCCGGCCGACCGCTATCCGAGCGCCGCCGAGTTCGCGCGTGCGGCCCGGGCGGCGGCGAGCCACCCGGCCGTGGCGACGGGCGCGGCCGCGGAGCCGGGGGCGCCCGTGTCCCGGCCCGCCGACGACGGGCCGGCTGACGAGGGTACGACCGCGCCGGCCGACGCGGCACACGCGACGACGGCGGCAGTCGGCTCGGTGGCCGGCCCGGCCGCCACGGGTGGCGAGCGCGGACGCTCCGCGCGGGCGGCGACCACGCTGGCCGACAACCCGGTGGTCGCGGTGCCGGAGGGCCGGGTCGGCCGGTCCGGCGTCAGTCCGCTGACCCTGGCCGGCGTGGCTGCCGCGGTGGGCGTCGTCGCCGCGGTGGTCACCGCCCTGATCGCCTTCCGGGCGCCCGACCGGGCGCCCGCGACCGACCCGTCCCCGACCCCGACCGTCGCCGAGAGCGTCGACGCCGACACACCCCGGCCGACGGAGACGGAGACCCGGACCCGGGACTCGAACGGCGAGGACGACGGGCCGACGCGCCCCCGGTCGTCGAGGTCACCGACGCCCACCGTGCGTGCCACCTCGCCGAGCCCGGACGCCGTCCCGCGGACCATGCCGCCCAGCACCCCCAGCCCCGGATCCGAGCCGACCGACTCGGTGCCGCCCAGCGGTGAGCCGGAGCCCACGAACCCGAGCGGCAACCCGACCAACCCCGGGCAGCCCTGACACCCGCGGCCGGTCCTGACCGGCCGCGCCGCGCTCCGGTTCCACGTCGACACACACCGACCACCGGGTGTGTCCTGTCCACTGCGTACCGTCTGGGAGCGGCGGTACCGCCGCTCCCAGACGGACCCGCGACGGCGACCCCCAGCAAGAGAGTACGAAATAGCTGCCTTTATCAGCGTTTTGCAGGTGATCAACGATAAGTCACCCTAAGGTATGCAGCACGTTGTCGCCGACGCTGGGAGCCCAGATGCGCAGGGAGAAACTCGTCGTCATCGGTCAGGGGTACGTCGGTCTGCCGCTCGCGATCTCCGCGGTGGAGGCGGGACTCGACGTGGTCGGCCTCGACGTCGACGCCACCCGTGTCCGGCAGCTCGCCGCCGGGCGCTCCTTCGTCGAGGACATCCCGGACTCCCGGCTCGGCGCCGCGCTCGCCACCGGACGTTACCTGCCCACCGGCAACTACGCGGACGCCAAGGACTTCGACGTCTGCGTGATCAGCGTGCCGACCCCGCTGCGTGACGGGGTTCCGGACCTCAGCTTCGTGGAACAGGCGGGCACCGCCCTGGGTCCGTACGTCCGCCCCGGGTGCACGGTCATCCTGGAGTCGACGACGTATCCCGGCACGACCGAGGAGCTGCTCCGGCCGTTGCTGGAGCAGGGCAGCGGGCTGCGCAGCCCCGGTGACTTCCACCTCGGCTACAGTCCCGAGCGGATCGACCCGGGCAACCCGACCTGGCGCCTGGAGAACACCCCGAAGGTCGTCTCCGGGGTCGACGCGGCGGCGCTGGCCCGAGTCGACGCCTTCTACCGCCGGATCGTCGCCCGGACCGTACCGGTCGACTCCACCCGGGTCGCCGAGCTGACCAAACTGATCGAGAACACCTTCCGCCAGGTCAACATCGCCCTGGTGAACGAGTTGGCGGTGTTCAGCCGCGAGCTGGGTATCGACGTCTGGCAGGCCATCGAGGCGGCGGCGACCAAGCCCTTCGGCTTCATGTCCTTCNCCCCGGGGCCGGGCACCGGCGGGCACTGCCTGCCGATCGATCCCTGCTACCTGTCCTGGCAGGTCAAACGCCGGCTCGGCCGGCAGTTCCGGTTCATCGAGCTGGCCGGGGACATCAACCACGCGATGCCGGAGTACGTCACGCAACGGGTCATGGCCGGCCTGAACGCGCGGGGCCGACCGGTCAACGGCGCCAGGCTGCTGCTGATCGGACTGGCGTACAAGAAGAACACCGGCGACCTCCGGGACTCCCCCGCGATCGACGTGGCCAACCGGCTGCGTGCCCTCGGCGCGCACGTCCGGGCGGTGGAGCCGTACGCCGATCCCGGTCGCGTCCCCGCCGGGATCACGATCGTGGACCTGACCGAGGACGAGGTGCGGAATGCCGACGGCGTGGTCGTGGTGACCGACCACGACGGCCTGGACTACGACATGGTCGGCCGGGTCGCCGGCTACGTCTTCGACAGCCGCAACCGCTGCTCCGGGCCGACCGTGGAGCGGCTCTGAGGGCCCCGGTGCCGGTGGTGCCCGCCGGGCCCGCGGCGCCTGCCGCGGCGACTCACGGAAGGCGTGCCAGCGCGGGGGCGCGGTCGGCGTACACCGGACTCCGGCGGCCCCGGGCCAGCGCGAGCCGGTGGTAGAGGTCCCGGGTGGCCGCCACCAGGCGGGGCGTGCCGAAGACCTCGCGGACCTCGGCCTGCGCCGCCCGTCCCATCCGTCGCCGCAGGTCGGCGTCGCCGAGCAGCCGGAGCACCGCGCGGCAGAGCCCGTCGAGATCGGCCCGGTCGCAGAGCAGTCCGGTCCGCCCGTGCCGTACCACCTCGGCCACCCCGCCGACGTCGGTGGCGACCACGGGCCGGCCGGCCTGGGCGGCCTCGATCAGTGTCAGCGGCGTGCCCTCCCGATCGGAGGTCAGCAGCACCAGGTCGGCGGCGGCGTAGACCACCTCGACGTCGGGGCGCCAGGGTAGGAACGTCACCGACAGGTCGGCGGCCGACGCCGCCGCGACGGTCGCGGCGAGCCGGTCCCCGGTGCCGCAGACGACGAAGTGGACGTCCGGCATCACCCGACGCACCGCCCGGGCCACGCTCAACATCCGGTCCAGTCGTTTCGCCGCGGTCACCGGGCCGACGTAGGCCACCACCGGACCCGGCCCGCCCAGGCCCAACCTCCGTCGGGCCTCGGCCCGGTCCGGCACCGGAGGCAGACTGACCCCCGGCGGNATCACGGTGTACTGGGCGGGGCGGCCGATCCGGGCGGCGAGGAGCTCGTCCCGGACCCGGGCGTTCACCACCACCAGCGCATGGTTCGTCCGGGCCAGTGCCCGCTCGGCGCCGAGGGCGAGCCGGGTCAGCGTCGGCGAGCGTCCGCTCACCACCGGATACTCGTGGAAACTGTGCACCCGCAGCGGCACCCGGCAGGCGACGGCGGCGATCCGGCCCAGCCGCCCGGCGCGTAGGTCGTGGGTGTGCACCAGGTCCGGCCGGAACTCGCGGATCGCGTCGACCAGGGCGGCGAGCGCCCGCAGGTCGTCGGTGGGTCGGGTGGCTCGCCGCAGTGCCGGAAGTAGCCGGATCGGTAGGTCGGTGGCGCGCAACCGACGGTAGTCGGGTTCGCCGGGCTCGACCGGGCCGGTGTACAGCCGCTGCTCGAACTGGTCCGGGTCCAGTCCGTACAGCAGCGCGCCGACCTGTGAGGCAGCCTCCCCGATGGTCATCCGGGAGNTGATCCGCAGCACCCGAAGCGGTGGCATGTCAGACCTTTCGTTTTCGCGGCACCTCCGGTCGGCAACCGTGTCCCGTCGCCCACCAGTGGTGCCGGGAATCTACCATTAGTCCTTTTATACCTCTTATCGGCGTATTTAGACGCGCTGTCGGAGAACACCGGACCACCGAGGGAGAGTTCCGGCACCGCCGACCAGCGGATCACACCCAACGACCGGGGCCCGCGGAAGGGCGGCGGACATCCGGCGNCGCACACGGGAGTCCCGGCGGCGTACGGGATCAGGGACGGGTGACACGTCTCTCCCCGACACCCGGATCGGGTCACGACCTCCCACCCGCGGCGACGGCGCCACGGCTCACCCACCTGAGTGGACCCGCACCGACCCATGCCCGACCCACGGGGCCGACGGCTCCACCGGCCCCGGCGGGCCGGTCCGTCCCAGGACGGACCACCGGGTACCCGAACGACGTCACCTGCCATGACATTTGTCATAGGTATGTGTGCACGATGCACCCGGGAGGATGACTCGACGCACTAGTCGCGGCTCGGAACCACCCAGGAAACTCGGACGCGTCGATGAACCAGGGTCCCGCAGGGATCATCCCGAGGAGCCGCGACGATGGACGATCGCTACGACGCGTACTGTGCGGTCGACCCGCTGTTCTACGACTCACCCACCAACGCCACCGCCGCCGCCACGTTCGCGGTGGCCAACCGCCCGGTGCCGGCGGGATGGCGACGCGAGCCGAGCGACGACTGGCTGGTGTACGCCCCCGAGGCGGCGTCTCTCCCGCCGCAGGGCTGGAAGATCCACGTCTCCGCCTGTCTCGACAACGCCGAGCGGGTCCTGGCCCGGGNCTGGGACTACTGCGTGTCCCGCGGGCTCTCCTTCAAGTTCCTCCGCGATCCCCGGGTGCTCCTGCTGCGCAACGCGAAGTANGCCCACCGTGGCTCCAGCGGCAAGCTCGTCACCATCTATCCCCGCGACGAGACCGAACTCGAGCTGGCCTGCAAGGAGCTCGCCGAGCGCCTGGACGGCGAGCCCGGCCCGTACATCCTCAGCGACCTGCGCTACGGCGCCGGCCCGGTCTACGTCCGCTACGGCGGCTTCGCCGCCCGCTACTGCCACGGGGAGGACGGCCAGGTGGTGCCGGCGATCGAGGACCCCACCGGCACACTGGTGCCGGACCACCGGGCGCCGGTGTTCCGGGTTCCCGCCTGGGTGAGCCTGCCCGCCTTCCTCGGACCCCACCTCGCCGCCCGCAACGCGACGACCACCGCCGACCTGCCGTACCAGATCGAGCGGGTCATCCACTTCTCCAACGGAGGCGGTCTCTACGCCGGCCGGGACACCCGCACCGGCACCCGGGTCGTGCTCAAGGAGGCCCGACCGCACGCCGGCCTGGACGCCGAGGGCCGGGNCGCGGTCACCCGGCTGACCCGCGAGGCCGAGATCCTGCGCCAGCTCGCCGACGTACCCCAGATAGCCCGGGTACACGACCAGTTCACCCTCGGCGACCACCACTTCCTCGCGTTGGAGTACGTCGAGGGGCGGGCGCTGAACAGGGTGCTGGTCGAGCGGTACCCGCTCGTCGACCCCGACACCCCCGCCGCCCGGCTGGCCGAGTACACGGCGTGGGCGGTACGCATCCACGAACAGGTCGAGCGGATCGTCGACGCGATCGCCGGGCNGGGCGTCGTCCACGGCGACCTGCACCTGTTCAACATCATGGTCGGCCNGGACGACCGGGTGACCCTGATCGACTTCGAGGTCGCGGCGCCGGTCGGCGAGGCCGCCCNGCCGGCCCTGCGCAACCAGGGATTCGCGGCGCCCCGCGACCGGACCGGTTTCGCCGTCGACCGCTACGCCCTCGCCTGCCTCCGGCTCGCGCTGTTCCTGCCCCTGACCCAACTGGTGCGGCTCGCCCCGGCCAAGGCCGCCCACCTCGCCGAGATCGTCGCCGCGCACTTCCCGGTGCCGCACGGCTTCCTCGATCAGGCGGTCGAGGAGATCATGGGTCGCCGTCCGACCGCTCGCGCCCGCGTCGGTGCCGGGGACGCCCCCGGTCGGGCGGGTCGCACCGACCGCGCGGCGGGCACCACCGCGGGGGCCGCGGGTCCGGGGGCCGTACATCACCCCGGACCGGATCCGGTGTCCGGTCCGGAGGTGTTCACCGCCGGGCGCTCCGGTTGGCCCCGGCTGCGCGACCAGCTCGCCGGCGCGATCCTGGACAGCGCCACCCCGGNCCGTGCGGACCGGCTCTTTCCCGGAGACATCCACCAGTTCCGCACCGGCGGGCTCAACCTCGCCCACGGCGCGGCCGGGGTGTTGTACGCNCTGCACCTCACCGGCGCGGGGCGGTTCCCCGACCACGAGGACTGGCTGGTCCGGCGGGCCCTCAGCGCGCCGTCCGGGACGAGCTGCGGACTCTACGACGGACTGCACGGGGTGGCCTTCGCCCTGGAACGCCTGGGCCGCCGGCAGGACGCGCTCGACGTCCTCGACCTCAGCCTGCGCCAGGCGTGGCGGAGCCTCGGTCCCGNCCTGGTCGGTGGGCTGTCCGGAATCGCGCTGAACCTCGCCGACCTCGCCGGCCGCACCGGGGAGCCGGCGCTGCGCGAGGCCGCCTGGCAGGCCGCGGACCTGGTCGCGGCGCGGCTCGGCGATCCGGGGCGGGCGCCGGACGGGCGGGGCGACGGCCCGGTGACCGGGTCGGAGGTGAGCGGTGGGCGGCACCCGTACGCGGGACTCGCCCGGGGACGCACCGGCCCGGCCCTGATGTTCCTCCGGCTGTACGAGTTGACCGGCGACACCGACCTGCTGGACCGGGCCGGCGCGGCGCTGCGTCACGACCTGCGGCGCTGCGTCCTGCGACCGGACGGCGCGCTGGAGGNCAACGAGGGCTGGCGGACGATGCCGTACCTGGCGCACGGCAGCGTCGGCATCGGGCTGGTCCTCGACCAGTACCTCCGGCACCGCCCCGAGCCCGATCTCGTCGCCTCGGCCCGGGCCATCCGGCAGGCCGCCCGGGCGCCCTTCTACGCCCAGTCCGGACTCTTCGCCGGCCGGGCCGGCATCATCGTCTACCTGGCCGCCCGGGTCGCCCTGGGCGACCGGGGCGGCGGCGCCGGCGACGAGCGCGGCGCCGCCGCCGGCGAGCCCGACGACCGGGCCGACCTGGCCGCCCAGCTGTCCCGGCTGGCCTGGCACGCGATGCCGTACCGGGGCTTCCTCGCCTTTCCCGGCGAGCAGCTGCTGCGGCTGTCGATGGACCTCGCCACCGGTACGGCGGGGGTGCTGCTCGCCGCCGGCGCTGCCTGGCACGACCAGTCGGTGACCCTGCCCTTCCTCGTTCCGCTCACCGGCGCGACCAGGCTCCCCCGCCCGTGCGGGGGAAACGTTGGAACCGCGACCTGAGGGGAGGNGGACAACATGGCGCTTCTGGACCTGCAGGGCATGGAGCTGTCCCCGGCCGACCGCGGCGGCGAGGGCGGCAGCCGGGCGAGCCTGCTGCTGTGCGGCGACAGCTCGCTGTCCCTGACGACCTGCAAGTGAGCGGTGGTCGTCCGGGCCCTGGGCAGGGAGAGGGATGCCCCGCCCAGGGCCCCGTGCCGACGGAGGGATGACACGATGGCCCGCGCCGGCGACCGGTTGCTCGGCCGCACGATCGGATACGGTGGCGGCTGGACGACCCTCCTCGCCCTCGCCGCGCTGCTCGGGACCGGCGCCGAGCTGCTGCTTCCGGTCACACTCGGGAGGGCGGTGGACGCCGCGCTCGGCACCGCCGACCGGTGGTGGCCGCTGGTCGCCTGCGGACTCGTCCTGCTCGTCGTGGTCACCGACGCCCTGGGCAGCCTGGCCGACGGGGCCGGCACCGCCCTGGCCNCCGCGCGGCTGCGGCAGCGGCTGCTGCGGCACCTGCTCGCCCTCGACCCCCGGGTCGCCGCCCGACATCCGGTCGGTGACCTGATCGGACGGCTGGTCGGCCAGGCGGCCGACGCCGGCCGGGCCGGCGCCACGCTCGTCACGGGCGTCACCGCGGTACTGCCCCCGCTGGGCGGCGTCGTCGCGCTCGCCCTGCTGGACTGGCGCCTGGCCGCGGTGTTCCTCGTCGGGCTGGCGTCGCTCGCCGCCAGCCTGCGCAACTTCGCCTCCGACGCCTCGGCCGCCACCGCCGGATACCTCGGTGTGCAGGGTCAGCTCGCCGGACGGCTGGCCGAGGCGTTGCGAGGCGCCCGAACCATCGCCGCCGCCAACACCGTGCCCGCCGAGATCGACCGGATCCTGGCACCGCTGCCCCGGCTGGGGTGGCACGGCACGCGGACCTGGGCGGCACTGGCCAGGGCCGCCGCCCGGACCGCGGCGATCGCTCCGCTGCTGCGCCTCGCGGTGGTCGCGATCGGCGGCTGGCTGGTGACGCGGGGACGGCTCAGCCCGGGGGAACTCGTGGCCGCGGCGCAGTACGCCGCGCTCGGTGCCGGCCTCGGTGCCGTCGTGGCCGCCCTCCACCAGCTGGTCCGCACCCGGGCCGGCGCCGACCGGGTCGCCGCCGTACTGACCGATCCGGTGCACCCGTACGGCACGGAGGTGCTGCCCCCCGGGGGCGGCGAGCTGGAGCTGGTCGGGGTGTCGGTCCACGCCGACGACGGCCGGCCCGTGCTGGCCGGCGTCGACCTGCGGGTGCCGGCGGGCAGCACCCTCGCGGTGGTCGGCCCGTCCGGCGCGGGCAAGTCGGTGCTGGCGGCGGTCGCCGGGCGGCTGCGTGACCCCGACGCCGGCACGGTGCTGCTCGACGGGGTGCCCCTGCCCCGGCTGAGCCGCGCCGCCCTGCGCCGCGCCGTCGGGTACGGCTTCGAACGCCCGGTCCTGGTCGGGGAGACGGTGGCGGACGTCATCACCCTCGGCGCGGCGGCCCACCCGCGACGGGGCGACCCGGCCGAAGCGGCCCGGGCCGCCGCCGTCGACGACGTCGTCGACCGGTTGCCGCTCGGGTACGCCACCCCGCTCGGCGACGCGCCGATGTCGCAGGGCGAGCTGCAGCGGCTCGGCCTGGCCCGTGCCCTGTACGCCGAGCGGCTGCTCATCCTCGACGACGCGACGTCCAGCCTGGACACCGCCACCGAGCACCGGATCACCCGGACGGTCACCGCCCGCCGGGACCGGCGTACCCGGCTGGTGGTGACCCACCGCGCGGCGACCGCCGCCGCGGCCGACCTGGTCGCCTGGCTCGACGGCGGCCGGCTGCGCGCCGTGGGGCGGCACCGGGATCTGTGGCGGGAGGCGGCCTACCGCGCCGTCTTCCAGGCGGCGGCGCCGGGCGGGGGAACCGGCCCGGTGTCTGCGACGGCCGGCGGCCCGGACGGTCCGGCGGTCGGGGCCACCCGGTGACCGAGGTCCTGCGGTTCACCGTGCGGGCGCTGCGCCGCCGCGGCCGTCCGCTCGCCCGGCTCGGCGGGTGGTCGGCCGCCGAGGCGCTGCCGGCGCTGCTCACCGGTCACCTCACCGCCCGTGCCGTGGACGACGGCTTCCTGACCGGCCGGCCTGGGGTGGGACTGGCGTGGCTGGGCGCGCTGGCGGTCGCGGTCGGCGTCGGCGCGGCGGGAACCCGGCGGACGTACACGTGCCTGGGTGCGGTCGTCGAACCGGTCCGCGACGACCTCGCGCGCCGGGTCGTCGCCGGGGCGCTGCACCACGCCACCGCCCCCGGTGCCCGACCGCCCGACACCGCCGCCGTGGCCCGACTGACCCACCAGGTGGAGATCGTTCGGGACACCTTCGCCGGGCTGGTGATGGTGGTCCGGGGTTTCCTCTTCACCGCCGGGGCGGCGCTGCTGGGTCTGTTCTCGCTCGCCCCGGTCGTCGCCGGGGTGGTCGCCGTGCCGCTGGCGGCCGGCCTGCTGCTCTTCGTCGTCAGCCTACCGGCGATGGCCGCCCGGCAGCGGGCGTACGTGCGCGCCGACGAGCGGCTGGGCGCCGAGGTGGGCGCCGNGCTGACCGGGCACCGGGACGTGACCGCGTGCGGCGGGCAGGACGTCGTGGCCGACCAGGTGGGCCGGCAGGTGAGCCGCCAGGCCGACGCGGAGCGCGCGCTCGCCCGGATGGCCGCGTTGCGCGGCGTGATCCTCGCGGTCGGCGGATGGCTCCCCCTGGCGGCCCTGCTGGTCGCGGCCGCCTGGCTGGTCCGGACCGGACTCACCGCGGGAGCCCTGCTCGGTGCCCTGGTGTACGTCACCACCGGGCTGCAGCCGGCGATGCACGCGCTGGTGCAGGGGGTGGCGGGGGGCGGGCTGCGGTTCGCCGTCACCCTGGACCGGATCCTCGCCGCCACCGGGACGCCGGCCGCCGACCCGTCGCCCGTCGCCCCCGGCCCGGTGCGGGCCGACACGGCACGGGCCGGTGGAGCCCGCACCGCCNCCCGCCCGGCCGGGCCGCGGCGGCCGGGGCCGGAGCCCGACGCGGANCTGTGCGGGGTCACCGTCCGGTACGGACCACGCGCCCGGCCGGTGCTGGACGGGCTCGACCTGACCCTGNTGCGGGGAGACCACCTGGCGGTGGTGGGACCNAGCGGCGCCGGCAAGTCCACCCTGGCCGTGGTNCTCGCCGGGCTGCTGGCCCCCCAGGCCGGAACCGTGCGGCTGCGGGGCGTTCCCGTCGACCGGCTCGACCCGGCGGAGCTGGCCGCACGCCGGGTCCTCATTCCCCAGGAGGCGTACGTCTTCACCGGGACACTGCGGGAGAACCTCTGCTACCTGCGCCCGGACGCCGACGAGGCGACGGTGGCGGCGGCCGTGGCCGCCCTGGGCATCGAGCCCGTGGTGGACCGGGTCGGGGGGTTGACCGCGCCGGTGGAGCCGACCGCGCTCTCCGCCGGGGAGCGGCAGCTCGTCGCCGCCGCCCGCGCCTACCTCTCGCCCGCCCCGCTGGCGATCCTGGACGAGGCGACCTGTCATCTGGACCCCGCGGCCGAGGAAAGGGTGGAGCGTGCCTTCGCGGCCCGGCCCGGCACGCTCGTCGTCGTCGCCCACCGGATCAGTTCGGCGCTGCGGGCCCGGCGGGTGCTGGTCCTGGCGGACGGCCGGCCGACCCTGGGCCGGCACGACGAGCTCCTGGCCCGTTCGGCGACCTACCGGGAGCTGGTCGGGCACTGGCACGGCGAACCCGTCCCGCCACGAGAACCGCCGGCCGGCCCGCCGCCGGACGACGACTCCGGTGCCGTCCCCGGTCCACGGCCCGGCGCCCCGACTCCCTCCGTGGTCCGCGACGCCGGGCGGTCCGGCCCGGTAGCGGGCCCGCGTCCGCGCGCTCCGATCCGGCGGCGCCCGGTCCCGGCCTGCCCGGCGNGTCGGGGACGGGCCGCCACGGTGGATCGTCGGGCGGCCGGTCGGGCCCGTGCCGGCACCCGTCGGCGCGGTGTCAGATCCAGCCCGCCTCCCGGGCGATCCGGATCGCCTCGATCCGGGTCCGCGCGCCGGTCTTGCTGACGATCCGGGACAGGTGGTTGCGCACCGTTCCCGGCGAGAGCGACAGTTTGCCGGCGATCTCCCGCACCGGCCATCCCTCGGCGGCGACCTCCAGCACCTCCACCTCGCGCGACGTCAGGGGCCCGCTCCGGTTCAGCGCCGCCACGACGAGATCGGGGTCGACGACGGCGCCTCCCGTGGCGAGGCGGCGTACGGCGTCGACCAGGCGTTCCGGCGCGACGTCGCTGCCGAGAAACCCCAGCCGCGGGCCCGATGCCCGCAGGGCGTCGCCGAGGACCCGGGGTCGACGTGGGTCCACCAGGACGAGCACCGGTGGTGGGTCGGCGGACGTGCTCCGTCCGGACAGGACGCCGGCCCCGAGGAACGTGACGTCGGTGACCGCCACGTCGGGACGCTGCGCCCGCAGCGCCGCGGCGACGTCCTCGGCACGTTCCACCTCCGCGACGACCTCGATGTCGTGGGNGCTCAGGACGAACGCCAGGGCGCCCCGTACGAGGGCTCCGTCGAGCGCGAGCAGCGTCCGGATCACGTCCACCTCAGCAAGCCGTCGACACAACATCACTATGGGTGAACATTCAAACACGGACAGCGCGGGTTGCCGTGGAAGCGACCGGGGNGAGGCGGCGGAGTCCATCCCTTCGGCCCGACGCCGGAATGCCGCTTCAGAGCCAGCCGGCGCGCTCGGCCCGCCGTACCGCCTCGAGCCGGTTGCGCGACCCGGTCTTGCGGAGGATGGCCGACAGGTGGTTCCGCACGGTGCCGTGCGCGAGGAAGAGCCGACAGGCGATCTCCTTCAACGGCAGCCCTTCGGCGACGCCGCGCAGCACCTCACGCTCCCGCTCGGTCAGCGGGCCCGCCGGCGCGGTGAGCGCGGCGACGGCGGCGACGGGGTCCACCACACGCTCGCCGGCCGCGACGGCACGGACCAGCCGGGTCAGCTCGGCCGGCGGCAGATTCTTGGTGACGAANCCCCGGGCTCCCGCCCGCAGCGCCCGCTGCAGCGCCTCCGGCGACGACCGGCCGCTGAGGGCCAGCACCGCGCTGTCCGGCGCCTCCAGGCGNAGCCGTGCCAGCACGGCGAGCATGTCGACACCGGACACCTCCAGGTCGACCACGACCACGTCCGGCCGTCGGGCCCGCGCCACCGCGGTGAGCTCGTCGGGCTCCCGAAGGTCGGCCACCACGTCGAGATCGTCCTCCTGCGACAGGAACGCCCGCAGCGCGCCACGCAACAGGCCCATCTCCTCCACGATCACGACGCGGATCACGCGGTCACTCCGATCCGGTACCCGGAACGCCCCGGCGCGGGATCGGAGGGGTTCGTCGCGGCGCGCGGCGGCGGACAGCACCCGCACCCCGCCGCCGTACCCGGCGCGCCCGGGCCCGCCGGTCACCGTGGCCGGTCTGCGCGGGCACGGCGGGCGGGAGACGCCAGAGGAGAACCCGTACCACCGGGACCCGGCCGTGGCCCGGGCCCCACCGACCCACGCCCCGCTCCTGACACCGCTGCCATGCGGATGAACCCTCCGAGATAGGCGGACAGGTATCAAAGGGTAACGTTGTGTCTACCATGTTCCGTGTCGGAACACCGCGCACGACAGGCGGCGTGGCGGCGCGACCGTTCCGAACGGCTATCCTGGTCCGGTGCCGGCACCCGGTCCGACCGCCCTGCCCATCGTGCAGTTCCACGCCGCGGCGGACACCATCGATCTCGGCTGGGGACATCCGCACCCGGCGGCGCTGCCGGTCGACGGGTGGGCCGAGGCGACGCACTCCGCGCTGCGCCGCTACGGCGGCGCGATGCTGACGTACGGCCACGCACCCGGCCCGGGACCGTTGATCGAGTGGCTGTGCCACCGGCTCGCCGAGGTGGACGCCGTCGCGCCCGATCCGGCGCAGCTGTTCGTCACCGCGGGCGCGTCGCACGCGCTGGAACTGGTCACCTCGCTCCTGTGCCGGCCGGGCGACGTCGTCCTGGTCGACTCGCCCACCTACCACCTCGCCCTTCGGGTCATCGCCGACCACCGGGTCGACATCGTGCCCGCCCCGACCGGCGCGGACGGTATCGACCCGGCCGCCACGGCCGACCTGGTCCGGGCGCTGCTCCGGCAGGGACGACGGGTCCCGATGCTCTACCTGGTACCCACCTTCAACAACCCGACCGGTCGCTGCCTGCCACCCGCCGTCCGGGCCGACCTGGTCGAGTCGGCCCGGCGGACCGGCGTCACGCTGGTCGAGGACGACACGTACCGGGAACTCGCCTACTCCGCGCCGGCACCGCCGTCGCTGTTCAGCCTCGCCGAGACCGGCACGGTGGTCCGGATCGGCTCGTTCGCCAAGTCCGTCGCCCCCGGCCTGCGGCTGGGATGGGTCACCGCCGCCACCCCGGTGGTCCGGGCACTGACGGCGCGCGGCTACGTGGACAGCGGGGGCGGGGTCAACCACGCCAGCGCCCTGGCCCTGGCCGAGTTCGCGGCGCTCGGCCTCTACCAGCGGCACGTCGAGGCGCTGCGGGCGCGCTACCGCGGACAGCGCGACGCTCTGGTCGCCGCGGTACGCCGCCAGCTGCCCCAGGCCGAGTTCACCGTGCCCGCGGGTGGGTGGTTCCTGTGGCTGCGTCTGCCCGAGGAGGCCGCCGGCACCCGGCTGTTGCCGTACGCGCGGCGCGCCGGCGTCTCCTACCTGCCCGGACGCCAGTTCCACGTGGCCGACACCGGACACCGGTATCTCCGGCTGTCGTTCTCGCTCTTCGATCCGGAGACGCTGGCCGAGGGGGCGCGACGGCTCGGCGCGGCGTACCGCGACGCCCGCCTCGCCGCGCCCCACCCACCGACCCGNCCCTGACCCGGCGTGACCGCCCGCACCGGTCGCGGGCGCACGGGAGAGCGTGGGAGGCGCACCCGCCACGACCACGAGGCCACCCCAGGNGGCAGGATCACCATGCCGCCCGACAGGCGGGACCACCAGCCACCCCGAAGGAGGGCACCCTGATGGCGCAGCAGGACACCGTCACCATCACCCTGGACCCGCACCTGCGGGTCGGGACGATCGACCGCCGGATCTTCGGCTCCTTCGTGGAGCACCTCGGCCGGGCCGTCTACACCGGCATCTTCGAGCCGGACCATCCGACCGCCGACGAGTACGGCTTCCGCCGCGACGTGGCCGAGCTCGCCANGGAACTCGGCGTGACACTGCTGCGGTACCCGGGCGGCAACTTCGTCTCAAGCTACCGCTGGGAGGACGGCGTCGGACCGGTGGCGCAGCGCCCGCGACGGCTCGACCTGGCGTGGCGCACGCTGGAGAGCAACCGGGTCGGTACCGACGAGTTCCTCTCCTGGTGCCGGCGNCTGGGCGTGGAGCCGATGATGGCGGTCAACCTCGGCACCCGGGGCGTGGAGGCCGCCGCCGACCTGGTCGAGTACTGCAACGTCCCGGGCGGGACCACCCTGTCGGACTGGCGGCGGGCCAACGGCAGCCCGGAGCCGTACGCGGTCCGGCTCTGGTGCCTGGGCAACGAGATGGACGGACCGTGGCAGGTCGGCCGGCGCAGCGCCGACGAGTACGGCCGCCTCGCCGCCCGCGCGGGTCACGCGATGCGCCGGGTCGACCCGTCCATCGAACTGGTCGCCTGCGGCAGCTCCGGCCGGGAGATGCCGACCTTCGGGGAGTGGGAGCGGGTCGTCCTGGAACACACCTACGAGATCGCCGACTACCTCTCGCTGCACGCGTACTACGAGGAGCGCGACGGCGACCGGGCCAGTTTCCTCGCCTCGGGGGCGGCGATGGACCGGTTCATCTCCGAGGTCATCGCGATCGCGGACGGCGTCGGGGCGCGGCTGGGCAGCCGGAAGAAGATGAAGCTGTCGTTCGACGAGTGGAACGTGTGGTACATGGCCGACGTCCCACCGGTGGAGGAGTCGGCGATCCGGCCCGAGGGATCCCGGTTCTTCGAGGACCGCTACCGGCTGCTGGACGCGGTGGTGGNCGGCGACCTGTTGATCACGCTCCTCAACCACGCGGACCGGGTCCGGGTCGCCTGCCTGGCGCAGCTCGTCAACGTGATCGCCCCGATCGCCACCGAGCCGGGGGGTGACGCCTGGCGGCTGGCGACCTTCTACCCGTTCGCGCACACGGCGCGGGCGGCCCGGGGCACGGCGCTGCGCCCGGTGGTGGAGACGCCGACCCTGGCGACCGCCAGGTACGGCGACGTGCCGGCCGCCAGCTGCGCGGCCACCCACGACGCGGACNCCGGGGCGGCGGCGGTCTTCCTGGTCAACCGGACCGACCGGCGGCTGACCGTCCGGCTGCGCCACCCGGGCTTTCCGAACTGGACGGTGACCGGCTGCGCGAGCATCGTGGCGGACCACGGCGGCAAGCTCGTCACCGCCGAGGAGGCCCGGGCGGCCGAGCCGGTCGAACGCCACGACGTCCGTACCGGTGCCGGGCAGACCGAGGTCGGACTTGCCCCCGAGTCCTGGACGGTGCTGCGGGCCCGGGTGGCTGGGTAGCGCTGTTCGCAGCGGTGTCGGNGTGCGGGAACGCCGGTCGGGGGCGGAGCCGGGCGGCCAGGCGGTGCCGGGCCGCCCGGCCGCCGGTCGTCGTGCCGGGCCCGGGGTCCCGCAGCCGGGCCCGGGGTCTGCCGTCTGTCACCGCCGTGCCATCGTCTCGATGACCGGCACGTCGTCCAGCAGCGGGTCCGGCTCGGTCCGACGGGCCACGTACCGGGCGGTCAGGGTGTCCACGCAGGTACCGCGGGCGCTGTTGGGCCGGTAGGTGACGGTGGCGGCCAACGCCGAGGCGGCCTCGACCCGGCCCGCCCGCCAGGTGCCGGCCCGGTAGACCCAGACCCGGTCGGTCGGCCGGTAGCTGTCGGTGGAGTCGATCTCGGCGGGATCGCGTCGGTGCGGGTCCACGGTGGGTGCGGGCATCTCACTGTCCTCCTGATGTGGCGACCGGTGTCGTCTGGATCAGTTCCCGTTGCGGGGCTGTGGGAGCCGGCTGATCGCCGGATGTCAGCGGACCGGAGTGCGCGTCGGGCCCGTGGTCGGGGTGTTCGGCCGCGGTGCGGCCGCTCTTTGCCCGGTACATCGCCGCGTCGGCCAGGTCCAGCACCTCGGTGAGCTGGGCACGGCCCTGGACCGGGGTCATACCGATCGACGCGGTCACCCTCAGATCGATCCCCCGCTCGGCGACGTGGATCGGCGCGGACACCAGTTCCGCGAGCCGCCGTGCGGTCTGGTGGAGCCAGCGGCCGTCGTTGCGGGCCCCGGTGAGCAGGCCCGCGAACTCGTCCCCTCCGAGTCGGGCGACCAGGTTGTCCCCCGCGTACGCGGCGAGCCGCCACGCGACCGCGACCAGCACCTGGTCGCCGGCGGCGTGGCCGAATCGGTCGTTGATCTGTTTGAAGCCGTCGAGGTCGAGCAGCACCGCGACGAGCGGATGGCACCGGGAGTCGGCGACCAGGGCGGCGCCGATCTGGTAGAAGGCCCGCCGGTTGGGCAGACCGGTGAGGGGGTCATGGCTGGCGGCGTGCCGTGCCGCTGCCAGCTCCTCGCGGAGGCGCGCCACCTCGGCCTCGACGCCGCGGACCCGGACGCGCATCCGCCAGGCCACGCCGATGCCGGCGGCGGCTGCCGCTCCGGCCGCGAGAGTGAAGGGGTCCACGGTGCACGGCCCCTTACCGGATCCGGGTCGGCGCCGGACGCCACCCACACCCAGACGACGNTGTCAGTCGATCGACTNTTACTCTCGGTAGCGAGATTTTACGTGTCTCGACACGGGTGGAAACGGATTCATCGCGATGCGCTGACAAACGTCGCCGCAGGTCGGCGAAGACTGTGGGGCGAATGCCTCTGCTGTGACACCGCGCTGTCGCTAGCAACGACCCCCGCCTCCATGACTGAAAGTGAACAAACAGACACGCCGATACAGGCGCTATCATGCTCGCTGTCAGGTGCAGACGCAAGAGCGAATGCACGTGCAGATGGTCTTGCACGCGCCGACCCGTCGGCGGTTGTCACCCACCGTGACTAGCGATGACGGCATCACGGGGAGGGACATCGCCATTACGCCCGGTCCGCGCGACGCTCGCCATCACGCTCCGCAATATTCAGAAAGACACGCGATGACTCACCCATACAACGGCATGTCGGTCCACGAGCTACCGGCACTCACCTGGCAGAAGAGCCGCCACAGCAACCCGAACGGAAACTGCGTCGAGGTGGCTCGACTGCCCGACGGCGCCGGGGNGGCGATCCGGAACTCGCGGGACCCCGACGGACCAGCGCTGATCTACACCAACGAGGAGATCGCAGCCTTCATCCTCGGCGCCAGGGACGGCGAGTTCGACCACCTCATCGCGGACGGGCACCGCGCGTCCTGAGCCGGCCGCACGCGCGGCGTCACGGTCGCCCCCGCCACCACCGACCACCGGTCGGGCACGGAAATCGGCCCGTGGGCCTTCCCTCCTCNCCCATCGGGCATGGCATGCTTACCGGCGGACGTGGCCCGGCCCGAACGGGCCACGTCGAGCATGCGGAGGCGGTACGTGACGATGGCACGATCCGGCCGAGGGCCGGTCCCGAACGGCGGGGTGACAGCCGACCGGACCGCCGTGTCCGGCGGGCTGGCCCCGGAGGGTGCCACCGACAGCGGTCCCACCGTGCTGCGCATCCTGCTCGGCAACCAGCTCCGCAAGTTGCGCGAGGCCAGAGGTGTCAGTCGCGACGAGGCAGGCTGGGAAATCCGGGCCTCCGGATCCAAGATCAGCCGAATGGAGCTGGGGCGGGNGGGCTTCAAGGAGCGCGACGTCGCGGATCTGCTGACCCTGTACCAGGTGACGGACGAGAACGAACGTGCCGCGCTGCTCTCCCTCGCCCGCCAGGCCAACAACCCGGGCTGGTGGCATCGCTACGGCGACGTCCTGCCCCACTGGTTCCAGTCGTACCTCGGCCTGGAAGCCGCGGCCGCGCTGATCCGCACCTACGAGGTGCAGTACGTTCCCGGACTGCTGCAGACCCGGGAGTACGCCCGCGCCGTCGTCCTGCTCGCCCACGACCGCGCGCCGGTGGAGGAGATCGAACGGCGGGTCGACCTCCGGATGGACCGGCAGAAGGTGCTGCGGCGGCCCAACGCGCCGCACCTGTGGGTGGTGGTGGACGAGGCGGCGCTCCGCCGGCCGATCGGGGGCGTCGAGGTGTTGCGCGGGCAGCTGCAGTACCTGATCGAGGCGAGCTCCCTGCCGAACGTCACCATCCAGGTGATGCCGTTCCGGGCCGGCGGACACGCCGGTGCCGGCGGTGCCTTCACCCTGCTCCGCTTCCCCGAGCAGGACCTGCCGGACGTGGTGTACATGGAGCAGCTCACCAGCGCGCTCTACCTGGACAAGCGCGACGACGTCGACTACTACGCGGCGGCGATGGAGCGGCTGTGCGTCCAGGCGGAGCCGCCGTCGGCGACCCCGGACTTCCTCCGGTCGCTGCTGCGCGACCTCGACGCCGGCGCCATCTGACCCGCAGGCCCGGTACGTGGCGCCGGCTTCGGCGCTGCGCTGCGCGATCGCGCGTCGGATGGGCCACACTACCGGTATGCGACCACGCCGGCTCGACGACAGGGTCGCCCTGGTCACCGGGGCGTCGTCGGGAATCGGCGCGGCCGCGGCCGCCCGGCTGGCCGCCGCCGGGGCGCGGGTCTTCCTCACCGGCCGCGATACCGAACGGCTCGCCGCCGTGGCCGGTGCCACCGGAGGCACCGCGATCCCGTGCGACCTCGGCGACCCCGAGCAGACGGCCGCCCTGGTGTCCCGCGTGTTGGAGACCGCGGGCCGGGTGGACATCCTCGTCAACAACGCCGGCCNGGGCTGGGCCGGGCCACTCACCGGGATGTCCGACGCCGAGATCCGCGCGCTGGTCGCGGCGAACCTGACCGCCCCGATGCTGCTCTCCCGGGCCGTCCTGCCCGGCATGCTCGCCCGGGGCGGTGGTCATCTCGGCTTCGTCGGCTCCATCGCCGGCCGGCTCGGCGTGCGCGAGGAGGCGGTCTACGCGGGGACCAAGGCCGGGCTGAGCGTCTTCGCCGACAGCCTGCGCAAGGAGACCGCGGGACGGGGCATCGTCGTCACCGAACTGGTCCCGGCCGTGGTGGACACCCCGTTCTTCACCCGCCGCGGCCGTCCGTACCCGCGGCGGCGGCCCCGACCCGTCACCGCGGAACAGGCCGCCGCGGCGCTGCTCGCCGGCATGCTCGGCGGCCGGGCCGAGGTGTGCCTGCCCCGCTGGATGTACCTGCCGATCGCGGTCCGCGCGACCCTGCCGGCCGCCTACCGCCGCCTCGCCGACCGTTACGGCTGAGCCGGCCGTTACGCTGAGCCGGCCGCCCGCGCCGACGTCGACGGCGCGGGCGGCGGCGAGGGCCGGCAGGACGGTGTCGGCGGCGCACGCAACGGCTCAGGCGGCGCGCAGTGCCCGCAGCGACTCGCGCAGCGAGCCGACGGTGGCCAGCACCGCGGTGGGCTCGTACCCGCAGTGGGCCATGCAGTTGGCGCACCGCGGGTCCCGGCCCCGGCCGTACGCCGACCAGTCGGTGGNCTCGACCAGCTCCCGGTACGTCTTCGCGTAGCCGTCGCCGAGCAGGTAGCACGGGCGCTGCCAGCCGAAGAGCGAGTACGACGGGATCGCCCACGCGGTGCACGGGAAGTCCACCTTGCCCTCGAGGAAGTCGAGGAACAGCGGCGAGTGGTTCAGCCGCCACCGCCTGCGGCGCCCGTCGGCGAACGCCTTGCGGAACAGGTTCCGGGTCTCCGTCACCCCGAGGAAGTGGTCCTGGTCCGGCGCCTTGTCGTAGGCGTACGCCGGGGAGAGCATCATCTGGTCGACCCGCAGCTCGTCGTTGAGGTAGTCGAGCACCTCGATGACCGTCTGGGGCGTGTCGGTGGAGAAGAAGGTGGTGTTGCTGGTGACCCGGAAGCCGCGCCGCTTCGCCTCCCTCACCGCCGCCACCGCCTCGTCGAAGACACCCTCCCTGCACACCGAGGCGTCGTGCCGCTCCCGCAGCCCGTCGATGTGGACGGCGAACGAGAAGTAGCGCGACGGACGGAACAGGTCCAGCTTCTTGCGCAGCAGGGCGGCGTTGGTGCAGAGGAAGACGTACTTGCGCCGCCGCACCAGCTCGTCGACCATCCTGTCGATCTCCGGGTGCATCAGCGGCTCGCCCCCGGCGATGGAGACCATCGGGGCGCCGCACTCCTCGACCGCCGCGACCGCCTGTTCCACCGGCATCCGACGCTTCAGCACGTCCGCCGGATGCTGGATCTTCCCACAGCCCGCACAGGCGAGGTTGCAGGCGAACAGCGGTTCGAGTTCGAGAAGCAGTGGAAAGTGGGTTCGTCGCCGCAGTTTCTGACCGACCAGGTACCGGGCGATCCGCATGCTCTGCCGCAGTGGCATCCCCATCGTCAGCACCCCGCCTTCGCTCGTGCCCTCGTCGGACCGGTGGATCCCCCGCTCGTCGCCCCGCTTTCCTGCACGCTCCCGGTCATGGCGTCCGTACCTCCTCGGGATGGGTGACGTACACGTCCCCGGACCAGGTGGTGGGCCCCCGTACCGCGCCGGCGCCGAGTCCGGCCAGGGCCGCGACGGTCTCGTCGACCAGTCGGGGTGGTGCCGCGGTGCCGGCGGCCACGCCGATCGTCCGTACCCCGGCCAGCCAGCGCAGGTCGACCGCGTCGACGTCGTCGACCAGGTAGGCGGGGGTGCCCCCGCGTTCGGCCACCTCCACCAGCCGGCGGGACGTCGGCGAGTGCGCCGGTCCGAGCACCAGCACCACGTCCGCGGCGGCGATCCCGCGCGGTCGGTGGACGCCCGCCGACGGACCGGGCCGGGCCGGGGCCCGTTCGGCCGCGCCGACCGCCCCCGCCGCCCCGGCACGGCACGAGCGGGGCGCGGCCAGCACCACGTCGTCTGCGGTGGTCGCGGCGGCCCACTCGACGAGCACCGGGGCGACCTCCGGCAGGACCCGCAGCGCGGCCCGGACCCGTCGCCAGGTCAGTGGCCGGTACAGCCGCTGCGGGGGCACGTCGGCGACCACCCGGACACAGATCACCGGCCGGCCGGCGGCTCTCCCCAGCAGGGCCGCCGACTCCGTGTCCGCGGCGAGCGCCCCGGTGGCGGCGAGTCGGGCCCGGACCGGACCATCGACCAGGCGGCGGCTGGTCACGACCGGTCCGAGGTGGGCGGTCAACCCACGCCGTCGCAACGCCGCGGCGACCATCGGGGCCGCCGGACACGGCACCGCCGGTGCGTCCGGCCGGTCAGCCCGACGCACCTCGGTGGCGACGACGACGTCACCGGGGCGCAGCGCGGAGGTGAGGCCACCGGCGATCCCGGCCACCGCCAGGGCCCCGGCCCCCGAATGCCGGTCGGCGGCCCGGCCGGCCCGGACCAGCCCGCGCCCGGTACGCCGCAGCGGCGCACCGGACGGCAGTCCCCGGCGCAGCGCGCGGGCCTCCATCCGCATGGGCACGAGCAGCACCCAGTCGTCGCGGGTCAACTCGGCTCACCCTGATCGACCAGCTCGGTCCGACCGACCCCGGCGGGACCGCCCGGGTCACCCACCGCCGGGATGGCCGGGGCGACCCGCCCGGCCAGGTCCGTCCGGGCCGCCGTCTCCGCCCGCACGGTCAGCTCCTCCGGCCCGGTCGACCCCGCCGGCGTCGCCGGCCCGACCCGGGCGGTCAGCTCGGCCGGGGCCGCCGGATCGACGCCGAGCCAGCCGGGCTCGCCGACCAGCCTCCCGAGGGCGCTGACCGGGAAGACCAGCCGGTAGAGGNGGTAGTTGATGTAGAAGTCGCCCGGGAAGCCTGTGCCGGTGTACTGCGGCTCNTCCCAGCCGCCGTCCGGACGTTGGGTCTGCACCAGCCAGCGCACGCCGCGGCGGACCGACTCGGTGTCGTCGGTGCGGGCGGCGTGCAGCGCCAGCAGTGCCCAGGCGGTCTGGGAGGCGGTCGACGTGCCACGCCCCCGCCACGAGGGGTCACGGTAGGAACGCATGTCCTCGCCCCAGCCGCCGTCCGGGTTCTGCCGGCGGTGCAGCCAGCAGACGGCCCGGACGATGGCCGGGTCGTCCCGGCGCACACCGGCGGCGATCAGGGCCGGGACGACAGCGCCGGTGCCGTAGACGTGGTTGGCCCCCCACCGGCCGAACCAGGAACCGTCCGCCTCCTGGTTGCGCAGTAGCCAGGCCACACCGCGCCGGACCGTGGTCGACCCGGCCAGCCCCTCCGCGCACAGCGCCTCCACGACGTGCGCGGTGACGTCCGCGCTCGGCGGGTCGATCACCTCGCCGAAGTCGCAGAACGGCAGGTCGCGGGCGAGCGTCCGGGNGTTGTCGGCGTCGAATGCGCCCCAACCGCCGTCCGCCGACTGCATGCCGCGCAACCAGGCGACCCCGCGGGCCACGGCCGCCCGCACGGCCGGGTCCGCCCCGGTACGCCGCAGCGCGAGCAGCACCTCCGCGGTGTCGTCGGTGTCCGGGTAGCCGTCGTTGTCGAACTCGAAGGCCCACCCGGACGGNGCCAGGCCGGGTCGGCGTACCGCCCAGTCCCCCGGCNCCCGGATCTCCTCGGCCAGCAGCCACCGCGCGGCCCGGTCCAGCGCCGGGTGCCCGGCGGGCAGGCCGGCGTCGGCGAGCGCGGTCACGGCCAGCGCGGTGTCCCAGACCGGCGACTGGCACGCCTCCAGCCGGCGGACCAGCCCGTCCGGTGTCTCCTCGTGCACGGTGAACCGCTCCAGACCGGCCAGCCCGGCCTCGAGCACCGGGTGCGACAGCGGATAGCCGAGCAGGTGCAGGGCGATCAGCGAGTAGACCCAGGGCGGCTGGATCCCGCCCCACGAGCCGTCCGCCTCCTGACGGGCGACGACCCACTCGGCGGCGCGGCGGAGCGCGTGGCGGCGGACCGGGCCGATCGGGTGGCGTTCGTACCGGCGCAGCACCGCGTCGAGGCGGTGCATCCAGCCGGCCCGGCGGCGCAGCGGGGGTGCNGGCTCGGGACGCCGGCCGGTCCGCAGCTCCCGCAGGGAGAAACCGAGCGGGCGGACCGGTCGCAGCGACCGCACGATCGCCAGCGGGACGATGGTCTGCCGGGCCCAGCAGGCGAAGTCGTACACGTTGAGCGGAAAGCGCGGCGGCAGGAACACCACCTCGGGCGGGACCGCCGGCAGCTGGTCCCACGGCCACTCGCCGAACAACGCCAACCAGATCCGGGTGAAGACCCGGCTGCGCTCGACGCCCCCGTGGGCCAGCACGAACCGGCGGGCCCGCCGCATGTGCTCGGCCTCCGGCGGGTCGCCCGCNAGCCGCAGCGCCGCGTACGCCTCGATGGTGGTGGACAGGTCACCGGGCCCGCCGTGGAAGGTGGCCCAGGCGCCGTCCGCTCCCTGTTTCGACCGGATCCACCGCGCCGTCGGCTCGGTCTGCTCCGGGGTACGGATGCCGAGGAACTCCCGCATGAGCAGGTCCTCGGCCTCCATCGTCACGTTGGTCTCCAGCTCTCCCCGCCACCAGCCCTCCGGATGCTGCCGGGACAGCAGCAGGTCGCGGGCGCGCTCCAGCGCCGCCCGGGCCTGGTCCCACAGCGGCGGGACCGTGCCGGCGCGCGGGGTGCGCGCGGCGTCGGGGTGGCCGCCCGGCTCGGGGGCGGTCGGGGTTCCGGCGGTGACACGCGGTTCGGACATCAGTGGTCCCGTCCCGTCATGAAGTGCGCGATCGCCACCAGGTCGGCGTGCACGCCGGAGACGTCGGCGCCGCTGCGCGCGTCCACCTCGGCGAGGTGGTCCAGCTCGGCCAGCGCCTCGGTGAGCAGCCGGTCGGCCTGCTTCTCCGTCCAGTCCCGGGCCCCGGCCTCCTCGATCAGGGTGGCCGCCAGCGTCAGGTCCGTGGCGGAGAGCTCACCGGGGCTGGCGTACAGCTCGGCGAGCTGTTTGCCGGCCGGCCCGCCGGAGGTGAGGGCGCGGACCACCGGGACCGACTTCTTGCGGGCCCGCAGGTCGGCCAGGACCGGCTTGCCGGTGACCGCCGGTTCNCCCCAGATGCCGAGCAGGTCGTCGACGAGTTGGAAGGCCAGGCCGAGCCGTTCTCCGTACCGGGCGAGCCCGTCGACGACCGCCGGTGCCGCGCCGCAGAGCACCGCGCCGAGCGTCGCCGAGCAGGCCAGCAGGGCGGCGGTCTTGTTCCGGGCCATGGTCAGGCACTCGTCGAGGGTGACGTCCAGGCGGTGCTCGAACTCCACGTCCGCGGCCTGGCCGGCGATCAGCCGGCGGATCGTGGCGTGCAGGGTGGTGAGGCCAGCCCGGACGTCCACGTCCGGGGCCGCGCAGATCACCTCGTCGGCCAGGCCCAGCAGGGCGTCGCCGGCGAGGATCGCCGGTCCGATCCCGAACGCCGCCCAGGCGGTCGGCCGGTGTCGCCGTTGTCGGTCGCCGTCGATGACGTCGTCGTGCAGCAGCGAGAAGTTGTGCACCAGCTCCACCGCCACCGCGGCCGGCAGCCCGCGCTCCACCGGCTGGCCGGCGGCCCGGGCGGAGAGCAGGGCCAGGCCCGGCCGCAACCCCTTGCCGGCCCGGCTGCTCGGTTCGCCCGTCACGTCCCAGTACCCCAGCTGGTATCCGGCGACGAGCCGGGTGCGCTCGTCGACACGCTCCAAGGCGGTACGGATCGCGGGCTGGACGAGCTCCTCCACCGTGGCGAGGACGCTGGGCAGCATCATGGTCATGTCGGTGCCTCCGTCGCGCTCGAAGTCGAACCGAGGTGGGCGAGGACGACGTCGGCGGCCCGCTGGCCGCTGCGCACCGCGCCCTCCATCGTGTCCGGCCATCCCGTGTCGGTCCATGCGCCGGCCAGGGCCAGCCCGGGCGACCGGGTCTGGGCCGGCGGGCGGGCGCTGCGCGAGCCGGGCCCCTGCCGGAACGTCGCCCGGGGTTCCCGGGTGACGAAGGCGTCCCGTACCCGCGTCCGCCGGGCCGCCGGGAAGATCTCCTCCAGTGCGGCCAGGTAGGTCCGGACCAGGTCGTTCGCCCGCAGGCCCAACACCTGCTCGGCGGCGGAGATGGAGACCACCAGGTACTGGCCGGACACACCGGCCGGGGTCCGGTCGAAGACCCACTGCACCGGGGTGTCCAGGCCGGCGGCGAAGGCCAGCTCGGTGACCTGGTGCGCGTAGTGCACGTGCACGTTGACGATGGGTGACGCGCCGAGCCGGGCCCACCGGGTCCGGTCCGGGGCCNCCTCGGGCGGCACCAGGCGGGCCGCCTGCGGATGCGGTACGGCCAACACGACGGCGTCGGCGGCCAGCGCCGCTCCCTCGCCGGCGATCCGGTACCGGCTCCCCTCGACGCGGATCTGCTGCACCCGCACCCCCGTGCGGACCGTGGCCCCCCGCCGGCGCAGCAGGGCGGTGGCCGGCGCCCCGTGCAGCTCGACCAGGGGTGCGGTGGGCAGGCCGAGGTCCGCGGCGTCGGCGCGGTCGAGCAGGCCGGTCCGGAACACCCGGGCAGCCAGTGCCAGGGAGGCCCGGTCCGGCGGGGCGTTGAGCGCGGCCGTGCAGATCAGTTCCCAGAGACGCCGCACCGTCTCGCCGTCCTGGCNGTGTGCGGCCAGCCAGGCACCGAAACTGATCCGGTCGGTGGCCGGGTCGTCGGGTTCCACCCGTCGCAGCGCGGCCGCGGCCCGGATCGCCGCCATCCGCTGCCCGAAGGTCAACGGCCGGTACCGCAGCAGCGCCGGCAGCAGGTGCGCCGGGGCGGGCAGCCGACGGTTGCGCGCCAGCAGGTGTGGTGGACGGCCGGCCCGGAGGATCGGCACGGCGAACCCGTCCTGCACGGTGGTCCGCCCGGTGCTGCCCAGCCGGGCCAACAGCTCTCGGTACCGCTGGTAGCAGCGGAGGAAGACGTGTTGGCCGGTGTCGACCGTCAGCGCACCACGCCGGAACGAGTAGGTGGCGCCGCCGAGCGCCGGACGCGCCTCCAGCAGGGTCACCGGGTGCCCGGCGTCGAGCAGCCGCACCGCGGCGGCGATGCCGGCCAGGCCGCCGCCGATGACGCAGACCTCGCCGGTGGTCATGCCCCGCTCCGGGTCATCGCCCGTGCCGCCACGTACGCCTTCTCCCATCCGGGCAGGGCCACCCTGCGCCGGGTGACCGCCAACGGGTCCGCGGTGATCCGGGCCAGCAGCCGGCGGTAGATGCCGGCCATCGCCGCCACGCACGCCGCGCTGCGCCGGTCCAGCATGGGCAGCAGCCGCAGCCCGGACTGGTAGTAGCGCTCGGCCCGTCGGGCCTGCCAGCGCACGAGAGCCGCCAGGCGCTCCGGTGGGTCGGCCAGCCCGCCACCGGGTTCGAGATCGAGGGAACAGCCGAACCGGTCCAGGTCGCGGCGGGGTAGGTAGATCCGGCCGGCCGCCCGGTCCTCCACGACGTCCCGGAGGATGTTGGTCAGCTGCAGTGCGACACCCAGGGTGTCGGCCAGCCCGGCCGCCTCCGCCCGGTCGGCGGCGGGCCGCAGCTCGAACACCCCGAGGGAGAGCCGACCGATCGAGCCGGCCACCCGGCGGCAGTACCCGACCAGTTCCTCGAAGGTCTCGTACCGGGTGCCCCGTACGTCGGCGAGGCAGCCGTCGACCAGCTCGTCGAAGGCGTCCAGCGGGATCGGAAGCCGGGCCGCGGCGTCGGCGAGGGCGACCAGCACCGGATCACCCCCGGCGTCGGGCAGCCGGTGCAGCGCCGCCCGGACCTGGTCCAGCCGGGCCAGTCGGGTGGCGGCGGGCAGGTCGCCGTCGCCGATGTCGTCGATGCGGCGGGCCACCGCGTACACGGCGCACAGCGCGGCCCGACGCTCGGGGCGGAGCAGCCGGATCCCGTACGAGAAGTTGCGGGCCTGGGTACGGGTGACCCGCACGCACTCCCGGTAGGCGCGCACCAGCTCGACGCTGTCCCCGCTCATCCGTGGGCTCCGGTGGGGCGCGGGGCGACGGCCGGGATCCGCCACGACCTGAGCCAGGCGGCCGCGATCCCGACCCGGGTCGGCTTCGGCGGGCCGGGCAGCGGGTCGTATCCGGCCCGGGCCAGCGCGGTGAGGGCGGCCCGGCCGCCGGCGACGTACCCGCCGACCGCCAACCGCGCCCAACCGCGCAGGTCACCGACGAGTGGCGCGCCGGCGTCGAGGAGCTCGCCGGCTCGTTCCGCCTGTCGGCGGATGACCGTCCGCAGCGGTGCGTCGGCCCGTGCCGCGTCCAGTGCCTCCTCGGGCACCCCGGCTGCCGCCAGGTCGCGGGTGGGCAGGTAGATCCGCCCCCGGCGCCGGTCCTCGGCGACGTCCTGCAGGTGTTCGATGATCTGTAGCGCGGTGCAGATGCGGTNGGCGAGCGAGACGCGTGTGGGTGTGGCGGCGTCGAAGATGTGCAGCACCAGCTCGCCGACCGGGTCGGCGGAGAGGTGGCAGTACTCGACCAGGGCGCCGAACGTCGGATAGCGGGTNACCTGCTGGTCGCGGCGGTTCGCCTCGATGAGCCGCAGCAACGGGTCGAGCGGAAACCGGCAGTCGACGATGGTCGGCGCCAGCCGGACCAGCACCGGGTGGCGGGGCGGATGGCCGTCGTAGAGTGCCCGGACCGCACGTTCGAACCGGTTCAGCGCGGCGAGGCGCGCCCGGGGGCCGTCGTCCCGGCCGGCGGGGTCGGGCTCGTCGCCCAGGTCGTCGACGTACCGGGCGTACGTGTAGAGGGCGAGCAGGTGCCGGCGGATCCGCGCCGGTAGGACGCGGAGCGCGACGGGGAAGTTCTCCCCGGCCAGCACGGTTTCCGGCTGCCGGCGCTCGCCCGGCGGATCCACGGATGGATGACTGGGGGTGTCGTCGGTCAGATCAAGCACACTGCCGCCTCTCGCGAGGGCCGGTCGGCTCCCGAGCCCAGCCGGGCCACCGCGCCGGATCGGTCGTAACCCATCACTCGCGCTCAGTAATCTTCACCGAGAGTACCGAACTTCCCACTCTCAGCGGTGCGGGCTGGCGAATTCCTTTTCTGGCGTGTCCGACCCGGACGGGTCGGGGGTCGGGTGGTGGTCCGGCCGACCCGGACACGACCGCGACGGGTCAGTTCGACCGGGTACGCCGGGCCAGCCAGATGCCGGTGCTCATCGCGACGACGCCCACCGTCCCGACGACCAGGCGCGGCCCGTCGAGGGAGAGCTCCTCCTCGAACGCGGTGACGCCGATCAGCACGCTGGTGAACGGGTCGAGCAGGGCGATCGCGGTGAGCGGTGCGGCGAGTGGGCCGCCCTGGTAGGCGTTCTGGTTCAGGACCAGCGCCGCGCCGCCGACCACGACGAGGGCGTAGAGGTGCCAGTCGGTGACCACCCCGCCGAGGTCGTGCGGAAGCTTCCCGCTGACGCTCTTGAGCAGGGCGGCGGCCACCGCGTAGAGCAGCCCGGNGGCGATGCCGAGCATGAGGCCCCGCGCGGCGTCCTGGGTCCGCCAGGCGACGACGAGACAGACCGCGACGAGGCCGCCGACGACCCCGCCGACGCCCGCCCAGGCCAGCGTGCCCGGATCCGCCACCCCACCCCGGGGATTCGCGCTGACCAGGAACGCGGTCAGTCCGGCCACGCCGACCAGCACCACGAGCAGGTCCCGCCGGTGGGGCCGACGGCGTTCGANCGCGGCCTCCAGCGGAATCGCCATGAACAGGCCGCTGACCAGCAGCGGCTCGACCAGGGCGAGCGCACCGAAGCGCAGGGCGAGGGCCTGCAGGATCGTGCCGACGCTGTCCGGGATCCACCCGAGCAGCCACAGCCGCCGGTGCGTGAGCCGCAGCAGCAGGCGCGGGTCGAGCGTGCGGGTCGGCTCCTCCCGCTTGGCCGCCTGCTGTTCCAGCACGGAGCTCACCGCGAAGCAGGCGGCCGAGGCGAGCCCGAGCACGACGGCGATACCGTTCACCGGGCCCCACGACGCTCAGCCGCGCCGGCTCGGCCGGTCGGCCGGCCGGGTGCCACCGGTTCCCAACGGCTGCGTCGGACCGGGCCACAGCCGGAGCACCCCGGCGCGCAGCCCGACCCAGCGGGTCGCGGGTCGACGCGGGGTCGTCACCACGGCGCCGGCCCCGGGTGGTACCAGCCGGTCGGCCGGCTCCGGAAGCGCCCCGGACCCAAGCGGGGCCGGGTCGCCGGCGGGGTCCGCCCCGGTTCGGCGGCCCGACGCCCCGACCCGCGGCCGACGTCGCGTGGGTGACGACGCGACGCCCCGGGCGACGGCGGCGACGACCTGGGCGGGATCCGTCCGGAAGAGCGCGAGCCCGGCGGCCCGCTGCCGTCCCCCGAGGGGACCTTCGGCGAGCCGGAGCAGCGTCGGGGCCAGGTCCGCCCGGCGGCGTATCCAGGTCGCGACGCCGGCTCGGGACATGGTGGCGGCGTTCGCCCGCCCGTGACCGGGGATCGGCCGGTAGGTGGCGACCGGGACCCCGGACGCCATCGCCTCCAGGGCGGTCAACCCGCCCGCGTTCTCCACCAGGACGTCCGCCGCGCGCAGCAGCTCCGGCATGTCGTCGACCCAGCCGAACACGTGGTCGACACCCCGGCGCCGCAGCCGCCGGTACAGCGCGGTGTTCCGGCCACAGANCACGACCGGGACCGCCACCCCCGTTCCGGCGATCTCGGCCGCGGTCCGCGCCACCGCGCCGACCCCCCACGACCCCGCGACCAGAAGGGCGATCCGGGCGTCGACCGGCAGTCCGAGGCGCTCCCGGATCCGCCGCCTCTCGTCCCGTGCCCCCGGTCGGAAGGCGTCCGACACCATCCGGCCGGCCACCCACACCTCACCGGCGCCGAGCGCCCGTGCCTCGGCCCGCGTGGTGGGGTGCGCGGCGCAGTACACGTCGATGCCGGGCGAGACCCAGAGGGGATTGACCGCGAAGTCGGTCAGGTAGGTGACCGCCGGGACGGCGAGCCGACCCGCGCTGCGCAGCGGCCCGACGAGCTGGCTGACCACCGGGTACGTCGACACCACCGCGCGGGTGTCCGGCGGGAGGGCCCGAAGCACCCGGGACTGCGCGGGGCGCAGCAGGACGCGGGTGATCGGGGCGGCCGGGCCGAAGGTGCTGCCGATGGCGAAGAGCAGCCCGTAGAGCCAGGGCACACGGCTGAGCATCCCGTGGTAGGTGCCGCGGAGCAGCCGCCCCAGCCCCCAGGGAAGAATGTCGGCCAGGTCCACGCAGTCGGCCCGCAGCCCGCGGGCGCGCAGCCGACGGGCCAGTTCCTGGCTCGCGTGGTCGTGTCCGGCACCGGCGCTCGCATAAATGATCACCACGCGCGGACGTGGTTCCCCGCCGCCTGGCGGCGGCTCGGGGGCCTTCGCGTGGTTCGTCCGTAACCAGCCGGGAGTGAAGCTCACCCGACCCTCTACCCGCGGAGGGGGCGAAGAATCCTCTCGGTTCCGCCTGGCGTGCCGGGCCTGGCCGATCCCGTTGTGCCCCCGGTCGGGGCCGGCGCGCCGTACCCGTCGGGTCCGGGCCCGGCTGTCCCGACCGTCGCCGGCGTACGGGGCCTGCGGCCCCGCCCGCATCGCACCGGCGCGACGTGGGTCTACCGGTAACGATGTCCGAGTTGTCCCCGGATCTCCCCGGTGGGATGGCGTGAGGTGTGCACGTCNACGTAGATCCGGCCGGTCCGGATGGCGTCGATGACCTCCCCGATCTCCCCCGCCGCGATGCCCTGGTCACTCGGGCCGACCACGTCCACCGCGCGGATGGTCCCCGTGATCGACGCCGGTGCGGCGGGACAGGCCCGGGTGCCCGCCGGCCCGTCGCCGAGGTTCGTGCAGAGAACGACGCTGATCCCGCCACTCTGCGTCCAGCCGCCGAAGTGCAGGTGCGCCTCCGTGACGTCGCCCTCCAGCCGGTCGTAGCTGAGCTGGTAGCTGATCTCCTGCGTCCGCTGGTCGACCCGGGCGGAGAAGTGACCACTTCCGTCGGTGGAGACGGCGAGCGGGATCTTCTGGTAGCCGGTGAGCCGCACGCTCCACTCGCCACGGTCCCCGTCGTAGCTGTGGCGGCTGGCGTGGCCGTACGCCAGCCGGGCCGTCCCGGCCGCCGCGGCCGACAGGGCGATCACCGCGGCGGCGAGACCCCGCCACCGTCTGGACGTCATGGCCGCCTCCCCTGCCACGTCGCCACCAGGCTCACGGCGGCCCGGACGCTGCGCGGTGGAGCCCGCCGTCGATGCACTGTTCGTTACCCTGCGTAACGCCGACACCGACACACGGATACGGGCGTGAGGTGACAGATCGTGGACACCCGGTCGCCGGGATCGCACCGGCCGCTTCCCGCTCGCGACCGGCGGTGCCCGGGGGCACACGGGTGCGGCCGGTGGTCGGGCCGGCATGCGGTCGCCGGGGAGTCGGCCGCATACCGGCCCGCGACAGGTGAAGGTCGAGAGGATGGACGCGCCGGAGGCACGGCCGCCACCGGCGCGTGCGCGCTTGGGTCACTCGACCGGCGGCGGGGGCGGTGGCCGGTGCCCGCGGGTACCCGTCAGCGCCTCGAACTCGGCCCGTAGCGATTCGTCGTCACGCTGAACCAGCTCGACGAAGGCTTCCTCATCCCCCGGGTCCTCGACGCGCCGTTCGAGACACCGCGGCCCAGGCTCACCACCCCCGTTCCGCCGGCGCCACCGGATCGGCGAACCGCCCATCCGGTGAGTTCCGCCACCGCGCACGGACCTCGGTCGACCCGGTCGGCGCACCGCCGGGCCGGGTCGGGGCCAGCCGTCCCGGGCATCGCTGGCCGGTAGAGGTCGGCGGCTGGCGGGTAGTCAGGCCTCGGTGGTCAGGCCACGGGGTGTGGCGCCGTGGGTCGGTCGAACGCCGCGAGGAACCGCGCGGGCCGGTCCGACTCGCGGACGACGTCGGTGCGCATCAACATGTCAAGCCACCTCCCGTGACACTGAACGCGATGTCAATGCGCGACACTTCTGGTTGTAGCATGTCGTCGCAACGACGACAACAGTTTCGTCATCGTTGTGACGACAGTCGCCCCGGGGTGCGGTGGGCACGGAGCTGTCGCGGCAAGATGAACACGGAGCCGGACGAGAGGAACCGCGATGGCGGAGCGTCGAAAGAACCGGACAATCCCCCACGACGCCCATCACACCGACCCGCCCGAGCCCCTGTCCGCCAGCAGCGCGCTCGACCGGGTCCAGGCCGTGACCAGTCGCATCCGCGGAATACCGCCGGTGCCCCGGACCGCTCCGGAGAACACCGACGGCAGCGGTCGGCCGGGACCGGCGGCGCACGGCCAGTGCCCGGACGGGTCGGAGGCCGGCCCGGCGGACCCGGCCGGACGCCACGGCGGGGTGGTGGAGGAGGACGTCCCGACCGCGGCGCAGATCCTCGACGCGCTCGTCCTGCTGCGGCGGCTCCGGGCCGAGTTGGAGACCTGGGAACCGATGCTGATCGCCGCCGCCCGCAGGCAGGGCGCCAGCTGGGCGGAGTTGGCACCGGCGCTGGGCGTGGCGAGCCGGCAGGCCGCGGAGCGCCGCTACCTGCGGCTCCGCCCCGGCGACGGCGAGGCGGCGCACCTGAGGCGTGACGATCGGGTCCGCGCCGAGCGGGACCGCCGCGCCGGCGACCGGGCGGTCGCCCAGTGGGCCCGGGACAACGGTGCCGACCTGCGTCAACTCGCTGGCCAGATCACCGCGCTGACCGACCTCGCCCCGGCGGCCCGAGCCGACCTGGACCGGCTGCACCACGCGCTGGGCAGCGGCGACCCGAGCGTGCTGGTTCGACTGATCACCGAGGCCGCCCGGCACCTGCGTCCCACCCACCCCGCGCTCGCCGCCCGGGTCGACGCCATGAACGAACGCATCGACGAGGTGCGGCAGGTCACCCGGGAGCGCCGTAGCGCCCGGCGCTCCTGACCGTGACGCCGCCGCCGACGGCTCCGGCGGCTGCTCCGCGACGTACCCGGTCACCGGTAGCTGGCCGGGTGGCTGCCGGGCCGACGTCCGGATCACCGCCGNCCACCCGCGGCGTCGGGGCGGTGGGCAAAGCGGCCCGGGCCCCGACCGACGCGACCGGGTCCTCAGTCGAAGGAGACGTGGTCGAAGGCGTACGGGTTGGCCAGCTCGTCCCGGCGACGCCGCAGGGCCTCGAGCTCGTCGGCGAGCTCGCCACGGTCGCGCAGCGGCAGCGCGACGAGCTCCCGCAGCCGGAGCCGCTCCCCCACCGCCATGGTGGCCAGGTCCTCGGCCAGCCGGGCCGGCTCGATCCCGCAGGTGAACCGGTACTGCCGGATCCGCACCCGTTCGAAGAGGAACTTCCCGGGACGGACCTGCAGCCACGCCCAGCCCTCGGCGGAACCGTCCTTCCAGTCCAGTCGCAGGCCCCGCAGGATCGGGTCGACGAGTTCCCGGTCGATGTACGCCTCGACGGCCGCCGACCGGGCCACCGCGCCGAGATCGTTGACGTGCCCGGTCCGGCCGTCGGGCAGCCGGCCGACGATGTCGCGGAAGCTCAGTGGCTCCACCGACGCCGGGTCACCGGGATCTGCCAGGTCTCCGGTCGCCTCCAGGAAGGCGCAGGCGTCGATGACGTACTCGACGATCCGGCGCGCCCGCGGACCGGGCCGCAGGGTCGGCGACTCGATCCGCAGCACCTCCAACCCGACCGCCTCGCAGACCGCGTGCTTCATCCGGTCGCTGCGCTGGCTCGCCGCGGTCTGGGCGGTGGGGTCGACGAACTCGACGGCGAAGGGTGCCACCCGACCCTCCGGATCGGAGACCACGAAGTCGAAGAGGCTGCGGCTCGCCGCGTTCCACTGGTTGGCGGTGACACCCGGTGGCCGGCGCGGAACGATCTGACCGAGCCGCTGGTGGGAGCGGGCGATCCGGCCGGCCCGCACGATGCGGTCACCGCGCGGCTGCGATCCCGTCAGGTCTCCGGGGAGGCGGGGGCAGACCTTCGAGTCCTCGTCGCCATCGGTCGTCACCATGTCTTCCCTGGTCCGTAGCGTTCCACCACTGGCCACCCGCCGCCCCGCCACGGGCGCGGGCTCCCCCATGCTAGGAAGCCGCCGGGCGGCCACCGCCGCCGGTCGGGCGTCCCGGCGCGCGGTCACGACGGCCGGGACCAGACGACCAGCCCCAGGCACATCTCGTCGCGGGTCCCCTCGCCCCAGACGACGTACCGGGGCGGCAGGTCGCGCAGCTGGGGCAGGCGCTGTCGCAACGTGACGTCGTGCGTACAGGTGACCCGGTAGACNTCGCCGGGTGTGACCGTCACCGGCTCCGGCAACGGCCGGACGCTCTGATCGTCGAAGTTGTACGCCGGTACGTCCAGCAGGGTCCGGGCACCCGGGGTGCCGGGGTTGAGCTCGATCCGGATCGCCCGACCGAGCAGGTGCATGTGACCGCCGAGCGCGTGCACCACGCCCGGCTGGGTGACCCGGTGGTCGCAGTACTGGGTGTCTCCCGGCGTCGTGGGCCGGCCCCGCAGGCAGTACGCGCTGATCTGCTCGGCCCGCCGGCCGGCCTCGGCGCCGAAGCGCCGTGCCACGTCGCGGATCGCGGCCGTCCGGTCGCACAGCTCGCCCTCCTCGCCGGGGGCGCAGGGCAGTTCGACCGGTGCCGGCAGCAGGGCGGTGGCGAGCGGGTCCAGCGGCCTGCTGCCGTCGGCGAGCCGCAACCGGATGCCGGACTGGTCGGTGCCGACCGGCTCGTCACCGAGGGCGAGCCGGTTGTAGTGCACCTGTACCGCCAGCAGGCTTCCGGGGGGCATCGGATAGCCGAGCCCGGGCGCGAGCAGCCGCTCGGTGACGCCGGGGGCCCAGTGTGCCACCCAGGCGGCCCCGCCGATCCCGGCGTCGGCGAAGCAGGTCCATCCCGGACCCGGCGCCTCGGCGTCGACCCGACGGACCGCCGCCGCCTGTGACGGCTCGATCCGGAAGACGATCGCGTGATGCACGATGGCCGTGTTCTGCGGCAGGAACTGGCTGCCGGTCAGGTACGCCGGGCCGGTCAGCTCGGGATCGACCAGGAAGCACCGGTACTCGTCGGTGGCGCTGTCGGAGAGAGCCGGCCGGTACGGCTCCGCGATCGACAGGGTGAGGAAGCGTTCCCCGTCCCGCAGCGGCTCGGGCGACGCAGACGNGGCGGACCTGTCGTGGCCATCGTGCGGAGTGGACGCCGCCGGCGTCGGCGCCGTCCCGGGCCCGGGTGCCGCGGCGCACGAGGCGGTCAGGAGGAGGGCGGCCAGCAGGGCCGCCACGGTGCGGAGGGACCGTACGCGTCGATGCAGACCATGCATGGGCCCCAGCCTGCGACGGAGCCCGGGCGAAGCGGAAGTTTCAGGAGCTGTTTAGCAGGATGATGAATGAATCCGGATGTGGCCGACACATGTGTCAGATTCCCCGATTACGGAAATCACGCTCGCGTTGAACCGATCCCCGGCCGGAGCCGAACCACCGGATGTCGACGGACGCCAGAAGGGAGAACCTCTCGCGTGGGTCACCAGACGTGTCGAACGATCGTGGCGCTCGTGGCGGCGGCCCTCGCCGGCACGGCGCTCGGGGCGGCACCCGCGACGGCCGACGTCTCACTGACCCCGACGCAGGCGGTACGCGGCGGGGCGGTGAAGCTGACCTTCCGGGTGCCGGAGGACCGGGCCCCGGCGTACACCACCCGGGTCGAGGTGTGGCTGCCGGAGGCGACACCGGTCGCGGAGACGTACCCGATGTCGGTGCCGGACTGGGCGCCGCGGACGACCGTGCGCACCCTCGCCCGGCCCGTCGGCGGCCTGCCGGGCGGGACCGAGGTGGTCGCGGGGATCACCTGGGTCCGGGCCGACGGCGCACCCCGGACGGGCGCCCCGGCCGAGCTGTCCCTCTCCCTGGGTCCACTGCCGGACACCGACCGGCTGGTCTTCACGGTGCGACAGACGTACTCGGACGGGGTGGTGACGAGCTGGGACGAGGCTGCGCCGCCGGACGGCGCGTCCACACCGACGCGCCCCGCGCCGGTGCTCACCCTGCTGCCGGCCGCGGCGGATCCGGCGGTCGGGGTGGATCCCGCCGCCGGGGTCCCGGAGCCGCGGGCCCGGGCCGGTNCCGGGACCGGCGGACCCGGATCGCCAGCGGTCGGGGCCGTCGCCGGACTGGTCGCCGTGGCGACGGTCGGCGTCTGGCTGCTGCTGCGGCGCCGACGCGACGGCCGGGCCGGGCGGGCCTGGCGGTTGCGGCAGTGACCGGTTCCGACACGTGGCGGCGTCCCGGTGGTGCCCCGCCACGCGCCGGCGTGCGGTCACTCCTCGGCGTCGACCGGCTCGGCCGTCTCACTCGCGCCCCGGCGCAGCACCGCCTCCGGCCGGCACAGCACGGTCACCCGGTAGGACAGGCCCAGGTTGGAGAAGATCGTGCCGCGCAGGCCGAGACAGAGTCCCACCCCCGGTTCACCCTCCGGGTGCTCGAAGAACTCGACGACCGGCTCCGCGAGGGAGCCGACCAGCCCCTGGGTGCGCATCGACGTCACCGCGACCTGGAGAAGCCCGGCGCTGACCTGTACCTCGACGTCGTCGAGGGCGTCCACGTCGTACCAGTGGGTGTCCGGCAGGAAGAGCCGCGACTCCACCTCCCGCCGCCGGTAGTCGGGGCCGAGTTGGCCGGTGGACGGGTCGGGACGGTCGCCGATCCAGGCCACCCCGGCGTAGTCGCTGCGGAGCAGCCGTACGTCGGCGGGAAAACCGGTCACGATCGTGTCAAGGCGCGGCTGGGCGACGAGGTGCACGTCTACGTCGGTCACCCGCGGCACATTAGCACCGCGGCGACGGCGCCGGCCGCGACCGCCCGGGGCCGACCAGCATTGCCGCCCGATCGCGCCCGGTGGCGCGTCGCGCCGGACCCACTCGATCGACGATGGCGGCTACCCTGGGTGTCCCCGCCGGGTGCCCGCCGCCGGGCCGGAGACGGCACCGCGCGAGGAGGGGCGACCGTGCGGCCGAGGAGGAGGACACCACCCGGGTCGTGCCGGGTGACCGCTGTTCGAGCGTGGATCGGAGGCGTGCATGGGCATCTTGGGGCAACTGCAGCGGGCGCACGCACAGCAGGTACACGCCAACCAGCGTGCCCAGACCACGCCCTACCAACGGCACCAGCAGATGCTCTGGGAGGCCGAGTTCGCCCGGCAGGCCGCGGAACGCGCGGCCAAGGCGGAGGAGCGGGAGCGTCGGCGGCTCTACCTGGAGGCGCGGGCGAAGCGGGTGGCGGCGGCGAACGCCGACCTGCGGTCCCGACTGGACGCACTCGACACCCTGCTGCACACCACCCTCGCCATCGACGACCACATCGACCTGGAGCGGCTCAAGAAGACGGCGACCTACCCGCCGTTCGATCCGGGCGAGCTCGGCGTGCCGCTGAAGGCCCCGGACTGGCGGCGCTTCGCCCCGCCGACACCGCACGCACTGGACAAGATGTTCGGTGGCGAGTCGCGGTACCAGCGGTTGTTGGCCGAGGCCGAGCAGGCGTTCGAGAAGGCGAAGGCGAAGCACGCGGCCGCCGAGTCGGCCCGGCGGCAGCGGCTCGCCGAGGCGCGACGGGCGTACGAGCAGCAGTGCCGGCAGATCGACGCGGAGGTCGCCGCCCACAACGACGAGATCGACCGCTTCGGCGCGGCACTGGCCGCCGCCGAACCCAACGCGGTCGTGCAGTACTTCGGCCTGGTCCTGGGCAACTCGGTCTACCCGGACGACTTCCCACAGCGGTACCGCCTCGCCTACGTGCCCGACTCCCGGCTGATCGTCGTGGAGTACCTGCTTCCGACGATCGCGGTCATTCCGCGAATCCGTGAGTACCGGTACGACCGGGCGCGCGACGAGGTGCTCACCATCGCCCGCTCCACCGAGGAGATCCACCGCCGGTACGCCGACGTGATCGCCCAGGTCACGCTGCGCACCGTGCACGAGCTCTTCGAGGCCGACCGGACCCGGCTGGTGGAGACGATCGTCTTCAACGGCATCGTCGAGACGATCCATCCGGGTACCGGCAAGGCGGCGCGTCCCTGCCTGGTGACGCTGCGAACCGAACGTGAGACCTTCACCGCGATCAATCTCGCCAACGTCGACCCGTCGGCCTGCCTGCGTCACCTGCGGGCCGCCGTCTCACCCCATCCCGAGGACCTGGTGCCGGTGCGGCCGGTGCTGGAGTTCGACGTGGTCGACCGGCGCTTCGTCGACGAGGTCGACGTCCTGGCCGACCTGGACCAGCGTCCGAACCTGCTCGCCCTCAGCACCGCCGAGTTCGAGGGTGTGATCCGGCAGCTCTTCGGCAAGCTGGGCCTGGAGACGACGTCGACCCGGGCCGCCCCGGACGGTGGGCTCGACTGCGTGGCGTACGACCCCCGGCCGATCTTCGGCGGCAAGGTGGTCATCCAGGCGCGCCGGCACCGGGGGGTCCTGGACGTCTCCGCGGTCCGCGACCTCTTCGGCACCGTCCTGGACGAGGGGGCGACCAAGGGCATTCTCGTCACCACCAGCAGCTACGGCCAGGATTCGGTCGAGTTCGCCTCGGGCAAACCGCTGGAGCTGATCGACGGCTCGGAACTGCTGCACCTGCTGGCCGAGCACGCCGGTATCCGGGCCCGGATCGATCCGGGCGCGAGCTGAGCGCGCGGGTCGTCCCGGGCGGGCCCGCCGCGCCCGTCCGCCGGTGGGTNGGGCACGCCCGGGGTCCGCGGCCGGAGGTCACCGACGTCGGGAGCATGGCGGCCGTGGGTTGGAGTGAACGGGAGGTGTGGGGGTAAGCCGGTCGACCGGACCGGGTCTTGCGCGGAGGGGGTGCGATGGCGGCCGCGGCAGGCAACCACGAGGGGCGACGACCGGATTCCCGGACGGTGCTGACCGTCAACGCGGGCTCTGCCAGCCTCCGGCTCAACTACGTCCGCGACGGCCGTCTCCTGGACGCGAGCGAGCGCGCCGAACCGCCCGGATCGGCCGCGGCGGCGCGGTTCGTCCAGGACGTCGTCGCGGCTCACGACCCCCCGGACGCGGTCGGCCACCGGTTGGTGCACGGTGGTGACCTGGTGCGGACCCCGACCCGGGTCGACGACGCGGTCCGGGCCCGGCTGGACGGGTTGGCGGCGCTGGCGCCCCTGCACCTCCCGCCCGCCCTGCGCCTGCTCGACCAGGTCCGCGAGCTGCTTCCCGACGTGCCGCACGTGCTCTGCCCGGACACCGCCTTCCACGCGCGGCTGCCGGAGGCCGCGGCCACCTATCCGCTACCGCGGGAGTGGCGGCGCCGGTGGGGGCTGCGCCGGTACGGCTTCCACGGTCTGTCGTACGCGTACGCGCTGCGCCGGGCTGCGGAGCTGCTCGGACGGCCGGTCGACGATCTTCAGCTCCTCATCGCCCACCTCGGCGGCGGGGCGTCGGTCTGCGCCGTCCGCAACGGGCGCAGCGTCGACACGTCGATGGGGTTCACCCCGCTGGACGGGGTGCCGATGTCGCGACGGTCCGGCGCCGTCGACCCGGGCATGCTGCTCTGGCTGTTGGAGGACAGCCGGCTCAGTCTGGCCGAACTCACCGACGGGCTCCAGCACCGGTCCGGGCTGCTCGGTCTCTCCGACGGCCGGTCGGACGACACCCGCGACCTGGTCGCCGCGGCGCCCGAGGATCCGGCCGCCGCCCTGGCCCTCGCCGTCTTCGCCCACCGGGTACGCCGCGAACTGGCCGCCGCCGCGACCAGCCTGGACCGGCTGGACGCGGTGGTCTTCACCGGCGAGATCGGTTGGGACCAGCCCGAGGTGCGGCACGACGTCTGTGCCGGGCTGCGGTTGTTGGGCGTCGAGCCTCCCGCGGGTGGCAACCCCGAGGCCGACGCGGTGGTCTCCGCTCCGGGCGCCACGGTGCCGGTGCTCGTCGTCGAGCCCCGTGAGGACCTTGAGGTGGCGGCGGAGACGCTGGCGGCGTTGCGGTGACCGCGGTGTTCAGCGTTACGACCGATCTGGTGGTGATGCCGGATGATCCGGCGGCGGTCTGTCGGCTCGTCGCCAGCTTCCTCGACAGCTGGAACGTGACGCTTCGACACAACTCGTCCGCCGCGCACGAGGTGCGCGACGCCGAGCGCAGGCTCGGCCACGCGCTACCCGTGACCCTGCGGTGGATCCACGTGAACGTGGGCACCGACACCACGGGGGTCGGGCAGCAGGATCTCCTCGTTCACCCGCGGAGCCTCGACGTCGACGAGCACGGGGTGTTGGTGTTCCGCGTGGAGAACCAGAACTGCGCGCAGTGGGGGGTTCGCCTGGAGGAGATGGGGAGTCCAGACCCTCCCGTGGTGTGGAAGGACGCGCAGACCGACGCGGAATGGTGTTCGTACCAGGATCGACTGTCGGTTGACCTGCTGGAGATGGTGCTCAACGAGGCGATGCTCCTGCCGGGGGCCCATGTGCTGCACACCGAACTGACCGCGGGCGTGCCGCCCGAGCTGGACCGCCTGCCACGCCTGGCCATCCCCGAGCACGTGTTCTGGGCGCATCCCGAGGGTCCGCCTGTTCGCTGGTACGGCATGCCCGACTGCCTCATCCGCAACGATGGCGACGGTTGGCTGTGGGCGTTCGGGCGCACCGCGGACGACCTGGACAGGGCCGCGCGCACGATTCCCGGCGACTGGACCAGCCTGCAGGGGTGAGTGCGTCCGACAGTCGACCAGCAATCCGTTCTCGTCCTGTTTGGCAAGCGGTCCCGACGGACGCGTGCGGCGGGTGGATCCGATCCGGGGCGGGGCGAACGTCCCGATGCGGGGCGGCAAGTATCCGAAACCCGCCGCGCCGGGGCCGGCAACCCCGGCGCTGACGCCTCCCCGCCCACTCCTGAGAGGTCGGGTACCACCGGCGGACGGGGCCGCACCCTGGCTGGGCGGGCCCACCCGGCCGCCGGGCCGGGACCGGGTCACCGGTGCTCAGGCCATCAACCGGGTGAGGAAGTCTCCGATCCCCTGGGCGATGGCCATCAGCACGCCGCCGATGGTCTCGACCAGATCAGCGGCACCGTCCGGCCGGAAGGCGACGAAGAAGATCAGGAACCCGACGAAGAGCCAGGTCAGGGTCTTCTTGAGCAGAACCGGCATCTCTCCTCCGCTGGGGCTCGCCCCGTCTCGTCCGACCGGGTCGGTGTGCC